>Ga0256410_1000010_pt1 | contig 480657 bp, 471 predicted proteins | sample PhyWR1_FD_185983 | JGI IMG/M metagenome (GOLD analysis project Ga0256410, IMG submission 185983) | Leaf surface microbial communities from wheat plants in UC Gill Tract Community Farm, Albany, California, United States - DLSL W.R1 | ecosystem: Host-associated > Plants > Phyllosphere >...
AAAAAATGGACCATGCCAATCAGGGACTGGGGCAGGATCATTAATCAGTTTAATATTATATTTGAAAACAGATGTAGGATTTAATGGCAATAGGTTTGGCCGCTTACACAAAAATCTGCACAGGCTCTATCAATCTCCGTTCCGGTTGCAGTATGCATGATGGGCCTGTCGCCATCAAACGCAATACCATTAATTCCAGCGTTATTGATCAAAATGTCCAAAACTTCTGTATGTCTGCCTATCTCCCTCCGTGCTGCGTCCACAGAATCCTGATCAGTTACGTCCAATTGTATGGCCATAACGTTTTCTATCCCTTCGCTCTTCAGGGCTTTTACCGCCTCCAAACCATTTGCCAAATTACGGCTGCCCAGATACACGAAAAATTCCTTTCGAGCCAGTTGTCTTGTGAGTTCCAAACCAATTCCTTTGTTGGCTCCAGTTATCAATACCTTTTTCATTTTTTATCAGTTTTAAATTGAATAAAACAAAGGTCATCGGTTGCCATTGAACAGATATAACCCAATTAAGGTATTTCATAACAAAATCACGGGAAAGAAGCTTATTCTCCATAATCAAGATGGCCAATTGTCTGGGCAAAAGCCGCTCGGTCGACCAGAGTTCCATAAACTAAACTAACATTATCTATGATGGCCAACTAGCGACACTGATTTTACCGAATTCAAAACACTAGTATCTATTAAAGATGAACTATCAGATGAAATTAACCTATAAGGCCGGTTAAATGCTTCCTGCTGTACTTTGAAATGACTTGCTAACTTTCTGATCACTTCTTTTGACAATCCCTTTCTGTAATTTAGAATATCAGAGACGTAACCTTTGCTAACCTCAAGTAACGCTACGATATCTTTTGCCTTCATCTGATGGTCTGTCATGAACGAACGCAACAATTCAATTGGATCATTGGCTGCAAATGAATGATTAGTTTCATCGTATCTTTCAATAAGCAAAGTAAGGAGATCTATCTCGTCCTCTAAGCTGGAATCGGAGCTAGCTTCAAGAACGAGTGATTCAAGTATTGAGCAATAGTGGTTATACTGTTCAATATCCTTAATTACAGTGTACTTCAATTTTTCCATAGTTCAGTAAATATTTATCACATATTGCTGTCCCGACTTGCAAAGTTTATCGTACTCAGCATGTGTTCCTATCCAACAAATAAACAAATGGATCTGTCGCTTACCAAATGCATATTTACAAATCATTCTATATTTATTACCAGCAATATCGAAAACAACTCGGTTACTACCATCACCTAATAAATCCGCCGAATTGTAGGTATCTTGAATATCTCCAGGATCATTCCAGTCACTATAACTCAACTTTTCAAACCAGTCATCTAAGGATGTTTTGCTTCTCGCATGTGTATTCTTAAAATATTCCAAGGTCTGTCTCTTAATCAAATGTACCTTCATTTGAAATCTCAAAGTTAATGAAAAGTTCTCGAATAGAGAACTTATAAATATATTCAGCCGTCTATGTCAACGAAACTATCCAGAAATCACGATTTAGTGGTTACGATATTTATACTTTTTTATAAGATTTAACTATATTTTACCCTAGGGTATCGGAGAAATGGATGGACATTTGCTATTATCAAAGCATGAAAAAAATTATACGTAAATTTTGGACAATCAATTTACTGCTCAGTATCGCATTATTTGTCATCTACAGAGTGGTTATTGCGGAATCAAAATCACCTGAGGGAAATGTATTTGAAAGCTTTTTATACATTTTAGATATCTTTTTAAATCTAAGTTTTTCAGCTGTATACCTTGCCGGAATGGTCATTTGCTCCCTGACATTTTTCCTGAATCTAATGACAACTATTAGAAATAACTACCTGCTATCATTCTTGTCATTCAGTGGACTTCCACTAGTGTGTACCCTTTTTATCCTCATCAATGTAGCAATTGATATTTACTCTTACAATAAGAGCATTTTTACGACCTTAGGGATATTTTCAATAATCTACCTGTCCATCACAGCCATAGAATTTATAGCATTCAGGAAAAGGATTCAGCGAGAAAAAAATTCTTCTTAAGCGCTGACCTCAAGCTTATATCCCTTGCCCCGTATCACTACGATTTTGACGTTCGGATCAAGTTCCAGTTTTTTTCTAAGTTTTGATATAAACATATCCAGACTGCGCCCAACAATAACACCTTCATCTTCCCAGATCTCTTTTTGTAGCCGGTTTCTCTCTATAGTTTCATTGGGAGCACGCGCGAAAATGAGTAGCACCCGGCTTTCTGTTGCCGTCAGATCCAATGAATGTCCTCCGATGGTTAGTTTTCTGCTCTCTGCATCAAACAATACTGAACCCAAAGCAATGGTGGCCTTATGTTCAGTACGCTCGGGTATGGCTTTTCCTGGCTTAACAGACCTAAAAAAGATAAAACCGACAAGCGCTAAAAACGGCAGACTGCCCAGAAGATATCCGTTTTTTGTTGTGCTTAATCCCTCAGGTTTAAATTTGATGCTGACTATGTAACACGCTTTAGGTTGCGTTCTTCCCATGCAGGCTACGATATCATCTTTCTTATTTTGGGATATGGCGTATCCATAGGCTACTGTGGAGTTCCCGCAATTCAGCACATTGACCACATAATCGCGCGTAAGCGGGTCCTTACCCAGCAAACTTCCCGTAGTTTTCACCAGGAATTCCGGTTGAAAAGTAAGCTCATTCTCGAACCTGATCTGGTATTCATTTTCGTCGATCTTCGCAACCGGGAGCACCCTTGATGTACTGTCGCCCGCCTGTAAAAGCAATTCATGCCCAATCCGGCGCAGCAAAACTTCCCTTCTTGCGAAGTCAAAATCGTTGCTGTCGTCCATACTGAAAGCCAGGCAGATTACAGAAGTAAACAAGAGTATCAATCCGAAGAGGTACTTACCTTTTCCAAAGACCAGGTTTCGACTAAATTGCATAGTGTCAATTTTTTATTTACAAAGTTTACATTTTTATTTACAATCCAGGTTCCCCGCGCCGAAAAACATCAAAGTAGATTCGCTGAATCAATTAGAAAAGATATGAAAAATAAAAGAAATGTACTGTACAGCCTGGTCATCATGCTGGCAGGAGTAATAAACTGTCCCCTACAAGCCCAGCAAAAAAATGGCATTCAAGATTCCCTCGAAACTAAAGTTGCATCCACTGCTCAAATACCCAAGGGCATCGTTCGCACCATTAAGCAAGATAAAAAGGGCAATATCTGGATTACTTCATGGGAGGGTGTTTTCAAATATGATGGAAAATCTTTCGTCAATGTCACCAATAAAGTAAGCTCGGTTAGTTTCTTCTCTGTTTTAGAGGACAGAAAAGGAAACTTTTGGTTCGCTTCTATTGGTTCCGGAGTTTATTACTATGATGGGAAATCCTTTCGAAATTTCACAACCAAAGATGGACTTGCCAATGATAGAGTGACCAATATTTATGAAGATAAATCAGGTAACATTTGGTTTGGTACTGAAAGCGGAGCTAGCCGTTACAATGGGAAGTCCTTTCAAAACTTAAAAATGAGTGAAGCCCCTCCCCATAATGAGACCGATTCTGTCCACGTTTCATTGTATCAGAATCAAATTCCGGAAGTGCATTGGACGCACAATGATGTGAATGCTATCATTGAGGACAAAACAGGAAAACTTTGGTTTGCTACAAGGGGCTATGCCCGCCTTTATGATGGAAAAACGTTCGGCACCATCGGCAATACAGATGGCAGCCCATTTACAAATGTTCGTTCGATCATCAAAGATAAAAAAGGCAATATCTGGCTCGGTGGCGCTGCTGGCCTTTGGCGCTACGACGGCAGTACATTTACCAATTTCAGCAAGAAGTTTGTTGGCTATATCTATGAAGATAAAAAAGGCAACATATGGACCAGTTCAGAAAGCGCTGAGGGCAAAAACTGGGTACTCTCCCGTTATGAGGAAAAGTCTTTGTCAGACAAGAATCTAGCGGTGACCGAAGTCGCAAGTAAAAAGATGATCTTCGGGATTTTAGAAGATCGACAGGGAAATATCTGGTTTGGATCTATGGACGGAGTTTACCGTTATGATGGAAAAGCCATTACGGACTTTAAAACGCTCAAATAGGATAATAATCAGATCGCAAAAACAAAAAATTGGTATCTTGTTCGCTAAAAAATTTATGGTGAAATATGTCTCCTTTCTGGCACTATGTTTCTTATCAATTGCTTTCAGATTAGAGGGCTTTGGACAAGAAGTATCCAATCCGGTCTTTACAGATGCACGTAAGCTTACCTTGCTGGGCAAGGTTGACCACAATGGTGCATTCTACCACCGTTTGGATACAGCTGCGATCACCGATCTTCCTAAAGCGGTAAAAGTTTTAGCCACCAAATCTGCTGGTCTGGCCATCAGCTTCCAGACCAACAGCTCAAAGATATCTGCAAAATGGTGTACGGGATCAGGAGGTCCGACAGATAATATGACAGCTATAGCCTTTGAAGGCATGGATCTGTATATCAAACGAAATGACCGCTGGCAATATGCAGGTGTAGCCCGCCCAAAGTTCCATGATTGCAATACGGTAGAAATTGTCGCAAATATGGCGCAGGGAGATAAAACATGCTTGCTTTTTCTCCCCACCTATGATGAAACGACATCACTTCAAATTGGTGTGGATTCCGGGGCCACGATCCGCCCGGCCAATAACCCATTCAAGAGAAATATTGTCATTTATGGTTCCAGCATTGTACAGGGAGCCTCTGCAAGCAGACCAGGTTTAGCTTACCCTGCAAGACTTTCCAGGGAAACAGGCCTGAATTTCATCAATCTTGGTTTCAGTGGGAATGCAAAAATGGAAGCTACCGTTGCGAATTTAATTTCAAATTTGCCAATGGATGCTTTGATACTCGATTGCGTGCCCAATCCATCGCCAGAGGAGGTCTTAGCGAGAACAGCCAATTTCGTAACCACCATTCGCAAAAAACACCCTAAAATGCCCATCATTGCCATTCAAAGCGTAGCGAGGGAAATGGGAAATTTTAACACGCAGGTTGCTGCCAGAGTATTGTTAAAAGACAAATATTTCGAGACAGAAATCAAAAAACTGCAAAAGCAGGACAAAAGCTTGTACCTCATTTACGCGGATGGCCTGTTGGGCGATGATCAGGAAGGGACTACGGATGGTATCCATCCCAACGACCTGGGATTCGACAGGATGCTCCAGAAGATCCGCCCAGCGATTCTGAAGATTCTTCGTCGTTATGGGATCTAGACCCGTTGCGAACTTTCGGTTTTCCCGCAAACGAAAAAAGCTTGAGATCAAATGATTTCAAGCTTTTTTATCTTCTGTGATCCCGCTGGGATTCGAACCCAGGACCACTACATTAAAAGTGTAATGCTCTACCAGCTGAGCTACGGAATCATCGTTCTTTGACGAACAATAGCGACCCAACATTTCTGCCGGACTGCTGTAAATATAGCGGTACGACAGAAATACTGCAAATTATTAATCTATAAAATCCGTAGTGTACAGATTTTAAGCCTGATATTTATTTCAAAGGCAGGGAATTCATCAGTAAGGATACTGCAGTAGAAGATCCGAAGGCCGATCTCGGCTTGACTTCCGGTGTCCTCGTTGCCCATCTAGTTTGCATCAAATCCTGCGAATTTCTGTTGTTATATGCGACTTTAGCATTCAGGTGAAGCCAGGACACCAGGTCTTTCTTCTTAGTCTCCAGCGTGTACATACGGGCGTAACGGGCAAAGATCCCTTTGAAGCCCGGGAGGTCATTGCCCCCGTCTTCGTTATCCATGGTTTTACCCTTAAACATTTCATCACGGGCATATAAAGCTATCTTTTCCGCATCTGCAAGGTAAGCAGGGTCTTTAGTATAATTGTAAAGCATTACTGCAGCCCCCAGATAGGTCCCCTGATTGTAAGTGGAGCTCCAGTTGCTGATGTGTATTTCGCCTGTCTTCTTGTCCAGGTCGATATTGTCATTCACCTTTCCTGTAGCCGGATTGAAGAGATAAACTTTAGACCATTTATATAAACCGATGGCCTTGTCATAATAACTTTTATCTCCGGTAGCCTGCGCCAGGTAACAAGCCGCAACCATAGCCGGGCCCTGAATACAGGCATTTTTTGAGGTCTTAGTCTCGAACCAGTTTAATCCTCCGCCATATTTATCAGTCAATGCGCGTGCATACATTTTGTCATACTGCTCCTTCCCTTTCTCCAGGTAAGCTTTATTGCCGGTAAACAGATATCCCCGCACGCTGAAAAGCACGGCCCAGGCAATGTCGTCGTTAAAATCATTATACATCCAGTCGGATTTATTTCTCTCGATAAAGTTGACATACATCGCATTGAACTTATCCAGATACTTTTTATCCTTGGTTACCTCATAAGCATCCAATACGATCTCCATCATCTCTGCTTTGTCCCAAAAGCCCCTCCCAGTTTCTATTTTATACTGCGTATACCAGGCATCAAACACTTTATCGGCTGTTTTACGGCTCAATGCGTTGTCCTGAGCTTTGTCTACTACAAACGTCCAATTGTGGGCCTGGTTCAATGGCGAATTGCTTACATGAACTTTTGCTCCATCTGTGGTAGAATTTGCAAAAACGCCCAAAGCAGAGACTTGGTCACTGGCCGGTTGCAACACATAAGCACCGTCGCTGCTCTTTTTGATGCGCCATCTGGTATTTGCAGACTGATCATCGTCGTGCTGATCTACATTGACAGAGTCGGCTGCGGCTGAAGCAACATGCAGCAATTTACCACTACCTATATTTGTAAGCGTGTAGCTGTCGTTTCCGACATATTTTAGCAGCCATCTTTGGGCATCAGACTTTGTATCCGTCCAGCAATCTATCTTTGCTCCGTTGTCGACAGATGCATTGCGTACATCCAGCAATTTGCCGTTTAGTTTTGACTGCAGCGTATAAATCTTTCCCGATTTGATACCAGGCGTCTGGGAAAATCCAGGGCCCGCAGTCAGGAATAAAGCCGCGAATACGGCATTGCGTAAATAAAGAGTTTTCATGTTGTGTGTTGTGTTAAGACACACGAATATAAGTTTTTAAAAAACGCTCACCGAATCGCTCACCATTTTTTTCGTTGCGTTTTAGCTGCAATTGCTATAGAATATTTAATTATTCATAATAGAACGATTAATAAGCTTGGATTAGGACTTCAGCTGGTATATGAAGTATATCCGTTAATTTCCGAATCATAGAAAGACTTAGTTTTCTTTTCCCTGATAGGACTTCAGACTTTCTTGAACGTGTACCTAACAAGTCACTTAGTTCATTTTCAGATAAGTTCATTTGTTCCATTCGAAACTTTATAGCTTCTATTGGATTTGGATAAGAAACAGGATAATGTACCTGTTCATATTCTTTGATTAATAGGCTTAAGATTTCTAATTCATCAGAAATTGCAGAGCCCTCTGCGATATCAGTTTGCATCAACTCATATACATGAGCCAGAGCATCATCGTATTCTTTCTCAGTTTTAATTGGTTTTAACATAACTAATAGTTCTAGCGTTTATTTTATCATATTGATTATGCGATCCAAACCAGACAATAAAAACAATTTTTAATCGATATTCTATGTCTACGATTAAGCGGTAACTATTACCATGGATATTAAATACAACTCTTTTTTCATTAAGTATAGAAGCATTTTTATATTGTGCTTTTAATTCATTTGGATTATTCCAAAGTGCAGAAATGGCCTCTGCATACCAGCTTAATAACGCCTCTTCTGCCTGATGGAATTCATCAATATAATCTTTTAGAGTTTTTATTGCTATCACTCGCATCTTTAACAAAGATACTAAAATGTTCCCAAAACGGGAACGTGTTGTTTTATTAATTAACATTAGAATCTTGTTCATGGTTTTATTATTATTTAGGAAAACGTAAACATCGAAACCAAACGAGAAAAGCGTATTAAGGAACCTTAACATTCGGACTATTCATTTGTCCTATGCTATTTAATCCATCAACCATGAGCTGGAGTTCTTTTCGGCACAATGATCTTTTTACAAGCTCTCAACAAAGAAGCTGTGTATACCAGACTCTGAAACGTTTCCTCTCGAATCGCGGGTTTTTACTTTCCAGAAATGACGCTTTGCGGGAGAGATGGAGACTTCGAGTTTATTGCTCACAACTTTACTCTGATACAGTGCTGGTGAAGGATCGGTGCTCAAATAAAGGTCATAGTCTACGATATCCTTGTCAACGTCAGATCCTTCCCAGCTAATGTTGATTTTTCCCTTCACATGGCCGACAGTTGCTCCATTAACCGGGATAAGTTGATCTGCCGGAAAGGGCGGATAATATATACCAATAGGACCGGCATTGTAAAATTTCCAGGTGTCACTCTGCGCACCAATAGTTCCGTTTAGGGAAATGATAAACCAGGAATACGGTATTCCCCTGCTGAGTTCAAGCTCAATGGAGCGCTCCGTAGTTGTACGCTTGAGTACAGTGCCAGTCATCAGGTTTTTCAGGTGTATTTCATAAGTCAGCGCCTCGTCCGCCTTCGACCAGCTAAAGGTAACCTTGCTGAGTTCAGTGCTAATTTCAACGCCAGATAAACAGGTCTCATTAGCATTCGGATAGATCAGACTACTTTTCCCAACCCGAACCTCCGGCTTTGGTGGCGTAGGAGGTTCGGGTTGCTGGATCTCCTCCGTCTCCGGCGTCGGAATTTTCTTCCCGCAACTGCTTGCGAGCATCAGGATTGAAAAAACAAGCAGCATAATCGGAACCCTGCATGCATGCCTACAATCAAAACCTATTTTTACTCTGCCCATATTATTTTTTTAAAACTTTATGTGTGCTCTTCTCACCATCTGCGTTCATCCTGAGCAAGTACACTCCCGGGCCAATCTGCCGATGATCAAGATCAAGGCTAATCTCTCCGCTAACCTTACGGTATTCCTTTCTAAAAACCCTGCTGCCCATGGAATTATAAAGTTCTAGATCTAGTAACTCATAGTGCCTTCTGCCCAATTGGATATTTAGCAAATGCTCAAATGGATTAGGGTAGATTTTCAAAACCTCGCCGTGGGAGATCACCTTTTCGTAAACGCCCTGGCAATCTTTTCCGGTCTGCACTTTCAATGTGTTTGAGCCGATAATTAGGGGAAGCTGAATGGAGCTTGCCCTGGTCAGGTAGGTTTTACCATTCAGGATAATCTGGTAGCTTTCCCCACCGGTCATTTCGAGACTAAGCTGATCCTTGTCTGCTTGCACGCTGCTGTATACACTCAGCTGGGCAGGCTCTGAAATGCTGAGCTCGTAATTTCGAAAATCTTCAGGCCGGTCTTTAGGATAAACCTGCAACGTATATTTTCCGGATGGCAATTTCTCAAATTCAGCTTCCTTGCTGAATTGGATTTCCCTAGCCTGCTCACCAGAGACTAGCTTCGCCTGATAATCCATGCTCCGCTCAGCACGAATCTTTATACTGCCACTATTTTGCCCTATACAGGCATTTCCGGTGATGCTCAACTGAAAGTTATTTGATGGCAAAGCAACTTCTTCCATGGAATGACTGAATATAGTAAAGGAATTCGCATTCATGTTACTCACCAATAATTCTGCCCGGCCGTCACCATCCAAATCACCCGCGGCGAGACGAACAGGATGGGCAGCTACCGATAGACTAAAAGCTGAATCCAGGGCAATCTCTCCAGGCTTGCTACGGTTAAAGTAAAGAGTAACACGCTTGCTGGCAATGTCGGAAAGGGCTACATCGGGCTTGCCATCACCATTGAAGTCGGCGAGCTGGAATGAAAATGGGACTTTTCCAATTGGAAACAGATGTGCGGGGCTGAAAATAATTTCGGGTCCCGAACTGATGTTACGGTGAATCTCAAAAGATGGATCCAGGTCATTGATCAATAGTAAATCCACTTTACCATCCCCATCAAAGTCTTCGGTTTGAATTTCCGGAACCCGCAATTGCCTAAATGGAGGCTTTCTGCTAGGAGCCTGGAATTCGATCCGCCCGGGCGTACTTAAATTTTGATGTACAGCCAGACCGTCTAGTTCCACACTTACTATATCAGGATAACCATCGTTGTTCAGATCAGCAAGACTATGGCCATCCCCATTACCGGGGGCGTTGGCTATACCAGGTTCAAGATAAAGGTAATCGTCTGAAAATTGTACGTTGCGGCGAAACTGGAATTTGACCACCTGACTCGCGGAGATCATCATATCCGGACGGCCATCGCGATCCAAATCAGCGCTCTTCACAAAGGTAGTGTAGTGGTTGCCATAATCAATCTTATCAGCAAAGGAAACCTTACCGGGACTACTGGTATTTCTGACGAATGTCGCCCCATTAATACTGGAGAATAAGAGATCAAGCTTCCCGTCCCCATCCGCATCAACTACTTGAAAGTCCTCAACCATGAGTCCAATGCCTATGTTTAATTTTGGCGCTAAGGAGATTTGGTTGGGTGTACTCCTATTCAAAAATACGGAAAAAGATTCTGCACCATAGTTACATACAATCACGTCCGGTTTACCGTCGCCATCTATATCTGCAAGCTTAATTACACGTGGCTGTTCCTCGGTGATATAATCGCTCCTTTTTAAAAAATTCTCAGCGTTGATTTCGAACGGGCCCGTATTTGGTTCCAGGTAGAATGGTCTTGACGAATAGGCAGTCGCTTCATTCACTGTGACGCTGACTCTTCCTGAGGCTCCATTTTCAGGAACCCGCAACGAGAGCGTTTGCGCTGTTGCTGCTATTACCTCCGCCCGTACCGGCCCTATGTACGCAATATTCGCAGCAGCTACCGGACTGAAATTCTTTCCCGAGATGCTCACCGTAGTACCTGCCTTACTATAGTTTGTACTTATGCTATTGATAGAAGGTGGTTCAGCTACAAACACTAGCCCATCTTTTTTTGATGTTCCCGAAGGAGTGGTCAGGCTGAGTACTCCATTTCCTCCCTCAGCAACAGTCCCAACGACTGTGGTAGATGAAATTACTTCGAATGAAGCCGATTGATGGTCACCAAATTTTAGTTCCTGCGTTTTTAGAAAGTTTTCGCCGGTTATCGTGACTTTAGTACCATTGGTTACTATCGAGGGAGAAAATGTCAATATTTTAGGTGGGAGTTGGAAATCTGGCACCAGCTTGGCCACCATTGCCTGAGGGACACCATAGGCCGTATATAACTGGCCGGATTGGTCATATCGCAGCTCCGCATCGTTTGTCCTTACATTGGCGAGGAATCGAGCGGTCAAAGGACTCAGGACTTCCCCCTTCAAAGCACTGACCAAAACCTCGTTGCCACTTTGGCCGGAGGCATGCAACACGATAAGTTCAGATTGAGGGCTCAATACCATACTCGGTCTACCAGGTGCAGGAATTGCAAATTTCCCAACATTCACCCATTCTTCTCCCAGCAAACGCTTAACCTGTACATTTGCAGCTTGATCAGCATAAGCGATATAGGGTATCTCCTGATCGCTGATGAGCAGTTTCATCCCGCTGATTTCCACACCTTCCTTAAATGCTACCCCTTTAGCCATCGCCTGCCAGCGGCCCTGATCATATTTCCGCAGCACACCTGAGCTCAAACTTTCATCAGTGGCCAGATAAACTGCTCCAGCTTTAGAAATTGCTAAATCCAAATGGTAAACACTGGCTGGGTTTTCCCATAAACTGATATCGACCCAGCGATCATCCACCCGTTTTTTCAAGTACGAAATCGATTGAAGCGTATAGGCGATATATAGTTCACCTTTTTCAGAAAATGCCATCTTTGCCTCGAAACCTTGCGAATTGAAAGTATTTAGTTCAATTTCTACCCAACGCTGGCCATCATATCTTTTAATGTGGAGCAACCATTTTTCATCATTATAGAAGATATAAGGTGTGTCATCTGGGCCTAGGGCAAAATCCATCACTCGACTTAGACCGCCGAAAAAAGTCTCCTGCGCTAGTGTTTGCCAATTACCATCCAAAAATTTCTTAACAAGAACCCGCTTACGGTCATCGAGATCTTGATACGCCACGTACGGAATTCCTTTTGAATCTATCCTAAGTTTTATGGCTGAACTGGCAGCCTGTGACACGCCATCGATGCCCAAGCCTTGCCAGCTTCCATCTTTCAGCGTCCTCAAAGATAACCTCGATCCGAGCAGGTGATCAACATAGGATATATACAGCTGGTCGTCTGCCGATATGCACATCTTATTCTGGGCTGTAGTGTACTTTGAGGCTTGCTGTGTTATCTCGGTCAGTGACCACTTTCCGCCGGAAAAACTTCCAAATACCGGTATGTTGTCCTGGGTAATGTCATTATAGAAAATTATGGGTGTATCGTCTTTTTTAAACAACAGATTGATTTGTTCGGCCTTTCCTGAAGAAATTGATTCATCTCCAACACTGATCCAACGATCATCCGATAATTTTTTGACGTTAACCTTGCTGCCTAACCCTGCGTCGGCAAAGGCGACATGTATGGAGCCGTGATGATCCACAGCCAAATCAATGGATAGTGGAGTGCCATGGCTCAAAGCGCCCTGCCCGATTTGTTTCCAGGTTCCATCTACCAACTTTTTCACCACACATTTGGACTGGCTTTTATCTGCGTATGCCAGGTAGAATTCGTCTTTGTAGTGGAGTAGCTTATAAGATTCACTAAATCCTGTAGAAATAAATTCTTGCCTCTTAGTACCTACCAAATGCCATGATCCCCCTGAAAATTTTTTGACTACAAGCCCGTTCTCAATAAGCGCGAGGTAGGGAGTTCCATCAGCATTAAAAGTTAAACTAGGGAAATAACCGTTTGTGTCCGTAGGTGTACCAACTTTCAGCCACTTACCATTCCAAAGCTTCCTGACTTCCATAATACCGGAGCTGATCAAATTCGTGCAAAACACTGCGTAAAGTTCTCCTTTGGGAGAGAACACCAGATTCAGGGATGAGGTTCCATAACCGGCAACCAATGTTTCGCCGACCTGCTCCCATTTATCTGAGATGAAACGCCTAACGATGGTTTGTCCGCCGAAATCTGGTTCATGAACGATGATGTAGGGAATGCCATCTGGGGAAAGTACCATGTTGCTTTGCTCCGTCCGCAGAGAACTCTGCTCTTCCTGCGTGCGACCTAGGACTTGCCAAGCTTGTGCAAATAGTGTGTAAGTGCTGGATAATAAAAGCAGCAATGAAGCTAAGATGAGGCGCCGGAGCTGAAGCATTAATATAGTATTTGCGTAAAAATAGGCAAAAAATTTTAGATTTTCCCGTCAAACAAAAAAGCTTGCAATCTTTTGATTTGCAAGCTTTTACATAGTTTTTATACTATCTTCTGTGATCCCGCTGGGATTCGAACCCAGGACCACTACATTAAAAGTGTAATGCTCTACCAGCTGAGCTACGGAATCATTGTTCTTTTCAAAACAATTACTTGTTAACGTTTCCGTTTAAAGTGGTGCAAAGATAGCATTAGCATAAACATGATGCAACTTATTTGTTATTTATGGCCGTATAAAGCTGATTCCTAGCGAATTTATTTCTCGAAGCTCAAACTGACTCTTGTTAATTTGGTATAAAATCCCTGTTAAACCTAACACAAGACCTATTATTGCACTTCTACTATGCCCAGATACTGACTATTACTCCGACGCTTTCTATCCTCTGAAACAAAAGCCAGGTACACATGCACCTTTTTGCCAGAGAACATCTCATTAAGCTCGAACACAAATTGCTTTTTCTGTACATTCGCGGCGGCGGTATCGTATTTGGCTGTGCCTCCTTCAATATCATAAACCACTACCATCGCTCGGTCGTCATACGCAAACTTGCCTCCCTCCCACTTAAATGTCACCGTATTTGCACTTTCTGAACTGGCGCTAGCCTCAGTCGCCTGATCCATATCGCCATAACTCACGAGTGCCAGAGCAGGATCCACATAGAAACCGGACTCTCCTTCTTTCACTGCGTTCTTATTGTTGTAGGATTTTGCCGCGTTAAATCCTTCAAATTTTGGATCATAATCCTTAAAGCCAACTCGCAAAAAAGGTGTTAAGGCCTGAAGCCAGGGTTGCGTAACTGAGAACTTACTTTGATTTTTCAATTCATTTTCTGTGCTAGGTACACTCCTAGGATCAGCTACACCTCTCATGATGTCTTGACCATTCAAGTGATAACCGACCACTGCACCGGCTTTACCCTTAAAACCTCCTAAAATTCCATTTCTAATGATTGCCATTGTTACTAATAGTTAATGAGTTAATAAATGATTGATAAGTTACTGCTGATATTCAAATTACTGACAAGTATGTAACTCGAAGTTCACAAGCATTTGCCCCTGTTATCCCCCTGTTACCTCCCTGTTATTCCCCTGTTATATCCCTGTTACCTAAAACCTCATCTTCTTCCATTTTGGAAGCTGGTCAGAAGAAGATAACTTGGTAATAAAGCACCATTTCACAGCAGCTTAATGCTAAGATAATCACAAAAATTGCCCTATACAATAATCAATTTCACAACTGTGAGTTTTTAAAATATGAATATAATAACGTTCCAATCACTCTTTTGAAAATTTAATATACTGATATCAAAGGACGTATGAGATATTCGCAACAATTTATCGTAAATGATATGATAAACATAAAAATAATAATACCTTTGCACTTCTTCAATCGAAGACGATTCCGTAGCTCAGCTGGTAGAGCATTACACTTTTAATGTAGTGGTCCTGGGTTCGAATCCCAGCGGGATCACAAAAAGGCGCAAGAGATTGCGCCTTTTCTTTTTAAAAATATTTTAAACCGCAATTCTGGAAAAAATAATAATCGAGCCATCTTAAACCATGCAAGCTGGTGCCCTAGCTGGTGCTCAATTGTGATCGGTAAATTCGGGTATCAGTCATACCTGATCAAATTGATGTCTAAGCCCTGATTTTACTTGTCGTTTGGTCTTATCCGCCTGTAGCTGCAAGACCGTTTACAGTATTACGGGAAACCATATTTCTTTTTAATAATTTATCACAGTTGAATACTACTATTAGACCTAGTCAAGGGGACATCGTGGCCGGGATCTTAGACAGCGAATTTATCCTTCACTCCTATAACACTGAAAATGGAAAGGAGTACCTGATGTTTCTGTAGTTGATCCTGGTAATTGGGCTGTTCCATACTATATTCTGAGCCGCTGCAAAAAGGAGCGCGTAATTTGTGTTGAAGATAAATATTAATCGCTTAAGTCCAACTAAAATAACAGGTTACATCCTAAAAGGTTTTTGGTATTGTAGGATTGGAAAGCCTAATCAGATTAGCAATACGTCGCCCAAGGCATTTCACAAATATCTTCAATTTTAAAATTGAGCAATCGCAACGACTCAGTTTATTCAATCCAATAGCTCAGTCAGTTTATTTCGTAAAGCCTCAACACTGAGATTTTTAGAAACGATTCTGCCCCGCTGATCCACCAGCAAATTACCCGGTATGCTGAACACCCCGTAATATTGGGCAATTTCATTTTTCCAGCCTTTCAAATCGCTAAATTGCTGCCAGGGTAACTGATCATCCAGAATTGCCTTTTTCCAACTTGCCTTATCCTTATCAAGTGAAATCCCCAATACGGTAAAACCCTTTTCCTTAAACTGGCTGTAGACATCCAAAAGCCTGGGATTCTCGGCCCTGCAGGGCATACACCAGCTGGCCCAAAAATCAATCAACACATATTTTCCTTTGACCTCGGAAATCCTGACAGGCCTGCCCGAAGTGTCGCTCTGCAAAAAATTGGCCATTGGCTGATCAATTGCACTTCGCTTCAGAATTTCAAGGCTTTTCCTGATCTCTTTTCCCATCATGCTTTTGCGCGCATTGCTATCCAGTTGCAGAAATAACGCATTGATCCGCTCGTAGGTACCTGTTCTGGATTGCTCGAAAACAAGATTTACACTAACGGGACTGCTGGGATTGCTGAGGATATAGGCGTCTTCAACAGACCTTTGCTTTCGGTTGAGTTCCGCCATTTGCTGCATCAGCTGAACTTGAGCTGTGCCAGTTGCGGCCTTTAGTTGACGCTGCAACATAAACTCCTGTTCCCTGATCGGCCGCAATGTAGAATCGAGCAGATGATAAGCATCATTCACAGGAGATCCCTTTATGGTCAGTCCCGCCGAATTGGAATGGGTACTGAGGCTCAGGGAACCTGCCTCAACGAAGAACAAATAATAGCGGTTTGAAACCTTCATCATAATTTTCTGGGGCTCAGGCATCGCTGCCAACCAGAAGAAATGGCCATTGCTGGCCACCACTGTGTCGGAAATCTCTTTTCCCTTGTCCTTATAGGAGATAACGGCCTCCTCAGCTTTCAAGCTGCTGATGTCACCCTTTAGCTGTACAGTCTGTGCTAAAGAGATCACACTGATGCCTGACAGCATCAGTGTGATCGCGATAAAGTTCTTACGCATAATTAGTTTTTGCTATAGCCGGGATTTTGATCTCCTATCCCAGGGTTGGTCATGAACTCCTGAGCCGGTATCGGCAGGATATATTGCGCCTTGCTGCTAATCGTAGGTTTCAGAACCTTCACCGTTTCAAACGGGAGACGCAATAGTGCGATCCAATCCTGGCCGTCCTCGCCAACCAGGTTCCGGCTGATTTCATTGAAAACCTGCATCTGCAGTTCCTGGTAAGAATTGATCTGGTCTATAAACAACAGGTCCGTGAGGCCTGCGCGCTGAAGCATCAATTTCAAAATCTGCTTCGCTTCATCCATTCCTGATCCAAGACGCGAAATCGCTTCTGCTTTTAGCAGATAAACTTCTGACAGCCTGAAGGCGTATGAGGTTTCAGAAACGATGGTAGGCCTGGCATTCAGCTCTATGTATTTGCTAAAAAAACGCCCGCCCGGACGGTCAGTTCCCGGTATCAGCGCCCCTGTAACCCAGCTGCGACGGGGGTCGCCGGAAGCAAACAGATCGTATAGCTTTTTAGTGGCATAATGACTGACTGTGAGTTGTCCCGTGTAGTTTGAATAGGAATAACTGATGTTGAAGCTGCTGTTCTCCTGATTGGGTTGTGGCGTGATGCCCAGGATGACTTCAGTGCTGGCCAGTCCTTTGCTCCGAAAGATGTCCCTTGCATTGGTTTCCAGACGGTAGGGACTGTTTTGGATCAGTTGATCCGCGATTCTGACAACTTCAGCATGATCACCACTCTGTGCCCTGCTCATGAGCACTCTCATTTTCAGTGCCATGGCCGACCATTTGCTGGCGTAATAGTTCGGGTTTTGAGCAGGCGCATTGGCGATTGCAAAATCGATGTCTGTGAGTATAAAGTCGTAACTCTGCTTTACAGTACTCCTTGCTTTTGCAATGTTGTCCAGGTTGGAGAGCTCATCCCTGATCAGAATCCCGTAGTTGCTGTCATAATTAAACCATTCTGCGTAAAAACTAAGGATTCTGAAATGGGAATATGCCCTGATGAATCTGGCTTCAGCCGCGATCGCATTTTTACGATCCTCAGTAAAAGCAGCATCCGGCAGCCTGTCAATTCTGCCAATGATCCCGTTTGCTGCGTTTATTGTGGTATAGGATTCATTCCAGATGGATGAAATGTTGAAGCCTTCCGCGTATCTGTTTTCTTCGTCCGGCCCATTAGGAGATCCAGCCAGATAACCGGCATAGTAAGACGGCTGCCACTGATGGTTGTCCCAGCTGGTGATATTGGTACCCCGTCCAGGAATATTATAAAGCAGGTAATACGCGCCCCGGAGTGCAACCTCTGCTGTCCTTTGATCCAGGATGGTGTTTTCATCTACTTTGGCATTTTCCGGCAAAGCATTGAGCGTTTGCTTACAAGCGGATTGCAGCAACAACATGCTGCAGTATATATATATGAGTGTTTTTTTCATAATGAATAAATTATTTATGACCAATCTAAAATCCTAACCTGATGCCTGCGCTGAACTGTCTGACAGCAGGATATGCCCCGGCATCGCTGTTGCCGCCAATAAGACTGTATGGATCATCACTCACCTCCGGATCAGCACCGGGGTAATTGGTGATCGCAAACAGATTCACTCCGGACATGAATACACTGCAATCATTTATTTTAAGCCGTTTCAGAAAAGCCTTTGGCAAACTGTAATTCAATGTCAGGGATTTCAGCTTCACATAGGAGGCATCGTACACATCGGCGCTGGACGGTGTAGTATTCATAGCTGTAACGAGGTAGACCAGTCTGGGCCTGTCTGAATTTGGATTCTCCGGAGTCCAGCGATCCAGTATTCGCTCGCCCCTGTTTCCCAGATGGTTGATCTGTTTATTCAAAGCATCACGCAGGTACAGGATGTCTCCTCCATAAGAAAAGGTAAACAGGGTGGTAAGACTCAGGGACTTGAATGAAAATGTATTGGTATAGCCTCCATAAAACTTAGGTTCGGCCCTGCCGATAATGTCCCTTTTATAGTAGCCTGCATCATCCAGTTGAAAATTACCATAGCCGACACCCAGGTATGGACTCACTCCCAGTTTATATAGGGTGTTCACTTGTTTATAAGCGTCCACTTCTGCCTGGGTTTTGAGTGTGCCCAATAGCGGTACGCCATATAATAAGCCCAGCGGTTCTCCTATTTTCAATACTGCATTGCCAAAGTTATACACTCCTGGATTGGAGGGATCCGGCGAGACATTGGAAAGTCTGAGGACTTTAGACCTGTTTTTGGATATGTTGAAGCCCGCCGACCATTTGAAATTTTGGGCGTTGACGAGCTGAGCATTCAGGTCAAACTCAAGACCCTGATTTTGAATGTTCGCTATATTGGCAATCACTTCTGTGAATCCTGAACTCCGGCCGACGGGTGTATTGAACAGTACGCCGCTAGTGTTTTTCTGATAATAACCGATGGTTCCCGTCAAACGCGATTGAAAAACAGCGTAATCCAGTCCGAAGTCTTTCTGCAAAGTAGATTCCCATTTAATGGTATTGTTACCCAGCTGACTCGGGATCAAACCATTTTCCCCGCCCAGCGAAATCGGTCTGTAAAGTGTATAAAAAAGGTTGTTACCTATATTTTGAGTACCCGTATAACCTAAACTTCCCCGCAGCTTCAGTTCATCAAGCCAGGTAACATCTTTCATGAAGTTTTCTTCAGATATCCGCCAGGCGAGACCTCCTGAAGGAAAGAAGCCCACTCTATTTTCCCGGGGAAATTTGGATGAAGCATCTGCCCTTGCCGTAAACGTGAGCAAATACCGGTCTTTCAAGGCATAATTACCCCTCAGGTAAAAACTCAACAAGGCATTCTGACCTGAGCCGTTGAATGGCGGCAGTGGCGTCGCCGCAGAGGACAAGCCATTTAAAAATTCATCATCCGGGAAACCTTGCCCACTTGCGGAAAATGAGTTGAACCTGTTTTTTTCAAAAGAAGTTCCGACGAGGAGGTTCAGTCTGTTATTGGCATCAAATTGCTTGTTCCAGGTAAGGGTATTTTCAAAGAATAAGATATTTGTTTCTGTCTGGCCCTGGGTCGCGATCCCTCCGTTGGACCTTCTCAAACCCGTTTGACTGCCTACGCTGATTGTGCTGGGCACATAATTCAGCTGGTGGTAATTGCTATGGTTTACCGACAAGGTACTTCTGAATTTGAGTTCCTTTAATACATCATATTCAAGTGCTAAAGACCCGATTAATGTAGTTGTCTTCCCTTCGTTGATACCCTTCAGTAAGGCCAGAGGGCTTTGTATGTTGGAAAGACTGGTTGCTGCGAGCCCGTTTCCAAGTTCGTTGTTGGTAAAGATATGGATACTCCCGTCGGCATTATACGCCGGTATCGTCGGCGGAGCGAGTAAGGCCTGAGGATATACACCATTGCTAATGTTGTTTTTCGTAAATCCATAATCCAGGTTGGCAATCACCTTCAGCTTCTCCCCGATTTGATTTTCCAGATTGATCTTACCGGCAATCCTGTTAAAATCAGAACCACGAACTACCCCATCCTGCGACGCGTAGGACAAAGAAGTATAATAGTTGGAGGCCTGACCGCCGCCGCGTACGGCAAATTCGGCGTTCTGACTGATTCCATTTCTGAGTACCAGGTCCAGCCAATCCGTATTTTGGGTTCCAAAAAAGTTAGGATCGCTGAGTATGCCAGTAGCCGTAGCATGTGGCGCCCTACCTATTTCTGCCCGTATGTCATTGAAATTTTTTGCAGCTTCCTTCATGATCATGATGTAATCATCCCTGTTCAATAACTGCTCTTTAATTGCGGAAGAAAGTCCGGTTTGATAACTCGCCTCCAGAACGGCCTTTTGGTTATTTTTGCCTTTTTTTGTGGTAATGATCACTACGCCATTTGCTGCTTTAGAACCATAGATCGCAGTAGCAGAAGCGTCTTTCAAAATATCAATGCTCTCAATATCGTTGATATTGATTCCGGCAAGGCTATTGACGCCGCGGGCAAATGATCCGGAGATGCTTGTCCCGTTCAAGTTACCCGCCGGGTTTCTCAGGGTTGCTTCTACCGGGTTGATGATTTCAGCTGAAGTACCCAAAAACCTGTTCTGGACGCTGACGGGAACCCCATCGATGATGTAGAGCGGATCATTGCCTCCTAAGAGGGATGCACCTCCGCGAATGCGTATCTTAGCCACTCCGCCGGGAGAACCATCGCCCTGAACCACCTGCACGCCTGCGGCTTTCCCTGCCAAAGCCTGATCAAAACTAACCATAGGCACATTCTTGAGTTCGGCCATGTTTACAGAGGCGACCGAACCGGTCAGATCTTTTCTCCGCGTAATGCCGTAGCCCACGACCACCATCTCATCCAGCTTATTCTGGCTCAGCGGCATGACTACTGAGATGGATGATCTGGCACTACGTTCCTGACTAACAAAACCGACATAAGAAAAGACAAGCACGGCATCCTCAGGGACTTTGATGCTGAATAAACCTTTATCATTGGTGACAACCGGCTTCACTGACTGATCTTTAACCGAGACCGTCACGCCGGCCATCGGCATTCCATTTTCATCGCTGACCTGTCCACTGACAACCAGATCGGAAAAAATCGCGCCAATCCGATCTAACAATGAAGGTTGTTTAACAGAAACAACCACAGACTTTTGATCCATCGAATAGTCGAAAGGCTGATTTGAAAATACAGCTTTCAGTACCGCATCAAGTTCAGCGTTCTTCACATTGATCGTCACAGGCCTTGCGAGCTTTAAATTGCTGGAAGGAAACAGGAAATCGAAACCACTCTGTTTGCGAATCTTATCGAGCACAACTTTGATCGGTGTGTTTTTCTCAGACAGGGTTATTTTTTGTCCAAATGAACTTGCGCTTACCTGTAATATAGAAATGATCAAAAGTAAGGTGGTGAGCCTCATAATCAAGAGAATTTTAAGGGTGCATCCATAGCAGGGCATCCATCTTTTGTTGTAAAAAATGTACATTTGTTTAGTTGTGGTTTATCGTGTCAGGCCATTCATTTTCGAAGATGGAAGAGGCCTTCCACAGGTTAATATTTAATTATTGACGTAAGCCATATTGTGCCCCGGCTCCGACACCGGGGCATTTTTTTGGTTACCAGTGTAATTTTTAATTCAAAACAGTAACCCTCCTTCCTTCAATTTCAAAATGAACAATTTTGGTTCTTTCCAGCATATTCAGTACTTCGCTGATATTAGAGAATCTTGATATGGCACCGGTGAAACGATCGCCGGATACATTGCCCTTATAGATCACATCGACATTATACCATCTGGATATTTTTGTCATGATTTCCTGAATCGGCTCATCATTGAAACGGAAATATCCCTCTTTCCAGGAAGTTACGGCTTCTATATCCGCAATGGCGACATGCAGTCCCTGATCCAGTGTAGCTTGTTGACCCGGAACCAGTGTAACCGAACTTCCTTGAGCGCTGACTTTCACGCTGCCTTCTACTAAAGTTGCGCTGACCGGAGATCCCGAGGGATAACTATTCAGGTTAAACTGAGTACCCAGAACGGCGACCGACAGTCCGTTTGATTTGACGATAAAAGGTATAGACTTATTTTTGGCAACTTCAAAATAACCTTCCCCCCTCAATTCGACTGTACGGAAAGCGCCGCTGAATACTTTGGGAAAGCTCAGGCTGCTTTCCGCATTTAATGTAACTGATGTACCATCTGAGAGCACGATCTTATAAGTACCCCCACGCGGAGTTTGAGCTTTGAGGTAGACTGAAGCACTGATTTCATTTAAACTGCTGTCATGGAGTAAAGTTCCATCTTCATAACTGAATTGATCGGCACCCACGGTCAAAGCGCTTTTGGATCCGCTAAGCTGAATTCTATTGCCATTGGCCAATGTGAGAAACGCATGATTACCGCCTGCTGAGATGTCATGGGATGCAGAAATTCGGTTTCCAATATTGCCCTGCGGCTGAAGGAATAAAATCCAGACAGCTGCAATCAGCAATACCGCTGCGGCTGCGGAAGCTATCCTCAGACGAATGATTTTTCCCCTGGCATTGATGTGTTTGTTTAACTTCTCTAGGCCAAGATCGTGCTCGTACTGAAGCTCCTGCGGACCCAATGTCTCCCCGGATTTGTAGCTCAGATACCAGGACTTAACCAGGTTAGCTTCCTGAGGCCTAGCCTTACCTTTGTTGAACCGCCGAATTAGCCTTTCGGCCCTATTTTTACCTTCCATAGCCATTAAGAGCAAAAATTTGCCCCATCTACTGTATAAGACACGCTTAAGCGGGCCATAGACTAGATAAAAGATAAAAAAGACTAAAATAAAGTCATTAAATGATGGCCACTGAACTTAGCACGAAGTATTTTCAGCGCATTATGAACCTGATTGCGCACAGTATGCGGTGACAAGTTCAGTTCAGCTGCGATTTCGTTATGCGTCATCTCCAACTTTCGGCTCATTTCAAAAACCAGACGCATTTGTTCTGGCAAAGCAGCGATTTCCTGCTCTATGAGTAAGCTGAGTTCTCTTTCATGAAGTGATTCTTCCACAAGATTTTCGCCCAAGTCGATAAACTCCTGCAAAGAAGCGGCAAAATTGTCCCGAACCTTCTTATTGCGGTACTGGTTCAGCACGCGGTTGCGAACTGAAGCATACAAATAGGCGGAGAGGTTACCCTGCAACTGCAGACGTGCGCGGTTATCCCAAAGACTAGTGAACAGGTCCTGTATGATGTCCCGGACTTCTTCACGGTCCGAAAGACGCCGGTAGGCATGACTGTATAAGATCCCCTGATATCTCTTATAGATTTCATTGATTGCAAGACGGTCCCCTAGTTTCAACAAGTCGACCAATTCTGAATCAGAATGCTTGCGGTACAAAGCCATGATATGCCAAATTTCCACAAATGTAGTAAAATCAGACTATATCTATTAATTGATTGGAACGGAATCCCATTTAATCAACTCCCTTGCGGGATAGCGGACTATTTCTCCACCATTGATACCGACTTTCGGGAAAGCGGAAGTTTGGTTGGAGAAGGCAAAGTAGTCATCTATGGTTACGGTGAATTTAAAAGAGATGGTCAACTGATCAATGCAGTCCATTCCTGCGATGTTTATGAATTTAACGACGACGGTATGCTCGCGAAAATTCATGCTTATTGTAATTCAGGGCAGCGGTAAAATACCTGCTTCTGGTGCATCATTTAAACATTCGGACTTAATAAGTGTTTAATTCAGCCAATACCAATCCGAACCCCTTCAAGTTTTAAGACGATTAGTAGTAGAAAATCCTCGCATCCTCTAGAATTTTATCTTTTAGGGATAATTGGTAGTCATTGCTGCTGATGAGGTATCACAACCGAATAGAGGGCGCTAACGTTTTAGACCTGGTTATCGCCTGCTTTTCTAATCAGGTTGATCGCCCTGGTCCATTTATCGTATACTTCAATAGGCTTCGGGTAAACCGGGATATCGAATTCCCAGGGAACGAGTACTTCCATATCATTTCTGTCCGCAAGTTCAGGTATCCACTTCCGGATAAATTCCTGTGCTTTGTATTTATTGGACTGGTGAACGGGATTGGTGTACCAGATCTCAAATGTCTGCATATGCCAGTTCATCCAGTTGGAACTCACATCGTAGTCAATCAACTTGCTTTCAAAATACGCTGCTCCCCAGGTCCAGTCAATCTTTAAATCGTGTGTCAGATAACTGGCACAGTTTACCCTGCCCCGGTTACTCATGTATCCCGTCTGATTCAGTTGCCGCATGTGGGCGTCTACAAAAGGAATTCCCGTCTGGCCTGAGCGCCATCTCTCAAACTTCGTAGCATCATTTTCCCAAGCTATTTCTTTGTGCTTATAGCCCTTGGTCTTAAATATTGCAGTTCCTAACCGCATCCCCTTGAATGTAAAGTAGTCTCTCCAAACCAATTCAAAAACCAGCCACCAGGTACTCTGGTTTTTCTTGATTTTTGATTCGTACGCTTTTACCCGCTCATAGATTTCCCTGGCGGAGATGCAACCCAAAGCCAGATAGGGCGAAAGTTTTGAACTGTAATCCAGACCGTCTGATTTGTTTCTGCTCCATCTGTATCCTGTCAGCAGTTCGGATTTGAACGTATAATATTGCAGTCTTTTCAAGGCCGCAGTTTCGCCACCCTCCACTAGTGGCTTTGCATCTTGATATTCCTTTTCCTGAAACCCATAAAGCTTATAAGAAGGAAACCTTTTTGTTTTTACACCCTTAATAGCATTCAATTTGGAAGGCGGGTCAATAGTTTGCCTTGGCTCGGCCTCACGTCCGGCAGGAATTCTATAGGCTTTGCTGGTTAGTGGGATTTTAGCAATCTTAAAGGGTATATCATCTTTATGGTAAAGCGTTTTTCCCCAGAAAAAATGGAACTCCAGGGCCGAAAGTCGATCCATCACCGCCTTAACCAAATCCAATTCGTAAGGCGCATATTCCTCCTCTCCATAAATATCAGTTATCTCATAGGCTTCAACCAACTCTGGTATAGTATCCATTGCTGAAGTCTCTCCGATAACTAAATGTCCGCCCAGGGATTCCAGGTTCTTCCTTAAATCAAGAACAGACTGATGCATGAACTTAAACCGGACAGCGTCTTTTTTTCGGAAGCCAAGCGCTGATTTTTTATAATCGCTTTGCTCAATACAATAACAGAAAACCAAATCGCTGCATTCCTGATGAGCCCTAATCAGGGCTTCATTATCGTGTAACCTTAGATCGTTCTTAAACCAAACCAGACCCCGTCTTTTCATTTTAAAATTTTATATACCTCAAACTGTGCAAATGTTCAGGAGCTGCACAGTTTGCGTGATTAAAAGAGGAGTTCAACCATCTGTTCAATTGTAGAATGATTTACCCTGAGTCCCTTCAGATAATAGGAACACTATTGCCTATGTGAAAGTTTCCGTAAAAGGTTCGTAACATTTGTCATTGGACAAAGAGTAATGAATAAAAAAGTCAAACAGAGCTACGCCGCTGAAACATTTTCCCAGATAGAAGGTTATCACAAGCAACAATAAGAAAAAAGATGGAAGACAATAAATCAATCATCAGCGACCTTAAAGGCCTGATCAATATCCTGAATGATGGTAAAGAAGGCTATCAGTCCGCCAGCGAAATCACGGAAAGTATCGAGCTGCAGGGGCTTTTCCTGAAATATTCCGCCCAACGCGCTGCTTTTGCAGATGATCTGAAAGTGCATCTGCAAAAACACGGTGGAGAATCTGAAAATGAAACCGGGGGAATATTAGGCGCACTTCACCGTACCTGGATCGACATCAAACAGGCTTTGACCAGCAAAGAAGATGTTGCCATCCTTAATGCCATTGAAACCGGAGAGAAGGCAGCCCTCGAAAAATTCGACCAGACGCTTGATGACCCTGCTGCCCATACAGACCATATCGAGCTGCTTCAAAGGCAGCGCACCGGCATCCGCGAGGCTTTGAGTGAAATTGAAACCTACCGTCACCGCCTGGAAAATATCGATGAATAAAATGCCTGTAGCTGCCCACCAAAATCTGCCCAGTTTGCCAACGTCCATTCAGTAAAAAAATGTCAGCCATCATTAAATACCTTGTTTGCGCTTTGCTAATGTTTTCCATGAACCTGAAAGCCCAAGGCAATCGGGATGAAGCACAATTCCGGCTCCGGTAAAACTAAAGGCCGCTACGAGTTGATAGCCTACTATGGCAAATGGCCGGTACGCTGATCAGTATCCGGTTCATCAGCAAAACGAAAGTACAAGCCGATTGTTTGTATCCAAAACAATGTACATGAGCGAGAAAAGCAGCACTCTACTGATCCTATTGAAAATGAGCTTCATCTTTTCGATCACAGCATTCAGCTGGTGGTTTTGGTATGCTGATTTAATAACGCAAGCAGGACAAAGGCTTAATATGGATAGCCCCCTGCCCCTGTCTCAATGCATTCTGATCTTATGGTGGGTTTTGCTCCTGCTCATCATTGCAGATCTGCTATTTCGAAAAAAAATATCAATTTATGCCCTAACTGCTGTTTACGCTTTTTCATTTTTTACCGGAAATGACGCGCTTTGGGCCAGCGAACTGGTATGGCATAAACAGGAATTGATGACGATCCTACCGCCCCTTATATTTATATTATTATTTGCGGTAGTCATTTATCGCGCCGATCCTACAATGAAGTGGATGTACGGCAAAAAGACAGCAACAGGCGAGCCTCAGCCCGGGAAATGGAATGAGCTTAGTGGTGCCAATAAGACGTTTACTATTATAGGAATAACTGTCGCTTTCGTTTTTGCCATGTATGTGCCTTGTAAGGTAAATTTAACTATCGGATACCTTTCCGCTGCCGAACCCGTAATCAAGCATGCAAAGGTTATTGGTGCGGGTTCAACACGGGGAAAATATTATTACCACAGATACTGGCGCCTCATGATCGATGGTAAGGAAGAAAAATTCTGGGTTTATGCCGCGGCTAAAACGGAGCCTGTAGCGGCTCATACGTGTTCAACTAATCCAGACCCTGAGCCTGGCTCTGAACTGAAAATCCAAGGCCGCAATGGCATATATGGTTTCTCCTACGACAAGGTCCTTTGGATCAAAGGATCAAACGGCGCGATTATCTGTGATTGAGCTAAAATATCCTGCTTCCGTTAAGCATAGATTCCAGTCAAATACTATCACCCTATCAACTTGTTAGCTCATTATATACTGAAGAGTATGCACCAAATTTATGTATTAAATAACAGCTTTAAAATGGTTTTTTCTACAAGATATATAATCCCAACGTGGAGGTTTCGGCAATACTGTCCACCTGATTTCGGAATCCGCTGTGGTATAATAAAATCCACCAAAAATTAGCAGCGAACAAATACACAGAAGCCCAATTTAAGAGCGACTCTGCTGCTCGGTTATATTTCCACATGTTCCGACCACCAAAAGTGGGGAAGAACCATTATCTCCGAAATCTCCACCCTATTGATATCAATTAATGAATTTAATTTTATTGTTCTGCGAAGCTTCTTGTATATTAGTTTCAAAGAAATAATTGTGATTGGATATTTTGAAAGCGACCTTTAATCAAACGATAAACATATTCTTCGGCCTGACTTTACTACTTTTAACTGCTTGCGGACAAAGGCAATTGAAAACACCAGAAGACGCCATTAAAAAAATTGACGAATTCAAAAACAAAGAAAAATTTATAAAAGATGACCGGATTTTTTATCCTGGAATCGGCAATATAAAACTAAAGCCAATCTTGACAGAGAAAATTAACCTATCTGCGAACGACTTTAAAGAACTTGCTAGCAAAGTGACTCCAACAGATAGCGAATATCAGGATGCTATCAAAAATGGACTTAACCGTTTTGAGGAAAATTATTTTGATCTTGACACGGAAGATAAGGAAAGAATTTGCGGTTACTATGAAGAACTAATGGACATTGTCCATCTTGAGAGTTCAGGCGGACACTTGAACAACTTTATGTATGGATTTGACCCGGCAAAGAAATGAATTACCTCTATTGTCCAAATTGCTTATGGTAACTGATTTTTAGGAAATAGCTTTTGTTTTGGTAAATTTGTTCAATGGCAATCGAGCGTAGAAAAATTGATTTATTCGGAAAGCAGTTCATTCAGAAATTAGTTTTTGACGAAGATTTCCAGTACGACTACCCTGTTTCGGAGCAGGCGTGTTTTCTGTATATGCTAGATGGCAGCATTCGCTTTCAGTTTGGAGAAGATTCATTAGATATTCCCGTTCATTATTCATTATTGCTTAATTGTCTGTCAGGCGGAAAGCGCATCCAAAATTCGGAAACTGATGCCAAAGCTGAAGTGCTGATCGTTACTTTTCATCGGGATATTCTTCAGAAAATTTATGACAAAGAACTACCTGAATTACTTCAAAAACCAAAAAACATTGTTTCCAATCTTAGTAACGAAAGGATAAACAGCGATTTTCTCATTCACAAATATATCGAAGGACTGTTGTTTTATTTCGAAAACCCAACCCTGGTGAATGAAGACATCCTGATATTGAAGCTAAAAGAAATCATTTTGCTACTGGCCCAAACCAAAGATGCGGGCAACATCCAGGTAATCCTTTCCCAATTGTATTCGCCAACTACCTATTCTTTCAAACAAATTATTGAAGCTAATATTTTTGAACCGGCAAGTATTGAAGAACTGGCGAGAAAGACCAATTTCAGTGTATCTTCATTTAAAAGGGAGTTTAGCAAAATCTATAACGACTCCCCTGCCAATTACATCAGGACAAAGCGACTGGAAAAAGCGGCAGATTTACTCCGCATTTCCGACAAACGCATTTCCGACATCGCTTTTAGTTGCGGCTTTAATGACCTTGCCAATTTCACGAAGAGCTTCCACGATAAGTATGACATTTCTCCCTCGAATTACCGCCTTGAGCACAAATAATTGCTAATTGACCTAAATCACCAAATCTTTGAACTGATTTACAAAATTATTGCCCCACTGGTATTGCAATTTTGTATTGTCAATAATGACAAACAATTTTAAAATACAATCAAAATGAAACGTACAGCAAAAGCACACTGGGAAGGAACAATCAAAGAAGGTAAAGGAAACCTGACTACACAAAGCGAAACACTAAATCAAACCAACTACAGCTTCAAAACCCGTTTTGCCGATGGGGAAAAAGGAACCAATCCTGAAGAGCTGCTGGCAGCCGCACACGCAGGATGTTTTACCATGGCCGTCAGTTTAGCCTTGACCGAAAAAGGAATCAGTCCAAAAGCATTAGACACTACTGCCACTTTAACGATGCAAGGTTTTGACATCACTGGAATTCATCTAGCCATTAGTGGAACAGTTGACGGAATATCCGCCGAAGAATTTAAGGAAATAACTCAGGGCGCTGAAAAAAACTGTCTGATTTCAAAGGCTTTGAAAATTGAAATCACTTCTGAAGCCTCACTTACAAACGCTTAATTTACTATTCATTTCGAAATAATAAATTTATGGGACTATCCGCTTTAGGCATATTTCATACTGCAATTGGTGTTATTGCCATTATTTCCGCCACTGTATCTTATGTTCGATTTGGCAAGATTGATTTAAGTAAATCTGTAGGGAAAATTTATTTTTATTTTACCCTGATCACTTCATTGACCGCCTTGGGATTATCAAAGCATGGCGGTTTTAATCCAGGGCACGCCTTATCGATTATCGTCATAATTTCGGTGGCAGCAGCCTACTTTCTTTTTGCAAAACGCACTGGAAATACGCGTGCCCGCTATTGGGAAAACTTCTTTTTATCATTTAGTTTTTTTCTTTCGATGATTCCAACAACCAACGAAACCTTGACCAGAATTCCAGTGGGCCACCCCTTTGCATCCAGTCCGGCTGATCCTTTAGTTGCCAATTCTTTGCTCGTGATTTTGATAGTATTCGTTATCGGTTCTGTTTATCAATTTTTGCAACAACGGCAGTTGAATAAGTAAGGGCTTAATCACTTCTTAATAAAAAAAAGTAGGCAGAAACTGCCTACTTTTTTTTATTGTGTTTTGACAACCAGATGGTAAGCAGGCAATACTATTTCTTTCCTGGGCTCCTTTTTTCTACCGCTGAGTTTCCCAATTAACCACTTGACAGGTTTGCTCCCAACCGTTGCCACCAGTTTGTTTAATAAGAAAACACCAAATTTGCTGGTAGGATAAACCGCCCAGGGAATTCCGGGTGGCAATTGCTGGCATTTTTCCACGTAGGGCCGCATGATGCTTTCATAAGCGCTGAACGCCTGGCCGATATCTTCTGCTTTATACAGTTCACCGGCGAGAATGTATGCTCCGGCCATGGACAGGTCTGTACCCTTTCCGGCAATAGGCGTCGCACACCAGGCAGCATCACCGGTGACCACTACCCTACCAATACTCCAGCTTGAAGCATTTACCTGGCTCACCCTGTCGAAATACAGGTCCTTAGCTTGTTTTATCCCTTCTATGATTCTATCGGATTCCCAACCTGTACCTTCAATACGCTTGATCAAAACTTGTTTCTGCTGTTCAATTGAAAGCCCCCTGTACTCATTTTCTCTTGCAAGGAAGGTAACGGAGGCTCTTGCTTCTCCGTAATTATCAGGTCGGATAAGATAGACAATGCCAGTTGGTGCATTGCACCAGCGAGCCCATTTACTGTCAGTTGATCTCTTAGGAATAGTCAGGTACGCCGAATGTAAGCCCAGGTATTTAAGGTCTGGTTGACCGCCAAATGCTAGCTCAGCAGTTTTAGAGCCAATACCCTCTGCTGAAATGAGGATATCAAAGGATTCTTGCTTTCCACTCCTGAATCCAATCTCAACTGAATTTTCTGTCTGTTTTATGCTGGTAACGTGATCACCAAACCTGTATTCGACCTTATCCTTAGATTGCTCATATAAAATCTTAACCAGGTCGCCACGTAAAATTTCCAGCTCCTGTGTAAGGCCTATGGATTCACCCGTTGAAAACTCCGCAACAACCTGGTTTTCCACGTTTACAAAGCGGGTGCCGATTTCGGTGGTATTTCTATCACGGATTTTGTCTTCAATTCCCATCATTCCGGCGATTTCCTTTGCCGGACCTTTAACATCTATATTTTGTCCACCCAATCTAAGTTCCGGTGCTTTCTCAATAACGGTCACTTCAAATCCATATTCGGCAAGCCAATAAGCAAGTGTGGGCCCTGCTATGCTGGCACCGGAAATCAGAATCTTTTTGTTTCTCATAGTTCGTCAACTGATGCCTTTAATCAGGCCTTCGCATTGGTCTAACAAACCAGGGCGTCTAAAGTTGGGAGATAAAAACCTAAATTTACAATTCACTAAATTCCTATATTGGCATGATGATAGATTTATCTCTTGTAAATGAACAGGTTCACCTTGTTAGAAACTTTAAAGAACTTGTTTCCACGCCATTCCATGGGGAAATGAATGCGATTTGCTGGGAGCGTGAACTGAAGGGTGATTTTGCTGAGCTGGTGAATAAGGTGTCTCTGGATGGAAATATGGCAACCCTGGAGCTTGAAGATCTTCTTGAGCTTCAATTGACTGAAGAAGGAAACCTCGCCCGAGACATCCTTATACACGATCTGGAATTATTAAAGCTACATGGCGCATCGCCGGTTCTCAATGTGATTGAATACTATGAGAGAGATGATGCGTACCCATTCTTTCCAACCGATGTGTATTCTTTCCATGTAGATCGCTCTCCCATCCCCGCAGATACTTTCCTCTGCACCTATTATGGCGCGCCAAGTGAAATATTGCCAAATACGCAAGCTCAACAGAAGGTGCTTGTTCCAGAAATACGTGAGAAACTAAGAGAACTGTATAAGGGAGCAGACGATGGCTTTGAAGCATTCCTGACTGAACATTTCTTTGATTTGCATTATCAAGCCAAACCTTATGCAACACCGATCAGCTTAGGCCCTGGTCATATATGGAGACTTGCGATAGATCATCCTGAAATGCAATCGCTGCCATGTGTTCATCGTGCGCCATTGGAAGCGGCTGGACAAAAAAGATTACTAATGATCTGTTAATCAATTGGGCTGATCTGATTAATTTGTATTCTGTCATGTCGTCCTCTTTATGATTAAATTCGAATTGGTAGTGGATATAATCAAATATAATCAATTTCCGTAGGTGCTACTCCGAACTTTTTCTTAAAAGAATTTGAGAAATGTGACAGGCTTTCAAAGCCTAAATCCAGGTAAATGGCTGAGGGTTTTTGATGCTTGGTTTCAATGAGGTACTTTGCTGCATTGAGTCGCTTCTCCTGTAACCAATGCCGGGGTGCAGAACCAAAGGTTTTTTGGAAGTCGCGTTTGAAGGCTGCAAGGCTACGACCGGTTAGCTGGGCAAATTTTTCAATTGGAACGTTGAAATGAAAGTTACTGAGCATGAACTTTTCCAGGTCGATCTTATGAGGCTCTGAAAAGTCGAATAAAAAGTTGCGGAGTGCAGGCATCGCAAATAAAAGTAATTTAACACCTTCCTTCACTTTCAAAATACCCATCTCATCTGTCATCGTTGCTCCCGAGCTTCGGGCATACGGCACTATGGATTGAAAATAGCCCTGCAGGAATTCATTAGATGGAATCAAGATGTTTGGCGGACCGACATATTTGCGGTCTGTCTCAAGTTTCTCTTCTAACACGATCTTGCGGAGCAGATCTTCCTGCAGGGATATCACGATTGTCTCATAGTTTCCTCCGGGCAACGGTGTTTTGGTAAGCGTACCCAACTGGTTTTTGCGGATCAACAGCATTTCCCCTCCTCCCATGGTGAGGGTTTGTCCAAGGGTTTCCATTTGAAATTTCCCTGAAACCTGCAATACCAGGGTATGGTGGTTCCAGAAACATACTTTTTCTTTCCGCTCTGCAGAGAGGTAAGAATAGAAAATTACACCGGGAAGGATTTCTGCTGGACTGATCATTTAGCGCTGTAAGTATGTGCCTCCGTGTATAGCACCTATTGCGAAAGTAGTATTTAAAGTATTCATTTCTTCCGGCGTAAATACAATATTCAAGGCTTCAATATTTTCCGGCAAACGCGACCTGCGACTCATACTTACCAACGGCATGATATAATTGCCCTGCTCTTTCACCCAGGCAATGGCAATCTGTGTTGGCGTATACCCTTTATCGCTGGCCAATTGCTTCAATACCTCTACTTTTTCCAGATTATGAATCAGGTTTTCACCTTGAAAACGGGAAAAGTGGCTATGGTAATCGTTTGCTGCAAGCGGGGCTTTCATCTCACCTGTCAATAAGCCTTCGGCAGTATTGGCGAAAGCCACCACGCTGATTCCCAATTCCTTTGCTGCAGGCAAAAGTTCATTTTCGATCTGACGATCGGCTAAGGAATAACCTATTTCCAATGCGCTTATGGGATGGATACTATTGGCTACGCGGAGTTGATCGGCGGTAATTTCCGATACACCAATGTTTCTGACTTTACCTTCTTTTATCAGATCAGCAACGGTTCCAATGATGTCTTCTACCGGAACGCTACCATCCATCCGGCTGGGTTGGTAGAGGTCAATGGTTTCAATCCCCAGACGGGTCAGTGAGTAATTTATAAAATTCTTGATCGCGACAGGTCGTAAATCGAGTCCGATCCACTGACCGTTATGAAAAATAGCGCCAAATTTTACACTGATGAAGGCATCGTCCCGTCTATCTTTAATCGCTTTACCAATTAGCATTTCGTTGTGCCCGGCGCCATAAAAGTCTCCGGTGTTTAAAAAATTAATGCCATTGTCCAGCGCCTCATGGATTGTCGCAATGCTCTCTGTTTCGTCAGGCGTAGGTCCACCCCAAATGGAAGACATACGCATGCAGCCAAGGCCAAGCTTGGAAACCAATGGGCCATTTTGACCCAGTTGAATTTTTGTGATGTTGTTCATGATACAAAGTTCCGGTTTCAAGGCATCGAAGGGTTGCCCCTACAGCTCAGATATTTTGTCTGTACGGCTCATTAATTATTTCCAACCTAATGCAGGAGCTACATGCTCCAAAATTGCAGAGAGCACATGAATATTGTAATCGACCCCCAAGGTATTCGGTATGGTCAGCAAAAGTGTATCTGCTTCCTGTATCGCCTCATCCTGAGCCAGTTCTTTGATGAGCTGGTCGGGTTCTGCAGCATAGCTCTTGCCAAATACTGCACGCTGGTCAGCTTCTATGTAGCCAAAGCTATCGGCGCTTCTTCCCTGCTGACCGAAATAATACCTGTCCTGGTCATTGACTAGTGCAAAAATCGAACGGCTCACTGAAACCCTCGCTTCGCGCTCGTGTCCTGCCTTTTTCCAGGCTTCTTTATAGAGCCTGATCTGTTCGGCCTGCTGAATATGGAAAGGTTTACCATTTTCGTCAAATTTCAGAGTAGAACTTTGTAAATGCATACCTTTCTCGGCCGCCCAAATTGCAGTTGCATTAGAAGCAGCACCCCACCAGATGCGTTCCCGTAGTCCTTCAGAATGAGGCTCCAGGCGCAACAGGCCCGGTGGATTCGGGAACATTGGATTGGGATTCGGTTGTGCAAACCCGTCACCTTTTAGTTTGTCCAAAAATTCAAGGGCTTTCTGGCGGCCCATATCTGCATCGTTTTCTCCCTCGGAAGGCTGATAGCCGAAATATCGCCAGCCTTCAATCACCTGCTCGGGTGAACCCCGGCTTAGCCCCAATTGTAATCGGCCACCGGATATCAGATCGGCTGCACCGGCGTCTTCCACCATATACAAGGGGTTTTCATAACGCATATCAATAACACCAGTCCCGATCTCTATCTTGCTGGTTTTCGCCCCAATTGCCGAAAGCAGGGGAAATGGCGATGCCAGTTGACGTGCAAAATGATGTACCCGGAAATAAGCACCGTCCAAACCTATTTCTTCCGCAGCCACAGCCAGATCAATGGATTGAAGTAAGGTGTCGCCTGCGTTGCGTGTCTGGTACGAGGGATGGTCAGACCAATGCCCAAATGATAAAAATCCTATCTTCTTCATATTTGATGATTTAATTCAAATGTAAGAATATGGCTGCAGCGTAAAGGTCACTGCTTTGTATAAAATTGAAAGCTAATAAAATAAGCAGCCCAAAATATAAAGCGGTTTTTTGCAGATTTGTCAGTAGCTTCATGAAATAGTCATGTGTTCATTTATTTATGCTTAGACCATCAGATCAGGAATATAAGATTAGCAAAAAAATTAAACTAGCTGAGGCATGTATTGATGACACATTCAAGCCCCTGGCCAATTGGATCGATGCTAAGTTTCATGTTAAGGTATTAAATATAGTTACCGACACAATCAATGGTGGCACGCTTAGACTCCAATTAATTTTTGAGCATCAAAAAGATGCTGATAAATTTTTATTAAAGGATAAATTCAGCCAATCCTCCCGTAAAGGAAAAACAATTGCAAAAAAATATCATGAACTTTTTAAGAATGCATCCGTAGATTCAATTCTGGTGCTAATTTATGCTTTTGAACCCTTGGCGAGAGAGGAAGCTGTAACCAGTATGCCTGCAAAAATACGAGATTCATTCAAAGACAGGTACAAAGATATGCTCTGGGAGATCGCTGTTTTTGGTGAGTATGTAACGTTTTTCTTTTTCAGCAATGAGCAGTTGAAAAATGCGCAACAGCATGGTACAACTTCATCAATCAAGGAAGAATTCTACGCTCTGCTAAAGCCATATGATAGGCTCAACTATTTAAGACTGGAAAATTTCACTGCTATTTTTGACAGCAAAGAAAATTTTGACCAGAATTACGATAGCAATTGGAGATGGTACTATTCCTGATGAATACCCTTATCCGACAGAGGCTATAGACTGGACTACCCCGATATGCTGGTAAAGGTATTCAAAGGATTGAAAGTCTAGCTTGAATAGGGATTTTCTGACGAAGGCTGAGCTTCCAGCAATTGGATCAATGCTTGCGCAGTGGGTCCTGCAGACAGTGGGTTCTGACCGGTAATGAGCAGACCATCAGTTTCTACATGCGAAAGGAAAGGTACAAGCGCTGTTTTTACTTCTGCGCCCAACTCCTCGAGACGGCTTTGCAGCTGATAAGGGACATTGCCGCTTCGTCCAACCATGGCTTCCTCGGTATCGCTAAAGGCGGAAATGGTTTTGCCTTTTAAGAATCCAGGTCTTTGCCTCTCCGCACTAATTAGTGCAGCAGGGCCATGACAAACCGCAGCGACCGGTTTACCGGCATCCAGGAAATCCAGGATCAGAATGCCACTATTGTTGTCTACAGCAAGGTCCCAAATTGGACCATGTCCACCCGGATAAAATACCGCATCGAAATCTGTATGTCTGATCTGGTCTAGCACAGTAGTCTTACGGAAGGCCGTTTTAGCCTGCTCATCATCCTGAAACCTGCGGTTGGAGCCCGTAATATTTTCTGTCAACTCACTCATCGGGTCAACTGGCGGCCTTCCTCCTTTCGGACTTGCCAGGCTCACCTGGTAACCTGCATCTATAAATTCGTAATAAGGATCGGTGAATTCACCCAACCATACTCCTGTCTTACTATCAGTATTTTCCATCTCGCTATGCGAGGTCAATATCATTAAGATCTTTTTCATGTTGTGTTATGTAAGTAGCACTATAACCCTTGGAATGCGAGAAAGTTTCCGCTATCAGGGCCTGAAGAGAAATTACATAGAAACAGTACAGTAAGGGATTTATTAGTCCGAATCATACAGTTTTAATAATCTCCAATTAGGTTAAACCCTTGTTGACAAGCAGTCTGAGGACCGATCCTTTCCGGGCACGGTTAATGGAAGGTGATAGGAAAAACATATGACCTCAATAAACAATGTACAGCCTTTAAGTCCTGAAGTTTTATTTGACATTCTTAAAACGGAATTTCCTGCATACGTAAATGAATTGCTAGGCAGCAATTTGACAGTGGAGTTTGCGCATGTATCAGATATAATCAATATTAGCTTTCCAGAAATCATTGAAGGTAATGCGTTCACACTAACTGTGGGTGACGACAATATTGAAGTGACAGACCACACCACAGAAGGCACCTATAACACTGAACTTCTGAAACAACACCTGACTGAGTTCACAACTTTAAAAGCAAACTAACAGCAGCTTTTTTCTTATTTGTCCTTAGAAGATGAGGATGGGTTTCTAAAACTTTCCCCGTCTTCTAAGAACTATTCGCCAAACTCGACCCATTTATTCTGAAAATATACCCTTGCTGTTTGCTTCTTTCCTCTTCCAATGATCGCCTCTATAAAAGATTCGCATTGTCCGGTATATTATATTCTCATAATACAGATTTATGCTGATGATGATGAGCTGATCCCATTCAAATTTCTTTCTTATTCTTAATGAAATGAACTAACAGTTTTCCAACTAACATCTCTATAACCCTGTAAAAAATATAGATAACTAAAAATAATCCCAGCACAGCAAGATAGAGTATAACTTGGGTGATTTCTTTTGAATAAATTATGATATGCCAGCCCGGAACGACTGAAAATGCGATATTCTGAAAGCCTGCAAACGATAAAAATAGAACTGATGTAATTAATGCACTGAGAATGACTGGAAAGAGGCGTAATTTATCTTGCATAGTATTTGTTAATAGTTTTTGATTAAATCTTTTCATATCGGAGAGCGACACAACCGCTACTAAGGTTTTTTGAATCTGCCAATTGTAGTCCCTGGCTTTCGGGCAAGTTCATTTCCGCAAACAGGCGTCGCCCCTGCCCGACAAATACAGGGTGAATCACCATATGGAATTCATCTATGAGACCCCATTCGATCAATCTGGCTGGCAATTCCACTCCGCCTGTAGAGATTGGCTTACCGGATTGTTGTTTTAGCTTCAGGATTTCTTCTCTGATATTATCATGGATGATGGTCGTCTTTTCATCCCTTACGCTATGAATAGTTGTCGAAACCAAGACACGATGGAGATTTGAAAAAACATTGGCAAAAGCATTCGCTGCCTCATTCAACGATTGGCTTTTTGAAACCTCCGGCCAGAAAGGAACCATCAGTTCGTAAGTTTTGCGACCGTAAATCACCAAATCAACACCTTCCAGTAGTTGCCTGAAATAGTTCTGAATATCATCGCCACCACCGAATTTGGTATGGTCGCAGCAACCATCCAAACTCAGATTAATACCATATATTATCTTCCTCATCGCCTAAATTTAAGTTTTTTTTGAGGAAAGTCGATCTGAATCAGAGAAGTAAATTGGATATCGCATTACGAATGTCACCATGGGAGAATGACTAAAAAGGCATCTTTTTTGTAGCACTTAGCATTTTTAACCTTATCCCTATTGTATGAAGCAGCTTCAGATCTTTTTGTTACAAACCTTAGTTGTATTTACTACTGCATTATCTAGCTCCTGTCAACCTTCCAATGCCTTCCCTGGTGTATATGCTGGAGTAAAATTGAGTCTGAATCCACTTGGTGGTGGAATGAACCGGACCGATGATGTCATACTCTTTAGAAAGGATAAAACTTTTACAGATCAACTGGAAAAAAAAGACTGGAAAACTGCGGTAAGAGGAACATATGAGATTAAAGGGTCCAATCTTTATTTGCGCTATAGTAATGGAGATAAAGAGGAATATGCCATAACAAAATCTGGAAATCTGGACGCGGGTATACATGTGCTATTCAAAATGGAACTAGACAATTCTGTTCCCAAGGGATCTTATGAATTCAAATTCATCAGCGGCAGCGGTGGGATCGCTACGGGCACTACCTACGTGGGATCAAGTTCGAAAAGAGAACTCAATTTCGATGGAGCCGGTAATTTTAGTACGGATCGACAGTCCACTACAGTGATTGCCGGCGACAATATTGGTGGTGGGACCAATTCCAAAAGTGATGGAAAGGGTAAGTATTTGCTGAAAGATGGAACCTTAACGCTGAAGTATGATAATGGAACGACCACTACACATAGCTTCTTCGCCAGTGCGGCGAAAGGTAAGCATAAAGCAATGGCTGTAATCGATGGCAGCTTCTACTTTATGGGTGATGAAAATAACAACAAAAAGCTACCAGAGACCAAGTCAAATCCCGAAGCCAATGCCAAACTCCCTACAGCTGATCAAATCCTTGGAGCACTTAGAAAAAAATACGGCGGCGCTGCTTTAGATGCAATAAAAACGTACACTGTTCGGGCTGAATTTAATGGAATTAAGCTGATCTCCTATAATGATCTGCCCGGAAATAGATTCAGAAATGAAATGTATCTGCAAGGGAAACTCGTTGCCGTAGAACAGATCGGTCCCAAGGGTGGCTGGCTTTGGAACAATGGGAAAAAGACCCCGAGTACTCCTGAGCGATTAAGGGAAGTAAAATACAACGATTACACCGGCGTGCTGGGGCTACAACAAAAATACAATACGGCGTTCGGTAAGGGCAAAGTAGAAGCGACCAAAAATGGCTATGCTGTCGGCTTTGAAGTGGATGGGAATACATTTGTTTATTTACTGGACAAGGATTACACGATTATCGGGGACAGCTATCAGATCGGCAAGAGCAAACAAATGAACAGCTACAGTAATAACAAAACCATCAATGGAGTGACGATGCCTTTTACCACTATTTCCAGCAGTGGAGAAAAAAAGGTAAAGATCAATTATCAGCATATTGACATCAATAAGCCGTTAGCAACTGCCTGGCAGGAACCTTGAGTGCTTACTTCTGCTTCTATAAACCCATTTCACTTTATATTCAGGCAAGCATGATAAACACCTGCAATCATCCCAACCTTTGACTTTTAGGCAGGTAGCCAAAATCAACTAAATCATTGAACTCCCTGATGACTTTAGTGTTCCCATTATCTAACAATACAATTCTGTCCGAAATGTCCAATACATTTTTGTAATCGTGGTCAGTTATAATGACCCCCATACCTTTGGCATGAATCCTGATGATATCCTTTAAAATTTCAATATGAAGTGGAGAAATACCATTAAACGGCTCGTCTAACAATAGGTATTTTACATCCGAGTGAATCAGTAGCAGAATTTCCAAAATTCTTCTTTCACCGCCAGACAATTGCTGTACTTTCTTATCTAAAAATGGCTTAACAAACTGATGTGCTGTTAAAACAGTTGATTTTTCCCTGGAGCAGAAACACGCAATAATACTTTTTATACGGATATGGTTAGGCAAATAGTTGTCCTGTGAGAGGTAATGGAGCAATAGTCTGTTTTCATAAAGCGAATTGATCTTCTTACCATCAATGGATACAAATTTATTGTCTGCACTTAGGGTACCGAAGATGATTTTTAATAAAGTGGATTTACCAGATCCGTTTCGTCCCAGGAGACCAACAACGTCACCGGGTTCGCAAGAAATAAACACATCATTGAGAATCTGTCTGCTCCCAATTTGTTTTCTTACGCTATCTACATGCAATCCACTCATATTAGAATTAATGCTAATCCGAAAATCAAACCAATCATTATTGTGCTTAGCCATAAGATGGGCCTGCTAAGTCCGAGATTATGATAAAAATAATATTCCTGAGGACTCCTGAGTTCATAACTGAAGTAATGGAATACCGGGAGTAAAAAGATAAGAGATATTCCGATACCTGTCTTCCAGTCTAGACCAGCCGGTCTAAAGTACGCAATGAGTATAGAAAGTGCCAATGAGGGGACGATGAGTTTGGTATAAAAAAAGTAAATGCCCCGCAGAATACGCATATCGTCTTTATCATTCATTTGAATTACAAGTTATCAATTATTTTATTCATTAACGGTAAACCTCAATCAATATCACTTTATGGCCTGGCAATTGCTTAAGATTGAAAAAGTAATTATCTCTCCTATCAATGAAAAAAAGAAACCTATTCGGATTCATCATCTGTGTATCCGCGCTCTTCGCTTGCAGCTCCTCCCCTTCACTGGAAGAAAAACTAGAAAAACTGGACCAGGAACGAGAAGCATTTTTAAAGAAAATTGAAAGTATCAAAGACGACAGTCTGCGGAATGACGCCAAAAAATTTGGTTCTATGTTATTCTTCCTGAAAAGAATAGACCTCGAAAACCAGGAAAAACCAAAAGACACTGTATATGAAGAAAATCCATTTCAAATTATGGATCAATATCCGACTGTAGCAGGTTTGACGACAGCATATATGAATAGCATCCTTGTGGAAAATAATGCAGATTATTCCAGCAAAAGGGTATTGAACATCCATTATCCTTTTGCTTTACCTTTTCAACAGGACATGAATTGGCAGACGGTGACCTTCGCCAACAACGCACAACATACGATCAGCGATGCTTATAATGAAACCTTGAATGCCATACAGGTAGTCAAGACCAACTGGAACAATAATCCTGGATTGGAGATCACCTATCCTGAAAACACTGATCCCGCAACTGTCGAACCTGTAGGCATAAACGGAACCATAGATGCTGTAATTCCTAAAGGGGTGCTCCAGTTTAAGTTTTCGAAAGATGAAACCGGGGATACTCAGGAAAAATCTGGCGTAAAGGTTAAACTCGTCAACGTGAAGGGCCACATGGTCAACGTAGAAGTAATCAATTCCAATCCGGTTGACCCGGCTGTAGATCCTGATAAAATCGAACTGATCAAAGTGATGGCCCGTGATGAAACAGGAGGTTTTCTAGACCAAAGCGGCTCCTCTACAGGATCAGATGAGCTCCTCGAGCGCTACAATAAGGTTCTTGAACAGATGGTAGCAGAACCTAAAGACATTAAAAAACTGCAAAAGCAACTGGAAGACGACGATGCAGCATATGAGAAGAAATATAAGAACACGATATTTTACAAGACCTATTATCGTGGTGCAGTAAATGAAATCATTGTTTATGTACTAGATTATTCGAAAGCTACCAAAGTTAGCAAACAACTCAACCTGAAGACCTATTCGTTCAAAAATGATGTGGAGAACAGGACTATTGAGGACATCCCAGTTCCTACTACTGTATATAACCTCGCACTTGCCAAACAATTGTCGGAGAAGGCGGAAATCAATGCTGCGGATCTACAAAAACTAATGGTCATCGACCAGCAGGCGTATGAAAAATCAACTGGAACGGTGAGCTATGAATCCAATGCCCAGTTAACTTTTCGCTATCCCCAGGTATTGAGCACTATGTTCTTATCGGACTTTGAACGCTACGGTAAATTGAAGGAAATTAAATTCATGACCAGCAAAGGCGGATCTGAAATTAAGTATCCAAAGGATTCTGTAGATTTTGATGACGAATATGTTGAGCGTGCAGGAAAGCCATGGGCAGAATACACCGTGAACCGAATCGAATATAACCCTACAAAATTTTCTTCCAGCCCTAAATATGTGACCGGAACTGTAGAAGTAAATCTTTGTGATGTGAAAAAGTCCAGCTTTCCAGCTTCCCAACTGCCATCAGGGATTCGCATCAAGGGAAATATGCTCATCATTGATGAATCTGTGGCCGACAACCGCAGCCTCTTTTATGTGAAAGACCGCACCGGAAAGTATTTGAAAGAACTAAGCGCCATCAGCTATAAAACTGTGGAGGGAGCTGGATATAAACGTGAAAACGTGCATTACTACTACGGAACGCCGGCAACCGTGGAACGCTATGATAAAGGAGAGCTGAAAACGCAGGATTACAAATTTGCAACAGAACTGGTCGAAGCAAAGAAACCTAAGAAGTAGCTAAGCACATCACTTTCTTCGGCTCCACATCGGATTCTCTTTTAAAATTTTTTGGTTTATCTGGCAGTCGGCTGAGTGCGCCCCTGCCAGATAACCTATACTCATAAGAAATTCGTTGACAATTTCCCCTCCGGTAAATTTGAAGGTCTTCTTGAATAGTTTTACCCATTCTTCTTTGCTTTTAGGGTGATTGTATTCCAGCCATTTTTCAAAAGAACCAAATTCTTCCTGTAAGCTTAGTATGGTTTTGGCATTTTCTATAGCGGCATTTATCTTCAATTTATTCCGTATGATTCCTGCATCGTTCAATAATCGTTCACGGTCGGCTTCCGTATAGGCTGCAATCTTGTCGATCTCAAAATTGCTATATGCCATTCTAAAGGCCTGCTCTTTTTTCAGGATGGTTTCCCAACTTAGTCCTGCCTGGTTGATCTCTAAGATAAGTCTGCCAAACAATTCATTGTCATCGTGTATTGGAAACCCATAATGATTGTCGTGGTAATTTTTATGCAACAGCTTTCTTTCTTCCGGTTGCATAGTATTTATTGCGCTGCAGTAACTCATTTGGAATAATGATGATTGATTATACTCCAAACTTACGGAATAAAAAAATTGGACTTGCTTATTGGATTTAAAATACACAGCGAAGAAGAAAGGCAGTACCTGGTGGTTAGAAAAAAAGAAAGGGTTGTCGCATCCACGTACATCCCTTTTCTAACCAAATATAAACCTGTATGAACGGGTTTTTTACCTTAATTGCGATAGTCGTTAGCACCGACTGTCGCAATTATCACTATAATAACGACGTTAGATATTGATTTATTACCTAGTGTCAAAAATACACTAACAAAAATTTCGAATGTACTATTGGTACTGTTCCTGAAGGCCTTTAGCAATCTGTTTGATAAATAAATAATTGATGGTCCCTCCAATGGCTGCACCGGCAATTGGCACCAATCGCTGTGCAGTTTTGGAACCCAATTTCAATAGCATTTTCTCAGCCACTTCTTCCATGATGTTTTTTGAAATGGCCAGCTTTGTATCTGCTTTCAATGAAGAGGCTACAATTTTGAAAAATTCTTCGAATGGAAACCTATAGTTTCCGGTATTGTGATAGGCAATGGCCATCGTTACCCTAAATTGCTGGGTGATGAGGTTGAGCACATCTAAAGGTACACCGATCATCATAGTGGTAATACCGCCAATTCCGGTAACTACTCCTGATCCTGCAGCCATAAAGGCACATTGGTTTACAAAGCGCTGAATGCCCATCTGATCTACCCCCTTCTTAATACTGAACTGATCGATCTGGTTGAAGATCTTTTCAAATCCTCCCTCAGCGAATTCATTAAAACCCTTTTTTAAATCTTGTTTGATTTTACGGCCATTCAATGCTGGAATTCTCATGTCAATTAATTTGTGTCTAATATGCTAGTGCTACTATCATGCCATAGATCAAAATAATTTTAGTTGGATATAATAATCTGAATTTAATAGCGTCTATGTATATGAGAGCGTTAATTTAGATAAGCGGGAGTGGTCGGATTGATCATTCCCGCTTTTTTTAGATGCTTTTTAGGTTATGTAAAGAATTGCTGATCACCAGCCGTAATGTAAACCTTTTCATTGGCCGTTCCTCTTTTATCAGTTGGATGCAAATTGGTATTAATGCATATCCCACAAGATCCTCAGCAGGTCTATGAAATTGAGTCCGGCGCCTATGATAATCTTCTAACCGAAAACAATAAGCTGGGCTAAGTCGTTATCTGCGTGGTACACTTATGTTACGAAGATAATTTAATTGCATGGATCAAGATACAACAACTCAGAACAGACCAAAACTTTATATGGTGTTACTAGGCTCAAAGGCTCTCAAAAGAAATGTAGAACAACATGATTATTTTTTCGGGATTGCGCATTCATTGAAAGGGCTGGTTCCCCAACTTAAAGCGTTTTGGCCAGAAGCGGGAAACAGTTTGCACATTGATGGCTGGCGGGAAATTAGTGAGGTTGATGGTTATCAAATATCTGTAATTCCTAAAAATGAGCACCCACCTGTATCGACCAATCAGCTCTTTTTTATCAATCTCGGGGGATATCAATCTGGAAAACTGGAAGAACAGCATTATACGATCCTATGTGTAAAACCGGACAAGGTCCAAGCCATTCAGGATGCCAAAAGAACTATATTCTTTAAATCAAATTCTATTAAAGGTGCAAACTCCCATATCGATGAAAAGTACGGAATCGATGTTGATGATATTTACCGGATGGAAGATATTCTAAGTGCAGACCTGAAAGCGCAGTATCAGGTTGTCATTTCAGAAAACAGTGAAAAAAACCTCCAAGATGAAATCCATCTGGGCTACTTTAAACTGGACAAGTTATAACAAACCATCCTGAATGACACAGGGAGATGAGCGAATCTATCTGCAAAACCATTTTGACGTTCGCTGGTTATCAATTTGTTTAAATACCTCAAAATGAAATCGAAAAAAGGAAGTTTATTTGAAAGAATCGCAAACCGCATCACCTGTTGGACTGGAAGCGGACCTGCATTTGGAATTGCAGCACTTATTGTAATCGCCTGGGCATTATGCGGTCCTTTATTTCATTATTCGGAAACCTGGCAGCTCGTCATCAATACCGGAACGACGATCATCACCTTCCTGATGGTTTTTCTCATTCAGAAATCACAGAATAAAGAAAGTAAAGCCATGCAGTTGAAACTAAATGAGCTTATCGCCGCGTCAAGACATACCAGTAACCGGCTAGTCGATATTGAAGATCTAACTGAAGAAGAGCTTGATACACTTCACAAATTTTATGCAAAGCTATCTGATGTGGCCGAAGAAGACGAAGACATCCATCGCTCTCATTCTATAGATGAAGCTTTAAAACAGGAAGCAGAAAAGGTAAAAAGAGATCACCTGTAGATCTATTCAATGTCATCAACAAGCTAAGCTTCAGCGCATGAAAAATGATCCGTTCCAAAACTATTACACGGGCACCAGTGGACTATTACTTCCAGTTCCAAACAAAGAATATTATCCTGTAGCGTTTAAAGACAAAAGCAGATTGCACTACTACGGTTCCTTATTCAATAGCATTGAAATCAATAGCTCATTTTACAAAATGCCTATGGCTTCTACGGTAGCAAAATGGGCTGCCGATGTACCAGATCATTTTAAATTCACTTTCAAACTGTTAAGGGATGTTACACATGCCAAAGGTCTGATCTTCGACGCGAGTTTAGTTACAGAATTCCTCCGTAGAATTTCAGAGGTAGGTCAGAAAAAAGGAACCTTACTGGTTCAGTTTCCGGGCAGCATTACAACAGCCTATACAAGGCAGGTTGAACAACTGCTGTGGACAATAAAAACGGAAATGACCAAGTCCCCCTGGGAAATTGCGGTCGAATTCCGGCAACAGCACTGGTACAACGACGACACCTACGAATTGTTGGATAAATATGATGCAGGACTGGTATTACACGACAAACTCAGTGAAGGAGGAATGTTCATTGAAAGCAGCAAAAACTTTATTTACCTCAGATTTCATGGCCCCGGAGGCAACTATAAAGGAAGCTATAGTGAAGATTTGCTGCACGAATATGCATCTTATATCCGTGAATGGCTAATTCAGGGCAAAGAGGTGTACAGCTATTTTAATAATACCATGGGCAGCGCCATCGATAACCTAAGAACACTGAGAATGATGATTCTTGAAGAAAGATAACATGAAAAAATTCTTGCTATTCTTCTTCAAGGTGGATGTCTATTTCTTCCCCTATCCGGTCTGCCAACTGCTCCGTTAAATCTATCTCTATCCTATCATTTGCAATCTCAGTCTGATACGGTGGCAGATCGCCAGCTATGAGTTCATCGTCCGCAACCAAATCCCATTCCTGATCGTATTTTCTGATTGCACCTAATATTCCTCCATAATAAATGACTTTATAAATTCCATCTTCCGAAGGAAGTATGGTCAGCGTAACTTCTTTGCTGCCATAGCCGAGCTTAATATTGAATGCGTCCATATCGTTTATATTAGGAATGTTGAGAACGTATAGCAAACTATAAACACGGGATATCGGAAATGGTTTTGAAGTTAGTTGCCGAATGACGCAATTAAAAACTGAATAATTTGGTGATTAGTTATAAATGAATGAATATTCACTTATATTTGCACTAAAATCGGGAATCAGATGCGCGTAAGAGATGTGAACAAAGTTGAGCTGGTAAAGCAAAAGGCCATAGAGTTGCTGGTTAAGGTTGGTTTTGAGGGATTTACCATGAATAAACTGGCAAAGTCATGCAAGATATCTGTAGCAACGTTGTATATCTACTACCAGGACAAAGACGATCTGGTACTCAAGATCGGCATGGAAGAAGTGCAACGTATGAGCGACATTATGCTGGAAGATTTTGATCCTGACTCCTCATTTGTTGATGGACTTAGACAACAGTGGAAGAACCGGGCGAAATGTTTATTAGAAAACCCGCTGTCCGCACAAATGATGGAACAACTTCGTACCTCGACTTATCAGCAGAAAATCCTGGAAACTTTTGGAAAAAATTTTAAAGAACCACTTGGAAGATTTCTGCATAATTCGATAGAAAGAGGTGAGATTGATCCCATGCCTTTTGAAACCTACTGGAGTGTGGCTTTTGCCCCACTTTACAATTTAATCCGTTTTCACAACGAGGGTCAAAGTATGGGAGGGAAACCTTTCGTTCTGAACGATGAAGTGCTTTGGAAAACTTTTGATCTCGTTGCTAATGCATTTAGAAAATAAACCACAAACCATGAAAAATATCCTCTTATTCAAAACAAATATTCGAACCCAGGAAGATAAGTACGCACTATCCATACTGATGGAATCTAATGAAATCACACAATGGACCGTTGACCAACAGGATGTTGATTGCGTATTGCGCATCGTATCTGCTACTTTGGAGCTGCAAACCGTGATTCAATTGCTTAGTGATAATGGCTATCAATGCGAAGAACTCACTTAAAAAATTCAACAAAGAATACCAATGGAACAAACTACAAAAAATACGGTTGAGCCGTTTAGTTTCTATCAAAAAATACTTATTGCCTTACTTGCCCTACTTCAATTTACGATTGTACTTGACTTTATGGTACTGGCCCCGTTAGGGGATTTTTTAATGAAATCACTAGGTATGACTCCAAAGGGTTTTGGACTCGTCGTATCCTCTTACGCCTTTAGTGCAGGTGCTTCAGGTATTCTGGCAGCCGGTTTTGCCGATAAATTTGACCGTAAAAAATTACTTCTGTTTTTTTATATCGGTTTCATAGTCGGGACTTTAGCATGTGCATTGGCCAATACTTATGAAATGCTCCTTGTCGCCAGAATAGTAACCGGACTATTCGGTGGCGTCATCGGTGCAATATCTATGGCTATAGTTACGGATCTTTTCGCGGTCCATCAGCGAGGACGTGTCATGGGAATGGTTCAAATGGCTTTTGCTGCCAGCCAGGTCCTTGGAATTCCTGTGGGGCTTTATTTTGCCAATATCTGGGGCTGGCATTCAGCATTTTTAATGATCGTTGGCCTCGCCATCCTGATTGCCCTGACCATCATAATTAAAGTAAAACCTATAGATGCCCACCTCGCTGCACAATCAGACAAAAGTCCATTTCTGCACCTTTGGCATGCCTTATCTAACCGTTCTTATCAGACCGGCTTTATCGCTACTGCATTTATGAGTGTCGGTGGTTTTATGCTGATGCCCTTTGGAAGTGCTTATCTCATCAATAATATAGAAATCACCCAGCATCAGCTACCACTTGTATTTATGTTTACCGGACTGGCATCAATTGTTATCATGCCAATGGTAGGTAAGCTAAGCGACAAAGTGGACAAGTTTAAGGTATTTGCAGGAGGCTCAGTACTTGCCATTGTAATGATCCTGATTTATACAAACTTAACGCCAATACCTGTATGGCAGGTCGTGTTGATCAACATGGTGCTTTTTATGGGCATTATGAGTAGAATGATACCTGCCACTACACTGACAATGAGTGTACCTGACATGAAGGACAGAGGCGCTTTTATGAGCATCAATGCATCTCTACAACAGATGGCCGGAGGGATAGCTGCACTATGCGCGGGTCTGATCGTCACGCAGAAAACTAAAAGCAGTCCGCTGGAACATTACGATACGCTTGGCATCGTAGTGTCTGTCCTTATTCTCATCTGCATATTTTTTGTTTACCGGGTCAGTGTATTGGTTAAAAATAAGGAATGATTTTCTACCTTTGCTGCACCAAAGAAAAAACCTTTTATGAGAGCTCAGATCAACGCAATCACAATTGCGGCGCAAGACCCACTGAAACTTAAAAATTTTTATGCCAATACTTTCGGCTGGGAAATCCAATCCGAAAGTACAGATATCATCATGTTCAGATTGAAAAACGGATTAATCTTGAGCATCTATAAATCAGATGTTCATGCCGCATACCTGAACAGCGAACCCATCAATGGAGAAGTTCTGCCTAAAACGTATTTGACCATCAATATGGCTTCGCTGAAAGAAACTGACGAGCTGTTTATGGAATTAGAAAACAAGAAAGCAAACATCATCAAAAAACCTGCGAAAGTGTATTGGGGAGGTTATGCGGGGATTGTTGCAGACCCTGAGCACAACTATTGGGAAGTTTGTTTCAATCCATTCCTTTAGTTCTAAATAAAAATATTTATGTAATTACCTGCATATCAGGAACAAATCTGTAAGAATGTTCAAAAAGCAGTTTTTGTTTAAAACTTTCTTCAAACATTTTGACAATACCGCTGCTTTTAGAATTGTAAAAATTTCAAATCGTATGCAAAAAACAGATACTAAAATCAGCGCTGATCTGCAAAAATTCATCGACAAATTCGAGCCGAATAAGTTCAAGATGTTATCCAGGGGGATTGAAATAAGAGGTAATAATGACCTTTACCGAAGCATTACCTTTGCAAAGGAATTGATAGAGAAAATGAAATTGAAATTAGCAGTACACCATTCAGCGGAGATGGCCATGTACGGTGGCTTTGAAGTTGTCTACCTATAACTTATGCAAATTTTTCATGCCCTAATCTCTTAAATTAGGGCATGAAAAATTTCATTTTATACTTTCAATTTACCTTCGATAGAATCGTCCAGAGTGGTGCCTATTGCCGCTCCCACCAACATCTTGATTCCTGCCACTACGTTTCCGTGTTTATTGTCCCAATAATACCCTGTATGCGGCACCACCTTTAGTAAAGAAATCCTTGGATCATCTTCTCCTTCAGTAAACCAGGTTTTCAAAAGTGGGCTCCAAAGTTCCTTTACTTTAGCTTTATCATCCTCAATAGTAGCTTGGGCAGTCAGGTAGAGAAAATCGGAGTGTTTCGATCCCTGGAAGTAAAGCTTTACATTAGCGTCCAATGCCACCTCCTGGTTGGTGCTACTGTCATTGGCACTCATAATCCACAGATTACCTGCTTCATCTACCTGCTGAATGGTCATAGGCCTAACTCCTTTCGATGGTCCTGTAGCTGCAGATGTACAAAAGAAACAAGTGTCATTTTGAGCGATCATTTCTCTGATCTTTTTCAAGGCTTCTTCGTTTGTTAAGTTTTCCTTATTGTCTTCCGGTTGGTTTTGATTAATGCTGTTCATAATGATAGAGTTATTGATTGATGTGCCTTTATTAACCGAATATATCGCGCTTAGTTTTGATCAATTCAAATTAGTTTAGCGATAAAACCACTATATTCGCCCACTATGGGTTACGCAAAAGAAAGAGGAAAGCTGGAAAAGCTATCAGAAAAAATTGTAGGCTTAGCTATTTATAGCGAAAAAAGCCTGGCGATCCTACTGGATAGCCACGATCAGTATTCACATACGATCCGGATTCTGAAAAACAAAAATCCGGAAGCATTTGGCGAACTGTATACAGTAGATCTGCCGACGTTAAAAGAGGGCAAAAAGCTGTTAAAAGAGAGCGAAACAGAAGAGGCAAGACAAGCAGCTTTTCTGGAATATAAAACTGTGATCAAAACAGTACTGGACAAGGCTATCGAAGTCACAAAGTTGGTCTAATCAATTTTAGAAAGTGCTTGACCTACGCATGAGCCATCCTGTGATACTCATCCTTGGCTTGCGCGTAGGCAATACTTCATGTGCCAACTCATCACTTTGAAAGAACACACTCCTACCGTTTTGGGGACTGATATTTTGGATACGCTGATCAGTGTGATGTATGCACAGCTCTCCCCCATCTGAATCTTGCCAGCCTTCATTCAAATACATAACCATTGAATATTTTCTACTGGAATCGTTCCTAAACTGGTCAAGATGTTTTTTATAGAAACTTCCTGTTTCATACAGCGTGTAGTGGAATTCATAATCAGTGATACCGGTGTAACAGGTATCATTCAAATGGCCGATGAAGGTGTCGATAAGTGTGAAAAATTCATTTTCGAAAGGATCATTGTGGCTTTTATCAAGCCAATAAATTTTATCGCTCCTATAAGATTGATCCTGAACTACAGACGATCTGTTGCCTGTCCCTGCACTTAACAAAAGATCACTATTATATTTGTCTATCAAATTATTTCGCAAATTTCCAGCTAGCGCAGAAGTTAGGAAGTCATTGGTAATACCGACCCTGTTGTCGCTGAAACTGTCGATTAATTCATTAAAATTATTTTCCAATAGGTCAGCTTATCGCATTACGTGGCAATCACCATTACCGGTGAAGGTAGTTTAATTTTAGCTTCTCTCAGGTTTTATTTAAAATGAGATGAATTTGCTCAAACATTCATCTTTTTATAGTTTTACGTCAAATCAAATTTACAACCATGAGTCAAACAGAAAATACCATAAAACACAATAGCTATTTCGAAGGAAATGTCCAAAGTCTTGGATTATCCACAGAAAAAGGCCCCGCAACTGTTGGTGTAATGAAAAAAGGAACCTATACATTTTCAGCCTCGAGTCCAGAAACCATGCTGGTTATTTCAGGTACGTTAAAAGTCAGAAATGCGGATGGTTCTTATAATACCTATAAGGCGCAGGAACAATTTGAAGTAGCTTCAGGAAGCAGCTTTGATGTCCTTTGCGATGAGGATGCAGCGTACATCTGTTATTACGGTTAAAAACCCGCTAAAAACTGATAGCCAGCTAAATTTCCGCTTGAGGCGACAGATGCTACATAATGATCCGCAGGACAAAAGCTATGCAAATTGCTTACCGGATTGACATTCAGTTGACTTAGGTCAACTGAATGAATGCCTTCAAGGCTCATTAACCGAGCGAATCCATCATTAACGCCAAGCCCCGTCGCTTTAAAATAGGCCTCTTTACGCGTCCACAATTCAAAAAATCTATCGATTGGATTTTCACGATGAATAGAATTAATCTCTAATTCATTAAAATTTCCGTCCAGTACTTCTCTAAATTTAAAATCAGAATTTATATATTCAATATCTACGCCGACCGGCTCAATGCTCAGGGCCATTAAAATGTATTCCTCAGCGTGTGAGATGTTATAATGAAGCCAATCCGAAGTACCTTGAAGTTTTGGCTTGTTATGGGGACCTGTTTCAAAAATCAAGTGAGAAGGCGGCATTTTAAGGTATCTTGAGAGAATGATCCTTTGTACAGCACGACTAGTAATCATGCGTAACCGATCTTTTTGATAATGGTATCTTCCTGCTCTCAGAAGTTCCTCAGGATTCAAAAGGCTTCGGAAATAAACATGAGACTCCAAATAATCAGAAATGCGAATCAGGTACAGGTGGATCTCATCCTGAGGAAGTTCAGACAATAAGTCTGACTGCCAGATAGGGTCGGGAATTTGAGCGATATTAATCATGAAGGGTTGTTCTGGTTTCAAAACTTTCCCGCTTTTAAAACAAAAAAGGTACGCTCTACAGATTCTCCCGAATTACTGGTCACCTTCTCCTGTAGCTCATCCACAGACTGAATCTCAAAGCCAGCAGCTTTCAACAATTCTTCAACCTCACCCAAGCGGTACAAAGTAAAAATATAAGATGTGAAGGGTAATTTCTCCATAAAGTCACGCGTAGCAAACCCAAGGGTCAATAGACCTCCCCTCTTTAAAATTCGAAATATTTCAGCAGCGTAAGATTTAGGATCGCTCCAGAAATAAATGGTGTTGACAGAGAAAACCTTGTCGAAGGTGCCGTCAGGAAAGCTGATGATTTCACCATCACTAAGTTGAAAAGATGCGTGACCAGAATCTACCAATTTGGGGTTGTTCCTTAATGCTTCGGCTACCATTAACTCAGAAGTATCTACACCGATATAGCTGATTCCTGAAGCTCTGTGGATTACATCAACAACATGACACCCGGATCCAGGACCTATTTCCAAGACATCATCGTTATTTTTCAATCCCAGGGCATCTATCGTGCAGCTGATCATATTGCTATTGGTCTGCGACATCATCTCAGCGGTCTTAACCCCAAACTCTCCACTTGGGCAACTCAATTGAGCCGCGAGTTCCCTCATTTGGGCTTCTTTATTATTTTCAGTCATGGTACAAATCTAAAGGCCATTTGCCAGTTAAATTTACAGGTTATCTATTAAAGTTTTCAGCATTCTGAGACAGATTAAAATAAAAAAGCCATCACATGGATGGCCTTTCCTCAAAACACTAAAACTAGAAAAAAACTATTTGGATTGCTGCTTCAACTGTTGTACCTCTTTCCTCAACAAATCGATCTCGGCTTGTTGCTCTTTAATAGCCGCAACCAGCACGGGAATCAGCTCCTCTGTATGCACTTCATTGTATTTGGCAATTTTTGTCGCATTTTTTCCTGAAGGATACATTTTTGATGCTTCGTAAACCAACGTTGGAAACTCAGCTTTTACATTACTTGCAAGAAAGCCGAACTGCTGTCCTTTTGGAAGCTGAAGATGTTTATATTTATCTACATCATACCGGAAAGACACGGGTTCCAGACTGCTCAATTGGGCTCTTGGGCTGCCAATCTTTGCTACATTAATTTTCAATTCTTGTTCTTCGATCTGCTGTGCATGCACAGAGAACGTGATCGCGCTCAATAAAAGCCCCATAACGGAACCTTTGATTATAAAAGGATATCTCATAAAAAATATATTGGTTATTAAAAAAAACGGAATATTCAGCCTCAACTGAATTAAGGCAGATTTAAATCTGCTATTTAAGAGAAAGACTGATCCGGAGGTGGATTTGATACGGAAAGATAAACCGTAGTAGTCTCAGGAGCTGGAAAGAAAAAACGGATTTGGCTGCCTGAAAGGGTTGTAAGCGTTCTAAAGTGAATCTCAACAGCTTCTTCATCGGCAAATTCAACCTGCTTAGGTTCCTTATTTTCTTCCGGCACTTCTTTTTGATCATCCTCCGCCTGACAGGCTGCGATAACATCTTGACCGGCAATTAGGAACAAAGGGCTATGCTTTATCATTAAAAATGATAATAAAATAATTAAGCATGCCATTCTCTTGATCATATTGCCGTTTAATTCGTATACCTCCAAAAATATAAAACCTGATCAAAAAATCAAATTCTATTCTTCTTTGTGACGTTCACGTTGCGCATATCCAGATGGTGTTATCCCAAACTGTTTGGTAAAGGAACGTCCAAATTGCGCCTGAGAAGCAAAACCAGTAAGATCAGCGATATGCTGAATTTTATAGTCCGTGGTCAATAACAATTCGGCCGCCTTCTTCAGCCTGGTGATATTGATCAACTCATTTGGAGATAGGTTAGATACTGACTTTACCTTACGGTAAAAGGTAGCTCTACTCATGTTCATTGTATCGGCCAATTGCTCAACATCAAGGTTCTTATCAGACAGATTTTCAACAATATAAGCATTTAATTTCTCCAGAAGAATTTCGTCTGGCTTTGAATGTGCAATACTTTTCAGGTGTACTAATGGTGAACTTGCAAAATAATCCCTCAGCTTATTCCTGTTATTCAATAAGCTCTGAATCTGTGCTAGTAAATGCTCTGGTGAAAAGGGCTTTTCCATATAAGCATCGGCTCCCGTTTCCAAGCCTTCAACCCTCGACTGAGATGTGTTTTTCGCCGTCAGCAAAATGACCGGTATGTGACTGATCGTCACATCAGTTTTGATCATGCGGCAGAGTTCAAATCCATCCATCAGAGGCATCATCACATCGCTCAAGACCAATTGTACCGTCTGTTCCTTCAAAAGCATCAGCGCCTGTTGTCCGTTTGAGGCGGAGATACAGTAATAGTAATTTCCCAGCTCTTTTGCCAGATAATCTACTATATCTTTATTGTCGTCTACAAGCAGCAATGTTGGCTTTTCTTCTTTCGACGCGTTTGCAGGTTCTTCCGATATGAATTCCTGATCTATATTTTCAATGAAAGGCGGTTCAGTTTGCTGCTCAACATCCGTTGTCTGGTTTAGGGGTAATCGCAATACAAATACATTTAACTGATCGTCTGAATCTACGTTCAGACTTCCACCATGAAGTATGGCCAGGGAACGAGCAAGCGCAAGGCCGATTCCGGTACCCACTTCAGAAGAGGTAGCTTCCAGCCTGACGAAAGATTCGAATATCCTTTCCTTCATCTCATCAGGAATCAGGTAGCCATCGTTGCTTACTACAACTTCATAAGCCTCTCCTGCAACAATCAAACTGACCGAAATCTCATTTTTTGCGTACTTGATGGCATTGCTTAACAGATTGCTCAGAATTTTTGTTAGCGCTTCAGGATCAGAAACCGCAAAAAACTCATCTTCCTGGATTTGCAAATGATATTTCAGCTGCTTCTCTTCCATGGCCGTTTTAAAACGCTCAAAGTTTTCTTTCACCAATGCGGAAATATTCGTTCTGATATAGTAAATCGGATACTCCCTTGATTCGATCTTTCTAAAGTCAAGCAGTTGATTAGTTAGATGTAATAGGCGATCGGCATTCCTTTCCATGGTATGGAGGTAGTTCAGCAATTCTGGTTCAGACTGGTAGTTTTTCAATATCGTTTCTATCGGCCCTTTAATGAGGGTCAATGGCGTTCTGATCTCATGAGTGATCTGTGTAAAAAACTCGATTTTAGCTTCATAAAGTTCTCGTTCCTTCTGATTTTTCAATTGCTCCAGCTTCCGTTTATTCCGTTGTTTTACCTTACGATAAAAATAAAGGATTAGCACATAGAACCCTGCAGTGAAAACTAAAATGTAAACGATATAAGCCCAAATACTTAGCCAAAAGGGCGGGGAAATCCGAATGACGAGCTTCTTTGGTATTTCATTCCAAACTCCGCTACTGTTGGCTGCTTTTATCAAAAAGGTATAGGTGCCGGGCGACAGTTTGGTGTAAAAAACCCGTCTATTTTCTTTTAGATAGGTAAAATCCTGATCTACACCTTCCAGTTTATAAGCATATTCCGCTGTCTCATAGTCGGTATAAACCAAAGCGGCAAAATCAATACTAAAAGTGGACTGGTCGTAAGCCAGTTTTAGTTCCTCTGTAAATGTGATAGATTGATTTAGAGGTGAGCCATGAGCATTGATTTTCAGATCTTGATTAAACACCTGAAATCCAGTGATCTGAACGGCAGGTACAACGGTATTCTTTTTGAATTCCGCAGGATTAAAAGCGATCAAGCCGTTGACACTACCAAAGTACAGCTCCCCTGATTCGTCCCTAAATGAGGAGTTATAGTTAAACTGATCATTTAAAAGTCCATTGGCCTTCGTGTAAGTTCTCACTTGGCCGGTATTTGGATTGAAGCAAGAGAGACCTTTGGCTGTGCTGATCCAAAGGTTATGCTGTCTGTCTTCCTCGATACGGTAAAAAATATCACTGGGAAAACCATCCTTAACGCCATAACGCTTAAATATCCCCTTTTTTACATCCAGTTTATTAAGACCATATTCCGTTGCCACCCAATGTGTCTGATCTGCAGAGATAAAGATATGGTTAATGAAATCGTTACTTAAGCTACTGGACACAGTGGTGTCATGTTTATATACTCCCTTTTTCCCTGTAGCCGGATTATAGAAGAACAAACCTTGCCTGATCCCTCCCACCCAAATGGTTCCACTTTCATCCTCAGAAATATTGACAACGAAGAGATTGGAGGGTATGTTCTTTTCCAATGAAAAATCATCACTGGAGGGGTTGTATCGATAAAGTCCAGACGCAGTACCTACCAGAATCTGGCCCGAGCGCGTGCGGTATAAGCACTCAATAAAATTACTGCCAAGGGCTCCGGCTTGCGAGCCTCCGTTGTAATGCCGGATGACTTTACCCGTAGGAATATCCAATACATCCAGTCCCTGTTCAAAGGTGCCAACCCAGAGTTCATTTTTCATGGCCATTAACGCATGGATATTCGTGTGTGAAATATGCGCACTGGAGCCATCGGGTGCATAGGTTACGACCTGCGTTTGTCCTGCAGGCAGCTTGTTCAAACCTGCGTCCTCAGTGCCGATCCACAAATTGCCGTACTGATCTTTACAAATCTCCCGGACTGCATCACCACTTAATGATTTCGACTTTCCACTACCCTGAGAAAAAAACTTGTCAAATGAGGTAAATGGATTAGGATAATAATCTACGCCTCCGAAATATGTACCGACCCACATTCCTCCCTCCCGGTCTTTTGCCAAAGCATAAACTGCATTATCTGAAATGGCATATGGATCGCTAAAACTCTTCTTCAGGTTCGTATATTTCCCAGTGCCCAGGTTATAAATGAATATTCCTGATTCTGTTGCAATCCAATATTCGTCTTCTTTGTAATGAAGGAAGTTTTTCACAAAGATGCTCGTTTGATCCAGATTGCGACTAAGTATATCTTTGTAACTTAAATCATTTATATCAAACAATTTAACCCCCTGATGTGAAGTTCCTATTAATATAGAATTGGATTGTGTGGCGTAGATCCGGTCTATCCAGTAAGAACTTACTTTTGGAGAATTGGCAAATACATCGAAACCAACAAAAGTGTTGTTTGATTGATCATAACGCATCAGTTTACCCGACCTTGATGAAGCCCATAATCCTCCTTTTTTATCGAAACACAGAGAGGTTGCGTCAAAGTCCTGTCTATCACTTAAAGCATGAATCTTTTTTTTGTCCTGATCATATCTGTAGATCACGAAATTCGCTATAAATACAACACTACCTTTCCCATCACTCTGCACATTCCATACCGACCTGTTCGCAGTTCCCCCAACTGGATCAAATACTTCTGTGGTATCTCTATACTGAAACAGGCCACTTGAAGTTCCAATCCATAACCTCCCCCGTGTATCTTCTGCAATAGACCTAATCACGTTGTTGCCAATGGACTTCCTATCAGCCGCGTCATTCCTGAAAATCTTAAAATTGTAACCATCAAACCTATTCAATCCATTCTTTGTACCAAACCACAGAAAGCCTTTAGTGTCCTGCAAAATGCAGAACACGGAACTGTACGACAAACCCTGTTCTACCTGATAATGCCTGAAATGATAAGGTTGTGCTTTTACAAACAGCGTGAAAGCAAACTGGAAGATGAATACAATTGCTAAGCGCTTCAATTTATGTCCCGGTATTTATAATGGTATTTCAAATTTGAGACAAATTGCATAAAATTTGAGACTTTTTTCAAGAGCTAAAGCCTTTTATTTGAATAATCGTTAAGAGGCAGGCAATTAAACTGTCGTACGAAATGTTTAACCACAATAAACCAAGTATTCAATTTTATGAAACTAAAGACTTATTTAGTCGGACTATTACTTTCACAATCCGTGATAGTCTCTGCTCAAACCTGGAAACCAGTACCTGGCAAAATTGCGTCGCACTGGGCTGAAAAGGTAGATCCCGCGAAAACCCTTCCTGAATATCCCCGCCCTCAAATGGCGAGAAGCAACAATTGGAAAAACCTAAATGGATTGTGGAGTTATGCGTTGACTGCTAAGGAGGCCACTGCGCCAAAAACCTATAAAGGTAAAATCCTTGTACCTTTTGCGATTGAATCTTCCCTATCTGGAGTAGGAAAAACGGTAGGTAAAGACAGCCTGCTCTGGTATCAAACCACATTTAGCGTTCCTTCTAATGTAAAAAACAACATCATTCTGCATTTTGGCGCTGTAGACTGGAGATCTGAAATTTATTTGAATGGCAAAAAAGTAGGCACCCATGAGGGTGGGTTTGATCCCTTCTATTTTGACATTACAGCCTATGTTAAAAAGGGCGGGAAGCAGGAACTTACCGTAAGTGTATGGGATCCAACAGATCAAGGCCCTCAACCTAGAGGAAAACAACAGATCAAACCAGAAGGTATCTGGTATACACCTGTAACAGGTATCTGGCAAACTGTATGGATAGAGGGAGTACCTAAAACTCACATCGTAGCAACCAAGCAAACTCCCAATATCGATACAAAAACCTTGAGTGTTTCAGCAAACGTAGAAGGAAGCCAAGCTGGCGACAAAGTAAGATATACTGCTTTCGATGGTAAAACCAAAGTTGCCGAACAAGAAATAGAAGCAGGTACGGCAACAGAACTTGCAATTGCCAATCCGAAATTATGGTCGACAAACACTCCCTTCCTGTACGACCTGAAAGTAGCAATCCTTCGTAATGGCAAAGTTATCGACGAGGTGAATAGCTATTTTGCGATGCGGAAATCGTCATTAGGCCCTGATAAAGAAGGTACACAACGCATGTTGCTCAATAATGAGTTTGTATTCCAATACGGCCCTTTGGATCAGGGATGGTGGCCAGATGGTCTATATACAGCCCCAACCTATGAAGCAATGGTTTTCGACATCATCAAAACCAAGGAAATGGGTTTTAACATGATCAGAAAACACATCAAAGTAGAACCTGCAACCTGGTACTATGAATGTGATAAACGCGGTATACTCGTATGGCAGGACATGCCGAGCGGCGATCTGGGCAATCATTGGGAACCAAACCTGGGAACCATGGGAGGTACAGACAAAAACCGTACTCCTGAGTCTGAAGCCATGTATAAAAAAGAATGGAATAAGATCATGGACGACCTTCATAACTTCCCGAGCATCGTGGTATGGACACCGTTCAACGAGGCATGGGGTCAGTTCAAAACTAAAGAGATTGCAGAATGGACTAAGCAAAAAGATCCTTCACGTCTTGTAAACAGTGCGAGTGGTGGTAATCACGTGGTCACTGGCGACATTGTCGATTTGCACCACTACCCGGATCCGAGAATGCCAAGACCCGACCTATTTGGTCCTACCCATGCTGTAGTTTTGGGTGAGTACGGCGGGCTGGGACTACCAGTAGCGGGACACAATTGGTTGGAAAAAAACAACTGGGGTTACCAGAGTTTCAAAACTGCCGATGAGTTGTTCGAAAAATATGCTTCATTCCTGGTCACCATCGAAGGACAGATCAAAAAGGGCCTTTCAGCAGCAGTATATACGCAGACGACAGATGTAGAGAACGAGACTAATGGCCTAATGACCTACGATAGAAAAGTGATTAAAGTCCCAGCTGAAAAACTGAAGCAGATCACAGATAAGCTATATAACAAATCGCTGGTCGAAATGAAATAATCAAATTTCACTGCGATTTGATCTCAAAATATAAAGGACTGGTATCGATTAAAATACCAGTCTTTTTTTTGATAAAAAACAGTAATTTTCCGATGCATATATTTCATACATTTGGCGCATTATTTCAATAGCCATGGGCCATCATAAAAACATTCAAAAATTAAGTGCAGCAGGTTTATTAATCAGTCTTGGAATTATTTATGGTGACATCGGAACTTCACCACTATATGTCTTTAAGGCCATCATTGGCGAGAGACTTATTACGGCTGACCTTATCCTTGGTGGACTTTCCTGTATTTTTTGGACACTGACCCTACAGACGACCATCAAATACGTGGTCATTACCCTTCAGGCCGACAATAAGGGTGAAGGTGGTATCTTCTCGCTGTATTCTCTGGTTAAGCGCAAGGCCAAATGGCTGATTATACCAGCTATGATCGGTGGGGCTGCCCTACTGGCAGATGGAATTATGACACCTGCGGTAACCGTATCGGCAGCAATAGAAGGGCTAAGTCTGATTTACAGCGATTTACCAACGGTACCTATTGTCATTACCATCATCACCTTATTGTTTATTTTGCAGCAATTCGGCACCTCCCTGGTTGGCAAAGCCTTTGGTCCCATCATGTGGCTCTGGTTTACCATGATTGCGGTTTTGGGCTTTGCTTATATTTTAGAATTGCCTGAAATACTAAAAGCAATTAATCCGTACTACGCATATCACATTCTGAGCACCAATCCGGAAGCTTTCCTGATCATCGGTGCTGTATTCCTCTGTACTACCGGAGCAGAAGCCTTATATTCAGACCTTGGACATTGTGGTCGTGCCAACATTAGAATCAGTTGGATTTATGTTAAGATCTGTCTGATACTGAACTATATGGGACAGGGAGTATGGCTCTGGAAATTGCAGGGTACTAAGCTCGGTGATGTAAATCCTTTTTATCACCTCATGCCAGATTGGTTCCTGATTTACGGAATTGCAATTGCCACTGTAGCTGCCACCATCGCCAGTCAGGCCCTAATCTCTGGCTCATTTACTTTAATCGCGGAAGCGGTGAGGCTCAATTTATGGCCAAAAGTAAAAATCAATTATCCAAGCGAACAAAAAGGGCAGCTCTATGTACCTTCTATGAACTGGATCTTATGGGCGGGTTGTATATTAGTTGTACTTATATTCAGGAAATCAGTCAATATGGAGGCAGCATACGGCCTTTCAATCACTGTAGCAATGCTCATGACCACCATATTGGTATCGGTCTTCCTCATGCGGAAAAAAGTGCCCATGTATTTCATCATTATTTTTCTCAGCATCTATGGCGTGATTGAGCTGACTTTCCTGGCTGGCAACGCTGCAAAAATCTTACATGGTGGCTGGTTTACACTGATTCTTGGAATGACCTTGTTCTCTGTCATGTGGGCCTGGTCTAATGGGCGTCGCATTCGAAACAGGTATATGAAGTTTGTAGATATTGAAGAATTCTATCCAGTGATCAGGAACATTAGTGCAGACGAATCGATTGCAAAATATTCATCTAATCTGGTTTACTTAACCAGCGCAAATTTCAATACGGAGATTGAATCATCAGTAATTTATTCTATTATACAAAAGCATCCTAAAAGAGCGGACGTGTATTGGCTGCTACACGTAGATGTGACTGACGAACCTTACACCATGGAATACGAAGTAGATCACATGATCCCTGGAAAGTTGATTCGCATTGATTTTAGACTCGGGTTCCGTGTAGAACAACGCGTAAACGTACTCTTCAGAAAAGTAGTAGAGGAAATGGTTGCTGCTGGTGAACTAGACATCACCAGCAAATATGAATCTCTGAAAGCGTTAAAAATACCTGGCGATTTTCGATTTGTGGTCCTGGAGAAAATTCTATCCAACTCCAATAGCCTGAAATTCATTGAACGCATTACCATGGCTTATCATAAAATCCTGAAGCATTTAAGTATTTCTGAACGACGTGGATTTGGCTTAGACTCGAGTTTTGTAACAATAGAGCAAGTTCCTTTAATCGTAGATATCCCAGATCCGATCCACTTGAAAAGGATTAAATAATTTTTTTCATTTTTATTTAGCGTAATAAAAAGAAAATTCTATCTTTGCACCCTCTTCAAACAAGAAGACGATTCCGTAGCTCAGCTGGTAGAGCATTACACTTTTAATGTAGTGGTCCTGGGTTCGAATCCCAGCGGGATCACAAGAAAAAGCCTCAGAAATATCTGAGGCTTTTTCATTTAAGTACAATACATTAAGTTTTTTAGTTGATCATAAATAGAAAACAGCGCGGTTATTCTAATATCAATTCAGCTAAGGCTGCCTTCGTAAAACCTTTCAATTCGTCAGTACGTCCAGCCCTAATTTTTTCTACCCAAAACGGATCGGCCAATAAAGGACGACCAACTGCTACCAGATCAAAATCACCACGATCCATTCTACGCATCAACTCATCTAGAGAACTAGGCTCGGAACCCTCTCCTGCGAATGCTGCCAGAAATTCTCCACTCAGACCTACCGAACCAACAGTGATGGTCGCTTTACCAGTTATTTTTTTAGCCCAACCCGCAAAGTTGAGGTCGGAGCCTTCAAACTCCGGTTCCCAGAACCTGCGTTGCGAACAATGAAAGATATCTACACCCGCATCAGACAATGGACTGAGCCATGCTTCCAGTTCGGCAGGGGTTTTGGCCATTTGGCTGTTGTAAGCAGAAGGTTTCCACTGCGATAAACGAATGATCAGAGCGAAATCCTCGCCCAGCTGCCTCCGCACCTCCTTAATCACCTCAATAGCAAATCGACTGCGTTCGGCAAGTGTTCTGCCTCCGTATCCATCTGTGCGTTGATTGGTTCCTTCCCAAAAGAACTGATCAATTAAATAACCATGCGCACCATGCAACTCCACACTATCAAAGCCCAAACGTTTTGCATCAGCCGCTGCTTTTCCATAGGCCAAAATCGTATCTTCGATATCCTTCTCAGTCATGGTACTACCATTATTAAAATCAGGCCGGTTCAATCCGGATGGTCCTTCAAAGGGCTTTGAGGGCACCCAACCTGAATGATGGTTATCCATGACTCCCATATGCCAGATTTGGGGCGCCATACTTCCGCCTGCATTATGTACACCATCAATTACCTTCTTCCAACCAGATAAAGAACGCTCTCCATAAAAATGAGGAATATTTGGATCGTTGGAAGAAGATTCCCTGTCGATAACTGTACCTTCGGACAGGATCAAGCCTACGCCTCCCTCAGCCCTCTTCTGATAATAAGCGGCTACAGCATCGGTAGGAACACCTTCTGGTGAAAAAGAACGGGTCATAGGTGCCATTACAATCCTGTTTTTTATGTTTAATGATTTCAGGCTAAAAGGCCTGAACAAGCTGTCTGTATTCATAATCTTATTGTTGTTTCTTAAATCTCTGACTGGACCATTTTGCTCAATAGCTCAAAAGTCTCTTCATTTCTCTGATAATACGTCCATTGACCCACCCGGGTTGACTTTAGCAATCCTGCACGTTGCAATACCGATAAATATTCGGAAACCGTAGATTGCGTCAGTCCTGCCTTCACTTGAATCTGCCCCACACATACCCCATTATCATAACCTGCATGCTCCTTTTGTTCGGGAAAGTTAGCTTCAGGTTCTTTGAGCCAATTCAGGATTTGCAACCTGGTCTTGTTAGACAGTGCTTTGAAAATTTCAACTTGATCCATACAGCAAAGATATATCGGAAATTCCCGATATACCAATAAATACAACATTGATGACATAAAATTGATATAATGAGTTCAAATGCTAAACTTTTTTTGGCTTGAATTATGTGTAATGCCTACAAAAGTGTATTCAACCTATATTTAGTCAATTATGAAAAAACAATTTACATTCTGCTCAATACTGATGATGTCAGTTTTCAGCATTGCAGCTTGCAACACTGAATCAAAAAAAGAGGTTGAAAGAGAAGATAGTACTTCTTTGAATAAACCGGGGATAGCAGTCTCCGCAGGAACCGAAAACTCTGATACTGGCAAAGTCGCCTTTGACATCGCTAAAATACCTGTTACCAGTAAAGAAATCGGTAGTTTCCCTTACCTCAGTGCGCCAGTCAAATACAAATTCAACGATATCTCCAGAAGTGATTTAAAAACGGTACATTTTGCTGTCGATGGTAAGTTGATTCCCCTGGAGGGAAAGACCTACAGTTCGAACATTTATAAAATTCAGGAAAGCGAAAGTCCGTTTAACATGCAGGTCGTACAACGTGCATACCATAATGCAATCACGGATTTTGGGGGAGTACAGGTTTCGACAATGCTGCTTCCCGGTCAAATTGAAAAGATTGGTAAAAAAATATTAGAAGATGAAGGTGACCATGCCTATACCATCATTGGGGCTAATGATTATACCCTCAAACATGTCAATACCTATGTGATCAGAACCACCAAAACGGAAGTTTGGATAGAATTGAGTTTTTATCAAAACGGAGGTTATATCTATATCTTAGAAAAGTAGAAATTTTATCTTTGTAGACATTTCTGCGAAAGTAGGTAAGAAAAACAAATGACATGAAAAGGATCACTGTATTTTGCGGTTCAAGTTTTGGGACTGAAGATATCTTTAGAGAACAAGCCTATTTATTGGGCAAAACTTTAGCTAAGAAGAAAATAGGATTGGTATATGGTGGAGCAAGAGTAGGTCTAATGGGCGCACTGGCTGACGGAGCAATGCAAAATCAAGGTGAAGTTATCGGTGTACTGCCCAATTTTCTTAAAGGAAAGGAAATCGCACACGAACACCTGACGGAACTGATCCTGGTGGAGACTATGCACGAGCGAAAAACCAAAATGAACGATCTGTCCGATGGTGTGATTGCTTTGCCTGGCGGCTTTGGTACTTTAGAGGAACTGTTTGAGATGCTAACCTGGGCACAACTGGGTTTGCACAAAAAACCCATTGCGATTTTAAATATCAATGGGTTTTATGATGAATTGTTCAAACTCACCCAAACGATGGTCGAAAAGGGTTTGTTGAAAGATATCAATCAACAAATGTTACTAGTCAGCGACGATATTTTTGATCTATTGGATAAAATGTACAATTATCAGCCTCCAACAGTTGGAAAATGGATTACAAAAGAAGAGGTTTAAGACAAGCTTAACATAAAAAAGGCTTTCTGGAATTCCCAGAAAGCCTTTTTTATCAATTGATCAGCGATCAATTAGTTGATGATCTTAGCCGCATCACGCAACGCTTTGATCTTATCATGTGCCGATTTGATTTCTTCGGCCTGAGCGCTGACGGTTGACAGTGCTTCACCACTTAACTCACCTTGCTCTAAAGCCAATTTATAAGCCGCTTTGATGGCATCCTCTCCACGCTCAGCTTCTGAAAGAATACTTTCACGGTCACTGCCGCCAAACAATGCTTTTACATCAATCCAGGCGCGGTGTAGTGTACCTGCTACGCTGTTTCCGGTTTCTATTTCCTCCCCATAACTAGCTACTATAGCAGTCAGTTCCTGGCTAAATTTACGGCTCTGTGCACTGTATTCCTGAAAAAGTACTTTAAGGTCGACATTCTCATCTTTGATATCTGCAATTGCTTTCTCAAACCCCGCAATGCGGTCATTATTGATTTCTGTAAGATCGTTTAAAACGGATAGTGATTTTTCTATTGTGCTCATAGTAGTTGTTTTTGAGTAAGTACAACAAAGGCTTAGCGATAGGGTTTTAAAAAAAACATTTAAACTTCTTTTTCCAGCTCCAGGCGCTCCCTCGCTGCTTTTATTTCCGCTAAACCTGCTGCGATTCCTGCTCTTTGTCTTTTAAGAAGATTGAGGTGATCCGCATGGTTGGCATAATCTGCAATGCATAAATCGAATTTTTCTATAGCAGCCTTTTCTCCTGTCTCAATTGTTTCCAATACAGCAATATATTCGTGACTACTCAAAGCCTGCTTGATATCTATCCATGTACGGTGTAAGGCACCTAAGATACCTCCGCCTTCATTTTCTGAATTACCGCCGTGTGCTTCAATATGTGTTTTTAATTCCTCTGCATATTCTTCACGCTGCTCATTGTACTTCATAAAAAGGGCACTAAGTTCGTCACTCTGTGTAGTCTGCGCGGCGTAGAGATAGCCTTCTTTTCCGTCATTTAAAATATTGACCAATCCTTGAAGGTCGCTGATTAACGCTGTGTTTGCTTCCATATTTGTAATGTTTACATTTGATAACGTCCTGCCGTTAGAAAGGTTTGAATGAATTTTATTGTACTTTTGTTCAGTCAATGAGCACAAAGCACCTAACCGATTATACTTTATTCTGCCCTTTCCAAAAGCAGCAGACCTTTGACGTTTTAAATGTGTCGAGTTTAGAAGCAATAACTGACCCTCATCCGCTCTGCCTGCTTGCGGCCGAAGAACTGCAGTTACATTTAAAAGATCAGCAGAGTTGGAATCACAATTTCGGCCTGACCGCAGGTTCAGAAGGCGCTATTATCGGAAAAATGTTTGGAATACTAGTTGTAAAAACTAATGAAGGGGAATTAGGCTATCTGTCAGCATTTTCAGGTAAGCTAGCAGGTAGCAACCATCATCCGCGGTTTGTCCCCCCGGTATTCGATACACTTAAAACCGGTGATTTCTTGAATCTTGGAATGCTTGAATTGAGTCAAATGTCGAAAAATATTGCAGTATTGCAGCTGAATGAAGAAAATTGCCGGCATGAAATTGCAGTGCTAAAGGCCAAAAGAAAAGCCAGATCTAATACCTTACAACAGCAAATATTTGAGCAATACCATTTCCTGAATTCAAAAGGTGAAAGCAAAAGTTTGAATGAGCTGTTTGAAAAAGCAGGATATCGACAACCGCCGGCGGGTGCTGGCGAATGCGCTGGTCCCAAACTCCTACAATATGCTTTTCAAAAAAAAATGAAAGCCCTGGCAATGGCAGAATTCTGGTGGGGACAATCTCCTAAATCCACAGGCTGGAAACACGGGGAGTTTTATGCCCCATGCCGGGAAAAATGCGTACCGATACTGGCACACATGCTCAGTTGAAATTTAAAGCTACCAGCCGAAGCTCAATTTCGTCATAAAGTAGTTTCCTTTGAAACTCGTACTTAAATCATCTCCGAGGTCATAATTCGTTACGTGATATTGAACTTTTAATCTGAGAAATGCATTTTTTGTCACAAAAACACGTATACTGATTCCTGGGCTGACATATAAACTACCTTGATCCACATCATCTTTACCCTCCCTGGGATTAAAATAAGTAGTTTGCCCATAACCCAGACCAGACAATGCTTCTAATGACAGTCGATTAACTGCATATAACTGACGACTGTATTCGAGCCCAATTTGCGCCCCACTATACCATTTACTGCTTACTACACCATTTCTATATTTCAAATTTAATGTCTCTGTTTCGGCAGTATTCCCATAGATGTCAAATGTAAAAGCGTAAGCATTCTTTTCATTGATGTATTCGAAAAACATCCCTCCCATAAAAGGACTGCCCAGAACCTTATTATCTGAGTCTCCAGCCCAGGTGCCAGCATTAAAACCGAAATACACCCCATTTCTATCGAATGTAGATTTTTCCTGCGCGCAGACAGATAGTACAGAAAAGAGTAAGGGACACAGTATGGAAAGCGTTTTAATTATCATCTACTCTACCCCGCTCACATTCATCGCAATACTATATACTGCATCTTTTGCGGTAATGAATAGTTTGCCTTTGTCCCTTCCCCAAAAACAAACATTACTCGCACCTTTAGGCACTTTGATCAGCCCCAAAAGCTGTCCCTTAGGATTATAAATATGTACACCGTCATTTCCGGTCAGGTAAATATTACCTGAAGCATCAATCGTCATCCCATCAGAACCCCGCTTGATCAGCAGTTCCTTGTCCTTTAACGTCCCCCCCTTGCCAATCGTGTACTTGTAAGTCTTGCCTGCTGCGATGTCAGAGATAAATAGGTGCCTGCCATCTGCACTACCGACTATGCCATTGGGTTGTTTAAGACTGTCGGCTACCAAAATGGCTTTTTTACTTCCTTTTGGCAAGTAATACGTATCTTGCGAGGTAAGATCAGGTTTAGTACGCGTCCAGTAAGGCCGTTGGTAATAGGGATCCGTGAGGTAGATACCCCCTTTGGCATCAATCCAAAGGTCGTTCGGGCCGTTAAATTGTTTGCCGTTCAGGTTATCTAAAAGAATATTTACTTTCCCTGATCTATTTACCGACCATATCTGTCCATTCTCATCGGCACAGAGGATCAGGTTGCCTTTTTTATCAAAATAAGTACCATTGGCGCGACCAGTTTTTTCCATAAAAACAGTCATTTTACCATCAGTACTGTATTTCCATACTTTGTCATTGGGTTGATCTGTAAAAAATACATTTCCATCACGGTCAGGTGAACACCCTTCTGTAAAGCTAAAACCGGCACCGACCCTTTTGAGGCTATCCTGAACAAATAAATTGGCATTTTCCTGTGCACTTAAACTTAAACCGACAAATAGCAGTGAGCTAGTCATAAAACCGAAAAGCGGAATTCGCATATTGATATTCTTCTAATTAATGAAGACCCAATATAGTTATTTATTTTCAGCTACCTTATCTGGCATTCCAGGAAGTTTAATCCCTGAATTCTTCAAATTGTCCAGCAACTTCTCCTGAAATGCCAGTTTAGCATCTGCAAAGCCATGTGAAGGAAGCCAGATATTGATCAGCACCTTATAGCCGCTTTCCTCCAGCATAGAAATCCCTATCCTTTTTTCGGGAGTTTTAAGGATGTCTTTAGATTCCTGGATGGTCTGTTCTATCACTTTTTTCAGCAGCTGAAGGTCGACACCATAATTGAATTTCATTTCTATATCCAGTCTCCTGCTACCTATGGCACTGATGTTTATAATCACTTCATTTGATAGCTTACTGTTGGGAATGATAACCTTGCGGTTATCAAATGTGGTAACTGTGGTGAAAAAAATCTGTATCGCAGTAACCGTTCCCTCCTGTCCTTGTGCAATAATGTTATCCGATACTTTAAAGGGTTTTAACAATAAGATCAGTACACCGCTGGCAAAGTTCTGCATGGTACCCGACAGCGCCAAACCAGCTGCAACCCCTATAGCCCCAATTAAGGCTGCAAAAATGGTAAGTCCAATCCCAAGTATCTGCATAACGAAGACAATAAGCAACACCCTCAAAACAATGACAGATACACTTAGGAAGAACGGTTTCAGGGAGCTATTTACTTTTTTGTTATGCAATCTCCCTTCCATCCATTTTGAAAAAATCTTTATGAGCCAGAGTCCGACGACCAGCACGAGTATACCCAAGAGCACTGATGGGCCTTTCTCTATTAGCCAGTCATAAAACTTATCGTAAAAATTATCCGCTTTTTCTGCTACTTTAACCTGTTTCATAGCTATTCCAATGATTTCAGTATTTTATTTATTACCTATAAAAATCAACAATAGTTAGCTGGTTAAGGTTTTCAATCTGACGGATAATTTTTAACTTAGGCTATTATCTACTTCTGAAATCACAAAATATGTCTAGTGTTAAACCTGCCCCAAATACTTACCTGCACTACCTGGAAGATGGCGGTGAAATGGGTGAACTGACGCGCTGCTATGATTGGTCAAAAAGCGTATTGGGAAGTCCAGAGAATTGGCCGCAAAGCTTGTTAACTACAGTAGGTATCGTTCTGAAGTCGAAATTTCCGATGTTCCTCTGGTGGGGAGGAGAGCTTATCCAGTTTTATAATGACGCTTACAGGCCAAGCCTGGGAAATGGCGGCAAACACCCTGAAGCACTTGGACAACCTGCTGCGGATTGCTGGCCGGAAATATGGCCGGTGATCAAACCGCTGATCGACCAGGTGATGTCGGGCGGAGAATCTGTATGGAGCAAAGATCAATTGATCCCCATTTATAGAAATGGGCAAATGGAAGATGTATACTGGACCTTTGGCTACAGCAGGGTGAACAATGAAGATGGTAAAGCTGGTGGCGTCCTGGTGATTTGTAATGAAACCACAAATGAAGTAAAGACCTACCAGGAAATTGTTCAAACGAAAAACGAACTGGAATTTGCAATAGAAGCTGCGGAATTGGGGACTTGGGACCTTAATCCTGCAACCAATAAATTCATTGGTAATGATACGTTGAAAACATGGTTCGGATTGCCAACTGATGCTGAAATTGAATTGCACAGTGCTATTGAAGTAATATTGGACGCAGACAGACAGCGTGTAACCAATGCCATAGAAAAAGCTATGGATTACCAAACCGGCGGATCATACGACATTTCTTATACCATCATTAACCCATTAAACCCTGCGCCAAGGATGGTAAGAGCCAAAGGAAAGGCACTTTTCAATGACAATAAACAGGCGATTCGATTCAGTGGGATTTTACAGGACATTACCCAGGAAAAAATGGCTGCTCAAAAAGTCGAAGAAAGCAACATCAGATTGGAAAGGGCATATGAACAAACCAGCCTGTCAAAACAAGCGGCCCAACTAGGAACTTTCGATATGGATCTGGAAAACGGCACTTTGGAATGGGATGAGCGCTGCAGGCTACTCTTTGGAATCAGCCACAAAGATACCGTTTCTTATGAGCGCGACTTTGTCAATGGCCTTCATCCGGAGGACCGAAAAAGGATATTAGAAGAAATCGAAAAAGTGTTTATCAAATCAGTCAGTAATGGCAATTACGATGTCGAATACAGAACAGTTGGTGCCGAAGATCAGGTTTTGCGTTGGGTAAAGGCCAGAGGAAAAGCATATTTCAACAATAATGATAAACCCACACGCTTTATTGGATCGGTACTGGATATTACTGAACAGAAACTAAATGAGCTCCGCAAAAATGACTTCATTGCCATGGTCAGTCATGAACTTAAAACCCCGCTTACTTCTCTCAAGGCTTATGTACAACTACTCATTCCCCGACTCCGTAAAAATGGTGATGATTTTACAGTTGAGATTCTAGGGAAATCAGACCTGCAGATTAAAAAGATGACGGAAATGATCAACGGCTTTCTGAACATCTCCCGTTTGGATGCTGGTAAGATCCATCTGGATAAAACAGACTTCCTGCTTAACGACCTCATTAAGGAATGCCTGGAGAATTTCGCGTTGACAGTCAGCACCCACCACCTCTATTTTTTACCCTATGAAGAATTAAGGGTAAATGCAGATTATGAAAAGGTCGGCCAGGTGATCAATAATCTGCTGAGCAATGCAGTGAAATATTCGCCAAGGGGAAAGTTAATAGAAATCAGTTGCCGTCAGGAAGGCAAAATGGCTATAGTCAGTGTAAAAGATGAAGGTATGGGAATAAAACCGCAGGATATCGGAAAACTTTTCGAACGCTTTTATCGCGTTGAAAGCAAGCATACGCTGGCGATATCCGGTTTCGGCATCGGTCTTTACCTCTGCTCAGAAATCATACAAATCCATGAGGGTAAAATATGGATCGAAAGCGAAAAAGGAAAAGGTTCTACTTTTTATTTTAGTCTTCCTTTGGCCAACTAGTCTCCTGGTTCTTCCTTTTTTACAGCCACAGCTTTTTTAATCCGGTGGAGATGCACTGCTGCATCTATAGAGTGGGAAGTATGAATATCGGTATCCGACTCTGCGATATCCGCCAATTTCTGATAATACTTGTGCAATACATCCAGTTCCGCCTCCGTAAGGTCTTCAATGTCGACCATCCTGTTACTCGCATGTTTACTTGCTGCGATCAGTTCATTCAATTTCAATTGTATCGCTTTCGAATCTTTATTTTGCGATTTTTGAATCAGGAAGACCATTAAAAAAGTGATAATCGTTGTTCCTGTATTGATGACCAATTGCCAGGTATCCGAATAATTAAATAAGGGTCCCGTAACGATCCAAATGATTACAATTAAAAATGCGACACCGAAAGCAACAGGGCTTCCTGTCCAGTTGGTGATGTCAGTAGATATCTTCTCAAAAAAATTGTGTGACTTACCTTTCATATCCTATATATTTCGAGCTTTAATATAACATTATTAGTGATCATTTGATCGCTTGCTAACAAAATGCCGCTAAAGCTGTTTATCTCTAAAACAAATCGCTATGGATAGTCCCTTTTACTGGATTTTTATATTGGCCATTCCTGTAGCCTGCATTGCCTGGACAGTAACGAAAGAAGAAGTATTCAGGGAGGCACGGGAATTTTGCGTATCAAGATCTAAAGGCTGTAAGACTTTGGCTCAAAGAAAATTTTTTTATTTATTTACGTGTGAATATTGCTTCAGTCATTATGTAACTATCCTGATGTTGATTATTACCAAATATACTTTGTTATATCCCGACTGGCGCGGCTATCTGATTGCAGGCTTTTCACTGGTATGGATTGCCAATGTGTATATGAGTTTATACAATCTGATCCGCATAGATTTGAAAAAAGGGAAAATCATAGCAGAAAAAGAGCAACAGGAGCTAGACGCTAAGGGGTAATTAATTGTGGCTGCTGTTTTCCATGATTTCTAATTTTACCCTTGCAACAAACCGTTCATTCAAAAGTTTGCTTTAGCCATAGATATGTCAAATACTGAAAAGCCTGCTTGCTTATCAGTTTTTAGTACTTACTTTTGACCATACCAAACATAAAGTCAGAAATTATGAAAACCATCTTAGCTCTCTTTGCATTTACCCTTACACTTAGCGCGTGTAATTCTAGTGAAAAAATTCAGTTAAGGGCGCCACAAACGGAAACAGCAGAAACAAAAACTACTGCATCCTCAGATACGGTAAAACTAGACAGCACAGCTAGTAATTCTTTGAAGAATTAACCCATTAGCTCTTTCATCAACTGTTCGAAAGCTGTTTTTAATTCAGCAAGTTCCCCCTCTACTTTAGCCAATCTAGACTCCAATTCAGTTGCAGGTTTACTGTAGTGCTCATCTGTCACTTCATCCTGTGTAAGATCTGGTATTCCGCTTAACAAGTGGGTATACCGTGTTTCTTTTTGTCCTGCGCGTTTTGGTAATTGCAGTACATAAGGCATTTCAGGATCTGAAAGCCGTTCTAAGACGCTTTGTACCTCTTCAAGTGATTCAAATTCATACAACCTGCCGGAATTGGTATTCAATTCTCCCGGAGTCTGGGCTCCCCTGAGTATCAACAGACACAAAATAGCCACTTCCTGTGGTGTCACCGGAAAAACGATTGCGAAATTGTGTTTGTATTTAATAGCTCTGCTGGAACCACCCGTTGCTGTTGAGATCAATCCTTTTCTCTTGAGAATATCCAGCGTTAGTGTAACGGTTTGCTCGTCATATTGTACCACTGGCTTACGCGAAGTTTTCTGATTGCAGGCAGCTGTGATAGAATTAATTGTCATCGGATAATATTCCGGTGTAGTCTTTGATTTTTCCATCAAAACACCTAATACACGGAGTTCTTCTGCATTTAGTACAGGTAAAGTCTTTGCTTGATCCATGCTGTTTTAGGAATTGGAAAGGATTTGGTTGATCTGATTCAGTTCTGTTTCAGTAAAATGGATATTGTCCAGGCATTTAAGTGAGTCAGCCAGTTGTTCTGGTTTACTCGCACCAACCAATACCGACGTGATCCGCTCATCCCTCAATATCCATGACAAGGCCATATGCGCCAGTTTCTGCCCCCTTGCAGCAGCCATTTCATTTAGTGCCTGCAATTGCAATACCCTTTCGGAGGTAATCTGTTCTTTTTTTAGGAAACCATGTGATTTCGCCGCCCTGGAATCATCCGGAATACCCTTCAGGTATTTATCAGTAAGCATACCCTGCGCCAATGGAGAAAATGGAATACAGCCTACCCCCTCGTTTCCCAGCAGATCCAATAGCCCATCTTCTACCCAGCGCTCATACATGGAATACTTAGGCTGATGAATTAAGCAAGGTGTCCCCAACTCTTTTAAGATGCTGATTGCTTTTGCAGCTTCTTCTGGCCTGTAATTAGAAATCCCTACATATAATGCTTTACCCTGACGAACGATCAGGTCGAGTGCCGCCATAGTTTCTTCTAAAGGCGTTTCCGGATCTGGTCGATGGTGATAAAAAATATCTACGTATTCTAGCTCCATCCTTTTCAGACTTTGATCCAGACTTGATATGAGGTACTTTTTGGAACCCCAGTCCCCATAGGGACCATCCCACATGGTGTAACCTGCTTTGCTGGAAATGATCATTTCATCGCGATAGCCACTGAAGTCGCGTTTCAGGAGTTTACCAAAATTCTCCTCCGCCGATCCTGGAGGCGGACCATAGTTATTTGCAAGGTCAAAATGTGTAATCCCACTGTCGAAGGCCAGCTTAAGAATGTTTGCCGAGTTTTCAAGCTGGTCTACATGACCGAAATTATGCCATAGCCCAAGGGAAACAGCAGGAAGTTTAATTCCACTGTTACCGCAACGGCGGTACTGCATTTGAGTATATCTGGAAGGATTGGGCGTATAAGACATATAGAGGGGGAAATATACGGCGGCGCTAATTCCGCCGCCGATACTTTAGAATACTATTTACTTGCGTTTTTTTTCTCTGTTACTTCGGTGCGGATTTCTTGCGCCAGGTTTTTCAGGTCTTGCATCGCCTTACGCACCCTTGTTCCCGCTGCACTATTACCTGCATTGTAGAACTTTTCGATATCAGCCTCAACAGCAGCCAATAATTCTTTAACTTTTGAAAATTTTTCCATCTTGTTTAATCTTAATTTTGCGGAAAAGCACCTGCTATTCCATTTTGTTTGAGTTATGGCTCAAATATATATTTTTTTGGAAATAATTGCGCAGAAAGTAGCACAAGGGCATAAGAAAGAAAAAATTCTAGAAATAAAAGAAATTTTTCCTATATTTGATTTAAGAAATAAAAGCATCATGGCCAGCACACCTAAATCCTATAAAACAAATACAAAGGTTTCGGTAGTTTCCGAGAACGCATTGATTGCACCCTACCAATCTTTATACGGTAACCCCATCAGCGTATTGACCAATTCTAAAAATGGTCTGTCTGCCAAAGCTGCTTTAGATTTTCTTCACTTATCCGGATTCAGCAAGGAAGAATTTCAGGATACCTTTAAAACGAATGTAAAAACGATTCAGAACTATGTATCCAGTTCTTCAAAACTGGATGCTGCTTTAAGCGAGAAGCTGTTAAAATCTTTCTCTCTGTTCGACAAGGGCATATCTTTATTTGGCTCGGCCAAATTGTTTCATCAATGGCTCAATATGCCTGCGTATGGCTTAGGTAATCAAATTCCTTTCGACCTGATGGATACCATCACAGGAATTACGCTGATCGAAGAAGAATTAGTCAGAATTGAATACGGCGATCTGGCCTAATTATGCAGGTATTCCGCATTGCATTGGCAAGATACGCCAGCACACTAATCGCTTCTGGAAGAGCAGCGAGATGGAATCCCAATGACGTGGAAATGATTTATACAGCTGGTTCACGATCGTTAGCCTGTCTCGAAAATGTAGTACACCGGAATCAGGTTGGGCTCAACCAGGCCTTTCAGGTAATGACCATAGCCATACCTGATGACATCAGGATCATAAGCGTTGATCTGAAAAAATTGCCGGTCGACTGGATCAATTATGAAAACATTCCACTGACCCAACAACTGGGAGAAAACTGGATTCAGGAATCGAAATCAGCAGTCCTTAAAGTACCTTCATCGATTATCATGGCAGAATACAATTATTTGATCAATCCACTTCATCCAGATTTCAAATCCATAAAGCTCTTAAAATCAGAAAGCTTCGTATTTGACCGGAGAATTAAAAGCTGATTTGTTTTGAAATATTGAAAAAGCTCACGAGATTAGCAGTAATGAGAACCCATAGAGATACACATCCAATCGGATTTACTTCCCAAATCACTAGTAAGGACTTTATCAATTAAGCCCCGGATCACTCATTCATTTCGATTCAGGGGCCTTTGATCTCCTGATCATTCTTCAATTAATCTATTATTTAATTTACTAAAAGCAGGCTGCAATCGTTATTGCCCGTCTTGTTTTTTCAAAGTATTTAATTTCTATTATTATGGAAACAAAACCATTATCATTATCAAAAAACGATTTTCAACTTTTAAAAGATCATTTAGAGAAATCCAATATGAGCCCGTACAACAAAGAAAAACTGGCCGCAGAACTCAGGGAAGCCTCTATTTTTTCGGAAGAAGAGTTACCCGACGATGTAGTCTGCTTAAAATCACATACCCGCATCTCTAATATTAAAACCGGACAGGAATTTACTTTTACGCTGGTCATGCCAGAAGAAGCGAATATCAAAGTGGGTAAAGTCTCTGTATTTGCGCCCATCGGAATCGCACTGTTTGGTTACAGGACCGGCGACCGGATTCAATGGGAAATGCCGGATGGAATCCAGGAATTCGAAATCCTTTCCGTCAGCAGACTGTAGGCCTAGCCCCTACCGGCCATTTTAATCATACGCTGGGCCAGATCTTTGCCGAGGTAGCCGTCAATCAGACCATGTACAACATACAATATAGGTGTCATTAATATAGCGACGATGAATTTATAGGTATAGTTGACAAGACCTATAGCGGCTACCATCTGCCAGCTCCAATGGTATTGGGGATTGAGATAAAAGGCAATAAAAATAACGACAAAACTATCGATACATTGAGAAACCAACGTAGATCCTGTAGCGCGAAGCCACAAAGCCTTGTCGCCGGTAATTTTCTTTATCTTGTGAAAAATAAGCACATCTGCAATTTGTCCGACCAGGAAAGCAACAATAGAACCTACAATGATCCACATTCCCTGACCAAAGATTCCGGCAAAGGCATTATTCATATTGATGGTTTCACCATTGACTTCCTGTTTAACCCAGAAATCAGATGGACTCAGGTGCATGGCTGCTCCTACAATAACAAAAGCGTAAGCGATGAGGACAGCCGTAAGAATGGAAAGAAAACGCACTTGTCTAACCCCAAAATATTCATTGATGATGTCTGTCATGATGAAAATGAGCGGCCAGGTCAATACCCCGGCAGACATGTTAAAGGACAGGTTGGGTACACCAAGAAGATTAATGTCAAATTGCTTAATCCCGAGCGTACCTTCTACTGTAAAAATCTTCACCCCAATAAATTCAGAAAGAATGGCATTGGCGACGAAAAAACTGCCTAAAATGAGCATCAGCCTGCTCTCTTTTGTCTTAAAACTCATAGCAGGTTGAAATTATTAAATAATTCCGATATAAGAGGATAAATATTATTTCTATTTTCGCTTAACATGATATCTATACAATCCAAATTACCAGGAGTGGGCACCACCATTTTTTCGGTGATGTCTAAGCTGGCTGAAGAATACAAAGCCATTAATCTTTCTCAGGGATTTCCTGATTACGCTTGTGATGAAAAATTGATCAATAAGGTTACAGAAGCCATGAAATCTGGCTTTAACCAGTACGCACCTATGCCTGGATTAACCGAATTACGGGAATTGATTGCCGAAAAAGCTGAAAAGTTATACGCTGCAACCTACAACCCCGATACAGAAGTGACCATCACTGCCGGAGGTACACAGGCTATTTTTACTGCCCTCACCTCCTGCATCAGTCAGGGAGATGAGGTTATTATTTTCGAACCGGCTTATGACTGCTATGCCCCGGCAATTAAACTGCTGGGCGGACTGGTGAAACCCTATGAATTAAGTCCTCCGGATTATGAGATCGACTGGGAGATGGTCAAGAAATTATTTACAGCAAATACCAAAATGATCATCCTGAACAGTCCTCAAAATCCGACAGGATGCATCCTCTCTGAAAAAGACATCAAGGCCTTGATCAAACTGACCAAAAATACAGATATATTAATCCTGAGTGACGAGGTCTATGAACAAATCGTGTTTGACGACAAGAAACACCATAGCGTGGCACTATATCCTGAATTGCGGGAAAGGAGCTTCATTGTTGCTTCCTTTGGAAAATTATTACACACAACGGGCTGGAAGCTGGGCTATTGTCTTGCACCTGAAAACCTAATGAAAGAGTTCCGGAAAATTCATCAGTTTAATGTATTCAGTGTAAACACCCCAATGCAGGTGGGTATCACCAATTACTTAAAAGCCCCTGATACCTATCTTGGGCTTTCGGAGTTTTTCAAACAAAAGCGGGATTTATTCCGCGGCCTGCTGACAGAAACCAGGTTTAAACTCTTACCTTGTCATGGATCTTACTTTCAATGTGTGGGTTATGAGCATTTAAGCTCAGAAAAAGATACGGATATGGCCATTCGGCTCATTAAAGAATACGGTGTAGCCAGTATCCCTGTTTCTGCGTTTTATACCCGTAATACGGATCATCAAATCTTGAGGTTTTGTTTCGCTAAAAAGCAAGAAACTCTGGAAAAAGCCGTTGAAAGACTAATGAAATTATAAGTTGTATCTTTAAATCATGACCATGGAGCATCCCACTTACCTCAATATCCCAAACCTGAAGATCACCATCTTCCAGGCTTATTTATTTTGGGAAAATACAGATAAGAACCTGCAGAATCTTACCCTCAGATTGTCAATGGGAATAAAAGAGAAAACAGACCTGATCATTCTTCCTGAAATGTTCAATACCGGCTTCAGTATGAATGCGGAAACTCTGGCGGAAGAAATGGATGGAAAAACTATGAATTGGATGAAAGGAATGGCCGATCAATACGAATGTGTGGTAACTGGCTCCCTGATCATCCGGGAAAATGGAGCTTACTACAACAGGTTGATCTGGATGTTGCCTGGCGGAACGTTCAGTTACTACGACAAACGACATCTTTTTGGTCTGGGTGGAGAAGACAAAACCTACACTCCGGGAAAAGACAAGGTCATTGTCGAATTAAAAGGCTGGAAAATCCGTTTGGCCATTTGTTACGACCTCCGTTTTCCAGTATGGCTCCGTAATCAAAATGAAGAATATGACATTTTATTACTCATCGCAAGCTGGCCGGATAAGCGCTCAGCACATTGGAATGCGCTAATACCAGCCAGGGCAATTGAAAACCAAAGTTACGTCATTGCAGCAAACCGTGTGGGTCATGATGGCAATGAAATTTACCATAGCGGTCATTCCCAATGCATTGATCCCCAAGGTAAGACTGTTTATTATAAACCTGAAGATGAGGACCTCTATACCTTTAGCATCAATTACGAAGAACTGGTGAAAACAAGAAGAATTTTCCCGTTCCTAAAAGATGCAGACCGCTTTGAAATCATTTAATATCCATATATCCATGCTTAACCGTAGGAAATTCCTAAAAGCAACTGCCGCGTCAGCATCTCTGCTCGCTATTGGCACAGAAAATGTGCTGGGCGAAATCAATATTACCGCTCCAAATCCAGTGAAACCTATTGTAATTTCCACCTGGGATTTTGGAATTGCTGCAAACCAGGCAGCCTGGAAAGTTCTTGCCAGTGGAGGACGTGCACTTGATGCAGTTGAGCAGGGCGTCCACGTACCTGAGGCAGACCCCAAGAATCAGTCAGTAGGTTATGGTGGACTCCCCGATCGCGATGGTCACGTAACTCTGGATGCATGTATCATGGATGAACTTGGCAATTGCGGATCTGTAGCCGGATTGGAGCACATCAAGCATCCCATTTCTGTAGCACGACTGGTAATGGAAAGAACACCTCATGTGATGCTTGTTGGCGAAGGTGCATTGCAGTTTGCACTGGAAAATGGCTTTAAAAAGGAAAACCTTTTGACTAAGGAAAGTGAAAAAGCATGGAAAGAATGGCTGAAAACGGCCAAATATGCACCAGTGATGAACATAGAAAACAAACTGTATCAAAAGGCTGCACCAACAAAATTGCCGGGCAATCAATATAATCACGATACCATTGGTATGCTGGCTATTGACAGCAAAGGCAACATCTCCGGAGCCTGTACAACCAGTGGCATGGCTTATAAATTACATGGCCGTGTTGGCGATAGTCCGATTATCGGAGCGGGTCTATATGTAGACGATGAAGTAGGTGGTGCGACCTCTACCGGTGTAGGTGAAGAAGTGATCAGAAATGTGGGAAGTTTTTTGGTTGTAGAATTAATGAGACAAGGCTATGCGCCTGAAGCAGCTTGCAAAGAAGCTATGATGCGGATCATTAAGAAAAAGCCAGAAATCGCAAAAACGATCCAGGTAGGCTTCCTTGCCCTGAATAAAAAAGGTGAATATGGTGCTTATGCCATTCAGCAAGGCTTCAGTTACGCCGTCTGTACAGCGGAGAAAAGTGACCTGTTAGTTCCTGGAAAAAGCTATTACAGTTAATGCTTATGGTGAATATGGAAGTTTGCGCAAACTCTGTCAGTTCTGCACTGGCAGCTGAAGCAGGTGGTGCTATCAGAGTAGAACTGTGCGACAATTTACCGGAGGGTGGTACAACACCCAGCTACGCGCAAATCAAGCTCGCAAAAAAATTGTTAAAAATTAAAGTATATCCAATCATCCGCCCAAGAGGTGGGGACTTCCTCTATTCTGATGTCGAATTCGAACTGATGAAAGAAGATATCATGATATGCCGTTCATTGAACTGTGATGGCATCGTAATCGGAATTTTAAAAAGTGATGGCAGCATCGATGTAAAAAGATGCCGTGAACTGGTTGAACTCGCGGGACCAATGGGCGTAACCTTCCACCGTGCCTTCGACATGTGTAGCAGCCTTGAACGAGGTCTGGAAGATATCATAGGCATTGGTTGTGAACGCGTCCTGACTTCAGGTGCAGAAGCTTCTGCCGTACAAGGTGCCTCAGTGATCCGCACGCTCATAAATCAAGCAGCTGGACGCATTACTATAATGCCGGGAGCTGGCATTTCAATAAAAAATATTGAATCACTGATCTATGCCACTGGCGCTAAAGAATTCCATGCATCCGCCAGAAGCAGCGTCGACAGTGGAATGCAATTTAGAAACCAAAGCTTAGCTATGGGTACTGAAAGTGATGAATTTAGCTACAGCCTGACTAATACAGAGACAGTCAAAAAGTTAATTGAGCTCGCCAACCAGGTTCAATAAAATACCCATAAAATAATTGACTCAAAAAATCTTATATTTGCGCCACTGATGAAGCATATACGTAATTTCTGCATAATTGCACATATTGACCACGGGAAAAGCACACTTGCTGACCGTTTACTAGAATACACCAAAACCATTAGTCAGCGCGAGGCTCAGGCCCAATTGCTGGACAACATGGATCTGGAGCGTGAACGTGGCATTACCATAAAAAGTCATGCCATACAAATGAATTACAAAGTTGGAGAAATTGAATACAATTTCAACCTGATCGATACTCCCGGACACGTGGATTTTTCTTATGAGGTTTCGCGCTCTATCGCAGCCTGCGAGGGTGCCTTGCTGATTGTTGATGCTTCACAGGGAATACAAGCTCAAACCATATCCAACCTTTATCTTGCATTGGAGCATGATCTCGAAATCATTCCGATCTTAAATAAGATGGATCTGCCCGGTGCGATGCCAGAGGAAGTTAAAGATCAGATCATAGACCTGATCGGCTGTGAACGTGAAGACATCATCCCTGCATCCGGAAAAACCGGAATGGGCATCCCTGACATCATACAAGCCATCGTAGACCGTGTACCGGCGCCTGTTGGTGATCCTGAAGCGCCTTTACAAGCTTTAATTTTTGATTCCGTATTTAATCCTTTCCGTGGAATTATCGCTTATTATAAAGTCGTAAACGGTGAAATCAAAAAAGGTGACAAAGTAAAATTCATCAATACTGGAAAACAATACTTGGCAGACGAAGTGGGTATCCTTAAATTGGATATGTCACCCCGAACTGTAGTCAAAACCGGTGATGTGGGGTATATCATTTCCGGGATCAAAGAAGCCCGTGAGGTTAAAGTTGGGGATACCATTACAACTGTAGACAGACCTTCATTGGATTCTATTCAGGGTTTTGAAGAGGTAAAGCCTATGGTTTTCGCAGGTATCTACCCGGTAGATACAGATGAGTTTGAAGAATTGCGCGAGGCCATGCACAAACTGCAATTGAATGATGCATCCATCGTTTTTGAACCTGAAAGTTCCGCCGCGTTAGGCTTTGGTTTCCGCTGCGGGTTCCTGGGCATGTTGCACATGGAAATTATCCAGGAGCGTTTGGAACGTGAATTCGACATGACAGTAATTACTACTGTGCCCAACGTATCCTATATTGCTAAAACCACCAGGGGTGTGGAAGTAATCGTAAATAACCCATCAGATCTGCCTGATCCAAGTAAACTGGATTCTGTAGAAGAGCCGTTCATCAAGGCAAATATCATTACCAAAGCAGAATTTGTTGGCCCGGTAATGTCACTTTGTATCCAGAAAAGAGGAACTATCGTCAATCAGTCTTATTTGACTTCTGATCGTGTAGAACTTGTTTTTGAGATGCCTATGGGTGAAATTGTTTTCGATTTCTATGACAAGCTCAAAACAATATCCAAAGGTTATGCTTCATTTGATTACCATCAGGTTGGCTATCGTAAATCAGATCTCGTGAGGTTAGATATGCTCCTAAACGAAGAACCTGTCGACGCCTTGTCTTCACTGATCCACCGCAGCAATGCTTACGATTTCGGTAAAAAGATCTGCGAGAAATTGAGGGAATTAATTCCCCGTCAGCAATTTGAGATCAAGATTCAGGCATCCATCGGCGCAAAAGTAATTGCACGCGAAACGTTGAGTGCCCTGAGAAAGGATGTAACAGCCAAGTGTTACGGCGGTGACATTTCGCGTAAGCGTAAATTGTTGGAAAAACAAAAACAAGGTAAGAAACGTATGCGTCAGGTAGGTAATGTGGAAATTCCGCAAACGGCTTTCATGGCAGTATTAAAACTAGACTAAACCAAAAATATATTCATTACATGCAGTTACTAGACGGCAAATACGTATCAGAAAAAATAAAACAGGACATCGCTGTTGAGGCAGCAGATTTTTTGGCCACGAGTGGTCGTAAACCACATTTAGTTGCAATCTTAGTAGGCAATGATGGTGGCAGTGAAACCTATGTTGCCAGTAAAATGAAAAACTGTGAGAAAGTTGGGTTTCAATCTTCTTTGGTTCGCTATGATGTAACCGTAACTGAGGAAGAGTTGCTTCAAAAAGTTAAGGAAATCAATCAGGATGCGGGCGTAGACGGGCTAATTGTTCAATTGCCACTTCCGAAGCACATTGACCCGGAGAAAGTGACAGAAGCCATTGACCACCGCAAAGATGTAGACGGTTTTCATCCTGTAAACCTGGGTAGAATGATGCGCAATTTACCTTGCTTTATCCCTGCAACTCCTTATGGCATTATGCTGATGTTGGAAGCTTACAATATTGACACCCTTGGCAAACACTGCGTAGTGGTGGGCAGAAGTAATATTGTAGGTAGCCCTATGAGCATTCTAATGGCACGCAACGCTAATCCCGGAAACTGTACAGTGAGCCTGACGCATAGTCGTACTGCTAATTTGAAAGAAATCACTTTACAGGGCGATATCGTCATTGCCGCTATCGGCAAAAAGAACTTCATTACTGCAGATATGGTGAAACCTGGTGCCATTATTATTGACGTAGGCATGAACAGAGAAACTTCTTCAGTAACCAAATCCGGTTATAAGCTGTATGGCGATGTTAACTTTGAAAATGTAGCTCCAAAGGCATCCTGGATTACCCCGGTACCAGGTGGTGTAGGCCTCATGACCATCATCGGCTTGTTAAAAAATACACTGGCTTCTGCTAAAAAAGAAATTTATTCATAACTTTTTTGTTCAGGAAATAGAACTTAAATCTATTTCCTGAACAGTTTTTTGATCCAGCTCTCCCTGAATCCCACGTAAATTCCATCTTCCCTGGTTTCTATAGGATAGATATCGATATAATCTCCCTGCCCTGCCGCTCCCCTGCCATTTTCCAAATTATATTCCCAACGATGGATCGGACAAACTAAATGACCATTTCTGCACCATCCACCGCTCAATATACCTCCAGCATGCGGACAACTATTTTGCACCACAAACAAGCGCTCCCGATGTCTCAACAAACAAAGCTTCTTTCCATTAATCTGAATTTGCTTTACAAAATCCTGCTCGGGAATATCCGTTTCTATTTTATGCCAATTCATGATCTAAATTTAGAAATGAGCTGTTCTTTTTCACGAACAAGTCATATGCTTGAGTCAAGATACATATAATCCCAATTACGCAAATATTTTATTTACCTTTGCACCCTTAAATATGGCACATCAAATTCCAGAAGACGGCACCTTACTTCCTTTGATGGAAGAATTCTATACCATACAGGGCGAAGGTTTTAATACCGGCAAAGCTGCATATTTCATCCGCCTTGGCGGATGTGATGTGGGATGTCATTGGTGCGATGTTAAGGAAAGTTGGGATGCGGAGTTACATCCCCTGACCCATGCTGACGATATTGTTGCCAAAGCAGATACTTTTCCTGGAAAAGCAGTTGTCATTACCGGAGGCGAGCCCTTAATTTACAACCTCGATTACCTGACCAGCAAATTACAGGAGCGAAATATCCTTACTTTCATTGAAACCTCTGGTGCCTATCCCCTTTCTGGAAAATGGGACTGGATCTGCTTGTCTCCCAAAAAGTTTAAAGCACCGCGGCCAGACATCACGCCTTTTGCAAACGAACTAAAAGTCATTGTGTTCAATAAAAGCGATTTTGAATGGGCAGAAAAATATGCTGAAACCGTTTCAGAAAGCTGTAAACTTTACTTACAGCCTGAATGGTCAAAATCAAAGGAAATTACCCCCTTGATCATCGATTATGTGATGGCCAATCCAAAATGGGAAATTTCCTTACAAACACATAAATACCTCAACATTCCTTAGTTCAGTCCGTACATTTGCATTTTATCAGCTAATTGCAGTATATTTAGTTGGTTCCTAACAGAGGCAACATGAGAAAACTATTGCTTTTATTTTTGCTACAGATGAGTTTTCAGCAAATTAATGCTCAGACTAGTGATGTAAAAAAAACGCAACTCAGCTTCAATAAAGCACAGATTTTCTTAAAAAACAACGAATATGACCAGGCAGTGCTGGCATTGAAAGAGGCAACCTCAGCTGATCCCAATTTTGGCTATGCCTTGTTGCAATTGGGCGATATCAGTAGGAAACTTAAAGCTTATGATGATGCTAAAACAGCGTACAGCCACATCTTAAAATTGCAAAAGGAGATCGATCCCAGAACCTACTATGGATTGGCTGAATCGGAAATCATGACAGGTGATTATCAAAATGCGCTCCAGCACATTCAATCGTTCATTAAGCAATATAAAGGTAACGATGAAGAATTTTTGACAAGGGCGAAAAAATATTACCAGGATTGCTTATTTGCCGTCGAAGCCATCAAATCTCCCCTGCCATTTGAACCTGTCAATCTCGGAAAAGAGATCAATTCAGTTTATCGTGATTACTTTCCATCGCTTACGGCAGATGGGGAGCAATTGATCTTCAGCAGGAATATCAATGGTAACGAAGACTTTTACATTTCCAAAAAGTCAGGTAACCTATGGGGCAACCCTACTCCACTCAGTGAACAGATCAATACCAAGCAATATAATGAAGGGGCACAATCGCTTTCTCCCGATGGAATGTATTTATTTTTCACTGGTTGTAACCGTCCTGATGGACTCGGACGATGCGACATTTACGTGAGCCATAAAGAAGGTAAAAACTGGGCTGCCCCCTTCAATCTCGGAGCACCGATAAATACCGAATACTGGGAATCCCAACCCTCAATAAGCCCAGATGGCAGCACGCTGTATTTCGTAAGCAATAGGCCAGGTGGCCAGGGAGGTTATGATATATGGAAGAGTAAATTAAAGGATGATGGATACTGGGGAACTCCGGAAAATCTCGGACCCGATATAAATACCGCCTACGACGAACATACCCCCTTTATCCATCCGGACGGCACAACATTATATTTCTCCTCAGATGGCTGGCCTGGCTTGGGCAGTAAGGATATTTTTCTAAGCCGTATGGATGAAAAGGGAAAATGGACAAAACCTGAAAACCTGGGTTATCCAATTAATACGTTTAACGAAGAAACCGGTTTAATTGTAAGTCCTGATGGAACGCAAGGCTTATTTTCTTCCAATCTGAAGGGTGGTTTTGGCGATATGGACATCTATCAATTTAAGATGCCAGAAAACAAAAAACCAAAATCGATCACCTATGTAAAAGGTCTGGTTAGAGATAAAGAAACCAAAGCATTTTTAGAAGCCAATGTTCAGGTAATAGATCTAAAAAGCAAGCAAGTTATGTACAGAGACTATACGGCGAAGGAAACGGGCGACTTCCTTGCGGTTATGCCTCTAGGTGGAAATTATGCCTTTCATGTAAATGCAGATGGGTATTTATTCTATTCTGAAAACTATGAACTTGGAAATATCTATACCAATAAACCTTTCCTATTGGAAATCGACTTGGAAAGGCTGAAGGTAGGCACCAATCTGATCTTGAAAAACATTTTCTTCAACACCAATGAACATAAGCTTCTTCCAGCCTCCTACGTAGAACTTGAAACATTAATAGACTTATTGAGAAGTAATCCTAAAATCCATGTTGAAATTCAAGGACATACCGACAACATCGGTGATGACATGAGTAATAGGAAACTTTCATTGGATCGTTCAAAAGCAGTGTATGATTACCTGGTTAGCAGCAAAATCCCGGCAGAACGCCTATCCTACAAAGGCTATGGAGAAAGCAAACCCATTGCTCCCAATGATATGGAGAATAACAGGAAACTCAATAGGCGAACATCTTTCGTGATTACGAAAATCCAATAAGAAAAGCGGTCTACAAGACCGCTTTTCTTATTTTAATGAGTTTAACGAGCAACTCCTCCAAGAGATCCAGGTGCAGCATGTTCGCGCCATCAGATTTGGCATTGGCCGGATCAGGATGTGTTTCAATAAACAGACCGTCGGCACCAACAGCAATGGCTGCTTTAGCGATAGTTCCGATTAGCTCAGGCTTACCGCCGGTTACTCCAGTGCTTTGGTTAGGTTGCTGCAATGAATGCGTACAGTCCATAACTACAGGCACACCAAAATCCTGCATTTCAGGCAATCCACGGTAATCTACTATGAGGTCCTGGTAACCAAAGGTATTGCCCCGGTCTGTCAGGATCACCTTGTCATTCCCTGCTTCTACAATCTTCTCTACTGCGAATTTCATCGATCCAGCAGACAGGAACTGCCCTTTTTTCACATTGACAACCTTACCTGTCGCAGCAGCAGCGACGAGCAGATCCGTTTGTCTGCACAAAAAGGCTGGAATCTGCAAAACATCTACGTAAGCAGCTGCCATTGCCGCCTCTTCGTGTGCATGGATATCGGTTACGGTTGGCACACCAAATGTCTTCCCCACCTTCTCCAGGATACGCAAAGCCTTTTCGTCTCCAATTCCACTGAAGGAGCTTCCTTTAGAACGGTTCGCCTTGCGGTATGAGCCCTTGAAAATATAAGGGATCTCCAGCCGGTCAGTTATAGTCACGATTTTTTCGGCAATGCGCATGGCAATATCTTCGCCTTCAATAGCGCAAGGTCCTGCCATTAAAAAGAAATTATTGGAATCTGTATGCTTTAATTTATCTAATTGAAAATTGATCATTGTGTTGTTAAATAGTTAATTACCTAATTCCGACATGAATTTAATGCGCATCAGCTGAATTTCTTCACGCGAATAGTCGCTTTCGCCCAACTCCTTCAAAGCCTCATCAATGGAGTCATTTTCTGCCGATTGGAAATAATCGAACACCTCATCCTGGCGGTCTTCATCAATGAGTTCATCAACGAAATAACTAAGATTGAGTTTTGTGCCTGAATTCACGATGGCCTCAACTTCTTTCAAGATGTCATCATAAGTAATGCCTTTGGATCTGGCAATATCTTCAAGGCCAATTTTCCGGTCAATGTTTTGTATAATAGAAACCTTCAATTGCGATTTATTTGCCTGGGTCTTGATGATCAGATCAATAGGACGTTCAACATCATTATCCTCGACATACTTCTTAATGAGTTCAAGGAAGGGAGCACCAAACTTTAACGCTTTACCATTTCCTACACCTGAAATCTGCTTAAGCTCTTCCATGGAGATCGGGTAATGTGTACACATCTCCTCCAGTGAAGGATCCTGAAAAACCACAAAAGGCGGTACATTTTTCTGCTTGGCAATTTTTTTCCTCAGGTCTTTCAGCAATTGCAAAAGCTGGGTATCAAGTGTGCCGGAACCATGCTTCACGTCATCTTCATCGTCATCTGCTGCGCTTTCAATCGGTTCATTCAATACAAACTTGAGATTGTATGGGTTATCTATAAACTCATTGCCTGCATTGGTCAGCCCCAGTAAACCATAATTATCAATATCTTTCGAAAGGAAATTATTCAGTACGGCCTGTCGGATCAAAGACTTCCAGTGATTTTCTCCTTCTACGGTACCTAAGCCAAATTCCGGCAGCTTACTATGCTCATAAGCGATAGTTTGAGCAGTTTCATTCCCCATAATAACGCTAAGAATATGGGTATCGTCAAATTTTTCACCAATCTTTTTGATCAATTTCAATAAGACCATCAGCGACTCTTCTGCTTCAAACTGCTTCTTAGGTTTTTTACAATTATCGCACATGCAATTGCAACCTGTCTCATTGAAGTTCTCTCCAAAATAATGAAGGATCTGCTTACGGCGACAGACAGCAGATTCAGCATAATCAATAACTTCTTTCAAAATCTGGGTACCGATTTCCCGCTCAGAAACGGGTTTATCTTTCATGAATTTCGCAAGCTTATCTACATCTTTTTGCGCGTAGAATGCAATGCAGATACCTTCTCCTCCATCTCTTCCGGCACGTCCGGTTTCCTGGTAATATCCCTCCATACTCTTCGGTATGTCATGGTGGATCACGAACCGAACATCTGGCTTATCGATTCCCATTCCAAAGGCAATGGTTGCTACAATAACTTCGACATCCTCCATTAGGAATTTGTCTTGGGTATCTGCACGTACTTTCGGCTCCAATCCAGCATGATAAGGCAATGCCTTAATGCCATTTAGATTAAGCGTTTCGGCTACCTCTTCTACTTTTTTACGGCTCAGACAATAGATAATTCCCGACTTGCCCGTGTTGTATTTGATGTAGCGGATAATCTCCTTGATCACATCCCGCTTCGGGCGGATTTCATAGAACAGGTTTGGTCTGTTGAAGGACGACTTGAACAGCGTGGCATCCGACATCTGCAGGTTTTTAATGATATCCTGCTGTACTTTCGGTGTAGCGGTCGCAGTTAGTGCAATGATAGGAATACTATTACCCAGCCCTTGGATCACTTGCCTGATCTTCCGGTATTCAGGCCTGAAATCATGGCCCCATTCAGAAATACAATGAGCTTCATCTACGGCAACAAACGATATCTTGATCAACTTTAAAAAATCAATATTATCGGGTTTGGATAACGACTCTGGCGCTACATACAGCAACTTGGTCTGACCATTGAGCAGGTCAGTTTTTACCTGCGTGATCTCAGATTTGTTTAATGAAGAATTCAGGAAATGCGCAATGCTGTCATTTCCGCCAAAAGCCCTCAATTGATCCACCTGATTTTTCATCAGCGCAATCAAAGGAGAGATAACAATTGCAGTACCCTCTTCCATTAAAGCTGGCAACTGGTAACAAATGGATTTCCCCCCACCCGTAGGCATGATCACAAACGTATTTCTTTTCTCAAGAATATTGGTGATGATGGACTCCTGGTCACCTTTAAAATTATCAAAACCAAAAAAGGTTTGTAAGTTGTCAAACAACGACTTTTTCACATCCATTTCGTGTATAAAATATTCAGTGCTATTTTTACTTCAAAATAACATAATTTTGCATTAATTCAAAGCATCAATATACTAATTAATTCTGTTTGAAAAGTAAAAAATCTATTATAGAGAACGCAGTTAACACGTTACAATTGGAGGCACAGGCAATTCTAAATCTAATTCCTCAGGTAAACGATGATTTCGTTGCAGTGATCGAACTGATTTTAGCAAGTAAAGGCCGCGTTATCGTTACCGGAATTGGCAAAAGTGCCATCATTGCGCAAAAGATCGTGGCTACATTTAACTCTACAGGTACCCCTTCGATATTCATGCATGCTGCAGATGCCGTTCATGGCGATCTTGGCATGATTCAAGCGGATGACATTGTCATCTGTCTTTCTAAAAGTGGAAATACACCTGAAATAAAGGTGCTTGCACCACTGCTCAAGGCATCAGGTAATAGTGTGATCGGCATGGTAGGTCAGCTTGATTCTGAACTGGCACTACAATCCGATTTCATTCTCAACACAGCAGTAGAAAAAGAGGCTTGCCCACACAATCTTGCCCCTACCACAAGTACTACCGCACAGTTGGCTATGGGTGATGCCCTCGCAGTATGTCTGCTACATGCACGTAATTTTAATGAAGATGATTTTGCCAGATATCACCCCGGTGGCTCATTAGGTAAGCGGCTTTACCTCAAATCCGGAGATATCGCGATTCGAAATGAAAAGCCGAGTATCCATCCAACAGCTTCTGTGAAGGACGTAATCATCGAAATCAGCAAAAACCGTTTGGGTACTGTCGTTGTTATTCAGGATGATGTCATTTTGGGGATAATTACTGACGGTGACATTAGAAGAATGCTGGAAAAACATTCTAACTTAGCCGACATCACCGCCAGCGACCTGATGAGCAAAAATCCGAAGCGAATCGATAAGGACATTCTAGCAATGCAGGCACTGGAGCTGATCAAGGAGAATAACATCACACAATTACTGGTGACCGAAAATGATCACTATTTCGGCATCATACATTTACACGACCTTCTACAGGAAGGTATAATTTAAGATACGCGATAACCCGATATGAACGAGAACAATTACGCCTTAATCATGGCTGGCGGAGTAGGAAGCCGTTTTTGGCCTGTCAGCAGAACAGAATACCCAAAACAATTCATAGATTTCTTTGGCGTAGGCAAAACTTTGATTCAAAGCACCTACGAACGCTTTTTAAAAATCTGTCCCGCAGAAAATATTTTCATCGTCACCAATGAGATCTATACTGACATCATTAAGGAACAGTTACCAAATATTAAAGACAATCAGATCCTGGCAGAACCCATCATGAGGAATACGGCACCTTGTATTTCATATGGCTCTACTAAGATCGCCCAACTGAACCCAAATGCTACTATTGTGGTGGCACCATCAGATCATACCATCACCAATCCAGAAGCTTTTGTAGCCGCTATTGAGCAATCTCTGGCAGCTGCGACTGAAAATGACTGCCTCATCACCCTAGGAATTAAACCGAGTAGGCCCGATACTGGTTATGGTTATATCCAGTACACTGAAGAAGCACTGAAGACAGACACTCAAATCCATAAAGTAAAGATATTCACTGAAAAACCAAATCTGGAACTGGCCAAATCCTTTATACAAAGCGGCGATTTCCTTTGGAACGCTGGTATCTTCATTTGGTCCGCAAAATCTATCAATAAAGCATTTTCCAGACATCTGCCGGAAATGTACGAAATCTTCCAGCAGGGCAATAGCCTCTACAACACAAGCAGTGAGCTCGAATTTATAGGAAATGCTTATCAGCAATGCACCAACATCTCCATCGACTTTGGCATCATGGAAAAGGCAGACAATGTGTATGTATTGCCTGCTGATTTTGGCTGGTCGGACCTGGGCACCTGGGCATCTATCTATGATATTGCAGAGCACGACTATGTAGGAAACGCAGTCATCCCGGCAGAAAAAGTGATGATGTTCAATTCTTCTAATTGCATGGTCAATGTCCCAAAGGACAAACTGGTAATCCTCCAGGACTTACACGATTATATCGTAGTGGAATCTAACAATACCCTGCTGATTTGCCCAAGATCTGAGGAACAAAGCATCAAACAAATTGTTGCCGATGTGAAATCTAAATTCGGCACGAAATACATTTAATACCCCATCCTTCAAAGCATAGCGGCTGCACAAAAGAGATTTTGTGCAGCCTTTTTTACAATACGATACATGAGCAATTTTCTATACGGAATAGATTTCGGAACAACCAATTCCGCACTTTCCATCTATGATGAAGACAAAAAAGAAATCCTTACTACGATTACCGTTCCATCGATACTTTATTTCCAACAGGAGCAGGCTTCATCTGCTCCTCTAAACTATGTGGTGGGCGACGAGGCCATTGCTGCTTATCTGGAGGATGGCATGAAGGGGCGGTTTATGAAATCCATCAAACGCATACTTCCAAGAAGCAGTTTTATCGAGACGCGGGTACACAATAAAAGATTAAACGCCTCAGACCTGGTCACCTACATACTCCGGGAACTGAAACAACGTGCGGATGCATTTATTGGTCAGGATTGTCGCAAAGCCGTGATTGGCAGACCCGTTTTCTTTGACGACGACAATACAGATAAAGATGCACTCGCGCAGAGACGACTGAGTAAGGCAGCCGAACAAAGTGGTTTTGAAGAAGTCCGTTTTCAATTTGAACCAATCGGCGCTGCTTTTGCCTACGAAAAAACCATCAGCAAGAGAGAACGAGTATTGGTGGCCGATTTAGGTGGTGGTACTACAGATTTTACCTATCTGATATTAGATCCGGAGAAGGTAGGCAGCAAAGACCGCAGAAATGACATCATCGCTACAGGTGGCATTTATATTGGCGGAGACAGTTTTGATTCTGCCTTCATGTGGGACAAAGGCACCCCGCATTTTGGAAAGGATACACAATATGAAGCAGGACCTGGTAAAATGTTAACAGTACCGGTATCACTCTTTGCCAACATCTGTTCCTGGGAGCAAATGAACTTCTTCAATGGGCAGAAGATCAAAAATGACATCGACAACTACTACTATTACAGCAGACAAAACCGCAAATTCAAAAACCTCCTGACACTGATCAATAACAACCTTGGTTATTCTGTATTTCAGTCGATAGAACGAACCAAGGTAGAATTGTCCAAGTCTGATCAGTCTGAATTCAAATATGCAAAGATGGATATTGAAATCGACGACAAGATCTCCCTGGAGAACTATAATCAGATCATTGAAAAAGACCTCAATAAGATCAGCAGCTACTTAGACGAATTTTTACAGAATGCCCAGATAAAACCAGGTGAAATAGACAGTCTGTTCCTGACCGGAGGTACCTCATTGGTTTCAGCCATTCAAAGTCTGTTTCAGGCCAAATTCCCTGATACACCGGTACATTCTGGCGACAATTTCATCAGCGTAGCTAAAGGCCTGGCCTACAGCGGCTATTTATTTGAGCAGGAAAACTAATTTTGTGTACGTTGCCTGATGGCTTCATATAAGATTACACCGGCAGATACCGACACGTTCAATGAACTGATCTCTCCAATCATCGGTATCTTAGCCAGGTGATTGGCCATCCGCATGATCTCGTTAGAGATTCCCTCGTCTTCTGCCCCCATCACAATAGCAGTGGGCACAGTATAATCGGGCACATAAATTAGGTCATTTGTCTTTTCTGTGCAGGCTACGATCTGTAACCCGCAATCCTGTAGAAACAAGGCAGTCTTTTGCAGATTCGGATGCCTGCATACGGGAATAGTAAACAAAGCACCAGCAGAAGTCTTAATTGCGTCTGCATTGATCTGAGCAGAATTTTTGGTCGGTACTACGATGGCATGCACTCCGGCGCAGGCTGCCGTCCGTGCGATAGCCCCCATATTCCTGACATCAGTGATGCCATCCAGGATCAGGATCAATGGAGTCTCCCCTTTTTCATAAATGACTGGAATGATATCCTCAATTTTTTGGAAAGAGATGGATGAAATCACCGCAATCACCCCCTGGTGATTCTTCTGCGTCATTCGATTCAATTTCTCAATTGGGACGTTATGTACAGGGGCATCTACTTCCTTAAGCAAAGCCTTAAGCTCCAGGATAATACCTCCGGTAAGACCGCGCTGAATGTAAATACTTTCAATATCCTTCCCTGCTTTAATCGCCTCTATAACAGCACGAATACCAAATATAAACTCATTATTTTCTTTAGGTCTGACGGACCTTCTGGAATTTTCCATCTCTCGTAAATTGAACCGCAAAAATACTTCAAAATTTGGGATTAACAGCAGGTATTTTTCCCCTGCGCTATGTTTTTGTTTTTCAACATCTTAATGTTGGAAGTTTTTTAAAATTCAGGATATTGGGCTCAATTTGCAATGATTCCCCAATGTGGGAATGTGCATAAACAAAATAGCGGGGGCGTTTATTTTTAGCTATTTTTGTATCCTATGATGACGGATAACGGTACACAAGGACAGGACAAAGCAAACTTCAGCGCCCGAAAAAACAGACTGAGCAACACCATGAATATGGCAGGACGAATACCTCCTCAAGCTGTGGATCTGGAAGAAGCTATACTTGGTGCTTTAATGCTCGAAAAAGATGCATTATCGACCGTTATCGATATCCTGAAGCCGGAAGTATTTTACCATGAAGGCCATAAAAAAATCTTTGAGGCCATACAGGGACTGTTTCAAAAATCTAAACCGGTAGATATCCTGACCGTTACTTCAGAACTCCGCTCGCTAGGACAATTGGAGATGATCGGCGGTGCCTATTACATCACTAACCTGACCAATCGTGTGGCTTCGGCTGCCAATATCGAATTTCACGCCAGGATCATTTCTCAAAAATATATCCAGCGTGAACTGATCAGGATTTCTTCGGAGATCATCCAAAACGCATACGAAGACACTACTGATATCTTCGATCTGCTTGATCATGCAGAAAAGAACCTCTTCGACATCGCGCAGAATAACCTCCGCAGAGATACCCAAAAAATGGACGAGATCATCAAACAATCCCTGGCCACATTGGAAGAACTGCGCAGCAAAAGTGACGGCTTAACCGGAGTTCCTTCTGGTTTTACCGACCTGGACCGGATTACCGGTGGATGGCAGGCCTCAGATTTGGTCATCATTGCAGCTCGTCCGGCGATGGGTAAAACCGCTTTCGTATTGACCTGTGCGCGAAATGCCGCAGTACAGTTCAAGCGTCCTGCTGTAGTATTCTCCCTGGAGATGTCTTCGGTACAGCTCGTAAATCGTTTGATTTCCGGAGAAGCCGAAATCGAACAGGAGAAGATCAGAAAGGGAAACCTGCAGGAATGGGAATGGCAACAACTGCACAGTAAGATTGGTGGACTTACCGAGGCCCCGCTCATGATTGATGATACCCCGGCATTGAACATCTTTGAATTCAGGGCGAAATGCCGGAGGTTAAAAGCGCAATATGATATACAGTTGATCATCATCGATTACTTGCAGCTCATGCACGGTAAAGGTGAAGGACAAAGCGGCGGTGGTAATCGTGAGCAGGAAATCGGTAGTATTTCAAGGGCACTGAAGTCGGTAGCCAAGGAACTCAATGTCCCGGTACTGGCACTTTCTCAGTTGAGTCGTGCTGTAGAGAGCAGACCTGGTGTAAATGGTAAGAGGCCAATGCTATCCGACTTGCGTGAATCGGGCTCCATCGAGCAGGATGCCGATATGGTACTCTTCCTATACCGTCCCGAATATTATGGCATTACGGAAGATGAGCAGGGACGCTCACAAGCCGGAGTTGGTGAGGTGATCATTGCCAAGCACCGTAACGGTGAGACCGGAATTGTTCCGCTTCGCTTCATAGGTAAATATGTGAAATTTGCCGATCTGGAAGAAGATTTCTCCGCACCAAGTTCATTCTCTATGGAAAGTTCAGGTGCAGGCATGCAGCCTTCTCAGGATTTCGACCGGCCATTAGGTAATGTCATCATCAAGCCTTCACGTATGGACGACATGCATGATGAGGATGCACCTTTCTAAACTTTACAAAAAGTAACCTAATAAAATACCCGCAAGTACAATAAATGGTGGACTGATCCTGGTAAAATTCAGGATCAGAAATGTACTGATGAGGATCACGATTGCTAGAAAATCCAGCCCAATGGGCTGAACAAGTAGAATGAAAGCAGCGATGATAAAGCCCACACTTACCGCATTAATTCCCGCCAATGAATATTTAATTCTGGCAATTTTCTTCAGGTCTTCCCAGAAAGGTACGATGAATAGTACCAGCAACAGACCGGGAAGATTGATTCCCAAAACCGCAACTGCACCTCCCAGAATCTGCCCTGTCATTCCATAGCCGAAATTCTTCATACTCAAAGCTCCCACATAACTCGTAAAAGAAAATGTAGGTCCGGGCAGGGCCTGCTGCAGTGCAAAACCCGACAAAAAGCCCGAAGCATGCAGATATTGCTTCATTTGCACGAACTCTGTAAACATCAATGGAACCAGCACTTGTCCCCCACCAAAAATAAGAATGCCGTTACGGTAGAAATTCTCAAATAACCTGATGGGCAAACTAAAAGGCGAAGTCCTGTTGATAATTGCGCCCAGCAGCGCTAGCAAAAGCAATACACCCATAAAATAAATGAGCTTTTTACGGTTGATATTGGAGAAAAGACGCACACGGATCGCGCTTTCTTCATGAGGTGTTTCCAGTGCTGAAGAGACCACTCCTCCGATGAGGATGGCCAATGGGAATACATAAGCATTTCGAAGTACTAGGGTTGCAATCACCGCAGAGACAGCCAAAAATACAGAAACCTGCGACACCAACACCCTTTTTGAGAGGTTGTATGCGCCAAACGCGACGATTCCAAGTGCAATGGGCTGTATATATTCCAGAATCTCAGAAAACTTTTGCTTTTGATCGAGTTTTGCAAAACTGATGGCGGCAAAAGTCATCACCGCAGCAGATGGCAGTATCCAGACCAGAAAGCTGAGCAAAGCCAACCGTAGCCCCCCTACTTTATAAGCAATACCTACTAAAGTCTGCGTAGAGGCCGGACCAGGCAAGACCTGCGCCAGCGCATTCAACTCAAGCAACTCCTCTTCAGAGATGAACCTGAAGTCCTTGACAAAATATTTCAGCAACAGGGCCAAATGTGCCTGTGCGCCTCCAAAAGCAGTAAATGTGAATAGGAACACATTTCTGACGAATAAAAGCTGACGTTTGTTCACTTTACAAATTGTTAATCGTCTTCATAGTCCAAGCCTGCAGCCGAATTATATGCCCCCTGCAATTCAGAGAATGCGTGCATATCCCGCTTGCCACGCGCAGCAACCATACCTTTCTGGTAAATGTCTAAAGCCAGGTCTTTCTGCGCTGTTTTTTCATAAAGTTTCCCCAAATGATAATAGGTGCCCACATAGTCAGGATGGGCTTCAACCAGTTTCAAATAGTAGTCAAATGCCTTTTCAATGTCATTTGATGAATTGTATTCCGTAGCCAATGCGTATAAAACAAAGGGATCATTAGGATCGCTCTCTAAAAAGTTCAATAACTTATCTATTCGGGTACTTTGCATTTTTAATCCCTGCTTTTTTAATTAGATTTGTAGGTAGTGAATCAATATGTAAACTTACAATATGTAACTTATGAAACCGTTATTCGCCTGCAAAAACCTAAAACAATTGCGGCAAATAATCGCTTCATAAAATTAAAAATCAATTATGTAAACTTATGAAAATACTAGTTTGTATCAGTAATGTCCCAGACACGACGACAAAAATAACTTTTACTAATGATAATACCGAATTCAATACAGCGGGCGTACAGTTTATCGTCAATCCTTATGATGAAATAGCCCTGTCCCGGGCCATTGAATTGTGTGAAGGCGGCAAAGGTACTGTAACTGTAATTAATGTAGGTGAAAGTCAGACCGACCCAACGATTAGAAAAGCACTCGCCATTGGTGCCGATGATGCAGTACGCATCAATGCTGCTCCAAGAGATGCTTATTTCGTAGCCTATCAGATTGCAGAATATGCGAAGACCGTAGATTTCGACCTGATCCTTTGCGGACGTGAATCTATAGATTACAATGGTTCGCAGGTAGCCGCCATGATCGGTGAATTCCTTGACATCCCTTCTATTTCTATCATTAAAAAATTGGATTATGATGGTAGTATCGCAACCATCGAGCGCGAAATCGAAGGCGGCAAAGAAGTCGTATCGGTAACTGGAAAGTTCATCGCTAGTTGCGCTGAAGGTACAGCAGAACCAAAAATACCCAATATGAGGGGAATCATGTCGGCCCGTACCAAACCGCTGCAGGTAATTGAGGCCAAAGAGATCGAACAACTGAGTAAGATCGGACAGTTTGAAACTCCTGCCCCACGTGGTGCCGTCAAACTCGTACCGGCAGAAGAAACAGCCAAATTAATTGACCTTTTACATCAGGAAGCTAAGGTCATCTAAGCCACGGACTTCCCATTCATTTAAATTTTAATTAAGATCCTATGTCAGTTTTAGTATATGTAGAACAAGTAGAGGGCAAGTTTAAGAAATCCGTTTTCGAAGCAGTTTCTTATGCAAAAGCCATCGCAGATCAACAAAACACCAACTTAACCGCAATATCCATCGGCGATGTAGCCGAGACTGAACTCAAAGCCTTAGGCACATACGGTGCATCTAAAGTGTTAACAGTAAGCAATGATCAGCTGAAAAATTTCGTCAATCAGGCCTTCGCCTCTGTGATCGCTGAAGCAGCAGGTAAAGAGCAGGCTGAAGTGGTGGTTTTATCAAATTCCTTCTCGGGAAAAGGCCTTGCTCCCCGTATCGCAGTGAAATTAAAAGCAGGTCTGGTAGACGGCGCAGTGGAACTACCAAAAACAGAGGGTGGTAAATTTGCAGTTAAAAAGACGGCTTTCTCGGGTAAGGCCTTTGCCATTACCGAGCTGAGCTCTACCAACAAAGTTATTGCGCTAAACCCTAATGCTTTTGGTGTAAAAGAGTCGGCTACAGAAGCGTCGATTGAAAGCTTCAACCCTGAAGTTAAATCTACTGACCTTTCAGCCATCGTTAAGGAGATTGTGAGGGCCACCAATAAAGTATCACTCCCTGATGCCGAACTGGTTGTTTCAGCCGGCCGTGGATTAAAAGGTCCTGAAAACTGGGGCATGATCGAGGAGTTAGCTAACCTCCTGGGTGCAGCTACTGCCTGTTCTAAACCTGTTTCAGATGCCGACTGGAGACCACATTCGGAACACGTTGGACAGACTGGTATCGCAATTAGCCCCAACCTCTATATTGCAATCGGTATTTCCGGTGCCATCCAGCATTTGGCTGGTGTCAGTTCTTCCAAAGTAATCGTCGTGATCAACAAAGATCCGGAAGCTCCTTTCTTTAAAGTTGCAGATTACGGCATCGTGGGCGATGCATTTGAAGTGGTTCCCAAATTAATTGAAGCGTTAAAGGCACATAAAGGTTAATGATATAGGGTTTTGGGGTCTCGCATCCCAAAACCCTATTTTTTCATATGAAAAAAGTAAAACTAGATATCGTTGGCTTATCTTATAGCCAAACCCAGTCGGGTGCCTACGCACTTGTGCTGGGAGAAGTAAATGGAAGACGACGTTTACCGATCATCATCGGTGCATTCGAAGCGCAAGCCATCGCCATTGAAATTGAAAAAATGACCCCGAGCAGGCCACTTACCCACGACCTGTTCAAGACGTTTGCCCAAACGTACAACATCCAGATACAGGAAGTACTCATATACAATCTGGTGGAGGGTGTTTTCTTTGCAAAATTGATCTGCACGGACGGTGAAAACACTCAGGAGATCGATGCCCGGACTTCAGATGCAATTGCCCTGGCAGTTCGCTTCAATGCCGTCATTTATACCTACGAATTTATTCTTTCTTCTGCAGGTATCGTCATCGAAGGAAATGACTTTTTATTCTTAGAGAATATGGAAGCCATTCCCAAAGAGCAAGGTACAGAAGACATCAATCCTTCGATACCCAGTTCAAGTTACGCCTCTTTGAGCATGGATGAACTACAGCAAAAACTTCAGGAGGCCATTATAGAAGAGGCCTATGAAAAAGCAGCCAAAATCCGGGATGAGATCAGCAAACGAAATTCAGCTTAAGCGATAAAACCATTTGTCTATTAGAATTTATATCAAAATAGTTCTATATTCATTTTTATATACTGGATCAACTTAGATTATTGAACTATGAACGTTAAGTTTCGCTTAACCCTGATGAGCTTTTTGCAATTTTTTGTTTGGGGTGCATGGCTCATTACCATTGCCAACTATTGGTTTGGCACCAAACAATGGGATGGCACGCAATTCGGGGCGATCTTTGCAACAATGGGATTTGCTTCCCTGGTCATGCCAACACTGACCGGTATTATTGCCGATAAATGGGTAAATGCGGAAGTGCTCTACGGCATATTGCACATTTTATATGCAGCCGTGCTCTTCTATCTCCCACAGGTAGATACACCAAATGACTTTTTCTGGGTGATGCTATTGGCGATGTGCTTTTACATGCCCACCATTTCTTTGAGCAATTCCATTTCGTATACCACCTTAAAATCCAGCCAACTGGATGTAATTAAAGATTTTCCGCCCATCAGGGTGTGGGGCACTATTGGTTTCATTGCTGCCATGTGGGCCACCAACCTTACCGGCAATAAAGCTACAGCCTATCAGTTTTACATCGCCGGCCTTGCTGCACTCAGCCTGGGTATTTATGCCTTTACATTGCCAAAGTGTCCGCCACAGCGGTTAATTAACGAAAAGAAATCCTTCATTCAGACTTTGGGTCTCGAAGCATTTAAGCTATTTACTGATTACAAGATGGCGCTTTTCTTTATTTTCTCTATGTTTTTAGGTGGAGCATTGCAACTGACAAATGCCTACGGCGACGTATTCCTTGATGAATTTAAATTATTTCCAGCCTATGCTGAATCCTATGTGATCCGTTACTCTACTATGATCATGTCTATCTCACAGGTTTCAGAAACTTTATTCATCCTCGCTATTCCCTTTTTCCTGAAGCGCTTCGGGATCAAGAAAGTAATCGTAATCGCCATGTTTGCCTGGGTACTCCGCTTTGGATTTTTCGCATTTGGAGATCCGACCACCAATCTATGGATGATCATCATGTCTTGCATCGTGTACGGCATGGCTTTCGACTTTTTCAACATTTCGGGTTCTTTATTTGTAGAGACTTCTACTACACCGAAAACAAGATCTTCTGCTCAGGGTATGTTCATGATGATGACCAACGGCTTCGGAGCTGTTTTTGGAAGTCTGGTATCAGGATGGATGATCGACAAGTATTTTACAAAATCTTATACAGACATCCAGTCGCTCGCTACCTTTGCAAACACAGGCAGCGACAATGGACATTTACTTACTTTCCTGAATAACAAAGGAATTAGTGTATTAGCAGATGGTCATTTGAGCCGTGCTCTGGATGTTAAAGACTGGCAAAGCATCTGGCTTTCTTTCACAGCTTACGCTTTGATCATCACAGTAGCCTTTGCCATCATGTTTAAACACAAGCATAACAAAGCCGAGACCGCCGCGATCGAAGCTATGAATCACTAGAATAAAAAAGCCTCTGTTGAATGAACAACAGAGGCTTTTTACTACCATTCTTTATTCCTTATTACCATTGAATCTGTTGATCTTGATTAGGGATCAACGTATTCAAATCGCGCTGCATAGATAAGGTGCCTTCAACTTTATACTTCAAACGTTGTCCGGGGACTGTAGTATAATCCTCAAATTCGTAGGACAGAAAGAGTGTAATATAAATATGTTTCAAATAAGGAAGCTTGGCATCCCATTCTTCGTTAATGGTATAGTAAGATTGGGCTGCACCTAGCTTAAATTTGTTGTTAACCGCATTATCACTGGAGATTTCCAGTTTTCTTTTCTGAATATCGATCTTGTCATCGGTAAACTTGATGAGTACCTTATAGTTTTTCCGGTCTACATAATCAATATCTCTGGTACCGGCATACAAAAATATAGTTTTATCATCTACAACAAATGTTCTATGCGTATTTAGCGTTAAAGGCTCAGTTTCTCCATCAAGAAAAATCCGATAAAGCGTCCCGCCATATGTTCCAGAATAATCGTTAAATGGTGTGAGCCGCAGCATGGCTCTTCTATAATGTTTGTTAGGATTAGCTTTATAGTCATACGAGGGATCATTCAAAATTTGTAGAGGCAACACCCATTTGTCTACCTGATCAAGGTCTCCCATAGTAAAGTCAATAGGCAATGTAACTGTGGTTGCTCCAGCAGGTATGGTTATAGTCTCTGGAAAACTGTAGTACTTAGGATCCAATTGTCTGAAATACAATTCCTGACGATGACCATATTGCTCACGGTTTAGCTTTGCAAGGGTATCAGGATCTAAGCCAATATGGATTGTACGCGGCTTGTCATTCGGTGTTGAACCACTCATGATAATTGGTAGTTCAAACCGGACTTTTCCTTGCTGACTATAACGTAAGTAGGTAGCAGACACGCCTTGATCACCAGGAATTGCTTTAAATGAGGCCATTTGCTCAAACTGCTCATCTTCTCCATCTTTTTTACATGAAATTAGGCAGCTCGCAACAGCGAGTAGCATTAATATTTTATATATTTTGTTCTTCATCATTGCTTTCTGTTTAGATTATTCTGGTCTTGTCCATCCCGGATTTTGAATCAGGTATTTATTTCGTCTCAATTCATCAAAATGGATGGGCCAAAACCACATCTTCGTTGTAAAAATAGAAGGTAGAGAAGGTGTTTCCACAGGTTTGTGAAACAGATCCTTTTGTGCCTTAGTGGCATAGGCATTATTTCCATACACAGGTGCGGATTCTTCATCTGGTGCATCCGTCCAGCGACGCAGATCAAAATACCGTTGTCCTTCAGCAAACAGTTCGATTTGACGTTCCCTTTTAATTTTGACACGGAACTTGCTCTGATCCGCATAGACATCTGCTGTATAATCGGCCAAGCCTGCCCGGATTCTGACGGGATTAGTACCCTTTTTCATTTCCGCAACATCTCTGGAAATTGCATGCGTTTTTACCCCATCCCAGGACGGAATGTTATGGGCACCATTTAACTCATTCAGGGCTTCAGCGTACATCAACAATACATCCGCATAACGAATAGCAGGGTCAACTTTTTTCTTGAGTCTGCTTTCATCTAGGGCGGTCACTGCTGTGTTACTAATGTCATCTGGATGTACATATTTCTTGACGCCAAATCCAGTACGTGTCCAATAGGTTGTATTCTTATAACCATTTGGATCTCCCCGATAATAGAATACCTGAACATTAGGACGTTCGTCATTCGCTGCCAGTGCATTTAAAAGATGCCAGGTAGATCCGTTGTAGGAAACAGATGCGTAAAACCGAGGTTCACGCCTGGCATATTGTTTACTCACATCCACCCCTAGCGGACCCAGCTCCGGGTAATTTGCAAGCTCTGCAGTGGTTACATAACCGGGAGTCCGTGGTAAAGTATTGGAGCGGCCCTGATAATTTGGCCTGCCCGCATACATATCGTTCATTCCCGGTATATCCGAACCATCGTTCATATAATACGCATCAACCTGCTTTTGTGTAATTCCGTGGGAATTATACCCCTTACCCTCCAAGCGCGGCAATTGATGAACCACCATATTACCGATATCCTCTCCAGGCTGATTTTGACCGCGTGTGAATATCAGCTCCGGATTCTGAGAGGCGAGTACAGTACCGTTAAATAGAGATCGGTACGATTCAAATGGATCTATATCTTTCCAACCGGCAGGCCAGTTGTTGGCAGAGAAATTATTGTCTGCAGGCGGTGTTACTGTAGCCGGATAAGCAATGTCCCCAGTTGTCCTTTTATAAGCGACATACAATTGATATTGGCCCAAATCCATTACATCTTTTGCCGCAGCAGCAGCCTTAGCCCATTTAGATTCGTCGTAAGTTGGCGAGAGTAAACGCTTTCCATCCTGATTAATCATTAATGCAGCAACATCAGATGGAGCTTTACCATTGGCCAAAGGACTAGCGGCAAACAAAAGTACTTTTGCACGCAACGCCAATGCCGCACCTCGGGTTGGCTTAGCAATTTGCTGTATACCCTGAGTTAACGGGAGTCCCTTTGCTGCTTCAACAAGTTCGCTGGAGATATACTCTGCACATTCCTCATAAGAGTTTCTGGCCTGCGCTATATCATCATATTCTTTCGTGTAATCGATGCCTTTTTCAGGAACGATCGGCACCGGACCATAAGTACGCAGTAGAATCCAATAAAAGTAGGCTTTTAAAAAATGCGCCTGAGCTTTCATATTAGCGAGTTCCGTAGGGGAAAATGTCTTGTTGATGTCAATGTTTTCAAGGAATACTGAAGCCTGGCGGATACCTTTGTATCCAGTATCCCATATTGTCTTACTTTCACCTTTCAAGCCATTTTCGTCGTACTGACCATATTTCCATCTCTTATACCCCTCATTTTCATCTCCGTAGAACATGTCGTCTCCAAAATTAAAAGGCACCGTTTTTTTACTGGCGACATCTTGCATTTCATTTGTGCTCAGATACGAATAGGCTCTTGCTAACCACCTATTTGCATAATCGGGATTGGTGAAGACTTCTTCTGTTGTTAACCGCTCGTCAAATAGATAATCTGAGTCGAGATATTTTTTGCATCCACTGATCACAGCGGCAGATGCCATAAATGTCAATATAAAGACTATTTTTTTTCTGTTTCTCATTGCCTATAAAGTAATTGATACACCTAATGATAAAGTTTTACCCAATGGATATTCTTTCCCTGTAGAGTTTCCCAACTCTGGATCCCAAAGCTTAAAATCACTGAAAGTAAGCAAGTTGGTCCCTATGAAGAAAATCCTGGCCTTATTGATATGCGCTCTGTTCACAAAAGACTTTGGCAGGGAATAACCAATATCTAAGGTTTTCAAACGAAGGTATGAGCCATCTCGAAGCCAAAAAGTTGAAGCACGATTGTTATTTGAATTGTTTCCATAGGTAAGACGCGGGTAATCGGCATTTGGATCTTCATTTTTACCAAGCACCCAGCGGTTTCCTTTGGCCATCACGTCCATCACATTTCCCCAGTTTTCAGAACTGAACATATAGACGGTTGAACCATTTATAAAATAAGTAGACTGACCTGTTCCTTGAAACAGCACATTCACATCCAGCCCCTTCCAGCTTGCAGACGTGCCAAAGCCAAATACAAGGTTCGGTCTTGTGGTCGCACCAATGGCAACCCTGTCATTATCGTCAACCACACCATCGCCATTCACATCTTTATATTTGATGTCACCCGGCATCACCGCACCAAAACTCTGTTGAGGACTGTTGCGAATATCGTCGTAATCTTTGAAAAGCCCCATATCAATCAGACCTCTTGCCTGGTTTACTCGATGACCTTCTTGTAGCTTGTAGCTATAAATCGTATTTTCTTCATCTCTTTCCAGTATCTTACTTTTACTGTAAGTGAAGTTACCGCGGAAAGTGAAATCAACTGAACCAACTTTCTGCTTGAGCGCGATATTACCATCAAAACCCTTCGCTTCCACTTTTCCCACGTTAGCAGAGGGGTTGTTTTCCAATCCCACAAAGCCAGGCAAGAAATTACGGTCCATATAGATTCCATCACGACGCTCAGAAAACCAATCTATAGTACCGCTGAATTTGTCGCGGAATAAGGCAAAGTCAAGTCCTAAATCTTTTTTAGTTGCAATTTCCCAGGACACATTGGGAGAAGCAACGGAAGAATAGCGGATTCCATCCCAAATGTTGCTGGATTGGAAATCTCCAAAATTGTACCCTCCGCCGGTCATCTGTTCCAGTGTGTATAAATATGGGAACCTTATATCTCCTGGAAGTTTGTCATTACCGGTTTTACCATGAGAATACCTGATTTTAAACATGTTTACCCAACCCAAATCTTTAATGATCTTTTCTTCTCCAATATTCCAGGCACCCGAAATGGCAGGAAAAAATCCAAAACGGTAATCCTTATGGAAATTTTCAGAACCTGTATAACCAAAATTGAAATCAACAAAATAACGTGATTTCCAATTATAGAAAACACGACCTGCGAATCCTTGATTTCTTCGCGCAATGCCATTCTTGAGATCGGTACCTATATTTTGAGTAAATACCCTGCCGTTCTGAGCATACCTGGCCAAACCTCCAAAATTATGGGAACCAAAAGTTCTGTTATAGTGGAGTTCCCATTCAAAAAACTCTCTTTTCTCACCACTTGAACCTGCAGACTGCGTCATTTGCATTTGTTCTTTTACACGTCTATAAACTAAATCACCATTTGTACGGTACCTGTTCACATCCCACAATTCAGGATGCTTATACCTATTGATCCAGTTGCTATTGTACGTATCATATCCAAAACGACCGATGAACCACATGCCTTTAGTAATGAAATCCAGTTTCTGATCAAGATTTAAAGTGGTTTGTATATTATTATCCCAGGTTTCGTTGTAACCCGTCATTGTACCTTGCACCCAAGGGTTAAAACGATCCCTATCGTTATCCGGGTTAGTATCTCCGTCCCAGTCGGCAGGAATTCTACCATCTGAATATACCAATGGTGCCATAATTGGATTATACCCCATAAGCGCTGTCCAAATGGCATTACTTCCAACTCCAGGATCGTTTTGCTTACGCAGGGAACCAGATACCTGTGCAGTCAATAAGGTGGTTTTTGTGATGTCCATGTCCACACTCAGACGGTAAGTATACCTGTGAAAGTTCGTATTCGTATTATAACTTTGTAGCGCATCATCAACTTTGTACATACCTTGTTGATTTTGATAGCCACCTGAGATATAATAGCGGGCGGTTTTACCACCACCTCTCAAGTTCACTACACTACGTTGACTTTTTGCTCCGTCACGCAACAAAACATCCATCCAGTCCACATTAGGAAACAAATCCGGATCCAAGCCTAAACGAAGTATTTCCAGCTCTGTAGGAGAAAAAAGAGGCTCCTGATTACGTGCGATCTTAGCTTCGTTTGCCATCGATGCATAGGTATATCCATCAGCAAAATCCGGAAGCTTGGTGAGCATGCTGTAAAAGCCTTCGACTTTGGCATTGATTTCTACCTTTCCATCTTTACCTCGTTTGGTCTTGATCAATATAACCCCATTTGCACCCCTGCTACCATAAATCGCTGTTGCGGAAGCATCTTTCAAAACGCTGAATGATTCCACATCTTCCACGTTAATTTCATTGATGTCCCTTTCGAAGCCGTCTATCAATACGAGCGCCGAATTACTACCTCCAAATGTGGAAATACTACGGATCCAAAATTCTGAAATAGAACCGGGACGCCCTGAAGTCTGCATCGCCATTACACCGGGAACTACGCCAGCCAAAGCATCAACCATAGATGTACTGGGGTTGGCCTTAAGTTGCTCCACATTCACCGTCGTAATTGCGCCCGTCACGGAGATCTTTTTCTGGGCACCGGCGGCTGTAATGACTACTTCGTCCAAAGCACTCGCCTCCATTTCTTGCAGCGTGATGTTTAAAATCCTTTGTTCCTTTATCAGCACTTCCTGCTTTTTAAACCCGATATAGTTGAATACCAGGGTTTGAAAAGGTGGCATTTTGATCGTATATTTTCCGTCTGCATCTGAGATAGTTCCCAGCCCTGGTGAGTTTGCAATGGATATGCTGACTCCCGGAATGGGTTGTTTACCAGCGTCTGTAATGACTCCCGTTACGGTAATTTGCTCTTGCGCAAATACCTCCGAGGATATCCCCAACAACGCGACATAAATTAGTAAAATTAATTTCTTCATCGTCAAGTTTTCGTTTCTTAATTATTCTTCGTTTGCAATTTTGCGTATCACCCAGTTTCCGGAATCGCCGATGTAGAAACACTTCCTTTGTTCATCGTAAGCAATCGCTTGCGGACTGTTGAAGCGGGCCTCCGTACGCAGATCACCATTCGCATATCCGCTGGTACCATTATTTCCTCGACCAGCAAATGTGCTTACCCTACCCTGTGGACTAAGCACTCGTATCGCATGATTACCCCTATCACAGAAATAAAAATCATATTGATCGCCACCAAACTCTTCGTAATTGGGATTTTTCACAAATACACCCTGTACCGGATTGTTGATACGTGCACTTGTACCTACACCGTCTGCATATCCTCCTGTATCTCCAGCATTTCCGCAAATGGTATAAGGCGTTTTGAATGTCTTAGTGGTTCGATCATAGTCTGTACGCATGATGAAATGTTTTTCATACTCCAATAAGTAGGCATAGTCGCCAGATGGATGCACTACCATATACACTGCTACTCCTGCAAAGGGATTTGCAAAGGCCAACTTGTCTTCTTTAGTCGTGAAATCGTAACGACGAACGTCACCAGCCCTAAATCTTGAATAATACAACTCGCCATTTTGAGGATGCACAATCGTACCATTAACCCCTCTTGCGTACGGTCCGATTGCATTATTTTGCGTAAAATTAGATTGTCTGGTGAAAACGTAATTCCCATATCGCGTATCACTTGTTTGGTTGTGACAAACGATCATATCACGATCACCATCTAATTTCCAATCAAAAATCGACACCCTGTCGAAACCTGTTCTGAAATAGCTCACATACTGCCTGTCAAAATCAATCAACCTCGATGCATTTGTATTTGCGGTGAAATAAAGGTGATTAGGCTTTACAGGATCGAATGAAAACCAGAGTAAACCCTTAAATGCCCCACAGTCGTTGAATGGCCCCTCTTTTTCCTGAAAATCTGAAGCTACTTCAAAGTATTTACCCAAAAAAGTGGACACCAGTAATTTTTTAGTATATGCAAATGATTCTTTAGATTCTGCCATTGCCAGCTCCTCTTTGTTCTCATTCAATACGCGTACTTCGATGTCGCCATCATAGGCTTTCTCTGGAATGATGCAATACAGGCTGTTACCTTTTACGCCAATAACTTTGGCTATTTTTCCGCCTATAGTTACCTGTATTTTTGTTAGGTCGGTTCCAAAGTTTTCACCATAAACCACCAGGTTAGTTCCTGCTCCCCCTTCCTTTGGATAAAAATCTGTCACTACCACCGGTCTATCAGGATCAAACTCAATTTGCTCCTCTACGGCATCTCTTTTACAATTGCTGAAGCAAATCGCAATTAACGCAAGCAGAATCCAGTGGATTTGCCGAGGCCTAACCTTGTTTCTTGTTTTCATAATTTATATTTGGTTTTGTCCGGCTAATACCGGGGTTCTCTACATTAGACTATTGTAATTTCTTGCGCGGTTCTGCGTCATTTGGTTTATCCGTCTGAAAAAAACATTTTGGCGGTCATGTCAATTTGTTATGTGGTTAATAATTGAAAAAATCTTAAATGAGCCTCATCTCAGCGCGAGCAGATGATCTGAACAAAATGATCTCTTAAAAATCTTGGGTATTTTTTGACATAAAAGATAGGTTCATCATAACGACAAACAGATCAGTACGATATGCCTAATGTGTATGGGAAGACGTTAAGAGCACATTTGTTGATCTAAATGGCTAAACGCAGAAACTAAGGATGATAAAAAAGTAGAGCTTTATTCATGTAATGGATTTAAACTGCTCACCATGATCGAATAGACAGGAAATGCAGCTGGTTAATATTTGGTTTATTGAAATTCAAATTAAACGGATTTCAGTCAAGAAGTTTGTTCAACTTTTTGTCGATTCGTCTCAAAATACAACTACCCTACCCCTAAATAAAGCAACCTTTTCAAACCCATTTTAAACAAAAAAGCCGGTCTGCAATTATGCAAACCGGCTTCTGTACAAGAAATATAATGGATTACCTGGTGGTAATGTCCTGAAACTCTCTGTCCGTATGTCCCACATAAATCTGACGTGGGCGACCGATTGGTTCTTTGTTCTCGTGCATCTCTTTCCATTGTGCAATCCACCCTGGCAGACGGCCCAGTGCAAACAATACCGTAAACATATCTGTTGGGAAACCTAAGGCCCTGTAGATAATTCCCGAATAGAAATCCACATTTGGATACAATTTACGCTCTACAAAATATGGATCGCTCAATGCAGCTTCTTCCAGTTTTTTAGCGATCTCCAAAACAGGATCGTCAATACCCAATTTTTCTAAAATGTCATCACAGGCTTTTTTAATGATCTTGGCCCTTGGGTCAAAGTTTTTATATACACGGTGTCCAAAGCCCATCATGCGGAAAGGATCGTTCTTATCTTTCGCTTTGTTGATCCATTTTTCAGTATCGCCACCATCTTCCTTAATGCGCTCCAGCATTTCAATTACAGCCTGATTGGCACCACCATGCAGCGGTCCCCACAAAGCCGAAATACCTGCTGAAACAGAAGCATACAGGTTACAATCCGAAGATCCAACGATCCTTACCGTAGAAGCCGAACAGTTTTGCTCGTGATCTGCATGCAGGATCAATAAAGTATTCATTGCATTCACAACTACGGGATCAATATCGATCTCTTCAGTACGCTGACCGAAGATCATATTGATGAAATTACTCACGTAATCGTATTTGTTCTTAGGATAGATCAGTGGATGACCCAATGATTTTTTATAAATAAACGATACAATCGTAGGGAATTTTGCCAGCAATTTGATCATCGTCTGGTCCATCGTCTCTTCCGAAGAATTCGCAACCAGCGATTCCGGATAGAAAGTAGACAAAGAGCACACCAGGGAGGCCAGTTGAGCCATCGGATGTGATTTAGAAGGATACCCATCTAAAAACTTCTTCATATCCTCATGGATCAGCGTATGCATCCTGATCTGCGATTGAAATGCATTCAATTCACTCACATTTGGCAAATTTCCATAAATCAGCAGAAACGCAACTTCCAGAAATGTAGATTTTTCCGCCAGTTCTTCAATTGGATAACCGCGATATTTCAAAATACCTTGTTCTCCGTCCAAAAAAGTAATAGCGCTTTTTGTCGATCCGGTATTTTTAAAACCAAAATCTAAAGTGATGTGACCGGTTAAATCTCTAAGTTTAGAAATATCAATAGCCTTCTCCCCTTCTGTACCTGTAATAACCGGGAATTCGTACACCTTCCCGTCAATCTTAATTTCTGCGATCTCTGACATATATATATTCTTGTATGTATAATAAACAAAACTAACTAATCCATCTTGGATTAGCATTTAATCAACTATAACAAAGCTGTTAAATTATTATTAATTGTGGGTCAAATTCCCGTAAGAATACGGTTTATTGAGCTGCTGTTTTAATTTCGTCAATCACAGCCCCACATTCCATCATTTCATCCCCATAATAAGGATTTTGGATTTTCTTTTCTGATGCCAACCACTCTCCACCATCACCGTCATTGGCCATAGGGCAGCGTTGTACATAGATAGCGCCCTTTTTTAGATCAGCATGCTTAAATAAAGCAATTACATCCGAACTCAGTGATGTAAACTCTTTCCTTTGCGCTGCAATGTCTTTCGCCCCGGCTATTTTCCCTGCCAGTAATGCAGTATTCTCACAACCTTTATAACCTTCCAAACTGATCTTCAATGTAGCTGCCGCTGTTTTAGCAGCTTCAAATTCAGTAGCTACCAGGGCGTTCTTCAATAGAATATATCCGTCATAGATACTTTGTACCTTTGTGTCCTTCAATTCGATTTCAGCAGTACCAGATTCCTGAGCTACAGCAACCGTGCTGTCCGAAGCCACCTTGCTCGTCTTTTCAGCATTCGTACAAGAGAAAGCAATTAGTATTACCCCCGCGGCAATATATCTTTTCATAGTTTCTATTTGGTTTTTTTGAATAATTATGTTGTAAGCTTTTAAAATCAGTGCCCAATTCGGGCTATTCTCAGTTTTTTGGTTAAAATACCATTTTAATTTTAAATAAAAAAGAAGGCCCCCGATTTTTTCGGGGGCCTTCCTATAATATAAGCAGTTACAGTATTATAATTTGAAACCATAAGCCAGACGCAACGCGAACTGACCATTATAAGGCTGGTAAGTGGTTGAAGTCGCATCTTGCTTGTAACCTTCATATCTTGCACTGATATCCAAACCATTGTTCCAGGCATAACCTAAACCTCCTGACCAGATCAAAGAAGTTTTAGAACCGTCTTTGATACCGAAACCAGCACCTGCTTCACCTAATAAATAAGTGCCACCGATCTGAGGGAAGATTTTGATACCACCTTTGGCAGGAATGAAATCATAATCCGCTACATTATCTTTGCCCATCAGCCTGGTATAACCACCACTCGCTGTCAGTGACAGTTCCTTGGAAAGGTCAAACTGGAAACGAAGATCTGCACCCAAGCCATATTCAAAAGGAGAACCATGATCTGCTACTCCTCCACTTACTCCTATTCCTAAACGAACTCCGGTTGCTCTTTCTTGTGCCTGAACACCAGTAGTTGCAAATGTAACCAGAACTGCTGCAGCTGCAAATAATTTAGTAATTGTTTTCATAATTGTAATCTTAAGATTGTGTGTTTAATTTATTGTATTTTTATGAACCTACGAATAAAAACCCTGCCAAGTTTTGAGGATGACAGGGTTTTTCAATTAATTTTTTTATTTATAATCGTTACAGTTTAAAACCGTAAGCGATGCGCAGGGCAACTTGACCTAAAGACGCTCCGCTCACTTCAGCACCTTCATAACGAAGTCCGAGATCCAGACCACTGTCAAATCCGTAACCTATACCAGGAGCCCATAAGAAAGCTGTTTTAGATCCTGACTCTGTACCAAATCCCGCTCCCAGTTCACCTGAGAAATAAGCACTTTCCGCAAAGAAGATTTTAGCACCTGCTTTCACAGGAATCATTCCATAACTGCCGCCGCCATAAGAATCTTTTCTTGAAAAATTATTATAACCAGCTGAAAGTAATCCTGATACGTTTGAACTGAAATCTTTTTGTAAGCGCAAATCTCCACCAATTGCGAAGCCATAAGCATCGTTTGTCGGGATTCCTGCACTTACTCCAACGCCTAAACGCAGGGCTTTAGAATCAGCTGATTGAGCGTTAACATTTGTTGTAAAGAACAAAGCAACTGCAGCTACTGCCGAAGCCATGATTTTGATAGATGTTTTCATAATATTGATCGCTTTTTAAATTAAATAATTGACAACAATGTCGAGCAGGGAAATACAAACTTCATACCAACTTGCAAAATAGACTACATAATTTAACAGATACAACACAATGGGCTTCCTGAAAGTTAGGGGGATTAACTCTGAGTATGAAGGTAACTACTGTAAGAATCAATCACTTGTCCGAGCTGCTCTTCTACAGTCAAGCCCGCGTCAAACCAGTGAATTTGCACCCCATCTTTTTCCATCTTCCTAAAAAAAGTCATTTGCCTTTTCGCAAATTGACAAATCGCAATCGCCAATTTTTCTTTTAATTCGGAAAAACTCAGTGCTCCGGACAGATGGGATGTGATGAGTTTGTATTCCAGTCCGTAAAATTCCAGGATCTTCGGATCGATCCCCACAGACAGTAAAGCCTGCACCTCCCCGATCATTCCTTCTTCAAAGCGGCGTTCTAATCTTTCGATTACTTTATCCCTGCGAAGCGGAATTTCCGACCTGAGACCGGCTACAAACGCTTTTACAACTGGCCTGTCAGGAGCCACAAATTCATGTGTACTTAAATAGGCCGCGATCTCCAGCGCCCGGATCATCCGCTTATGGGAAGACTGGTCGGCATGCTGCACGAATTCAGCCGGATATTCCGCAAGCTTTGCCCGGAGTTCTTCTACCTGGAGTGGCAATAGCTTCGCCCTGAAAGTTGCATCAACCGGAATAGCTGTATAAGCATGGTTCTGCAAAATGCTATGCACATACATTCCGGTACCTCCGCAAAGTATCGGCAAGGCACCCCGTTCCAGCACCTCCAAAAACACCTCGTAAAAATCTTCCTTGAATTCATGCACATTATAAAGGGTACCGGCTTCACGGATATCGATCAGGTGATGTGGAACCTGTAATCCCCCAAATGTATACTCCTGCAAATCCTTACCTGTCCCGATGTCCATTCCTTTAAAAACCTGCCGGCTATCGGCCGAAATGATTTCCCCGCCTAAAGCATCGGCTAACCTAACCGCCAGGCGGGTCTTACCTGAAGCTGTTGGCCCCAGCAATACAAAAAGTGGCTGATCAGACATGCGGCAAATATAAGCGGTATTTGAGATTTCCGGTATTGTGGATTCTCGTATAATTGCCCTGCGCTTTATCTTCAACAGAAAGCCGGTGCGGGAAATGTCGCTGCATTGTGCGCTGGTCCAGCCAGATCTCCAGTGGAGGAGTTGCTTCCACAAACTTAAATCCGGAATGCACATAAGCATGGCCCAGCGACCAGTCCCTGTCGGCATAACTCATGATGTCATCAGGGTGGTGCAACGAAATAAAATGCTGCAATATCTTGGTGAAACCTCCAACCACCGTATATCCGCTCAGCGCGGCAAATCGGATGAGTTCAGCGGAACGGTGTCCTTCAGCACGCTCCCGCATCAACCTCAGGTTACTAAACGTAGCCACAGCTACCAGTTGTCCATTTTCAGTCAAAGCATACTTATACCTGGCTTTGACTGATCCTTGTAAATGATTTACATTCAGAAATAAATCCGCTTCGTCCTGACTGATGCTTACTAACTTTGTCTTCCTGGCATGGATGCGCTGGTTCTTCCCCAGAATAGAGGAAATGCGACCGACTACCTGGGCGCTCCTTTGTAACCAGATGTCTTCCCAAAGCTGTACACAATACAAACCTTCCCGATCATACCTTTCCTGCAAAACAATTAGTGTTCCTGCTGCTGGCGGAGCATCCAGTGCAATCAGATTGACAAGTAGCGGGTATCCTTTAAAAGAAAACAATGTAAAATCCGCTGAAGCTATTGCTTCCAGTTCGAATCCCAATGCAGAAAAAACAGCAACAAAATCCTGTTGCCATGACACTTTTATACCCAAGCTTTTTCTTTATATATCCTGAAGCCATTGGCCAGTGCATTTTCGATATGCAGCAGCAGTTCTTCATCCAGTTCTTTAATGTGAAAAGAAGAATCACCCTTCCGTAAATCCAACAGTGCCGGATCAAATACCTCCCCAATTTCTTCATCTCCTGATACAGGCATAAAATCCAGTAAAACCTGGTCTTTACCGATTTCCAAAGAAGCAAAACATATTTCTGTCCGCTCCTTTCCTTCTACCAGTACATGCCTTTCACTCCAAAGGTCATACAAGGTTTCACTATTCTCCCTGTTGATGAACCCCTGTACAGTATAAGGTTGCATTACTGCCCTGATGGTTTGGAATATTTCTATAAGATCTGTTTTCATGGCGTTGTTGTTATATCCCTAAAACGTCTAGGCCTCTATTTTAGTTTTAATTATCGCATCCTCCTTTTTATCTACTGGTGCCAGTTTACTCACCAGTCCATGCCCCGCCTGGAGCAGTTCGTTCGTGATGTTGCGCGTGTATTCTATAATTTCTTCCTTAAACTCCTTTACAGATGCCCCGCTACGGATTTCCTCCAGACGCTTCTCCCATTGCCCGGTCAGCTCTGCCTGGGCAATCTTCTGGTCTTTCACCACATCGTAAACTGCCAATCCCTTCGGAGTAGGCACCAGATTTCTTTTTTCACGGATGATGTATTCCCTGTTTAGCAATGTCTCTATCATCGCCGCACGTGTAGCCGGGGTACCTAAGCCACCTTCTTTCATCGCATCACGCAATTCCTCATCTTCAATGTCCTTACCACAGGTTTCAAGGGCTTTCAACAAAGAAGCTTCGTTGTACATTGCCTTGGGTTTGGTCTGTTTTTCCAGCAGGGCTTTCTTAGGAATAGGCAAGAGTTCCTCGGCCTTGAGTTTAGGGAGTGAAGGATTTTCTTCATCCTTTTTCTCATCTTCAGTATCATTGAATACTGAACGCCAGCCCGGCGTATGGATTACCGTTCCGTTGGCCTGAAACACCGTTCCGGCTTCCAGCGTGATTTTAGTGATCTCTTTGATACAGTCCTGATGGAAGGCTTCCAACATACGGCCCGCCACCATATCGTATATGGCCTGGTGATGGCCCGTCAACTGATGCGGCGACTCACCTGTAGGCAAAATCGCATGGTGATCGGTTACTTTTTTGGCATTGACACTCCGCTTGCTGAGCTTAGCGGTGCTCAGTACCTCTGCCTGCTTGCCAAAGTCGGCATGAACCTTTAGTTTTTCAATCAGCCGCTGAACACCGGCGAAAACATCATCTCCGATATACCGGCTGCCCGTACGCGGATAGGTTACCAATTTGGTCTCGTACAGGTTTTGCAGGATATTCAGCGTCTGTTCTGCTGTGAGTCCTTTTCGCTTATTGGCCTCCTGCTGCAAACTGCTCAGGTCATGCAGGAGCGGCGGTGGTTCTTTCCTGGGCTTTGCTTCTACAGACAGTACCTTTGCGCCAAGTGCCACACCGGACTCCAGATCGCCGATCTTTGCAAAGTCAAGCTCTGCTTCTTCTTTCTTGTCGTAACTGCTGACCGACATGGCCCTGAACAGTTGTCCGTCTTTATCCAGTTGAATGGCCAGTTGATAATAGATTCGGGGTACAAAATTCTTAATCTCCAGGTACCTCGCGCAGATCATTGCCAATGTAGGCGTCTGCACCCTGCCAAGAGAAAGTACAGAACGATTGCCTGCAGAAATGCTCAGCGCCTGGGTGGCATTCATACCCACCAGCCAGTCAGATTCCGATCTGCAATGTGCCGAATTAAACAAGGTATCGTAATCCGTTCCCGGCTTCAGATTGCGGAAGCCCTCCTTAATGGCCGCATCAGTTTGCGAAGAGATCCAGAGCCGCTTAAAAGGCTTTTTACATTTTAAAAAGTAATAGATGTAGCGGAAGATGAGTTCACCTTCGCGCCCGGCATCCGTCGCTACTATAATCTCGGTAGCCTCGTCAAATAATTTTTTGATGATGTCCAACTGCTTGCGTACCCCCGGATCTTCGACCATGCCATCCTTGGTCTTGATCTTCCGGATGCCCAGTTTAAACTTTGGCGGCAGCATCGGCAGATGTTGCCTTCTCCAACCGATATAACCATATTCCTGGGGCGGGGCCAATTGAAGCAGATGTCCAAAAGCCCAGGTAAAGGAATAGCCCTTACCTTCTATATACCCGTCTTTTTTTGTTGTAGCACCGAAGACTTTAGCCAACTCACGACCCACAGAGGGCTTTTCTGCAATTACGATCTTCATATATTATCCTAAAATATCTAAACCAACTTTAAAGGTGTTGCAATGTGCATCTACAATATCCCTGATTTCAGGTGAATACCCGCCACCCATACTCACCTGCACCGGCAAACCATTGCGCTTACAAAATTGAAACACCAGCTCATCCCGTTCCCGGCATCCCGCCTTCGTTAGGGCCAACTTACCCAATTTATCGCTTTTCAGCACATCCACACCCGACAGATAGAAAACAAAATCAGGACGGTGTCCCAGCAACCCTGGCAAAACACCTTTTAATTTACTTAAGAACAAGTCGTCTTCGGTTTCATCTTCCAATCCCAAATCCAGATCGCTTTGCTCCTTTCTGAATGGAAAATTCTTCTCTCCATGCATAGAAAAGGTGAAGGCCCGTGGTTCTTTGGACAGAAGCTCTGCCGTCCCATTACCCTGATGTACATCTAAATCTATAATTAATATGCGACTAGCTAATCCTTTTCTCAACAAATAGTTAGCAGCAACAGCCTGATCATTCAACAGACAAAATCCCTCTCCCCAGTTACTACCCGCATGATGCGTCCCACCAGCTACATTAAAGGCCAATCCTGTATCCAAAGCGCTCAGTGCCCCATCAATGGTTCCCTGCGTAATCCGCAGTTCCCGATCTAGCAATTGTTCGGTAAGTGGAAAACCGATTCGCCGCTGTTCACGCTCCGGCAAAGTCAACGTTTTCAACTGCTCCCAGTAGTTTGCTGCATGCGACCAAAGAACCACTTCTTCCTCCACTGGTTCCGCAGCAAAGAGCTGGTCGGCCTGAATCACACCCTCATATAGTAACTGCTCCGGGATTAACTCATACTTGAGCATCGGAAAACGGTGTCCTTCAGGCAAAGGATGTGCGTACAAAGGGTGCCAGGCAATTTTGACCATACTACCTTAGGATCTCCCCAACATGCTTCTCAATATTGTTGCAGATGTCATCTACCGGAAGGTCATTGGCATCAAAGCCAAAAGGATCTTCGATCTCCTCTGCGATGAGCTCCAAACTGGCCAGTACATACAAGATAAAAGGCACTATCGGTACTACAAAATACCCGAGACTGAACACCCAGCCAAATGGCAGTGTGATCACGTAAATAAAAATAAACTTCTTAATGAAAGCACTATAGGAATATGGAATTGGTGTACGTTTAATCCGCTCACAGCCACCACAGATATCAGTAAATTGCTGAACATCTCCATTAAGTATAATCAATTGCTCCTGGCTGATCTCGCCTTTGGCCTGCATTTCAAAAATCCGGGAGGCCATACTGGCTGCCACCTGATTTGGAATGTGTTTCCCGGCATCCACCTCTATCAATAAACTATTCTTTCCAAAATACTGCTTTTCCCGCAGATGCTCTTTCAGTGCAAATGCATATTTCGGAATGGCATAGTCAAAAAACTCCAGATGCGCTGCACTTAATTTTAAGGCTTTGATTTTAATGGCCAGGTTGCGGCTCACATTGGTCAGGGCACCGATTAACCTGCGGCCTTCCCACCAGCGGTCATACGAGGTATTGGTACGGAATACGAGCAGCATGGATATTACAAAACCCAGAAGATTGTGCATCATACCAATATTTTTTACATAGGTCGTTTCTGCCAACTTCAGGTAATTCAACTCCAAATAAGCAATACAACCTGAAAACGCAGCCACACTGAGCATCAAGGGCCAAAGGATACGAATCGTATCGGCTTTATGTATATGAAATATAAAGGTGATCCAGTCTTTGGGATTGTAGTTAATCATATTGCCTAATCAAAAATCTTCGCTTCAAACTTAAAAAAAAAGGCCGAGAAATAGTTTTCAAAGCCCGATTTGTTATCCACAACGGCTGAACAAATGAAATTTAACTGTTCGGCTTGCTGACAAATTTATTGCCCTTAACGTAGTACCTCCAGGGTAGTAAAGCATGATCTCCGGCATAGTCGACCCCTACTCTGGGCACTGCAACAATATCAGCGTTTGGCAACATCAAACCCCGCTCTTCTATCCAGATCTCGTCTCCGAGCAAGTCTTTTGCATTCAGATTTCGGTCTATCCCCATCGCCTTCGCCAGAGCACCGGGTCCGGCAGTCAGATTCGGCTTTAACACAGCCATATTCCTCCTCCGCAGCATGATGTCCAATCCCTCCAGAGGCTCCAGGCCACGAACGAGTACCGCGTGCGGCGTACCCTGAGGCGCCGTAACTACGTTGAACAAATGGTGGATTCCATAACAGAGATACACATAAGAAGTTCCGCCAGCCTCATACATGATTTTGGTACGGTTTGTAAATCGTCCTCCATGTGCATGGGATGCCTTATCTTCCACTCCTTTATACGCCTCGGTCTCTACAATAATTCCGCCGGTCAGCTCACCATCAATCCGCGTAAACAAAAGCTTGCCCAGTAAGGCTATTGCCAAGCTGTTTACATCTGGGTCCTGATAAAATGAAAAGGGCAGCTTAGCCATTGATCAAACTAATAATCTCCTTCAGATAAACCTCATCAACTTCATCAAAATGAGCCAGATATTCACTATCCACATCCAGCACTCCGATAATTACTTCCCCCCGATAAACAGGCAGCACGATTTCCGATCTTGAGGCGGACGCACAAGCGATATGACCGGGGAATTCATCTACATCCGGAACAATTAAAACCTCATTGCGCTCCCAGGAAGCACCGCATACGCCTTTACCCTTCCTAATTCGAGTACAAGCTACAGGCCCTTGGAAAGGCCCTAACACAAGCTCATCTCCTTTGACGAGGTAAAACCCTACCCAGAACCAGCCGAACTGCTCTTTTAAAGCCGCTGCAATATTAGCCAGGTTAGCAACCAAATCTTCTTCTCCGGTAACTAAGGCCTCAATCTGTGGGATCAGACTTTTATATTTCACTTCTTTGTCGCCTTGCTTTGTGATGATCAGATCTTCTGCCATAAATAATTATTGATATGCACAAAAATACAAAAGATATCACAGAAATAGCAGACTCAAGCAGGAGCCGACATGACCTCTGCGCTTTGACCGTTTCCAGCCAGTTACCGTCTCCGCTCCGTCTTCTGTCCGTCAAAATACGGAAAGGAGACGCTCCCAAAGCATTCAAGCGCACCAACGAATCGCTACTCAGGCAAAGTACCGCTATATCACGAATGTGACAGCGGCTCAGATTAAATTAATTAGATTTGCAGGATTTAATATCCAATATCAACTTATTAACTCATTAAAATGACTAAAAAGAAACTCATAACTTCTGTACTCAGCGCTTCGCTCCTTGTAGTCGGTATCCTGCAGTCAGGGTATAAGCCTTGGGAAGAAGGCATGTTTCCGCTGAGCGAAATCCACAAAGTAGACTTGAAAAAAGCAGGGCTTAAAATCAGTCAGAACGAGATCTATAACCCCAATGGTACAAGCCTCGTAGATGCACTGGTAAATGTTGGCGGCTGTACCGGCTCTTTTGTTTCCAACGAGGGACTTATCATCACCAACCACCACTGTGCATTCAGTGCAGTACAACAAGCGAGCACACCTGAACACGATTACCTGACCAATGGATTTGTAGCCAAATCACATGAACAAGAAATTGAAGCAAAAGGATTAACATGCCGCATAACTGATAGTTATGAAGATGTATCCGATAAGGTACTTGGTGCAGTAGCACAAATAGAAGATCCTGCTTCCCGCCTGCAGCTGATCAACAATGCCATGAAAAATATTGCATTGGAAGCCGAACAAAAAGACCCAAGCATTAAAGCCGAAGTCTCTGAAATGTTCATCGGAAAAACCTACGTACTCTTTCGCTACAAAACCATACAGGATGTGCGCCTGGTTTACGTACCCAATCGCCAGATCGGCGAATACGGCGGAGAGACCGACAACTGGGTATGGCCAAGACATACCGGAGATTTTTCATTCATGAGGGCATACGTAGCACCAGATGGTTCGCCTGCCAAATATGCTAAAGAAAACATTCCCTATACACCAAAAAAATTCCTGAAGGTAAATCCAAAAGGTACAAATGAAGAAGATTTTGTTTTCATACTAGGCTATCCTGGAAGGACTTTCCGCCATAGACCTGCACAATTTATTGAATATCAGCAAAAATTTGTATTACCTTACACTTCCGACCTGTACGACTTCCAAAACACAACAATGGAAAACGTTGGTAAGAAAAATAAAGCCACAGAAATTAAACTGGCTACCCGCATCAAACGCAATGCAAACGTGATGAAAAATTACAGAGGCAAGCTACAGGGACTGCAGGGAATTGACCTGATCGGTCAAAAAAAGCAGGAAGACGCTGCACTCGCGGAATTCATCAACAACAATGTAGACATCAAAGCCAAATACGGCAACCTGATGTCTGACATCGACAAACTCTATAAACTGATCAATGGCGATGCACAACGCGACCTTTGGTTTTCACAGATTTACAACTCCACCAGTCTACTGGGAATAGCGAAGAACATCAATAGCTTTAAAAGCGCATATGATGCAATACCAGCAGCGCAGCAACAAGCATTTTTCGAGCAAAACCAGCCAAAACTGAAGCAAAACCTAACAGCCATCTATGAATCCTATGAGATAGATGCCGACCGGAGGATTTTCAAAAGAATGTTGACAGATGCCAGTCAGTTTAACCTCCTCCAAAAGGTTGCAGCAGTGGAAAAGATCAGTAACAAGGGATCAAACAGCACTACTGTAATCGATCAGTATATAGACAACACCTTCGGCATCAGTAAACTGAAAGATGCCGACTATGTATTGAACACCCTGATCAGTTCAGCGAAATCCATCAGCACTTATAATGATGGCCTGATGATTTTTGAAAGCGAGATTTCCAAACAAATGGCGGAACTGAGGCCTGAAAAAGAGCGCAGAGAAGGTCAACTGAATAAGCTCATGGGAGACTACGTCAACGTGAAGGAGAAATTCCTGAGGAAGGATTTCATTCCGGATGCCAACAGTACACTGAGGTTAACCTATGGCTATGTACGCGGCTACTGGCCTGCAGACGCCACTTACATGCGGCCTTACACCACGATCAAAGGCATTTTAGAGAAAGGCAACACCAATAATCCTGAATTCGCTTACCCGGCTCAAATCAAAGCATTGTGGCAGGCAAAAGACTTTGGTCCATTCGCCAAGAAGGATTTAAATGATGTACCCGTTTCATTCTTATACAACATGGACACTACCGGCGGCAATTCAGGCTCTCCGATCATGAATGCATCGGGTGAACTGATTGGCGTCAACTTCGACAGGGCTTATGGCGCCACAATAAATGACTATGCCTGGAACGAAAGTTACAGCAGGTCGATTGGCGTAGACATCCGCTATGTATTGTGGGTAGCCGCGAAAATCGACAAAGCCAATTTCTTACTGACAGAAATGGGCATTAAATTATAAACAAAATACCAGCAAGAAAGCGGCGGCCAATAATATGGTTAGCCGCTTTTTTTGAACTCAATAGAAAACAGAAAAAAAATGAGAGTAATAGCAGAACTACCGCACCCGGATTGTAAGATCACTTTGTTCAGTATGAACCAAAAATACATCATCAAATTTGAACAGGGAACCCTTGAGCAAAGCTATAAATTATCGGAGCTCGACCTCTCAGGAGGAGGGGCTAACGAAGTTTTTCAAATCCTCGACGAAGCATTTATCACCACCGTAGTCGAACGGTTCAAGAGCATGAGGGCAGATTTTTCCGCGGCCTACAAGAGACAAGAATACTAATTACATAAACACCGTAAAACACTGTAATACAGGATAGAATACAGCTAAACAAAATTTTATATTGCATTTATACGGGTTACTGCTTACATCAAACTACATTTAAACAAAGTAATTAAAGAAGTAAAATTAAATAATTACATTGATTAACAATAAATTATAACATATCACAAAATATAATTTCACGAGCTAAAATGGCCAAATTTCATAGAAGTCTGGCCATTTTCAGTTCATTTTCGGGCATTGGTTCGAAACGTAACGACCAGCGCTAATATGAAATTTCAATGATGACGATATGGATATTAATTTGAATATTTGCTAAGGTCAAATACCTAGACTATCCGACATGACAAAACACCTGCTATATATCCCCCTGCTGTTACTGGCTTTTACTTATACTTCCTGTAAAAAAGTTTCAGAGGATATTCAACGCGATGCCATCATTACAGACAGTGTAGATTTTGAGATTCCCATCCTTTCTGAGATCGATTCGGCATATACGCTTAGCGATATTAAATTGCCGCTGAATCCCGGTGCGGCAATCTCTGCTCAGTTACCGGATTTTAATGAAAGTAATATCAGGAGTATCAAGCTCACTAAAATGAGTTTGGGTTTATTCCTCTTTAAGGGTGCTAAGGATAAGGACTCCATCGACGTGATTAACAATTTCGGAAATTTTCAAAGCATCCGCTTCACCATCCCGGGCACTCCTGCCGTCGGTAGTAGTACCGCAAGCCCACTCCTGATTGCAAGTGCAATCATCAACTCTACATCAGTAAGTGGTGCGCTAAGCATGACACCGGATACAGAACTGGAATTGAAACCTTATGTAGGCGCGAATGCAGCCAATAGTACAGTAACCATTAGGACACGCAAAGTAACGAATAAAGTAGTCAAAGTACGCGTCAGAGCATCCTTCACTGTTACAGTCTCAAAGTAAGAAGTCCGAACTCTTCGGTTTTCTGATAAAAATCCGTATATTTGCATAAAACGGGGTATCAAACATTATTCTCATTTATATTTTTAAGTCCAAATCGATCTGTTGATTGGGACACCTTTTCCGCAGCCAGCCCCCGTTGTGGCAGGAACTATTTTTTAACTAATACATTGACTCTATGGCTAAATCTCAGGCAACCTTCATGAAGAAGCAACTGGAAAAAAACAGACAAAAGAAAAAAGAAGATAAAGAACAACGTAAATTGGAGCGCCAGCAAAACTCATCCGGCGGTGACCTGGAGAGTATGATGGCTTATGTGAACGAATTTGGGGAAATTGTTTCCACCCCACCTGAAAAACCGGCAAATCAAAATAATAAATAGTATAGCCGCTTTTTACAAACTAAAGCCGCTTTTTCAGCGGCTTATTTTTTTGGCATTGTTTTAGAATCTTTGAATTAAACAATGCCAAAAATAATGATCACATCCCTACTTCAACTGATTGACCAAGCAGTAAAACTACATTCCGGACAACCGGCAATGGTGTATAGGGACACCATCCTTACATACAAACAACTAGATACCATCAGCAACCAACTGGCTGCTTTTTTCATAAAAAGCGGAATCAAAAAAGGGGACATTGTAGGTATCCTGATAGATCGATCTGCGGAGATGCTCATTACCATGCTGGCGATCCTGAAATCCGGCGCGGCTTATATCCCCATGGACCCCGACTATCCCAGAAAGCGGATTGCATACATCCTCGGGGATTGCAATGCACAGTTACTCATTACCAATGCAAAATACAAGACCGAAGTAGAAAGTCCAGTCCCCAAACTCATCATAGAAGAGATTTGGCCGGAAATTGACAGTTTTCCGGAAACAGGTTCTTTTGCCGCACCCGGACAAGCCGATCTTGCTTACCTCATCTATACTTCAGGTTCTACAGGAATGCCCAAAGGCGTGATGATCGAACACGGCAACCTGCTAAACCTACTGCAGAGCATGCAAAAATTTCCCGGCATCACGGCTGACGACAGGCTCCTCTCAGTGACTACGGTTTCCTTCGATATTTCAGTACTTGAACTTTACCTGCCGCTCACCCTGGGTGCTACGCTATACCTTGCAGATACGGAAACAGCCAAGAATGGGGAGGCGCTGATTGATTTCATCCAGAAGAAGGAAATTACTTTCTTCCAGGCTACCCCATCTACTTATAAAATGATGCTTGCTGCCGAATGGCAGGAAAAACTCGACATCAAAGCACTATGCTGTGGCGAGCAGCTCCCGAAAGACCTTGCAGAAAAAATCCTGCCCCGTGTCACCGCACTTTACAACATGTACGGCCCGACAGAGACCACCATTTATTCTACAGGCAAACAGATCTTACCAAGCGACGAGCTGATTACTATCGGCAAGCCTATAGACAATACGAGTATTTACATCCTGAATGAAGACCAGAAGGAAGTGAAAACCGGAGATATTGGCGAAATCTATATTGGTGGTCTTGGCCTAGCCCGTGCCTATTACGGAAAACCAGAATTGACTAGGCAAAAATTCATTCAGTTTGAGCTTCCAGGACAGCTCAGCCAAAGGCTCTACAAGACGGGAGACCTCGGTAAACTGCTACCCAACGGCGAGATCCTCTGTCTGGGCAGGATTGATCACCAGGTAAAAATAAGGGGTTACCGAATAGAAACTGCGGAGATTGATTATACATTACTGCAACAACCACAACTTCGTGAAGTGGTAGTTAAACCCTGGACTGACCCAAAAGGCTACGAGGTTTTGGTTGCCTATATTGTAACAGCAGACCATAGCACACCCGGCCATAAAACGATCAATCAGTGGAAGGCCCAACTCAGGTCGGCCCTTCCCGCCTATATGATCCCTACTTATTTTGTTTCGCTGGAGCGTATACCTTTGACCGAAAATGGAAAGGTAGACCGGAATGCACTGCCGGAGCCCGAGTTTGGCAGTCAGACAAGTGCCGATACACTGGCCGAAAGCGAAAATGAAAGGATGTTGTCGGACATTTGGGTTAAGGAGCTGGGACTTTCGAAAGTGGGTATACATGACAATTTCTTTGACCTGGGCGGTCATTCGCTGACTGCGGTGATGATCGTTTCACAGATCAAAAAGAAGACGGGTAAAAACATTCCCCTGGGCAGTCTCTTTAAAAACCCGACCATCACTGAGCTCGCCAAACTCCTGGAAAAAACCGAGCTGGATCAATACGAGTCACTCATCCCAATAAAACCTGAAGGCAGCAAGCCCCCACTGTACATTGTGCACGGAATGGGTTCTACTGTATTCAAATTCCGTGAGCTCGCAGAAAAGCTGGATCCGGAGCAACCGGTATACGGGCTGCAGGCGCGGGGTCTGGACGGGCGTAAACCGCCCGCTACCAGCATGGAAGAAATGGCCGGATATTACCTGGATGAAATATTAAAACACAATCCTGCAGGCCCCTACGCCATAGCAGGTTATTCTCTCGGTGGTTTCGTTGCAATGGAAATTGTGCGTCGGCTGGAACAAATGAATAAAAAGGTCTGTTTATTTGCCTGCTTTGATACAATTGTTCTTAAAAACAACCAATTGGATGAAGGATGGCAAAAAAACTTTCGCAAGGTTTCATTTCGAATTGCCAAGTTCTTTTACACCTTTTCCCTGCTGGTTAGAGAACCCAGACGAACCGTTTTGCACAAGATAGCTTCCCTTACAAAAGGCTATAAAAAAATGATGGGTCAGGAGATTGGCCTGGAAAACAACCTGCCCGAAAATTTCGAACAGATGAGTGATGTGATCGTTAGCAATCAGGCGGCCCTTAGCCACTATAAGGTAAAGCCCTACCCGGGAACTATGCATTTGTTTAAGGCGCGAAAAGCCCAGACCTACATCAGTGATTTCAAATATTTAGGTTGGAAACCCTATGTAAAGGATTTACAATTACATATGATAGACGGCGACCATATTTTCATCTTTGACAAGGAGTACAATGCACGCTTTGCACATTCATTGCAAAAAATTCTGGACGAAGCTGTCTGCTAGGTTATTTGCGCTGAGCCTTTTCCCACATGACACTTTGTTCCCCAAAGAAAAAACGATGGAGACCCGCAAGCACAGCATAATTCATCATGCAAAAATAATAGGGAATAAATAGCAGCTTGACCCTGACTTTCTTCGCTTCGAGTACTTTGCCAAGATAGGCAGAAACATAAAACAGCACTTGTCCCAGTAGCAGCAAAGTATATAAAGCTCCCGAGTCGCTCAGCACAAGGAACACATTGAGGAGCAGGGCCAATATCATCAGAAAAGGAGTTATGGTCCAGCGCAAAACCCTGTGGCTAATGTACTGAAAAGACAAAACCGGAAACTTAAAGGGATTGAGCAAGGCGCTCAACCAGATTACCGACTGCATCCCTCCTGCCGCGATGCGCACTTTTCGCTTCAACTCCTCTTTTACATTTGCGGAAGAACTTTCCTGGGCATAGGCTTCTGGTTCATATATAATGACATAGCCCTGCTCTGCGATACGCATAGAAATCATGAAATCATCCAACACGCTATTTGCCGGCACGGGCTGATATAAACTTCGACGCACGCTGAATAATTCGCCGGCTGCGCCTACTACAGAATACAATTCAGAATCCCATTCCTTTAACTTAGACTCATACTTCCAATAAAAACCCTCACCTGCCGTTGCATCAGCCTGTTCGTCTATCATTACCCTTTTCTCCCCTGCAATAGCACCGACCTTCTCATCCGCATAATGACGGCACATCAACACCAAAGCATCGCGGTTTAAAAAAGTATTGGCATCGGTAAACACCACAAGCTCTGAGCTCACTTGTTCCATGGCGCGGTGCACCGCCGAGATCTTACCTCTTCTTTCCACGGAATGCAGGAGCTTAATCTGCGGGTATTTGGCAACAAGTTCAGGAGTGGCATCTGAAGAGCCATCGGTCACAAAAATCAGTTCAAGTTTTCCTTGCGGGTAGTTGAGCAACAAAGTATTGCTGATCTTTTCCTCTATGAAATCGGCCTCATTGTAGGCTGCGACGATGAGTGTACAACTGGGCAGTTCAGCAAAGCCGTACTGTCTGCGCTTTTTAGGATTGAACAGCCTTTTGATTCTCACTAGTACATAGAGAAAAATGCCGTAGCCGAAAAACGTATAAAAAACCAGAAAAATAGAAATCCAAAATACTATAACCATAATTATTTGAGTGGGTAGCCTAAGTCTGTACTGTCTTTCGCATGGGTGATATTCCAGAAAACTGCGCTGAGCAAAACCCTGGTAAAACCAGCAGATTGCCCTTTTACATATTTCAGAATATTACGAGGCATCACAAAGGCTGCAAAGTAAAGATAAAAAAATAAGCGCTGATGCAATTTTGCATTTCTTCTGATAAACAAAATCCGATTTCTGTTCATGAAGAATTCTTTCAAGGCACTGTTTTTACCAACAGCGAGCGACTCTTTATGATAAATGATGGCGTTGGTATCCAGCCAGATCTCATATCCAGCTTCTTTAATGCGCTCACACCAATCCATTTCTTCATAGTAGAGGAAAAAGTTTTCTGCCATAGGACCTGCTTTTAGCAATGCTTCTTTTCTGACCATCATTGCAGCACCATGAATAAAGCCGGTAGGTCTCAGTTGACCGCGATACTGATTTTCATCTTTTTCAAACTGTCCGATGCAAAAGTTTCTGCAGGTGTAGTAGTTCATGGGTGTAAAACCCGCATACTGTATAATCGAAGGGTCATCATGATAATTGATCTGCGGAGAAATGATCCCAATTCGCCCATTGGCATCCAGACTGCCGGCCAGTTGCTCGATAAGCCCGGGTGTAACTTCTGTGTCGTTATTGATCAGAAAAAGATACTTGCCGCTGGCTTCTGCAATCCCCAGGTTGTTTCCACCGGCGAAACCGAGATTGGCTTCTGAACGTATGTATTTGATATCCTTGCAATACTGTTTAAAGTAATGTTCATTATCCGTTTTGCAGCCATTATCAACTAAAATTATTTCTATATTAGCTAGAGCATAATATTTGTTTAGAGATTCCAACAGTTCCTTTGTCGCTTGATTTTGATGATAATTGACGGTGATGACAGATATTGAGCTCATAAAATTTAGTTACACACTTCAAAGTAGACCATTTTGCCCGATAAAAACAAAATTATTCATGATCTGCAGTATTTCGAGCGACTGGATTCCAGCGACAAGGAATTGATTCAGAAACTGGATGAAGTAATGGTATTATTGGAACTGAGCAAAATAGATACTGAGAACATCCGGGGAATTAAGCTAAAGCTCAATGAAGCGCTGGACAAAAAGCTAAGTAGAAAAGACCTGATCACCGAAATAAAAGAAGTGTCGTTATCTTCGGATATGGATAAAATGGCACAACTGGATGAACTGGAAATGTTATTGAATACCCACCACCTGGATTCCAAGCAAGCTAAACGCATTTCATTTGGCCATATTCTATTGAAGGCTGTAAAAGTTTTAATAGGCTTTACCTTCGTTACCCTCGGCTTCTCCATGATCATCATGCCTGCTCCCCCTTATTTTGAAATGTTTACGATATTTCATTTCACTACAGATGACGGAGTAACGCTGATGGATGTCATTTCCCTGATCGTCATCCTGGCAGGGATCTATATTGTACTGAAATCGTCCCTTAATACCAACAGCAATGAATAAGCGGATCTTACTGGTAGACGATGATATCGTTCAGCTGAAACTTTTCGAAAAACTGCTCAGCACCAATGGCTATACCTGCAAAATTGCCTTATCTGTAGATGAGGCTGAGCAGCAGCTCATCAATGAGATTCCTGACCTCATCATTTCCGACTATCAAATGCCTGTGAAAAACGGATTTGATTTCAGGAAAAAGTTATTGGGCAGCGATTTATACAAAAGCATCCCTTTTCTGTTCCTTACTTCGGTAAATGACGATAGCTTCATACAACAGGGGCTGGATTTAAAGGCGATCGATTACATCAGCAAAGGCACGCCTTCCGCACAGGTCCTTTCTAAAATAGACAATCTGATGCAATCCGTAAGAGAGCATTATGAACGTTCATTGAGTGAGATCAAAGTGATTGCAGAAAAACTGAACCTCAGGAACATGCCCAAGACCGCTCCTGAACTAAAATTGTTCGAGATCGGCTATTTTAACAGGAGCTACCAGGACCATCCGGGCGGCGACTTCATCGATTTTATCAAAATCAATGAGCGCTATACTTTTGTGGTACTTGGCGATGTGATGGGTAAAAAATGGGGTGCCTGGTTTTTTTCATTCAGTTTTTTGAGCTATATCCGGTCTGCAATTCGACTTTGTGTCTTCGAAGGCAACTTCTCCTTGCCTGAAATTATGGCCAAGCTCAACAGGGTGATCCATTCTGATGAGATCTTAAGTGATATTTTCTCTACCCTCAGCATTCTGCTCATTGATGATGAAGATGGCAAAATCAAATATACGGGAGCCGGGGACCTTCCCTTGTTAAAATATGAACTCAACAAGGATACCCTGACCAGCTACCAGTCAGACGGAATTTTACTCGGGTTTTCGGCAAACAATACCTTCAATGAGATTGAATTGGAGCTGAAAGCAGGTGAAGAGCTGTATTTGATCTCCGATGGCATGATTGATTTTGAAGTGAATGGAGCCATCAAGAGCGACCTGAACTTGCTAAAATCAAAATTACATGACTTGAAACACCAGGGAAAGAGCACAATAGCTATTAAAGAAAGTTTGTTTAACAAAACCAAATCGCAGGTCGATGACTGCAGTATTATAATTTTAAGTAAAAAGAACCCCCATGAAGATCAGAAAACAACAAATTGATGAGGTACTGGCCATCATTATAGAAGAAAAAGAAGCAAATCTTTCTAAATCTGAACAATTTAAGGAACTGACATTGCAGGAGATCAATAATGGACACCGGAAACTGATCATCTCATTTGTCAATGTAGATTATCTGGACAGTTCGTTCCTGGGTGCATTGGTTGCCATTTTGAAAAGCTTGCTACCCCTGGACGGAAAATTGGTTTTGTTTGGAATGAATGAAGACATCCTGAACTTGTTTCAGATCACCAGGTTGGACAAGATATTTGTTTTAAAAATGAGCCTTGAAGAGGCATTAAAAGAATTTTAAAATGACGAAATCATTCCCGATAATCGTTGAATTAGAGGTCCCTCAAAAGGCTGAAGAGATCCTAAGCTTCACTAAAACCGTGATCGCGAAAATCAATCAGCACAAAAGTTTGAATTCGGAACAACAAGGCCGTATCAAAATGATCCTCATTGAGTTGGTCACCAATTCAATTAAACATGGAAACGAAGGCGTGTCTCAAATCAGACTCGTCATAGACCAGCCTTCTTTGACGATTCAAAAATCAGAAAAGGGATTGCATATTAAATTCAGTTCAAGTTCGCAGCAGATCCCCTTCAAAGAAATTGACCAGCGCCTGAAGATCTCATTTTCCGAACAAAACCGACACCACATACAGACCCTGGACACCTATAAATTCAAATTTCTAAATCCATATTTGGAGGGCCTTACAATAGAGCATATGCCGGAACACTTTGGCTTTTACATCATCACCATGGCTTCAGATAGTTTCATTTATCAATATGACCCTGAGACAAAGGAAAACAGTTTCCTCGTACATTTAAACCTCTAGCGCTCAAAATCGCTCATTTCGGGGTGCAAATTCCACAACTTTTAAAAATGGGGATTCTAATACTCAATAAACTGGAATCCCCACAACCAGGAGTGTTAAGGAATGTCTAATAAAATGAGACGAAAAACCGCCTTATTTTAGCTTTAAGTGTATATTTGGAACAAACCAGACTAACCCATTTTACCAAATCGATATTAGGGAACGATATTGGTACAGGTCTGATCAAATTAGAAAAACACTTTAAAAAACAAAATGAGATTAAAACTACTTTCTTTCGTATTGGCTTCTGGGCTTGCGTTTGCTTCCTGTAAGAAGGATGAGACTACAGATCAGATCGGCAACAAGGACATCAATGAGATTTCAGCTCCTGCTAACTTCAATTGGTCAGGCTCCAGAGATGTGAGTCTGAGTATCGGTATTACCGACGGCAATTTTGGTAACCAGATTCATGTGATCAAGATCTACAGCGCTGATCCTGCAAAAGGCGGAGAACTGATATCTTCGGGTTCTGCTACTCAGATATTGCCTTTCAACACTAAATTCGCTTTATCTTCAATGATTAAAGAAGTTTTTGTAGTAAAGGTAGCTCCTTCAGGTGCTTCAGTTCAGCAAACTTTGGCATTGACTTCAGACAATGTATCAGCGAACATCAGCGCTACCGGCGTAACTTCCATTGCATCTGTTGGTAGAGTATCTGCAAACAGAGCGGTATCCGTAGTAAGTGAAACCAGTCCAAACTGTACAACAGGATGTAATGTTACACCTGCACCAAGCTCAACCAGCTTTGATATCAGTGGAACTAATGTATATTGTCTTACACAATCCGGAACTTATAAAATTCAAAACGTAAATGGTTCCCCAACAATCAGGGTATGTGCTACAGGTGTTACGATTGAAGATTTGAAATTGACGGGTGGCGCAACTTTAATCGTTACGACAACCGGTTCTGTTAATTTAAATAATTTTGGTTTCAATGGTGTAGGCCACATTAAAAACTTTGGTACCATTACTACCTCAAACAGTAATGTTCAATTTAACAGTGGCGGTTCATTCTATAACTCAGGTAATTTCACTACTGGAGGCGACTTCTATGCGACGAATGGAACTGTAGTTACCAATACAGGAACAATGACTGTTAATGGTAATACAACCACAGCGGCAGCTACTTTTGACAACACAGGTAACCTTACGTTAAAAGGCTCTAAACAATTTCAGGGAAGTGGTTCATCGTTAACAAATACAGGAACTGTTGTATTTGACGGTAGCGGTAACACTACCTTCGAAGGTGCAATAACCAATTCAGGTACATTTACCTTTAATGGTGGTGAGATTAATGTAAATTCAGGAAGCCCTGTTATCAACAATACTGGTATTTTCACTGCAACCAGTTCTAAATTAAACCATAGTACAGGTACATTCACCAACGGTGGTAGCGTGACCATTAAAGAACTGAATCAAAATAGCAATGGTAAAATCGTCAACAACTGCAAATGGTTGGTGACTGAAAATGCAAGTTCAATCAGTGCCCCTATCGACAACTATAGTTATTTCAGGGTTACTGGTTCTATTAATGTAAATTCGGGAGGCGTGATTACACTGTTCAACGGTGCAATGTTCCGTGCCGGATCAATCCAGGCGCTTAATACGCCAGCAATTGGTAGCGGAGCGAACAAATCTGTGTTCAAAGTTGATGGTAACATTGATGGTAACCTGATCAACAATGCAAGAAATGACAATAGCGGTGCACAGGCACGCTTCTCAGGGAATTTGCAATTGGATTTAAATACCAGCACTTACTCATTGACAGCAACTCAGCCTGGACAAAACCAAAACGACCTTCCATATGTAAGTGGATTGCCAGTCGGTTTCTTTATCAATGGTGCACAAAGATTAACTTCTTCAAACGCAGCTTACATCCCTACGAGTACCTGTATGCCTGAAGGTAGCGGTACTGCTCCGGTAAACAATGACCGTGACGGTGACGGTGTAATCAACAGCGAAGATGCTTATCCGGATGATGCTACTAAAGCTTTCATCAGCTACTCAGAAAATTATCTTGCAGGAGGTTCTACTATCGCGTTTGAAGATAGCTGGCCATTGAAAGGTGATTATGACTTGAATGACGTTGTCATCAACTACAAATACAAAGTAATCACTAACGCTCAGAATAAAGTAGTAAGAGTGGAAGCAGATTACAAATTATTGGCAACTGGTGGTGAATTCCAAAATGGTGCTGGTATTGAATTCCCTATCGCAGCTGCTAAAGCTACAGGATTCAGCGGCCCTACGGGAACAAGTCTGGAAAGCGGTCAGGAAAAAGCTGTTGTAATTTTATTCCAGAATAGCCGTGCTGAGCAGGCAACCTGGAATACACAGACAGGGCAAACTGCTTCTCCTGCTAAAGATTATGCAATTGCATTTAATGTAGTAGATGGTCCAAATATCAGTGACTTTGGAATCAGCACATTCAATCCTTTCATCTGGAATGGTTCTGCGGGTTTTGGAAGAGGTTATGAAACCCATTTGTATGGAAAAAAACCAACTACCAAAGCAAATATTTCTTTGTTTGGAACCGGAAATGATGCAACAAATCAGACTACAAGATATTATGGTACATCTAACAACCTGCCTTGGGCAATTACGCTTCCAATAGCTACTTTCAAGTACCCATTGGAAAGAGTACCAATCACTGAAGGTTACCTCCAGTTCTCCAACTGGGCAACGAATGGTGGCGGCCAGAGTCAAGACTGGTTCAGCAACACTGCTCCGGCATACAGAAATGCGAGCAAATTATACGGAAGTAACTAAAAATCTTTCTAATTTTGAGAGCGTCCAATGGAAACATTGGGCGCTTTTTTTTGTTTCCGAGATCAGGCACACATTCCCCGTTTTGTGGAAGTAAAAATTTTATTTCTCCCCATTTTTCCACAAAAAAAGCATTGTTATCGGTCTTAAATCGCATTACAAAGTTTGGAACGCTTTTTTCATATAAGGAAAGAAAACCTTATCCCATATCAGATCAAATGGACAAAAAATTACTTTTTCCTGCACTCTTAGTTTTAGCTGTATCTCTGAATTCCTGTAAAAAATCGATTGATGAAGTTGGTGAACAAACCGAATTAGCTGGCAATAAAGTTGCACCAGATGACTTCACTTATTCAACGACTAAGGAAGTCACTTTTAATGTTCAATTGTTAAACGATTCAGAAAAACCACTGACCGGCGTCATGGTAGCCATTTATGATCCGGCGAATGTTTCTGAAGGAACGGAATTAACCAAAGTTTTATCAGACAAAGACGGTTATATCCGTACCAAGCTCAGGGTATCCTCTTCACTTAATAATTTTGTTGTTGATGCCCGCTATTTCGGATTGCTGGGCAATGTAAAGGTGTATGCTCAAAATGGCATAGTTACCGCAATCATTGGAGGTTCTTCTGTAGCCAGTGGAAACATCACGAAAGAGAGTAATGTAACTTCTAAATCTTCCAGCAGGCTATCTGCAGTTGGTGCTGGAACCAATAGTATTTCATCGAAAACAGTGATGAAATATGATCTTGATGATTTCGACAACCTTGGACGTCCTATCGCCTCTAAAAGATATACTCCGGATGCCATCGACTGGAGTAAATTGAAGGCTCTAATAGACAACTCATTGCCTGAACGCCAATATGTAGCTGCGAAATACATTGCTACTGAAGCTCCGGCAAACCTAAGCATTACTGCTTTGTCTGACGTTTGGATCAGTTTTGTTCACGAAGGTGCAGATTACAGGAATTCATTTGGGTTTTACACGTATACAACTGGAAATCCGCCAAAAACTAACGCAGACATCGACACCATACATATGGTGTTCCCTAATGCTTCTTTAAAGGGGCACAATGGCGTGGGTAATATGGTGATGGGTGATAAAGTTAAAATTGGCCGCTTTCCTGCAGGAGTTTCTATCGGTTTTGTCTTATTTCAGAATGCTTACAATGACGATAGATCAATTTCTACCAAGAATACTACCTTCTATTCTAATGAAGATTTAAATCCTGAAGATGCAAAGTTAAAGCGTCACAATGTATTGTTGCATAATGCATCACAAGGTACATTCCTGATCGGGTTCGAAGATATCGACAGAAGATCAGGTTACGGTAGCGACCAGGATTTCAATGACCTTGTAGTTTATGCGCAGTCAAACCCAGTAGAGGCAATCTCACCTGCAAACATCCCTTATCTTGAAGAGAAAGTAGTGGATTCTGATGGCGATGGTGTTCCTGATGACAGAGATGAATATCCAAATGACAAAAACCGCGCATACAACAGATATTATCCAAGCAAGTCGATCTGGGGAACTACTGCTTTTGAAGATCTTTGGCCTTCAGAGGGTGATTACGACCTGAACGACCTTGTGGTAAGCTATCAATATAAATTTGCTATGAGTTCAGCAAATAAAGTAGTTGATTTAAATGCGCAATACAAAACATTGGCTGCCGGCGCATCACAAACCAACGGATTTGGTGTACAACTACCATTGAACCCATCTGCAATTTCCAAAGTAACAGGATCAAATCTGACTTCAGGATACATTAAACAAGCTGCAAACGGTACGGAAGCAAACCAGTCAGAAGCTGTAGTGATTGCCTTTGACAACCACAGGTCATTGTTCGGAGGAGCTTCTTCTTTCATCAATACATTGAGCACAGGCAGCTACTTAACAGTTCCTACGACGACGATCGACATTGAATTCAGTAGTCCTTTGGATGAGAATTTCACAACCAACGCGCCTTTCAATCCGTTCATGATCAGTAATCAGGAACGTGGTAAGGAGGTACACCTTGTTGGTAAAAAACCTACTTCACTTGCGGATCTTTCTCTGTTGGGCACACAATCAGACAATTCGAAGCCAAACAAGGACCGATATTACCTGACTGCAGCAAACAGACCATTTGCAATTGATATTTACGGATCATTCATTTATCCGCAAGAAAGGGTAAATATTACCGATGCCTACCCTCATTTTGCAGCCTGGGCTTCATCAGGTGGTAAAGCATTTGACGATTGGTTTTCAAATACCGCGAAAGGCTACAGAAACGAAAGCGTGCTGTACATCAGAAAATAAATCTCAGTGATTATTGACGAAAAAAGCCTCCTTACGGAGGCTTTTTTCGTTTAAGAGACTTTTACAATGTATTATTTGTTATAGACCTTCCTTACGGGTTTCCTACCAGTGTGCTAATTCATTTCGTGTAGATATATACACAGCTAATAATCCTATATTTTAGGAGACTGAAAAATCCTGGCAAAAAATCTCAATTTCATGAGGAATGTATCGAACACGTGGAGGATTAAGTCTGAGTGCTTAATCCTCCACGTGTTCGATATGTAGTGCATAAATATCCGTCTTAGTTAGGACTATCCTAGGTGAAAACTAGGTGCCTGCAAGGTGCGTAGACAAAGCAGACACCTAACTGAGACCTAACAAAGACCTAGCGAAGACCTAGCTCTGTGGAGCCGTATCTTTTGTCTTATCCGTATTAAGCTATACAGATTATTGATTTAATTTTGAATTGGTTATACACACAAATTTGTAACTCCTGTTTCAGTTATACAAGTTGCATGTTCTGATTTATATTTTTAGGCGCCCACCTCTTTTCAGTTCACACTATATTTAAATAAGTTTACTATAGGAATGTATTTAATCCATTGTATAATATCAGTGAAATATTAATCTCGTTAAGGCGATACCTTGTCGACAAAAAACTATATTCTCACTCTGTGATTAAATATTAATTCTCATTTTCATATCACTGTTCCTTCTTGATTATATAATAGCGGCCACTATTGTCAACTCTCGGCTTCGGTGCTTTTTCGGAAAAACCCGAAAGGTCAATCATTATTAATTTCAAAAAAAAAATTGTATAATGGAATTCAGAATAAACCTGCATCAGATACTAATATTATGCCAGAAAAAAAAGGTAATATAAAACGCATATCTCAATCTGCTATCCTTATTGGTATTGGGATACTCTTGGGCATTTTCGCAAATAGAAACAGAGAATATCTGATCAATGCTCAATTTATAAGAGATCACTGGCATTTTAGAAAAGTATTGGATGATAAAGCCACCATTGTCAATTCAAAAAACACGATGATCTGCCTTACATTTGGTCAGTCAAATGCCGCAAATTACGCAGATGGAAGCTTTTCTGAACGGCCTAATATTTATAACTATTATAAAGGAAATCTCTATCCGGCTAAAGAACCACTTCTGGGCCCAGATGGTGCCGGAATTTCAGTTTGGACTAGGGTAGCATCACTGCTGATAGATAGCGGAATTTATGATCAGGTAGTGATTATTCCTATAGCAGTGGGCATGACTTCAATAAACAGATGGACTGAAGGAGACTGTAGAAAGAAACTTGATCAAACTTTGGAATCTTTAAGAAAAGACAATATAAACCTTACTCATATTTTTTGGACACAAGGTGAAACTGACAATGTTGATAAAACAACCAAAGAGGAATATAAAAAGTCATTATTCAATCTCGTGAATATTTTTAAAGCGCGAGGTATTAAAGCACCATTTTACTCATCAATAACTAGCTTTTTTCCATACAATAACGAGAATCCATTTGGGATTAGCCCAGAAATCAGTGGAGCACAAATAGAATCCATAAACGAAAACGACAGTATTTATTCAGGCCCCAATACCGACTCACTAAACCTTGCCTATTATAGAAAAGATGGGGTTCATTTTACAGAGAAAGGCCTAGACGTTTTAGCCTCTAAGTGGTATAAGAGCATCATCGCTCACAACAATAAATATGGCGACATAGGAAATCCCTAATTACTTTTTGTATACCTGAGTAAGTCTTTATGGTATTTTAAGGCCTTGTATTGCAAATAGATTTTACGCATTGTCCTAATGGCTATATTTTTACTCAATTTCCAGTCCTGTCTGAATGTAGCGGTACTAGGTTCATCGGCATTGTTCATTTGCTCAAACATTTCATTCAATTTCTCAAAGACAATCGCTACACCTTTGTTTTTAATGAAGGAAAGTATCATATTATATTCTGTAATGTCTCCGTTTACACCTTCTTTATATCTTCCAAATTTCTCAAAGAAAGTAGTTTTCCTCAAGTGTGGGTGATCGCTATAACAGTTAAATTTCATATACCCAGGATACCAGAATTTAAATCGGATCACATCAAAACCTTTTTTGAATGCCTTGCGAAGTGGGTGATGGAAATATCCATAAAACCTAGCCACATCTATATTGGAATTTTCCTCCATTATCTGCAATGCATCCGAAAAATGTGATTCAAAAGCTTCCAAGGGTACAAAGTCTTCCTGAACGTAAAGGGTATATTTCTTTGTCACAGCATCCTGACCTTTATTGATGTTGTTTCCCAGACCTTTATTAACCGGGGTCGTTATTAACTTAAAATCAAATTCAGACTGCATGGACTTGAGCTTTTCCAAGTGATCAATATTACTGCAATCATCCGAAACTACAATTTCTCCAAACTCACATCCCATTTCTCGATACTTGCTCAGCAATCTCCTTAAGGATGCTGAACGATTATAGTGTGTGATCAAGAGTGATACTTCTGGATATTTTGTAGACTGAATCATAGATTAAAATATGGATTAAGAAGCAGTGTGCTCGGTGTTGTGACGCTTTTTTGTACCGATCAATTGTTTCGTATTTTTGAGGATCTTGAAAAGTAGATAAACTGATCTCATGGTTAAGGTTAAATAATCCTTCTTATGCCGCCAATAGACCCGTTCCATCGTGGTTGGTTCTTCTTCGGTATTGCTATGGTCGAAAAGTGATAGGTATTCATTGTAAAATACTCCTTTTCCTCCGTTCTTCAGAAAAGACAAACACATATTGAATTCTGTAACATCTCCCTTCTTTCCCTCATCATACCGTCCAAATTTCTCAAAAAAACTTTTTCTTCTAAGATGAGGATGGTCACTATAATAGAAAAACTTCAAGTGATTTAAACTCCAGTTGCTAAAATACATTTTAGAAAAACCATTTTTAAATGGCTTTAATAGAGGGAAATTGGAAAACGCGTAAAACCTGACGATATCAAGAGAAGAATCCTCTTTCAAAAACTGTAAACCATCTGATAACGCTCTCTTTAGTTTTATATTGGGTACAAAGTCTTCCTGCATATAAAACGTGTAAGGAGTCTTTACCTTATCCTGTCCCTTGTTGATATTGTTTCCCAGTCCACGGTTTTTTTCAGTAGTCACCAATGTAAATTGAAAAGTGCTGAGCAACTCCTTAACCTTTTCCAGATGTTCTGGCTTACTTCCATCATCAGAAACGATAACTTCTGAGAACGTTAGGTCCAATGATGTTAAGGTTTCAAACAACCTTTTTAAAGAGCTGCTTCTATTATAGTGTGTGATCAGCAGGGACACTTCAGGGAATTCAACATTCTTCATGTTATCAATAGCTTAGCTCTTTTTAAAAAAGCGAATGATACGCCTAACTACTTTATTTTTGAACTGTTTGAATGATTCAACAGTATCTTTTTGCGGTTTGTAATCTTTCCAACTCGTCAACTTTAGGAATTCATAGAATCGCTTCTTGTATTCTTCATTAAAACTATACGAAGTGTAAATTGGTTTGGTAACTATAAAATGAATCAGGAAGGGATCTTCAATAGTGGAGTCTGCAAAACAGTTCCACCTCGGATCCAATTCCTTCCATTGATTGGCAAATACGACATTCAAACCATATTGATCTCCATAATGTGTGTACGCAATATTGTCATTAATACAGGTTAGCACTTTATCGGTAATATTATTTTTTCTCCACTCAATCGGATTTAACAACATTAGACCTGCATTATAATATTTAGTCTCCGGATCCAAACCCAATTCTTTGTAATTTATAATCCCCATCCAATGGCTTACAATTGGGGCTCGGTCCCTCACTCCCGCGATCATCTGACCATCCAAACCCTCATTCCATAAATCGGCAACATCTCTGATCAGAACCATATCTACATCGAGATACAATACTTTTTCAACTTCCGGGGCAACGATATATGGAATAAATAATCGTGCATAAGTATTTTTAGGAAATACCGACTTATCGGTCGGCAATTTGATCCCTGGCTCAAATACTGTATTTATGTCTTTCCAAATCACTTTGATATCATCCCTCTGGACGGCAGAAGTAATTCTTTCCTTATTGATAGAATGAATATTGTCGTCGATGACATAAATATCAATCGGCATACGGGAGGTATTCGTTACCTCTATCGATTTGATTAATGCAGCAAGCAGAATAACGTAATGGTTATCTGAAGTAGTTACTATGGTGATTTTATTGTCCATAAGAATCAATAGAAAATTACGAAAATGAAAATTTATTGTTTAAACTTTTTATTAACATGCAAATCATAATTAAACTTTACTTGCCTGTAGATAGACCTGACTATTGAGATCAGCACTCCATCACTCATTCGCAAGCTGTTTCTTTTAACGGTACTAGGTTCTTCTTCTGAATTTTCCTGATTAAACAAACTTTTAAAATCATCGTAAAATAAAGCTTTTCCTTTGTTTTGAATAAAAGAAATGCTCATTTCATACTCGGCCTTGTCCGACTTTATACCCTCCGTATAACGTCCAAACCGTTCAAAGAAATTCCTCCTTCTTAGGTGCGGATGATCGCTATAGTGATAAATTTTATGCGTTTTCAGAAACCAAGGTTTATATAACATAAAAGAAAAGCCCTTTTGAAAGACTTTAAGATAAGGATATTTTAAATATGCATAAAATCTCGCGATATCAATTGTATCATCTTGCTTCATAAAACCAAAAGCATCCGCTAAGCTTTGCTTAAATTTTGGCAAAGGCACAAAGTCCTCCTGAACATATAGGGTAAAAGCTGTGGCTACCGCATCCTGGCCTTTATTGATATTATTGGCGAGCCCTTTATTTTTAGCTGTGCTGATAAGGGTAAAGGGATAAGTGTCCTGCAAAATCGTTAAATGATCGAGATGTTCCTTTCTACTAGCATCGTCAGATACGATGATTTCTCCAAATGAAATATTGAGGTCAGAAAAACCTCTGAGCAGCTTTTCCAGGGAATTACTTCTATTATAATGTGTTATCAGTAAAGTTACGTCTTTAAATATCTGCGATTCGTAAGTCATTTTCGTCGCTTTGATTGCATTTATCGGTAGTTTTTAAACCTGTTCAATATAAAAACAAAAATCAACAATATTGGATTTAGTTTTTTTTCGCAGAATAACCCATCTTAAGATTAATTATTAACTTTAACCGTCTGAAAAAACATTGTGCATGCGACCGATCAAAATACCTGAAAAAGTAATAAAGTATTTTAAGTCCAATCTTTCAAAGGAAGAGATGTGTAAACAAGCTTCTGCTGCTTATAAGGCAATCCATAGAAAGGAACCCATCGTTATCAGTGTCGTGATGCCGGCTTACAATGAGTCCAATAATATAGTGCCTGCACTGACTTCGCTTTGTGAAAATAAAACGAACTACAACGTAGAAATTATTGTAGTAAATAATAACTCTTCGGACGATACAGAGGCACTGATCAATGCGTGTGGCGTGACTTGTGTAAATGAAAAAAAGCAGGGCATAACTGTGGCAAGGAACGCAGGTTTGCAACAAGCAAGCGGCACCGTGGTTCTCAATGCTGACGCAGATACCATTTACCCTTCTAATTGGATTTCCGAAATGGCTGAACCACTGCTAAAGGACAATAGAATAGCCCTTACTTATGGGACTTTCGGTACAGTTCCAATTGGCACAACCGGAAGACTTGTTTATTTCTTTTATGAGCATCTCGCTGAACTAACCCGCTCCTACAACAGTTTCGTGAAAGATCAGGCGGTAAACGTCTACGGATTCAATTCAGGTTTCCGTAGAGCACAAGGCTTACAGGTAGATGGATTCAACCATCCTGAAGGAACTAATGAAGATGGATGGCTGGCTGTCAAGCTCAGAAATGCAGGCTTCGGAAAATTACATAGGATTGGAACCAATGCAATGGCATGGACCACAGACCGTAGGATCCAAATGGATGGAGGTCTCCTTGCAGGATTGAAAAAACGACTGAAGAGGTTGTTTAATCTGAGCTAGAAATACCGACTTCCTACAATTGACGAAGTTCTCTTAATAGAGAAATATTGCCTGGATTTCTAAATACTGCGATCAACAACCGTTTGATGCCATATTTCCAGCTGCCCTGAGACAATGCAATAACAGCCTTTTCTTTTAGGAGATCGTCAATTATCGCACTCTTCCATTTTCTTGTCAAACGTCTAATATGTACTGCATCAGCTTCACGCGCTTTGAACTCAAGCAACTTTTTGAAAAGCAATTCATCCATCATTTTTTTTTGCCGCTTACCCCAATAATGCACAACTATTGATTCAGCAGTCTCAATGTGGGATTTTCTATTTAAAACGACTGAAAATGCCAGCTGTTCGGAAATAAACCAATTGGAGTACTTATAAAATTCATCTGTTAGCCTGAGGACATCACCAAGCAGCGGAACCAATTTATAATGGAGACCCAAAATCCCGGAATTCCAACAATAATCATTTCTATCAACATATTCGGATGTACCCGAGATGGTCAACGGAGAAGCTTCAACGAACTCAATAAAAGCCTGAGGAGCATCAGCCTGGTTAAAGGACGCAAATAATTTAAGTCCTTCAGCAAAGCTGTACTCCCGTTTATGCATGAAAGATAAGTTCTCCGAAATTCCGTCAATTACCATTTCCGGATCATTACAAAAGAAAGCGTCTGAATCAATGAACAACAGTTTGTCTCCAGGATATTTCTCGAAAGTTTTCATAATGACCATTACTTTCCTACGATGAATATAGGTAGTGGTTCCTAACATCTCGTTCAATATCAGGGGTGTTAATGGAAAATAATTGATATCAAAGGCTGTCAGATACTGACCAAACAAACCGACATCATCGGTATAAACATTAATCCTGATCTTTTTTATATCGCCTTTATAATGGGCAAAAAAGCTAAGAATACAGAAGATTGCTCTATAATGTTCGGTTTTAGCACCATAAGTTAACAATATCAGATTTGTCTTATTCATTATATGGGTTACATACAAATTTCTCCAAATGATTCAAGATTTCGGCATCAACAGTATCATCAAACTTTCGGGCGAAAAAAGAGGAAGATCCCTCAAGACTTACTTTATCAGAGATGGTAAGCACCTTCGGACTGGCCTTCCCCTCAGACCAATCTATGTACCTGAGGTTATTATTGACTATCGTTGGCTGCAATTTTGAGTTATATAGTATGCTCTGTAACAAAAACTCATCAGAGCCCCAGGAAAATTTAAATTTCCCAATAAAAGACCTATGTGACTCAAAATAGTCAATGAGATATTTTACTCCTTCACGAGTTAAAGTGAACCAGCCGGAATGACCTATAATCTCAAAATCACTTGGCAACTTTTTATAGGGCAAAATATAATTGACTACTGTTTCCAATAAGGTACTTCCCTTAAACTTAAAATCAGTAAAATGATATCTACGGATTCTATGTTTAGTTTCCTTCACCCAATCGTGACCTGGCGAATAAAATTCAATAAAGTTTCTACTAATATCCTCTTTCAGGAAATCACGAAATTCTTTCAACGGTTTAATTGGGAAGTCCTGACCGCTGATTAAATTAACATAATCAAATGCGAAATCAGATCGGTACAGCTGTCTAAATGCAGACATAATGGCCTTTACTAAGGAAAACCCACCCCAATGTACACTATATCTTTCTTCTGAAAATTCCACGCCAGGATAACTCTTTAGAAAATCATATTCTCCCAGCCGGCATTTCATATCAATATGAACCAATATCACGCTATCCTCGTGAACTAAAGTTTTCACAAGCCGTTCCAATTGACTTGGTTTACTATGGGCCAATATCACATGCGCAATTTTCATTTTCAGACAGTTCTTGTGATAAATCTGTTATAAAGATACTTTAATTCATAAACGCCGCTAGTCAAGATATCTTTCAGATTGAATGGTAAAAATTTCTTTAAAGAGAAGTAACTATATAGCGCTCCTACAATAAAGGAGATCACACTACTCAATACCACTCCGAAAAGATTCCTAAAGAGCATAATCCCTACATAATTGAGAGAGACATTTAAAACCAACATGATAATTACTTTGATGAGGTTCCGTTTTGGCTGATGCACAATATCTAAAGAAACACCTGTAAACCTGTCTATAGGATAGATAATTGACAGTATCAGGAAAATTCTAAAAATATTTGCTGCATCTGTACCAACATACTTACCTCCGCCAAGCAAGGCTACGAAAACATCAGCTAAAGATACTCCAACGATACAAATTGGAATTAACCCCAGCGTCAGCATTCCCGAGTATTTTCTTAAATAAAATACGACATCGTCAATCCGTTTTTTATTGAAAGCTGCAGATAACTCAGGAATTGCGATAACCAGAATACTCCGAAGAGGAATTTCTATGACCTCCATTAATCTTTGTGCGACATTGTAAATCGGCACAAATGCAGCACCCAGAAAGAAATTGATCATAAAGACGTCGGAATTCCTTAGCAAATTTGCACTTATGGATGTTCCAATACTGAATTTACCAAAATTATATACTTCTAACATGCATTCCTTTGTACGGCTGGCAATATAACTGATTCCAGTCCAGCCTCTAATCAAACATAGGGTAGTAATTATGGTCGAAACTAGCATATCTGCAATGAGTAAATTCGTAATGCTCATTGTGCCCGTTAGCATCATCGCAACAACCATGGAAATGAATGAACAATGTGTGATAAAACTTATTTGCAAGAGTTTATCAAATTTCTGGTCAGCTTGCAATTGCCAGGCAGAAAGTGTTGAAGGAAGCGTCAATACAAATTTAAGTGCAAACCACTGAATAACTATCTTTATGCTTTCATCCTTAATCAATGGCATTAGAAATAAGGATGGGATAGTGAGCACTATCCAGAAAATTGTGATTAAAATCGCAATAAACCATATTGAACCTAAAACCTCTTTTGCCCTACTTATTTCTGTGCCAGCATAGAATTTGATTAAGGCTGTCTGCAAAAAGCCAGCTCTGCACATGTCGAGTAAGGTAAAGGAAGATTGAAAAAATATCCAATAACCCATTTCTTCCATTTTCATGGAACGAAGAAGAAGTACAAATGTCAACATTCCAGCACCAGACATAAACACACTAGATCCAAGGGACAGAAAATGCTTCTTTTTGAGTTGAGTTTTAATGTAATCTATTAGCATTGGGATGATCTGTTACAGGTGTTTAAATCGGTGAATTGAGTCGTATATCTTTGCCACACTATTTTTCCAGGTATGAGATGAAGCAAAAGAAATTCGTTTTTGGCGGATATCTTCTTGATCACGCTCCAAAGCGTCCTGAATAAATTTGACGTATTCTCCTTTGTTTTCAGCTAAATAACAATATTCCTGAAAGATGGACATGGCTGGTGTGTTGGTTGCCACCACTGGCTTACCCGCAGCGAGGTACTCGTCTACTTTCCTCGGATAATTCCCAATAGTGACTTCATTTAGCACTTGAGGATTGATACAAACAGAAAATGCATGTACATATTCAGGCAATTGATCGGGAGTTTTGCTTCCTAAAAAGAACACATTAGACATCTGATGAAGTCTACTTTCCCTAAATTCTCTGCCTTCCGGTCCTACCAAAACGATATTCCAATCAGGTCTCTGATCCGCAATAAAAGCAATAATTTCAATATCTAAACGCAATGCCTCCAAGACCCCAACATATCCAATAATTGGCTTGCTGATGTTTACCATGTCCTCCGGGATAGCCAGAGGATTTTCTGCAACGAAAAGCTCAACTTCGCAGCCTTGGCCTACATCAAAGGAGTTGGCATTGTACTGCTTACATATAGAAGCTAAATAACTGGAGTTGGCTACACATACATCACTTCTTTTCATCAGTTGCGGTTCCAAACGACTTCCATGGTGTTTCCAATAATCTACCCCCAGTAGAAAATCCCTGGAATAATAAATGCTAACCGACGGTTGAAGTAAGTCTTTCAAATAAAAACTCCGAAAAATGTCATTATCATTAAACAATATATAATCTTCAAAATTCAACTTTTTCAAGGCCTTTTTTATCGACTTACTGATCAAAACATTATTATGTCTATTCAGCAGATCGAAGATAAAATTAAGCTTGATCCAATTAATGGACTCGATCACCACATCTGGGTAATAGACCCATAAATTTTCATGAACCAATTCCAGATTTTTCTCGCTATGATCAAGAAGCGCTATTCTCTTGGCTATGGCAGGCTCACGTTTTCTCTTAATTTTTGTAATCCTGTCCAATGGGGAGTTCACGTATAGCACCCTGTTGAACTTACTAAATTCCAAAGCAATGTTTTTACAATTACTCCCAATTTCAGTATCCCAGGGTTGCAAGCCAACTATAATGATGTCTCTTCCTTTAATTGAATTCATCCTTTTTGTGCTAATATTTCCTTTTGCTTTTGTTGATCTAGTATATATGTAACGTTGATCAACGCGACAAAAAGATAGAAGTAAATACTATTTGGAAATTGTACCAAAGCCTCCTGAGGAAAATTTCCTATGTGCAATACAAAAACGACCAATGTCATTGCCAAACAATAATTTTTCAGTTCAGGATCTTTGATTGCATAGTAGTTCTTTATGCCAGTAAAAAGAATAACAAACATAAATGTACAGAAAATGAACAAACCCATCCAGCCCAATTCAACAGCTACACGTACATAACCACTATCGGGGGGGAAATTTGCTAAATAGGAATTCGGAGAGAATCGCGAGCCCCAGGTTCCGGTAGCCCCCAATCCACCTCCAAAAGGATGGCTTTGTATGAATGGCTGGATTCGTTTCTGATTTATTTTTCTTAAGTTATAAGACGCATCATCAGAAGGACGAAAAGCCGACTGAAACCGCTGAATAGTCTGGTTGCCCGTTGGAATAAAAATCAAGATCAGGAAGAATATCAAACTGGCGCCTGAAAACAACAGTATCTTTTTGTTAAATTTCAGAATTGCAAGCAAAAATATAGCTCCTGGTAAAAGAACATATGCCCCCCTTGTTCCAGAAAACAGCATCGCCATCATAAATACTGCAACTAAAAAGAAAAGAATAAACTTTTTGTACAATTTGTGAGTATTAAAAATTAACACCATACATAAGGTTGCACAAGTAGCCATATTATAGGAAAAGGCAACAGGATCTGAAAATATGGAAAACTTTCTCCACCGCCCTCCTATAAATAGCAAAGAACGTTGTAACGGATTATCAATAGTTTTAAATTCGAAATCGAAGAATCCGATATATTCCTGCTTGAAAGCATAGAGTGCAGCGATAAATGCTAAACCAATCCAAATTTTAAATATAAGTTTAATGAAGCTTACAGTTTTAATTTGTGTCAGAAATATAAAATACATAATCGTCACAATTGCTACTGCACGTATGCTATAAAGCCAGGCTAATCTTGATTCAGCAGTGGGATTCGCAATCTGTAAGAGGTTGTAAGATACCCATATAACAACTACTAAGGTGATTGGATTTTTAAGTTTTTGATAGCTAGGATTAATCTTTTGTGAGACAAAAAAACCAAGTATAAGCAAAAGCTGTATGCCGTCCATTAATGTACCTAATGGAAAATCAACACCTATCCGTATGATAAACATGATCAGATAGGCAGCTATTAGTAAGACAATGATTCCAAATTTCGGGTAAATGACTATAGCTACTACAAGTGGAATTCCTATCAACACGATCGCAGAAAGTAAAGCTACCGGTAATCCATAATAAAAAATCCCCAAGGTAAGTGAAGTAGATACCAATAACAGAATTACAGATAGCAATACTGGGTTCAACTTAATTGAGGATAACACTTTCGTCATTAATTTTCAGGGCTGATATTATAAAAAAACTAATTTAATAAAAAAGTAATACACGGATAAGCCGGAAACTGCAATTGCTACGATAAAACATATGCGTTCAACCTTGGTGAGATTCGATTTTCGTACTTCCTTATTTTTTGGTAATACCTTCATCAGCAGTTTTTACTTTTCAATATCGTCTAATGATTGGTCGGAATAATGCGTTGTAGCTACGGATCTTTTGTTTGCATTTCTGCTATTTAGTAAGGAAACGACCTGTAGATATATAAATCGAGGTATATTTAAAAGAGATCTATAAATCAATGGATCAGCTTTGGAAACTTTTAGCGACACATGGAAACCAAGGCAAAACATTGAAAATGCCAAAATCCATACCAATAATCCAGTTAGTGAAAGAAACAGATTAACCGTCAGGAATATCAAGGAAATCAGGATAAACAAAAACAATGGTGGTCTTAATAATATGACTCCAAAAAGAAATTGATTCCAGCTAAGAGATCGGATTCCTTTTCCCAGGATATCAAAACCAATATAAAAATACTTAAACCAAGTATTGATCCAGCGACTACGCTGGTTGACCAATTGGTCATTCCTTGAAGTTTTTTCGTCGAAAACAACCGCATCTTCTGCGAATGCTATTCTCAAATCCTGCTTCACAACCCAGGCTTGAAGCACCTTATCAAAACCAGCCCCTATCACAACGTTATCAGTCAAAAATCTTTTATAGAGCTCACTTTTGAAAGCCATCCCAGATCCGGCCAATGTAGCGGAGGAACCTAATTCAAAAAGAACTTTCCCATCATAAAAGTGGTAATACAAGTCTCTCGCAGCATCTAATGCGGCTATTTGTGTATTAAGATTCTTCGCTTTTCTGACGCCTTGAACGGCACTATATCCACAAGCAAATGATAGATTGAGTTCATTTAAATATTCTGGATGCACCAGGTTGTCACTGTCAATGATCGTAATAAAATCATGATTCCTTACAAACCTCTCACAGGCATATTGATGTGATTTGGTATTACTTGAAAGCACCTGTTCTGGCCGCAAAACAACAATCCGCTCATCCAGATTTCCTAATGTAGATACATCGCATTTATCTGCTACAAGGTAGACCAGATAGTTAGAATAGTTAACTTTTAAAATAGAATTTAGAACGTGAGAGATGGTGTCAATCTGTTCGTACGCTGTAACAATAATCGCATAATCAGCTTCAAATGGCATCTTTAATGATTTTCCAGACTTGCTTTTTAATAACCATAATATAAAAAGTAGCAAAGGCAATACGAGATTATAGCCGATCCCTAACTGAATTATTATCCAAACTACTTCTAATATTTCCATAGTTACTTAGATGGAACCTTATTGAAAATCCAACCAATGAATTTATCATGCTGATTTAAGACTGAAAAATATCTCTTCTTAGCCGCTGAAAAACTCTGACCATATTTAAAAACCCCAACGATTTTATCCGCAAATGACAACCACTCTTTCGACTGATTAATGGTACTCAGTGAAGCAGTTTCAATAATTATAAGATCGAAAAAACGCTTCGCCCAATTTAATCTTTCCGATATCTTTTCGTAGTCAGCTATCTCCATTAACGAGCTATCTCCTCCCCTATTTTTTAGCAACACCATTGGGGTATCATTCATTATCCGCATGTCGAGCTCTTCCCCTCTGAAGAAATCCTCTATATACAGGTCTGTGTTAGCGATACCGCTGATCTGAGGATTTTTAAAATTGCCGTCTATGACCAAAATTCGCTTATTTGTCGTTGCCCAGGCAAATGCAAGGCTCAAAGTTAAAAAGGTCTTGCCCTCTTTGCCATCAAGGCTATTGATTAATAAAACCTTGCCCTTCATATCATTTTCAATTTCGTATCGTATAGACCTCAACTGATTCTTAAATACTTGTTCATGGCTGGAAAGTTCTTCGTTTTGCCAGATACGCCTTAAGTCTATAGATGGAATATCTAAAGTACTTACGTCACCCAAAACAGGCGACTTCGTTTTGTTTGCAAGCACTTCAGCGGAAATAATACTTCGGTCACGTAAAAACAAGATAAACAATACCAAGATTACAAAGAACCCGCTAATGATAGCACTTAGAATCACCAACAACATCTTTTTTGAAGGCTGGGCCAACCCGGGCATACCAGACTGCACAATATTGAGTTTTACGGGTATGCTGGATTCTAAAGTACTTTGGTTGTATTTGTTTAAAATATCAAGGTACTCCTTAGTAGCAATATCAATATTCATGCTATAGGTTTGCACCTCTGCTTCCCTTGGAACCAACTGGTCAAACTGAGCATTCAATTTGTCTAACTGCCGCTCTAGGGAGTTGATGCTATACCTCGATAAATCCATCTTGACTTCAAGACCAATACGCTCTTCCACTAAAGCTTGTTTGGTAGCTAGCGGACTTGTAAGGTACTGGTCAGAAGATTCTGCTATTTCTGCAGAAAGCTCCCGCTGTAAGGAATCTATCGAGACTTTATACCTATCTTCAAAATCATTAGCGTAGTACAAATCATACAAGGCGCTCAATTCCGATTTAGTACTTACAATATTTTGATTAACCTTAGAAATAGTTGCTTCTAGATAACGACGTTCATTCGGACTAAATTTCCTTTCAATTTCATTAAGGGCTCCTGCGTAGGAAGAGGTTGTTTGAACTGCATCCTGTTTTTTTGTATCGTATTCTATGATATTTGCGTACAACTGTTTAGATTGTTCATCTAAATTCAATACCCGGTTTTTGATTTTATAATTTCTAAGTTCGGCCATTTTCTTAGAGAGGGTATCACTCTTCGCCCGAACAAGTTCAGCAAGAAAATCTGTAGACTTCACCTGATTAGTTTTCACTAGAGATGAATAATAACTAATGAATTCCTGAGATAAGGTATTAACAACGAACGCTGAAAGTTCAGGATCGGGAGATTCGAATTGAACATTGATAAAATCACTGTCTCCCGCTCTAAATATCGCCAGCTTCCTTGACAAATTTTCATTATCATAACCCATGGTCTTCAACAAAGTATGCAAGCCGTTTTGATCGGGGTTGTACAAATTCAATTCCTTCATCTGAGAATGGAGAGTGGAATAGGTCGAAATTGCGTGTGCTTTGGCGGCAGCATTCAAATCCAAAAACATTTTGCTTGGTTTCTTAAAAGGCTTAGAACTCTGCAAATCATGAAGAATCAATTTATAGGAAACCTGATCCAATATTTTTTTTTGCTGCATGCCTGAAATCAGGTTACTAAATTCTTGAGAAACCTGTTGTGGCTGCAAAACCACCTGATTTAAAAGGGATTGTTGTTGGTATTGTCGCGTTTCATCAACAATACCTGTTGCAATCTGTGCTTGGGATACATAGGAATCAGCAAGATTTTTAACAAGAAAATAAGTAATGATCAGCGTGACCAGTGGCACAATGATCAATGCTAATATGTACTTTTTTAATATCGCTAAAAATTTTTCTATTTCGTCCATTACTTGATCTCTTCCAGTTTTTTAACAGTTAATTCTTCCAAAGAAGCTTTAGTCAACAAAACATTTGTCTCGGCTTGTAGTTTCGTTGTATAGGATTGATTGTACATGATCGATGATTCGTTATAATCATTTAACGATACCTCCGCCTTTTGATACGCTAGTTTGACTATTTTAAAGTTACTTTCCGCATCCAAAAATGCATCAATTGCAGGTTTTAAAGACTTTTGTGCTTGAATATAGGAAAAATAGCGCTTTTTCACTTCAGTTTCCAATGTAAGCAGATACTCCTGCAGGTTGTATTCAGCAATTTTCACTTGTTCTTTAGCCTTTTTAACCTGACTAGGTTTGCTCAACAGTGCTCCAGGACTTATAGAAATACCAAATTGATACCCCGTCAGTAAATCTTGCGTAGTTACATTAACCAGGTTAGCCTGAGTATTGTTAGATCTGGCAGCATATTGAAAGTTCAAAGGCTCAAGCCAAGAGCTTTTTACAGCACTAACATCATTTTTAGCTGCATTCACTTGACTATTAAATGACTTAATCCTTGGATAATTGTCTCTTGCCACAGCAATCAATTTGTTAAGGTAAAGCTCTGATAATTCACTCAATATACTTTCTTGAGCTTTCAACTCCGTAGTGATTGAACAACTAAAAGTTACTAATAATAGCAAAAAAAGCACTTTTTTATAACAATTCATAGACAGGCATAATAAAGATCAAATATATTATTACTTGCATAAATATTACTAATATTGTAATTTATATACTTGTTAACATGTCTCAATTAATTAACATTATTAAGGAAAACCAAAAAATAAAGAAAATTGTTCACAGAATGTTAATTCCTAAGGGTGAGGCACGGCCAAGACTTTGGGTGAAATGGCTAATCAATCCTTTTGTACATAAAAAAGGTGCCGGAAGTAAAGTCCGCAATAGAACTAGAATGGACGTATTGCCATTTAATAAGTTTGAGCTAGGAAGAAACTCAACCATAGAAGACTTTTCAACAATCAACAACGGTGTAGGAGATGTGTTAATTGGTGACGACACCCTGGTGGGGATGAGCAATGTGGTCATTGGACCGGTAAAAATCGGGAACAATGTTATAATTGCGCAGAATGTGGTAATCAGCGGGCTCAACCACCTATATACTGACATCAGTATTCCCATATCGAAACAAGCAACAGTTACCAAGCAAATTACTATCGAAGATGATTGCTGGATTGCTTCTAATGCGGTGATTACAGCTGGAGTCACAATAGGCAGACATAGTATTGTCGCAGCAGGATCGGTCGTCACCAAGAATGTTGCGCCCTTCAGTGTTGTAGCAGGAAACCCGGCTAAGCTTATAAAACAGTACGATTTCCAGGAGCAGACTTGGAAACGGGTATTTTAGTGGGAATCCGCACCAGCAAATGGGGATTTTCTTCCACAATACCCCACCCTTTTTTTTCCCGAATCCACATTCCGAAATACATAAATACCTATATTTGAAGTATTTTTATGCCATTTTCTGTGAAGTTCATTGGTTGACCTCCTATGGCTTCATATTTGGTAAATATGTGTTGCTTACTAAATTGAATCACCTCAATTAACAAATATGAATAAATCCATACGCTACCTTTTCCTGTTAATTTTACTTCAAACCTATTCATTCTCATCGAAAGCGCAATTCCCATATGTAGAAAGTTTCCGTGCAGCTACGGCACCGGGAATTACATTTGGTGGCGCGCCTTCTGCGTTCTTGACAGCAGCAGGTAGCTCATACGAAGGTGGTACGCCCATCGATCCACAAGGAAATGGCTACCTAAGGTTAACCAACGCTGCGAAAAATCAGAAAGGATATGTGTATAGTAATTCTAACTTCCCATCATTTAATGGATTAAGAGCGGAATTTGAATATTATATTTACGGTGGAAATGGTGCTGACGGAATCAGCTTTTTCCTGTTCGACGCGACTGCAAACCCGTTTACAATCGGGGGATTCGGTGGTTCCCTCGGATACGCCCAAATCACGACTACAAATCCGGTATCTCCTGGCGTAAGTAAGGGATATCTGGCTGTTGGGCTGGACGAATTTGGGAATTTCTCCAACCCAAATGAAGGTAGGCAAGGCGGTTCAGGTTATAAACCTGGCTCAGTGACTCTAAGAGGTAAGGGAGATGGAGCGGCCTTAACTCCTGACAACTACAAATGGCTCACCACAGTACAAACCGAGGAGAAAGGCATCAGTTTAGTTGGGAATGGATTCGGGAGAACCCCCGATTCCACAAACACAGGATATCGACGGGTTTTAATGGAAATGGAACCTCGTCCAGGCGGCGGATATTATGTATCTGTGAAACTAAAACGGGGTGGTTCGGGCATCTTGCAACCGATCACCATTATAGACAGATTTGAATACACCGAACCGGCACCTCCAAATTTACGCTACGGATTTGCTTCCTCCACAGGAGATCAAACGCACTTCCATGAGGTGAGAAATGTATCGATATCAGTTTTCAACGACGCTACCTTGGCTGTCCCCACCGCTGGTAATGATACCCAAAATGCATGTTCTGGCAATCAGGTAAACATAAATGCAATTGCGAACGACGTAACAACTAATACCGGCGCGGCGATAGATCCATCGACTATCGATCTCGATCCGGCCACGGCTGGTGCTCAAAAATCCCGTGTGATCGACGGCAGAGGTACTTTCACTGCAAATAACGATGGAACAGTAACCTTCAGCCCGACATCTTCATTTTCGGGAAGTGTATCGACAACTTATATCGTAAGAGACAGTTATGGCAAGGCTTCCAGCATTGGAACAATTACTATTAATTACACGACACCTTCCGTAGTTGCTAATGCAGGACCAGATCAATTTATCAACTTCAACATTGCCACCCCAACCCAAACTGTCACGTTAGCGGGCAACAATCCGGGAGCAGGCAGTAGTGGAACCTGGACACAAATCTCCGGACCAAACACGGCAAGCTTCAACAGTGCATCCACAAATAATACCACTGTATCAAACTTGATCGGTGGAACCTATATTTTCCGTTGGACCGTAATCGCTGCAGGTGGCTGTACGACAACTGACGATGTAAAAATTGATGTAAACAGGCCTCCTGTTGCAGTTGACGATAATTTCACGACCACGATCAGTACCGACATTGCCATTCCGATACTGGACAACGATACTGATCCTGATGGCGTTACCACCATAGATATCAGCACGGTTGTCATCAAGAATCAGCCGCAAAATGGTACGGCCACTGCCGATCCGGTTACGGGAAAGGTAATTTACCGACCGAACAATGGCTTTTTAGGTAATGATTCATTCACCTATACAATTAAAGACATCCATGGTCTGGAATCCAATATAGCAGTAGTGACCATTAAAGTCAGCCTAGAACCAATAGGTCTGAATGACAATGCCAATACGACAACGAATGCCCAAGTCATCATTCCAGTGATCGACAATGATCCAAGCAGGGCCAATGCAACGGTAATTCCAAATACCAGCCCTTCCCATGGCAACATTTTCATCAACACAGATGGAACGGTTACCTATATTCCTACAACCGGCTTTAGTGGTCGAGATTCATTCACCTATAAAATCAGAAATAACAGCAATGTAGAGTCTGATCCTATTACCGTGCTTGTGAATGTTTACCCAAAAGGAACTGAAGATGTAGAAAATACTTTTACCGGTATTCCGGTTACAGTTGCAGTTAAAGACAATGACCTTAGTAAAATTGGTACAACTGTCATTCCCAACTTAAATCCAACCAATGGAACAATCTCAGTTGATGCCAATGGGGCAATCCTTTACACACCTAACCCCGGCTTTTCAGGAAAAGACAGTTTTACATACAGATTGAGAACGGCAGACGGACTAGACTCTGATCCAATTCTTGCAAATATCAATGTGAGACCGGTGGGCACGGCAGATCATGGAGTATATACCATAAATACACCGCTAAACATCCCGGTGAAAAACAATGATGCGAGTAAAACCGGAACTACAGTTATCATCGCCACGAATCCTACTAATGGGACTGTAATTACAAATGGAGAAGTGATTACCTATACTCCTAATGCAGGTTTCACAGGCACCAATACATTCAACTATATTCTGCGTACAGCAGATGGTTTGGAGTCAGCTCCGATCACGGTTACAGTGACCTCTGTAGCTGGGATACCTATTGGTTTACCAGATGTAGCCACTACTCCAGCCGGTATTCCGGTATCCATTCCTGTCAAAGCAAATGATCCCAGTGCGACCGGAACGACAGTCGTTGTGGCCAGCCAACCTTCAAATGGTTCGGTGGTATTGAATGCAGGAGTACCTATCTATACACCTGCTAACGGATTCTCTGGAAAAGATACATTTACCTATACGCTTCGCGATGGCAGTAATATAGATTCTGCACCCATTACCGTAACAGTGAATGTAAAACCAGTAGGTACTGCAGATGTGGCCAGCACTATCGCAGGCACTCCGGTAACGAGCCCGGTTAAAGACAATGACCCAAGTAAAACCGGCACAACCGTGATACCTGTGGCCAGTCCCAACGGTGGAACAATCACCGTAAATCCTACGGGTACAGTCACTTACACTCCATTAGAAGGCTTCTCAGGCAAAGATAGCTACACATACCTGCTTAGAACGGCTGATGGTATTGATTCAGATCCGATTACAGTAAACGTAACGGTTAAGCCTGTGGGAACTACAGACAATGTGAGCACAGCGCTGAACACGTCGATCGCGATACCAGTTAAAAATAATGACCTGAGTAAAGCAGCTACCACAGTCCTGATCAACACTACGCCGCTTCACGGAACAGTGAATGTCAGCACTGAAGGTATTGTTACATTCAACCCTACTACTGGCTATAATGGCCCTGATACATTTACCTATATCTTAAGGACCGCTGATGGTGTAGATTCAGATCCAATTACGGTGAATGTAAATATTACAAATCGACCAATCGGAACTGCTGATGAAGTCACCACTCCTTTTAACACACCAATTACTATAGACGTAAAAGCAAATGATGCCAGTGCCGCAACTACTTCAGTAGTTCTGGTTACTCAGTCTTTGAATGGAACAGCAACATTAAATACTTCGGGTCAGGTACTGTTTACTCCCGCGGCAACTTTTTCAGGTAAAACTACTTTTACTTACAAATTGAGAGCTGCCGACAATTCAGAATCAGACCCAATTACGGTTACAGTTAACGTTAAACCGGTTGGTACCGCTGATAATGCAACAACTCCGATAAACACCCCTGTTACCATTAACCTCAAAAACAACGATCCAAGCAAAATTGGAACTACACCTGTCATTCTCAGCACGCCAGGCCATGGCGTTGTCGCAATTGATGCTAATGGAAATGCAGTATTTACACCTACACCAGGCTATACCGGTGCAGACACCTTCACTTATAAATTGAGGACTGCGGACGGTATAGAATCGGACCCAATTACTGTAGGTGTTTCCATCACCCCTCCTATTCCCGCACCGAATCTAACAGGAACTATCCCAACCGGACAGCCTTTAAACATAGCTGTTCCATTGCCAACAGGAGGAACAACTATTGTGGTGACCGGACCAACAAATGGTACGGTGACTATAGACCCTACTACAGGAAGACCTATTTATACATCCAACCCTGGATACTCCGGACCTGATTCATTTACTTACATCATCAGAGATGCGAATGGCAATGAATCTTCCGTAGGTATCGTTACCATTACAGTTGTCAAACCCGCAAAAATTGGTGTCGCGAAAGCGCTCCTGTCTAATGTAAGAAGCGCTGATGGCACTGTAAAATTGAATTACCTGTTTACTTTAGTAAACTTAGGTGATATAGGAATCGACAGGGTCAGCCTTACCGATGACCTTGCAGCTGCTTTTCCTGGTAGAAATTTCAGTGTAACCAGAATTTCCAGTTCAGGTACATTGAGAGCAAGTACAGCATTTAATGGTACGACTGTTAAAGAAATGCTGTTGAACACCAGTACACTTGCAGCTAACTTTAAAGAACAGGTAGAACTTGAAGTGACTTTCGCTGCAAATCAGGTAGGCGGATCATTTACCAATTCAGCGACCGCATCTGGGTTCTCGGTGAGCAATGGTGCTGCTACTTCAGACATATCCACAAATGGACTGACTCCTGACCCTAACACTCCGGGAGATGTAACTCCTTCTGCACCTACGCCAACAGTGATCCTTGTAGCACAAGACATTACACTGCCTGTGACTACCGATCAGCCAATTGTAGTACCCATCCCTGTTCCTACAGGTGGAACCGTAATCATTACCAATCCTCCTAAAAATGGAACAATTACCATCAATCCTACAACTGGTCAACCGGTTTACACACCAAATGCGGGATACAGTGGTCCGGATGATTTCACTTTCATCATCAAAGATGCCAACGGAAATGAGTCGCAACCTGCGAAAGTTACCATCACAGTAAGTTCACCAGCAAAAATTGGTCTGGCAAAAGCACTGATAGGCAATGTCAAAAACTCGGATGGCAGCTTCAACCTCAGGTACCAGTTCACCCTGGTAAATTATGGCGACGCTGCAATCAACAACGTTAGTTTAATTGAGAATCTGAACCTGGCTTTTCCAAATACCAACTATCAGATTATCGACGTAAGCACAGCCTCTACAAGTGGCCTCAGGATCAACCAGGGCTACAATGGCAATGCAACACCAAACCTATTGTTGGCCACCAGCACCCTGGCTGCGAAAAGCAAACAGACAGTGACACTGGAAATCAAAGTCGTGTTATTAAACGAGAGCGGAACATTTATCAACTTTGCAATCGCGAGAGGAAATTCTGCCGCGGACGGCACCTTAGTGGAAGACCAATCTACCAATGGCTTTAATCCGGATCCGATCACCGCCGGCGATGTTTCTCCATCTGTTCTTACGACTGTAACGTTGGTTAAAGAAACCTTGAAAATCCCCGGTGGATTCTCTCCTAACAACGATGGCATCAACGACTTTTTCGTTGTTGAAAACGCAGGAGATCAGGCAATATCTCTGGAAGTATTCAATAGATGGGGCAATAGAATATACAAGGCTGCTAAATATGACAACTCCTGGAATGGAAAAACTACCGAAGGTATCCATATTGGTGATGATGTGCCGGCAGGTACCTACTACTACATCATCACAATAGGTAATAAAGATAAACGTGTTGGATACATTACAATTAACAGATAATATGAAAAGGCTTACAGGAATTATACTACTATCCTATTTAATGTTGTTTTGCAGTGATGCAAAAGCTCAGCAGGATGCGATGTATACTCAATATATGTTCAACACACTCGCAATTAACCCTGCCTATGCCGGTAGCAGAAATGTGGTGTCAGCAACAGCATTATATAGAAATCAATGGACTGGAATAGAAGGTGCCCCAAAAACTGGTACACTGACTATGGATGCTCCTATTTTAAATAAGAGAATGGGTGTTGGTGTACAGGTATTTTCGGATAAACTTGGAATCACACAGACCAATGGCGCCTCGCTAAGCGGTGCATACCGCATCAGGATGGACAGGGCATCATTGAGTTTTGGTATTCAGGGAAATTTCAGTCAATACCGTGCGAATTTCACAGAAGTGCCTCTGGGCAGCTCCCCAAATTACGATCCGGCATTTGCCGATAATGTAAGCAAATTTCTTTTCAATGTGGGAACTGGCGTATACTACAACTCAGATAAATTCTACATTGGTCTTTCTGCGCAGGACATCATGCCAAACAAATTAACTTCTTACACTGCTAACGATATCGCCTTGGGAAGTAAACAAGCACTGCATGTATTCTTAGCTACAGGCTATGTCTTCCCCTTAAATGACGATTTTAAGCTCAAACCTTCCGTATTGTTCAAAGGTGTGAAAGGTGCTCCACTCGAGGCAGATATCAACGCGGCCCTTTGGATCAAGGATGTGATCAGTATCGGTGCTCAGTATCGCACGAGTGCAGATATCGCAGCTATGATCGAAATTCAGGCCACTCCTCAGATCCGCTTGGGCTATAGCTATGATAGAAGCACAACTGCTTTACAAAACTTCAATTCCGGCAGTCACGAGATCATGCTTCGATACGAGTTTGGATTTGAACGCGGTAAAATTTTATCACCAAGGTATTTCTAAGAACTGATCATGAAACAACGCATATATAAATTAACAATTATAGCAATCCTCTTAGTCCTTACCGGATTACAGCAGGTTCAAGCCCAGTCATCTAAGGCAGCTGATAAGGCTTTCAAAAAAGCAGCTGTAGAGTTCAATGGCCTAAGATATGTCTCGGCTATCCCTAAATTATTAGATGTCATAAAGATCGATCCTGATTATGTAAAAGCACAAGAAATGCTTGCATATAGCTACAGGATGATAAAAAACTACAGTCAATCATTGATTTGGTACGAGAAACTGAGTCAACAGAAAACCCTTGATCCAAAATGGGCGCTTTACTACGCCGAAGCACTTGCAAACAGTCAGCAATATGAACGCTCGGAAGGATGGTACAGAAAATATTCTGCACTTGCACCCGGCGATAAACGTGCCACTTCATTTGCAACAAGCAACACTAATGATTTCAACAAAAATATCGGCAACTGGAAAGTTTCATTTGTCAATATAAACAGTTCGGGCGATGACTATGCGCCAGCTTACTATAAAGATGGACTTATCTTTTCCAGTAACAGGAAAGTTCAGCAGCTGACAAAAACTGTTTTCGGCTGGAACAACACCCCCTTTACCGATATCTATCGGGTAGTGAGCTTAAAAGATATAAAAAATGTAAATGCCGACAGTCTGCTTGCCGCGGGTCAGGCTTCGAGTAACAGGAACTATAAATTTAATGATGATGATACTGCGCCCACAAGTAACGACAGTAAGACACTGGGTGCCTATAACCCTTCTATCGAACGAGACACACTTGCACTTTTATTATCGAAAAAGATCAATATCACTCCGATCAACGGAAATATAAATACTAAATTCCACGATGCTGCCCCAGCTGTATTCCCAGATGGATCTATCATTTTCACCAGAAATAATCACTATAATGGAAGTACAAAAACGAGCGAAGAAGGCATTAACAAATTAAAGCTTTTCATTGCTAGCGGGCCCAACCTTGACAAAATAACTCCATTCCCTTATAATAGCAATGAGTATTCTGTAGGGCATCCAACTTTAAGTAAAGACGGAAAAATCCTGATCTTTGCTTCCGATATGCCTAATGGCTTTGGTGGAACAGATCTTTATTATTCTGTTAGTTCTGGCAATGGGCAATGGACCAGACCGGTAAATCTTGGAAAAAACATCAATACCGAAGGAAATGAAATGTTCCCGTTTTTTGATAAAGACAACACGCTTTATTTTTCTTCAACGGGGCATCCTGGCTTAGGCGGATTGGATTTGTTTGAAGTAGAGCTAAAAGAAATGAAGGCCAGCTCCCGACCAAGGAATATGGGTGTTCCGATCAACACTCCTACTGATGACTTTGCACTGATCAGAAGTGAGGATGGAAAAAGTGGATTCTTTAGCTCAAACAGAAGAGGTAATGACGACATCTACCGATTCTCCAGATCCACGTCGCGGATTTTGCTTGAAGGAACTGTTACCGATGCCAGAACAAGATTGCCTTTAGCTGGTAGCCGCATCCTGATGCGTCACCTGGATGGTACCGATACTTTACGTACAGATTCAAAAGGCTATTTTAAAAGGGAATTACCTAGAGAAATGGATTACGAAACCACAGCACAAAAGATTGGTTATGTCAACTCTATCGGTTTTGTGAGTTCTTTAGGAATCACTCAGGATACCACGATCCGATTAGATCTGAAGTTAAATAAAACGGAAAATGCCCAGCAATATGTACTAAACAACTGTGATTCCCTGAAAAAAGTATTTGCCGTTCAAAATATTTACTATGACCTGGACCGCTATGAAATCCGTCCGGACGCAAAACCAGCTCTGGATGAATTGGTTGCTTTAATGAGGAAATATCCTGAGATTACAGTACTAACCTCCAGCCATTGCGATAGTAGAGCTTCAGAAGAATACAACAGGAAATTATCACTCAACCGAGGTGGAACAGCTAAAGCTTATTTAGTATCGAAAGGCATATCGGCAAGCCGTATTAAAATAGAATATTACGGTAAAACGAGATTGGTCAACAGATGTTTCGACGGAGTTCCCTGTTCAGAAGCTGATCAGCAGCTAAACAGAAGGACTGAGTTTGATGTCATACTTAATGGGGTCAATATCACCAGACAGAACTGCAACGACAAATAACTACATTGTGCCTACAAAAGCAAAAAGCTGGATCTCCTTAATGAAGATCCAGCTTTTTTATATAAAGATGTTTTTTTAGACTTTCTCTTTCTGCACAGCCGCAGGTAGAGTCTTCAATAAGATTTTAAGATCTAACCAGAATGAATGGTTTTGTGCATAAAAGTTGTCCAGCTTTTTACGTTCGCGCTCCGACATATCCGCCTTACCCCTTCTACTTACCTGCCAAAGTCCGGTTAGTCCAGCAGGCCCCAGGAACCTCATTGTCCACTCATTTGAAGTCAGCATTTCCGCTTCATATAAAGGCAAAGGCCTGTTCCCTACCAGGGACATATCGCCGATGAATACATTGAAAAGTTGAGGAAGTTCATCAATACTGTACGTCCTGATGAAACCACCAAATTTGGTAATTCGGGGATCATTTTTCAGTTTCACGAAAGTGGTGGCACCAGTTTCTGATTTATCATATTGGTTGAGGTCTGATAACTGTGTCAACTCTGCGCTGGCTCCCGCACGCATAGAGCGGAACTTGTAAAAATCAAAAATCTTATAGCCCGTTCCAACACGTTTACTTTTAAAAATAACAGGGCCCTTAGATTCCAGGGCGACAATAGCACCAACAACCAAAAATAAAGGGGAAAGCATCAATAGTGCAGTGCCTGAAGCCACCACGTCAAAAAGCCGTTTGGGAAAAGGAATTTTATAATTAAAATCAATAGCCGAAAGATCCGACAATTGCGGTTTGATCAATTTAAATTTAACCAGGAAAAATATACGTTCACATAAATCCTTTGCTGGTATCGGAGCTACATATAGGTCATTTACTTTGTGTTTCATGGCCAGGTTCCTCACCTCAGGGTTCTTATCTTTGCCCAATAAAATGATCACAAGTCCCTTTAACAATACATTTTTTTTCAGTTTTGTGATGTAACTAAAACAGTTGAGCTGGTCATCGACTTCCAAAATAATCACATCCGGGAGCGTATAAATAGACTGATCGTTTATATAAGCATCCAGTTCATCAATATTCGACTCTGAATGAACCTCAAAATCCTCATTCAATCGAGGCAGAAGTTCCGCAGTAAATGATGGTGCCGAAAATAACAGCGATATCGATTTATGACGATGAGAATTAGCTTCCGACTGAATCATATTTCCTGAATACATTAATGATTGTTTCTTTTAATTGTGTTGGGTTAAAGGGTTTTGGTACGAAATCATCCAGTTGAAAAGGCATCAGCGAAACCCTTTCCGACAAATTATTCGCCCCGGAAAGTATAATAACGGGAGTGTCACGATAAAATCCACTAATTTTCAAGTTGTAGATAAAAGAACTGCCATCAAAGTAAGGCATTTCAAGATCCGACAAAATTAATGCAGGTGAATTTCCTTCTTCCAGCCAGCTTAAGGCCTCAACGCCACTGGTTTTAATCACCAGGTCATAATCGGGAGATAAGACAAAATTGAGTAATTTGAGTATGCTGACTTCATCATCCACGATCAAAATCTGTTTCTTAGCCATCTTTTTTGGGTCAATAAGTTGGGTATCTATTAGCTATAACGAACATACGAATTTTTGTATTACATTTTTAAAGAATTAGAATAATTTCCCGAAAACCACTGGTTCTAACAAAGAAAAATGCAGTTAAAACTCAATATTTTGAGTCTCAACTGCATTGTATGAATAGGAGGTAATGATCCTATAATAAAAATGTTAATTTTTAGGCTGTACCCTACCGGATTTTCTATCCTGGTCGCGGCCAATTAAATAACCTGCTCCAGCACCGACTACACCACCAATGATGGCACCTCTTCCGTCTTTTTTATCTAGCAGTACTCCACCAAGAGCACCAGCACCAGCACCAATAGCTGTTCCTTTAGCAGCTGCACTCCAGCCTTTTTTCTTTGTAGTAGTTTCGCTGTACTGTCTTGGGGCAGGAGCTGCGTCATTCCGCTCTGAAAGCAACAACGTACGTTTCTCTTCCCTGACCTGAGCAGCTACGCGAGCGTCTTCCTGCTGTTTGGCCAAAACTTCTCTCTGCGCTACTTCTGCCCTTTTAAAGCTGTCCAATTTCAAACTATCTTTTACAGCTGCAACAGCTTGTTGTTTTGCGATTGCCTGTTCCTTTGCGTTGTTGCTGCAAGCAGATAATACTGTAGCTAGTGCTAATATTGAAAATACATATTTCATGACTTTAAAATTTAAGGTTAAAAACCATACTATAGAAAAAATGATGCCAGAAATCACTTATCGTCCAAAGGAGAATTCCTGACTTCGTCGTCCTTACTATCATTCTCTCCATCCGGATTTCCGGAAATCATGTCATTGTCGTTATTCAAAGTGGCTTTAAAATCTCCGGCTTCTGAAGAGTGGTCTGCATCTAATCCCAGATTCTGGTCTTGCTCCTGATTTTCTATTTTCCGCGTGTTATCCATATCTTTCTATTTCTTATTCTCCGTTCTTTGTCATTTTATTTAATCACAACCTAGCCACAACAACAAACAAGCCTACCTTAAGTTTCATCTTTTAATCTACATGTAATAATCTATGCCAGACGGCAAATCGCCATTTTGTATTGACCTTTATATTACCTACTTTCACCGCGATATATATTTCACATTATGCGTACAACAGGAAAAGTTAAATGGTTTAATTCTGCCAAAGGATTTGGATTTATTACTCCGGAAGATGGAGGAAAAGATATTTTCGTGCACTTCTCCGCAATCTCAGGAGATGCCTTCAGGGAACTGAACGAAGGTGACAGCGTAGAATTTGAATTGAATGATGGCAAAAAAGGGCCGGAAGCTCAAAACGTTACTGTACTTTAACCGTCACTCGATCCATAAAAAAGGGGTATGCATCTGCATTACCCCTTTTTTATGGAGGAAATTTATAATTTTGGAATCAAATGAATCAAATCATCAGTGTTCTCGGTTGTGGCTGGTACGGTCTACCCCTGGCTCAGTCCCTCGTGGCTGCAGGCCATCAGGTAAAGGGCTCGACTACAAGTCCCGATAAACTCTCCCTACTCCAAAAAAGTGGAATTCAGCCTTTCCTCATCGATCTGCAGGAAGGTGCCGGTACTACTAATCCTGATTTTTTCAATTGTGACGTTCTGGTCATTTGTATTCCCCCTAAAAGAAGTTCAGGGGAACAAAGTACTTACCCGCTCAAAATCGACAACATCAGGCAGGCTGCAAGAAACAGGTCTTCAAAAGTGATTTTCATCAGTTCAACTTCTGTATATGGAGAAAACAATGCTGAAATTGATGAAACGGTATTCACTGCTGCACATACAGCCTCTGGAAAAGGTATGCTGGAGGCGGAAACCTTATTGTTACAAGAGCAAAGCTTCCCAACTACAGTGCTCAGGTTTGCCGGATTGGTAGGTCCGGGGAGAAACCCAGGGAGATTTTTTGCTGGGAAATCAGATATCCCCAATGGTCAGGCCCCGGTAAACCTCATCCACCTGACTGACTGCATCCAATTGACCATTGCTTTAATCCAACAGGATGTATTTGGTCATGTGTTTAACGCCTGTAGTCCCGACCATCCTCAAAAACAACATTTTTACACCAAAGCAGCTGCAGTTTCCGAATTGCCTTTGCCTCATTTTATCGATGAACTTGGGGACTGGAAGGTCATCCGCTCGGAAAAAAGCGCCACTGTCTTAAATTATAAATACGTGATAGACAATTGGTCAGACTGGCTTGACCGACATATGTCGTAATTTAATTCCCCCCTTCTCTCATAAAATGATATATTGCTCTTTATTATAAAAAATAAATAGATGAAACTGACCGTTTGGGGAGCCGCACAACAGGTGACAGGAAGCATGCACCTTTTGCAGACAACCGACTACACTATATTAGTAGATTGTGGCCTCGATTATGAAAAAGGAACTTATCAGGAAGAAAACCAGTATTTTCCCTTTGACCCCAGTTCCATAGACCTGGTCATATTAACTCACGCACACATCGACCATTCCGGAAATCTTCCCACGCTGGTCAGAATGGGCTTTGAAGGACAGATTTTGTGCACACCGCCCACAGCCGATCTCTGCGAACTGCTGCTCCTGGATTCCGTCAATATTTTCATCAGCAAGCAAAACAAACGCAGCAAAGGGCGCCGCGGCAGTCATTCTGGACCTAAGCCGCTTTATCTGCAAAAGCACGTGATGGACACCATGGACCGCATGGTCACTGTCGGTTTCCATAAGGATTTTCAGGTTACCGACCACATCAAGCTTCAGTTCATTCCAGTAGGCCATCTACTGGGTGCCGCAGCTGTAGTACTCACGATAACGGAAAACGGAACACAAAAAAAGATTGCTTTCACCGGCGATATTGGAAGATCCAATTATCCGGTATTGCGGGATCCGGAACCGATCCCTCATGTCGACTACCTTGTCTCCGAATCCACCTACGGTGGCAGGTTTCACACTACAGAAACCACACTTCAGGAAAAACTAATAGAGACCATCAACGAAACTTGTATCAAATTTCCCGGACGCCTCATCATCCCCGCTTTTAGTATCGGACGTACACAAGCATTGGTCTATTCACTGAATAAGATTTTCAGTAAAGGGCTGTTGCCACCTGTTAAGATTTTTGTTGATAGTCCCCTGGCCAGCTTTGCGACAGACATTTACCGAAAGCATCACGATCTTCTCAATGAAGAATCACAGGAGTTTTACCGCAGTCAGGGAGATCAGTTTGAATTTGAAGAACTGACCTACGTTCACGATAAAAAAGAAAGCCTTTCTGTCTCCAATTATCATGAACCCTGTATCATCATCTCCTCCGCCGGCATGCTGGAAGGTGGTCGGATCCAGGACCACCTCTACTATAACATCCAAAATTACTACTGCACCATACTGTTCATTGGCTATTGCGCCAAAGGTACACTCGGAGATCGGCTGTTGCGCGGAGATCCCATCATTCGGTTGAGAAACCGCGACCTCATGGTATACGCCACCGTCAAGCAAACAGATCTGCTGAGCGGACATGGAGATCACAAGGACCTGGTAGAAATGGTCAGTCACCAAAATCCGGGGCAGTTAAAATCTGTTTTCCTGGTTCATGGTGAATCCAGCCGAATGAAAAGCCTTGACAAGAGTCTGAGCGAAGCAGGATACGAGGTGATCATTCCTGAAAAAGGAGAATCTTACGAGCTTTGACAGCTGGAGGACCAAGCAATACTGTATCTTATACTATACACTTTTTAGGCATTTTAACCTGATCATACCTTTTTTTATCCAATGCGACAATCTTGATTAAACAACTGATTGTGAATCGATTCTCAACTTAAACGTGCTATTTTTCCCTTTGGCAGGATTATTTCATGGAGATTAGTATCCAGATTCATTACCTGGGTTACAAAACATCTAATCTATAAAAAAATGAAATCAAAAATTACAAAAGCTGCAATGGTACTGTCCTTAGTAGGATTATCGTCGCAATTATTCGCTCAAGAAGACGCTCAAACTTCGGAAAGCTTTTCCAAAAAATATTTCCGCACATGGTCTGTTGGGCTAAACGGTGGAATGCTTACCCACTACACTCCTTTCAACAGCAGAACAAATGGCGATTTCAACACGCCATATGAAAATTGGGGTTACGGTGGTTATATCAAAAAGCAAATCGTTCCCGGATTTGGTATCCAGGCAGATTTCCTTGCAGGTAAAGTAGGTGGCGCCAATGTAATCGGAGGAACTAAAACTACTTTCACCAGCAGAATCGACTGGTCTGCAGCGGTTAGCGGTAACTTCACTGTTGCCAACCTGAGCTTAAATCAAAAACGTAACATCCTTTCTCCTTATGCAACCATCGGTGCTGGTTATATGTCCTCATCGGCAAATACCAACGATCCACGTGGTGGAAATACAAACTATGGAGAGAACTGGTTTGTACCAGTTGGAGCAGGTTTCAAACTGGGTGTATCTAAAGGCGTAAATATCGATTTAGGTTACACAGTTAATTTCATGAAATCTCAGAACTTCGACGGTGTAACTGGCGGAGCAAATGACAGGTTCTCTTATGCACATGCTGGTTTAGAAATCGCATTGGGTAGAAAAGGAACTTCTCAATTACAAAACTTCAGCCCTATCGCTGCATTGCGTGAAGAAAGTGCTGCTGAATCAGCTGCTTTAAAAGCTGCTTTGATGTCTTCTGAAGAGAAAGCATTGAGAGAAAGAGAAGCAATGGCTGCTAAATATGCTCAAGAAATGGGCGATGATGATGGTGATGGTGTAGCTAACAAATTCGACAAATGCCCAGGTACTCCTGCAAACACAGTAGTAGACGGAGCTGGATGTCCATTGAAAGCACCTAGACCGATCATCCAGGAAAAAGTAATCATCACTGAAGCTGATCGTAAAGTAGTTGATGAAGCCATCAAAAACTTAGAATTCGACTTAGGTAAATCTACAATCAGACAAAAATCATATCCTACTTTGGATAGAGTTGCTGCCCTGTTGGTAGAGAAAAACTTTAGCTTGAAATTGGCTGGTCACACAGATAACACTGGTTCTATGGCTTTAAACCTTCGTTTGTCTAAAGACAGAGCCGAAGCCATCAAAGCTTACCTGGTATCACAAGGCGCTAATGCATCACGTATTGAAGCAACAGGTTACGGTCCAAACCAACCTATCGCATCTAACAAAACTGCTGATGGTCGTCAGAAAAACCGTAGGGTAGAATTCACATTGTTCTAGTCTGCAACAACAGCACAAAAAGCCCAGCCTGTATGATACAGGCTGGGCTTTTTTTATTAAAAAAATATTAGCGTCCTTCAGATTTTAGTGTCCTTCAGATTTTTCCTTTGGAACAAAGATTAAAGAAGCGATTACCGACAATACCAATACACCTCCCACTATCGACAGGGACAAAGGAGAAGAAATGTGATAGATCGGAGCAATCACCATCTTGATACCGATAAAGGAAAGGATCACTGCCAAACCGTATTTCAATAAGCTAAACATGTGAATGAAATTGGCCAATAAGAAATACAAAGCACGTAAACCTAAGATCGCGAAAATGTTAGAGGTATATAAGATCAAAGGATCATCCGGCGCAATCGCAAAAATAGCAGGAATAGAATCTACTGCAAAAAGCACATCGGTAAATTCAATTACCGCTACTACCACCAATAAAGGTGTAGCTACTTTAATCCCATTCTCTATGGTAAAGAACTTACCGCCATCAAATTCTTTACTCACTTTAAAGAACTTGTAGATCAGGCGCGCGCCTGCACTCTTACTGAAATCCTTCTCTTCATCATCGTCATCATTGCTCAGGCCAGATTTGATACCTGCATAAACCAGGAACAAACCGAAGATCAGCAATACGATATTGATACGTACTTCATGACCAAACAGCGTCATTTCCGGCAAATAAGTTAGATTGATCAGACCTACGCCAGCAAAGATAAATATCGCCCGGAAGATCAATGCTCCGATAATTCCCCAAAACAATACCTTGTGATGGAGCTCTTTAGGCACATTAAAAAAGCCAAATACGAGAATAAAAACAAAGAGGTTATCTACAGACAATGCCTTTTCAATCCAGTAGGCCGACTGAAACTGCGTGAATTTTTCAAACCCGGATACATAATAGATAACCCCACTGAACAACATAGACAGAGAGATCCATACGATCGACCAGATGGCAGCCTCCTTACTGCTCACTGCATGCACCTTCTTATTGAATACGCCAAGATCCAGCAGTAGCATAACTACGACCAGAACGGCAAAGCCCACGATGACCCCGGGGTGATTGATTAAATTATCCATTTTTCTTATTGTGTTTAATATATATAATTTGGGTGTTATAAATCTTGCCTAAAAATGCTAAAAAAGATCGGTCTTCAGCATGGCTTTTAGAATATTCGCCTGTACATCGAAATTATTCAGATGGTTCAGGAAATTAATGTCCGATATTTTGAGGTAATTTTCTTCCAGTAAATCCAGAATCTCCCTGGGAATGAAAGTTTTCAATGCCGCGGCACTGCTCTCCAGCTTGTCGTTTTTGTAATTAAGCTCTTGAATGATCCTACCCTTTTCCGACAAATTATTGGTCCAGTCGATCCCCTCCAGTTCGCTTAGCTCAAAAAACAGGAACAGATTTCTACTCGGGAAGAACAAAAAATGACGGTCGATATCAAGAAATTTATACAATTCAATGATCAGTTGGCCGGACTTCAGCCCGTAAAAGAATTCGGTCCGGAAATCATGCTTACACAACAAGCCCATCAGCTTCCTTTGGATGCTTGCGTGCATATCTATATACATTTCCGCAGGATCAAATTCGATCAAAGTACCCAATTGTTCAGAACTAATGTCGTAAAAGAAGTCTTTGGCGTATCGGGAACTAAAGCTATTGATTCCCTTTGCAAAGGGAAATTCCTCCGTATGGTCAGACAGTACTTCAAATAATTTCTTCAGGGACTGGTTGATTTTCAGGGATTGCCTTTGCTTATCCAGTTTAAAGGCATTTTCGGACAATACTGTATCACTCATTTTTCTGATCATCTCCTTATTCAGGAGCATCTCATCATAGATCAGCGTTACATTTTTCTCATTGCTTTTCTTGATCTTCCTGAGCAATTCGATCAAGCTAGCGGTAAACTGCACATGGAAAAGCTCCAGCTTATCAATGTCCAGTTCTTCATTATTCTCAAACAGCTGATGGATGACCTGGCTTCGTAAATAGATTTTATAGACGATCTCCTCCCCAAAAAAAGCAGAGAGCAGCTGTAAACGGCTGATCTCTGCACGGGATTCCCTCAATATATTTACATGGCGTTCATCCATTTATCGAAATTAATTAACGCGGGTAACGTTCTTTTTCAACTCTGTCTCCAAAGTTTTCAGTTCCCCATCCAGCACCCTACGGCTCTGTGCTCCGGCTTCATGAATTTTCTTCACTTCGTTCAAAGTTTCTATCAATGATGAAGTTGTCATTTTCAAAGTCTCCAGAGAAACTACCGTTTTCTCATTTTCCTTAGCCACATCAATGCTGTTCTGTTTCAGCATCTCCGCATTCTTTTGTAAGATGGTATTGGTGGTATCCGAAACCTTCTTCTGCATCTCCACATTGGCCTTTTGCCTTTGCAGGGCTACAGCAATGGTCAATTGGTTTTTCCAAACCGGAATGGTTGTAGAGACAATCGACTGCGCCTTCTCCGCGATAGAAGTATTGTTATTCTGAACCACACGGATCTGCGCCAGCGATTGCAACATGATGAAGCGAACGATCTTCATGTCTGCCAGACGCTTATCCAGACGGCTAATGAAATCTCTTAAGTCAGCAATCTCATAATCCTGGTAATCAGCAGGTCGGCCTTCCATCTCTGCCAACTTAATGCTCAGTTCATTGAACTTCAGTTGACCTGCAATGATCAGTTCTTCCATTTGATGGATATACCCCACGTTGCTGTCGAACATGGTCTGTAGGGAACTGTTATCTTTAATAGAGTTCAGGCGGCCAGCTTTGATCTTATTCGTGATCTTGTCAACATTATTGACCACTACATCGTATTTCTGGAACAGCTTTTTGACATCCACTACCAGGTTTTTCAGGAATGGGATCTTGGAAATAAAAGATTTAAAACCACTCTGTTCCAGTTCACCCACATCGATATAGTTCAGCTCTGTGAGCAATTCATTGATCAGTCCACCCACTTCCCCACTGTTGTAGGTCCGCACGGAAGACAGGAAATCATTACTGTACTTCTCCATCGAATTCTGCGCATCCGAACCGTAGTTCAGGATAGAATTCACATCAGAAGGTTCCAGAGATTTTCCCATTTCCTGATACTTCTGCTCATCTTCTTTCGACAAAACCGTCAAATCTACATTGCCGTCTTTATCGATCTTCGCCGGAGTCAGGCTTGGTATCGTATTTTCGTTTGTTTCCATAGTTTTATGTTGTCAACAACCTATAAATAACTCATTGTTACCGTTTTCACAGTCTCTTCCAGTTTCTTATCTTTAGTAGGCTCACCTATTGCATTGAACTTCCATTCGCCGTTCTTCTTGTAGAAAACGCCCATTACCATGGAAACATGACCGGCAAAGCCAGCTTCATTGGCGATATCATATTTTGCAAAAACCTCGTTTACCCTTTTCGGTGTACCCTCATAGATGCGGATAGAAGCAAAAGGAATGGTACCGAAATCATGGCCACGGAAACTGTTCAGCACAAAAGCCACATAGTTTACCGCAGGATTAAGTCGGGAAAAATCCAGTGTAATCACTTCATTATCCAGTCCGTCATCTCCGCTCATGTCACCTGTCAGGTCATCACCGCTATGGCGTACAGCGCCATCTTTAGAGCCCAGGTTACCAAAATAAACCACCTCTGTCAATTGCTTTTGCTCATTGTACATCGCACAGCTACCATCCAGATCCACAGCCTCTTTGGTCTTGCCAAAGCCAAACATACCTTTTTTCTCTATAGCGCCCCAGTTGATGCCTACGCAAACGCTCTGTAGCTTGCTGCCATTGCTTTTTTCAAGACTGATCCGCTGTCCTTTTTGAAGATTAATTGCCATAATACTTATTGATATTTGTTTAAATAATCCTGCAGACCACCTTTCATGCCCATGCCTACAGCTTCAAATTTCCATTTATTGTCACGTTTGTAGATCCTGCCAAATTCAATAGCAGTCTCGATAGAGAAATCTTCCTCCAATTCGTATTTCAACAATACTTCGTTGGTAGATGCATCAAAAATACGGATAAAAGAATTCCTTACCTGTCCGAAGTTCTGTCTTCTGCTTTCTGCCTCGTGAATGGTCACAACCAGGCAAATCTCCGACACATTCGGACCAGCCTTGGTCAAATCTACTTTAATTTGCTCATCATCACCATCTCCGTCTCCGGTCAGGTTGTCACCTGTATGTTCCACTGCTTCGTCCGGCGATTTTGTATTGTTATAAAACACCAAATGTTCGTCAGAAACCAATTTTTTATTCTCATTCAATATAAAAGCCGAAGCATCTAAGTCAAAGGCAGTTCCCGTTGTAGAACTGTTGGTATCCCAACCCAAACCAATGGTAAATTTCGGGGCATCAATGTTTTCTCTTTGCCCTTTTTGTAAGTTAATGGCCATATTTAAATCAATTTATAGTTCTTATTATTTAAGTAGTTCTTGATAAAATTCAAATTCTTCGAATAGCTTTCTATAGTGTGGTAACTGTTGCCCAGCGAAAGGTTATACAGTTCGGTAATGAACTCCTCCGTCTGGCGTTCCATGAACAACAGGAAGCTATTGAAATCGCAATTTAGGATATATTTAACAATCCTTGTATTAAAACGGAAATTACCGCTTTTGATCACTTCATCCAGATCGGCTATTGATTTGATCTGGTGGTAATTCAGGTGGTTTTCTATATTCGGATGAATGTCCTGGTTTACCAGTTCGGCAAAATACAGCATAAAAATATCGTTTTTAAGGCCGTATTCCTTCACCATTTTCATAATCATCTTTTCATGACTTCCCGTGATCTTGATATCGTCCAGAAAGAACAGCACTTTATCTTTTATAAAGTCTTTGTCGATATGAAAAGAGTCATTCCCGATCAGCTTCAGTCGGTCTTCGGCACTCAGTGCTCCATAATCCTCTTTATAAGTGATGGTACGGTGTACTTTTGCCTCCTGGATCACCATACGGTTGTTTTCCACCAACCAATGGTTCAGGCGGTAAACAAAATAGTTCTTCATCGCAAAAGTAGCGGTCGGGATAAAACAATACGGACTGGAGATCACAACGATCTGTTCGCCTTCCAGGTTGTCTTCCAGAAAGTTACTGATGAAACCATCTGCAAGGGCTTCGCCGAAGCGCTTGGCCACCTGGTCGTCGCCAAATTTGAATCTGCTGTAATCATCCGGATCGAAGCCAAAACTTCGGGCATCCTGAATGTGGTGTAGAGAATAGGTATAAGGTATCATAGTAGTAGATGAGAGATGGTTAAGTGATTGGAATTGATCAGGAAGCCTTTGATGCCCATCGCTTCGGCCCCACGCAAATCTGCATGAGGATTGTCACCGATGTGGATCACCTCGTGCAAGCCCAGTCCCAGGTGTTTTTTACGATCTATCGTATCCAGCATCAACTGAAAGAACTGCTGGTTGGGCTTAGACAGACGCACTTCGTCAGAATACAACTGAAAATCGAGTAATTGATCTAAGCCATGGTGTTTCAGCACCTTCCTAAGCGTTATCCCTTTGATAAATCCTGTATTGCTGAGCAGGCTCGTTGTACTGTTTCCATTTGCTTTCAACTGTTCCAGTACGCCAATACTGCGGTCGCAATAGATCAGGGGCATGTGCTCCAGCACGAGTGCTTCCATCTGCCCGTATAGCGCATCTACATCAATGTCCTGAAAAGCTGTGGAAAAGTCGTTGATGATACTGATCACCATTAAGTACATTTCATCGGCATCGATGTTCTTGCCGGTTTTTTCATTGATGCTGTTCACCATCAGGTCTACCTGACGGAATATTGCATTGACCTCATCCAGCGATTTACCTGTAACATTGTAGTGATCATGAAAATACCGTGCTCTTTCCGACTTAAATGAAGGGTTGGATTTGATGAGTGTCAGCCAGAGATCAAAGGAATAATGTTTATATATGGGCATCTGAGCGCTCTTTTTTTAGGTATATGATCAAACTCTATGCCCAATGTTACAAAAAATCTCTCAATTTTTATCCGTTGCCACACGATAATCCGGGTCTTCCTCGATGTTCAGTTCGATCACCTCGGCAGCGTTTTCAAGCAGCTGACGGCAGTCGGCACTCAAGTGTTTCAGGCGAAGTTGTTTGCCCTCCTGTTTGTAACGCGCTGTGAGTTTGTTTAATGCATCTATGCCCGACATATCGGCCACCCTGCTCTCTTTAAAATCAATAACCACTTCCTGCGGATCTGTTGCCACATCAAACTTTTCCTGAAAAACGGCTACAGAACCAAAGAACAATGGACCAAAAATCTCATAATGTTTAACTCCGTCCGCTCCCACATATTTCCTTGCTCGGATGCGTTTGGCACTTTCCCAGGCAAATACCAACGCAGAAATGATCACACCTACAAGTACAGCCAAAGCCAGGTTGTGCAGCCAGACGGTAATCACCGCTACCAGTACACCCACAAAAATATCCTGACGTGGCATTTTATTGACTATCCTGAGGCTCATCCATTCAAAAGTACCGATGGCCACCATGATCATCACACCTGTCAGCGCCGCCATCGGCACCCGCTCTATCACTGGCGCGCCAATCAGGATGATCAGGAGAATGGTAAATGCGGCAACGATCCCCGACAACCTTGCCCTTGAGCCGGCCGATAAATTTACCAGCGTCTGCGCGATCATCGGACAACCGCCCATCCCAAAGAAGAAACCATTGAGGATATTGGCACTCCCCTGTGCGATACATTCCTTATTTCCACGGCCTTTCGTCCCCGTAATCTCATCTACCAGGTTCAGTGTCAGCAATCCTTCAGTAAGCCCTACTCCGGCCATGATCAGTCCATAGGGAAAAATCACCTGCAACATTTCGAGGTTGAAAGGAATGGCAGGAATGTGAAATGGAGGCAGTCCGCCCTTCACAGAGGCAATATCCTTTACCGTTTTGGTGTCTATACCAAAAAGGAGCACAACCGCGAAGACCACCAAAATAGCGACCAAAGAGGCCGGAACCTTTTTGGTGACCCGAGGCAGTCCGAGCACAATGGCAATGGTAAGACCCACCAAACCGAGCATTGTCCAGAGCGGAGTACCTGAAAGCCAGGTCAGTTCGCCATTGACTACCGTTTTGAACTGCTCCATTTGTGCCATAAAAATCACGATGGCCAGGCCATTCACAAAGCCAAACATCACCGGTTGCGGAACAAGCCTTACAAATTTCCCCAGCCTGAACAGTCCTACCAGGATTTGAAACACACCTGCAAGCACAACCGCAGCAAACACATATTCAATGCCATGTGATTTCATCAGGGCAATGAGCACAATCACAGTTGCCCCTGCACCGCCAGATATCAATCCGGGCCTACCCCCAAAAACTGCCGTCACCAGCCCCATGATAAATGCTGCATACAGACCTACCAAAGGCGGCAAACCAGCAAGAATGGCAAAGGATAGCGACTCTGGCATCATCGTCATGGCCACGGTAAGCCCTGCGAGAATTTCCGTTTTATAATTGATCTTTTGCGAGAAGTCGAACAAAGAAGTAGTGTATTTCATTTCCGCGATAAAGGTAATTATATTTGGAGCATGGCAGATAAAAAAAACAGTCTCATTGGATGGATAGGTCTCGGAAATATGGGCTATCCTATGGCAAAAAATCTGGAGAAAGCTGGATTTTCACTAAGCGTATACAACAGAAATCCGGAACGATCTGAGGATTTTAAAGCTGAATCCGGAGTAGCCGGCAGCATTGCTGAATTGGTAAGCAATTGCGACATCGTCTTTACGATGCTGACCAACGATCAGGCAGTACAGGCGGTTTACGATCAGATCCTGAGCGTTGGGGATCTGGGAGGCAAGTTGTTCATCGATATGAGCACCATTTCACAGCAACTGTCTATCGCTACTGCGGAAAGCATCCGTTCAAGGGAAGCTTCCTTTATTGACGCGCCCGTAGCTGGAAGTACGAAACCTGCTACCGAAGGCACGCTGATCATCATGGCTGGAGGTGCCACTGAAGATCTCGACCGCGCTCAGCCCTATTTCGAGAAATTGGGCAAAACAGTGAAACACCTGGGTAAAAATGGAAATGGTATCGCTGCAAAATTATGTGTCAATTACTTCGTTTCTATCTTATATCAGGGTTTAGCTGAAACAGTATTATTCGCAGAGCATCAAGGTATAGAAAGAGCTGACATATTAGATATCATCAATGAAAGTGCTACCGGAAGCGGCGCAACTAAAGTGAAAACGCCTTCGTTACTGGCCAACGATTATCCGGCCGCATTTGCACTTGATCTGATGCTAAAAGACATTCTGCTGGCCAAAGACAATGGAGCCAATTTCCCGTTAACAGAGAGCCTTGTTCAAGTTTACCAATCTGCGCATGATAACGGATTGGGTGAGCAAGATGTGATGGCGATCATCAAAAACATCAGTAAGCAGTAATTACGATACACTATACCTTATCCAAAGGCTTCCGATCCTTCGACGCGGAAGCCTTATATTTACTTGGCGAGATTCCCGTGACTGATTTAAATTGAGTAGACAGATGAGCACTGCTGCTGTAGCCCATTTGGTAAGCGATCTCATTAAGATTCAGCTCTCCATATTCCAACAGCTCTTTCACCTTCTCGATCTTTTGCTGGATCACATACCGCTCTATCGTGATACCTTCAGCATCTGAAAAGAGACGACTGAGGTAAGCATAGTCCTTATGTAATCGTTCAGCTACCAGCTGCATTAAACTTTGGTTAAGTTCATTAAGAGCTGAATAATGCACCAGATTGATCACCTCCGTCTTCACGCGTTCAATCAACTGGTCTTTCTCTTTATCAATGAGTTCAAAGCCCAATACCTGAAAACTGGCTGAAATCTGCCGCAATTGAGCCACATCCGGATCAGGTAAAACTTCCACCTGTCCTAAACTGATTGCGCCCACCTCAAAACCCTGGCCCTGCAACTGCTGTCTGACAATCATCACACAGCGGTCGCAAACCATATTTTTTACATGGAGGATCATACCTGCTCGGCTTTATACCCTGCTTTATCCAGGGTGGCTATCACTTGTGCTGCAGTCAATTGATCTTGCGCTTTGATTTGCAATAGCTTATCGGCCTGATCCGTATCTACTTTCCAGCTTTCAATTTCTGGTAAAGCATCTAAATGTGGAGTAACAGCAGCAATACAGCCAGCACATTTGATATTGGTTTTGAATTCAAGAGTTTGCATAGGATGTTAAATTAAGTATTAATTGAGTTTTGAGAATTTTAAACGTAAACTATTGCTTACGACTGACACGGAACTGAGTGCCATGGCTGCTCCGGCAATCATCGGATTCAATAAAAATCCATTGAATGGATACAAAATCCCCGCAGCTAGCGGGATACCGATCAGGTTATAAATAAATGCCCAGAAGAGGTTTTGGCGAATGGTTTTCACCGTTAGCTTCGACAAGCGAAGGGCTTTGGGCACCTGCCTTAAATCCGAAGAGATGAGGGTCATTTTGGCCACATCGATGGCTATATCTGAACCCTTACCCATGGCTATAGAAACATCGGCCTGTGCCAGTGCCTCACTGTCGTTGATGCCATCGCCGATCATGGCCACCACTTTACCTGAAGCTTGCAGCGCCCTGACAAATGCGGCTTTGTCACTTGGCAATACCTCTGCTTTGAAATGATCAATACCAACCGTTTTAGAAACTGCCTCGGCAGTCTGCACATTGTCACCAGTTAGCATATAAACTTCTATACCTCTGTACTTTAAAGCAGCTACTGCCGCTGCAGAGCCCTCCTTCAGCTGGTCGGCTATGGCTACTACGGCCAAGACTTGCCTTGTATTCGCAAAGTAAATAACGGTTTGGGCTTGTTCTTGCAAGGCTTTGGCGGCGGACTGAAGATCAGCGGAAATGCTTTGCCCTTTCAAGATCTTGTGACTACCCGCCCAATATTGTTCGCCCTTGTAACTGGCCGTTACGCCCATCCCTGTAAGGCTTTCAAAGGCCTCGACAGGTAAAGGAGACAAGCCTTTTTCTTTAAAATATTGGTAGATGGCATCGGCCAGAGGATGTTCAGACTGTTGTTCAAGCGCTGCAAATATTTGCGCCATGACCAATTGATCTATTGGCAATTGAGCATCCCAATTTAAAGTAGTTACTTTAGGTTTTCCTTCAGTGATGGTACCTGTTTTATCCAGCACAATGGCATTGACCCGGTGGCCCAGCTCCAGGGCCTCTGCATCTTTGATGAGGATACCGTGCTCTGCTCCTTTGCCAATGCCCACCATGATGGCGGTGGGTGTAGCCAGGCCCAGCGCACATGGGCAGGCGATGACAAGTACCGTCACCATGGCCAGCAATCCCTGGGTCAGGGCATGTGTTCCGCCAAAGAGCAACCAGATGCCCAAGGTAAGGATGGCTATAAACAACACCACAGGCACAAAAATACCGGCTACTTTATCGACCAGTTTTTGAACAGGTGCTTTTGAACCCTGCGCATCCTGTACCAATTGGATGATCTGGGCCAGCAAAGTTGCCCCACCGACCTTCTCCGCTACAAAGCGGAAACTGCCTTTCTGGTTAATGGTTCCGGCAAATACCGCATCACCAGGCTTCTTAGCAACAGCCACTGCTTCACCGCTGATCATACTTTCGTCGACAAAAGAACTGCCTTCGTATACCTTACCGTCTACAGGGATTTTCTCTCCTGATTTCACCAGGAGCTGATCGCCAGCCTGCACTTCGGCTATTGGCACTTCTGTTTCAGTATCGCCACTGATCCTGATCACGGTTTTTGGTTGCAGGCCAATGAGTTTTTTTATGGCAGATGAAGTATTGGATTTGGCACGTTCCTCCAGCAATTTGCCGAGCATGATGAACACGATAACCACCGCAGCCGTTTCATAATACACATGAGGGTGCAATCCGCGCTGGTGCCAGAATTCCGGATAAAAAGTATTGAAGATGCTAAAGATAAAAGCGATACCAGTACTGAGCGCTACGAGGGTGTCCATATTGCTCTTACCATAGCGGGCCTGTTTGAAGGCATTGATGAAAAAGCCTTTGCCAAAGTAAAAGACAACCGGAGCACTGAACAGCAACATGAGGTAATTGGCATAAGGTACATCCATCAGAAACATGCCAAAAATCACCACAGGAATGGTTAAAATAGCTGCTGCAAGCACCCTGTTTTTTAAAGCTTTATAGCTATTGGCCTTGATCTCTGCCTGTTTCTCATCCGCATGATCTGTATCTATGATCAAGTCGTAACCAACGCCTTGCACTGCTTTCTGCATAACCTCCGGTTGAATGAGCTCAGGATGATATACGACCTTCAGCTTCTGACTGGCATAGTTGACCTCAGCTTGTTCCACACCCTTCTGGGCGGCCACCATAGACTCCACACTGCTTGCACAGGCGGCACAGCTCATCCCCAGGACCGGCAATGTAATGGTTTTTGTACTTTCTGTTGAGGCCATATCTTGATGATTTAATAAGACAAAAATACGACAGTCGCGAGGACTATCCCTTATAGAATCTGGCTTAAATGTTATATAATTTTGGTACTTTTGCGCCTTCCATCACCATGACAAAAAAGCGATATTTCTTTCTGATCCTGATCCTCGGTTCCCTTACTGCCCTGGGTCCTTTTTCTATAGACATGTACCTGCCAGGTTTCAAGGCTATTGCCCAGGACCTCAGCACTACTGAAGGCAAAGTGGCCTGGTCACTGTCCAGTTATTTCATCGGCATCTCTGGCGGTCAACTTTTATATGGTCCCTTACTGGACCGTTTTGGCAGGAAAAAACCTTTGTATATCGGTCTCTTAGTGTATATACTGACTTCCATACTTTGTGCTTTTGTGGGCGACATTGATACTTTCATCGGTCTCCGACTCATACAGGCGGTAGGTGGCTGTGCTGCTGGTGTGGCTTCCATTACCATGGTTAGGGATCTCTTTCCGGTGGAAGACAATGCCAAGGTTTTTGCATTATTAATGCTTGTATTGGGTGCTTCACCTATGATTGCGCCTACGCTGGGCGGTTATATCTCTGTCGCTTTTGGCTGGCATACGATCTTTCTGGTACTTGCCGGATTAGGTGTATTTAACCTCATTGCCAGCTGGCTCTGGCTGCCAAACAGTTATCAGCCCGACACTACGATGTCGCTAAAACCCAGACCGATCCTCAATAATTTCTTGCTGGTGCTAAAAGAACCCCAGTTCTACACCTATGCTTTTACAGGTGCGCTGGCCTTCGCCGGCTTGTTTGTTTATGTAAGCGGTTCTCCTATCCTCTTCATGTCCATCTTCAAAGTCAAGGAAGAAACCTATGGTTGGATCTTTGCGGGCCTGTCGATCGGATTCATAGGCGCAAGCCAGGTGAACACCCTGATGCTCAAAAAGTACAGCAGCGAACAATTGATCTATGCGGCACTGATCGCACAGACACTTTCTGCGCTGATCTTCCTGATCGGAAGTCTGAACGGATGGTTTGGCCTCACAGAATCCCTGATCATGCTGTTCTTTTTCCTGTCTTCACTCGGCTTTGCCAATCCGAATGCCGCTGCCCTATGCCTGGCACCTTTTACTAAGAATGCAGGTAGCGCTTCGGCATTAATGGGTGCTTTTCAGATGGCCATTGGCGCTGTGGCTTCTTCCTTTATTGGCTTTTTCGAGCAGCACAGCGCGGTTCCTATGGTTGCCATCATGACCTGTACCACTGTCCTGGCTTTAGCGATTCTGCACTTTGGCAGAAAGACAATAAAAAAGCAAGTGGAAGCTGCTCCCGGAACAGCTAATAATTTTCATTAATTTTTTTTTCAGCCGCGTAGGGGTAGAATCAAATCTTGTTGTCACAGTTTAAAACAAGACAACAATGAAACGATTCATCACATCAATTTTATTACTTGCGGGCCTGAATGCAGCAGCGCAAAAACAACTTCCCGGAAAAGTTCATTTCGGACTCGTATATCCTGTAAGTACCAATGGCACACATGCCGCTCAGGATACCAACAGCTTCTCGCTAAACCTGCTCGGCGGCTTATCTGCTGCAGAGCGTGGATCTGTAATAGCCGGCCTCAGTAACGTAGTCATTTATGATGTAAAGGGCCCAATGATTGCAGGCTTCTCCAATCATGTCGGTAAAACAGTAGATGGCGCCTTATTCTCAGGCTTTTTGAATACCTACGGTGGCGGCCATAATACTGCCGTCGGGGGCTTTGCCAATGTTGCCTCCGCCCCGCTTAAAGGCGCGCAGTTTGCAGGATTCGCTAATATCGCCAAAGAGGTCAGGGGCTTGCAGGTAGCGGGCTTCATCAATACGGCCAAAGACGTTAAAGGCTCGCAGTTCTCCGGTTTCATCAATATCGCCAAAAAAATAAAAGGTGCACAGATTGCAGGCTTTATTAACATTGCCGACAGCAGCGACTTCCCGATTGGGATCATCAACATCATCAAAAACGGCGAAAAAAGTATGGGGCTGTCTATAGACGAAAACCAGACTACCATGCTTTCTTTTCGTTCCGGTGGCAGAATTCTCTATGGGATCCTTGGCCTGGGCTACAATTTCAAGAATGACGATGCGGTTTTTGCCGCCGAGGCCGGACTCGGTGCACACCTGCTAAACTTCCATCCTTTTAGATTAAATACTGAACTGGTAGCCAGCTCATTATTCGACTTTAAGCGCGGAGATTACTTTAAGTCATCTCTCCGGGTGATGCCTGCCATTAAACTGGGTCAGTACCTGGAAGTCTTCGGCGGCCCCAGCTTAAACTTTGTGACCACCAATACCCTGGAAGGTGAAAAGCTACGCAAAAAATATATTGAGACCTGGGAACCGAGATGGGACGAGGATTTCAAAGGACTATACTTCGGCTACACTGCAGGCATTACATTCAGTTTCTAATCTTAAACACACATCAATATGAATACTAGTATCAAAAAAACATTCCAAGCCATGAAAGATTTTGCAGCATTGGCCATTTTAAGTGCCTGCCTCATTTCCTGTAGCAAAGACAGGCTGACCGCCAGCGGCGATAAAAGCACTGAAACACGAACTGTGAAACAATTTACAGGAATTGAATCCAGCGGTGCAAACGACATCCACATCAGTTACGGGACAGAATTTAGGGTAATGCTGAAAGGCTCAGATAACCTCCTTCCCTATTTCAAAACTGAAGTATTGGGCAACACGCTCAGATTGGGCTACGAAAGGGTAAACGTAAAACACGACGATGTGGAGATCTATGTGACCCTCCCTGCCCTAAACTATATCTCCCTGAGCGGCAGTGGAGACGCAACCATCAGCGGCAGCTTTCCTCAATTGAATGTATTGCAGGTATTGATCAGTGGCAGCGCGGAGCTTGAAGCAGAAAACAGCTTACAGACAGATGAACTACTGGTCAAAATATCCGGTTCGGGAGAAGTAGACCTCAAAAGGGTACAGAGCAATTCCGCAGAACTGAGCATCTCTGGTAGCGGAGAAGCAAAAATAGGCGCTTGTCAGCATTTGAAGGCCAGGATCAGTGGGAGTGGAAAAGTGTATTATACGGGGACTCCCCTAATCGACTCCCAGATCGGCGGTTCAGGTAAATTGCTCAAACTTTAACAGCAAAACATGCTATTGGCCTTGCTCCTTTTCTTTAGTCAATTGACTTGGGCAACATTGGAAACACTCCCTGTACCTGCTGAAAACATACTTTTCTTTATGCAAAAGGACGGGGATGCCAATACTGTAGTTTACCTTCTGAACTTTGACCAGAAGGGAAAGCTCAATCCTGAAAAGCCGATCTGTGCCATATGGCTCAAAGATCTGGTCAATGGAAAAGCTCCGGCTTTTTACAGAAAACCCGAGTCCTCACTATATGGCTTTGAATGTAAACCGATGGCTGATGAGCAGTTTGAGATCAGGCTGAATGCCTGCGAAAAAATGCCGCTTTACCTGAAAAGGCTTGCTGAAAATGGGAAATACCAAGTCTACATCAGGGAGGAAGACCGGGAATACCTGTTGAAGCGCATCTATATGCGGGTGGCCGGTCGAAAAGGTAAATCTGCTCAGGTACAACACCTGGATCTGGTCACCGTAAACAGCCTTTCAGGGATAGAATTTCTGAAACGAATTAACATTTAAAGAATATATTTGAAGCAATAAAGCAAATTGGAATTGACTATAGCTACTTTAAGCCCTACTGCAACAAATTACGACGATCAGGCTTTTGAACAACTGTTTAAGGCACATTACCGCGGTTTGCATGCCTATGCAAATACCATCCTGCGGGACGATGACCTTGCAGAGGAAATGGTGCAGGGCATGTTCCTGAAATTCTGGGAGAAACGGGAACTGCTGAACATACAGAGTTCCATAAAGGCTTACTTATACCGATCTGTATACAACGACAGTATGAACTACCTGAAACACCAGAAGATCAAAACAAAATATCAGGATTTTACCCTGCACAGCATGGATACTTCACATGAACCCGCCTCGGCAAAGGTAGAGCTGAGCCAGCTGGAAATGAAATTGAAGGAAGCCTTGAATGAGCTGCCCGAACATTGCCGCACAATTTTTCAGATGAGCCGTTTCGAAGAATTGAAATATAGGGAGATTGCAGCGCAATTGGGACTATCGATCAAAACGGTGGAAAACCAGATGGGAAAAGCATTGAGAATTCTCAGGTTGAAACTGGCAGACTATGTGACGCTCCTGGCATTGTCACTCCCTGCTTTAATCATGTATTACAGAAACTTTTTTAAATAGGAAATGATGACAGATGAATTATTGATCAAGTTTCTTTTAAACGAAACCAGCGATGCAGAAAGCGAGCTTGTACGCGACTGGATCGCTGCCAGTCCGGAAAACCTAAACCATTACAGTCAGTTTGAAAAGATCTGGACAACCAGCAAAAACCTGGCAGCAGATCGCCCTGTGGACGTGGAACAGGCCTGGGTCAATTTCCGACAAAAGGCTGCTGGCGGTAGTAAACCTGTAGTAATGCTTTTAAATCCATTGGCAAAATGGAGCAGAATTGCTGCAGTATTTGCACTGGTACTGGGCGCATGGCTGGCTTATACCGTTTTGAGACCTGAAAATTATAAAGAGATACTTGCAGGAAATACGGTAAAAACGGAGCTCCTCCCCGATGGTTCTGAGCTAACCCTCAACAAACGTGCTTCCATCAGCTACGCCGAGGACTTCAAAGATAACCGGCACCTGAAGTTTCAGAAAGGAAGTATCTTTTTTAATGTGGCACATGACAAAAGCCGGCCTTTTGTGATCGATATTAACGAAGTGGCAGTCACAGTAGTAGGTACCTCCTTTCACATCAGGCATCTGGAGGGGGAAACTGAAGTCATCGTCGAAACCGGCATTGTGCGGGTAAGCCGGAATGGAGAGGAACTGGAACTGCGTCAAGGAGAAAAAGTACTGATCGCCGAAACGACGGCTGAACTCGTCAAAGCTCGGAATACAGACCAGCTTTATAATTATTACCGCAGCCATTTGTTCATTGCCGAAGGAATTCCTCTGAAAAGACTGACCTCAACACTAAACGAAGCTTACAATGTCAATATCCAAATCCCGGATGAACAATTGGCTGCTGAACCCATCTATACCACCCTAAAAGCTGAAGATGGCTTAGCAGAAAACATAAAGACCATTTGCCGTACGCTTGATTTAAAGGCAAGCATGAATAAGGACCAAATCTCACTGTCGAGGACGAAATAATGAAAACGATATTCACGACAGCTCTTTTTTTTACGTTTTACTGCCACTGTCTTGCCCAGCATTCCATGAACAAAGCTGCTCCGCACCACCTGGACAAATTGATCAGCATGAACATCAGAAATGAGCGGGTTTCTGATGTGCTGGGCAAAATGAGCAAGGCAGGTGGTTTTTATTTCTCTTACAGTGGACGCTTGTTCAGCCAGGATTCGGTGCTGAGCATCAATACACACAACCAACCTGTACGTGATGTGTTGGACCAGCTGTTTTCCGGAAAGGTAGACTATAAGGAATTCAACGAACACATCATCCTGCGCTATGCCGCGCATCATTTCACCATCGAGCCGGAAAATATCACCAGTGCCGAGGGCTTGTACATCATCAGCGGTTGGGTGGTAGATACCGAGACTGGAGTTCGTGTGAAGCAAGCCAGTGTTTATGAAAAACGTTTGCTACCTTCTACCCTGACCGACCAGAACGGTTATTTTACCTTGAAATTTAAAGGTGAGCACAAGGAGGTGATCCTGACCGCCAGCAAGGAAAACTACCGCGATACCTCACTGGTATTTCTGGCAGACATCAAGGTGAAGCCAGAAGGTTATAAGGACAGCAAGGAGACTGCAGGAAATTTCCAGAATGGCGTAGAGACTTCAGGTTTCAGCAGGTTTTTCATTTCTTCCAGGCAGCGCATCCAGAGCATGAACATTCCAGATTTCTTTGCCAATATGCCGTATCAGGCTTCCCTTACTCCAGGCTTGAGTTCACATGGACTAATGAGTTCCCAGGTGGTCAATAAGTTCTCCCTGAATTTAATTGGCGGCTATACAGCCGGTGTAAATGGTATAGAGTTGGGCGGGATGTTCAACATCAGCAAAGGCGAAGTCAAGAAACTACAGGCAGCAGGCTTGTTCAACGCCATCGGTGGCTCCGTAGAAGGCATACAACTTGCAGGTCTTCTGAATGATGTGCGCACTGATGTAAGTGGTGTACAGGCAGCAGGCTTGTTCAACTCGGTACGGAAGAAAATGAGCGGCGTACAGATTGCGGGATTAGCAAACCTTGTTTTAGATACCGTAGGTGGTACGCAAGCCGCAGGGCTTTTCAATATCGCAACTCAGGAAGCTGCCGGTGTACAAATTGCAGGTATCGGCAATATCTCAACAAAGAGTTTCAGCGGAACACAGATTGCCGGTGTTTTCAACTATGCGAAGGACATGCATGGCATCCAGATCGGACTGATCAATCTTTCGGAGAACAACGATGGCGTAAGTATCGGCCTGCTCAACTTCGTGAAGAATGGCTACAATAAGATCAGCCTTTCTTCCAATGAGTTGATCAACACCAATGTGGCTTATAAGATGGGGAATGCCAAATTGTACAACATTTTGTTTGTCGGAAAAAACTTTTCCAAAACAGAACGGATGGAGACTGTAGGCTTCGGCTTTGGTCATGATTTCCTGTTTAGCAATCGCTTCTCCATTGGCGGAGAGTTTTCCTCGCAGTACATTTACCTCGGGAACTGGGACTATGCCAACTACCTGAACCGCTTCCAGGGCAACTTGCAGTATCAGTTGCTAAAGGGGATCACCCTGTTTGGCGGCCCCGTTTATTCCGTATACACCAGCGAGGCTCCGGTGGGTTCCAGTGCAAAGGGTTATAAGCAACAAGTATATCCCAACAAACGCCACGACTACAGCGCAAGTATCAAAGGCTGGTTTGGCTGGAATGTTGGGATTACCTTGAATTAAGTTTGTGCAATTACATTTTCATCAAAGCTGGATAAATCCTGATGAAAACCTGACCGGATATGGGGTTCTTTCCATACAGAAAGTCCAGGCGGCTGTCGGCTTCATATCCGGTGAGCTGTGCACCACCTGCTACGCGAAACTTACCCATGCTAAAGAGGTCATAATTCGCACCTAAAGTTAGAGCATTGACGTTAAATACCGCATGGTGGTCAAAGTTCTGTTCCAGATCAAGCTCTTCGGCCGACTTCTGTGTCCACTCGTAGCGGGTATACAGGGCCAGTTTTTTCAATCGTAACGAGGCTTCAAACAGCGCGGCATGCTCTCCCCTGGCTTCTTTGGTTTTGTTCAAACCCCAAAGCGCCGTTGCATTTAGTGATTTTTCTTCACCAAATGGCAGACTATAGATGGCCGATGCGGTCGTGCGTTTCACATCCTCATTTTCATGCAGTTCCTCCGGACTTTCGATCCAGCCTCGCGAAACCTGGAAAGCCCAGTTTTTGGTCGGGTTATAAGAAAGACGGGCACTGTAGGAATCAAAACGTGGTTTATCGAAATCGTAACGGTTCTCATCAGGTTCTCTGCCGGTAAAGGATGACGCCTCTATTTTGAATTTATCGTAGCGGTAACCGAGCGTAGCTACACCAAAAGTGATGTGTGTGCCATCGTTCCAATGGTGGCTGATCGGTGCATCCGGATTGGCCAATGCCGAGGGGCGGTGCATGAAGGCAACAGAACCCAAGGCCGGTTCTCCGGGATAGCCTAAATAAACAGACAAGTCGGATTTTTTGGATAACGAATAGGTATATCCTATAGAAAGTTCAGAAAATACATCGTGGGGATGCTGGCGATCTACCAGAGGCTTGCCTTTCCAGCTTTCTCCCGACTGAAATAGCAAAGGATATCCATCTCCACCTTCTGTGAACCTGTCCAGGGAAAGCATTGCACTGATGTGCAGCAGACCCCGCTCTCCGATCTTCCGCTGTCCCATTCCCATGAACCAGTTTGGCGCACCAAATGCATCTCCACCTCGGGAACCTTTACCATCGACATCCTGCGTGATGTACCGGGGCGCTACATTTCCATGGAGCATGTACATCCATTTTTTGCTGTGCAACATGATTCCGTACATGGGCGAAGCGTCGGGAAGCCAGGAGGTACCCGAGCCGTTTCTGCTCATTGGGAGATTTAGGGAATAAGAATGACCCATTGGCGGCATCTCTTCGTCCATTTTCATATGGCTGTGCTCGACCTTGCTTGTATCTTTCTGTTGTTCAGTATGGTGTTCGTGTTGTGCCTGTGCAGCGGTAGAAAGGCTGATGGCAAACAGTATTGCTAAATATTTTAATTTCATGTTGTTCCTTCTTTTTTATCATTTTAAAAAGACTGTCTGAGCTATCTCCTGAGTCGAGATGACTCAGACAGTCATTTCCTGTTAGTGTCCGCTATGTTCTGCTGGTTCGGCTTTGCCTTCACGATCATACTGGCAGCATTCATGCAGTTTATTATAAACTGCATCTGGAGCCTTAAATTTTGGGGTATCATATCCCACGGCCGCCACTTTTTGCTGTACCTGATCCAGTGACACTTTTTTCGGATCATAGTTTACAGTCAGCATTTTGGTTTTTACATTCCATTCTGCTTTGCTGATCCCTGGTGCTTTCAGCGAGGTTTCAATTGTTTTTTTGCACATGCCACAATTGCCAGATACTTTCAAACTGTCTGTTTTTGACTGGGCAGATGCCGCAGTTCCTGCGAATGCCAATAAAGCAATCGCTAAAAATTTCAATGATTTCATAAAATAATAATTTTAAAAATGAGGATATAAAAAAGGCCGATAATGAATGGACATTATCTTACACGAATGTGCGATAGGAAAAGGATCAGATCCTGTAGGTACAGTTGCGGATAAAGACTGGAATGCTGGTCTGGTCCGGTGGGGCATTGATCAATGATGCTTTGCCGATTTCAGTAAGCACTACTGGTGCATCATTACCGAAAAAAACCAGGACTGTTCTGAGCAAGGCGACTTGTTCAAACTGATAATTGAATTGCTGGGCCTTTTGAGACTGATCAACTTTAACCTGTTTGTAATCGTCTTTGCAGCAGGATTTCTTTGCCTGCTTGGTTTTACCACAATAGCCGCAGCGCTCCTGCTTTTGTTCGGCAACTCCCCATTTCACCAATTGCCCCATGCAATAATGAAAATGCATGGTGAATCCACTGGATAAACCCAGGTAGAGGACACTTAGCAATATGAGGGCTACTCTTTTCATTGATGTACAAATATTGGAAAAATGACTGAAACTGCTTTTATATAATTCCGTACTTTTTTTACAAAAAAAAGAGGGCACCAATGGCGCCCTCTCAAATATATTCCAGATAGCCTTAGGCTACTGTCGTTTTGTTTAAACTCAGATAAGGGTATTTTGCTTTGAGCAGTTCAAATGAGCCAAACATCAGCACTCCGTATGCCAATGAACCGTATACGAAATTCAGTTCATAAGGAATGGCCGCTACCAGGCAAGTCAGGTAACCTGCAAATGTAGGCTCATATAAACCGGGCACATACATCGCACTGATGTCAGATACGATCCAATGGATCAGGATCATGACTACATTGGCAAATACAAAATTCTGAACGTTTACTTTTTTCAGCATGACTTTACCCACAAATACCATCAGAATAAAGGCAATGTATGTCCAATACCATCCACCATAAAAAAAGCCATAACCTGATGTTTTTGCGATAAATACATCACTCAATAAGAGAATCAGCAATGGAAAGCCGAAGGCCTTAATGTTGTTGTTAAAATAAGCTCCACCGAACAAAGCAATGGCTCCTACTGCTGAAAAGTTGGCAATCTCTTTGAAATTGTCAGAGAACGGAGCAGCAACACGGATGATGCTGATCAGCACAATGATCAATAAAAGAATGGCAGTACGCGGATTGAATTTAGACTCTGACATGTTTGTATTTTATAAAGCAAAGTTAGGTTATTTCTTCTGTTTAAAAAAGTAATGCCTATTTCACCAAACTCAGGTCGGCCACCCCTGCTACTTCAGTGGACAATTCGCCAAGTATACCAAGGTTGGCCTGGATACCTGTCTGGATTTTCACGAAATCTATACCTGCGAGCGATACTGATTTCCCATCCTTATCTATTGCATTGGCAATATCAAGTTTATCTCCACCTACAATATTATCGGCATAACCAAATGCAAACGGCATACTGGTGATCAATCCTGAACTGCTTAGCCCTGTTTTAGGTAAAATAGAGCCTTTCAGGATGTATTCCGTACCCGCCTGCCAGGTAGGGAAGGATTGGAACGTAGCACTCGAGATATTCACTGTTCCGGTGTTGCCTTTGTTGTCCTTCCAGGCTACACTACCACCTACAGCAGGTTTGGTATAGGTCACTTCATAATTGCGTTCATAACCAGCCTTACCAAACTCGCTCCCTTTTAATTCATACCAGGTGTCATCAGGTTTGCCATTACCATTTTCATCCTGCATTACCCAAACGATTCCGGGTTCAGCGAAATTGGATTGCGGGTTACCATAGACAATAAGATCGTCTTTTCCTGTTTCATTTACTACGGTATGGTCGAAACCAAGCACAATATATCCACCCCAGGCGCCCAGGGAAACCAATCCCTTTTTACCTTCCAGTGTTTTTGCAGCAGTGACGATCCCCAGCGCTTTATTCGTATTCTGACCAGGCGCAGGCAGGAACTCAAACATGGTGGTTACGTAAGGATTGCTGTTTGGTGATATGGGCACAGTAGGAACACCCACATTAATTGTGTATTTATGGGTAAAGGTACCGCCTTTACCAGTCGCAGTATATTCAACTACATAAATTCCTGATTTAGGGGCAGTGAAGTTGTACACGGATGCAGTACTGATCACTTCATCGTTCAATTTCCACTCCTGATCATAAAGCATTCCATAGACATTAACGGCTTCTAGCGAAAGATTTTCATTGACCTTTCCATTCAGGGCTGTAGATTCAACAGCCATTCTAACGATAGGCATTTGTTCAGGACGATCCTTTGTACAGGCCGAGAAAAGCGCTAAAATCAGGAGCAATAGGGTATATTTATTTTTCATCATTGTGTGTTGTTGTTTATTTATAAGTATAGTTGAATACAGCAGACTGAGGGTTGTTACCAGTTGTGAAATCATATTTCCATTTCCCATTAGCATCAAAACAGAAGATCTTTCCATCTCCAACGTAATCACGCGCATCTGATATATACGTGCTGTTGTCTAGATTGTTTAATGTTAAAGCGTATGCTGAAGTGATCTCTGTATTATCTGTTATAATGTTGTTGCCTAATGCACCAGTGCTAAGGTTGAATGTTTTAATCAGTGCTGGGTAGTCATAACTGATCAGGTAACCTTTACCATTACCGATTTCTAATGATCCAAGATTGTAAGGTAATAACTGGGTTTTAACATTGGTAAGGCTATTAATTTTCTCCAATGCGGGAGCAATATCGCCATAGTTGCCATTGGTGATGACATAAACATCCCCATTTGCCGCTGGAGCAAGTTTCGTTGGGTTATAATTTACCGGGATCTCCGCTACCTTTGTAAAGCTGGCAATGTCAAGAACTGACACAGAAGAATTATTTGAAGTACCATAAATTGAATGAGCAGAATTTGCTGCGAATATTTTACCATTTACAATAGCGATTCCTTCTAAAGCACCACCGGCAAGTATTCTTGATTCAATGGTCAATGTGGTGGTATCAATTTTACTGATGTATCCGTCATAGCTTGTTACGTAGGCTTTATTCTGATAAAACGCAATATTTCTTGGCGAAAAATCTCCAGAGCCATTATAAAATGGAATTCGCTTGATAGATTTCCCTGTGGCGATCTGAATGACCTCGATATAAGCATCCTGGCTCAAACTCGTGGATCCGGTTACCACACAATACATTTTGCTTCCGTACTGCTTCAGACTGTTGGCATTGGTACCCAATTCAATTCCATTCACAGTTTTGAAATGATTTTTAACCGTTGTTTTTGCCGCCACATCATAATAGGTTATAGAACTGCTGTTAGCGACATTATAGCCCCCTTCACAAAGTACATAGACACCTGCTGTGGCATGCGGGATTGGGTCTACCTTTATCCTGTCTTTTTTACAAGCATTTAGAAAGACCATTGTGGTCAGTAAACCGGAGAGCGCCAGTCTGTTTAAGTTAGATTTTTTCATTTTTTTTGGTGTCATTGATAATTTGTATTGGGTTATTTATAGATAAATGCAAAATGCGCGGGAACATCGCCAGTAGTTACTGACCATTTCTTCCTGCCGTTGGTATCAAAACAATAAAGCGTCCCCGGAGTTAGGTAATCCTTCGCGTCAGTGATCAAAACCTCCTTAGTCACAGGATGAATTGCAATTCCATATGGCGTCATGATATTCTTGTCCGTTCCGTCAGTGATGAACTTTCTTTCCATTATAGTCTCATCCTTCACGTTGAGCATTCCATAGGTATACTCAAATTTATTGCTGACCGGATTCAAAGCAGAAGCCCAGAAATAAGCAAGGTCGCCATCTATAGTCAGATTACTTACTGCAAGATCAAAGGTCTTTTTCAATTGATCAGTCTTGGTATCGATCACGAACATTTTTGAGGGAATATCGAAATAATTGCCTCTTGACGTTACATAAAGATCACCGTATTGATCCGCCTTAAGGCGATGTAAGTTGATGGCAACATCAATATTTTTGATGACAGTAAAAGAATTCAGATCAATCACGGAGACCGTCTTTTCATAATCCTGCGGACTATATCCACCTGAATTGGCTACATATAGTTTCTGCCCTACGATAACCAGTTCTTCGGGTTGCCTGCCCACTTCCACCCTTTTTTCCTCTGCCAGGGATAAGGTGTCTATCTGAGCAACGATTCCTTTTGTGGCATTAGCATCTCCCGCTGTGCCCAGATAGGCAGTTACATAAGCTTTACCATCTTTAAAGGTAATATACCTGCAATTGGTGATGTTGATCTGTTTGATGCGTTTACCCGTGCGAACATCCAGCACTTCGACTTTATTAGAAATGTTGACCACAACATATAATTTGGAGCCATATACACCAATGTCGTTCCCAACATCACCTAATCCCTTAACCACCTCGGGGTTAACTTCATTGTAAATATTTCTCCTGTAAATCCCCTTCGTATAATCCAAATAATCGAGTGAGGCTTTGTTCATGTTCATATTGCCTTCATTCACCAGATAGAATCCCTTTACTACAGCATTTGGATCTGGTGGCAATAATGTCTCCTGCTGTTCAGGCACTGGTTTCAGGTCTTTTCTACAGGAGTATAATACAGAAGCTACTGACAAAAGGATTGCCAGGTAGCTTAGGTTAAATAACTTCAGTGATTTTTTCATATTAGTTGATAAAATAGGTGAATGAACAACGATAATAACGGCCAGGCATGGGATAATTTGACACGACTTCATAGGCCTGGTTGAATAGATTGTTTACCTCAAGGCTTAATTTCGCATCCCTTTTGTAAAGTTTTGTCTGATAATGAAATGCAACATCATGTGTATACCAAGGTCTTACATAATTATAAATGTTGTTGGTACTTTGATTATAACGTTCTCCCGTGTAGATGTAACTATAGTTGAATGAAAAACGCTGGTATGTTGCACTGGTGATGAATGAAAGGTTGTGCCAGGGAATGTAAGGAACCTGATCCCCATAGTTCATCGAGCTTGGGTCAGCATCAACTGCTGTTTGATAAGTATAATTGAGCCCGGTATTTAAGCTGAGTTTCTGGCCAAGTTGCCAGTTCGTTTGTACATTCACATCAATTCCTTTAATCTCCACCCTACCGAGGTTTACTACGCTCCATATGCCTAAACTTCCCGGAATGGATATGATTTTGTTTTTTACTTGATTGAGGTATACATCGCTCTGTACGGAAAACTGACTGAGCAATTGATTTTCGTATCCTATGATGTAAGTAAAACCCAGATCATATTGCCTCGTATACTCCGGCGCGATTAACCTGGTTCCATAAAAAGTATAATACAGGTCATCGAAGGTAGGCATCCGGAAAATACTTTTGTAAAAAGAACGTAGCCTGAACTCATTGAATGCAAAAGGCTGCCAGGAAACCATCACCGTTGGACTCAGTTCATTCTGATCTTTTAAAACAGCACCATTTTGCACTTTTTCTTTCACAACTGTACCCAGTAAGTTTGCCTGAAGCTCCAGACGTTCCCAATGAAACTGCGTTGCTATTGCGGTCAGCCAGGTGTTTCTTGTTGGATAAGCGAAGCGGTAAAGATTGGCATTCAGGTCATTTAATTGGTAATCTGAGGACAATACCAAATCCCAGTAAGCATTTATCCTGAGCTTATTGGATAGCGAGAGATAAAGCTCCTGCTCATGATATCGGTTATCCTGAAACCCAGTTGTAGTCACCACCTCGGGATTAAGGTATCGTCTGTAATTATTACTGTATTTTACAGCAGCCATTAGGCTATAAGGACCGATTTCTTTTTCATAGTAAGCCTGTCCGAAGAAGTTTTTATTCCAAAGGCGTTGACTAAAGCGCCACACATTATTGACTACCGCTCCGGGAATTCCTTGTTCATCAGCATAACCATACAGTTTGAGGTTCCATTTGCTGCTGTCTGCAAGCAAACCATGCAATCCCAATTCCAGTCGCATCGACTCAAAATCACCGTCTTCCCTGACCGCTGTAGTATCATAAACTCCATTGGTAGACCTGAACTTGTATCGGCCATCCGCATATTTGTAAGCTGCACTTACTGAGCTGGAGATGCGGTCTGATAATTTACTTTGCCAAAGTAATGAAGGATCAATCAACCCAAACGAGCCCACCTTAACTGCCGTACGTATTTTCTGGGTCTGCCCCGTCTCAAATTGTGGCTGCTTTGATTTTAAATAAAGCGAGCTTCCTGAGGCGAAACCTTTTGCCGGCTGAAATATAGTACTCTTTTGTCCATTGTACAGTTCTATCTCTTCTATATTATCAAGGGAAAACTTACCCAGGTCAACCTGTCCATTCTGTGCATTTCCCAGCTGCACGCCATCATAAAAAACAGCAGTATGATTGGTTCCCATGCTACGGACATTAATGGTTTTTAAACCACCAATGCCCCCATAATCCTTTAATTGCACGCCTGAAAAGAAACGAAGGGCATCTGCCACAGAAAGGCTATTTAGTTTTTCAAGATCTGTACCCGAAAGGATTTGTAGCGGCGTAGAGGAAGATTGTCTCCTGCTGATCTTTAACTTTCTGATCCGGACTTCATTAAGCTGATTGACCTGATCCAGCGAATCAGGATGCTTTAGGCCTCCCTTGATTTCTTGTCCACAAGAATTTAAGGGCATACTCACGCTACACCAAATCATGGTGAATAGTAAAAAAACACATTTTATGCCCCTGGAGGCACTTTTGTTTCTTATCATTTTTGATGTGAGTTATTTACCCACAGCAAACAGTTAGATCAAGGAAATGAAATACAATAAACAAGCACTCACTCCAAGCTTCAATCCCCGAAAGCTATGAAATATACCACTTTAGGCAGGTCTTCTGACTTACTCCCGGTATCCTGCCTTCCCAATCGTTTTCCCGGAGGATGCAGAAAAGTGGCTTAGATTAGTATACCGTTACAGAGCTTACAGCTGCGGGACAGTTACGGAATTACACCGTATTCCCTTTTAATCCCGGTCTGTATGACCGGGAACCAAAAGCGCTGCGAAGATACTCAATATTCTTGCTTCGAACAAACTTCATCATATTTTCAAAAACTTTTACCAGTCGCGTTCAGTTTATTCATTATTATGAATCTGAATAAATTTTATATTGCATTGGCACTCGGTGCAGGGGCCATTGCACTCAACGCTGCATGTAAAGTATCAATCCCCAAAGGTGCCAGGGCCGTAAAACCTTTTGATGGCGATAAATACCTGGGAAAGTGGTTTGAAATCGCACGTATGGATTTCAAGTTTGAAAAAAATCTAAGTAATGTAAGCGCCCGCTATACTGCCGGTGAGGAAGGTCTAATCCAGGTAGAGAACCGCGGATACGATGTCCTGAAAAAAAAGTGGAAACAAAGTAATGGTAAGGCCAAATTTGTAAGAGATCCCCAGGAAGGGAGATTGAAGGTATCTTTTTTCGGCCCCTTTTATGCGGGTTACAATGTCATTGCAATCGACGAAGCCTATAAATATGCATTGGTAGTGGGCAATGACCTCCGCTACATCTGGATATTGTCCAGGGAAAAATCTGTCCCTGACTCGATTAAATCCACTTATCTGAATAAAGCTGCTGAGTTGGGATATGATGTCGGGCAATTGGTATGGACCAGTCAGACTGACCTTTCCGAATAAATTGGGTATTAGAAGCGCAACCGTAACGATTAGATCGTAAAAACAGGATTCTGAAGGGTATAAAGATTAGCTTGTTGGCTAGCTACATCAACCAGATTATTTTCTTTAATTTGTAGCATAAGTTTTAACACTATTTAACATTAACAGTTTTACGTTTTTTTTGATCTTTATCACATGTTTAAAGAAATTCGCAATAAGTACATCCGTTATTCAAGCATAGTCCTTTACAGTATCATTATCTTCTTTTGTGCATTGCAACTAAACTTCTTGTGGTTGTTCGGTTACTCCCCTTCTTATAAAGATATACAGATGCCTACGCTCCGTGTGGGATCTGAATTATACACTGCTGATGGAAAGCTGATCGGTCGTTACTTTAAAGAAAACCGAACCCCTGTTAATTTCAATGAAATCTCCAAAAGTGTGATCAACGCATTGGTAGCAACTGAAGATGTGCGTTTTTATCAGCACATGGGCATCGATTTCAGGTCGCTGCTTTCCAGCGGTATCTCTACAGCTACCGGCGATAAACGCGGTGCAAGTACCATCACCCAGCAATTGGCCAAAAACCTCTATCGGACACGATACAATAAGTCACAGGGCTTTTTGAGCCGTATTCCTCTTGTACGCACCATCATCGCTAAGCTCAAAGAATGGTCTACGGCTGTAAAACTGGAATCCAATTACAGTAAGAATGACATCATCACCATGTACCTCAACACGGTTTCCTTTGGAAACAATACCTATGGAATCAAAACTGCTTCCCGGGTTTATTTCGATAAGGAAGCCAATGAATTGAATGTCCCTGAATCCGCTCTTTTAGTGGGTATGCTCAAAGGAACAAGCTTATACAACCCCATCAAAAACCCGGAGAAATCTTTAGAGCGGAGAAATGTCGCATTGGCCCAAATGAACAAGTATGGCTATATCAATGCAACTCAGCTGGCCGAGTTTAAACAAACACCGCTCAAACTGAAAGAAGGACGTGTAGATGATGGAAGCGACGGAGATTCCTACCTTCGTGCTGCTGTAGATAAATACCTGGAAAAATGGTGTAAGGATAACAATTACGATCTGTATGAAGATGGACTGAAGATTTACACCACCATTGACTCCAAATTGCAGGGATATGCTGAGGAAGCTGTGCAGGAACAGATGAAAGTCATTCAAAAGCGCTTTTACAATGTATGGGGCAATGAAGACCCTTGGGAAGACTCCGAAAAACATAAAGTTGACTACCCGGGCCGCGCCATGAAAAATCTCCCTGTTTATGCGTTGCTACAAAAGAAATATGCAGCTACTCCCGATTCTGTTGAGGCTTATTTCAACCGGAAAAAAAAGATGAAGATCTTTACCTGGAAAGGTGATCGCGACACATTATTTTCTACTCTCGATTCTATCAAATACTATGGTAAGATCATGAATACAGGCATGATGACCATGGATCCATTTAGTGGAAAGATTAAAGTATGGGTGGGTGGCGTAGACCATAAGTTCTTCAAATATGATCACGTAAAGCAGGCAAAGAGACAGGCTGGATCGACATTTAAACCATTCGCCTACCTCGCGGCGCTCGAAAGCGGCATGAGCCCATGTGACAAATTTACGGACAAACCTGTAAGGATTGAATATGAGGAGAAGGGCAAAAAAGAAGTATGGGAGCCTAAGAATTCCGATTGGAGTATCAGCTATCGCGAAATGTCCCTGAGATGGGCAATGGCCAAATCGGTCAATACCATTACTGCACAAGTTACGGAAAAAGTCGGCGCAGAAAACGTAGTCAAATGGGCGCACGAATGCGGTATAGAAAGTGACCTGGCCTCGGTCCCATCCGTGAGCCTTGGCCCTAATGATGTGTCGGTATTTGAAATGGTCAGGGCCTATAGCACCTTCCTGAACGAAGGTGTGCGTACTGACCCCATCCTTGTAGAAAAAATCACCGACCTTGATGACAACATCATTGAAGAGTTTACGGCGAAAACCAAGCGCGTACTATCAGAAGAGATTGCCTGGCTGATGCTGTATATGTTCAGAGGCGGTATGGAAGAACCGGGAGGGACTTCACAGGCACTGTGGGAATGGGACCTTTGGAAAAACAACAACCAGATTGGAGGTAAAACCGGAACTTCTTCTGATTACGTAGACGCCTGGTACATGGGAATCACCAAGGATTTGGTCACAGGTGTGTGGGTCGGTTGCGACGAACGTACTGCTCATTTCAAAAACGGGGAAACAGGAGAAGGTTCAAGGACCGCCCTGCCGATCTTTGCCAAATTCATGGAAAAAGTCTATAAGGACAAATCTACCGGATATACAGAAGGACCATTTCCCAAATGGCAGGGCAAGCTTAGCCGGGAGATCAACTGCCCTACGCCAAGATATGAAGTGGATACTACCAGCACCGACAGCCTGGCTGTAGATTCTACGGATTTTGAGGTGCCTGATATGGAAGCTACTCCCCTACCTGTAGAGGAACAATCAGTTAAGCCTGCGGAGAACAAAAGTACTGAACCGGCCAAACAACCTGCTGCTGAAGCTCCTTTGACTAAAAAAGAAGAGCGTCAACTCAAGAGAAAACAACGTCAGGAAGAGAAAGAAAAAGAAAAACAGCAAAAAAACAATGGATAATCAGTCGCTAAACTATTCTATTGATTTTTGCGTAAATTTAAAAGACCAATTTCTAAACTATATCATACTATGATCATGAACTTTACATTCTGGAGAAGGTTAAGCTTGCTATTCATTATCTTCATGGTAACAGCCATTTCTGTTCAGGCCCAATATTTTGGCCAAAACAAAGTGCGCTACAAAAATGAAAAGTTCAAAGTATTGCAGACTCCCCATTTCGAGATCTACTATTACTTGAAAAATGAGAAAATGATCCAGAAATTTGCGCAGGATGCAGAGACCTGGTACAAAATGCACCAGGAGATTTTCCGGGATACCTTCCTGAAGAAGAATCCGATCATCCTGTACAACAACCACCCTGATTTTCAACAAACTACTGCTTTACAAGGCGAAATAGGCGTTGGTACCGGTGGTGTGACCGAATCCTTAAAAAACAGGGTCATCATGCCCGTTATGGAACTCAATAATCAGACCAGGCATGTATTGGGTCATGAGTTGGTCCATGCCTTCCAATACCACATCCTTCTGGAAAAAGATTCAGTTGGCATGGAAAGCATCAGTCAGATCCCCCTTTGGATGGTAGAGGGTATGGCGGAATACCTCTCCGTAGGTAAAACTGATGCTTTCACTTCTATGTGGATGAGGGATGCCCTGCTCAACCGCGACATACCTTCCCTGAAAGACCTTACCAATTCCAATAAATACTTCCCATATCGGTATGGGCAGGCATTCTGGACTTTCGTAGGCTCGGTATATGGGGATACGACCATTGTACCGCTATTTAAAGCCACAGCAAGGTTCGGTTACGAAAATGGCTTGAAGTATACCTTTGGATATGACGACAATACCCTCTCTGGTCTTTGGAAAAATGCGATCGAAAAGCATTACCGTCCAATGCTCAAAGCAGATAGTTCCCAGATCAAGATTAGTGGAACTAAGATCATAGATAATAAGAACTCAGGAAACATGAACGTAGCCCCTGCAGTAAGCCCTGATGGAAAATACCTCGCCTTCATGTCAGAGAAAGACCTTTTTGGAATAGACTTATTTCTCGCAGATGCCAAAACAGGCAAAATTCTAAGAAAATTAAGCAGTCAGATTGCCAATTCCCACATCGACGAATTCAACTTTTTGGAATCAGCCGGTGCCTGGTCGCCAGATAGCAAACAATTTGCTTTCAGTATTTTCAGTAAAGGTAAAAATCAGTTGATGATCATCAACATAGATAATGGCAAGGTAACCCTGCGTGCGGATATGGCTAATGTAGCACAATTCGGTAACCTCACCTGGTCACCGAATGGCGATGATCTGGCTTTCTCCGGTATGGTAGAAGGCCAAAGTGATATCTTTTCTTACAATCTCAAAACCAAACAAGTCACACAGATCACCAATGATGCTTATTCAGATTATGCGCCAACCTATTCGCCTGATGGTAAGTTGATCGCATTTTCTTCTGACCGTGCCTCGATCATGAAAGGCGGCATTGATGCTGTACATCCGATCAACCTGACTTTATATGATATCGAAAGCAAATCACTGAGCAACGTTCCGGTTTTCCCTGGAGCGAACAACCTTAATGCACAGTTTTCAGGTGACAGCAAACGCTTATACTTCTTATCGAACCGCGACGGATTCAGAAATTTATATGAATATACACTGGCAGATCAGAGTGTAAAACAAATGACGGATTATTTCACTGGTATCAGTGGGATCACCGAATTCTCTCCTGCCATCTCCGTTTCCCGCAACGACGATATCGTATACAGCTATTACCGCTATCAGCGATATACCCTGTACAACTCGCCGGTAAGCAATTTCAAATCTAAACCCGTTGATGCCAATTCGGTAAACTTTGATGCAGCTGTGCTGCCTCCAATGGAAACCAACGGTGTAGACCTCGTCAATTCCAATCTTGGAAATTTCGAACGCTTTGAAAAAACGACAGCGGACTCTATGAGGTTAGTCCCTTATAAACCTAAATTCAGACTCGACTATCTGGCCAATAGCGGCGTAGGTGTTTCGACCAGTCGCTTTGGAACAGGTGTACAGGGTGGCATTGTGGGTATGTTCAGTGATATTATCGGAAGGAATCAGATTGTTGCCAATTTATCCGTAAATGGGGAGATCTACGATTTCGGAGGCCTGGTTGGTTACATCAATCAACAAAGCAGGATCAATTGGGGTGTTGCCATATCTCACATCCCCTACATTACCGGTCTGAGAGATTTGGTCGCAGATCAGATAGAGATCAATAACAAAATGGTAGATGTCGTTGCAGACAGAACTTACCTGATCAGGACATTCGAAGATCAGGCACAGCTCTTTGCTTCTTATCCTTTCAATAAAGTACATAGATTTGAGGCTGGTGGTGCTTTTTCAAAGTACAGTTATCGGGTCGACCAAATCTCCAATTATTATGAAGATCTAGGCAATGGTGCTATTGGATACTATATCGGTTCCGATAAAGAAAAAGTTGCCAGTTCTGAGGCAGCCCAGCAATTGGGTGTTCCACTTAATTCGTTCTCTATATTTCAATTGAATGCCTCTTTTGTAGGTGACAATTCTATTATGGGAGTTACCGCACCTTTGGACGGTTTCAGGTATAGGATTGGCGCAGAGAAATATTTCGGGGATTACGAGTTTTCTGCAGTTACAGTTGATGTAAGAAAATACGTGCGCCTAAAGCCCATCACCCTCGCAGCCAGAAGCTACAATTATATCCGGATCGGAAAACAAGGTGAAAACCTATATCCTTTGTTTATTGGTTATCCATACCTGATCAGAGGTTACGAAGCCAATTCATTGTACAACAATACAAGTTCTAGCACAGGATTCGACATCAATCAATTATCGGGAAGTAAAATCGCAGTAGCGAATTTTGAAATCCGCCTGCCCTTCACCGGGCCAAAGAAACTGGCTCAAATCCCATCAAAATTCCTGTTTACCGATCTGAACCTTTTCTTTGACGCAGGTTTGGCCTGGAACCAGGGATCAAAAGTAGTGTTTAAGAGCCAACCGGAAAACAACATGAATCCCCTTTTAAATGATCAGGGAATGGAAGTGAAAGACAGCAATGGAAATACTGTTTATACCACCACCAACGAGCGTGTTCCAGCACTTAGTGCAGGTATATCGGTAAGGGTAAATGTATTCGGCTATTTTGTACTGGAACCTTATTATGCATTTCCATTCCAGCGTACAGACGTAAAAGGCGGTGTGTTTGGTCTTACTTTTGCCCCAGGATGGTAATCAACTGAAAGAATCAAAATCTTTATTCAAAGGCATATTGAGTTTCAATATGCCTTTTTTATTTTTTAGGAAGCCATTCCAAAAGGAAGGTTTACCTGAGTGATCAACTTCTTGCTCGTGATGATGTGCTCAAAATCCAGTCCGATGGTCAGATCTACCCAATCAGGGTTACAAGACCTCACCAGTCTTTCCTTCTGCATACGGGTAAAACGACTTATAGTTTTAAACCTGCTCAGCGCCTGCTCTTCCGTTTTCAACTCTTCAAAATAAATCAAACGTGTCAGTTGCTGCGCATTGTCAAAAAACAAACTTGGCATTTGCTTGTAAAATTCAAGCGTCTTCAATAAATCAGAACTCATTCCAACATGTAAAGTAGTACGGTTTCTGTCTGTCACAATGTATACGAACTTTTTCATTTCTCTACGGTTTAAATTTTATAAACTAATTTAATTAGTACTCCTTTTGTATATTCAAATAAATAATACTAACTTTATGAGCACAATAATACTAACTATTTTAGTAAAAACAAATAAATATTAAATTTTTATTTTATGTCAAATATTTCATCTAACCTAAAGTACCTAAGGAAGAAAAAAGGCCACACACAGCAACAATTCGCTGATGCTATGGGTATTAAAAGATCACTCATCGGAGCCTATGAGGAAGACAGGGCAGAACCAAAATACGATTTACTAAAAAGAATAGCAGAGTATTTCGATTTAACCATCGATGAGTTCATCAATGAAAACATCAATCAAGACTGGAAACCTAAGCCAAAAAGCCAGGGTTCTAACCTCCGGGTACTGAGCATTTCCGTCGACAAGGACGACAATGAGAACATTGAGATGGTTCCGGTAAAAGCAAGCGCCGGCTACCTGAACGGTTTTTCTGACCCTCAATACATTAAAGAGCTCCCCAAATTCCAATTACCGCTTCCTTTTTTAAGACAGGGTACTTTCAGGGCATTTGAGATCATGGGTGATTCCATGTTGCCGATTCAGCCGGGCAGTATCATCCTTGCCGAATACCTCGACAACTGGAATGACGTGAAAACCGGGGAAACTTACATCATCATCAGCAAAAATGAAGGTGTAGTATATAAAAGGGCAGGCAACCGATTCAAAGAAAATAAGGAACTGAAGCTGATTTCAGACAATAAGGTTTACGATCCGTATACGATCCCTGCAGATGATATTCTGGAAATCTGGAAAGCAAAAGCCTATATCTCTTCTACCCTCCCGGATCCAACCCCGGAACCGACCATCGAGACCCTGACCAGTATGATGTCCCAAATGCAAAAATCTATTTCTCAACTTAATAAAAACTAGCACCATTTTCATAGGATACACCTAAGTACCCTGGAGCACGGTCGATAAAGAAAGCGGATATTCAGTCCGCTTTCTTTATTTTTGAAGCAGATGAACACCGCAGAACAATTCCTGGCCGCCCGGCTAAGCGCCAGAAAAGAAAATGGCTTACTCAGAACATTGAAAACTTCAGTGATGCCTGTAGATTTTTGTTCTAATGATTACCTGGGATTTGCACATTCGACACAGCTGAAAGCAAATATTGAACATGCATTATCTAAAATGCCCTATGCAAAAAATGGTGCTACAGGTTCAAGATTATTGAGTGGCAACCATAGCTTTACAGAGGAGGCCGAACAATTCATCTCTGCCTTCCATGAAGCCGAAAGCGGACTGATATTCAACTCGGGCTACGATGCCAACCTGGGGCTGCTGTCTTCCATTCCTCAGCGTGGCGATACCATCATTACAGATGAACTCATTCATGCCAGTTTAATTGATGGGGCCAGGCTAAGCCATGCGAACAGGTATACTTTCAAGCACAATGACCTGCAGCAACTGGAATCTAAATTAAAAATTGCCAAAGGCAATATATATGTAGTGGTAGAAAGTGTGTACTCTATGGACGGAGATCTCGCAGCCTTAACAGAGATAAATGAATTATGTAAAACCTATCACGCTGCACTGATCGTAGATGAAGCTCATGCCGTAGGTATTTTTGGCGAGCACGGAAAAGGTCTTGTCCATGAACTTGGCTTACAAGACCAGGTATTTGCCAGAGTCGTTACCTTTGGAAAAGCGCTGGGAACACATGGTGCAGTTGTTTTAGGTAGTCATTCCCTGCAGCAATACCTCATCAATTTTGCCAGATCGTTCATCTATACTACTGCTGCCGCCATTCACAATATAGTAGCGATCAAATGTGCTTACGAACAATTAATCAAACAAGATCATGCCATATTGATCAGACAAAAAATTGAACGATTTCATCAGCTGACTGCACAGTCAGGTCTCTACTATGGGGCCACAACAAGCCCCATACAAACCGTAATGTGTTCCGGCAATGAAGTTGCAATAGAGGCAGCTGCAACACTCCAGCAAGCAGGACTGGATGTCCGTCCTATCCTTAGCCCAACTGTTCCTGAAGGTAAGGAACGCCTAAGGATTTGCCTGCATGTATTCAATACCGATGAGGAAATCAACAAACTCGTCGACATACTCCAATTACTTTCAAAAAAATGAAGCAAACCTATTTTATTACAGGCATAGGCACAGGGATCGGAAAAACCATCACCAGCGCTATTATTACCGAAAAATTAAAGGCAGACTACTGGAAACCGATACAATCGGGTGATCTGGATGTCAGTGACAGCCTCCTGGTCAGGCAACTCGTCAGCAATTCAGAAACAAAAATCCATCCGGAGCGCTATCGCCTGGGCCAACCACTTTCTCCCCACCTCTCTGCAAAGATCGACGGAGTAGAAATCCGTCTCGGAGATATTCAGCTACCCGATACCACCAACGACCTGATCATTGAAGGTGCCGGAGGCTTGATGGTACCACTCAATGACCAGGAACTGATCATCGACCTCATCCAAAAAACGGAAGCGAAAGTAATTGTGGTGAGTCAGAATTACCTGGGCAGCATCAACCACACCTTGCTGACACTGGAGCTACTCAAACACAGACAAATACCTGTAGCGGGCATCATCTTCAATGGAAAGGCCAATGCAGAAACAGAACGTTATATCGCCAATTACAGCGGTCTTCCTATCCTGGGCAGAATTCCCTCACTGAGTGTCATCAACAAAGAACAGATCCTGGAAGCGGGAAATTACATCACTTTATAAAAATACGGACACAAAAAAGGGAGCTTGAGGCTCCCTTTTTTAATATAAGTTGAATTATATCTATTTTACTGCATCAATTACAGCTTTAAAAGCTTCTGGATGGTTCATTGCTAAGTCAGCCAAAACTTTACGGTTCAAACCGATGTTTTTGCTAGCCAATTTACCAATCAATTGAGAGTAAGATATACCATGCTGACGTGCACCAGCGTTGATACGCTGAATCCACAATCCGCGGAATTCTCTTTTCTTAACTTTACGGTCACGATATGCATATTGCAAACCTTTTTCTACCGTATTTTTAGCAATGGTGAAAACCTTGCTTCTTGATCCCCAATAGCCTTTGGCTAAATTTAAGACCTTTTTCCTTCTTCTTCTCGAAGCTACTGCGTTTACCGAACGTGGCATGTTTTAATTGTTTTTGATAAACGGTGTTGCGTTTTACAGCAAACTTATCTACCGGTTACCTGGTTTAAAATTTAATTATTTACCGATTGCAAGCATACGTTTAACGTTGCCCATGTCAGCATCAGACACCATTGAAGTCTGACCTAAGTTACGCTTACGTTTAGTCGACATCTTTGTCAAGATGTGGCTTTTGTAGGCATTCTTCCTTGCGATTTTACCTGTTCCAGTAAGCGAAAAACGCTTTTTAGCACTGGAATTGGTTTTCATTTTTGGCATAACCTGTGTTTATTTATGTAATTTATTTATTTTTTTGCAACTTTTGGTGCAAGTGTAAGAAACATACGCTTTCCTTCCAACTTAGGCAGCAATTCTACTTTACCTATATCTTCCAGTGCCTGCGCAAATTTCAACAGCAGGATTTCTCCCTGCTCTTTGTACACAATTGCCCTACCTTTAAAGTGAACATATGCCCTTACTTTTTCTCCGTTTTCCAGGAAACTAATGGCATGTTTCAATTTAAACTGAAAATCATGATCGTTCGTATTAGGACCGAATCTGATCTCCTTAATAACAGTCTGCTTCGCATTGGCCTTGATCTCCTTCTGCTTTTTCTTCTGCTCGTATACAAACTTACTGTAGTCGATGATCCTACAAACAGGAGGAACAGCATTTGGAGAGATCTCCACCAGGTCCAACTCCAGTTCGTCAGCAAGTGCCAAAGCTTTTGCCAAAGGATAGATCCCTGGTTCAACATTATCCCCAGCTAATCTCACCTCTTGAGCCCTGATAAACTGATTAATATTATGTTCTGCTTCTTTTTTCTTAAAAGGAGGACGTGGTCCCCTATTAAATCCTGGTCTGCCTAATGCCAAATTTGTATCCTGTTAAACTGTTATTTCTTTAATTAATAATTCACTAAACTCTTGCAGTGTCATTTCTCCTAAATCTCCCTCACCATGTTTCCTCACCGATGCCTTACCTTCTGCCATTTCCTTCTCTCCGATGATCAACATATATGGTATCTTTTTAACCTCTGCGTCTCTGATTTTCCTTCCGATTTTTTCATCTCTAAAGTCAATCAGCCCGCGAATATCGGAATTATTTAGTTCATCTGAAACTTTTTTTGCATAATCTTCATACTTTTCAGAAATAGGAAGAATGATAAATTGTTCCGGAGAAAGCCACAATGGGAAGTTTCCGGCACAATGTTCGATCAAAACCGCAATAAAACGTTCTAAAGAGCCAAAAGGCGCCCTGTGGATCATCACCGGCCTATGCTTCATATTGTCACTTCCGGTATATTCCAGTTCAAAACGTTCCGGTAAATTATAATCTACCTGGATTGTACCCAACTGCCATTTCCTGCCTAAAGCGTCTTTCACCATGAAATCGAGCTTAGGCCCATAAAATGCAGCCTCTCCGTATTCTACCACAGTAGGCAAACCTTTTTCTGCAGCAGCTTCGATGATTGCAGATTCTGCCAGATGCCAGTTCTCGTCACTTCCAATGTATTTCGATCTGTTTTCCTGATCTCTCAGGGAAACCTGCGCAATATAGTCATTGAAGCCTAAAGACTTAAACACATACAGTACCAGATCAATCACCTTCTTGAACTCTTCCTTTACCTGGTCGGGTCTGCAGAATAAGTGTGCATCGTCCTGAGTAAATCCGCGTACCCTGGTCAGCCCATGCAATTCCCCGCTTTGTTCGTACCTGTATACGGTTCCAAACTCTGCGAAACGCAAAGGAAGATCCTTGTAAGAACGTGGTTTGGTTTTATAGATCTCGCAGTGGTGCGGACAGTTCATCGGCTTCAGGAAAAACTCTTCGCCTTCCTGAGGTGTCTTGATCGGCTGAAATGCGTCTTTACCGTACTTCTCATAATGACCTGAAGTGATGTACAGGTTCTTATGTCCGATATGTGGCGTAACTACCTGATCGTAGCCAGCTTTAGACTGGGCTCTGGTCAGAAACTGCACCAAACGTTCACGCAATGCGGCCCCTTTAGGCAACCACAAAGGCAAACCCATACCTACCTTCTCTGAGAAAGCAAAAAGCTCCAACTCCTTACCCAGTTTCCTGTGGTCGCGTTTCTTTGCTTCTTCAATCATATGAAGGTACTCGGTCAGCTCACTTGCCTTAGGGAAAGTTACCCCATAGATCCGGGTCAGCTGTTTCCTATTCTCATCTCCTCTCCAATAAGCTCCGGCTACATTCATGAGCTTTACAGCTTTGATGAAGCCAGTATTTGGGATATGCGGTCCTCGACAAAGGTCAGTGAACTCACCTTGTGTATAAAAAGTAATCTTTCCGTCTTCCAGACCTTCCAGAAGGTCCAGTTTGTACTCGTCTCCTTTTTCATTAAAATACGCTATGGCATCTGCTTTAGATACTGCCTTACGTTCAAAAACTTCTTTTTGCTTGGCAAGCTCCAGCATTTTGGCCTCAATCGCCTTGAAATCATCCGAAGAAAATTCACGGTCGCCGAAATCTACGTCGTAATAAAAGCCGGTTTCTATAGCCGGACCGATACCAAATTTGGTTCCCGGATACAAAGCTTCCAATGCTTCAGCCATGATGTGTGCGGAAGAATGCCAGAAAGTCGCCTTACCTGCTGTGTCATTCCAGGTCAGCAATTTCAATGTCGAGTCAACTTCGATAGGTCTGGAAGAATCCCATACCTCACCGTTTACCTCGGCAGCTAAAACGTTCCGGGCCAGGCCCTCTGAAATGGATAATGCAATCTGATGGGCAGTAGTGCCCTGCTCGTACTGACGACTGGAGCCGTCAGGTAATGTAATGTTAATCATCTACAACTATGATTTAAAAATTAATAAAAAATATACATTCAATCACCTACAATGTGATCATTAAAAGCAAAGTTAATCAATATTCTGTACTTTCCAGCCATCCGTTTGCCAATACATCTGCCAGGTGCATGGTTTTTAACGGAATCTGGTTTTTCTCAATGTAGCCCTGTAAATGCATCAGACAGGACAAGTCTGTAGAAATGATATACTCCGCCCCCTGCTCCAATGCATTGTTCACTTTTTGCTCGGCCATAGCCGATGAGATGGCATCAAACTTAACTGCAAAGGTACCGCCAAATCCGCAGCACATATCCGTGTCCTTCATTTCCACCATCTCCAGTCCATGTACTTTCGACAACAATAATCTTGGTTCTTCCTTAATCTTGCATTCCCGCAGTCCACTGCAAGAGTCATGATACACCGCCTTGCCCTCCAGTTCTGCCCCAAAATAGTCGCGTTTCAATACATTGACCAGAAAATCCGACAATTCGAAGATGTTCGTCTGGATGTTCCTGCATTTGTTATGCACCGTGGTATTCGTAAACAAGTCATTATACCCGCCTTTAACCATCCCAACACAGGATGCCGAAGGGGCTACAATATAATCTGTTTCAGAAAAATCACTCAGAAATTTATGTCCTATTTCTTTAGCCTGCTCCCAATAACCCGCATTATAAGCAGGCTGACCACAACAGGTCTGCGCATTGTTGTAAAACACCTCACATCCAGCTTTTTCCAGCAATTTAATGGTATTAAATGCAGTTTCCGGATACAACTGGTCTACAAAACAGGGCACAAATAATTCTATTCTCATCTATCTCTCTTAAAATCTAGGCCGCAGCCTTTACCGACTTGGGTTCTACTCTCCTGAGCAGCAACAAAAATACCAAACCTAATACAAAAAATATGGCCAGCGCGATCACAGAGTTGCGCATACTGCCGGTAAATGCTTCAATATAACCAAAACTAAAGGTCCCGACTACAATGGCCAATTTCTCAGTCACATCGTAGAAACTGAAAAAAGCCGTATGGTCCGGGCTTTCCTGGGGTAAAAACTTAGAATATGTCGACCGCGAAAGCGACTGTACACCACCCATGACCAGGCCAACTACAGCCGCCAGACAATAAAACTGCCCGGCCGTGGTGGTATAATAGGCGCCGAAGCAAATCCCAATCCAGACCACCAATACGCCCATCAGCACCAGCACATTCCCAAAAAAGTTCTTTGAAAGATAGGACATCAGCATAGCGCCCGGAATGGCCAGCAATTGCAATAACAGCACCACCGCGATCAGGGTTTCTGATGGTAGCCCCAGTTCCTTTCCGCCAAACAAGGTAGCCACCAGCATCACCGTTTGTACACCCATCGAATAAAAGAAAAAGGAATACAGAAAGCGTTTAAGATATGGCATTTGCTTCACCTGTTTCCAAACCTTATTTAACTCCCTGAAGCCACTGGTCATAACATTTGACTTCCCTTCTCTAAAATTCGGACTTCCTTTCGGTAATTTCCGGAAGGGAATCTGTGCAAAAAGCATCCACCAGAGCCCCACCAGCAAAAAAGAGAACCGGGATGCATGGGCTTTGCCTGCCAAACCGAAAAATTCCGGAAAAAAAACAAAAACAAAGCACAGCAACTGAAGCAGGATACTACCGATGTACCCATAGGCATAACCCTTGGCACTTACCGCATCCTGCTGGTCTACTGTCGCAATCTCAGGCAAATAGGAATTATAGAAGACCAGACTTCCCGAATAACCAATCGCAGCAATGATAAAAAACAACATGCTGACCTGCAATGTATCAATCTCGAAGAAGTAAAGTCCGCAACAGGAAAGTGCTCCCAAATAGGTAAACATCTTCATAAAGATCATCTTATTGCCCCTACTATCGGCTATCGACGATAAAATCGGAGAGGCAATGGCGATCAGCAGAAATGCAAAAGCGAGTGCATAACTATACAATGCGGAGTTGACAAATTTTTGTCCCAAAAAGCTCACGTAATCTACGGTCCCCGGATCGGTATCGCTGGTGATTGCAGTGTAATAAGCCGGGAATATGGTAGTTGTGATGACGAGATTATAAGCAGAATTGGCCCAGTCGAAGTATGCCCATGACCGGATCGTCTTTTTGTCGTTCTTTTCCATGTATGAATTAATGCACTAAAGTAGCTAAAAAACGGAAAAAGCCAACTAATTTACTTTTTCCAGCTTCGCTGCTCCTGATTTTTTTTCATCTACTTTTTTAGGATTCCCCTTATAATAGATCTCCGTAGCGCCTGAAGTCTTCACCTTCAGTTCATTCAGCACATTGACATTTGCTTTGGCTGTTCCGTCCATATCAATATCATATATCCCGGCCACGAAATCAAATGCATTGATCTTCACCGTCCCCTTGCTGTCCAGGTCATGTGTCCCAGCCTGCCCGATCAGCTTCAACTCTGCGACGCCGTCTATTTTGGTCTCCAGTTTACGCACACTTAAGTCTAGCGACACATTCGAAGTTCCCGAAAATTCAAATTTCAGGTCATCTGCATAAATGCGCCCCTCGCCTGCTACTTTCACTGCCCCTTCTGTATCCAATTCTTTCAATACGCCGATGCCTGCGTATACGATGATGGAATCGGTTCCGCAATATTTCTTATCGCCCAACTGAACCTTCAGCTCTCCTCCACTTACATCTGCCCGAACGTGTTTCATAATCGCCGAATCGGCCTGGATCCTGATCTGATAACTGCTATCCTGTGTCAACACCAATTTAAAGGCACCTTCCACCTTGATCTTATCGAAGGGCTTCACCACAGTTCCGATCGTGATGTTCTTGCCTGAGTCTTCTACACAATTGGAACTACAACCGGCCAGCATAACCGGGATAAAAAGCGCAATTTGTACTAATGATTTCATAGGATAGGGTTTTAATTAAAGATAGTAATTTTTACCATCGGTTTTTATTTTACCTGCATCAAGCAATTCCCTGATGCGGTTGATTCTTTCATTTTCTGAACCTGTTTTGACTGCGTTAACGAGCTCTGCCAAAGCATAAGGTCCGGTTTGCAATAGCGTAGCTATCTCAAAGTCGATCTTATCGGGAAGCTGCGCTTCGTCATCTGCTTTTTTCTCGGCCAGACAGACATCACAAACGCCACATTTATCGGCTCCAGGCTCATCGAAATAAGCCAGCAACTGTATGCTCCGGCATAAATAAGTACCTGTATATTTCAACACGGCCTCCACTTGTTCCATCTGCACCTTTTTCCTCAGTTCAATATATTTCACATCCACATCCATATGCAATAAATCCAGACGCGGCAATACATATTGCAACTGCGGCTGATCAGTCTGTGGCAGATAGGACAACAAACCCTGCTCCTGCAAAAACAACAGGTTTTTCTGCAGTTCCTTAAAAGACATCGCCAGTTTTTTGCAAAGATCTGATTCCTGTATTTTCACATACTGTTCAAATGCGCCACCATAAGACCTCAATATGGTCTTTAGCAACCTGTCGAAACCTGAGTTTTCAATCTGGTAACGGTACACATCTTCATGGCCGACTATAAACAACAACCTCGAGGGCAGGAAAATGTTTTCCGACAGGGTGATATATCCGTCATGCTCCAGGAACTTCAGTGCCGCCATGGTCTTGATCACGCCCAGATTAAAGCGTTTGCAGAAGTCTGCGATATCAAAACCAAAGCTCAGTCCTTCCCCACTCCCAAAGGCCAGCTGAAAATAATTGCCCAGGTAATGGTAGACTTTTTTGATCTCATCCGGTCCCGGAAAACTGTCTTTATATTTACCTTCCAATGCAAGCTGATCGCTCTTATTGGCCAGCAGAACCCCATAGGCCCTATTCCCGTCGCGTCCCGCGCGGCCGGCTTCCTGATAATAGGCTTCCAGACTGTCGGGTAAATCCAGATGCACCACAAAGCGCACGTCGGGTTTATCGATGCCCATCCCAAAGGCATTAGTGGCCACCATCACCCTGATCTTATTCTGCTTCCAGAGCTCCTGCTTTCTGAAACGTTCTTCTTTTTCTACCCCTGCATGATAAAAATCTGATGCCACACCGTTACGCTGCAGGAAAAGCGCTACTTCCGAAGTCTCTCTTCGGTTGCGTACATAGACCAGTCCACTGCCTTTTACATTATTTACAATGCTCAGCAGCTTCCGGTGTTTATCGGCATCCGCAGCCACCACATAACTGAGGTTTTTACGGGCAAAGCTCTGCACAAAGACCTTCCCATTTCTGAAAGCCAGCTTTTCTACAATGTCTTTCCTCACAAAATCGGTAGCCGTAGCCGTAAGGGCGAGTACCGGTGCTTCCGGTGCCAGTTCCCTCAATGCACTGACCTGAAGGTAAGGAGGCCTGAAATCATAACCCCATTGGGACACACAATGTGCCTCATCCACGGCAATCAGGTTTACATTCATATAGGAGATGCGCGCCCTTACAATTTCAGATAACAAACGTTCTGGTGAGAGGTAAAGGAACTTGATCTTCCCATAAATACAATTGTCCAGGAGGATATCAATTTCCCGCTTCCCCATCCCTGCATAAATCGCAACGGCATCTATACCTTTACTTTTTAAATTCTCCACCTGATCCTTCATCAGCGCTACCAGTGGCGATACCACAATGCAAATGCCTTCCTTCACCATAGCCGGAACCTGGAAGCACAGCGACTTCCCCCCACCGGTCGGCAATAAGGCCAAAGTATCATTTCCATTTAAAACGGAACCGATGATTTCATCCTGTAAAGGCCTGAAACTGTCAAATCCCCAGTATCTTTTTAATATCTCTGCTTCGTTCATAAAAAGGTAGTCCTCAAAACTATAAAAATGAACTGAGATTATTAAATTGCGCAGCAATAACCGCTTCGCGTATGAGATCATCACATTTACTACTAGCCTTACTGTTTACCACTTACATTTCTGCAGCCCAGGAAAAAAACTGGGACATTGAAAAGTACCGTGGCACAACTAATACGTTTTCCATCAACACGGATGAAGGCACCTGGATGAACCTGGATGTGAGCGCCGACGGCAAGGATATTGTTTTCGACCTTTTGGGTGACATCTATATCATGCCGATTGCCGGTGGAACAGCCACTCCTCTTAGCGAAGGGATTGCCTGGGATATCCAGCCTCGGTTCAGTCCCAATGGGAAATACATCTCCTACACCAGCGACAAAAGCGGGGCCGACAACATCTGGATCATGAACCGTGACGGCTCTAACAAGAGACAGGTGACCAAAGAGACATTCAGATTGCTCAACAACGCAACCTGGACACCCAACAGCGAATACCTCATTGCCCGCAAACATTTCACCGGAAGCCGGTCCCTTGGTGCAGGTGAAATGTGGATGTACAGCATCTATGGCGGAGAAGGCATCCAGCTGACCAAAAGAAAAAATGACCAGCAGGATGCCGGCGAACCGAATGTCGATCCCAATGGCCGCTTCCTTTATTTCAGTGAAGATGTTTCACCAGGCCCCAATTTTGAATACAGCAAAGACCCGAACGGCCTGATCTACGCGATCAGACAACTGGATATGACCACCGGTAAACTGACCAACCTCATTGCCCAGTCCGGTGGCTCGGCCCGACCACAGATTTCACCCGATGGAAAAATGATGGCTTATGTAAAACGCGTACGCCTCAAATCGGTACTTTTTGTACAGAACCTGAAAACCGGAGAAGAATGGCCCCTGACGGAAGACTTATCCCATGACCAGCAGGAAACCTGGGCCATATTTGGGGTATATCCCAATTATGCCTGGACACCCGATGCCAAAAACATCGTTTTCTATGCCAAAGGAAAGATCAAAAAAATCGAACTGGCTTCATTGATCACTTCTGATGTGCCTTTTCAGGTAAGCAGCAAACAGACCGTACAGGAAGCACTGCATTTCCCACAACAGGTACACAACCCGGAATTCACTGCAAAAATGATCCGCCAGCTGACCACTTCTCCCGACGGAAAGTTTGTCATCTTCAACGCAGCGGGTTTCCTTTATAAAAAAGACCTGCCCAATGGCAACCCGGAAAGAGTAACCCAGGGTATCGAGTTTGAATTTGAACCCAACATCAGTCCCGATGGCAAATCTGTCATTTACACCACCTGGAGCGATGAGTTCAAGGGAGCAATTAAAAAAAGCGATATTAAGTCTGGAAAGACGGTAACCCTGACCGAAGAAAAGGGTTTCTATTACTCGCCCAGTTTTTCCAGCAAAGGCGACAGGATCCTTTTCCGCAAAGGCATCGGCAATGATGTGCTGGGCTACGCCTATGGACGCGGCACAGGCATTTTCCTGATGTCTGCCAATGGTGGTCCTAAAACCCTGATCTCCGAAAGCGGCATCAAGCCGCAATTCAGCGCAGATGACAGCCGCATCTATTTCCAGGGAAATGAAGGCGGCAAAAAGGCATTGAAGAGCATCGACCTCAATGGTGGCAACGAGCGCACGCATTATACCTCTACTTACACCACCCAGTTTTCCCCCAGTCCGGACGGCAAATGGCTGGCATTTACAGAACTATTCAATGTATACATTACCCCAATGGTCACCGTGGGTGCCCCATTGGAGCTGTCCGCATCCAACAGAAACCTGCCCCTGAGCCGGATCACCCGGGACGCAGGGACTTATATACACTGGAGTGGTGATAGCAAAAAATTGCTTTGGACACTGGGCGACCAATATTACAGCAGGGAAATCAAAGATGCGTTTGGCTTCCTGGAAGGTGCACCGAAGGAATTGCCTAAACCGGACAGCACTGGAATTGCCCTCAACCTCCGACTGAAAAGCGATAGCCCCAGCGGACTTACGGCACTAAAGGGCGGCAGAATCATCACCATGAAAGGCGATGCGGTTATCGAGGAGGGCACCATCCTGATCGAGAATAACAAGATCATTGCCATGGGCAAAGCAACGGAAATGGTAATCCCCGACGCTGCAAGAGTCATTGATGTAACTGGAAAAACCATCATGCCAGGCATTATTGATGTCCATGCCCACCTGCGCACCAGTCCGGACGGCATCAGTCCGACCAACGACTGGTCGTACCTGGCCAATCTGGCTTTTGGTGTAACCACAGCTCATGACCCTTCCAGCAATACGGAAATGGTGTTCAGTCAAGCCGAGATGATCAGGTCTGGCCGTATGGTTGGTCCGCGCCTATACTCTACAGGCTCTATCCTATATGGTGCAGATGGCGATTTTAAAGTAGTGATCAATAGCTTGGATGATGCCCTTTCCCACCTGCGCAGGTTAAAAGCTGTGGGTGCTTTTTCTGTAAAATCTTACAATCAGCCCCGCCGCGATCAGCGCCAGCAAATCCTGGAAGCAGCCCGTCAACTGAAGATGGAGGTGGTACCTGAAGGGGGTTCTACTTTCTTTACCAATATGAACATGGTGGCCGATGGCCATACCGGAATAGAGCACAGCATTCCCGTGGCCCCGGTTTATAAAGACGTTATATCTTTTTGGAACAATACCAAAGTGGCCTATACTCCTACACTGATCGTGAGCTATGGTGCACAATGGGGGGAGAACTACTGGTACGACCGCACCAATGTATGGGAAAACGAAAGACTGCTGAATTTCACCCCAAGAGCTATAGTAGATGCCCGTTCGCGCCGGAGAACAACTTCTGAGTATGGAGATTATGGCCATATTGATGTCTCCAAAGCTACCAAGCAAATTGCAGATGGCGGCAATACGAAAGTGAACCTCGGTGCCCATGGACAGATTCAGGGACTAGGCGCTCATTGGGAACTGTGGATGCTGGTTCAAGGCGGTATGACACCCCTACAGGCCATCCGCTGTGCCACTATAAACGGTGCCAATTACCTGGGTATGAATCGGGAAATCGGCTCCCTGGAGGTAGGCAAACTTGCCGACCTCGTGATCATGGATGCCAATCCCCTGGACGATATCCGAAATTCTGAAAAGATCAAGTATGTGATGATCAACGGGAGGATTTACGACAGTCTATCCATGAACGAAATCGGCGGACACGAAAAACTCCGGGGAAAACTCTGGTTTGAAATGGGCAAAGGAATGGTATATAGCTTTCCTACCGGTGTAGCGGAAACCTGGACCTACACGATACCAAACTGCGATTAAGAGCGCGTTTAAGACAGTCTTTTGCCATGGATCAGTTTTTCCATGGCATCCTGAAACGAACCCGCCTGCTGCACCTCGCCTGAATTCACAAAGAAAATCTCATCTGCATTTTCTATGGTATTCAGGCGATGTGCGATCACCACCAAAGTAGTACTTGACGGTAGTTTCGCCAAAATTCCTTCCAGTAATTGCTCGGTAAGCGTATCTATGTTGGCTGTTGCCTCATCCAGGATCAGGAGATCCGGTTTGCGCAGGAAAGCACGCATAAAAGCGATCAACTGCCGTTGCCCAAGGCTCATGCTTTCAGCTGCAAAGGAAACCGCCGTTTCCAAACCATTTTCAAATACAGACAACAGTTCCCGCAGCCCCTCCGATTCCAGTGCAGTCAGCAATGCTGCTGCTTCCATGCCCTGGTACTGTTCGTTGCCGTAAAGAATATTTTCCTTCACCGTACCGCTAAACAAGAAGGGTTCCTGTAAGATGAAACCGATCTTTTGTGAACGCTCCGCTGCCGTATACGTACGGATGTCTCTGCCGTTCAACAACACCTGCCCCGCAAGCGGATCATAGAGCCGGGCCATGAGCGAAGCTGTAGTAGTTTTCCCACCACCTGTAGGGCCTACGAAAGCATACATTTTTCCTGCTTCTAAACGGAAATTGATGTCGTGCAGGATCTCCCTCCCCTCCGAATAGCCAAAATGCACCTGCCGAAATTCAAGTACAGGAGGAGCAGAAGTTAACGTATCAGCACCCTTTTCCAACTGCACCAGGTTGTTGTCCATCGTCAGCATCAGAGAAATCCTGTCCCATGAGGACAGCGCTGTTTGGAAACTCGTCCACAGGGAGGCCAGCTGCCGGATGGGATTGTAAAAATTATTGGCGTATGCGATGTAACTGATCAGCAGACCAATACTGAGTGTCCCTTGCCCGATCAGATACACGCCGTAAATCAGGACCAGCAATTGCGCCAGGTTGGAAAATAAACTGAATACGGGAACAAACACGGTATTGGCTATCCCCGCTGCAATCGCCGATTGATAATTTTGCTGATTTGCCGCATCAAAGCGTTTGCGGAAATAGTCCCTCCGGTTGAAAGCTACCACTACCTTAAAATTACTCAGGCTCTCCTGAATCTCGGCACTCAGCAAACCGGTTTGTTTCATATTAATGGCATTCTTCTTCCTTACCCAGGGAGACAGCCTATTGACAAACAACCAGATACACAGGGCGGGTGCTATGGCCACCAGTCCGAGTTTAAAATTGATGAACAGCATAAATGCACCTGCAGCAATCAGCATAAAAATGCTGCTTAGAAATTGCAGCAGCGCTTGCGAAAAGAACTGGTTCAAGCGGTCCGTATCGGTATTCACCCGGGAGATCAGGTCCCCCGCCTTATTCTGGTTGAAAAAAGCTACGGGCAAAGCCTGAATTTTATGGAATACGGCATTGCGCAGGTTGAAAACGATCCGCTGTGCCGCACCGCCCATCAGGCGCGTCTGCACATAGCTGCCGCCAAAAACGACACAGTACATCAGCAGCAGGATACCGGAAATCATCAGCACACCATTGAAGTCTTTCGTCTGTATATAATGGTCTATTGTATAACCAATGATCAACGGTCCCGAAAGATTGATCCCGGTATTCAAAAGCATGATCAGCAAAGCCACCACCATATTACTGTACTCTGCCTTCGCTACGCTCAGGAGTTTCCTGAGTTCCTGGTAAACCGGCTTTTTTACCTGCTCTTCTTTTTCTGCGCTCAGGTTATAGTTCATAGTCGCTGGTGCTTTGTTGTGTATGATAGATCTGCACATATTCCGGGCTCCGGAGCATCAGCTCCTCATGCCTGCCTTTGTCCAGCACTTCGCCTTGCATCATCAGGACAATCTGTTCATAATGTTGTACTGCTGCCACTTTTTGGGTGACGGAGATCAAAGTTAGGTCCGGATAATTGCGCTGCATGTTCTCCAGGATCTTGCGCTCCGTCTGCTGATCTACCCGGGCGGTAAAATCGTCCAGCAGCAGGATTTTAGGATTGATGGCCAGGGCACGTGCCAGCATGATGCGTTGCTTTTGTCCGCCCGAAAGGCTTAGTCCCCGCTCAGATACGAGCGTATCCAGTCCATTGGGAAGGGAATCAATCAGGCCTTTCAATTCTGCACTCTCAATTGCCCGGTTCATCAGCTCATCGGTCACGGCTTCGCTAAAAGCGATATTTTCCCTGATGCTCATGTTGAACATCACACTATCCTGCGACACAAAGGCCAGCTGACGGTAAAATGCCTCTGTTTTGATTTCACTGATCAGATGTCCATCAAAGCGAATCTCGCCACTATCGGGCTTTACCATACCTGCGAGCAATTGAAGCAGTTGTGTTTTACCAGCCACGGTGGGTCCCACCACCGCTACCTTTGAACCAGGCTGCACTTCAAAATTAATGTCTTTCAGGACTTTTTTCCCGGCATAACTTAGGTTAACCGCCTCCAAACTGATCGAACTACTCAATGCGATATCCAGCGTACCGGTATCGGGCAGGTCTTCCGCTTCCAGTACCTTGCGGATCCGGCCATAAGATACCGTAGCCTGTACAATCACATTACTCATAAAGCCGATCACAATGATTGGAAAAATCAGCATGGCGAGGTAACTGTTGAAAGCTGCCAGATCACCGATGCTCATGCGCTCAATGATCACGAGGTGCCCGCCATAAAGCAAAATCACCAGTGCCGCGATATTGGCGGTAAAGGTGATGATAGGGATCAGCCAGGCAAAGAGACGTAAGATCGAAAGCCCAATGTCCCGCCCTTTTTCACTGGCTTCCAAAAACTTATTGTATTCCAGGCTCTGTGAGTTGACTACACGTACCAAAAACGCCGCCAGGATGCTCTCATTGATGACCTTGTTCAGCCGGTCCAGTATTTCTCTTCCCTTTTTGTACAGTGATTTTACACGGCCCAGCACGAGGTAAAACGTAAGGCCTATGGTGGAGGTAAGACAAATGACGATGAGTCCCAATTGCCAGTCGATTCCAAAGAGCAATATTGCCGCTCCGATAATGACCACCAATGAAGATACCATAGATACGATGGCCTGAGACACAAATTGCTTGATCGCATCCACATCAGAAGTGAGGTTCGTCAACAACTTCTCTGCCTGCTGTTCCGCGATAAAGGCAAAGCTCTGACGGGAGATCTTGGCGACCAGCTGCGTACGCAGGTCCCGTGCCACATTTTCGGAAGCACGGATCTGAATGATGGTCTGAATGTAGCCCAGCAGGAAGACCAGAAAGGTAATGCCTCCAAACCACAGCATCGACTGCTCCATGGAAAAATCAGGCTTACCAAGTCCATCGATCACCCCACCTATAATTTTTGGAAGTACCAAACTTAAACCATTGCCTGCTAGTGCCAGCAACAACAAGATACCAATCGCCCACTTATAGGGCTTCAACAAGCTGATCATAATTCGTCAATCTCTATATTTTCCCAGGTTTGCCGTTTATAATAGTGCAACATTAACCAAAAAATGACAAAAACAACCGGCAGCAGTCCCCAGATTACCCCTTCCCATCTGGACAGAAAATATTGACCATAACCTGCGACAGCAATGAAAGCAATAATGACCAGGGATGTGATTACACGCCCCCCTGATTGTTTGATCAGCACAGGTTTGGAAAATGGCAGGCCCTTTACCATAAACAAGGCCATCAGTATACCGAAGATCATCCCCACAACAGTAGCCAACAGGATATCGTTGATGGATTCAGGTCCCCAAACAAATGTGCTGATGAGCGCTATCAACACGCAATAAGGCAGATAATACAACATGACTACCACCTTGTACATGCCTGATAGTATTTTACCAGGTTCGGTGATCGGCAGCGCATAATAGATCCAGGCCGGCTTGTATTTCTCAGAGAAGGAAATGTGCTGTAAAACAGTAGACATTACAAAAGTGCAGAGGTATACCAAAAAAATATATCCCTTGCCGTTCTGTAAATCAGACAATCGCTCATCAAGTGGTCCGCTACCACGGAGTGATTCGTACAAAAAGAAAATCGGAACATATGCAAAGGAAGGATATACTTTGATCTTAAACTCCCTGGTCCGCGCAGCAAGTTTCCAGGTAATGCGGAAGCCGGCGTTTTCCAGCGGATCTTTGGCAAAGATATTGGATAAACGCGCAGCCAGATCAAATTTTTGTTTCCTTACTTCACCGGAAGCCAGTGGCCCAAGTGCTGTGCTATCGGAGCCCGCAGCTGCCGAGAGCTTTTTATTGAAACCAGGGGCGAAAACTTTGGCCACTAGCCATAAGCCTGCCAGCGGTGCCAGGAGCCCGAGAATAGCCATTCCCATTGTCAGGAAGCCCGCCCTTGCGGGATGCAGCAAAGCCTCACTCAGGGCAGCGATCCATACCGGCGGCAAAAAGCACGACCAGGCATGGTCAAGGATATTCACTTTATTCAGCAGTGCGGTATTGATCAGGCGGGGCAGCAACTGATAAGCACCAAAAATCAGGATAGAAAATGCAATCTGGAAGTAGCTAATGATATCCTTAAATTTCTGCGGGGATACCAATTTCATCAGCAGTAAATACATGATATTCACCAGCAGAATACTCAAAAAAGACACCTGGATAATCTGCAGAAAGAAGACAGGAACGGCTAGTATTCCTTCAGTAAAGCCGATGATCACCAGTCCGGCGAGGCCCTGCAAAAAAGCCAGGCGGAATACGTAGATACTGATGTGCATGATCCGGGAAACAGCCAATGTACGGTCATTGACGGGACGTGGCATCAGGATGTACTGATCGCGTACATCCAGCAGCACTGTTGTAAAATCTGTGATCAATGTCAGCGACATCAGCACCATAAAGACACTGAAATATAAAGTCTGACCCAGCATAGGCGCATCAAACAACAATAATGTCATGGCAATAAAAACGCCCATGAGCACCGTCACAAAAGAAACTCTCCAGGAGCTCCCTGTTTTACCGCCGCTGCTTGCAGCACTTTTACGTGTTGCCATCAGACTGCGTGGCCTTCTGCTGTCCATCAGCAGTTTTACTTTCAGGATATGATAGAGCTGTTCCTGGTCTACACCTGTCTTTGCCAGTATGGGCATAAAGAGGCTGACGAGTTTAAATAATAATTTATCCACAAGCTGTCCGATCTTAATTGAATGCGTTGATGATGGCGTCCGTTTCGCTATCCGATTCATCACGCCCGGTCAGCTTCGCGAATACACGTTCCAGTGTGTCCGCATGGTTTTGCTTCAGGGATTCAAATGTCCCATCCGCTATGATCTCACCTTTATTGATCAGCAGAATGCGGTCAGAAACTTTCTCTACCACGTCCATCATATGCGAACAGTAGAAGATGGTTTTACCTTCCTGGGCTAGCCGCAGGATCAACTCCTTAATCATGATCACCGCATTGGCATCCAAGCCCGACAGGGGTTCATCAAGGATGATGATCTGTGGATTGTGAATGATGCCGGAGATCAGCAATACTTTTTGCTTCATCCCTTTAGAAAAGGTATCCATCCGATCATCCATATTATTGCCAAGTCCGAAAGCACGCAGCAGACGGCTACTTCTTTCCCGCAGCATGGCCTCTTCCATCTCGTAAAGTTTGCCTACAAAATCCAGGTACTCCATCGGTGTCAGTACATCGTAGAGTTCTGCGTTTTCGGGCACATAACCGATGCGCCTTTTGATTTCCTGGGGATCCTTCTGCATGCTGATGCCATCTACGATCACTTCCCCTTCAAATTCGGGGATTAAACCCGTGAGGATTTTTACCGTGGTGGATTTTCCGGCACCATTGGGACCGATGTAGCCGATCACCTGTCCGGCATAGATGTCCAGGGAAAGATTTTTCAGGGCTTGTTTAGCACCGTAGTTCTTCGAAAGGTTGCGGATTTGTATAATTGGGGTATCAGTGGTCATAAAAGCATTAATTTTGATCAACAGTACAAGTATAAGGATATATTAGCTTATTGCTATATTCGTAAATCAGCAAAAAACCGGATCCACATGCGCCAACGATACCAAGTACACTTTTACATCCTTTGCCTGTCTTTGCTTGTACTGCCTTCCTGCAAGATCGGACGTTTCATCTTTTATAATTTTGCAGACATCCAGGACCATAAAAAATTTCCTTCAAGGCCGGTTACAGCTTCATCTGAGCCTTTCAGTTTCATCAGCACAGGGCAGACTAAAGTGCCTAAAGACATCACAAGCGGAACGGCGGACCCGGTCCCCTTCGAAAAATACCTGGAAGACAACAATACCGTGGCTTTCCTGGTGATCAAGAACGATAGCCTGCAGTATGAAAAATACTTTAGCGGATACGACAAAACCAATATTGTCCCCTCTTTTTCCATGGCCAAATCTGTGATTTCTATCCTGATCGGCTGTGCCATAGACGAAGGACTGATCAAATCTGTACAGGAACCGGTTACCGCCTACCTGCCTGAACTCAAAAAAAATGGCTTCGATAAAGTCAGTATAGAGCACCTGCTCCAAATGACTTCAGGACTGGATTTTAAAGAAAGTTATTTCAATCCTTTCGGTGAAGCGGCCAGCTATTATTATGGGAGAAACCTGCGGAAAATGATTCCGAAACTGAAACTCAAGCGTGAACCCGGCAGGGCATTCGAATACGTCAGCGGCAATCCGCAGATCCTGGGCCTCGTCCTGGAGCGTGCCCTCAAAGGCAAAAGCGTGACCGACTACATGCAGGAAAAACTCTGGCAGCCTCTGGGGATGGAATACGACGGCAGCTGGAGCATCGACAAAAAGAAAAACGGTCTGGAAAAGACCTTTTGCTGCATCAATGCCAGGGCAAGGGACTTCGCCAAAATAGGCAGGCTATACCTCAATAAAGGCAATTGGAACGGCAAACAGCTCCTATCATCAAACTGGGTAAAACAATCGACGAAAGTAGATACGCAAAACGGCTCCGCATGGTACTACCAGTACCAATGGTGGCTCCCCAACAAAAAAGGGGATTTCATGGCTGCCGGCATCCTGGGTCAATACATCTTTGTGAGTCCGGCCAAAAACCTCATCATCGTAAGATTGGGTAAAAACAAAGGAAAAGCCAATTGGGACGCGGTTTTCCAGCATGTGGCGGCAGGTTATTAGCACGAGATTATGGAAAACTACAGCATCGTACTGATCATTCTGGCCATCATGATCGGCCTCTCTGCCATCGCCGACCGCATCAGGCTGCCCTATCCAATCCTGCTGATCTCTGCGGGCATCGCCATTGGCTTCATCCCAACCATGCCTACCATCGCGCTCGATCCGGAGATCGTATTCCTGATCTTTCTGCCGCCCTTGTTGTACGACGCGGCATTCAACATTTCATTTCCCATATTTAAAGCCAACATCAATACCATAGGAACGCTGGCCATTTCTCTGGTATTCCTGACCGCATCTGGCATCGCAGTCATTGCTTATTACCTGATACCGGGCATGACCTGGCCCCTGGCCTTTGTTTTGGGCGCGATCCTCTCAGCCACAGATGCTGTGGCCGCCATGAGCATCACCAAGGGATTGGGGCTCTCGCACAAAACCAATACAATTCTGGAAGGTGAAAGTCTGGTCAACGATGCCTCTGCCCTTGTAGCCTACCGCTTTGCAGTGGCCGCAGTGACAGGCACAGCCTTCAAATTCTGGACTGCCAGCCTGGAATTTGTGATCCTGATGGCAGGCGGTGCAGCTGTGGGCATATTGATGGGCAAAGCCCTGGCCTTCATCATCAAAAGAATTCAAAAAGATAGCCTGGTGACCATCAGCTTTATGCTGCTGATGCCTTTTGTCACCTACCTGATCGCCGAAAACCTCCATGTTTCCGGAGTTATAGCAGTGGTGGTACTGGGACTTGTGATTTCGCGTTTCAGCAACAAGGTATTTCCGGAGCGCCTGAAACAAGAGTCCAGATCGATCTGGGACATCATTATCTTCCTGCTCAACGGATTGATTTTCATTCTGATCGGCTTACAATTCCCCTATGTGGCCAGGAACATCAGTGAAGCACAGGTCTGGCCTTTCGTAGGTTATGCACTGATCATCACGATAGTGGCCCTCGCGCTGCGCATGGCCAGGGTATTCTGGCAAAAAGCCAACCTGCAGCGTGCCTACGACAAAGGCCACAGGAAGGTTACAGAACTGGCTTTGCTCGATTTTAAGAATAGCCTGATCATCAGCTGGTCGGGCATGCGGGGCATTGTTTCCCTGGCCATTGCGATCGGACTCCCGGTGAAACTCTCCAACGGCAGCCCCTTTCCGCTGCGCAATGAAATTATTTTCATCTCCGTCGTGGTCGTCCTCTTCACCCTGATCGGGCAAGGGCTGAGCCTGCCATGGATCGTAAAGCGCCTGCAAACCGAAGATGAAAAAGCGGAACTTTAGCAATCAGATTTTAGGCACCAATACCGTTCCGAGGTACACACTGTGTGCCTGGGCAGACCTGTCCTGGGATACAAAACCCAGATAAACCTCAAACTCCTGATCTTTCTTTGATTTGGGTAAGGTCAATATATCCGTACCATCCATCCGGAAAGCTCCGGTCACTTTACTGACTGCCTTTTTGCCGGATACATTATAGGCAAGGAGCATGGCCTGATCGTAAGCACTGCAAAGCCCATCGGTATTGATGTCCCAGCTGAAGCGCAACTGATTTCCGGCCTCCAGCAAGACTTCTGAAAATTCAGGAAAGTACAATTCCCCGCCACTCACGCGGACCAGATCGGGATTGACCAGGAAGTCCGGATAAGCACCGCTTACCGCATTGTTGAGGGCGTAAGAGACTGCAGCGGTCAAGCCGCCCCTTTTACTGCCATAGTTTTTAAAGCCAACTGCCAGAATTTTTATCTTTCCACACACTTGTCCTATCCCTATTTTTTTAGGTAAACCAGAAATTACAAGTTTTGAGCGATCACGAAGCCGCTGGCCCAGGCCCATTGGAAATTGTAGCCACCCAGCCAGCCCGTAATGTCTACACATTCTCCGCCGAAAAAGAGTCCGGGTACGCGCTTACATTCCAGTGTTTTGGAAGAAAGCTCGCTGGTATCGATCCCGCCGCGCATCACTTCGGCCTTATCATAGCCTTTGTCGCCTGCCGGCTTCACTTTAAAAAGATGGATGCGGTTGTGGATCAGTTCAATTTCCCCACGTGTAAGTGAGGCTACCTGCTTTTCTATGGGCAGGAACTTGCCCATCGCCTCAGTAAATTTCCTGGGATAATGCCTGTTAAGCACAGTAGAAAGCAGTAGTTTTCCGTTACTGCTCCGCTCCTGCTCCAGCTGCTCCGTAATGTTTTGTCTCGGGAGCAGGTCAATGTTGATCTCCTCGCCCCGCCTCCAATAGGAAGAGATCTGCAGAATGGCCGGACCGCTCAAGCCCCAGTGGGTGAATAGGATGTTCTCTTCGAAAGTGATCTGGTCGTTACTGACTTCGCAGAAAACGGAATTGCCCGACAGCTGGGCATACCACTCTTCATCCTTTCCGGTGATGGTTAGAGGCACCAGTGCCGGAGCTGTTTCTATAATATTGAGCTGATGCTTCCTTGCAAAGCGCAATGCAAAATCTGTGGCCCCCATTTTGGGGATGGGCAAGCCACCCGTAGCGATCAGCAATTTGGGTGCTTTCAACTGACGGCTTTTTCCCGCCCTGGTATATTGTATGGTAAATTCGCTTTCAGCGACAATAATGTCATTGACTTCAGCATCGCAGATGATCTGCTGACCAAAATCGGCACAGATTTCGGTGAATACCGCAACTACATCTTTGGCATTCTTGCCATCGGGAAACAGTTGACCCAGCGTTTTTTCCTTTCCACTGATGCCATAGGTCTCGAAAAAGCCGACCGTATCTTCCACGGTCCACTGGTTGAAGGCCGATTTGATGAAGTGTTTATTGGCAGAGATGAACTGCTCATCGCTGGCAAAGAGATTGGTGTAATTGCAACGGCCTCCACCGGAGATGAGGATTTTAGCTCCCGGTTTCTCGCTCTTTTCCAGCAATATAACTTTTTTCCCAAGGTAACCTGCCTGTACCGCACACATCAATCCGCAAGCCCCGGCACCAATAATTATAGCATCTGCATCCATCAATCCGTTTATATTGTTATTTTTGTGCAAAATAAGCATAACTTTTTCATATAGATATGGCAAAACAAATAAGTGATTTAAAGTTGGGTGTATTGGGTGGAGGTCAACTGGGCAGAATGCTGATCCAGGAAGCCATCAATTACAACCTGAGCACCCTGATTTTGGATCCGGATACCAATGCCCCTTGCAAAAACATCGCTAATTACTTTGAATGCGGTTCCATTACAGATTTTGATACCGTATACAATTTTGGTAAAAAAGCAGACATCATTACCATAGAAATCGAAAAGGTAAATATTGAAGCCTTAGATCAACTGGAGAAAGAAGGTAAACAAGTATACCCACAGGCCCGGGTGATCCGCCTGATTCAGGACAAAGGTGTACAAAAACAGTTCTTCAAGGAAAACGACATTCCTACGGCACCTTTTCAATTGGTGAATACGAAGGAAGATATTTTAAACAGTGATTTTGCTTTTCCTTATATCCTTAAACAGCGCCGCGATGGCTACGATGGTAAGGGTGTGATGAAGATCAATAACATCGCTGAAATAGAAAATGCCTTTGACGCGCCCTGTCTGATCGAACAACTGGTCGATTTCGAGAAAGAGATCGCAGTGATCGTGGCCAGAAATCCAAACGGCGATGTGAAAACATTTCCCATGGTGGAAATGGAATTCAATGCAGAGGCCAACCTCGTAGAATTCCTGATCTCCCCTTCTACCTATCCGGAATCGGTACAGCAGAGGGCAGAAACGATCGCTAAAAACATCGCCGCTGCACTGAATGTGACCGGCTTACTGGCAGTGGAAATGTTCATCACCCGGGATGGTGAGATTTTGGTCAACGAACTGGCCCCACGCCCGCACAATAGCGGTCACCATACTATAGAAGGCAATTATGTTTCCCAGTTTGACCAGCACCTGCGTGCGATCTTCAACCTTCCTCTGGGAGATACCCGCTCCATCAGCAATGCAGTGATGATTAACCTGTTGGGAGAAAAGAACCATGACGGTGTGGCCAAATATCAGGGGCTGGAAAAGATCATGGCCATAGAAGGTGTGTATGTACACCTGTACGGCAAGAAATACACCAAGCCTTTCCGCAAGATGGGACACATTACTGTGGTAGACCAAAACCGCGAAGCGGCAATTGAAAAAGCAAACTATATCAAAAATACATTAAAAGTAATATCATAAATGAGCGTACAAGTAGGCATTATAATGGGTAGCAAATCGGACCTTCCGATCATGCAGGATGCTGCCGATGTTTTTAAAGCATTCGGGGTTGAATTTGAAATGACTGTTGTTTCTGCTCACCGCACACCGGAAAGGATGTTCGACTATGCAAAAGATGCAGCCGGGCGCGGACTGAAGGTGATCATTGCAGGTGCCGGTGGCGCTGCACATTTACCAGGTATGGTGGCTTCCATTACGGTATTGCCCGTGATCGGAGTTCCGGTAAAATCTTCCAATTCCATTGACGGATGGGATTCTATCCTATCGATCCTGCAAATGCCCAACGGCATACCTGTAGCAACGGTAGCCTTAAATGCAGCAAAAAATGCAGGCCTGCTGGCTGTACAGATCTTGTCGACCGCCGATGCTTCGCTTGCAGCAAAGATGCAGGATTACAAAGATGATCTGCGTAAGAAAGTAGAAGAAAGCGCTGCTGAACTGGAAGCCTAATTTAAATTTGGGTTCTGGGGAAAATTGCTGACGTGGGCGTATTTCGGTCCCAGATTGATGATCACCTCACGCCAGAGCTCCTCTTCATTATCAGAAAACACCACATCAGGATGAAATTGATCAGATACGATCCAGGTATTCTCTTCAATTTCATCTTTTAATTGCTGCTCTCCCCAGCCAGAATAGCCAATAAAAAATTTGATCTCCTCCGGACTGATGCTGTTATTGGCGATCAGGATCTTTAAAGCCTCAAAATTGCCTCCCCAATAAATTCCTTTGGCAATTTCCTCACCATCATTTAGTTTGTCATAGCAGCGGTGAATGAAATGTACCGTGTCTGTAGCCACCGGTCCACCGATGTAAACCGGGAAATCCGCCTCCCCCATTTCCGGGATCAGGTCTTTCAGCAGCAATGCACTGGGATGGTTCAGAATGAACCCTACTGTACCTTCTTCACCGTGTTCCGTGAGCAAGACTACGGAACGCTTGAAGTTGGGATCCATTAAAAATGGCTCTGAAATTAACAATTTACCCTGTGATGGCGCGATTCGACTTAACATTTCGGAAATTTAAAAAAAATAAATAAAACTAACCTTACTTTTGAAATATGGAACTGACAAGAGAAAATATACAAAACTTACGCCAAGATTATCGTTCCGCTCAACTTTCTGAAGCGGATGTAAACACCGATCCGATCCAACAATTTAAAATATGGTTTGGCGAAGCCATAGCTGCACAACTATACGAACCCAATGTAATGACCCTGGCTACGGCCGACCGCGACGGCAATCCTTCAGCAAGAATTGTACTCTTAAAGGATTTCGATGAGAACGGATTTGTATTTTATACCAATTACGAAAGCAAGAAAGGTCGGGAACTGGCTGAGAATCCAACGGCCGCACTGGTCTTCTTCTGGCCGGAACTGGAACGCCAGGTTCGCATAGAAGGTTTGGTCAGGAAAGTAGATGACGAAACTTCAGCAGCGTATTTTCATTCACGTCCCGTAGGAAGCCAGATTGGTGCCACAGCTTCCCCGCAGAGCCAGGTGATCAGTGACCGCAGCCTTTTGGAAGAAAAAGTGGCGGAACTGAGCGCAGCCTACGAAGGAAAAGAAATTCCAAGACCCCTTCATTGGGGGGGATATGTAGTGATACCTGATTTTATGGAGTTTTGGCAAGGCCGATCCAGCAGGTTGCACGACAGAATTGCCTACGATTTGGTGGAGGGTTCATGGATTATCAATAGATTAGCACCCTAAAACTAACCGAAATATAAAATCATGAAAAACATTGCAGTAATAGGCTCGGGTACGATGGGCAATGGCATTGCCCATACTTTTGCCCAGTTTGGGTACCAGGTGAACCTTGTAGACATCAGTGACGACGCACTTTCCAGGGCATTGAATACCATCAGTAAAAACCTGGACCGTCAGGTGGCAAAGGCTAGCATTTCCGAAGCAGATAAGGCAGCCACACTGAGCAACATTACTATATATACGGATTTGAAGGAGGGCGTAGCTCAGGCAGACCTGATCGTAGAAGCCGCAACCGAAAACCTGGAACTCAAGCTTAAAATCTTTAAAGATATCGCCGGTTTTTCAAAACCGGAAGCAATTCTGGCCAGCAATACCTCTTCCATCTCCATCACTAAAATCGCTTCCGTAACTGACCGCGGCGATAAAGTGATCGGCATGCATTTCATGAACCCCGTGCCGGTGATGAAACTGGTAGAGGTAATCAGGGGTTATGCGACGAGCGACGAAACGACTCAGGTGATCATGGATCTTTCCAGGCAACTGGATAAAGTTCCTGTGGAAGTGAATGACTACCCGGGCTTTGTAGCCAATAGAATTTTAATGCCGATGATCAATGAGGCTATCTATACTTTATATGAAAATGTAGCGGGTGTAGAAGAAATTGACACGGTGATGAAGCTGGGTATGGCCCATCCGATGGGGCCACTTCAACTTGCCGATTTTATTGGCCTTGATGTGTGCCTGGCCATATTAAGGGTACTACAGGATGGCTTCGGCAATCCGAAATACGCTCCTTGCCCATTGCTGGTCAATATGGTAGCTGCCGGCAATAAAGGCGTGAAATCCGGGGAGGGATTCTACAACTATGCGGATGGTCCGAAGGCAGCAAAAGTTGCTAGTAAATTTAGCAAATAGGCGGATTTTGCATGGTTTTATACTAACTTTACCCCATGAACGAAAATCTTGATCCTTCTTCAGAACACTTATCGCCCATAGAACGTGATATCGAAAAGGTGCTGCGCCCGCAGGCCTTTGAAGATTTTACCGGTCAGGAAAAGGTAATGGAAAACCTGAAGATCTTTGTGAAAGCTGCAAAATTACGTGGCGAACCCCTGGATCATGTCTTGCTCCATGGTCCTCCGGGACTGGGGAAAACCACCCTTTCGCTCATCATTGCCAATGAGATGAATGTAGGGATTAAGGTCACTTCGGGTCCCGTGCTGGACAAGCCCGGCGATCTGGCAGGTCTGCTGACCAATCTGGAGACAGGAGATATCCTCTTTATTGATGAGATCCATAGATTGAGTCCGCTGGTGGAAGAGTATCTGTATTCGGCCATGGAGGACTTCAAGATAGACATCATGCTGGAAAGCGGGCCCAATGCCCGCTCTGTGCAGATATCACTGAATCCTTTTACGCTGGTTGGTGCGACTACGCGTTCCGGTTTGCTCACCGCACCTCTGCGGGCCAGGTTTGGGATCAATTCACGTCTGGCCTATTATGATGCCAAATTACTCACGACCATTGTATTGAGGTCTTCCGAAATCTTAAAAACGCCCATTACCGATGAAGGGGCTTATGAGATTGCCAGGAGGAGCCGCGGTACCCCACGGATAGCCAATGCTTTATTGCGCAGGACAAGGGATTTTGCCCAGATTAAAGGCAATGGAGAGATTGATACCGCCATTGCACGCTATGCATTAGATGCCTTAAATGTAGATGAACATGGCCTGGATGAAATGGACAATAAAATCCTGACCACCATCATCGATAAATTTAAAGGCGGACCAGTGGGACTGAAAACCATCGCTACTGCAGTTGGCGATGATGAAGGAACCATTGAAGAGGTTTACGAGCCTTTTCTGATCCAGGAGGGTTTCCTGATGCGTACTTCACGCGGAAGAGAAGCTACTGAAGCAGCATACAAACATTTAAAAAGGAATTTCCCCGGACAAACCGGAAAATTATTTTAAATTTAGATGGGCCCATCGGTGGAGTTCCATCTAAATTTAAAAAGAACATGAAAATCATTAACGTCCTCGTATTGATGTGTCTTTGTATTTCTGCATCATACGCTCAGCAATCGCCTTACGAAATCAATGGAGAAGTAAAAAACCTGCCGGCGAAATGGGTATACATCCGGGTCATGAAAAAAAATGCTGAAGGCAAACTTTACTGGCCGTTAATCGATTCAGCGAAAGTAGATAACGGCAAGTTCAAGCTACACAAAGACACCATATTGCAGGATCCTGCATGGGCATCAGCGCTAAGTTACAAAGATACCATCAGCAATAAATATGTAGAGTTTTCTTTCATCAACCCATTAAAAAAAGACGCTGAAATGGGTAGCAAACATGGCAATTTCATTTTGGAAAACGCAAAACAGACGGTCACCGGTGAAGGAGCCCTGCTTCGGCTTATCGGCTCCAAGGAAACAGATTACAACATGAAATACAGCCTGATGTTTACTCCTTCCCTAAGGGGGATCAATAAGAGAATAGACTCTTTACAGGCATTATCCAGGGACGCTGAGTATCAAGCGGCAGTTGTAGAACGTAAAGCAATAATCAGGAATTATAAAGATGAATTCATGACAATGGTGAAGGAAAACCCCTCCACCTGGATGGCAGTCTTAAATGTTTACCAAAATGCTGCGGCATTTGATCCGGAGGATCTGGAAGCTATGGTTGCTGTATTTGACGAGGGGCTGATGGCCACCGCTAAAGGAAAGGCGCTTGCCAAACACATTCAGCAAAGTAAGCTTTTGCTTCAAAACAAGTCCTTTCCGGATTTCAACTATGTAAGTTCAGACAATAAAAAATTCCAATTGAATCAGTTGAAGGGAAAGAACGGTACATTGGTCGTATTTTGGGCCAGTTGGTGCGGCCCATGCAGGGCAGAGATCCCCGAACTGAAAGCCTTTTATCAATCTTATAAAGCAAAAGGCATTTCGCTGATCAGCATTTCAACTGATCAAAATATCGGCGACTGGAAAAAGGCGCTTGAAAAAGAAAAGATGCCCTGGCCCAACCTGGCAAACCTACCCGGAAATGCAAAAGAAATCAACGCCAGGTACAACATACAGGCCATCCCGGCAATGTTTTTGTTGGATAAGGACAACAAAATTGTATTGGCAGACCCTAATGACTTCGATATCGTAGTAAAGAAAACAGACGAGCTGGTCAGAGGGATATAAAAACAACATATGAATATAGAAACCAGAAAACTGACTTTAGAAGATTATGAAGACCTCAAAGAATCGATGCTACAGGCATACGATACCCTTGGCGGTCAGATCTGGAGTAAATCGACTATTGCCAAACTTTTAACGCTCTTTCCTGAAGGCCAACTTTGCATCGCGGTGGATGATAAAGTTGTGGCCTGTTCGCTCTCTATCATCGTAGATTACGACGAATACGGCGACAAACATACTTACAAAAACATCACCGGAAATTACGGTTTCAGTACGCATGATGCCAATGGAGATGTATTGTACGGAATCGAAATCTTCGTACACCCCGAGTACCGCGGTCTGAGGCTCGGCAGACGCTTGTATGAAGCCAGAAAAGAACTCTGCGAGACTTTAAACCTGAAAAGCATCATTGCCGGCGGCAGGATTCCCGGATATCATGCCTATGCAGATACATTGAGCCCGCGCCAGTACATCGATAAAGTAAAGGCGAAGGAGATTTACGACCCCACGCTTACTTTCCAGATCTCCAACGACTTCCACGTGAGGAAGGTATTGAAGAATTACCTGCCCGGCGATCATGAATCTAAGGAATTTGCCACGCTCATCGAATGGAACAACATTTATTACCAGGGAATTGACGCCTCTGCACGTTCTGCCAAAACCATCAGGCTTGGTCTGGTGCAATGGCAAATGCGCCTGTTTCCGGATATCGAAGCCTTTTATGAGCAGGTAGAGTTTTTTGTGGACGCAGTGAGCGGCTATAAATCCGATTTCATCATGTTCCCCGAGTTTTTCAATACGCCTTTGCTTGCCCCCTATAACCATCTTCCGGAGATGGAGGCGATGCGCAAACTGTCTGAACTCACCGCTGAAATCGTGGAGCGCATGCATTCACTTGCGGTTTCGTATAATGTGAACATCATCTCAGGAAGTATGCCCATCCTGGAAAACAACAAGCTATATAATGCCACCTACCTCTGCCATAGAAGCGGAAAAACGGATGAGTTCCGCAAGATCCACATCACTCCGAACGAACAGAAATACTATGGCATGATCGGTGGTGACAAAATCCAGGTATTTGATACCGACTGTGGCAAAGTAGGGATACTGATCTGCTACGATGTGGAATTTCCCGAACTCAGCAGGATCTATGCCGACCAGGGCATGCAAATCCTCTTTGTTCCTTTCCTTACAGATACCCAAAACGGCTATACCAGGGTAAGACACTGTGCACAGGCACGGGCGATAGAAAATGAATGTTATGTAGCCATAGCCGGATGTGTGGGCAACCTGCCCGGAGTGAACAACATGGACATCCAGTTTGCACAGTCGGCCGTATTTACCCCATCTGACTTTGCCTTCCCGACCAACGCAGTGAAGGCAGAGACGACCCCAAATACCGAAATGATGCTGGTGGTTGATGTAGACCTGCATCTGCTGGATGAGCTGCACCACTTTGGTACCGTGAAAATATTGAAGGACAGGCGAAAGGACTTATATGAAGTCCGATTGCTGAAATAGCGCACATAAAAAAGGGGAATCTAAATGATTCCCCTTTTTTATGTCATTATAAATACCTCTAGTGCCTGAAGATAAACCAATACACCAGCAATACCACCACGAGGATCGGGATCAGCCATTTCATCACCGGCCCTGCCCCATTTTCATTGTACTCTTTTACAGCCTCAGGCGCCGGTCCCGGATCTGCCTCATGTTTGGCATAGTCATGCTCAATCGGCTTATGGGGCTTATCAGGATTTTCTGTATGTCTTGCCTCTATATCTTTTAAGCTATCTTCGTGTTCCGGGTTGTTATTTTGATTTTCCATGATCTTTAAGAATTTGGTTTGCTTATATAACAGCATGAGAATTGAAAATGTTTTATGGCGAAAGGTTATCTTTGCGCTGGAATGTACAATAACCCGGCAAAATACAGCAAACTCATCAAGGATGAAGCCCTTAGGCTGGGCTTTATGCAATGCGGTATTGCCCGGGCCGGATTCCTGGAAGAGGAAGCTCCAAGGCTGGAAAAATGGTTAAACAACAATTACCATGGCCAGATGACCTATATGGAGAACCATTTCGATAAACGCCTGGATCCGCGCCTGCTGGTGGAAGGTGCAAAATCTGTGATCTCGCTGACGCTGAATTATTTCCCGGAAGAGCGCCAAAGTGATCCTGATGCGCCCAAGATTTCCAAATATGCCTATGGCATGGATTACCACACCGTGATCAAAGACAAACTCTTTGAACTGCTCAATTTCATTTCAGAAGAAATAGGGGAAGTGAGCGGCAGGGCTTTTGTCGATTCTGCACCTGTACTGGACCGTGCCTGGGCCAAGCGTGCCGGAATTGGCTGGATTGGCAAAAACAGCAACCTGATCAGCAAAAAGAGTGGCTCTTTCTTCTTCCTTGCAGAACTGATCGTGGACCTGGAGCTGGAATACGATGGCGCTTTTGAAACCGACCATTGCGGTACCTGCACCAAATGCATAGATGCCTGCCCCACCGAGGCGATTCTCAATCCATTTGTGATCGATGCCAAGAAATGCATCTCTTACCTGACCATTGAACTGCGTGAAGAAATTCCAGATGGCTTCAATGACAAAATGGACAACTGGATGTTTGGTTGCGACATTTGTCAGGATGTATGCCCCTGGAACCGCTTTTCCGTGCCGCATTCAGAGCCGAAGCTGCAGCCCAGCGAAAACCTGCTGAGCATGAGAAAAGAAGACTGGCTGGACATTACCGAAGATGTCTTTAAAGTTATCTTTAAAAATTCTGCGGTCAAACGTACAAAATTCAAGGGCCTGACCCGCAATATCGATTTCTTAAAACGGCTGTGAGTAGCGCAAACTTCCTATCCCACCTTTAAAATCAGCCCCTTCTATAGTGATCGTATAATTTCCTTTGATGTCCGAAGTATAGAAAAATACCCTGGCCCGGCCGTTGGCATCGGTGATCACATTAGGCTCCCAATAGAGTGTAGAACGGTAATCAGGTTCAGCCTCATCCGCTGACTTCGCAGCATATTTTGGACTATAAAACTCTGCTGCTTTCATCAGAGGTACAGGCCGGTAGGTTGCAAAATCCGGACGCTCATTCTTGAACCAGCCTCTTTCATTGCCTGTAGTAATACCGACCACCGCAATCTCACGAACCTTATTGGTCAGCACATTGACCCGTGCTTCCAAATAACCACCGCGGTATCCCGACTTGTAAAAAGGCCCGTCCAGATCGACTTTTCCTACACCAGGCAAGCCTTCTGGCTGATAAAATCCGGAACCTGTACTGAAAGCAATTTCTGAATTTGCGATCTGCTCGCCTTTAAAAGGTTCTCTAGGAGGAGGAAAGGCATAATTTCTCATGAAGTCCCTGCTATACATCACCTCCATTCCTTTAAAAGTTGCAATCTGGAACTGACTCAATTGCTCTATCAATTGTTCCCGCTTGAAAGGTACATCCAAATCAATGGGCAAACCGCCACCGTCTACCTCCACCACAACCATGTAATCATTGAGTTTCAGCGTTGGAAAACCATCTTCATAAACGACTTTAAGACCCGGCAACTTTTGCCTCATCAATTGGTAGAGGTTCAGCACTGCTGATTCCTTGATGTCTTTCTCGTCGAAGATCAGGTCTGCTTTTCCCGGCCCATTCCTGTTCATGCTGTTTTTGATGATCTTCTTGCTGGTTATTTTTACTTCATTCAATGCAATCCCTGATTGCTTCAGGGATTCCTCTTTTAGTTTAGCCGCTTTGAGCTTCACATAGTTGAGCATGGTCGTATCATTATTGACGTACCAGGGTAAAATTTTGTCCCGGTACGTCTCTGGCACCTCTGGGAACTGCATGCGTTCCAATTCTACCGCACCGAAATTCTTAGTTTTACCAGCCGTGGTTTTTGCTTGTATGAAGAAAGAACCAGAGTCTATTTGCGGTAGGTTTCTAAAAGCAAAATGACCTTCTTTATCAGTAAATACAGTATGAATGAAACTGGGCTTTTGTGAAGAAATGAGCACTTGTGAATTTGCCACTGGCTTGTTGAGCAGGTTAGTAACCCTGCCGGCAATCTCCTGCTGCTGCTCTGCTTTGAATTTTGGCTGTGGTGGATTAAAAACATCCTTCCAGTCGTAGCCTGTCCATCCCTGTGTAAGCATCAGGTGATCTAGTGCCTGCCAGCTCGTGCTGTCTTTTCTATTCAGGTAATATCCAGGATGCTCTATCTTTCCTTTTAATTCCGAATTGACCAATAAGCTGGCCATGATTCCATAATCGCCCTGCTCATCCGCTTTCAGCTGGCTATCGTCTGTGATGGCAATGGAAAAATTTCCATTTACCGGCATCCCGCTCTTGTCTTTCACTTCTATGTCCAGGGCCACGCTATCCCTTCTTTGATAGCTACTTTTCTGAGGCTTCACAGTAATCTGAAACTGGTCCTGGTGATCAATAAAAACCATACGCTCATTTAGTGGCTGCCTGCCCCGCAGCAAGGTAAACTTTGTCACGCCACTGGGGAAGCGCATTTTTGGAATCTCAAGCTTAGCTTCAGGATCAATTAATTTTTCTGCATAGCTCAGCAATCCCCGCGACATCCCGACCAGATAGTAAGTGCTGTCGGCATGTAATGCATTGGGCGAAGCCGAAATATTGATTTCAATGACATCACGCCGCTGCTCATTTTTAATGTGTAATACGGTACCTTCCCCAACTACCGCAGGCAGTTCAAAAACAGTTTCTACACGCTCAGGCTGGAGCAGTATTGCAGTGTACTTTTCGCTGACTTGCGGGATAAAGTTAAAACTACCCATTCCGTTTGCCAGACTGCTAAATACCGATACCTCATTTCCTTTTTTGTCGAGGATCCGTCCGCTTACCTGCTTTGCTTTTCCATCCTCTCCTATTGCTTTAAACCCCATAAGCGTATTGATACCAGCAACCATATGCCCTCCTTCGGGAAGAAACTGCAGGTCGATTTTTTGATGACGTTCTACGAGTACAGGGACGGTCAGCAACTGCCCGCCATCTGCCTCATGCAGGCTTTTCAGGACTACCCGCAGGTTGTTCACATCTGTTTTCTCTTTCAGCAGTTTCGCAAAACTGAGGGTACCTTCAGCAGAAGTTTGGAGCTTTTCTTTGTACAGGTAATGGCTACCTTCATAAATCAACACTTCGAGGTCCCGCAGGGCTACCGGAGATTGATCTGCCCTGGTTAATCTCAGGTCTACCTGGAGCTGATCTGCATGCTGAACCCTGGTTATTTTAGGACTTGATTTGACCAGCCAGTTTTGTTCCCCGGGCAGGCCGAGGTACAAACGTTTTTTGAATTCGTAATCGCTGCCAAAATTCTGTTGCCAATTGGTATACGCCCTGAGCGTATAACCACCTTCGCGAAATATTTTAGCTGATAATGGAATCTGTGCCCAGACATTTCCGTTCTTCACAGGCACGCTGATCCTCCTCACCACCTCAGCACTGTCATCATATAGCTCCACATACAGCAGGCTACTTTGTCTGGACGCACTGAGTCCTGCAGCATCAAGCAGATACGCTTTAAACCAAAGTGTATCTCCGATATTGTAATGGTGTTTATCGGTATGCAGGTATATTTTCTCGGCTGGCAACTTTTTACGGAGACTGTCTGTGGCAGCCCTCAGATGCAATACCTCTTTGGCAAAACCCGGTTGTTTTGCAGCAGATTTCCCGGCACTTACGGCATAGCGGTATACAGTCCTCCCCAACTCTCCATCTGCATTGATCCCTTCAATCGTTACCTTGTAATTTCCGGGGCCGTCGGCATTGAAAAAACCAAGGGTTGCTTTACCTATTCCGTATGTTTTTACATTGGGGTTCCAATAGACGGTACTCCGCTCGTCTGGCGACGAACTTGTGCTGCCTGGCCTGTCATAGCGCGGGCTGTAAAATTCCCTGACTTTGTTGAAGCCTTTGTGCATAAAGTTGATGACACTTGGGTCATCAGATTTACGGACAAGGCCACGGCGCGTATAAATCATGATGGAGGGTTGACCTAACAGACTGATCAGGGCCTGGTTGGTCCTGACCACCTCTATCTTTACAATGTCTTCAGGAAGCAGTGTCGCCTGATCAAAAAGATCCTGTACATCTATGTCGTTTGACAGCAAATTTCCGTCGAGGATCACCTGCATCTTGTCGCCCCTCGAAGTAAAAGGATAATTCGCTACACTACCACTTTCTTTAAACACAACGCCATGGAGCATCCCCTGCAGGCAGCCGAGAAGCGAAACACAACGTTCTGCATCTTTGAATACAAAGGTCTGATCGGAATGTCCATCTGGAATTCTGAATAAACCCTGGCTGGCATAGACGGCTTCTTTTTTGGCCGTTTTGATGTTCACTTCCCGCAAGCGCTGAACAGTGCTGAGCTGGCCAGACTTTTCCCTGACACTATCAAGGCTGTTCCTTGCTGTTTTGTAAATTTCCGGAGTTTCTTGTAACGGTACAATGCGGTTTCCCATATCAGGCCTTTTCCCCGGAAGCTGCTTCTGCAGACTGTCCAATAGGAGGATGACCTTGTTACTGTTTTTATCTGTACGGGCCTGAAGTGTAAAACGAATGCTATCGCTCAGCACCAGATCTTCGAAACTGAAATGTCCGTTTGCATCTGCCGTCCGGCTTTCCAGGATTCCGGCCTTGTTGGCCATCAACATCACCTTAGCTCCAGCAGCAGGTTTATTGTTGAGTGTCAATACCCGGCCGGATATGCTGCTGCTTAACTTTTCTACCGGGTACAAGGGCTTTATGCTACTATCCGGGAGTCCTGCTTTCCACACCAGTTGACGATATCCCTGGCTGAGCATCAGGTTGTCCAGGGCCGCTACAACGGTATCATTTTCATTTATAAAATACGAGTTGGCCTGTTCAATATATCCCTTAAGCTCCGAACTGAGCAGCAGGTAGGAGAAAATAGTGCTTTCGTCGCGTTCATTTACTGAAACCTGGTCTTCATTGACAACCGAGATGGAGAAAGTGCCTGCTGTGCCTTTTCCTGCGCTGTTTCTTGCATCCAGTTCCAACTGCACCGGTTCTCTACCACTGTATTTTTGCTGAGGGGCACTGATCCTGAGTTTCATTGCATCATCCTTCCTGATGAAAAGCAGGCGTTCATTCAATGGTTCCCCGGATTTCCCAAGCAATGTAAACCGGACGATTCCGGAAGGAAAATTGCTTTTGTCCAGCCAGATGGAACTTGTTCTTTTGGCAATATTCAGTTTTGCGTCGAAAAGGATTTCCTGACCGGCCTGAACCATCAACTGCACTTGTTTTACTTCCTGATTCTCTGCCGTCAGATGAGCCGAGGGTATATTGATCCGGACTAAAATACTGTCTCTATTGGGCTGGTAGACTCCGAGTACATAGCCCTCATCTGAAGCCGCCGGTAGCGGCATGTTTTTTTCTGAACCATCACTGAACATCAGTCTGGCTACATAACTTTTACCAGGTTCAGGAGTGAATACAAAACTCCCCATCCCGAGACGCAGCGTTTCAAATTTATTGATTTCCTTCCCCGATTGATCGGATAAGATTCCCTTGAGCGGAAGCCCTAAGCCATCCGTACCAATAGCTTTAAATGCCATTCTGGTGCTGATCCCATTGACCAGGCTTCCTCCTTCAGGAAAGAATTGAACATCGGCCAGGGCGCTCAGTTGCGTAGCTGCAGCAGGCTGGTTTTTTGCGGGCCTGGCAGCAGATTGTCCGGACGGTGGCGATGTAGTGCCGGCCGGGCCATCTACGCGGAGCAGCTTTTCAAAAAAACAGGCCTCGCCCACATTGCGCATCCATTGCGTATAGGCCCTGAGGCGATAGTTGCCGGGCGGATCATTGTGGTCAAGAGAAAAGTCGCCCATGCTCGTCCCTGCACTGATAGGTAGCTTTAGTGATTTGAGCAGCGAATCTTTCTGATCGATCAGCTCTACGTACAATGCACCGCTCCATGCTGAAAGCTGATGCTGGCTTCCAAGGGTAACATAAGCTTTAAACCAAATGGTATCACCGGGTAGGTAAAAAGGTTTATCCGTATGCAGATAAACCTTTTCTAAAGGATTCTGTGCTTTACTGGGTGTAGTAAAAAATGCACCCAGTAAGGCGCAGCAAATTATAAATAGTAAATAATGAGTTGAAAAGCGTTTGAAGATCATCATATTATACCTGGCTAGTACTCTTCAGGAAGAGCTAACAACCAAGATAATCATAAAGACTTCTGCTTCAAACAAATCCTCGGTTTATTTTCCGAATTTCATCTTCAATTGTTCGAGCATGTCATTGGTCACATCCACTGCTGGCTTTTCCTTTTTAGGCTGGGGCTTCTGAAAGCCCGGGGTATTCGGTCTGGCAGGATTCGCTGCCGGCTTTGGGGCAGCAGTACCAGCGTTTACAGCTGCAGATGCTTGTTGTTGTTGTTTCTCCAGCTTGGCCTGATCTTTCTTTTTGCTCCAGCGCTCCCAGATTTCGGTAAGTTTTTTCTTGGTATAGAGTGGAAAATCCCCTTGTTTCATCCAGGCATAGTAGCTAGGCTCAATATCGAATACCTGCTCTACGGTCTTGCCTTTATGCTTACCAAAATTAAAGATCTCTTCCTCCTGTTCGTTGAAAACCATCCTTCCGGCGAAGTCAACAGGTTTATTCATGTTGGTAAACGCATGTAGGGCATCTACGTCATTTTTTACCGGCTTAGAAAGATTTCCCTGCTTATCTTCAAAATCTGCATCCTTATAGCGCTCGATCTGGGCAAGTAACACCTGGTAAGTGGCTACAATATCCGCCTCTGCAGAGTGGGCGTTGATGATGTCTTTATCACAATAGAACTTATAAGCTGCACGCAAGGTACGTTGTTCCATTTGATGAAATATATTCTGAACATCCACAAATCGGCGGTCGGTCATGTCGAAATCTACTCCTGCCCTAAGGAATTCTTCCAGCAATACGGGGATATCGAAACGGTTGGAATTGTATCCTGCAAGATCTGCATCTCCGATGAAATCAGCAATTTCCTGAGCAACAGTTTTAAAAGTAGGCTGATCGGCAATGTCTTTATCGTAAATTCCATGGATCAGCGAAGAATGCAATGGAATGGGCATTTCAGGATTGATGCGGAGCGTTTTTATGATTTCAGTGCCGTCTGGCATGGCTTTTAGAACGGCAATTTCTACGATACGGTCTGAACCTACGTTGACGCCGGTAGTTTCTAAATCAAAAAAAGCAAGCGGACGGTTTAAATTTAATTTCATCTTGAACAGTTTGTAATGTTTCAAAAGTCGTAAAAAGGATTCGTTATTCCTTAACTTATTTGACAATCCCTTGTGCCCGCACAATTGATTTTCCTTTTATTTTCAATACTGAGAATACTGGATTATATTGCAGCAAATTTGATCCGCTCGATATGAAACGCTTTTTAGCCACTCTTTTATTACTAAGTACTATTGTTTTTTCCGGCATTGCCCAGGATTTTGAATATGGAAAAATTACCGGAGCCGATGTTAACCTGAAGAACACGGTGCTCGATAGCAATGCGAATGCCATGGTCATCAGGGAATTTGGAACCGCAGCTATGCGCTTTGATGATGTAAATGGCCGTATGTACATCGATTTTGAATACCATGTAAAGATCAAAATCTTCAACAAGAATGGTTTTGGCAGTGGCAATATTGTGATTCCCAGAAGAATCTATCAGGATGATGAAGATGCTCTTAAAGAATTGAAGGCTACAACGACCAACTATGTCAATAATGTGCTGGTGAGGACTGAACTGGATAAAAAAAATGTATTTACTGAAAAACGCAACAAATACGTCACCCTCACCAAATTTACCATGCCCAACCTTGCTGAGGGAAGTATTGTTGAATACAGCTATCGCCTCTATCTTCCATCCATATTCAATTTCAAAAGTTGGGACTTTCAGTCCGACATTCCCAAATTACACAGTGAATACATTGCCTATATTCCGGCCTTGTACAACTACAATGCCTCTCTAAGGGGGCCAGCAAAATTGACTTCAAGCAATGCAGAATTGCAAAAGGAATGCCTGAGGGCGGGTGGTTACAATGCAGATTGTTCCAAACTGACCTATATCATGAAAAACGTTCCTGCATTTGTAGAGGAAGATTATATGACCTCAGCGGACAATTTCAGGTCAGCCATCTACTATGAACTTTCCGACTATTATACCTCGACCGGAGGGAAAAAAAATGTGACCAAGACTTGGAAAGACGTAGATTATGAACTCATCAGCGACAAGTCATTTGGCGGTCAGATCAAACGCAAGGATGTTTTCAAAGACCTCTTACCGGAGATCACTAAGGGATGTACAGATGATTTGTGTAAAGCCAAGGCAATTTATGCTTACATCAAAAAGAACATGAAACGCAACGGCTTTATCGGCATTCAGTGTGAAAGTAACGTCAAAGCGGCGTTGGAGCGGCATGGAGGAAATACAGGAGACATCAACCTGGCTTTGATTGCAGCTTTAAATGCAGCTGAACTGGATGCTGAAGCTTTAATCCTGTCAGTCAGGTCCAATGGTACGGTCAATACGCTTTACCCCGTGCTGAGTGATTTTAACTATGTGGTTGCCAAGGTAAACATTGCTGACCAGAGTTATTTACTGGACGCTACAGAACCCCTGCTCCCTTTTGGTTTGTTGCCATTTCATTGTATGAACGGACAAGGAAGGGTATTGAGCCTGAAAAAACCTTCCTATTGGTATGACATTAAAGCGAGTCAAAAGGAACTCACCAGATATACGTTAAATGGAGAACTGACAAAAGAGGGCTTGATCAAGGCGCAACTGATCACCTACTCTTCAGGTTATGCCGCACTGAAAAAACGTACGCAGATTAAAGCAGCAAATTCTATAGAAGAATTTGTGGAACACCTTGATGAACAAATGCCAAAGATCAGCATCACAAAACACGACATACAAAATCTGGATAGTCTGGACAATCCGCTAATAGAAATCTATGACATTGAGATGAAGGGCTATGACAACCTTGACAAAGATCAGATCTACTTTAATCCCTTCATCATCAATCCTGTTAAGAAAAACCCTTTCAACCTCAATGAAAGGACTTACCCCGTAGATTTTGGGGCAATGCGTGAAGAGAGGGTCAGCATATTTCTTAAACTGCCAAGCACCTACCTCATATCAGATAAACCTAAAGACATCTCCATGGCACTTGCTGATGGCGGAGGGAAATATATGAATACCACCACGATAGACGGGGACACCTTCATTTCACAACAAGTGCTACAATTAAACAATCCCGTATACGCGCCTGAAGAATACCTCTCGCTCAAAGAATTTTTCAGCAGGATGATCCAGCTCCAAAAAACCGATATTGTTTTCAAGAAGGCTAAATAACATGAAACTAAAACAAACTTTGCTGCTATTTTTCTTTCTTGTCGGATTGAAGGGCTACTCACAATCCTTCTTTCAATACGATACAGATAAAATCCCAACCGCACTGAAATCCCGCGCGACGGCAGTGATCCGGGACATGGAAACAGTGCTGGACATGCGTAGCCCCGAAAATGTGATCATGAATGTCAGAAAAGCGGTTACAATCCTGAATAAAAATGCCGATCAAAGGGCAGCACTCGCCATTTACTACAATAAAAGTACTGTCATCAAAAGCATCAAAGGAACGGTGCTGAATGCCGCTGGCTCCGTGATCGGAAAATTTACCCAGGCGAATTTTACTGATGAAAGTGCTTCCAGCGACTATTCTTTATTCGAGGATGCAAGGATCAAAAGCTATGCCCCGACTGCACTCTCCTATCCGTATACCATCATCTATGAATACGAGATCAGGTACAAGCAAAATCTGATCATTCCGGATTGGTATGCGAATCCGTATCCCGACCTCGCCGTAGAAAAAAACAGCTATACCTTCATTTGTAAACCGGATGATCAGTTTCGTGTGAAATCCGTTAACTTTAACGGTAAGCCTGAAGAGCTTAAGACTGAAAAATCCAAAAGCCTCACCTGGAAAGTAGAACAGCTGAATGCTTTCAAAAAAGAACCCTACGCTCCCGATCCGGATAGTTACCTGACCTACATCAAGATCGCACCAGAACAGTTCAGCTATTATGGTTATAAAGGCAGGTATCAAAACTGGAATGACCTCGGAAAATGGGTGTATGATGACTTGATCAAAAGCCGCCAGGTCCTGGCACCGGAGGTCATCGCTGAAGTGAAACAATTGGTACAGGGACTTGAAGAGAAAGATAAAGTAAAGAAGATCTATGAGTATGTACAGAAGAAAACCCGATACATCAGTATACAGGTGGGTATTGGCGGCTTCCAGCCCTTTCCGGCGATGGAAGTACAGCGACTGTCTTACGGCGACTGCAAGGCACTTGTCAACTATACGCAAAGCCTTTTAAAAGCTGTAGACATCAACAGTCTATATTGCGTAGTGAACGCAGGGAGCCTCAAAAAAGACATGTCGGCTGATTTTGCGAGCATGGACCAGGGTAACCACATCATTCTCTGCGTACCCCTGAAAAGCGACACAACCTGGCTGGAATGCACAAGTCAGGACACTCCTTTTGGCTACCTGGGTACATTCACAGATGACAGAACCGTATTTGCCTGTACAGCTGAGGGCGGAAAGCTGCTGAAGACACCTGCATTAACGGCAGCTGCCAATCTGCTCAAAAGAAATGCAAAGCTGGACATCAGCGCTGATGGAGACATCAACGGGGTTTTGCAAACTGAACTAAGCGGTTCGCAATTTGACAATTATCAGCACATTATCAATGAGCCTTATTCAGAGCAATTGAAACTCCTGAAAGGAGAATACGACATTGACAACATCAATTTCAGTGATTTTAAACTGAGTCAGCGAAAAGATGAGCACCCACTGACAACAGAAAAAATGAAACTGACGGTCGATAAATATGTTCCAAAAACACAAGGCAGACTCTACCTGATTCCCAATATTTTCAATCAGTCCCAAACCATTCCAGAGGTAAAAAACAGAACCCTACCGGTTTACATCAACCGGGGATATACGGATGAGGATGAGATTAGTTACGAATTGCCAGCTGGCTATACATTAGAGTACAAGCCAGAGAACAGGTTCATTAAAACACCTTTTGGTACTTACCGGATTTCAATAGAGGCTTCCGGCAATAAATTAACATACAAAAGAAGTCTGATGATCAATAATGGCAACTTTTCAGCCGATCAATATGCTGCGATGGTCGACTTCTACAGTACCATTACTTCATTGGATAGAGAAAAAGTAGTATTCAAAATGAATTAACTTAAGATAATGATTCCCAAAGCTATACCAATAATCATGATGAGGTACATGAGGATTTCAGTAGTGGCAAATTTCTTGTATTTGGTCCAGAAGGAATCTTGTTGGGGATTTTCCATTACTAATCTTTAAATGAGCCGGATTTGACCATTGCTTTTTGATACACGGGTAAGCTAAGGTCATCTACAATGACCCCTCTGGTGGTAGAAGCATGAACGAAATAATTGCCGTTAAGATAGATACCTACATGGTCTACCTCTCTGCCACCGAAAGAAAAAAAGATCAGGTCTCCCTCCTTAAGCTGAACAAGGCTTTTTTCCCTAACTGTTTCGGCCTGGTCCCTGGATCTCCTTGGCAGACTATTGCCGTAAATGTCTTTTTGCAGGAGTAAAGCAAAACCAGAACAGTCGATACCTGATTTATCCAATCCCCCAAGCCGGTATTTCACACCGCTCCAATCGGTAATGAAACGGTACAACTGTTTACTTTTTAGGTGTGACATTGCATCTGCCATTTTAGAAGCAGAAGTACTGGATTTCACTGTAGCTTTTCTGGATCCGCATGATGCCATAAAAAGAGCTAAAAACAACATCAGTACTTTAGCTCCGGAGCAGTATCTTTTTAACACAGTCATAGCTTATTGTTTGATGATTCGTTGGATTTCATCCAGTTTTAGTAGTGCCTCAACCGGTGTCAGCACATTCACATCCAGGTTATTCAGGGTATCCCTGATCTTAACCAGGATAGGATCATCTACTGCAAACATATGCAGCTGGTAAGCCTGATTCTGAACTTTCTTGATGCTGTCTTTGATACTCTGCCCTTCCGTACGGTCAATCTCCAGTTTTTTGAGGATTTCATTCGCCCGATTGATCAGTTTGGCTGGCATACCGGCCATCTTGGCCACATGGATACCGAAACTATGCTCACTTCCTCCTGGCACCAGTTTCCGAAGAAAGATCACTTTATTCCCTACTTCCTTAATCGATACATTGAAATTCTTGATCCGGCTCATGGTATTGGCCAGCTCATTCAACTCATGGTAATGCGTAGCAAACAAAGTTTTTGGCCGTGCATTGGGATGGGTATGCAGAAATTCGGCGATTGCCCAGGCAATCGAAATACCGTCGTAAGTACTGGTTCCCCTTCCGATCTCGTCCAACAGGATCAGGCTATTGTCGGAAATATTGTTCAGGATACTTGCCGTTTCATTCATCTCCACCATAAAGGTACTTTCTCCGGAAGAGAGGTTATCCGAAGCCCCTACCCTGGTAAAGATCTTATCGACCAGACCAATAGATGCGGCCTTCGCAGGAACGAAACAGCCCATCTGCGCCATCAGTACGATGAGCCCTGTTTGCCGCAATATCGCAGATTTACCGGACATATTGGGTCCTGTGACGATGATGATCTGCTGGGTTTCATTGTCTAGAAACACGTCATTGGTGATGTATTCCTGTCCGATCGGCAAACGCTTCTCGATAACCGGATGTCTTCCTCCCTTAATATCCAAAGCTTTACCCTTTGCCACCTCAGGTCTTACATAATGATTCTGAACGGCGAGTTGTGCAAAACACAACAATACATCCAACTGTGCAATCTGGAAAGCATTCAGCTGGATCTGTTTGATGTAAGCCGCGACCTGATACATCAGTTCATTGTATAACCTGAACTCAATCACCTGGATTTTCTCTTCAGCACCCAGGATTTGTTCTTCATATTCTTTCAGTTCCGGTGTGATGTAGCGCTCCGCACTCACCAGGGTTTGTTTGCGGATCCAATCTGCAGGAACTTTGTCCTTGTGGGTATGGGTAACTTCCAGATAGTAGCCAAAAACATTATTGAAGGCCACTTTTAAGGATGGAATGCCGGTAATTGCTGCTTCGCGTTTCTGAATCTCTACCAGGTAATCTTTACCTCCAAAGGCTATTTTGCGCAAACGGTCCAGTTCCTCGTCTACACCATCGGCAATCACGTTTCCTTTGATGAGTAAGGCCGGAGGATCCTGTTGCAATTCTCTTTCCAGCTTCTCGCGGATGGTTAAGCAAGGGTTTAGCTGGTCGGCCAGTACAGAAAGGAATGGATTTTTTATTTCCTCCGCGATTTTCTTAACAGCTTCTATATGGTAGAGTGACTTTTTCAACTGACAAAGTTCTCTTGGTCCTACTTTTTGGAGACCCACTTTGGAAATCAGTCGCTCAAGATCACCAATCTGCTTAATATGTCCTAAAAATTCCTGTACCAGCGTTTCATCTTTTACCAGAAAATCGACCACACCCAGGCGTTCCTGGATAGGCTTTAATTCTTTCAGCGGCATGATGATCCATTTATGCAATAGCCTGGCACCCATGGGTGTAGAAGTCTGATCAAGCACTTCAAACAACGTAACTGCGTTTTCATGGGCAGAGCTCACCAGTTCCAGATTGCGGATGGTAAAGCGGTCAAGCCATACGAACTTGTCTTCTTCCAACCTGGAAATGGAAGAGATGTGCTTTAAGTTTCTGTGTTCAGTCTCATTGAGGTAATGCAGCACCACACCTGCCGCAATAATTCCGGTCTGTAATTTATCTACCCCAAAGCCTTTTAGTGAAGCCACCTCAAAATGCTTGGTCAGTATTTCATTGGCATAATCACTGGTAAAGGCCCAATCGTCGAGGTGAAAAGTATAAAATTTATCACCGAACATCTCCATGAATTCTTTGCGTTTCGTCTTTTGAAAGACAACCTCAGTCGGCTTAAATCCCTGCAGGAGTTTATCAATATATTCAGCATCTCCCTGTGCCACGAGAAATTCCCCGGTAGAAATATCCGCAAAAGAAATGCCTATGGAGCTCTTATCGAAATAGACGGCAGCCAGGTAATTGTTGGATTTCTGGCTCAGGATATTGTCATTGTAAGCAACTCCGGGTGTCACAAGTTCCGTCACACCACGTTTCACAATTGTTTTAGTAGTCTTGGGATCTTCCAGCTGATCACAAATGGCCACCCGCTGTCCGGCCCTTACGAGTTTGGAAAGGTAGTTATCCAGGGAATGGTGTGGGAAACCTGCAAGTTCCAATGCACCTCCATTGGGTCCCGTTCCCCTTCTGGTCAATACAATCCCTAATATCTGGGCTGTTTTTATGGCGTCTTCGCCAAAGGTTTCATAAAAGTCGCCCACCCTGAACAGTAACAATGCCCCGGGATACTTTGCTTTTATCGCATTGTATTGCTGCATCAACGGGGTCTCTTTCGTAGTATCTTTAGCCAAAATGATTCTGTTTACAAAATCCTAAAGATACTACCTTGACCAGTAGGCTTCATGATTTGTTGAAAATTAAAATTTGTGAATTGTGCTAGAGTTTTTCAATGTAGGATAGAAATAATGCCAAAGCCTCTCGTTTTTGAGCGGTAAGTTCAAAATCAAGCTTGTGCATCAGATAATCTTCCAGATCGAAATCAGGATGTTTAGGCAATTCTTTCAGCAATTCTCCTCTATGAGCCAAGCCCATCGCCAATGCCGTATTGAATTCCGACAGGAAATCTTCCGAGATATCGGTATTTGCTACCCAGGCGGCATAAACGAAAGGCAAGCCGGTGAAATTCATCCACTCTTCTCCCATGTCATACGCAAAAGCATACTGATCTTTTTTACCAAAAGTGCGGTCACCGATCAACACAATAGCGTCGGTTTCTTCAGCAGATTCAGTACTGAAACTCACTTCCTGCTTCCAGTAAAATTTCAACAATACCCTGGCCAGGTTGTTAGAGGTACGGGAATGGCTGTCTAAACGCAGCGTACGGATTTGCTCAATGGGAACACGGCTGAAAATGAATACAGAATTCACTGCCCCTACGGATCCAATACAGTAGTCGGCCACAATTTTTGCATTTGGTACCTGTGGAATTGCAGCTACCGGTATCAACCCTATATCTACCTGTTTGTTAATGAGCTTGGCAGCACAGTCTGAAGGGATATCTAAACTTAAATCTATTCGGTTTGCAAGGTCTGAATGCTGGATACCAAATAGAAAAGGTTTGGTATTCGTATAGGAAACCGCAGAAATCTTAATCTTGTTCAAGGGTATTATTTTAGATGATCGGTATTGTTGAAATCGATGATCGTAAAATCATCGCCAGTCAATTGCAACCGGTATAAAGTAGTATTCAGGTGAGGGAAATCGCCCATTTCAGCAAGTGGCTTTTTCATCAGCAAGCATAGCAACAGACGCATGGCCCTGCCATGCATACAGATCAGCACCAATTTCTCTTCTTTTTTACTTTTGATGATTTCCATCGCTTCGGCAAGCCTGGCCATTACCTGATTCGGACTTTCGCCACCGGCGAAATGAGCATCATAATCTCCGCTGTCCCAGGATTGCATAATGGTTTTAAATGCCGTGATGGCATGCTCGTCATTTGGTTTGCCTTCCCATTCTCCCCAGGCCAACTCATCTAAACCAGACAATTGTTCCCATGGAAGACCGGAATCGATGAAACCTTTTACTGTCTGATGCGTACGCACCAGGTTTGAGGTATAGACTTTCTCAAAAGGGACATCTTTATAACGTGCAAAAAATGAAGCCGCCTGAGCCCTCCCGGTATCATTAAGGTCGCTGTTTACACCTCGTCCCTGTACAATGCCTAATTTATTGAGTTCTGTTTCACCATGTCTGATGATGTAAAGTTCTTTATCCATTAATTGACTACGGGAAGTTTATAATATTGTGGTTTCTTTTCATTTTCAAATACAACGTCGGTATAATCAGTAATGACATTGTATAGAGTATCACGCTCAATCGGCTTCCTTTTTCCCTGTTTGATCAACTCGGCTACTTCCTGGGTACTCATAACCGGGGTTTGTTCTTCCGCTCCCGCCATGGAATAGATTTTAGTCGTATCATCCAATGTACCGTCGATATCGTCAACACCAAAGTTGAGTGACAACTGTGCAGTCTGTCTGCTGATCATTGCCCAGTAGGCCTTTATATGGTCAAAATTATCCATATATATCCTGGATATCGCATAGTTCCTCAGGTCTTCAATGACGGAAACTTCCGGCACCTGATCCATTTGGTTATGCTGATTTCTAAATTTAAGCGGAATAAAGGTCTGGAAACCACCAGTACGGTCTTGCAACTGACGCAATTGTTCCATGTGATCTACGCGGTGTTCGAATTTCTCAATATGGCCATAGAGCATAGTAGCGTTAGAGCGCATACCCAGTTTATGCCATTCCTCATGGATTGCCAGCCATTGCTCAGCGGTACATTTATCTTTGGCTATGACCTCGCGGACTTCAGGATGGAAAATCTCTGCTCCTCCTCCAGGCATCGACTCCAGCCCTGCTTCCTTCATGAGCTTCATTCCTGCCGCATAATCTATTTTCGCCTTCTTAAAGATATAATGATACTCTACCGGAGTAAGGGCTTTGACATGGAGTTCGGGTCTGTGTTTTTTGATGGCCGTAAATAACGCCGCATAAAAAGATAGATCATATTGAGGTAATACACCACCTACGATATGAACTTCTGTAACCGGCTCATTGTCATATTTTTTAACGATGTCCAGCATTTCCTCCATCGTCAGCTCCCATCCCTCTGCCTTTTGCTTGATCAGACGGGAATAAGAACAGAACTTGCAATCATATACGCAGAGATTTGTGGGTTCCAGATGAAAGTTGCGGTTAAAATAGGTATTATCACCATGCCGTCTTTCCCGGATGTAATTTGCCAGAACACCAAGATAGGCCAGTTCTCCTTTTTCGTAAAGGTATACACCTTCTTCAAATGTGATCCGCTGCTGGTTTTGTACTTTTTGCGCTATATCACGGTGTGTCTGAGGTAGATCCGGATCATTTATAATTAACGCTAGTTTTGAAGTAGTATCCATCTATAGAGTATAATGAACAAAAGTAAGATTAAAATCGACAGAAACAGGTTTTTCAGGCCTTTTTACCTGTCAGCCTTCTGTCAAAGACCATTTCTCCTGATAAAAAGCACAAAAAAAAGCCTGTTGCAAATGCAACAGGCTCCCTTAATTTCCTTGAATTTACTTTACTGTGAAAGGCACAGCGATATCTCCCCAAAGCAGGGTTACTTTTCCGGATTTATCGATGGTGAATGTCATTTTTTCAGTTGTTGCCGGGGCTTTTCCTGGTTTTACGACAACACGCAGGGCATCGTCTGCTTCGGTGTATTTGTAAGAACCCCATTGATCTGCTGTTTTATTAAAAATGATTGTCCATTCTTTTTCCGTCGGGATGGAATGCAAAGAATACGTTCCGGCCGGAAGTGGTTTACCCTCCACCTTTACCGCTTTGTCGACTTTAAAAGTTGTCGCTTCATTCGCACCAGTACGCCATACTTTACCGTATGGAGCAAGTTCTGTACCGATCTTCCTTCCTTTCAGTGAAGGCTGACTGTAATCAATGGTCAACGTGGCTCCTGATTTAATGGTTTCTTTCGCCACCGCTGGTGGGCTGGGTCTCTTACTCTTATCTTCCTGTGCATTTACGGTAGATGCAGCGAATATACCTGCAACCAGTGTGAGGATGAATAGTCTTTTCATAATGTATTGTTTTTTTGTACTAAGATAAACAATTATTTGGCATCAATAAAAAAGGGACTCAAATCCTTGAGCCCCTTTTTTCTAACCAAACTAAACCAAATTATTTTGCTGCTTTCGTGAAATTCAGCACGATGTAAGCAGGATTACTTCCATATTCCACCGGGGATTTAATGACCATGTTATTGCCATCTGTTGAAGACAATACCAATCGGTAACCCGAGGTTACATTTTTTGCTTTGTCCCCTTCAAAGATCTTTTTAAATTGAAAAGTCTGATCAGCTGGACTGGCAGACCAGAAAATAGTCTGCGTTTTTGCGGCACATGCTGCACCTCCGGCCAAGGTATAACTACCATTACCACTATTGGTGAGGTTCCAGGTACTACCTACGAAGCAGGTATACGGCCCATCATCAAACAAAGATTTTACAGCCGACTGAGGCAAACCTTCAAAAGTAATGTCATTCAACACCCAGTTACCGGTCACATTTCCCCTCTTTAAAGCCACAGTAGTACCAGCTTTCGGAGAACAACTTTGCAAAACCATCAATGAACTGCATAAAATGGCTGCTATCAGGAATATTCTTTTCATATCAATTCTTTATTTGTGATTTCAATTACATAAATCTTGCCAAAACCATCACAGATTTCCTTTATACTTTTAACTTTGTCACACTAGCCCCTAAATTTTACATTTAAACCCGTAATAATGAAGCCGGAAACAATAGCTATCCATGCAGGAAATTTATCTGAAACAGCTACGAATGATGTGACATCCCCAATACATCTATCTACGACATTTTTACGGGATGCGGACGGTGGCTATTCTGGCGGACACATGTATAGCAGGGTCAGTAACCCCAATCGTTCCTCACTGGAAAAGGTGCTCGCTGAACTGGAAAATGGTTTTGAAGCCTGCGCATTCTCTTCCGGTAATACAGCGGGGATGGCCTTATTCCAGGCATTGAAGCCCGGAAGCCACATCATTGCTCCGGATGACATGTATTGGGGATTCAAAAAGCAATTGCTGACCATATTTGCAGAAACGCTGGAAATAGACTTCATAGACCTTACGGTTCCCGGGAACATTCCGGCTTTTATCAGACCGAATACGGTGTTGATCTGGATAGAAACACCGTCCAATCCACTCCTTAAGATCACTGATATTGCTGCAGTGGCGAAGGTGGCAAAGTCACATGGACTGACCCTTGCCTGCGACAGTACATTTGCCTCGCCCTGCCTTCAAAGCCCAATAGCCCTGGGTGCAGATATTGTGATGCATTCTTCTACAAAATACATCGGTGGGCATAGTGATGTATTAGGTGGAGTGCTGATCAGTGCTGAAAAGACCGAGCTTTGGGAAAAAATCAAAAATATACAACAGGTGGGTGGTGCAGTACCCTCACCTTTCGATTGCTTTCTGCTACTGAGAAGCATCAAAACCCTAAACTACAGGATGCAGGGGCATTGCCTAAACGGTATGGCATTAGCGCTTCACCTGGAAAAGCACCCAGCGATAACGCAAGTATTTTATCCCGGGCTAAGCAGCCATCCGCAACATGAAATTGCCTCTAAACAGATGTCCGGATTTGGAGGAATGCTGTCTATACTCGTTAAAGGTGGCGCAGACGAAGCCAGGAAAGTAGTGAATAAAGTTAAGCTTTTTGCTCAGGCGACCAGCTTGGGTGGTGTAGAAAGCTTAATTGAGCACCGCGCCTCAGTGGAAGGGCCCGACACTAAAACGCCGCAAAATTTAATTCGGATCTCGGTGGGTCTGGAGCACATAGATGACCTGATTGCAGATATCGATCAGGCATTGAGCCAATAACTGAATTATAAACTATTTTAAAAAGGCTTAAAATCAAAATTATAATACTGTAAAACAGAACTTTAAGATTTTATCAGAATAATATTTTGGTAATTTTGATGCGTAGCTATACATTTGCATCATGTTTTAGCAATAGACTAAACAAAGTCAACCCTCTTATACAGGTTTGATTTATAAAGAAGTGGCGAGAGACAGGCTCATTGACCCACTGGCAACCCTCCCGAATGGAGAAGGTGCCAATTCCTGACCAGTAGACATGGTGTCTTTTGGAAAGATAAATTGAAACAAATGAAAACATTACAAAGAATTCTGCATCTCTCTGATTTTTACTGTTCGCTTAGGCAGAATAACTGTATGTGCTGTTGCATGCGGTAAATCTAAAAATCTTCCTTTTACATTAGATATCAATGACCTGGAAGGTCCCGAACCATCGGGATACGCTAAACCGCTATATACCATTGTGTATTAGCTGATTCTAAGTATCAAACCTCTACTAACTTTAAATTTTATGTCAGCAAATTATAAATTCGAGACACTCCAAATACACGCAGGCCAGGAAATTGATCCAACAACCGGATCCAGAGCAGTTCCTATTTACCAAACTACATCTTACGGCTTCAAAAACTCTGAGCATGGTGCAAACCTGTTCGCGTTAAAGGAATTCGGGAACATCTATACCAGGATCATGAACCCGACCACGGATGTCTTCGAAAAACGCGTAGCCGCACTTGAAGGTGGAGTAGCTGCGCTTGCAGTAGGCTCAGGCCAGGCTGCTCAATTCATTGCCTTAAATAATATCTTACAGGCCGGCGACAATTTCGTTTCCTCCACCCACCTTTATGGCGGTTCCTACAATCAATTCAAAGTGGCCTTCAAACGTCTGGGCATAGAAGTTAAGTTTGCCAATGGCGATGACACCAATGATTTTGAAGCCAAAATTGATCACAATACCAAAGCGATTTATTTAGAAACCATCGGTAATCCGGCCTTCAGCATTGCTGATTTTGAAAAAATTTCCGCCATTGCAAACAGACACGATCTTCCTTTAATTGTAGACAATACCTTTGGAGCTGCCGGATACTTGTTCAAGCCAATCGAGCACGGTGCACATGTTGTCGTACAGTCGGCCACCAAATGGATTGGCGGACACGGGACCAGTATCGGTGGAGTAATTGTAGACGGCGGAAATTACAACTGGGGAAATGGGAAATTTCCACAATTTACGGAGCCTTCTGAAGGTTACCACGGTCTTGTATTCAATGATGTATTTGGAGCGAATGGTCCTTTTGGAAACATTCAGTTCATCATCCGCGCACGAGTAGAGGGCCTAAGGGATTTTGGCCCTGCCATCTCCCCTTTCAATTCGTTTCTGTTGATCCAGGGATTAGAAACTTTATCCTTACGTGTGCAAAGACATGTAGATAATGCACTTGCCCTCGCCACCTGGCTGGAAAACCACGAAGCAGTGAAAAAAGTGAATTATCCCGGACTGGAAAGCAGTCCTTATCATGCCAATGCTAAAAAATACCTTCAAAATGGTTTTGGGGCAGTGCTTTCGTTTGAATTGCATGGTGACAAAGAACAAGCTACTGCATTGGTCGACAACCTGAAACTTATCAGTCACCTGGCCAATGTAGGCGACGCGAAAACATTAATCATCCAACCTTCTGCTACTACCCATCAGCAACTCAGCGAAGCAGAACAAAGAGCCGCCGGGGTATCACCAAACCTGTTGCGTATTTCTGTCGGAATAGAACACATTGATGACATCAAAGCCGATCTCGAGCAGGCTTTTAACACTATAAATAAAAAATAACAGCTGATTAAGCTACCACATCACTAATGAGTACGCATACAACATACACACATACTAAACTCTTCAAACTGGAAAGTGGCAAAAAACTCCGCAAAGTGGAGATTGCCTATCAAACTTATGGCAAGCTTAATGCTAAGAAAGATAACGTCATCTGGGCATGTCATGCCTTGACAGCAAATGCCGACGTGCTGGACTGGTGGAAAGGATTGTTTGGCCATAATGCGTTGTTTAATCCTGAAGAGCATTTTATCATTTGCGCGAATGTTGTGGGTTCTCATTATGGAAGTACCAACCCGCTCAGCCAAAATCCTACTACAGGGCAACCGTATTACCTGGCTTTTCCTGAATTTACAATTAGGGACCTGGTTCAGGCGCACCGCTTGCTTGCAGCTCATCTGGGAATTGAGCAGATCAAAGTACTCATAGGTGGGTCACTTGGGGGTCAGCAGGCTGTAGAATGGGCGATCATTGATCCTAAAATTATTGAGCACCTGATACTGGTGGCAACTAATGCAGTACATTCTCCGTGGGGAATTGCATTTAATGAAAGTCAGCGACTGGCCATTACTGCCGATCGTACGTTCTATGCGCAGCAGCGTGATGGTGGTACCAAAGGATTAAAGGTAGCCAGAAGCATCGCATTACTTTCATACAGAACGTATGATGCCTATGTAGCCACACAATTGGAAAGTGTCAACGATAAAACAGGGGGATTCCGGGCTTCTTCCTACCAGAACTATCAGGGCGAAAAGCTTTGTAAGCGGTTCAATGCCTATAGTTACTATTACCTGACCAAGGCCATGGACAGCCACAATGTCGGCAGGAACAGAGGGAGTATCACAGATGCCCTTGGCGCTATTAAAGCCACGACCTTAGTGATTGGTGTAGAAAACGACGTGCTTTTTCCACTGTCGGAACAGGAGTTCCTGGCAAAAAACATACCTGATGCTTCCTTTAAAAGCATCAAGTCTGCATATGGTCATGATGGCTTTCTGATAGAAACGGATACATTAACCAACATCATTGGCACTTTCCTCAGGGAAAGCAGCAACAAAAAGATAATCAAATTACATAAAACAGCATAATTTTTAAGATGAGTAAGAAACTTAAGATCGGTTTATTTGGTTTTGGTATAGTCGGGCAAGGCCTGCATGACATCATTCGCGGACAAGACCTGAACCTTGAAATCGTTAAAATAGCTATTAAAAACCCGGAAAAGAAACGTAGTCTGGATGCACAGCTCTTTACTACCGACCATGATGAGATTTTAAACAATCCGGAGATCAATACCATAGTAGAACTAATAGATGATGCCGATATCGCTTTTAACATCACCAGAAGAGCGCTCAGCAATGGCAAAAATGTAGTTTCCGCCAATAAAAAAATGATTGCCTCACACCTTGCCGAACTGGTAGAGCTACAGGAAAAAAATGGCACATCACTATTGTATGAAGGTGCGGTTTGCGGAAGTATTCCAATCATCCGTAACCTGGAAGAGTATTACGACAACGAGTTGCTGCACGGAATCAGTGGTATTTTTAACGGCTCTTCAAATTACATCCTTTCTAAGATTTTCAACGAAAACCTGGAATATGGTGTTGCGCTGAAGCAAGCACAAGACCTCGGTTTTGCCGAAACCAACCCAATTCTTGATGTGGGAGGATATGATCCGAAATTTAAACTGGCTATTGCTACTGCACATGCCTACGGACTATTTATCAGCCCGGATAAAATCCTGAACGTAGGTATTCAAAATTTATCTGAGAATGACATCCGCTACGCAAGGGAAAAGAACTTTAAAATCAAACTGGTACCGACTGCCCGCAAGATCAGCACAAAACAGATTGTCACTTACGTATTGCCTAAATTTGTGAAATCTGATGATTTCCTTTACAACGTAGAGAACGAATACAATGGCGTAACGGTTCAGGCGGCTTTTGCTGATAAGCAGTTCTTTTTCGGCAAAGGTGCAGGTGGTCACGCTACAGGTGCAGCTGTATTGTCAGATATCGCTGCTTTGAGGTACGATTACCGTTATGAATACAAAAAGTACCATCAACAAAATGGATTAATCCATACCGATAATGTAAACATCGAAGTCTACTTAAGGTATGTACATGAATATACATTGGAAAAACTACAGATCGACAACATCATTGAGCGCTTCAGCCGCAACGATTACAAATATGTGATCGGTAATGTAAGCCTCAAAACATTATTGGCCAACCGCGATCTGCTTGAGCAAAAAGATGTCTTTATAGCTCATACGGGCCGATATACCTACACAGAGCAACAGATTCAGATTGTGTCTGAAGAAGAAATTCTTTTTAACTAGTTAGTTCTTTTTATTTTGTTTTGATACGTAAAAAGGCCCCGAATGGGGCCTTTTACATGATTTATATTTCCCTGTTGACATCCCAGTTTTCCAGGTAATCGGCTACCCTTCGTACAAAAGAGCCACCCAATGCCCCATCTACAACCCTATGGTCATAGGAAAGGGAAAGAAACATCATATGACGGATTGCAATGACATCGCCAAATTCAGTTTCCAAAACGGCAGGCTTCTTTTTTATTGCGCCAACGGCAAGTATTGCTACCTGGGGCTGATTGATAATCGGTGTACCCATTACATTTCCAAATGAACCGACATTGGTCAGCGTAAAGGTACCATTCTGAGTCTCGTCCGGTTTCAATTTAGAATTCCTCGCACGTTTGGCCAAATCATTTACCGATTTGGTCAAGCCCACCAGATTGTACTGGTCAGCATTCCGGATCACTGGAACAATCAGGTTACCGCTCGGCAATGCCGCAGCCATTCCTATATTGATATCTTTCTTTTTAATGATCTGCGTTCCGTTCACCGTAACATTAATCATTGGAAAATCCTTGATGGCTTTGGTTACCGCCTCAATAAACAGGGGTGTAAATGTGATCTTCTCATTTTCCCGTTTTTCGAAACTGCCTTTCACCTTATCTCTCCATAAAACCATATTGGTCACATCTGCCTCTACAAAGGAAGTAACATGTGGCGAAGTATGCTTACTCATCACCATGTGTTCCGATATGAGTTTGCGCATCCTGTCCATTTCAATGATTTCATCTCCCCCGCCCACACTGGCCAAGGGTTTCGTCTGCACGGAAGAAGGAACTGCCGAAGCTTCAATCGGAGGAGCAACTAAGGGCTTTGATTGCGTTACTTCAGGCTTCTGCAAATTACCGCTTCCCTTTTTATTCTGGATATAAAGGAGCAGGTCGTCTTTAGTTAATCTTCCTTCAGCACCTGTACCTGAAATACCATCTAGTTCAGTGAACGTAATGTTTTCCTGAGAAGCTATGCTTTTCACCAAAGGGGAATAAAAACGCTCAGATCCTTCATTTGAAGATTCTGCTGGTTGCTCTGCAGGCAATAATTGTTCAGTACCTGGAATATTTTCTACGATCGCAGTCACCGTTTCCTGAACAGGAACCTGCTCTTGCGAAGTGTTTTTCTCTTCTCCTTCAGTCTCTATAATGGCAATGACTGCACCAACTTGTGCAACTTCGTCTTCTTTAAACAACTGCTTTATCAACTTACCTGCTACGGGCGATGGCACCTCAGAATCAACCTTATCTGTAGCTATCTCCAGGATTGTATCGTCCATCTCTATCCGGTCACCAGGCTGTTTCAGCCACTTGATGACAGTTGCCTCAGCAACGCTCTCCCCCATTTTAGGTAACAATAATTCGTATTGAGCCATTTTTTATTTCATGATTGATATTGGATGCAAAAGTAAAGTATTTCGAAGACTTAAACCTCATCTTGGCCAAGTTCATTCAAAATCATCGTCAGTGCCGCGATAGCAGACCGTTCAATATTTTGTGCCCTTTTGGCCCCAAAACTGAATTTCTTTGCACTTACCTTACTTCCATTTGCAACTGCAATCCACACAGTACCAACCGGTTTATCCTCGGTTCCACCATCAGGGCCAGCAATACCGGTTACCGCGACTGCATAGTCCGTATTGAATTTCGAAACAGCCCCCAATGCCATCTCTTTAACCGTCTCTTCACTCACTGCACCAAAATCCAGCAGAGTCTGGCTGCGCACACCTAAGATAGATTGTTTTAGTTCATTGGAATACACTACTGCCCCACCCATAAAGACAGCGGAACAGCCCGGATGTTGGGTGATCAGATGCGATATATATCCTCCAGTGCAACTTTCTGCTGTAGAAAGCGTAAGTCCACGCGCTTTCAAACGCTCAATAAGTGCTTTCTCCAGGGCGATATCTTCTTGCGCAATGACATATTTACCGATACGTGCTGCAATTTGCTGCGCATGAAAATCTACCTCTTCCTTTAATTTTACTTCATCAACGCCCATACCGCTCAACCTCAAACGTACCTGTCCAAGCCTGGGCAGATAGGCCAGTTTAATATGTGCCGGTAAAGCATCCTCTTCTGCGGCGATCTCCGCCGCCAGGAAAGACTCTCCTAATCCCGCAGTAAGAATCGTCTTATGCAAAATATAAGGCAGTTTAAATGCGTGCTTCAATCTCGGAAGGATCTCTTCCTCCATCAAGTACATCATTTCAAAAGGTACACCGGGCATGGAAACTATAATCTTATGCTGATGATCAAACCACATACAAGGTGCAGTACCATTTTTATTTTTGATCACGGTACAGTTTTCAGGAACGTCAGCCTGCTGATTGTTCGCCTCAATCATCGGCCGGTTCAGGCGTTTGAAAAAGGTCGTGATGTGTTCCAGGGTTTCCTGATCTCTGCGCAGGCCGACATTAAAGTATTTTGCTAATGTCAGTTTGGTAATGTCATCTTTAGTCGGCCCCAGTCCACCGGTAATCAAAATCACATCTGCCCGTTGCTCCGCTAATTTTAAAGCTTCAGTAATATGGGCTGCATCATCCGATACTGAAGTGACCTGCTTCACCTTAATGCCTATCAGGTTCAGTTGTGTAGCCATCCAGGCTGAATTGGTATCCACAATTTGTCCGATCAGGATCTCATCCCCAATGGTAATAATTTCAGCAAGCATAATCAAAAATTTTAGTAGGTGGTGTAGTAATTCTTCCTTTTGCTCAATTTCAGATCCTGCAGTACGGAAGCCTTCACTTTGATGTCTATTGAGTAGGACTGATAAGTTCCAAATGGTACCCAGCTGACACTCATGTCCCAGCAATGCAGGTCACGGTAGATTGCAAATGAGGTCTGTGAAAATGTACCGGCCTTAAAATCCCAACCTGAGTTGAACTGCACCTTCCACTTAGGGGTGATGTTTGCATCCCCGTTAAAGTTGAGGGTATTGGTAATATTGCTATTTGTTCCCACCTCAGTTGTAGAATATTGAAAGCTGTAGCTAAAAGAAAAATTCCATGGGATGTTGAAATCCACGAATGCATTTGGATCCCTGCTGACCAGACGCAATGCTTCTGCCTGCTCAGGAGTCATGCCCGTCTTATTGGCCTGTTCCTTCAATTTATCCTCATTGGCGATCTTCTTCTTTAACGCTTCAGGATTCAGGCTGTAGTTAAATGAGAATCCAAAGCTGGTCAGTCTCGGAAATTTACCATCCTGCCAGGTATACCTGTCCTTCAGGTATTTTACCCTCGGACTATTGACGTCACCGGTAGTAGAAAGCGAATCTGCGACTACGTAGGGATTCAAGGTACCATTGTAATTGATTCCCAGCTTGTCGCTGAACTGCGACCTTCCTGAGAAGCCCAGACTTCTGGACAGTTTAAAACTCTCTGCCAGGAAGTTATAACTACCAGATATGGAAAGTCCCTGGATAATTGGGATTTTCTTTTCCCCTTTTCCTGTCGTATCATTGGGTGTCAGCACTTTCGCTTCCACTGTATTTTCCAAACTGAAATTGATTGCTGCGCTCCGGCCTAAGCCTGGTCCGCCGTATAGTGTTCCCTCAAAGATGGAATACTTTTCTGCCACACCATTTCTGATTACCTCTGTTCCATCCGTATACCTGGCATTCTTGTAGTAGCCTCTCGCCAGATCAGAGAAATCCGGGCTATAGCTAAAATTGATGCTCGGGGTCATTACATGGCGCAAAGCCTTGAAATTGCCAAATTTATTGAATTGTGCTGTACTGTAAATCTTAGTAGATACACCACCGCCGACGCTATATTGCCCATTTCTTCTGAAACCAGGTATGGTATCTATTATAGGCTTGTCTGCCTGGTTCAATACTTTCAGATAAGACTTTTCAATGGTCTGGAAATGCCAGCGCTCGGTGTAAGAAATATTGCTGTTAAAGTTAAAATACTTCAATACGTTGAAAGACATACCTACCGGGATCTGGTGCTGCACACCATTACTGAATTTCTTCAAACTTGAGCGTTTAAATAATTCACTTTCTATAGTATTGATGCTGTTGCTCGCAGACATGCTATAACCGACAGTGATTTTCTGATACCATTTCTGCTCCCCCACACGGTCTTTCGAATCAAAAGGGTTGAAGGTAGGTACACTTAAACTCACGTCAGGCAAGCGCAAACTCACTGTTTTATTTTGTGTCTCCTGAGAACCATCAGCAGCAATCCCCAACGTGATTCCATTTCCAAACACCCTTCCGTAGGAGATACTGGAACGCAGTGTATTCTTAGTGATCTGGTTTGGATCGTATGTACTTCCACCGGCAGTATTTCTATTGAAACTGGAGGTTCCCGCATCCACAGATGCAGAAAAGTTTGTCCCAGGCTTGGCATTGGCATTCTGGCTGTGTGACCAGGTCAGGTTAAAGTCTTTTACCGGATTGTACTCAGGAGTTCCTTCCAATCCATACCTGGAATTGGAATACCTGAAATTGACAGTCCCATTGTATTTGTACCTTTTGGTGTAGTTGGACAATACCGAAGCTTCATAAGAACCCCTGGTGTAAATTGTACCCAATAGCTTTGCGTCCCAGTAGTCATTTAATCCCAAATAATAACCACCTTCCCGAAGAAAGAATCCCCTTGTCGCATCCTCTCCGGGACTCGGCAAAATGACACCGGAAGATTTTTTATTTGGTTTGGGAAAGAAGGCGAATGGCAAACCCAAAGGCATGGGAATATCCTCAAATTTCAGGTAAACGGGCCCTGTAATGATCTGATTTTTGGTCACTATACCCTTCGTGATGTAAATTCCAAAGTGTGGATGGGGTAAATTACAGGTACTGTAAATCTGTCCTTTACTATGGATTTCATCGTCCGGCTGCTTCTTTGCGATACCACCGGAGAAAAATCCGCCCTCCTGTTCAGTAAAGACCTGATAAATTTTTCCTGCACCGGTTTCAATGTTATAACGCAGCGAATCTGCTTTCGAGGTGCTCTGCCCTTCCATCTTAAAGATGGGGCGGCCGACGTACTTCCCCTTGGAGTTCATCATCCCGCTGGCAAACAGCACGTTTGTATTTTTATAATAGACAATATAATCGGCATCCAGCTCCAGTCCCTGGTAAACAACCCTGGCCTTTCCATATAGATAAACGATGCTGCTATCTGCACTGGTTACGATAGAATCCTGGGCTGCATACTCCACTTTTTCGCTTAAAGTTGTATCTTTTGGCGCACTTTGTGCGTTACCTAAAGGACTGCGTCCCTTTTTCGTAGTGTCTTGTTGCTGGAGGACTTCCTCTTGTTGCCAGGATAAAGCACTAGACGCCAGTACCCGACTACTAACAGATGTTAATAAGCAGATGACGTTAAAAAAAATGATATACCGTAAAAGTTTCAAATTCGTGTGTGAATGTTATTTTTGCATTAATGTTTAATCCAAAACGTTCAAAATTAATGAAAAATATACCATTGCTTAGGCCAAATGTTATTTTGATCGTATTTATTTCTACGGCAATCAGTATCATATCTAGTTATCAAGCATTTACACAAGAATACAAAATAAAAACTATTGTGATTGATGCAGGTCACGGAGGCAAAGATGGAGCTACCCACGGACTGTATTCAACAGAGAAAGATGTCGCCTTAAAAACGGCATTGCACCTGGGGGAAGCCATACAGGCGGCCATGAAAGATGTTAAAGTGATTTATACCCGAACTGAGGACGTATTTATCCCTTTATACGAGCGTATAGCCGTTGCCAACAACGCCAAAGCAGACCTCTTCATTTCCATCCATTGTAACGACATGCCGGTTATCCGGTCAACCGTGACTACAGGCTATAAAAAAGTAAAAGGTAAGCGCGTTCCCATCAAGCAAACTGTTTCCAGAAAAAGTACTTCAACAAGGGGGACAGAGACTTTCGTATCTGGTATGGGCAGGGTCAATGAACAGGACGAAGCAATAAAACGGGAAAATGCGGCTATATTTCTGGAGGACAATTATAAGGACAATTATGAAGGTTTCGATCCCAGTAACCCGGAAAACTTTATCATTCTTTCCTTAATGAAGAATACGTTTAGGACCCAGAGCTTAAAGTTGGCTAAACTGGTTCAGGACCAGTATGTAAATGTTGGCCGGATCGACCGTGGAGTTCAGGAAAAAAGTCTGGCTGTACTGGCACGTGCCGGTATGCCCGCGATACTGACCGAAATTGGCTTTATCAGTAATCCCCAGGAAGAAGATTATATGAATTCCGAAGCGGGACAAAAAGAAATTACAGATTGTCTGCTCAAAGCGATCGAAAATTACAAGAAAAGCATTGAAGGCTAATTAGTACATTTATTTAAATAAATACAACATATAGATGAGAGTGAAAAGCGCCGTATTCCTGTTGCCATTTTTTTTATTATTCAGTTCAGAAGCTTCCTTTTCCCAGTCATACAAGGTAAAAACCATAGTTATCGATGCCGGACACGGCGGAAATAAGCCAGGAGCCAAAGGGACTTACTCTTACGAGAAGAACGTTGCCCTGAAAGTAGCGCTCAAATTAGGCAAGAAGTTTGAAGAGGAAATGCCTGAGGTGAAAATTCTGTACACCAGAAAGACCGATGTGGATGTTGATTTTTACAAACGTGCAGCATTGGCCAATGACAACAAAGCAGACCTTTTCATTTCCATACACTGTAATTCTATGCCTGATAAAAAAGTAGTTGTTGGCTATACCACTAAAAAAGGGAAGAAAACTCCCCGCTATGGTTATGTAAAAAACACGACTACACGTGGCACTGAAACTTTTGTAGCCGGTTCACATCGCCTAAACGAGCAGGACGTAGCCATAAGAGAGAACGAGGACATCAAATTGGAGAAAAACTACAAACAGAATTACGATGGTTATGATCCAAATGATCCTCAAACATTTATTCTGCTATCTTTGTTTAAGAATCTGTTCCGTGACAAGAGTATGAAACTGGCAAAACTCATGCAGGAAAACTATACAAATGACGACAACAGGGTAAACAGAGGTGTGAAAGAACAAGGTATCCTCATCCTCCAAAGGTGCGGCATGCCAGCAGTACTTACGGAAATAGGCTTCATTTCCAACCCTAATGAAGAAGAATACATGAATTCCGAAAAAGGATCGGCAGAAATTGTCAACTCTATTTTCAAAGCAGTAAAAACATTTAAAAAAGAAACTGAAACAAACTAAGAGATTAATGAAGATCGCAAACGAAACAAAAGTAGGCATACTGGCAGCCTTTTCCATCGCCCTGTTAATTATTGGATATAATTTTCTGAAAGGCAATGCCATATTCTCCAGTGAGACTGTACTGTATGCCCGCTATTCCCATGTAGATGGTCTTGCCGTATCTAAACCCGTCCTGATCAATGGCTTTCAAATTGGACGTGTAGACAAGCTCCAGTTACAGCCTGATGGCTCTATCCTGGCCACTTTAAAAATCAAGGGGAAATATGAAATTCCTACCAATAGTATCGCCAAATTGGAAAGTACCGATTTGTTGGGCAGCAAAGCGATTGTCATGCAGCTTGGAACCGGAAATGTATTTGCCCAGGACGGCGACACACTTAATGCCAATGTATCTAAGGGTCTTTTGGAAACAGTAGAACCGGTACAGAAAAAAGCCGAGGTGATTATCGCGAAAATGGATTCTATCCTTACCAGCGTCAATACCATACTCAACCCAAATTTCCAGAAGAACGTAGACAAAAGTTTCAACAGCATTGCCTCTACGCTTTCTTCTCTTGAAGCGACTTCGAAAAAGGTAGACAACCTCGTTGGTTCGGAAGGCTCCAGAATCTCAGCCATATTAGCCAACGTGGAGGCGATTTCCAATAACCTGAAGCAAAACAATCAAAAGATTTCTTCTATCTTAAATAACGTCAATTCCATTACTGATCAGGTTGCGGCTTCCAATTTCAAGCAGACCATAGACAATGCCAATAAAGCCATGTTGGATCTGCAAACCATCGTCGCCAAAATCAACGAAGGACAGGGTACGCTTGGATTACTTGTAAACGACACCAAAATGTACGAAAATCTGAATAATGCTTCCAAGAATCTCGATAACCTGATGATAGATCTTAAAGCAAATCCTAAACGTTATGTACACTTCTCTGTATTTGGGGGTGGCAATAAAAAAGATAAATAAACGAATGTTTACTTCATAAAAAAGGCCTTAGTGTACAAACGCTAAGGCCTTTTTTATGAAGTAATAATTTATATCGTATAAGTCACACCCTCTATCGCCAGCTGGGTGTGTTCAAATACACCGAGTGCTTCGTCCAGAAGGGGCTGCAAGGTCTTGTAGCGCGAGGAGAAATGCCCGATGAGCAATTTACCTGCCCCGTTGACTTTGGCTACTTCAGCAGCTTGTAATGCGGTGGTATGATGCGTTTGATTTGCCCTGTCCAGCATGTCATGCAGAAAGGTAGCTTCATGGTAAAGTGTGTCACAATTCTGGATACTCGCAAAATAACTTTCATCAAATAAAGTATCTGAACAATATCCATAGCTTTTTGGCGCATCAGAATCCGTTGTATAATCTTTGTTCAGCAAAACCCTACCGTCTGGTAAAGTCAGGTCTACTCCCCGCTTCAGCAAAGGAAAATATTCGACTGCAATCTGCTCCGCTTCCAGTTTATCTACAATCAGCTTGCGCAGTCTTTTCTTCTGCGTAAACCGAAATCCTGTACAGGGAATCCTGTGATTGAGAATGACGGTATGAACAGTCAGATCATTATTTTCAAAAATTTGAAGAGGCACATCAGCTGTGGTCGCAACAAACTCGATCGGATAGCGGATCACCGTCTCCGAATGTTTAAACTGAAGGCTGAGGATTTCCATCAGTGCTGCCGGAGCAAAAATCTTAATCGGTTTGATGCGGCCATTCAAGTGCATGCTCGACAGTAAGCCAATCAGGCCAAAATAATGATCGCCATGCAAATGACTGATAAAGATGTAATCGATTTTACTCGCCTTAAAACCATATCTGATCAATTGCTGCTGCGTACCTTCTCCGCAATCAATCAGGTAAAACTTTTCATTGCAATTTAAAAGCTGCGCAGTCGGATTTCTATTGTATATCGGTGTAGCAGAACTACTGCCTAAAATAGTAACCTCAAACTTCATTAGCCCTTATCTACGCTTCCTAATAATTCTTTTTCAATTTCCTCCATAAAGATCAGGTCAGTGGCTTCGTCCAGTTTGGAGACAATAGTCAACGACTGATCCAGATTGGACATTTCCAGTAAGCTGGAAACACAATCGTTCAGCCCGGTAACGATGAACAGCCCTTGTGCAGATTTACACAACCTGTCGCCAACCAAAAGGCTGCTCAAGTCCTGCGAATCGTCACATTGTTTAATGGACGACAAATCCAGCACGATGTTGCAATAGCCTTCTGCATTCAATAGAATGAACTCAGATTTCAATTTGGGTGTATTTTCGTTCGTAAACTTCGTTTCTTTAAGTTTCAGAACAACATACTTATCATGTTTATCTACTGAAAATTTCATAATATTGGTTGAGTTAGTTATCTACGAAAATAATAAAATTAACGTGATTTTACGAGTATTTCCCTAATTATGCCAGCAATTGAACCAGTGCCGTACCTACATTTTGTTCTATCCTCGTCAAAACATCCCTGGTTTCATTTTTCATAAAGGCGTCTCCGGTGATCTGTTCATACAATTCGATATAACGTTCAGATATCGAATCTACAATCTCTGGCGTCATCTCTGGTATAACTTGTCCGTCCTTACCCTGAAAACCATTCTCGATCAACCACTTGCGCACAAATTCCTTGGACAGCTGTTTTTGAGGCTCATTGGCGGACTGGCGTTCAGCATAGCCTTCTGCGTAGAAATATCTCGATGAATCCGGTGTATGTATTTCATCAATCAGGTAAATCTCATCTCCCACTTTTCCAAACTCATATTTGGTATCCACCAGGATCAATCCACGTTCCGCAGCCATCTCAGTGCCTCGTTGATATAAGGCATAGGTATACTGTTCAAGCAAGGTATAATCAGCCAGTGAAACAATACCTTTCGCTAAAATATCAGCCCTTGAAATGTCCTCATCATGTCCTACCGATGCCTTAGTGGTAGGTGTAATGATCGGCTGGGGCAATTGATCATTCTCCTTCAGTCCTTCCGGCAGTTCCACACCACAAACACTGCGTCTGCCTGCGCTATATTCTCTCCAGGCATGCCCGGCCAGGTATCCACGCACCACCATCTCCACTTTAAAAGGCTCACAGATCCGCCCTATCGTAACCATTTCATCCGGCACATCAATGACCCAGTTTGGTACAATATCTTTCGTTGCGGCCAAAAACTTAGCTCCGATCTGATTGAGCACCTGACCTTTAAACGGTATAGCTTCAGGCAATACCACATCAAATGCTGAAATCCTGTCTGTCACGACCATCGCCATAAACTGGTTATCAATGGTATAAACGTCCCTTACTTTACCTTTATAAAAATTTGTTTGCTTCGGAAAGCTGAAATTTGTTTCTTTTATTGCTGTCATTTTAATTTAGTCTTTAGTACGGAGTATCGGGTATTGCTGAACTTCCAGACCACATGGTGAAACAGGTCTTGATGCCCGACACGGATACGTACTACTTATTATTACTGAATATCGCCGTAGGCTTTCAATATACGTTTCACCAATTTATGTCTCACTACATCCTCTCCCGTCAGGTAGATGATATCTATCCCTGGAATACCGTCGAGGATCCGCAGGGCATTGTGCAGCCCGGACATCTGCTTTTTAGGCAAATCAATCTGGGTCACATCCCCCGTCACAATGAATTTAGCTGAAGGCCCCATCCTGGTCAGGAACATCTTCAACTGCAGGTCGGTCGAGTTCTGCGCTTCATCCAGGATCACAAAACAATTGTCCAGCGTCCTACCGCGCATAAATGCCAGTGGCGCAATTTCAATCGTACGGTTTTCAATGTAAAGTTTCAATTTTTCTGCAGGGATCATATCATCCAGTGCATCATACAAAGGCCTGAGGTATGGGTCTACCTTTTCCTTCAGGTCACCCGGCAAAAAACCAAGGTTTTCACCTGCCTCAACAGCCGGCCTCGTTAAAATGATGCGTTTGATCTCCTTATTTTTCAAAGCACGTACGGCCAAAGCAACTGCTGTATAGGTTTTTCCAGTTCCGGCAGGACCAATAGCAAACAAGACATCGTTCTTATTGATGCTATCGACCATCTTCCGCTGATTGGCTGTCCTGGCTTTCACCATTAAACCATTGGTACCGAATACGATGACCTCTCCACCGCCTCCGGTATTGGGTTTTTCCGGACTTTCTTCGGCTGAGGATGCTGTTTTTTTAGAAACTAAAATCGACTCCACATCATTCGCCGTAAGGGAACTGTACTTTTCCAGATGGGCAATCAGCTGATTGAATTTTTTCTCAAATCCTTTCAGTTCCTGTTCATCGCCCAGCACCTTTACTTCGTTACCTCTTGCCACAACTTTTAGCTTCGGGAAAGCGCTTTTAATCAACTCATAGTGCTCATTATTGGCACCCCAAAACTGTACCGGATCTACCGATTCTACTGTTAATTTTAGTTCGTTCAAAATATTGTTTTTTTGCTAAGGGTGTATATTTTGATATAAAAATTGAATATTTGTACGCGATTTGCCGCTTACGCAAGATTAAGAATAAATATTCAATTTTTAATGGCCATTATTACTTTAACAACAGATTTAGGTTCTAAAGATTTCTATCAGGCTGCCCTCAAAGGTAGTATCCTGAGCATCTTGCCTACAGCTAATATTGTTGATGTAACCCATGAAGTGCCCTCTTTTAATATCTCCTATGCAGCTTTCGTTTTAAAGAATGTTTACCCCTATTTTCCCAAGGGTACGGTACACCTGATCGGGATCGATTCTGTCTTCAGCGAGAACACCAGGTACATCGCCCTGAAATACCGCGACCATTTCTTTGTCGGGGCAGACAATGGTATATTTTCCCTGCTTTTTGATGAACATCCGGAAGAGATCGTGGAGCTCAGCATCATGCAGGACCTCAAGTACCTCCACTTTCCACTGGTAGATATTTTCGTCAAGGCAGCAGTAGCCCTCGCCAAGGGTGGCAAGCTCAAAGATGTGGGCATCCCTACAGATGGCATCGAAGAAAGAATGCTGCTCAATCCCGTCATTGAGCGTGACATCATCCGTGGAAGCGTGATCTATATTGATACTTTCTGCAACGTCATCACCAATATCACCAAAGACCTCTTCACCAGGATTCAAAGAAACCGGGATTTTACCCTGTATTTCAGAAAAAGTGAAACCATTACACAACTGAGCTGGCATTACAATGAGGTTCCGGAGGGCGAAAAACTCTGCCTTTTTGGAATCAGCAACCACCTGGAAATTGCCATCAACAAAGGCAAAGCCAGCGGACTTCTTGGTCTTCACCTGAGCGATATCATACGCATTGAGTTCCATCCTTAAGCACAGGGCATGGAGTTTGCTGTAGATAGGGCAAACGCAATGTCTAATGAAAAACCTCCTGTTTCTGTTCCTCGTATCGATTTGCCTGCCTGCTTTTGCATTCAGGGCTGATTCTTCTGCCTATCAAACCCAGCGGCTCAAAGTAAATGCACTGCTGAAAGAAAGAAGTGCAAAATTTGGCCAATATGACCAAAGCCTCGACAGCCGTACTGGTTTTTTTGGCATGCAAACGAAGGAAGATATCAAAAAGTCCAATGAAATCCTGAGGCAGATTGTATTGACCGACAATAATGTATTCAAGGAATTGAAGATTCTAATGGACTATAAAGACCAGGAACTGAGCAACTCACAAAATGAATTGACAACCATCCAAACTGCTACGGAAAATTACAAGCGCTCTGTTAAAAAACTACAGGATGAAAATCAGCAACTGACAGAACAGGTCAACGGTCTGGGTGGAGGAAACTTTGCTTGGGTCATGGTGGTCATTCTCGCCATCGCCCTGCTCCTTGCTATTTTTCAACTGCGTAAAAAACCTAAAGCAATTTAATATGAAAAAGCATTTTTTTAAACTACTGTTGAAAGTCAACAATGCCATACTTCCCAGTCTTCATAAAAAAGACCCTTTAAAACTCAGTCCTTTACAAAAAGCCATATTGGGTTACAGGTACTGGGTACTCACTCGTGCACTCAATTAAAGTAGCTGGTCAGCAGACCTACCAGAAACTTAGGCTCTACCCAGGTAGATTTAGGAGGCATTACGCCATTGGCATCAGCTACATCCATTACCTGCTCAACAGAGGGTGGGAATAAGGTAAATGCCACAGCGAACAAACCATTATCTACGCGTTTTTGCAGTTCAGCTATGGCGACCCGACCACCTTCAAAAGTAATCCTGGCATCGGTCCGGGGATCTTTGATACCCAGGATCGGATCTAAGATATGCTCTTGCAAAATACTCACATCCAGCAGGGCTACCGGATTGTGCTCATCAAATAAACCAGCAAGGGGACGGATGACATACCACTGTTTCTCTATATACATCCCGATCTCATGGAAGCCAGCTGGCTTTACGGCTTCATCTACTTTACGGAGTTCAAATGAAGCTTCAAGTGCTGAAATAAATGCTTCCTGGCTTAAGCCTTTCAAATCTCTGACCAGGCGATTGAACTCCAGGACCTTTACTTCCCTGGTATTCATGTATACGGTGGTGAAATAATTGTAGGTTTCAGATCCTGTGTGCCTTGCCACATTCAGGGCTTTCTTCTGCAAACCCATTTTGACCATAGAAGCGATCCGGTGGTGGCCATCTGCAATGTAAACTTCGGGTATCTCTTCAAATGCAGAAACGATCTGCTTTAGGTCTTCATCTGCTTTTATGGCCCATACCTGATGATGCGTGCCATCTGCAAAACCAAAGTCCAGACAGGGTGTTGCAGCCACGTACCGTTCAATTAGTGCATCTATGATTGGATCCGGATGATAGGTGATCAGTACAGGATTGGCATCCAGTCCGGTTTGTTGCAGGTAATCTGCCAGCAGCTGCTCCCTCCGTTCTACCGTCGATTCATGTTTTTTGATCCGACCTTCCAGGTAATCGTTGATATGTGTAAGTGTCCAGATGCCCGTCTGCACCATTCCATCGTGGATCACACGGTAGACATATACTGCCGGCTTATCTTCTTTGACCAGCACACCATCTTCAATGAAATGCTCTACATTTTCGCTGATCTTTTTAAAGATCAGTTCCTGTCGTGAACCTCTCAGGTAATAATGATCGAGTTCAGGGTCTATCAGATGGAGAAAGCTATAGTCGTTCTCCGAAGCAATGAGCTTTGCCTCGCCTGTACTGTAATTTTCAAGCGGACGCGTCACCACGTTCGATTGTAAGTGTGCAGCAGGCTTCAGCGCGCAGAATGGTTGTATACGAGGCATACTTGGTATAGAAATAACAAAAGGGGAAAAGGAAACTCCTTCTCCCCTTCTATGATGTTATTGATTAAAATGCGCAATAATCAGTGAGGCCAGTTCTGTACCGATCCGCTCCTGAGCTTCGTTAGTCGCTGCACCGATATGTGGGGTCAGCGAGATTTTGCTATGCTGCAAGATCTCCGCTCTCGGCGTCGGTTCGTCATCAAATACGTCCAGCCCGGCAAAGGCAACTTTTCCACTGTCCAGTGCTTCGATCAGCGCCAGCTCATCGATCGTTCCACCTCTTGAACAGTTGACCACGCCAACGCCAGGTTTCATTTTGGCAAATTCTGCTGCGCCTAAAATAGGCTGATCAGCAAAAGGCGTATGTAAACTGATGAAGTCGCTACCTGCAATCACCTCTTCCAGCGAAACTGTTTTAAAAGGGATTTCTACAGAAACACCGCCTGAAAAAGTCAGGGGAAGCGTACCTTCAGCAGGATAAAGATCGTAAGCCAATACGTTCATACCCAATCGCAAAGCAACCTTAGCGGTTTCGCGACCGATACGGCCAAAACCAATGATCCCCATCGTCTTACCCTGCAGCTCTACACCACCGGCATAGGCTTTTTTCAGGGCATTGAACTTGGTAGCACCTTCAACAGGCATTTTTCTGTTTGAATCCTGCAGGAAACGAATTCCTGTAAATAAATGTGCAAATACCAGCTCTGCAACTGAAAGAGAAGAGGCCGCGGGTGTGTTTACCACAGCAATTCCTTTACTGCGGGCATACTCCACATCGATATTGTCCATACCTACACCACCTCTGCCAATCAGCTTGATGTTAGGTACCTGATCGATCAATTCTTTACGCAATTTGGTCGCGCTTCTTACGGTGATGCCATCGTAATTTTTCAAAGCCTCAACCAATTGGTCTTGTGGTACGGTTTCAGTATCCACCACAAATCCAGCATCTTCTAATAATTTCTTTCCGATCGGATCAATCCCATCGTTAGCAAGTATTTTAATCATTAATTTAATTTTTGGTATATTGTAATTTAGGTTTTATGCGTGTTTTTCTGCAAAGTTCTGCATCAGTTCGATCAAAGCATGTACGCTGGTGATTGGTAATGCATTGTACATAGAGGCTCTGAATCCACCCACACTTCTGTGGCCTTTGATGCCTTCAATGCCGTTTTCTTCTGCGTATTTCAAGAAAGGTTTTTCCAGTTCCGGATTTTCCATTACGAAACAAACGTTCATTCTGGAGCGGTCTTCCACAGCGCAGGTACCTTTAAACAATGGATTTCTGTCGATCTCCCTGTACAGCGCATTCGCTTTGGCAAGGTTCTCTTTTTCAATCTCAGCTACGCCGCCTTTAGATTTTAACCACCTCAGGTTCAACATCGCTACATAGATAGAAAATACTGGTGGGGTATTGTACATAGAACCACCTTCAATATGCACTTTATAGTCCAGCATGGATGGGATCTTCCTGTCTGCTTTTCCTAAAATTTCATCTTTAACAATCACAATCGTCAGACCGGCAGGACCAATATTCTTTTGTGCACCCGCATAGATCAGGTCAAATTTACTCACATCGATCACGCGGCTCATGATGTCAGATGACATGTCACAAACTACCGGAACACTGGTTTCCGGGAAATCAAATATTTCCGTACCATAAATGGTATTGTTCGAAGTGCAGTGGAAATAAGCACTGTCTTCAGGAATGGTATATCCTTTTGGCACAAAAGTAAAGTTCTCCGATTTGGAAGAAGCTACGATGTTAGCAGTACCAAATGCGGGCACTTCCTTGATCGCCTTATTTGCCCAAACACCTGTCTCCAGGTATGCCGCCGTTTTGCCCTGAGGCAAGAGGTTCATGGGAACCATTGCAAACTGCAGGCTTGCTCCACCTTGCAACAATAAAACAGAATATCCGGAGGGCACATTGAGTAATTCTTTAACCAATTTTGTAGTCTCCTCAACCACAGCTTCGAATTCTGCTGTACGGTGAGAAATCTCAAGAATCGACAATCCGTCTTTAAAATCTAAAACTGCTTGAGAAGCCTGTTTAAATACTTCCTGAGGTAAAATGCAGGGGCCTGCGCCGAAATTGTGTCTCATTTTTTTTGTTAAATTTATATGTGGTAAATGTAATATTTTTATGTTATTTATCGTTTCGAATTCTTGAACTTTATAAGCAATTTTAAATTTAGTTGCCTGCCAGTTAAATAATTAGGTATAGCATATTGTATGTTATCTATATCCTTAAGCCATAAATACGAGACTGTATTATTGATATTCAGCAAATTAAATACTTCCAAATGCGCTGAGAACGAACTAAAATATTTATCCAAAAACAGGGGTTTTCTGGCCGATGCATCGTCTAAAAAATCTTTAGAAAATCCGATATCTACCCGCTTGTAGGCCGGGATATTAAAATCATCTGAATAACGCTGCTCCAGAGGTGTGCCAACCGGCAACCGTGTACCGTACAGCATATTAAGATGTACCTTGTAGGTCGGACTATTCAGTAGCCGGTCCTGGAAATACACAGAGAAATTCAGGCGCTGGTCAGTAGGCCTTCTCAACGCACCTAGCCCATCATTTAAAACATCCTGATTGGCCTTCATGGTCGACACCCTGAAATAAGACAGCAGATCTTTTACAAATTCCCCGCCTATGCTAAAATCTGCACCATAGGTATAACCGGTTGCCTCGGCATCTGACAGGTACTTGATCCTTACGTTATCCATCATATAAGGAATCAGGCGGTCCTGATACTTAAAATAAAGCTCAGTTGTCAACTTCAGCCGCGTCCCAAGACCATCAAATGCATAATCCAGTCCGAGGGAACTGTTGTATGACCGCTGGGCCTGCTGCTTCATATTCAGCACACCGCTAAAATCCCTGATACTCCGGTAATCCGGTGCTTGCTGATACACACCGGCTGTGAACCTGAAAATCTTATTGTCCTGCTCCGGGCGATAAGCCAGCAGCATCCTCGGGCTCAGCAATAGTTGCCGGCTCAGGCTGTTGTAGTTCGCACGTACCCCAAGCTGCAGCTCGGAGTTTGGAGATATGCTATAGCTATCCTGTATGTAGGCTGTGTAATACTGAATGCTGAGCCGGTTGCGCACCTCAATATTGTTGTCCTGATAAAAATTCTGATTTCCTTTTTCCAGGATATAACCGGCCGAATCTATCAGGCTGTATTCCCTAAGGTCATCCTGGTATTTTTTCAATTCGGCACGCATGCCCCAGGAAAAAATATGACTACCAAAATTCTGGTCTACCTTGATCTCCGAACTCATGCGCTGGGATTCCAGGTTGTTACGGGCATAATTCAGATAGCCTCCTATACCCTTATTGGTACGGATCGTACCAAAGCCTCCGGTACCAAAGTCATTGTTGATTTCATTGAAACGGTAGCGTCCTTCAATATCAATACGTTCCCTTTCCAGACTGCTGAAATAACTGTTGATCCATTTCACAACCAAATTGGATTTCAGGAACCAACTGGCGGTCAAGGCTGCACCGGCGGTCTGATAGTCGTCTATTTCCTTGCCGGTATATTCGGTATTCAAACGAAGTACAGCATTTAATGTCCCAAACTGGGTTTCCCTGCTTTCGGGGATCAGTTTAAATATTCCGCTGTTGTAACTTCCCAGGAAACCTAAACTGAATTTACTGGAAAAATTATACTGGTAGATCAGCTGCGCATCGGTAAAATTTGGTGCATAGCTCCCCTTATTGTCCTGTGAATTGAGCAGACTGGTATTGTTTTTATACCGCAGTCCGGCAAGCAGGTAACTGTCTTTGTTCCTGATTCTGGAACTGAAAGAAGCACCCTGAAAGCCCAGGTTCAACTGTGCCTGGGTACTGTCGGGCTGGTCATAGCGAACGTCCAGTACGGAGGAAAGCTTATCACCATACCTGGCTTCAAATCCCCCGGCCGAGAACTTCGCACTGCTCAGCAGATCGCTGTTGATGAAGCTCAAACCCTCCTGCTGGCCATTGCGGATCAGTACCGGCCGACTGATCTCTACATCATTCACGTAAACCAGGTTCTCATCAAAATTTCCGCCCCTGACACTGTATTGTGAGCTCAGTTCGTTATTGGTAGAAACACCGGGCAAAGTCTTCAGGATGACTTCAAAATTACCGGAAGCCGAAGGCATCGAGGAGATATCGGTGATATTGATCAGACTGGTGTTACTCAGCTGATTTTGCCGGGTGGTAATGGTCACCTGCTCCAACTCGTTGCTGTTGCTCGTGAGGCTGACATTCTGAACCAGCCTCCCTGCCTTATCCTGTTTGATTTCCAGTACCACTGGCTTATATCCCAACAGATTATACTTAATAGAAAATGAAATGGTAGAAGAATAAATATTATAGACGCCAAATTCATCCGTTACCGTCGACTGGCTCTGCCCCAAAACAGTGACCGTAACCTTCGCCAGCGGTTTTTTGAAGTCATCCGTTACCGTACCTGTCACCTTAATCAGGGGTTGCGCATTTGCATACGTAAAGCCTGACAGCAGGATAAACAACAACAGTCGGTATATAGACATGATCAACCTATAAAGTCATCGTACCTGGATCTAATTGTTTCATTGCAGCAATCATATCCAGAGGAGAATCGGCAGCAAATATGGCATTTCCTGCTACCAGCACATTGGCCCCTGCCTGTACCAGTTCAGCGATATTCAGGAGACTTACCCCTCCATCTACCTCAATCAGCAAGTCTGGATTGAGTTGATTCGCCATTGACCTAAGTTCCGCTATCTTTTTAAGGCTATTGGGGATGAACTGTTGACCGCCAAAGCCCGGATTCACCGACATGATCAGCACCATGTCCAAATCCTCCAGGATGTCCTTTAATAGGGCGACCGGCGTATGCGGGTTCAATGCCACGCAGGCTTTACAGCCCGCTGCATGAATCAATTGTACTGTCCTGTGCAGGTGTGTACAAGCTTCGTAATGAACTGTAATTACCGAAGCTCCGGCTTCTGCAAATCGATCAATATAAGCATCGGGATTTACAATCATCAAATGCACATCAAGTGGCTTGGTCGCATATTTTTTGATTGCCGTCATCACCGGAAAACCAAATGAAATATTGGGCACAAATACGCCATCCATCACATCTACATGAAACCAGTCTGCAGCACTGGAATTGATCAGTTCAATATCACGCTGAAGGTTGGCAAAATCGGCAGAGAGTACGGATGGGGCTATAAGGTGCTTCATATATTGGCTGTTATGGACAGATCGCATCTTCACAGATGAAATGCAACGCGAAGTAAATATAAGTAATTACCCCCCTTATCACCAAAAAAGCCCCACATATTGCGGGGCTTTCGGATTATTTTGATGCAATATCTACACTAAGGCAGATCCGCATTCGATATGTTGCTTACTGAGCAGGAGCTGCTTCCGGTTTCGGTGGACGAGGCAACAAAGCTTTTCTTGAAAGTTTCATTTTACCTTGTTTATCCACATCCAGCAATTTCACCTCTACTTTATCACCTTCTTTGAATACACCGTCCATAGTTTCTAAACGTGTCCAGTCGATCTCAGAAATGTGCAGCAGACCATCTTTACCTGGCATGATCTCTACAAATGCACCAAATGGCATGATAGATTTCACTTTACCCTGGTAAGTAGCACCGATCTCTGGCTTAGCAGCAATGGCATTGATACGGCTTACCGCAGCGTCAATTGCAGCTTTGTTATCTGCGAAGATCTCAACGATACCTTTGTTGCCCACCTCTTCGATAGAGATAGAAGCACCAGTTTCACGTTGCATCTCCTGGATGATTTTACCGCCTGGCCCGATTACCGCACCGATAAATTCTTTGTCAATGCTCAATGAAACGATACGTGGCGCATGGTCTTTGTAATCCTCACGAGGTGCAGAAATGGTTTTCTTCATCTCATTAAGGATGTGCAAACGAGCCTCTTTAGCCTGGTTCAAAGCGTTAGTCAACACTTCCCATTTCAAACCATTGATTTTCAAGTCCATCTGACAAGCAACGATACCTTTTTCAGTACCAGTTACCTTAAAGTCCATATCACCTAAATGATCTTCATCACCCAAGATATCTGAAAGGATCGCATATTTACCAGTTTTCTCATCAGTGATCAATCCCATAGCAATACCCGATACCGGAGCTTTGATTTTAATACCCGCATCCATCAATGCAAGTGTACCCGCACAAACAGTAGCCATTGAAGAAGAACCGTTAGATTCTAAAATATCAGAAACGATACGGATCGTGTATGGATTTTCTTCCAATCCTGGCAAAACTTTTTTCAATGAACGCATAGCCAGGTTACCGTGACCGATTTCACGACGACCAGCACCTCTGTTAGGACGAACCTCACCAGTAGAGAAACCAGGGAAGTTGTAGTGCAATAAGAATTTATTGTATCCATTGATGAAAGCACCGTCAATCATTTGCTCATCGTCTTTAGAACCTAAAGTAACGGTAGTCAAAGATTGGGTTTCACCACGTGTAAATACAGCCGAACCGTGAGCAGCAGGCAAATAACCTACTTCAGACCAGATCGGACGTACGGTACGTACATCACGTCCGTCCAAACGAATTCCTTCGTCCAATACCAGGTTACGGATGGCATCATACTGCACATCATGGAAATATTTTTTAGAAAGGAAGCCAGTTACATCATCAATGTCTTCGCCCAAAGTAGCAATGAAATCCATCAATACTGCACCGAAAGCATCGCCACGCTCACCTTTGCTCGTGTTGCTTTTTGCGATTGCATATACTTTATCGTAAGTAGCAGCGTAAACCTGCGCTTTCAACTCAGGGTTGCTGTCTTCGTGAGAATAAGTACGTTTTACAGTTTTACCTACCAGTTCAGTCAATTCTTTCTGAGCCTGAACCTGTACTACGATGGCTTTGTGTGCAAATTCGATCGCCTCTACCATTTCTGATTCAGAGATCTCATCACATTCACCTTCTACCATCACGATGTCGTTTTCAGTACCTGCTACCAAAAACTCCATATCGGCACGCTCCAAATCACTTACGTAAGGATTGATGACAAATTTACCATCGATCCTGGCAACGCGTACTTCAGAGATCGGTCCGTTAAAAGGGATATCCGAAACTGCGATTGCAGCAGAAGCGGCCAAACCTGCTAAACAGTCAGGCATTATATTTTTATCGGAAGAGATCAGGGAAATCATCACCTGTGTATCAGAGTGATAATCTTCCGGGAACATCGGACGCAAAGCCCTGTCTACCAAACGGGAGATCAAAACCTCATAATCTGACAACCTGGCCTCACGACGAAGGAAACCACCAGGAATACGGCCTGCGGCAGCATATTTCTCCTGATAATCTACAGATAAAGGTAAGAAATCGACACCCGCCTTTGCACCTACCGTAGAAACTACAGTGGCCAATAACATGGTATCGCCCATTTTTACTACTACAGAACCATCAGCCTGTTTAGCCAATTTACCTGTTTCGATTTCGATTGTTCTTCCATCGCCCAAGTCGAACGATTTTTTTATTACATTCATTTAAAAGTTGTTGTGGTGTGTTTTCCTCTTTTCACACACCGGATTTATATATATTGTGTACTGAATTTCAATTTCAAAAACCCTCCGGGTTTTATTGCTGAACTAAAAAAAGCCATTCCCTAAAGAATGGCTTTCCTTGATATTATTACGATTATTTGCTGTCTCTTGAGCCCAAAGGTTTGATGATGTCCCTTAGTCCTAAGTTTTTGATGATAGCACGATAACGCTCGATATCTTTTTTGTATAGGTACGCCAAAATACCGCGACGTTTACCTACCAATTTTTGTAGTGACAACTGAGTAGAGAAATCTTTACGATTTTTCTTCAAATGCTCTGTTAAGTGTGCAATGCGGTAAGTGAATAACGCTACCTGACCTTCTGCAGAACCCGTGTTTGTTTCTACTTCGCCGTGTTTTTGAAAAATTTCGGCTTTCTTTTCTTTACTTAAATACATTCTTGAATGATACTAAAGTGTGTATAAATTAATTAATTGCTGCAAAGATAGTTTAAGTTTTAAATATTAGCAAGTATTGCGCATTTCATCCGGATAATCTTTTATTGGATTGTAAAGCTTATTTTTGTCGTCCAATTAGCTCAGCATGGAAAAGACGCAATACAGCATATTTGAGAGTGAACTGAGGGTACGCCCCGACGATATCGACATGTTCAATCACGTACACAACAGCAAGTATTTTGATTATGTACTGGCCGCAAGATACGACCAAATGGCAGAATTCTACAAAATGCCTATGGAATCTTTTCTGGAAAGCGGATTTGGCTGGGTAGTACGCACAGCGATGGTCGATTTCAAACGCCCATTGGTACTGGGTGACGTGATCATTGTGAGCACCGGCATCCTCACCATAAATGAAAAAGGCTGCCGCGTACAGTTTGAAATCAAAAACAAGCAAACAGGAAAAGTGGCTTCAGATGGCTGGTTCGATTATGTGATGATCGACACCCGCAGCGGAAAAGGCTGTAAAGTGACCGAAGAAATGATCCAGGCCTACTCCATATAACTAAAAGTAAACTCATTTAATCCAGGGTTACACCAAACCTATAACTGCCATATTGGTAACAGGGAGCCAACAGGGAAGTAACAGGGACATAACAGGGGGATAACAGGGGCATTTAGCCTAAGTAAGGCCTGTTAACTTCGAATTAAATACTACCTACCTAATTTTTACGGCTATTTACTTTAGATACTGATCTATGTCAACACATACACCAACAACCGGAAACATCACAAAGCTCATTGCGCTGATCCGACAGTCGATTAAAGGCGAAGAAATGGACTTCACGGAAGGGAGCATCCGTAAAGCGGTCGTGCTGCTGGCCATCCCTATGATGCTGGAAATGGCCATGGAATCCGTTTTTGCCCTGGTAGACCTTTATTTCGTGGGGCACCTACACAACAGCAGTCATGCCATACAAACTGTAGGCCTTACAGAATCGGTACTCACCATTATTTATTCCCTGGCCATCGGCATGAGCATGGCCGCAACAGCAGTTGTTGCCCGCAGGGTTGGCGAAAAAGATCCTGTAGCCGCTGCAAAAGCCGGTATGCAGGCCATATTATTGGCTGTAGCCGTCAACCTCAGCATCAGCATTGCAGGTCTGATCTATGCCACCGACATCCTACTCCTCATGGGGGCATCTGCAGAAACAGCAAGTCAGGGCACTCCCTTTATACGCATCATGATGGGCAGCAGCACGATCATCGTTCTCCTGTTCCTGATCAATGGAATATTCCGGGGTGCCGGAAACGCAGCTATTGCAATGAAGAGCCTCTGGATCGCCAATATTGCCAACATCATCCTTTGCCCGCTTTTGATCAATGGGCTGGGACCTGTACCTGCATATGGACTGACCGGAGCAGCTATAGCAACCTGCATAGGACGTGGACTGGGCGTTTGTTATCAAATCTATCACTTAGCCAACGGAAAAGGCATACTTAAAATCAAACTGAGCTATTTCAGTCCACAAATCGAACAAATCAAAGCACTATTGAAAATTGCTACTCCAGGGATCTTTCAATTTGTAATTGCCTCCTGCAGCTGGATCTTCCTGGCGCAACTCGTGGCCAGTACGGGCAGCGACCATGGTTCTGCCGGTTACCAGACCGCATTGAGGCTGATGATGTTTTTTATGTTGCCGGCCTGGGGCATGAGCAATGCTGCTGCCACATTGGTGGGACAAAATCTGGGTGCAAAAAAGCTCGACCGTGCAGAACAATCAGTGATGAAAACCATGAAATATGTAGTGATCTATATGGCTACGGTCATGCTCATTACTTTCTCCCTCTCTCATTATTTCATCTCCTTCTTTACTGACGATGAAATGATCAGAACAGTCGCGCAGCAGGCCCTGCACATCATGAGCATTGGCTACATCCTGTATGGCCTGGGCATGGTATTGATGAGTACATTTAATGGCGCCGGCGATACCTGGACCCCAACCTGGGTCAATTTCTTTGGCTTTTGGATGTTCCAGATCCCCCTGGCTTATTTCCTGGCAAAGTATATGGAAATGGGTCCCATAGGAGTCTTTATTGCCATCCCCACAGCAGAAACAGGCATAGCTATCACTGGCTATATCCTCTTCAGAAGAGGTAAATGGAAAAGCATCAAGGTTTAAGATGCCTGAGTCCCGACAGCTCCTTTTTCTGAAAGCTCCGGAATGAATTTCATTCCCGGTGTCAGCCAATGCAACAGAAATACACGGGAAAAGCGATAGTTGATCGGGGCGAACAAAAATACGCCAACCACTATGATCGCTACATAAACCCATAGGTTTTCATAAGTAAGCGCTACACCCAATACATAGGCCGCCACACTGATCGAGATCATTTCTGCCACATTCATCGCATAGCTAATGAACATCGCGACATAGAAGAATCCCGGCTCTCTTTCAAAGCGCAGGTTGCAATGTGAACAATATTCATTTGTCACCTGACCTTTGAATGAATAGGTACTTCCAGAGAAGATGGGGCCTTTGCGACATCTCGGACATTTGCACTCGACTATGGCCTGAAATTTAGATATTGCTTTCATAATGGAACAAAGTTAGGACATACATTTTTGTCAATTTATGATCCAGGTCACAATTGGACATTTACAGCTGCTTTAGCTACATCTAAACTTTGATGAGCTTTCCCCTGACCAGCTTTAATTCTGCCTGTGCGGCCAGCTTTTTTATGGTACGGATCACTGTCTCTACCCGGAGGCCTGCCATATCGGCCAGTTGTTGTCTCGTGACCTTCAGTTCTGCGTCTTTATCAAGGTCTTTGAAAAGATAATTGAGTAAGGTACGGATCCGGTGTTCAGCCTGTTCGTTGGCCAGTTCTTCCAGCATCATCGACTTATAGAACAGCCTTTCACTGAGGTTCTGGATGAGTTTCCTGCTAAAGACAGTATTTTCGTCCAGAAATTTGAAGAAAGTATCCCGGTACACGGGGATGATCTCGCAGTCCTGCATCGCTATGGTATAGGCCAGGTAAGGTTTGTTCAGGATCAATGCCGGTTCGCCGAAATAGTCATTTGCCTTAAAGATACCCTGGATAAATTCCTGTCCCTCCGCGTTGACCGTCACCATTTTTACTTTTCCGGATTTGATAAAATAAACCGCACGGGGAGCAGCATCCGGGGGATAGATCACCTCTCCCTTCGCATAATCATGAACCTTAAAACCATTGGCTAATAAATAATTGACTGTCATTATTTAAAGTATGTCCTTTACGCGGGATTTTTAAGTATTTTTGAAAAAATCAAATATAACCAAATTACAAGTGTATGAAACAAATCTTTACCAAATCCATGTTTACAGTGGCATTGATGCCATTGCTGTTTTCGGCTGGTACTGTACTGGCCCAGGAAACGAGTCCGGCTGAACCGGAATACAAAAATCAGGTAAAATGGAACGTACCCGCAGCATTTTTGAAGAATTTCACGTTTCAGTATGAGCGTGCGATAGCTAAAAAAATATCCGTTGGTGTGCATGTACGTTTCGCATCGAAGTCTAAACTGCCTTTTCAGGGAACCATCGAGAGCCTGATCGACGACAAAGAGGCTTACGACCGGATTAAAGATTTCAAGACAGGCAATTTCTCTATTTCTCCTGAAGTGCGGTTTTACCTGGGTGAACAGGTATTTAAGGGTTTTTACCTGGCGCCTTTTGGAAGTTACAGCAGTTACAATGCCTCCGGCCCCTTTCGTTTTCAAAGCTCACAAGGTACACTGGACATGCCATTGGAGGGAAACATTAAAACCATTTCCGGCGGATTGTATATCGGTTCGCAGTTTAATGTCAGCAAACGAGTGGGTTTAGATCTGTTCATAGGCCCAAATTTTGGTGCATTATCCGGAACCATCTCAGGGAAGAAAACACTGAATACGGACGAGCAGAATGGCTTGAGAAGTGGTCTTAACGACCTGGAAGAAATTCCGATGGTCAAAAGCAAATACACCGTTGATGGAAATGGGGCTTCGGTTGACCTCGACGGCAATTGGCCTGGTCTTCGGGCGGGCTTGAGTGTGGCCTTTAGATTTTAAAGGCCACACGATGGTGTCTTAACCGATCGTTTCTGTGACCAGCTTGGTATAAAAGTCACTCAGTTTCATATCCATAGCAGCTACTTGCTGGGGTATGAAACTGGTTGCAGTCTGACCAGGTATGGTATTGATCTCAATGAAATAAAATGCCCCCTCGTCGCCGGTCAGGATAAAATCTATGCGCACTACCCCGCGGCAGTTCAGTTTAATATAAACCTGCTTCGCAATTTCCGCTACACGCAGACGGGTTTCTTCTCTGATGGGAGCTGGTGTCGTTTCCGTGGCCACGCCAGGAGTGTACTTGGCTTCAAAATCAAAAAACTCCTTTGCTGTTTCCACCTCAGTGGCGGGCAGCACCCTGATTTCTCCATCCAGCTTCACCACCCCTACTGTAAATTCCCTGCCGGAAATGAACTCTTCAATGAGGATTTGGCTATCTTCCTGAAATGCGCGTTCCACTGCCGCTTCCAGATCAGCAGCTTCATTGACCTTAGTCATGCCGATGCTGCTTCCACCATTATTTGGCTTCACAAAATATGGGGTCTTTAGTTCTGTTTTCAGTAAGCCCAGATCGTAAGCGGCGTCTTTAAAAATCTGCGCAGATTTGGCCACGTGCAATTCAGGGATGTCCTGCACGATGGCCTTAGTGTACCCTTTGTTCATCGTGATGGCCGAAGTGAGCGCGTCACAAGTGGTATAAGGCAAGCCCAACATGTCGAAATAGCCTTGCAATTTGCCATCCTCGCCGGGAGAACCATGAATGGCGATAAACACACCATCAAATTTGATTTTCCGGCCTGCAATGTTCAGGGAGAAATCGTTTCTGTCTACCTCAATCTTTACCGAGTCTGCCGGTTCATAAAACCAGCCCTGTTCGCTCAGCATGATCTTGTACACTTCAAATTTTTCCGGGTCGAGGTTCTGTGCTATGGTTGCGGCACTTTTCACTGAAACCACCCATTCACCTGTGGTTCCGCCAGTTAGTAAAGCGATTGTTTTTTTCATGCTATTGTTTGTTCATTGGGATACAGCAAGCAAATATAATTGAGTTGATGAATGATGTGATTTTAATTCCAATAAAATATTTTTTTAGCCTAAATTTGAACGATATCCTTATCAGTACATAAAAAGGGACAAGCAAAACGCAACAGCACAAAAGCATGGGCAAATTCATCGCATATTTAAAAACCAAATCTTTCAGAAACAACTTATTAGCAGCGGTCAGCACCGTTGCCATCCTGTTGTTCATCGCATTCTTCAGCTTGCGGTATTACACCAAGCATGGTCAGGGACTGAATGTACCTGCCCTGAAAGGGCTATCCTTTACGCAGGCGGTAGGTAAGCTTGAAGAGCTGGGACTGCGGTTTGAAGTGGATTCCGTGTACGTGATGGACAGCCCTCCCGGAGTGGTACTGGATCAGGATCCCAATCCGAATACCTTTGTAAAGGACAACCGTACCATTTACCTGACGGTAAGTATGAACACTGCACCAAATGTAAAATTCCCCGACATCGAATTTAAGACTTTGTTACAGGCCAGGGCAATCATTGAAAATTTTGGTCTGAAACTTGGGGATACCAGCTACAAAGCGGATCCTGCGAGAGATGTGGTATTGGAAGCTTCTTACGGTGGTAATCCGCTCAGCGTTGGACAGGTCATTCCTAAAGGTTCCAGAATAGATTTTGTACTGGGCGACGGAAAAGGCAACGAAGAAGTGGACATTCCGGAATTGGTGGGACTGACCAAGGATGAAGCATTGTTCTCACTGAGAGGTGCGGTGCTGAACCTGGGAATGATCAGTTATGAAGGCGAGATCACCGATACGGCAAATGCAGTGATCGTGAGACAAGAGCCTTTCCGCACGGATTCCCTGAGCAAGGTGAAAAAAGGGACACCAGTGAACATAACCCTTTCCAACAAAAAATAAGATACGATCATTCAGTTATATGTCAAACGAAACAAATCAGAAAAAATCAGGCATGAAGTCAAAGGTAATATTGGGCGTCTTATTCCTCATTGTGGTAATTGGAGCTTATTTCGGATTCCAGTTCTACACCACCTATTTTGCAGCCAATGTGAGTGGAAAAGAAAAATACCTTTATGTCAGGACCGGATATAGCGCAGATGATGTCTATAAAGAAATCCGTATGAAGGATGCATTGAACGACATGTCCTCTTTTACAAAGGCGGCCGGGAAAATGGGTCTTGCCCGTTCACTAAAACCAGGGCGTTATAAACTTTCCAAAGGGATGAACAACCGAAGCCTGATCAATATGCTAAAAGCAGGCAATCAGGATCCGGTAAAACTTAAATTCCAGAACATCAGGAAAAAAGAAAATTTCGCAGGCTACCTGGCCAAAAACCTGGAGTCCGATTCCCTCACTTTCATCAAGCTACTGGATTCTGCGGGACTGATCGAAAAGTACGGCTTCAACCAGGAGAACATTTACACGATGTTCATTCCAAATACTTATGAAATGTACTGGAACATCACTCCTTTAGAATTTTTCAACAGGATGCAAAAAGAGTATGACGGATTCTGGACCCCTGCACGCAAACAAAAAGCAGCAGCCCTCAACCTGACACCAGTGCAGGTATCTGTTTTGGCTTCTATAGTAGATGCGGAGGCCTTGTACGACAAAGAAATGCCGGTCATTGCGGGTCTGTACCTCAACAGGCTGAATAAAGGAATTTTACTGCAGGCAGACCCTACGGTGATCTATGCCAACAACGACTTTACTGTAAAACGAGTTACCGGTCCCCTGCTTAGGGTAGATTCCAGGTACAACACCTATAAATACGCAGGTTTGCCGCCCGGTCCCATCATGATGCCGAGCATCAATGCGATTGATGCGGTACTGAACAAGGACAATAACAACTACATTTATATGTGTGCGAAGGAGGATTTTTCAGGCTATCACAATTTTGCGGTGACCCAGGCAGAGCATGAAGTCAACGCCAGAAAATATAGAGAGGCACTCAATAAACGCAATATCTTTAAATAATATGTATACCAGCAGCTGCAAAATAAGGGTGAGGTATGGAGAGACGGACCAGATGGGCTACGTTTATTATGGCAATTACGCAGAATACTACGAAGTGGCCCGTGTAGAGATGCTGAGGAGCCTGGGCATGGATTATGCAGCGATGGAGCGCAGCGGGGTCATGATGCCCGTACTGGAACTCAACTGCAAATACATCAAGCCGGCTTTGTACGATCAGGAACTGACCATCAAAACCACGATTGAAGAACTTCCCGGGGTACGCATCCATTTCAAGTATGAAGTGTTCAATCCGGCTGAAGAACTCATCAATATCGGGAAGACCACATTGGTATTTGTAGACATGGAGAAGAACCGGCCTTGCCAGCCACCGGCGGATTTTATGGGTAAATTAAGTGTATTTTTCGACTAAAAAGAACAGATGGAGTGGGTACATAAGCAGCTTTTACGGATCAGAATCTATGCGATGTTCATCGACTGGACGAAGGTCTGCATATTGCCTGGGTTTAGCCCCCTGCCCTTATACACTGTCGCTTCTTTTTTCTTTAAAGAGATTGGCAAAGATTCTTTGGTCAACAAAGCATCTTCACTAGCATACAACTTCATGCTGGCCATTTTTCCCGCCATCATCTTTTTATTTACGCTGATCCCTTTTATTCCTAAAAGGATCGGTTTTCAGGATAAACTGCTCCAGCTGATCACCCTGGTGCTACCGGCCGACGCCTATCAGGCTTTCAGCGACACGCTGGATGAGATCGTCCACAAACAAAACCGTGGTTTGCTTTCCGTGGGTTTCTTTTTATCGCTCTTTTTTGCCACAAACGGTATCCACAGCCTGATGATGGCCTTCAACAAGTCATCCCTGATCATAGAGACCCGCAGCTGGTTTAAGCAGCGCATGATGGCCATTTTGCTGACCCTGGTGATTGCCTTATCGGTAATTGTTTGTATCACCGCCATGTTCGTAGGTGAACTCGCTTTGGGTTATATAGATAGTGAACTTAAAGTAAAAGATGGCCTGATGTCATTTGCCATTGACCTTACGAGGTGGGCATTGCTGGGCATTCTCTATTTTGTAACGATTTCCATCCTCTACAAGTATGGGCCTGCACATGCCAAAAAATGGAGGTTCCTGAGTGCGGGTTCCTGGCTGGCTACCATCCTGGCCTTCCTCACCATCTGGGGCTTTTCTTTTTACATCAACAACTTCAGTGCTTACAACAAAATATACGGTTCTATAGGAACACTGATCGTGATTATGATCTGGTTGTACCTCAATTCGCTGATACTTCTGATCGGATTTGAGTTGAACGCCAGCGTAGATCTTTCGAAACGCAGTGTAAAAATCATCAAGCCGAACTTCAATATGTTCAAAAAAAGGGCTTCAGAGCCCGATGAAGCGGAGAGATAACATTTTTTTCCAACTCATTTTTAAGCGGTTATAAAGTTTTCATGAATTAATTGGTATCATTATTTGCAGAACCAAGCTGTATTTGTACTTTTGCGGCGGAGAGTTGGCAGAGTGGTCGATTGCGGCAGTCTTGAAAACTGTTGAGTGTAATAGCTCCGGGGGTTCGAATCCCTCACTCTCCGCAAAAGTGCAAAAGCGCGTGTTTTTAGAACATGCGCTTTTATTTTTATATGGCATAATTCATAGTTCAGAATTTTATCGACCATGTCATTGGCCATCTGTTCACGAAGGTTATTTGGCGATATATCATTTGACTCTACTGACTTGTTGACTATCGGTATGATATGGGTTTTCCTTAACAGTCGACATAAAGATATTTTTATGTTAAACACTTTTTTTGCTTAATTTCAAATAGCAAACCAGTTAACTATAAAAACTATGAAAGCAATTAATCCCTGGATTAACTTCAATGGAAATGCTGAAGCAGCATTCAATTTTTACAAATCAGTTTTTGGCGGAGAATTCACAAAAGTTGTTCGTTTCAAGGACCTGGCAAACGATGAATTTCCAGTCTCAGAAAATGAAGCAGATAAAATCATGTACATATCCCTTCCCATCGGGAAAAACAATATATTGATCGCCAATGATGTTCCCGAAATCATGGGGCCAACAAACGAAAATGAGAACAGGTCAAAAATAGCTGTGAGTGCAGATAGTCGTGAAGAAGCGGATAAGGTGTTTCATGGACTTTCGGCAGGAGGAGCTATTGAAGGTCCCATTGGCGACACGCCCTGGGGTTCATATGCCGGAATGTTTAGGGACAAGTATGGCATTGAATGGATCGTGGAATTCGACCCAAATGACAATGGCTAGATTTTATCGCCAACCTGTATAGCTGGAGCAGGACAAGACAAGTTAACTTATAATTAACGCCCATAACGCGGCTATTCTGCGGATATTCTGCGGACATTGTGCGGACTAAGCCGATCAGCAACCGGAAAACAACCAATAATACAGCGACAAATTATTAACGAATTATAAAACACTGGCGCTTCACCTTCAAGACAGCCAGCAAATCCTGTACCTTGGCATAGTACAACACCAGCACCACCCGCTCCTGCTCAGATAGCCGCTCTGGTTCCATGGACTGGGCATAGTGCAGGAACTGGCTCAGCAGGAAATGCGCTTCATGCACAGCTCCGGCTTCGGTGTTATGATGCTGCGCTTTCACGGGCCAATGATTTTTGGTAATGTCTGATCAGGCGGTCCAGGTTAAACTCCTCCGTCCAGTACTCCTCCCCGCTCCCGTAGGCATAGGCTTTGAAATGGGCGATACCACCTTTAGTGATCAGCAATTGCTCCGCTTCCAGCCTGTTCCCTTGCCGCTGCAGCCCATCCAGTTCCGCTGCCCCCAGCGTGATGAAAGCCTGATCCTGATGTGCAGGCATCAGGTCATGCTTCAGGATCTGATGATCAGGGATGTGGAAATAACCCAAAGGCGAATCCCAATAGCTCAGGCAGTGGAAGTCCTGCCCTGCGTAAAACTCCTCGATGGTATATAAGCGGTAGCTGACCAGTTCCAGCCATTCGGGACTGAGCTGTATGATCGCATAATTGATCGGGTCATAATCGGCACGGGTGTTGGCCTTTATGAGCAGGTAAGGTGTAGGTTGTTTAGCTCTTTTCATATTTTTTTCTCTTTTTGATACGCTTCCCAGCGGTTCAGGGCAAACAGGTACCTGCCCACCTTCATACTGGAAATGCCCAGCTTAGTGCCAATCTGCGTATGCGTCATTGTTTTTAGATCGTGTAGTTGTTTAATTTTCAGGGCCATCTCGTAGATCGCCGGTTTCAGCGGCTTGGGCGGAGGCAATGCAGACGTATCCGCTTTTCGCTGCCTTAAACTGCCGTTTTTGGGTAGGTCTTTCGTGTAGTAAAATGCAGTCGAAAGTTTGATCCCCAGGCTACTTGCTATTTCTGACATGCCCATCGTTTTTAAGCGGTAAAGCCGGATCACCTCCAGCCGTACACTTGCTTTTTTGGGCTTTGTAGTCCTGACTATGGGGTTCTTGGTCCTGGCAATGGGGTTCCTGGGCCTGGCAATGGGATTCTTAGGCCTGCCAGCCCTTCGCTTCAATTTTGGAGCTTCATTTGGCATCTCCATCGCAAGGCTGATTTCGGCCAGGCTCCTATAGCTGCTGGACTGAAGCCGGCGCTGTGCTTTGGTGATCTTGCGCCGAACAGTCCGCAACCTGTCTTCATCAAAATAGCTGCGTAAATGTGCTTTTGCCTTTCTAAGCCGCGTCTTTACAGTGCCCAGAGGTATCGCCAGCTGCTCTGCCGCTTCCGTATGGGTATATCCCTGGAAATATACCAGTTCCAATACCTCCCGCTGCTTTTCTTCCAGTCCTGCTACTATTTCCCTCAGGCCGATGGCGTCGATATTCAAGCCCCTGGATTTAAACTGTTCCAGGCATTCCGGATGATCCTCAAAACACATTGATCTACTGAAAACCCTGTAAGCTTGAGACCTGTAAGTGTCTATTGCCGTGTTGCGCGTGATGTTCAGCAGCCAGGTATACACCCTGCCCTTGCCCGGATCATAGTTCCTGCCCTCCGACCATACCTTCAGCCATACCAGTTGCAGGGTATCTTCGGCTATGGCGCTGTCTTTGATCACCTGAACGATCACATTCAGCAATGCCCTGCTGTACATCTGGTACAGGATGCCCAAGCCTTCGGATGCTCCGGTCTTCAATACGGCTACGAGTTCTTCTTCTGAAAGTATGGTGTGCATAGCAGAGGTCTTTTCATATGGTTTGGGCATGGCGATGCCATTACGCGTGGTCGATTTGTTTTTTTAATGGTGAAAGAAAATGGGTTCAGCTTTTAGACTGGATGAGTAGGGATGGCTTAGATTGGATTTTTAGGCTTCTTGGCAAAGAGGGATGCCTGACGGCTGAGGCCGAAGGGCGGGTTAAGGAATTGAACGGTTAATTGCTTCATCTCATCAAACATTAATGTTTAAATAAGCCTATGAAAAGAGTACCACGCAAAATGACGTGAAGCTCAATTCATCGTACTGGAGGTACTGGTATACCGGGACACGACAAAAAGAGCCCACGCCATTTAGCGTGAGCATCTTCACCGTCGCCTTGTGTCCTTTCGAATTACCAGTTTTCCAGTACAAGACTCTAGTGTAATGCTTCTAATATTTTCAGAAGAATTACAAAAATAACATTACCTATATAATTTTTGTTGTTTCATAATGCTAAGATACTAAAATCAAGTGGTACACCCAACTATACCAAATTTTTTTTCTACAAAACTGATCTTTCACTATGAATACAGGTGATTTAGAATCATTGAGGGATCAGTTAGGAAAACGCATAAAATACTTGCGTGAAAACAAAGGTTTCGGTGTGAGGCAATTTGCGTTAATAGCTGAAATAGAGCATCCCCAACTTATCAATATTGAAAAAGGGAGAGTTGATTTAAAACTTGCAACAATTTATAAAATTGCAAAAGCATTGGAAATGGAAATAAAAGATCTATTTGATTTTATACCGAACCAAGAAAAATAATTATTTCCACCACTCATAAATAGACGGCGTGTCAATTTGTCTCCTACCCCCTTATTGAAATCTCTAAGATAAAAGCGTTGTTTAACGCAAAAATAAAGGAGGCTTTTCGCTACTATCGTTAAAATCCGGAATTGTTTTTTCTATAATAAAAACATAAGCCATTTACAGTAAAAGACTTACATTATACTCCGCAAGAAACATTAATAAATATTCAAAATAAGCCATTTTGAATTTGCAAAATCGGATCGTATTCGTACTTTTGCGGCGGAGAGTTGGCAGAGTGGTCGATTGCGGCAGTCTTGAAAACTGTTGAGTGTAATAGCTCCGGGGGTTCGAATCCCTCACTCTCCGCCAGTTTCAACAACAACGCACATTAAAAGCCTGCAAATCAAATGATTGCAGGCTTTTTTTTGGTTAAACCCTCGTTTTAGCTACCAATTCGCATATGAAAAGTGCGTTATTCGGTGAGTGAATTTCCGAAAATACTTAATCAACAATATCCCCATATCATTCTGTTTGTCAACTTATTAAATAGCACAACATCTTGTACGGACCCGATTGTAAGTTTAATTTTGTTTTACTTTTTATGTCAAAACATTATAAAAACTAACTTCAGCTTGCTTTTTATTTAAAGAAGCCAAAAAATCATCAAAACGCCCTTGTGCCTATCTATTTACGTATTACCGTTAACGGCAAACGGGCAGAAACGAGTACAGGCAGTGAATGCGAACCTTCCCTATGAACAGTGCCGCTGGCCGGTTTAAAGGAACTAAAGAAGAAGTTAAGTCCTTTAACGATTATCTCGATAACCTCCAAGCCCAAGTATATGAAGCGCATGACCAATTATGAATTTCACTAATTATCTGAACGTAAATGTGCCAACAATTCAGCTATCAAATACATTAAGAACTTTGGCAAGATCATCCGCATTTGTTTAGAAAGTGGCTGGCTGGATAAAGACCCGTTTGTAAATTACAAAGCAAAAGTTAAACGGGCTGACAGGATATTTTTAAACCGGGAAGAATTACAAGCCATAGCAGATAAAGTATTTCCAACCGAATGGCTTAACCAGGGGAGGGATATTTCTCTTTTTTGTTGTCTCACAGGACTGACCTATGCCGATGTGAAAAAATTGAAACTGGCTGAAGTTGTAAAAGGCTTGGACGGGGAAATGTGGGTATATCCCAAGCGAAAAAAAAACAGATACGCCAAGTCGTACATTGACGGAAAAATAGATTGTTGTTGTCAATTCTGCATTTTGAGATATATTTGATTTTAATGAAATTAACAAACATCCTTAATCTGATTATTCATTATGGCAACAGACGGCGTAAAAATAATTGATGGCGACACTGCGCGCGACACCTATTGGGGTATAATGGATCTTTATGATAGTCAAGCAGACTTAACAACTATTGAAAAGGAGTTTCCATTATATCAACGAGACTATTTCGATGATTTTGACAATGAAATCTACGTTACCGCTTGTGCATTAGCTTTGTGGGAAATCGGACAAATGAATGAAACAAAGTTAGATTTCGTCAAATCTATAATTGAAAAAGGCGCTTGTGTAAAGGAATGGACAGAAGAAAGCGAAAAGAATGGAAAAGCACGACAAAAAGAGATTGATAAACTTTGGAAAAAAATAAGTCAAGCAAATCACAAAATCAGACCCAGAAAGATATACAGAAAAATCACTAATTTTTATTTTCAGCAAGATGACTTGTTGACTTTTCAACTAAAAGATGGCAACTATAGGGCAGCGATCTGTATAACAATAGATCAATATCGTGGGCATTGTAATTACATTTTAGTTCCTACAACTTATAATTCTTTAAACAAGCCAACGATAGATGACATTAAAGATAAAGAGATATTAGGTAGGCGGGTTGGTAGTGGTTACGATCAGCAAGTTACAAAAGAAAAACAACCAGGAATAGAAAGAGTTTGGAATTATGAATTTGAGGGTGGGAATTGTAACTACTTTTTTGGCGTAGTTAAACTTGCGGTCGATCATAAATATTTTACAAACTTTAAGGATAACGTTGAAAAAGTTGGTACTTTGAAAATTGTTGAAAGCTTGAAGCAAACTGGTTCATTCGGTTATGAAGAAAATCTTGAGGGTTTTGAAAGAGTGTTTGGCGATATTGAGAGTTATATTAAGATTTTTCAATGCAAAAAGTATCCAGTAAGAGTTTTATGTGATATCTAAAAGATTGTTTATTTAGATAAAAGACTGTTTAATCAGACCTAATCGTATTGTATGAATAATTAAAAAATATGAACATTGCAACCAACGGGAGCAATGGCAAGTTTGCGCCGAGCCAAAGGCATCGGGGTAGTTTTGTGGCAACAAAAACACAAACTTGCTTCTTATCTGCAGACTACATTATAAATGGGTATAGTCGTTCGGATGACAGTCTGTTAAGCAACAAAAAAGCTGAAGAAGACGGGGCTGTCAAGAGAACGTGGAATAAATGGATGAGTGCGTGAAAGGCCTGCGGGTTCATGCAGCAAAAGCCCTTTACTGGCCTGCCTTCACAAGCTACCTATGCGGTTGCAGACAATCAGTATAAGAACTAAAATTGAGCCACTTCGTAAATTCATAATTGTTATATTTGCCCGTGTTTTAAGGACACGCGCCTTTATTTAACATAAAACTGATAACGAACGATTACATAAGCATCAAAAGCATAACTTTTTATGAATATGATGCTCCCACCTGTCCCTGGTAATAATGGTGAAATGGCTGGTAATTGTGCGTTTGTTGAACCCAGAACTCGTTCCTCTTTCTGCTCAGTGACAGTCCCAATTGTACAGTATTTTTGAAAAATCCTTGTTCGAAAGATCAACCGGGTCGATAAAAAAGTTGCCAACCCCAACATCTCCCCACATGATATGGTCATCGGAATCCATCTGGAAAAGCAGTCTGTAATCCCTCGTCTCAGACTCCTCATCACGGGGATCCCATTGGGTAAAATAAGCATAACCACCAAGCTTATGACCAACTGGAGAAAAGTTGCCAAACACGGCGTCCTCGATCTCTCTTCTTAATTGTGGGTGATCAGCTATGATGTCGTCCATTTTGAAGCCAGCTTCATCACCGCCCTTTATGTCCCCCATGCCTACGTATTCTGTTTTAAATTCAAACTTTAAGGAATGAGGCTTGTAGACTGGCGAATAGTCGCCTTTCAGTACTCCGTCTAAAAATCCCATATCTTCCCGGGGATCTCCCAGCTCAGCTTCTTCAAAAAACATCACCTTGAATTCGCTCGGAACATCCTTTTCAAAACTAAGCCCGTAGGTATCATCAGTTGCAATATAAAACTGCAGATAGCCCGAAGAGGGAAAATGCTCCAGGTGTGGAACCTCACTGAAGTTGATCTGCGCCAGGGGATAAAGGAAATTACCCTCCCTGTCCTTTGGGTATTCAAAATCTTTCGGGACACATGGATAATGACCAAACTTGCTCTGGCGTAAGGAAAGGTTTTCATCAGGTGTCGCCTTAATGGCTATAGTCTCCCTTTTAGTCGGTTCTATCTGATCCATGTGATCGGCCAGCACTCTCGGCAAGGTTAGTGAAGGGCTAACTGATACAGGTTCCAGCAATACATTTTTTGCAGCTTGTTCAGCACTGGGAATATCCACTTTATTTCCGAATAGCCGGTTCAATAATGATTTCATAACCTAAAGATATAGAAAGGAAATATTCAAAAGGAGAAAATTTATGCCTGAAAAAGCAAGCGATCATTTCCTTGAACTGTTTTTCCGTTGTTAAGAGGTCGGTACTACCATAATTGCTTAAGGCCAACAGATTTATACAGCGCGATATTTTCGTCTTTGCTTAAAAGCGTGAGGTTATTATTTATAGATTGCCAGATCAACATTCTGTCAAAAGGATCACGGTGCCAACTTGCATTTAATTTATGATACCCGGCCGACTCAACCGGCAATAGCGGCAACAAACTGAATCCAGTTTGTTCAGAAAGCTTTGGAAGATCCTCAGGAAGAATGTTATTTAAATTCAACTTTCCCAATCCATATTTTAAAGAAATTTCCCAGAAGGTAACGGAACTAACAAAGACCTCATGGGTAGCGTCTTCAAGAATGCCTATCACCTTTTTAGAAAGCTTCTTATGGTCGGTAATGGCCCATAATAAGGTATGGGAATCGAGAAGAAAACTCATCCAATCAAGTCCTCCTCAGACATTTTAAAATCATCTTTAAATACTACTGTCGCCTTTCCTTCTAAAATGCCAAGCTTGCGTGCGGGCTTTTCAATCAGGGATTCCGGCAGAAAATAACCAACGATTTCTTTTTTTCTCCCATAAGTAACTGCAAAACCAATACCTGCTTTTACCTGCTCCAAAACTTCAGCAAAATGAGTTTTAAATTCTCCAACTGTCAGTGTCTTCATTTCCTACGACTACAAATAGTTTGTATATGTAGCTATACAAATATACAAACAACTTAACAAGTTGACAAGTTGATTTAAGTTTTGAGCGATTGATCCTGACAGATTTAATTGTGAGGCGACGGTAGATGATTGACAAGGCAAAAGGGGCGCAGTATTGCTACATTGCCCCTAATGCTAATCATCCCTATTGAGAGCGAAGATATTTATTTTTCAATATTCAGCCAAACCCTAATAAATTTAAGTGAAAAATACCCAATAACGGTGAGGTACTGAATAAACCCCGCAGGCTTGCCAGGCAAGACGCTGCGGGGTGGCAACCGCTACGTTACAGTTCCTTATCCTCCAGCAATTTCGCGTCACGGGTATTCTTTTGTACGGCAATGGCCGAAAACATGCTCAGGCAGAATGCCATGGCATAAAAGCCTTTTTCACTTAGTGCAAGATCTGCGTTCCACAGTCCAACCGTTAATAGTACCATTGCTGCGATAGTGGCAAACCAACTCAAGCTGTAGTAAAGATCCGTAACGGCGAGTCCTTCAGCCCTGTCCCTGACGCTTTTTTGTACAGAGATCACGGCAAATAAGCCAAATAATAAAATGGTGAAATAATAGCCTTTTTCGTTCAGTTCCATACCTGCATTCCATAAACCGATGCAATAGCCCACTGCCCCTGTTAATAAGGCAAACCAGGAGGCCCCAATAAATGCAGCAGTCGGTTTAAAGGGATTTCTAAGCGTGTCACTATGTTTTACGATGGTTGAATTTTCTTCTGTTCTTTGTTTTAGCGGTTCCATATTATTTTGTTTTTAGATTAATATGAAAGCTAATGTCGGAGGTAAAACAGCGTTAAAAAAGGAAGAATTTGAAAATTACTGACGATATAGTTTTGTAATTATCGTAATTTACATCCATTAAATTAACCATATGGATGCAATAAAGGAGTTGATCAACCTACTCAACAGCACAGACAAAAAGCTCTTCAGGCAGTTTATAGCGCGCAAAAATAAAAGAAGCGATGTGAAAAATCTCCATTTGCTTGATTTGATAGAAACTGACGATATAAATGGCTTAAATAAGCTTTATGAATCCGAGAATAATGATGCATACCATGCTTTGCGCAAAAGACTACAGGATAATTTGCTGCTATTTTTGTCGCAGAAAACCTTTGAAAGCAATCATTCTGAGACCTATGATGCATTGCGCCTGATTGTGGTAGGCCGCTTTTTGTTGGAAAATGATGTGGTCAAGATCGCATTCAAATGTTTGAATAAGGCCGAACGCCTGGCTGAACATCTGGAGCAATTCAACTTACTGAATGAGCTCCTGTTGTTGAAGATACAGTATGCCCATTTGTCTGGAGCGGAAGATCTTGAAGCGCTGACCGCACGCTTTCTAAGGAACCAGTCGGATATGCAACGCGAGGCTAAGCTGAATATCGCTTACGCATTCTTGAGGCAGGAACTACAGGAGATCCACCTGAAAGGGAAAATAGTGAATTTGACAGCCCTGATATTGAAGACAGTACGGAAATACAAGATTTCCATCCAGGACCTGATGACCTATAAATCAATTTACCAAATTCTCTTCATCGCCAATGAATACGCAGCGATACAGCAGAACTACGGGCTGATCGAGCGTTACGTCAAGCGTACGAACCGATTCATGCAGAGCCAGAGGGATACAAAACAGTCTTATCTTTTTTACCACATCTCCATCTTGTATTTCCTGGCAAACTTCCATCTTCGGCAAAAGGATTTCTCTGGAAGTGTATCCCATCTCAAAGACATGATGGATTTAATGCTAAAGGATAGTAGATATTATACGCTCTTCTATTTGCGCCATCAGTTGCTCTCCGGACTCAACCTGTTCTTCACGGGCTCCGCTGAAGATGCGACCGCTCTATTGCAGGATTCACTCTCAAAGGCAAAGCATACAGATAAGCCGGAAGATATAGAGGATTTACGAATCTGTCTGACCATGTTTTTAGCACTATGTAACGACCGGGGAAGTTTGAAACAACTGGCCTTACTAACGCGGAGCGATGCCTGGTATGAAAAAAAGATGGGCATGTTATGGACCATTCGAAAGCACCTGATGGAAATCCTGGTCCATGCACAGTTTTCCAACATCGAGTTGGCTATGTCCCGGCTAAGCAGCTTCCGACGGCGGTACAAAAAGTACCTGTTGAAAACTTCTGAGGAGCGTGTGCTTGTGTATTTAATGTTAGTTGAAAAATATTTATTGAAACCAAATGTAGCCTTTGAAACGTCCTACAGGAAATCCGTTTTAGAGCAGCTGGACAAGTCAGAAAATAACGACATCTTCACATTGAGCTTTATCACATGGCTGGTAGCGCGCTGGGATAAAAAGACAGCCTATGAAATCGTTCTTCCACTCCTGACATAACCGGATTTGAACCATAAAATGCCAAAATTATTTATCATTAATGCTAATATTTCTTAATATTACACAAAAACGAGTAACTGATGAGGAACAGGGAGCTTTTAGACGAGAGTGTTCTGCTGGCGAGGATCGCTATTGGGGATGAGCATGCGTTTAGAAAGGTTTTTGAGCATTATCAGGCTAACATGTATACTTTCGCACAGAAAATAACCCGATCCAATTCAGATGCAGAAGAGGTAGTACAGGATATATTTATGAAGGTTTGGTTTGATCGGAATCATCTACTCAGCGTTGAGAATTTTGGTGCTTACCTCAACCGTCTGGTCAGAAATCATGCCTTAAACCTGTTGCGCCATGCAGCAGTAGTGACCAAAGCGAAAGCGGCAATAGAACTCAGCAGCAGTGATAACGATCTCGGCACCCAACAGGCCCTCGATTATAAAGAAACAAAAGAACTCCTGGACAACGTACTGAACCGCCTGCCAGAGCAGCAGAGACGGGTATATGCCTTGTGCCACCTTGAAGGACTAAAATATGATGAAGTCGCCGCACAACTGAACATTTCTTCAGATACGGTACACTACCACATGAAGCTGGCATTGGCGACAATCCGTAAGCATTTTAAGCAACATGCACTGGCCTATCCGGCACTCTTGATACTTTTTTTAAAATAATTTAAAAATTGACTACCCCCTGCCCTACCTGAAGTGTCAATGTTATTAAAGTAAGGCAAAATTACTTTAAACCAAAACTAACCAAATAGACACATGAACAACGATCAGCGCCGCGTTTCTGACCTATATCATAAATATTTATCAAAAAACATCACAGAAGAGCAGCGGCTTGAATTTTTGGGTTATGTACAACATCCGGATTATACCGACTTTATACAGGAGCTGATTTCCGAAAGCTATGAACATCCGGAAGTACTCAACAGTTTGAGCCCTGAGACCAAAGACCGGATTTTTCAAACCATAGTCAATAAGCAGAAAAACAAAATAGCTAAAGTGCTTCCTTTATGGACACGCATCGCAGTGGCAGTAGCCCTTACTGCCGTCATTTTTGGAGCGGGTCTTTTTTATATGCGCAATGCCCCCCAGCAGGAACGATCAAATAGAATTACTTATAAAAATGATGTACTTCCGGGCACATCCGGAGCCACACTGACCCTTTCCAATGGAAAGAAAATCAGGCTCAGCGACACACAGAACGGTGAACTGGCCAAAGAAGCTGGTGTGATCATTACAAAAGCCAAAAACGGAGAAGTGATTTACCAGGTAAAAGGCGATCCGGCTGCACTCAGCAAACTCAATACCTTATCGACTACAAAAGGAGAAACTTATAAAATACGTTTACCCGACGGTTCCTACGTTTGGCTAAACTCTGCCTCAAGCCTCACCTACTCCACCAAACTTATTGAAAAAGGCAAGCGGATGGTAAAACTTCAGGGCGAAGGTTATTTTGAAATTGCTAAAGACAGGTCCCACCCTTTCGTCGTGACTACCGATAAACAGACGGTAGAGGTATTGGGTACACATTTTAACATCAACAGTTATCCTGATGAATCAGTTGTGGCCACAACGCTGATAGAGGGCTCCGTGAGTGTAAATTCAGGAAAATTCAAACAAGTAATTAAGCCAGGTGAACAGAGCATCAACAACGGCAGTGACATCAAAGTGAATGCAGTGAGTACTGAAAATGTGGTAGATTGGAAAAATGGCGATTTTAACCTGGACGAGCTTGATTTTAGGGTAGCCATGCGCAAAATAGCACGCTGGTATAATATAGAAGTGATCTACGATGCCTCTGTACCGCAGCACATGAAATCCGGAGGCTGGATTTCCCGCAACAGAAGCCTTTCAGCAATACTCAGACATATTGAATCCTCCGGACAGGTTCATTTTGAAATCGAAGGACGGAAAGTTTATGTTGCCAAATAGAAACAACCATATAGTCAAAAATTAAAAGGAGATGAGAAATATTTACAAATGAAACATTGATGTAAAATAAGCAAACCAGAAGTGTAGCACTCCTGGTTGCGTTTGGAACAATTTATAAATCACAAAGTGTTAACGCAGCAAGCCAACAGTTTTCGACCGCCGAAGGCAGACTGCTTTAGAACCAAAACTAACCAAATGTACCGAATTTATACTAAATCCAGTATAACGAGCAAGTTATACCCTAAACTATGGCTAATTATGCGATTGACCACCGTCATTCTGATAGCATCTTTACTTCAGGTAAGTGCTACAACTTTGGGCCAGCGGATCACTATTGAACAGAGCCGCATCACATTAAAATCTGTCTTTAAGGAAATCAGAAAGCAAAGTGGCTATGATTTCTATTATGATGGCGGAATTATATCCAACAATGAGCTAAAGAATGTAAAGTTGACTGACGTCACCGTAGAGGAAGCATTAAAAACCATATTGAAAGATCTTCCTTTCACTTATCTGATCGAGGAAAGGAATGTGACGATAAAGAGAAAGGAAGATGCATCCTTATACCATCTTTTCAACAGACTTCAGTTAATTGATGTAAAAGGTAAAGTCATGGACGAAAATGACCTGCCTTTAGTTGGTGCTACGGTAGCAGTAAAAGGCAAGGGAAGGTCTGTGAAGACAGATCAGAACGGTGCTTTTTACCTCGGCAACGTCACTGAAGCAGATAAGCTGGTCATCAGCTACGTAGGCTATCAAAACCTGGAGGTCAATGTAGCTTCCGACCTGGGCAATATCAAACTGACAAGAGAGGTCAGCGATCTGAGCGAGGTAGTGGTGATCGGTTATGGTACGGCACAGAAAAAAGACCTGACTGGGTCTGTGGTGCAAATCCGTCCCGATAAAATCGCTAACGACAACCCGAAAACTGTTCAGGATATCCTCCGCGGTACTCCGGGAATCCGTGTGGGCTATGACCCTTCTGCTAAAGGAGGAGGCGGAATGGAGATCCGTGGACGCCGCTCCGTATACAATGACGGTAACCACAATGAACCTCTACTGATCCTCGACGGTATGATTTTTTATGGCGAGTTGTCTGAGATCAACCCCGACGACATTGACCAGATCAACATCCTGAAAGATGCCTCAGCCGCTGCCATTTATGGCGCCAGGGCTGCAAGTGGAGTAATCATCATCACTACAAAAAAAGGTAAAATAGGCAAACCGGTCATCAACATGACCATGAATACGGGTGCTACTGAAAGAAGTACTTTCCGCGACAGGTTTAGTCCGGAAGAATACCTCCAGCACCGGGAAGACTGGCTTACAAAAAACACTTACGGGGTAAACCCAACTACAGGTGCATATGAAGCATACCAATCTGGCGCTACGCAGAAAGGCTTTTATGTAAGACCTGACCAGCTTCCCGCTGATGTCTCTTTGACGGCCTGGCGTGCTTATAGCAACAATACTGCCGGTGACTCCGATTTGAGTATTTGGGTAAAACGTTTAGGTTTTAACGGAAATGCGCTTCAAAACTTCCTGGATGGAAAAACGGTAGACTGGACAGATAAGACTTTCCGAGTCGGTTACAACCAGGATTTTAATGGCAGTGTGAGTGGTGCAGCAGATAAAGTGAATTACTATTTATCGATGGGCTATCTTAAAAACCAGGGGGCAGTTGTCAGCGACAATTACAGGGCAGTACGCAGTAACCTGAAAGTAGAAGCGAAAGTAAACAAATGGTTCGAACTGGGCGCCAACGTGAATTTCCAGGACCGTTCGGACGGTAATGTCGACATCCAAATGGATGAAATGATGCGCAACAGCCCTTATGCCGATTATACTGATGCCTCCGGGAACGCGCTACAGTTTCCATTAAGCAGTGAATATAGCCAAAGGGGTTATAATTATGCATTTGACAGACAATACCTGGATTTGGAGAAAGGCTATACAGTCCTCAACACCATATTAAATGCTAAAGTGAAACTGCCTTTCAACATTACCTACAGCTTCAATGCATCGCCTCGTTACCAGTTTTTCTATGACCGCTATTTTATGTCCTCGCGGCTGCCAGGCTCCAATCCGGCGGCAAGGGGTGTAAACCGGGAACAATCGAAGCGCATGGATTGGTCGCTAAACAATACCCTTTCATGGGACCAAACTTTTAAACAGAAGCACCATTTCACGGTTACCTTGGTACAGGAAGCAGAATCGCTTACCTCCTGGCTAGACCGTATTGAAGCCAGAAGAATTTTACCATCTGACGCTTTGGGTTTCCATAACACCGGAAACGGCGATAAAATAGACAGTAAATTTCTAAGTGAAGATAACCGCCAAACTGCTGATGGCTTGTTGGGCCGTTTATTTTATTCCTATGATGACCGGTATTTGCTCACTACTTCGATCCGCAGGGACGGTTATTCTGCCTTTGGTACTTCTAACCCATACGCAGTTTTTCCTTCAGCGGCATTGGCATGGAACTTTACCAACGAGAAATTCTTCAAATGGAGCAATGTCATGAACAGTGGTAAATTGCGTGTATCCTATGGAGAAAATGGCAATCGTTCATTAGCGAATCCGTATGTGGCTTTAGCAAACTTAACCGCTGGTGGCGATAAGACACAGGGCTACATCAATTCCTCTGGCACAATGGTACAGTATAAATACCTGATGTACGACAGGCTTGCGAATCCGGCCCTTCAATGGGAAAAAACTGCTTCATGGAACTTTGGGCTTGATTTCGCCTTCTTGAATAGCAGGATCAGCGGAAGCCTTGAATATTACAGCATGAAGACCAACGACATGATCATGAACCAGCGCCTGCCTAGCTTTACAGGATTTACCAATATTACAACAAATCTGGGCCAGGTAAACAACAATGGTATTGAGCTCTCTTTAAATACCTTAAACGTCAAAAATAAATTCCTGGAATGGTCCAGCACCTTCGGATTGTCTTACAACAAGAACAAGATCGTGCACCTCTATTACGATTATAAAGATGTACTCGATGCCTCAGGAAATGTTGTTGGCAGAAAAGAAAGTGATGACATTACCAATGGTTGGTTTATCGGACAACCGATCGGAGTGATCTGGAACTACCGCGTGACCGGAATCTGGCAGGCAAATGAAGCTACTGAAGCTGCAAAATACGGACAAAGACCAGGAGACCCTAAGGTACAGAACAGCTATACAGCTGATGATGTAGTGAATCCGGATGGTTCGACCAAACCAGTGTATAATGATAACGATAAACAATTCTTAGGTCAGACGACAGCTCCTTTCCGCTGGGCTTTCCGTAATGATTTTACCTTGTGGAAAGACCTCACGCTTTCTGTGAACATTTACGCTTACACAGGATACAAGAGTTTAGCGAATTTCTACCTCAACAATGATGACGACGGCGGCCGCATGCAGTATGCAATGGCCAACCTTCCAAGGAAAGAATACTGGACACCAAATAATCCTACCAACGATTATGGACGTATCGAAGCTAAAGGCCCTACAGGTGCAGAAAGCGCTTCCAAATTGTATGACCGCTCATTTGTCCGTCTGGAAAATATTTCTGTCGGTTACACCCTACCAAAGAAATGGACATCAAAACTGGAGATTGACCGGATTAAATTGTACGGAACAGTCCGCAATGTTGGGCTTTGGACGAGGGAATGGGAATTTGGAGACCCTGAAACTCAGAACAATGACAACAATGCTTTTGGATGGGCTACGCGCGTCTACACCTTGGGACTAAATGTTGTTTTCTAACCTAAAAAATTGAAAAAATGAAACAGATGATTCAAAAATTCATTCCTATAAATAGATATGTCATACTCCTGCTGAGTGCAATGGTATTGGCAAGTGGCTGCAAGAAAACATTTCTAAACCCAGACCCCCTGTCTTTCTACGAACCTAATGCAACATTCAGCACCTTATCCGGTCTGCAGGCATCAATGGCGATCTGCGACAGGCACCTAAAATTGTATTGGGCAACCGATCATAATGAAATGCTGACTTTGGGTACGGAGTATATCTTCTCTGATATGATGGTAGCCGCAGCAACAGATAAACGCAACATGCTTTGTGATGTCGCCAACATGCTTACCCCTACCAGCGATGACAATACCCTGCAAAATCTCGATCGCACCAATAGCATTTGGTATTTTTGGCAGGAAACCTACAAAGGTGTCATGTATGCCAATACCATACTAAAATATGTGGACCGTGTAGAAGGTTTGGATGAGGCTGGTAAAAACGTGTACCGGGGCCAGGCTTATTTCCACCGTGCTTACAGGTATATGGCATTGACTTTTCAGTTTGGCGATGTGCCTTTGATCACAACCATCCTTGAAGCACCTAAATTGAACTACCGCAGTACCAAACGGGATGCCATCCTGCAAATGATCACCAGGGATATGGAACTGGCTGTGCAATGGGTACCGGAACAAAAAAACATGGCCCTGATCGGTATGGTCAATAAGGGAGCCTGTCGGATGCTGCTTGCAAAATGCTATTTGGCCATCGGTGAATATGCGAAAGCTAAAGAACTGTTGGATGTCATCATCAACCAATCGGGGTATTCATTGATGCAAAGCAACTTCGGAACCTTCAATCCCGGCGGAGAGGCACAAACCTGGCCAATTACCCGCAATGTGATCTGGGATTTGCACCGTCCTGAAAACAAACTGATCGCAGCCAATACAGAGACGATCATGGGTATGCCCAATCGCGGTGCGAGCGCTGCTGCTTTCGTTCCGATGCTGACCATGAGAATCCTCTATCCTTTTGTCTTCGATAACAGGGTACAGACCAAAGATGGCAAACAAGCTTTACTGAACATTAGAAGGGACAATACCGCCAACTACAATCCGCTTTACGACTACATGCGGTCGTTCGGTAGAGGTATCGCTACGTTCCGTCCTACATCCTTTGCCACTAAAGCGGTTTGGAATGTGAACGGCGTAATGGATGCGACCGACCTGCGCCACAGTTCTGCCACAGGTAACTGGATCCGTATGGAAGACTACAAAGTGAACAACAAAGCTTCTTCAGAGTTTGGAAAGCCACTCCAGCTATTCGATAATGGAAAATTGCTATGCAGCGATACCATTCGCCGCTGGTTCGATGTACCGCATTACAAACTGTTCTTAAATGACCCTGTAAATGAAGCCAATATCGTAGGGTCAGATGGTTTAAGAGGTGCTACCGACGGCAGTAATGCAGACTGGTACCTCTACCGCCTTGCCGAAGCTTATTTATTAAGAGCAGAAGCCAAATATTACTTGAACCCAGGTGATCCAAGTATTAAAGATGACATCAACATCATCAGACAACGTGCGAAATGTACCCAATTATATACCGGTACCGTTACGATAGGCGACATCATGAATGAACGTGCCCGTGAATTGTATTGGGAAGAATGGAGAAATGTGGAACTTAAGCGCGTGTCGTTGTGTCTCGCCCGCAGTGGTAGACCAGATGAATGGGGCAATACTTATACTTTGGAAAACTTTGACAAACAAAGCGGTACAGGCGCGGCAGGAGGAAGTTACTGGTATCAACGCATCAACCGTTATACCATGTACAACAAGGGTCCAATTCAGATCAATACGACGGGTAATAGTAACCCTAACTATACCATGGATAAAAAGAACATGTACTGGCCTATTCCAAATGCGGCAATTACCGCCAACAATCGGACAAAGCTCAGCCAGAACTATGGCTACGATGGCTATGATCCAAGTGTAAGCAAATGGGACAAATGGGAAGATGCTGTAGCGGATGAGATTAAAATAAATTAATCAGCTCCCCGGACTACCTAAACTCTATATAAGAGATCCGGATATAATGCTAAGGTGTTCTTTTTAAGAACACCTTTTTTTATGCTTTAACTTTCAATGTCTGATTTTATTTAAAAAATGTATATTTGTCAAAAAAATAAATCATGCTACGTCAGATACATATCCAGATTAACCGCTGCAACCAGTCTTCCTGGTTGAGGGCTGCTGGTATGAAATAGTGCCCCGCCCCTAGCTCCGGAGTGTTACTCCGAATTCATTCAATTTCATGTATCATTTTAGAAGGGAAATTATTACCTACTATCATTATTTATAATCCTTATGGACATTTTATACTCTGTAGACGAGAAATATCTACAGGCAATGGAGGAACTGAGGTATGGCGAACTGCCAAAAGCACTTCATTTTTTCAACACCATCATCGAATTAGATCCAGACTATGCAAGGGCATACTATCAGTTGGGCAGTTGTTATTACTATCAATTTAGAAACTACCAGACAGCTGGCTATTACTACAAAAAATGCATCGATCTGGAGCCCTTGTTCCCAGACGTTTACGTACATTATCTGAAATTATTGATCACCTTGAAGATGCACAAAGCCATCGATGCTACAGTTCAAAAAGCGTTGGCTGTGCCAGGCATCTCCGAGACAGAGGTCTACGAACTTCTTGGAAATTATGCTGAGCAGCAACTTGATTTCGACGCTGCAAAAGCGCATTATCAAAAAGCAAGCCTGGCCAGTTCAGATCAGGACGAACATGCCAGCTTTCAAGGCCATGTGAAACGCATTGCGCAAAAAGAGCATTCCAGAAAAAAAATGGTCTATGCTTATCAGGGCTGATCACAACGACTGGAGGTGCTTTTCTGAAAATCTCCTGCAAACTGAGTTTGCAGGGGCTTCATTTATTCATGGTATGCTAATTTCGACAAGCTGGTTCCAATAAGGTTTGTGAGAATTAACACCCGGAAAGATTAAAAAAGCGATATATTGCAGCATTATACATTGAAACCAGATTAAATCGATGAAAAAAGCATTTCTATTTTTGACCGCCATCATGGTCCTCCATAGCCTTTATACATTTGCCATGGTAGCTTCCAGGGAATTCTATCAGATCAAAGTCTATCACCTGAAAACGACCGATCAGGAACAAGTGGTAGATGAGTTCCTTAAACAGGCCTACCTCCCGGCACTGCACCGGGCGGGAATTGCTAAAATTGGTGTATTCAAATACAATGCACAGGATCTGCAGGAAAAACTGATCTATGTGTTCATTCCTTTTAAATCCTATAAAATCTTTGAAAAACTGGAACCTGCACTGGAGAAAGACCTGCAGTTCCAAAAAGACGGTGCCAATTACCTCAATGCGGCGCACAACAAACGTCCTTATGAAAGGATGGAATCTATTCTCCTGAACGCATTTTCCGGCAATCCGAATTTTAACTTGCCAAAGCTCAGCACACCTTTATCGGAACGTGTATATGAGCTGAGAAGTTATGAAGGTCCAACGGAAAAACTCTTTAAAAACAAGGTAGATATGTTCAATAAGGGCGACGAAATCGGGTTGTTCAAGCGCCTGAACTTTAATGCCGTATTTTATGGAGAAGTGGTAGCTGGAAGCCGGATGCCAAACCTGATGTACCTAACCACTTTTGAAAATAAAGCGGACCGTGAAGCACACTGGAAGGCCTTTGGAGAAGATGCTTACTGGAAAAAGCTATCTGCAATGCCAGAATACCAGAACAATATGTTGCGCAATGATACCCGCCTGCTGACCGTTGCAGATTATTCCGACTTCTAAATACGCTGTCTCTTCCTTATAAAAGGCAGGGGAATAAAATTTGTATAATTAACAGGGATATTGTAACATTGCAGCTGTTTATAATAATTCTAAATAGTAAACTAGACCCTTTGCAATTGGCAATAAAGTGACGACAATCAATTTAAGTTGTGACCCGGTTATTATTTTAGCTGAAAAACTTAATGTAAGTTTGCAGCCAATAAAAACAATTCACTAAGGTTATTGTAATAAAAGGGGCAAATCACAACAAAGCTGTTATATTAAAAACATACATGAAATTAAACAACACTGCATTTTCTGAATTCATTTCTAATTTTGAACAAAACTTAAGTCATCTTTTTCATGAACAATATAACATCGATCAACTGAGCCTGAGCAGGGGTCTACCTCCTGAATTGCTCAAAGGGATCATGGACATGCGCCCCCTTTCTGTAGCCATCCCAAGTGCATACGGGGGCCGGGGCAGTATCGTCAAAGAATGTTTGGCTGTACTTGCGGCAGCTTCTTATGAATCACTTCCCCTATCCCTGACTTTCGGGATCAACATTGCCCTCTTTCTGGAACCGATTTCCAAATATGGTGATGACTCCATTAAACAAGGTGTGTTTGACCGTTTTCTCGACCAAAACAATATGGGTGGTCTGATGATCACCGAACCCGACTATGGCAGTGATGCACTGAACATGAAGACGGTAAATAAGGAAACAGCTAATGGTTATCACATCAAGGGCACTAAGCACTGGCAAGGCCTCACCGGCATGGCCGATTTTTGGCTGATCGCATCGAGAAGCGAGAATGCCAATGGCGACTTATCCAGAGATATCGACTTTTTCATGTGCGACATCTCTAAACAAGGCCAGGAAATTATTGTAGAAGAGTTATTTGAAAACGCGGGATTATACATGATCCCTTATGGCTTGAATAAGCTGGACATTCATGTTCCTGCTAATTATAAATTGAAACCCGAAAGTACCGGCATTAAAATGATGCTGGATATCTTACACAGGAGCAGGATGCAATTTCCAGGTATGGGTATGGGTTTTATCAAACGCATGTTGGATGAGGCCATGACACATTGCCAAAACAGGAATGTAGGTACAGGAAACTTGCTTGCAATGGACAATGTACAATTCCAAATCTCCCGTCTTCAATCGGCTTACACCATTTGCTCTGCCATGTGTGCGCACAGCAGTCAGATCAGTGGAATAGACCACAACCTGGCCACAGAGGGATTGGAAGCCAACACAATGAAGGCAGTGGTAACCGACCTGATGCAGGAATCTGCTCATTTACTGGTTCAATTGTCCGGCGCCAATGGTTACCGGATCACCCATATCGGCGGGCGTGGTATCATGGACAGCAGGCCTTTCCAGATTTTCGAAGGATCCAATGAAATGTTATATGCCCAGATTGCAGAAATGGTCGTAAAGCTCATGAAAAAGCAAAAATGCCAAAACCTTTTTGACTTCCTCTGCGGATTCAAACCAGCGGCAATTTCAAGTGCTTACTTCAAAAATGAACTGTCTTTCAACTTATCTGAGCAATTGCCGCAGCGCAAATTAGTGGACCTTGGAAAGATTATAGCCAGGGTGATCTGTGCCGGATACGTTTTAGAATTACAGGGCAAAGGGTTTAGGAAAGATCTGGCAGATGCCGCTATACTTACCCTGAGACAGGAAGTTTCTTCCCTGATCTGCAGCTTTAAATTCGACAATACCCTAAGTCCAATTCAGGATTACCAGGCAGGAAGTGCCTGGCTTGATTTCGCCTAAATATATTTAATGGGAAGCTATTTCTTTAGAGATTTGCTTCCCATGATATTGTACCTGATCCCAAATGCCTGCTGACTATCAACTACACCCTCCAGAAAATGGAAGGACAAGGTAAACTGACCCTCAATATTTTTATAGATTTTTGGCCTCCAGCTCAGGTCAGTCCTGTTGTACTGTTTTGCTGTGTAGAACTGGTCGCCAAAGTTAATGTGATGCCCCTCTCCCGTGTAGAAGGAGTTCGTGATACCAAAACGTTTGTATTCCATTTGCATTTCCAGCAATAACCCTTTAGGTGTCTGCCAGCCTCCGATCGTTCTGGTGCGTTCAAAGGACATCAGTCCACCGACGTTTAGGGTCAGGGAATCCAGGAAGGTACGTTTGGAAAGATCAAGTCCGGCTTTGACAGCCAGTGCTCCATTATCTTGTATATGGTCACCTGGGATATCTATCGCAGGTCCGGCATTGTGCAGCATCATTGCATAATGAGATGCAAAAAAGATACCTTTCTTAAAGCGTCCTGATAAACCGAAGATAAAGTTTTCACGTTCGGTGGCCGTTTGCCTGCTCGTCCAGTCGATAAACAGCAACTGACGCCAATTTTGGTTTTCAAACTTGAGCAGCATCCCTTCCACATTTGGACGGTAATAGCTTAACGTGTCTGTGAGCACAGCTCTTGGAAAATCTGACAACAGTTTGTGCCTTGGAAAAACCCCCATATAGAAGTTCCAATCCTGTTTCTGGTATTCGTAATAAACCACAGGTGCCACTTTATTGGCAAATTTGGGCGAACCAAACTCATGAAGGGCATTGAATCCGAACCTGATCCTGTGCACGCTGTCGAGCAACAAGCCTACTTCAGGAGAAAACCTGACACCGAAAATGGTCTGTGAAAAGCGCTCAGATTTATTGTACTCCCTGTTGTCGGCAAAAGTATGCAGGTTGAGGTTGCCTTCCAGTTCCTGAGCCTGGAGACTTCCTAAAGTCATTAAAGAAGCAATTAAAGTAAGCGTGCAGCGGATGTAGATGGATGTTTTGCTGATGATCATTTAAGTAGATATATGGGGTTATAGAAAAGCCTTCCAGAAGTCGGCGTTTTCAGCAGCAAATATTGAATAAATTCGTGTGATTAAAAAACAAATCCAGGTAATAAAAGTTATACCTCAAATAACAAAGCTTATGAAAACGCCAAAAACAAAAACGACAAAAGCAGAGATTACCGATCAAAAGAAACCGAAGGGTGCGGAACCTGAAAATCAGACTGCTGCAAAGGACGCAAAAAAAGTGAAGACTAAAAAATAGCTTTAATTTTCGCATCGTTTCTTCTACTTTTTCAGTTTCGTTTTTTTAACGCCTTAGCATAGCAGATCATTTTTATGGTATTTTAACAAAATGTTGATCTGGATCAATTTTTATTAGGTGTAATTATCGATATATTTGGTAAAACCCTAATGACGCTGCATTATGAACGCTGAATATCTCGAATTACCGCTAATTAAAAATGAAAACCTGCACCAGTTTGAACTCAACATCGACGGCTATACGGCCTTAATTGCCTACAAGGAAAGGAGTAAAAAAATTTGGCTGATCCACACTGAAGCTCCCGAAGCATTAAAAGGTAAGGGTGCGGCTACAGCTATCATTGAAAAAACTTTGCAATACCTGGAAGATCACAACTATAAGCTGATCCCGCTCTGTGTTTTCGTTGTGGCATACCTAAAGCGTCACCCGGAATGGAACCGCATACTGGATGAAAGCGTAACCTCCTTTTAGTTGAAACTTTCCTTGCTCAGTCGATGTTGTTAGCACATGGCATTGATCAGTTTTACGAACAAGGGAATTTATTGTAAACAGGGGGATTTCTACATCGACCCCTGGCGTCCGGTCAAATTGGCTGTAACTACACATGGTCATGCAGATCACGTGAAATGGGGTAATGACGCCTATCTATGTCATGAACTCACGAAACCGATCCTGAACCAAAGACTAGGCACAGACCTCAAGATCGAAACGCTTCCCTACAATAGGGAAATTAGCATCAATGGCGTTAAGGTCAGCCTTTTCCCCGCCGGACATGTCATTGGCTCTTCTCAGATCCGACTGGAACACAAAGGGGAAGTCTGTGTTGTATCCGGAGATTACAAAGTAGAATATGACGGCATCAGCACGGCCTTTGAGCCGGTTAAATGCCACACTTTCGTATCAGAAAGTACCTTCGGACTCCCCATTTACAAATGGCAACCACAGGAACTGATTTTTTCACAGATCCGGGACTGGGTGTCCGGCAACCGCGACAAACACAAAACCAGTGTGCTGGTAGCTTATAGTCTTGGAAAGGCACAGCGGCTCATCAATGGGCTTGCAGGTTATGGACAGATTTACGTACACCATTCGATAGCCAACCTCAACGAAGGCTTTCAAAAAGCCGGCGTAGCGCTGCCGGAGACTACGCGAATCACTGCAGAGATCGGAAAGGAGGCAATGCAACAGGGAATCGTGATCGTACCCCCAGCACTGGCAGAAGGGCGTTGGATCAAAAATCTGACTAATCCTGCTACTGCAGTATGTTCCGGATGGATGCAGGTAAGGGCTGGCCGCAGGTGGCGAAGTGCAGATGCAGGCTTTGCCTTAAGCGACCATGCAGACTGGCCTGGGCTGCTCTCCGCCATCAAAGCAACTGAAGCAGAGAAAGTATTCGTTACACATGGTTTTACAGCAACATTTTCCAAGTATCTGAATGAAATCGGCATCGCCTCAGAAGAGGTAAAAACCCAATATGGAAACGAAAATGAGGAAGAAGAGGAGGCGGTCACATGAGGCGTTTTACTGAACTCATCCATCAATTGGAAATGAGCAATAAGACCAACGATAAGATAGCGGCATTGGTCGATTATTTTAATGAGGCCGACGAAAAAGACAAGCCTTACGTGATTGCCATGTTTACAGGAAAGCGTCCCAAAAGACCAGTAAGTACCGCATTGATCAAACAATGGGCTATCGAAAAAAGCGGCATTCCCGAATGGCTGTTTGCGGAAAGTTACCATAGCGTGGGCGACCTGAGTGAAACGATTGCCCTGGTGCTGCCACCGCCCAACGAGTTACAACATAGAAAGCTTGAGGAATGGATTTCGGACCTGGCGGCGTTAAAAGGAAAAGATGATGCTTTTAAAAAAGAATTCATCCTCCATGCCTGGGATAGTCTGGAAAGCCAGGAACGCTTTATTTTCAATAAACTCATCTCCGGAAATTTCCGGATCGGAGTGTCCAATAAAATGCTGGTCAGTGCACTCGCCAGACAAAGCGGTACAGACAGCAGTAAAATCATGCACAGCATCATGGGCAAGTGGCAACCCGATGAGGTCAGTTACGAAGAGCTGATGGCCGGTGCCCATGTAAACACAGATAATTCATGGCCCTACCCTTTTTGTTTGGCCTACGCTCTCGAAGCATTACCGGAATCATTGGGTGAACCTGCTGCCTGGCAGGCAGAATGGAAGTGGGACGGGATCAGGGGCCAGATCGTCAAACGCAATGGTGAACTCTTCATTTGGTCCAGAGGCGAGGAATTGGTGACAGATCAGTTTCCGGAACTGCATTTCCTGCTGGAGGAATTAGAGGATGGTACGGTCCTAGACGGGGAGATCCTTTCTGTGAAGGAGGGAAAAGTACAGGCTTTCAGTATTCTTCAGCAGCGGCTGAACAGGAAAACAATCAGCAAAACCCAATTGAAAGATGCGCCCATCGGCTTTTACACCTATGATCTGCTGGAACATGAGGGAAGAGACATGCGGGAAGAACCTTTAAAAACACGCAGAGCGCTTCTGGAAAAACTGGTTGATAAACTGAAGCAGAAAGAGATTGTAGTCATTTCTCCGGTAGTGGAGTTTACCGACTGGGATCAGTTGGCCATCATTCGTCAGGACGCAAGAAGCCTCAACAGTGAAGGGCTCATGTTGAAGAAGCTGGACTCGCTATACCACTCGGGCAGGAAACGGGGCGATTGGTGGAAATGGAAGATCAATCCTTACACCGTAGACACAGTAATGATCTATGCCCAGAAAGGCAGCGGACGAAGGGCCAACTTTTATACCGATTATACCTTTGCAGTACGCGATGGGGAGCAATTGATCACAATAGCGAAAGCCTATTCCGGACTGACCGACAAGGAGATCAAGGAAGTGAATTCATTCGTATTGAAAAATGCAGTGGAAAAATTTGGCCCTGTACGTACGGTGAAACCAGAGCTGGTGTTTGAGATTGCCTTTGAAGGCATTGCGGAAAGCAAAAGGCATAAGGCGGGACTGGCTTTAAGGTTTCCCAGAATCGCCAGGTGGCGAAAGGATAAAAAGGCAGATGAGATCAATACACTCGACGACCTCAGACAATTGCTTCAGAGTACGCTAACTTAGATCCTGCTGAAAAACCCGCAGTACTTCTTTTGCCTTGACTCCCCCAAGGGTTTGCACAAGGGGTCCGAAGGACTCGAATGTAAGTAGTTTCAGGTATTTTCTTCCTTTTACAACAAACACAAATACATCGTTTGCGCGGGGATCATTTCGGATAGACATCGAAACCACCAGGCTGTTTAACCTGCTGAAATTTTCCTTCAGATCGATTTCCTGCGGGTAGAGGTGGTACCTCTTTATGGTCGTAAACGGAAATACAATCAGGTTGTCTTTAACAGTCATGTAAACTGGCTTTCTATTTGTTAGCTATTTCCTATGATATTCAGCAGCAGCAAAGGCTACAAACAGGTAATCAAATGGTTAAAGCAAGGTAAGAAAAAACCCTTTAAATTTCAGACGGATGCCTGGCAGTATTATGCCGAGGGCTATTCCGGACTGGTGAATGCACCTACCGGATTTGGAAAAACCTACTCTATCTTCCTTGCTGTAGTCATAGATGAGCTGAATAAAAAAGCTTCAAAGGAAGTTAAGAAGGCAAAAAGCAGTAGCAAAAAAAAATCCGGCACGGGTTTAAAGCTCATTTGGATCACTCCCCTCCGATCCCTGGCTAAGGATCTGGCAAGGGCAATGCGGGAGGTTTGTGACGAACTCGAACTGGATTGGATGGTCGGTGTACGTAATGGTGATACCTCGCAGGGAGAAAAACTAAAGCAAAAAAAACAAATGCCAGAAGTGCTAATCATCACTCCAGAAAGCATGCACCTGCTCCTGGCTCAAAAAAGTACATTTAATTATTTTGAAGATTTACAGTGCATCGTTGCCGACGAGTGGCATGAACTGATCGGCAGTAAACGTGGGGTGATGGCAGAACTGGCCATCTCAAGGATTAAGGGGATGGTTTCCCGCCAGCACCCGGAACGTCTGCTTAGGATCTGGGGCATTTCCGCCACCATTGGCAACATGGAGCAGGCGATGGAGGTATTGGTTCCCTATGAGGACGTGTTAAAAACGATCGTCAAAGCAGATATAGAGAAGAAAATCCTGATCAAATCTATCCTGCCAGACCATATTGACATGCTGCCCTGGGCCGGCCATCTCGGACTCAAGCTCGCCCATAAACTTTTACCCATTATTCACAAAAGCAAGACTACACTGATATTTACCAATACCCGTGGACAGGCAGAACTCTGGTACCAGACCCTGCTGGCACAGGATGAAAACCTGGCAGGCCAGTTGGCCATCCACCACGGATCAATAGACTATGAGCTGCGAAACTGGATTGAAGATGCCATTCATACCGGTGTCTTAAAAGCTGTTGTCTGCACTTCCTCCCTGGACCTGGGCGTAGATTTTAAACCCGTAGATACAGTAGTGCAGATTGGATCTCCCAAGGGTGTTGCCAGGTTCCTGCAGCGCGCGGGAAGAAGCGGGCACTCCCCTTATGAAACCTCAAAAATCTATTTTCTTCCCACACATGCACTCGAACTGGTAGAAGCTGCAGCCATTAAAGAGGCCGCAAAGACGCAAAATATTGAAAGCAGGGAACCTATTGTAATGTCTTTTGACGTGCTGATCCAATACCTGGTCAGCCTGGCTGTCGGTGACGGATTCGATGAGGAACAGGTATTTTTTGAGGTGAAACAAACTTACGCCTACCGTGAACTGCTGCCCCAGGAATGGAACTGGATCATGCAGTTCATCACTACAGGTGGCGAGAGTCTAACCGCGTACAACGAATTCAGTAAGGTCAGCAAAGATGAAGATGGCTTATGGAAGGTCAAGAACAGACAGATTGCCATGCGCCACCGTCTGCACATTGGTACCATCGTAAGTGATGCAATGATCAAGGTCAAATACCTTTCCGGTGGTTTCGTAGGGATGGTGGAAGAATCGTTCATATCCAGGATGAAACCAGGAAGCAGCTTTACCCTGGCAGGCCGTGTGCTGGAATTTGTGATGATCAAAGAGATGATGGCGCTGGTCAGAAAAAGCAAGCAGAAACAAGCCATGAGCCCAAGCTGGATGGGTGGCCGCATATCCCTTACTGCGAATCTGGGTCAGATCCTGCGCAAAAAATACAACGAAACCCTCGACAGGGAACACGATGATGAAGAACTGGATATTATTTTTCCTTTGTTCCAGCGACAAGCTAAGGTTTCACATGTACCTAAAAATGACGAATTCCTCATTGAGCTCATCGACACGAGGGATGGTTACCATTTCTTTGCCTATCCTTTTGAAGGCAGGCAGGTGCATGAGATCCTCGCAGCACTCATTGCCTACCGCCTAGGCCGGCTAAAGCCCATCAGCTTTTCCATTGCCATGAACGACTATGGTTTTGAATTGCTCAGCGAGCAGCCGATCCCATTGGATGAGGCAAACATCAAATTGCTCTTTACACCCGAGAATCTGGCAGCAGATATCGTAGCCAGCATCAATGCGACAGAAATGGCAAGGCGAAAATTCAGGGATATTGCCTGTATCTCCGGTCTGGTCTTTCAAGGCTATCCGGGAAAGTATGTGGCCAACAAGCATCTGCAATCTTCAGCTGCTTTATTTTTCAACGTTTTTAGTGATTACGACAAACATAATTTATTATTGCGGCAAGCTTACGATGAAGCTTTCTACCAGCAGATTGAAGAGCCAAGGCTGGCGGCAGCGCTGCACCGCATACAGGCCAGTAAAATAATAGTTGTGAAAACAGACCGTTATACGCCATTGTGCTTTCCCATCAAGGTAGATAGCCTGAGGGACAACATGAGTACTGAAGAACTGAGCCAGCGCATCGTAAGGATGACTGCAGAAGCTGAAAAAAAGAATTTAAGGAGTAAAAAATGACCATTAATTGCAAGGGAGAAGAACTGATATTGACTGTAGAAAGGGCAATTTACTGGCCAGCGAAAAGTATGCTGATCATCAGCGATGTGCACATTGGAAAATCCGCACATTTTAGAAAATCCGGTATTCAGGTCCCCGATACCGTGGGACATACTGACCTGCAGCGCCTGACCGCCTTGATGAAGGAATTCCAACCGGACATACTCCTGGTAACCGGGGACATGTTTCACAACAACATCAACAGCGATGCAAATGCCTTCCTGGATTGGAGAAAGACCCATGCCGAACTAAAAGTAGTGCTCATCAAAGGCAATCACGACGCACTCAAAAATGCAGATTATGAAGCACTAGGTATTGAAGTCCATACCAAAGAATTGCTTTGCGCGCCTTTTCGCTTCATTCACGACAAACCAAAGGAATTTGACGAGTACTACAACATCACGGGGCATATTCATCCTGGGGTGGTCTTATATGGTCGGGCCAGGCAGCGGCTCAAATTCCCCTGTTTCTATTTCGGAGAAAACTGTGCAGTACTGCCAGCCTTTAGTGTCTTCACGGGTCTGGCCATATTGAAACCGGAAAATGGCGACCGCTTCTACGCGATTACGCCAGGAAAGGTTGTACAGGTTTAAGCACTACAATGCTCCCAAGATTGCTGATCCAGTCCTCAAACATTTGCTTTTCAATTTTAATGACCAGTTCCGCATGTTGTTCCCAATCTGCAGAGAAAGATTTCAACTGGTTGAGCATTTCTTCCAGATGTCCCTCCTCTTCGAGGATGATGGATTTTACAGTCACTTTACTTCCTGCCGCAGTCAATACCTCCTGGTATACCGGATACAGCTCATCGGCACGGACTTCAATTGCATAGGTCACGAAAAGATAAGCTGCGAATTTCAGCTCATGTCCGCTAAGCCTGAATTCTGATTTCAGGTAACGGCAAACCGCTACATCCAGGGCATTGAGGTAAAATTTAGTATGGTTAGGGCTTAGCAGTTCCTCATTCCTGTAAGTCTTGCACGATTGCCCTTCTTCCAGTTTATCCAGCTGTTTTTTCAGGTAGTAAGCATGGCGGTGTTCCTCAGCCGCATGTTTTAAAATGATAAGGTTCACATTTTCTTTATGTTCTGAAGCGGAGATCTTTTTGGCTCCGGCATTCTCCATGTAAGAAAGGGTATTTAACCATTTAGCGTGGAGTAGATTGTCGCTAACTATATTTTCTAAAATCGGTTTGATGTCCATCTGTTTCAATTTTTTAAGCAAAAGCAGAGCTGTTATATTTCAGCAAGTGCTTCCGTTATGGTTTGGTAAATATACTCCAGATCTTCGTCACTGATGATATACGGAGGTAAAATATAAATGATATTGCCGAGTGGCCGTAAAATGATGCCCTTTTCAAGAAAATAAAGGTACAGCCGGTTCCTCAGTCCGTTCAAATAAGAGGTATCGCTGCCCGTTTCCCATTCCATCACCAGAATTGTGCCTTTTTGCCTGACCGCTCTCAACTTTGGATGACCTTCAAGTTGAGCTGCAAATGCCTCGTGCCTGCTCCTGATTCTTTGGATATTGGGCAGTGTTTCTTTACTGAGCAAAATGTCCATACTGGCCAAAGCTGAAGCACAGGCCACCGGATTTGCAGTAAAAGAATGTCCATGATACAAAGTTTTAAGTTGGTCATCGCTCAGAAATGCATCAAAGATCTTCTGGTTGCAAGTCGTGACCCCAAGCGGCATGGTTCCTCCGGTCAGTCCTTTGGAAAGGCAAAAAATATCGGGCCGATGCTGCAGCTCCTCAGTGGCGAAATACTGTCCGGTACGTCCAAATCCGGTCATTACCTCGTCGGCAATGGTTAAGATCTGGTGTTTCTGACAGGCGGCGATCAGTTCGTCGAGGTATTTTGCCTCATACATGAGCATTCCTCCTGCGCCCAAAACAAGCGGTTCAAAGATGAAACAGGCCACCTCGTTGCTCAGGTAGTTGATCTTAGCCTTCAGCTGTTCTATATTTTGTTCGTTCGGCAAATCGATGAATTCCACATCGAACAGCAATGCATTAAAGGGATTGGTAAAAATACTGCGTGCACTCACTGACATGGCCCCGAAAGTATCACCATGATAGGCGCCTTTGAAAGCAATGATCTTGGTTCGCGCCTGCTTGCTGGTATTCGCCCAGTATTGCAGACACATCTTCAGGGCGACCTCTACCGCAGTAGAGCCATTATCAGAGTAAAATACTTTAGCCTGTTCACCCGGAAGCAATGGAAGCAGACGCTCTGCAAGCCGGACTGCAGGTTCATGTGTAAAACCCGCGAAAATGACGTGTTCTAACGTTTTTAATTGTTCAGAAACTTTTTCTGCAATGTGCGGATGCGCATGACCATGTATGTTCACCCACCAACTGGACACGGCATCAATGTATTTCCTGCCTTGCTCATCAAACAGATATACTCCCTCCCCCCTTACAATCGGGATATTGGGCAGTGCATCTTTCATTTGGGTATAGGGATGCCAGATCAGCTGCTGATCACTCTCGCTCAGGCTCATTTTCTTCGGTTTAAAAGTAATTCAATCACAGTCTGGTCTGTCCTAAAAGTGACATCTGCGGTACTAAGTTGGTCTAGTGGCACCCACCTGAAGGACTGCAAAGTCCCTTCATCGAAATCAAAAGCCAGGGTCTTAAAATGGAGCTCCAGAGGCTTCAGCTCCCTGACCAGGTAATAGATACTGATGATCTGACTATCATTGAAGGAGGACTGTTCATAAAAATCAGTCGTGTAAAGGTGTTCGATCACCTGGATTTCTGCATTGCATTCCTCCATGAACTCCCTTTTCAGTGCATCGATCAGCCCTTCGCCCAACTCTAATCCACCACCGGGGAATTTGCTGAAGGTTCTTCCCCCAGATTGTTCATCACTGATCAGGATCTCATTATTTTCATTGATAAGTAAGCCGTAGACCCTTACATTAAAGTAGCTCATTGGTCAAAGTGTTTTTGGTTTTTTGTTGCATTCTCTATCGTCCACCTGATCTCTCCACGGAAAGGCTCCTGCCTGACCGGGCATGCCTTCATTTTACAATAATTGCAGCAGGCCGGAAGACAGGGGTCTGCATGTATGAAAAGTTCTGTTTTATGCTGGGCCTCACCATTGATCAGCCGGTCAATTGCAGAAATTTCATGGTGGACCTGATTGAGGTCAAAGTAATAAGGGAGGGTAAGGTGGCAGTCGATATGAAGATCTGCCCCATACTGCTGGGCGCGCAGGTTGTGTACATCGATCCAGGGATCCTTACGGTTCTGCTGCAAAATAGCAATGATGTCATTGACCAGCTCTATATTGCTTTCATCCATCAATCCGCCAACCGATCGACGGGTAAGCTTGTAGCCATTGTAAACAATATATAAACCCAGGAGGATGGAAATGACACTATCCAGCCAATAGACCTCTGTTAATTTGATCAGGATCACCCCCACTACCAGCCCGGCGCTGGTCACCGCATCCGTCAACAGATGCTTACCGTCCGCTTCCAGCGTAATGGAGCGTTGTCTTTTTCCGGTACTGATGAGGTAATAGCCAACGATCGCATTGACGATGCCAGTTGCCCCGATAATAATCGCCCCCTCAAAAAGCTTAGTGATCTGCTTTGGGTATATCAGGTCGTAGCCAGATTTAAAAATGATGATTACTCCGGCTATAGTGATGAGCGCACCTTCCAGAAAAGCAGAGAAAAACTCTACTTTACCATGTCCGTAAGGGTGGTTTTCGTCTTTTGGAATGGTGGCCAGGTAAATGCTGTAGAAAGCAAAGCTACTGGCCAGTACATTGACGATACTTTCTGCAGCATCGGTAAGTATGGCATTGGACTGGGTAATGAAATAAGCTACAAACTTTGCCAGCATCAGCAGTATGCTTACACATAAGGCCAGGAGTATCGCTTTCTTCTTTGGTTGCAAGTTGATCTGATTTAGCTTCCAAAAATACATGATCAACATGGGATTATAGGAAAAAGTATTTTTTTTAGCCTTTAATCCAGTCAGGTTCATATATTTGCGTTCGCACAAAATTTTATTTGCCCCCGCAACAATTATTATGACATTTTTATCCAAAAGAATCAACAACCTATCTGAGTCGCAGACCATTAAAATGGCTAAGTTAGGAAGAGAACTGTCCGCAAAAGGGATAGACGTTATCAACCTGAGTTTCGGTGAACCGGACTTCTTTACTCCCGAATTTGTCAAGGAAGCAGCAAAGACCGCAGTAGACGAGAATTACTCTTATTATACCCCGGTTTCGGGTTATCCTGACCTGCGTAAGGCTGTTGCTGAAAAATTGCTAAGGGAAAACGGATTAAACTATAGTTTTGACCAGGTAGTAGTTTCTACAGGAGCGAAACAATCACTGGCAAATGCAGTGATGTGCCTGGTAGATCCGGGAGATGAGGTAATCGTACCTACTCCTTACTGGGTTTCGTATTCTGAGATGATCAAGCTTGCAGAAGGCGAAACGGTCTTCATCAATGCTACCGTCGAAAATAACTTCAAAATTACCGGTGCTGAACTGGAAGCCGCAATTACACCTAAAACCAAACTGTTCATGTTTTCTTCGCCATGCAATCCTACCGGATCTGTATACAGCAAAGAAGAACTGGCTGACCTGGTGGCTGTATTTGAAAAATACCCGAATATCTATATCATCTCTGATGAGATCTATGAACACATCAACTTTGTAGGTAAACATGCCTCAATTGCTGAATTTGATTCTGTGAAAGACCGTGTAATCCTCATCAATGGTTTTTCTAAGTCTTATGCTATGACGGGTTGGAGAGTGGGCTATATGGCCGCCAATAAAGAAATTGCCAATGCATGCGATAAATTACAGGGCCAGATCACCTCAGGTACTTCTTCCATCGCACAGCGCGCTGCTTTAGCCGCTTACCAGGGTGGATTGGAAACCGTAAATCAGATGGTTGCTGAGTTCAAAAAGCGCAGGGATATTGTCCATGCTTTGCTGACTGAAATCCCTGGAGTAAACGTAAACCTTCCGGACGGAGCTTTCTATTTCTTCCCGGAGATCAAATCTTATTTTGGTAAAACTGATGGCGCTACAACCATCAATACCGCTGAAGATCTTGCTTTGTACTTATTGAACGAAGCACATGTATCTACAGTTACGGGTGAAGCTTTCGGCAACGAAGACTGTATCCGGATTTCTTATGCTGCTTCTGAGGAACAGCTTAGAAAAGCAGTATCGAGGATCAAAGATGCCTTGTTGAAATTGCAGTAAACTTTTCTAACCAATAAAATGCCTCCCCACTGTACACACAGTGGGGATTTTTTTTTGCCCTACCCACAAAGTTTTCTTTGTCATTGAGATTTTTTTTCAAAAAAGCAGTCTTCTCTTTGCTTAGTATTTGGACTGAATCTAAATAAACCTATATTTGCAACAGAAAGCAAACAAATCAATGACAGCAACAAGGAACATACCGGTAAAGAAGAAAAGTAAAGATTCTCTTTTTACAAGAATTAATAAATGGCTTCACCTTTGGTTGGGCCTCGCCTCTGGCATCATTGTTCTCATCGTCTGCTTAACAGGTTGTATCTGGGTTTTTAACGAAGAAATTACCGGCCTTATGGAACCGGAAACGAAAGTGGAAAGACAGGATAAACCTGTACTTACACCCGCTCAGCTGACAGCCATTGCGGCGAAACTTTATCCGGACAAAGTTCCTGCTTATGCCAACTACCAGCAAGGCCGCACCATTAACCTCAATTTAAAAACTGTTGGTGAAAAAGGCAGAAGAGGTGGTGGAACCCAATTAAAAATCAATCCTTATACTGGTGAAGTGGTCAGCACAGTTGTACATAAAAAAGGCGAAACTGATTTCTTCAGGTTTATCCTGAATGGTCACCGCTTCTTATGGATGCCGTATGAGATCGGTCGACCGATCGTCAACTACGGTACTATGGTCTTTGTCGTATTGCTGATCACCGGACTGATCTGGTGGTATCCTAAAAAATGGAACAAATCAACACGCGACAAGAGTTTTAAGATCAAATGGGGAGCGTCATTCAAAAGGGTAAACCTGGATCTGCATAATGTACTTGGTTTCTACTCCTTGCTATTTTTGCTGGCTATAGCACTAACAGGAATGGTATACGGTATTAAATGGTACAGTGAGGGCCTCTATTGGGTAACGTCCGGAGGCGAAACCCTGGCAGAATACAAACGTCTGGAATCAGATTCTCTTCAGGCGAATAAACACTATACACCAGTGCAGGCAATGGACCTGGCCTGGAACAAAGTAATTGCCAAACATCCTAAATCAGCAGGCTTCTATTATAATTTTCCTGATACTGCTGAAGCAAAAGCGGCAATCAACATTACAGTTTATCCAAGTCCGGGTCAGTTTTACAATAGTGAAGGATACACATTTGACCAGCACACACTCCAGGAACTGAAACGTGAAGACGTTTATTCTATTTCCTACGCTGAGGCAGGTTTTGGTGGAAAACTGAGAAAAATGAACTACGATATCCATGTCGGTAGTATCCTTGGATTTCCAGGTAAAGTACTGGCCTTCCTCGCTGCACTGATCGGCGCTTCTCTACCCATCACAGGCTTCCTGATATGGTATGGCCGCAAATTTAAAAAGAAAGGCAAAAAATCTGCTTCAGATCAGTCTGCCGCAACTAAAAACAACAAAGTACCAAAGGTTACAAAACCTCAATTAGAAGAAATCATTTAACTACAAATAATCCTATAATCAGATGAACAAATTTAGATTAATACTTTTAAGCGCTTTTTTTTGCCTGCTGGGCAGTCAGGTTTTTGCACATGCACTTTGGATCGAAACTCCTTCATCCGGAAAGGTCGGACAGGTTCAGACCGTGAAAGTATTTTATGGTGAATATGCCGCCAACGAACGTGACAGTGTGAGCAAATGGTACTCAGATGTAAAGGAGTTCACACTTTGGCTGGTGGGTCCGGATCAGAAGAAAACGCAATTGAGCCTGAATCCTGGTGTCAATTATTTTGAAAGTAAATTTACACCGGATCAAAACGGTGCATACACGATCATGGTGAGCCATGAGGCCAAAGATCTGGGCGGTACCACAAAGTATCACTTTCTATCCAGCGCAAATGTAACAGTTGGCAAATCGCTTCCTGTTGTGGCTAATAACAGCAATGTACTGAAATTGCACCTGGACGATCTTACCGCTGCTAAACTGAATAAATCACTTCAGGTAAAAGCATTCTTAAAAGATGCTGCAGCCAAAGGTAAAACGGTTTCTGTTTTTTCTCCAAATGGCTGGTCCAAAGAGCTGACTACTGATGAGAACGGAGTTGCCGAATTTACACCACTATGGGCAGGAAGATATGTGGTAGAAGTAAGCGATACCGACAAAACACCGGGGCAGCACCACGGTGTAGACTATAAGTCTACCTGGAAAGGCGCTACTTATAGCTTTGAAGTCAAATAAAACTTCTTCATTTTGAATTAGAAAAGCCAGTCCTTAAAAGACTGGCTTTTTGCATCTATAGCAGCCCCAGGCGTTCCGCAATGTCGTATAGGGTACCAATATTAAAGACATAGGTCCCGCTAAGCCAATGCCTGACTTCAGAGGGATCTGCCCCCATCATGTCGGCAAACTGGTGGTTACTAATGTTGCGCTTTGTCAATACATTCTTAATGGCGTCAGCCAGTTCCATGGAAACCCTCATACGCCTCATTTCAGCTGGAGAAACATTGTCTTGCAGCGAATATTCTTTTGAATCATTACTTTTCCTTCTCATAATTAATCCTATTGCTTGCTATAGAAGTTCAATAAGATGACCAGAACTACCCCAATATCCCCTCAATGGGATCTTTGCCAGACGAGCAGGCATTTTCCATGGCTGAACACTGAAAATCAACTGTTAAAAATAAAAGGGCAGCGGAATATTCTGCCGCCCTTCTTGAAAAATATGAGGTATAAGTTCAACTGGTTGAGGATTTTAATTCCTCAATTAGGAACGGATCGCTTCTACAGGATCTAATCTTGAAGCCGCATAAGCCGGCCAAAAACCGGAAATGGTACCAATTGCGAGCGACACTCCGATTCCGAGGACAATATTATTCATAAACAGGATCACCTCAAATCCGCCAGCTTTGGTAAGCAGCGTCACCAGGTAAACCAGGAACAGTCCTAAAAGCCCGCCCAATAAACACAATGCTATAGACTCAAATAGAAATTGCAGCATGATAAAGTAATTTTTCGCGCCCAGTGATTTCTGGATACCGATAATATTGGTACGTTCCTTTACCGATACAAACATGATGTTCGCTATTCCAAATCCACCAACCAGGATGGAAAATATCCCGATCGCCCAGCCACCCGTATTGATCATCGTGAACATCGTATCCAATTGCTGAGAAGCAATGGTACTCTTATTCAAGGCAAAATCTTCCTCTGCTCCGGGCCTGGTTCTCCGGATCGACCGCATCGCTCCTCTGATCTCACTTTCTATTTCATCCAGGGAGATGTGCTCATAACCCCTCACGGTAATTGTTGGGTCATACCGGTCGCTTTCAACATCCATAATCCCTTTCGCAAAATTTAAAGGCATTACAATGTTTTTATCCTGTGACATCCCCATCATGTCTTCACCTTCCTTCTTAAACACCCCCACTACATTGAGACGACGCCCCATTACTACAATCGATTTACCAATTGCAGGCTGTCCGTTAAAAAGTCCCTCAGCAATATCTGCTCCTACCAGAGCCACAGGTGAGCCTGCTCTGCCCTCGTTTTCCGTAAAATATCGGCCTTCCTGAAAATCCAGCGTCCAGGTCTTATTGAAGTCCTGTGATGCAGCGCGGATGCCGGCACCTTCTACTGAGTTTGCTCTGTATTTCACCGTGCGTGAATTGGCAGATATTTCATAAGAAACACCTTCTGCATATTCCAAACGGTCCTTTAACAACTGATAATCCCGCAGCGAGGGTTCCGGTCTGTTGACGTATTTCCACCAGGGATAGTCCCCAAAACCACCCCAGGGCCACTTCTGTACAAAAACAGTTTTAGATCCGAGTTTATCTACGCTTTCCTGCAATTTCGCACGGAGGGAATCAACTGCCGAAAACACAAAAATGATGGTAAAAATACCAATCGTGATTCCCAGCAGGGAAAGCATGGTGCGGAGTTTGTTTTGGCGAAGTGCATCAGATGCAAACCGAAAACTTTCGCCTATAAGCCTTAGAATAATCATAATTGTAGTTTAGACCAAAAGTACCGAAAAAGGTTACAGTAAACCCCGCGTGTAATTTAAATAATTCATTAGATTAGGACCTAATTTTTAATTATAATTAAAAGATTTTATTTCGTAAATTTGCGCCCTTAATTATCACATCGAACAATATGAAGTTATCTCAGTTTAAGTTTAATTTACCTGAATCATTAGTTGCCAATAATCCTTCAGAAGAAAGGGATGAAGCCCGTTTAATGGTTTTACACAAAGATAGTGGCAAAATTGAACATAAAATATTCAAAGACGTATTAGGTTACTTTGATGATAAAGATGTCATGATATTAAACAACACCAAGGTATTCCCTGCCCGGCTCTACGGAAATAAAGAGAAAACCGGTGCCACCATCGAAGTTTTTCTGCTGCGTGAGTTGAATAAAGAATTACGTCTTTGGGATGTCCTGGTAGATCCGGCCCGTAAAATCCGTGTTGGGAACAAGTTGTATTTTGGTGACGACGACCTTCTGGTTGCAGAAGTTGTAGACAACACAACCTCTAGGGGGCGTACCATTCGGTTCCTTTTTGATGGCACCGACGAAGAATTCAGAAAAAACATCGAAATTTTGGGTGAAACACCCCTGCCTAAATACATCAAACGCAAGGCTACTGCGCAGGACAAAGAACGTTATCAGACCATCTTTGCAAAACACGAGGGTGCTGTTGCAGCGCCTACAGCTGGTCTCCACTTCAGCCGCGAACTGATGAAACGTCTGGAATTGAAAGGCATTAACTTCGCTGAAGTTACGCTTCACGTAGGCCTTGGTACATTCAGGTCCGTAGAGGTTGAAGATTTAACCAAACACAAAATGGATTCTGAACAATTCATCATCGAACAGAAAGATGCAGATATTGTCAACAAAGCCATTGAAGAAAAAAGAAAGATTTGTGCAGTAGGTACCACTTCTATGCGAGCAATTGAATCTGCAGTATCATCTAACCGTACTTTGAAAGCAGCGAACGACTGGACAAGCAAGTTCATCTTCCCTCCATATGATTTTAGTATTGCCAACTCCATGATCACGAATTTCCACACTCCTGAATCGACATTGTTGATGATGATCAGTGCTTTTGGAGGTTATGACTATGTAAGAAATGCTTACGATGTGGCACTGAAAGAAAAATATCGTTTCTACAGTTATGGTGATGCAATGTTGATCATCTAACACCTGATATAATCATGAGAAATAGGAGATTGGATCTGTAGGATTAAATCTCCTATTTTTATTTAAAGCTTATTTTCCTATGAAATATTACGCCATAATTGTTGCGGGAGGATCCGGAAACAGGATGCAGACAACCATCCCCAAACAGTTCCTGCCTTTGAGCGGCAAGCCGGTATTAATGCACACCCTCGAGGCATTTCATAGCTGCAGTTTGAAACCTCAACTTATTTTAGTCCTAAATAAGCAGCAACAGGCCTACTGGAAAGAATTGTGCCAAACTTATGATTTTCAAGTTGAACACGAAATTGTCGACGGAGGCGAACAACGTTTCCACTCCGTAAAGCAGGGTCTTCAGATCATCAGGGGAGAAGGAGTTGTAGCCATTCACGATGCAGTCCGGCCATTGGTCTCACCAGAGTTGATCCTGAGTTGTTATCTGGAAGCGGAGAAAAAAGGCAACTGCGTAGTTGGCCTGACGCCCACAGACTCAATCAGAAAGATCGATACAGAACAGGGTAGCATAGCAGTTAAGCGGGATGAATTCGCACTCGTACAAACGCCCCAGACTTTCCATACTGACGTACTCAGAACAGCTTATGAACAGGATTACAGATCTGAATTCACAGATGATGCTTCTGTGGCAGAATACAGCGGCTTCAAAATCAATTTAATAGAAGGAGAACGGGAAAACATCAAGATCACCTGGCCGGAGGATTTTGAAATTGCTGCTATATTAGCAAAAAAAGGCCGTAACAATTAGTTACGGCCTTTTTTTGTCTTATCTTTTATTTCTTTTCAACAACCTGGCTTATGCAGCCCTGTTGATGACTTTGAGTATGATTGCAATGACTGCAATGACCAACAAAATGTGAATTAATCCGCCTACATTCGGACCGAAGCCTTGGAAGAAGAATCCGATGATCCATAAGATCACCAATACAACAGCAAGAAGATAAAGTAGATTTCCCATAACGATTAATTTTTAGGTATATAATTTTTAGATAGATGTAAGGAAGCACAAACACTTCCATGACAAAACCTAAACAATCATCGTTCCAAAAATGCAGAAGGCCCCGTTTTTATCGGGGCCTTCTTTATGTTATGCTGATCTAGTATTCGTCTTCGTTGAAGAAAAAGTCATCCTTGGTAGGATAGTCCGGCCAAATCTCCTCTATGGTTTCATAGGGTTCGCCATCATCTTCCAGCGCTTGTAAATTCTCGATCACCTCCACAGGTGCACCGGAACGGATACCGTAATCAATCAATTCATCTTTTGTTGCAGGCCATGGAGCGTCTTCCAAATGCGATGCGAGTTCTAATGTCCAATACATATTCTATACTATTAAGGTTATTCTATTTTATTCGCAAAAGTATATTAAAAAACCTGAGCAAAACAAACTTTTTTTTCCACTTTTACTACTCCATTCACATTATTACCAAATTACAGTCTGGGTAGCCAGGTATTCTCGGCGGTTCCCGCATCAGAATTCAGTTTCCGTGCCAAAACAAATAAATAATCGCTTAATCGGTTGAGATAAATAGTCATTTTTCCGTCAACAAAGCTATCTGCGGCCAATTGCACAGTTAGCCGCTCCGCGCGCCGGCAAATGCATCTTGCGATGTGACAATAAGATACCACTGTATTTCCGCCGGGAAGTATAAAATGTTTCAGTTCTGGCAATAGTTCATTCATCTGGTCCATTTCAGTTTCCAGCAATTGGATATCTGATTCGTGCAGGTCCGGAATTTTCATTCTCGAATGCTCAGGATCTGCAGCCAGCGCTGCTCCAACTGTAAAAAGCCGATCCTGAATTTCTTTCAGGAGCAACTTATACTTCGCGTCGATATCCTGGCACTGGATCAATCCAATATAAGAATTCAATTCATCTACTGTGCCATAGCATTCAATCCTCAGGTGATATTTTGGTACACGCGTCCCCCCAATTAAAGAGGTAAGCCCCTTATCGCCTGTCTTTGTGTAGATCTTCATCTGAAATAGATTTAGTCAATTTTCTCAAAATCACTACCGGACTTCTCCAGTTTGGATAGACGCGGGGATACCGTTTTGATATCTGTGTTCTGATAATCTTTCTCAATCAGTCCATCCCGCATCCTAACGATCCGATGGGCATGCTGAGCAATATCTTCTTCGTGGGTGACCAGGATAATGGTATTTCCTTTACTATGGATTTCCTCCAACAATCCCATGATCTCTATGGAAGTCTTGGTATCCAGGTTTCCTGTCGGCTCATCTGCAAGGATGATTGAAGGATTATTGATCAGGGCCCTCGCCACGGCCACACGCTGGCGCTGTCCACCGGAGAGCTCATTGGGTTTATGTCCAACCCTGTTTCCAAGGCCTACATTTTCCAATGCTTTTTGCGCCCTGGCATCCCTTTCTTTTTTATTTGCTCCGGCATAGATCAGGGGCAATGCCACGTTATCGAGTGAAGTAGAGCGGGGCAATAGGTTGAAGGTCTGGAATACAAAGCCAATTTCCTTATTACGCACTTCAGCAAGTTCATTTTCCGTCATCTGGCTCACATTGATGCCATTCAATACGTATGCTCCTTTACTTGGTGTATCCAGGCAGCCTAATATATTCATCAATGTGGATTTACCAGAACCTGAAGGCCCCATCAATGCTACAAATTCACCTTTATGGATATCCAGGGATACAGATTTCAGGGCATGGATCACCTCCGCGCCGATCACATATTTACGACCTATGTCATTGATTTTAATTAACGCTTCTTCGCTCATTAGGGCTTTCTCCATGGCTCATTTTTTTCTTAGACTTCTCTATCCTGGGGATGTTACAGGAAGGAAGGATTATTGACCCTTGCAGGCTATTTTTCGATGATCTTCGGCACAAAGAAATAATGATCATTGTGCATGGCCGAATTTTTCAGTCCATCTTCTACAGAGATCTCCTGTTTCACAACATCTTCGCGCCATACATTTTCTTCCTCATTCATGTAAACCAATGGTTGTACACCGGTAGTATCCAGTTCATTGAGCTTTTCCATGAACGTCAATATCTTATTCATATCGGCAGTAAGTGCTTCCACCTCATTATCGGCTACAGCGATCCTTGCCAGATCGGCTACTTTGTTTATCGTTTGCTTATCTATGGTCATTAATGAGTAAGTTTACTGTTTATCAGGTCAAAAATACGGTCTTTTAACAAATCTGAGTCATCAATATTTAATTCTTTAGTAGAAAGCGGGCGGTGTACGTAAATTTCACAGATACCAGGACTGGTTCCGTACTTAGCACCGTCATCCCACATCTTCTGCCAGACATTCGTCATGCTTACCGGAACTATGGGAATGTTCTTTTCAATTGCCAACCGGAATGGTCCGTTTTTAAAGGGTACGAGTTGAGGCGGATAATGGTCATCGATCTTCCCCTCAGGAAAAATGACCAGGCTCATGCCGTTTTCCAGATTCTCCCCTACCTTCTTAAATGCCCGGAATGCGGAGATTTTACTGTCGCGGTTTACGGGAACATCTATGGTCTGAAAAAAGATCTTCAACACCGGGTTGTCCAGCAGTTCCTGTTTACCCATAAAATGAAAACGCCCCTTCGCCAGCACACAAAGAATCATGATGTCCAGGTTCGAAGTGTGATTGGCGCAATAGATATAGGTCTGCCCTTCCTGCAGCGGCACTTCAAAACTGAACCGAAAGAAAACACCGATCAATGTACTGCACAATAAGCTGTTGATCTTGCGCAATTGGTTCAGCAAAGCATATCGCTCCGGTTTCCTGGATGCAAAATAATAGAATGGGTAAAATGATACAGATAAAATCAGAATGATCAGAACTGAATAGTAACGATGAATTTGCCTGAAGAGAGTAATCATGTAAATCAAACATACAAAAAAGATGGATTGATGTGTAAAATGCTTTGTTTTTTATTAATTTCGGCCCAATTAAACCATATTGGTTTACAGTAAAATCAACAAAAATGAAAGAAACGGTAGTTAGTGGCATCCGTCCGACAGGACAGTTGCATTTAGGGAATTATTTTGGGGCGGTCACCAATTTTGTAAAGATGCAGTACGATTACAACTGCTACTTCTTCATTGCCGACCTTCACTCACTGACCACACACCCTACCCCTCAGGACCTCCACGGTTATGTACGTCATGTATTGGTAGAATACCTGGCTTGCGGGATCAATCCTGAAGAAACTACAATTTACATACAGTCTGATGTCCCTGAAGTCGCAGAGCTTTACCTCTACCTCAATATGAACGCTTACATGGGTGAGCTGGAACGCAGTACCTCGTTTAAGGACAAAGTGCGCTCACAGCCAGACAATGTCAACGCCGGCTTGCTGACCTACCCTACTTTGATGGCGGCAGATATATTGTTGCACAGGGCTACGAAAGTCCCTGTAGGAAAGGATCAGGAACAACATCTGGAGATGACCCGCACCTTTGGAAACCGCTTCAACAGACTATATAATAACGAGTACTTCCCGGAGGCATTTGCCTTTAATTATTCGGAGAACCTGGTAAAAGTACCTGGTCTGGATGGAAAAGGAAAAATGAGCAAATCAAGTGGTGACGGAAATTGTATTTACCTCGCAGACAGTCCGGAGATCATCAGAAAGAAACTGTCGAGAGCAGTTACGGACGGCGGACCTACTATTGAATATCAGGAAAAGCCTGAGGCAATCCAAAACCTGTTTGACCTGATGAAAATCGTTTCAAGTGCAGATACGCTAACACATTTTGATGAGTTGTATAATAAAATGGCCATTCGTTACGGAGATTTTAAAAAGCAACTGGCAGAAGACATGATCCTGTTCAACTCCCCGATCCGCGAACGCATAGACGAATTGTCCAAAGACAGTTCCTACCTGCGCCAGGTGGCCAAACATGGCGCATTGAAAGCCAGGGAAAGCGCTCAAAAAACAATTAAGGAGGTACGGTCACTAATTGGCTTCAAATCATTTTAAAAACAAAAAAATAATACTACCTTTCTTGATATGCACATAGCCATCGTTGGAAATATAGGAGCCGGAAAAACCACACTTACCGGATTATTGGCGAAACACTACGCCTGGGAAGCTTTATACGAAGCGGTAGACAACAATCCTTACCTGGAAGATTTCTACAGCGACATGAAAAGGTGGAGTTTCAACCTTCAGATCTACTTCCTGAACAGCCGTTTTCAGCAGATTGTCGACATTCAAAACTTCAACAGGAACGTGATCCAGGACAGGACAATTTATGAAGATGCGCACATATTTGCAGACAACCTTCATGAAATGGGATTGATGACCACCAGGGACCACCAAAACTACAAAGCTATTTTTGAAAATGTGACCTCCTTCATCAAGCCCCCTGACCTTTTGGTCTACCTCCGCGCTTCTGTGCCAACATTGGTAAACAACATCCAGCGCCGCGGACGTGAGTATGAGGCCAGTATCCGCATCGACTACCTTTCTAAACTGAATGAAAAATACGAAGACTGGATCAAAGATTATAAACTGGGGAAACTGTTGATCCTCGATAAGGACAAGCTTGATTTCACAAACAATCCTGAAGATCTCGGAATGATCATCCAATCTATCGAAGCAGAAATAAACGGATTATTCTAATGAAAGTACTTGGAATCATACCAGCCAGATACGCCTCTACGCGCTTTCCAGGAAAGCCTTTAGTGCAGATCCATGGCAAAAGTATGATCCAGCGCGTCTACGAACAGTCCAGTAAAGCTACCGGTTTATCGGAAGTCATTGTGGCCACTGACGATGAGCGGATTGCGGAAGAAGTGAAGGGCTTCGGAGGAAATTTCATCCTTACCGGAAAGCAGCACCAGAGTGGCACCGACCGCTGTGCAGAGGTTGCTGCAGCATTGCCTGATTTCGACGCAGTGGTCAACATCCAGGGTGATGAACCATATATCGATCCAAAACAGATTGAACTGCTGATCTCCTGTTTCGAAGATCCGGAAGTTCAACTGGCGACACTCATCAAAAAGATCCAGACAGAAGAAGAACTGTTCAATGTAAATATTCCAAAAGTGCTCCTGGACAACAGGCAGCAGGCCATTTATTTCAGCAGGCAGACCCTGCCCTACATCAGAGGGGCTGAAAGAGAAAGCTGGATGGAGCAGTTCCAGTTCTACAAACACATTGGTATTTACGCCTATACCTATCAGGCACTCCAGGCCATCACAAAATTGCCCCCTTCTCCGCTTGAACTGGCAGAAAGTCTGGAACAACTGCGCTGGATTGAGCATGGCTACCGCATACAGACCCGCATCACCACCATTGAGACCGTTGCCATTGATACGCCGGAAGACCTGAACAAAATAAATGTCCAGCTATGATAAAAACGACCATCCACCTGATGTTGCTTGCTTTTCTGATTGCTTCCTGCAGCGGTTCCGGAACTGAATCAGAGAAAATGGCTGATAGCTCAGTAAAGACGATGGTCAAGCCTTTCAGCGATTCGTTAAAGGCTGATACTTTTCAGGTCAGACGCTCCAGCAATGCAGCAAAAGAAACCGAACTGCTCTTTACGATCAGATCCCATGAAGGAAAAGAAATCTACAGGGAAGAGATCAAAGCGGATGACCTTTTCAAAAACTATGATGCGACGATCGACCTGAAAAAGAAAAAGAACCAGGTAAAGTTTTTGAATGAAGAACTTTCCCGTTTTTTTGATGAGGAAAATCTAATGGAACCGGCTATTACCGAACAGGAACAACCAGATCAATATGTTCCGGACCGCCAATTTTATGAGGAGCTAAAGGCAAGCCAGCTCAATGGCTTCATCTATCGCCTGGGTAAAGAGAACAAAGTATACATCGGCTGGTCGGCAAAAGCGCAGAAAGTTAAAATATATTACCACTGCTGCAAGCAATAATTCCTTGCTTTCATCGTTTCACTCCTCTTCTATCCAAAATAATTCAAAAAATAAAATCCTTCTTTTTAACCGGATAAAAGCATTTAGCGAAAATTATCTGCAAAATATTGAAAATAATGTTTTGATTATTTCAAATATTGTGCTATGTTTAAATAATGAAACAAAATGAACCACGTCATCATATTTCATAAATCAACCTGAATATTCTAACCAAATATACTTTAACGAAGCGCCCGGATCATCTCCGGGCCTTTTTTTTTGCTCCTCCGGAGGAGATTTCTAAATGATCATTATAAATGGTATTTTCGTTCCTCTGATACGCTCAAACAACACCGATACTATGTTAAAAAAGTGCTTGCTGCTTCTTTTATTGATTACCTCCTACCTATCAGCCGCGGCCCAAAAAGCAAGCATCAGCGGCAAAGTCAGTGATGCCTTCGATCAAAAGCATTTACCGAACAGCAATGTATTGCTCATCCGGGCTGCAGATTCTATATTGGTTAAGACCATCCGGACAGACGCAAAAGGCGAATTTAACCTCCCTGGCCTCGAAAAGGGAGATTACACCTTATTAATCTCCTATCCGAAAATGGCCGATTTTGTCAAAAACCTGAAACTATCTGACACGGCTGCCATTAATTTGGGAAACGTACAGATGGAGCTGAAATCAAAACTGCTGAAAGAAGTAGTGATACAGGCCACAAAGAGCGCGGTACGCATGCGTGGCGACACCCTCGTCTTCCAGGCCGATAGTTTCGCAGTACGTTCAAATGCCAATGTCCAGGAGCTCCTTAAACGTCTTCCCGGATTCGTGGTCGATAAAGACGGAAAGATCAAAGCCCAGGGCAAGAAAGTAGAAACAGTACTGGTAGATGGAGACGAGTTCTTTGGCGACGATCCCCTGCTCGCAACCAAATACCTGAAAGCAGCAGCAGTGGATGAGATACAGGTTTACGACAAGAAAAGCAAAAATTCAGAACTTACCGGAATTGACGACGGGATTAAGAATAAGACCATCAACATCAAACTGAAGGAAAACGCAAAGAACGGCTACCTGAGCACCTTAGATGCCAACGCCGGAACGGACTATTTCCAGGATTATGGAGGGATGTTTGGCATCTTCAAAAACAAACTCAAGGCGGCGGTATTCGGAACTTACTCTACATTGGACAATCAGTCGAAGATCGCCAATTCCATGAGAAAGCTCAAGGGAGAGGAATACGATGTCATCCAGGTGGGCGACGATGGCAGTTCCATCATGTTTGCTACCGGCATGGATGAAGATGACGATTTCAGCTCTGCCGGATCAGGACTGCCCAATAACCTGAACCTGGGGATGCACTTCTCGGATAAGTTCCACGACAACAAAATGGGCATTAAAATCAATGCTAAAAGTTTCGACTACAAAAGCAAAAACCTCGAAACTTCCAATTCCCGTGAAAAACTCCCAAGCGGCGCTGTCTTCGTCAGTTCCGGCAGCAACGATGACCGTTCCAAAACCGCTGGAGAAAACATAAAAACAGGTTACAGCTACAATATTGACTCGCTGACCGTTCTCAAGCTTTCTGTTGCGGCCCGGAAAACAAGGAATACCCAGAATGCCTCCGGCTATAACGACACCCAGACTGAAAACGGCTTCTTTGTGAGCGAAAACAACCAGATCAATACCGGAAAGGGGACATCGGAAGGTTTCAATGGCAACATCAATTACGCACGCCGTTTCCAAAAAAAGGGACGTACTTTATCGATAGACATACAACCGGAAAGCCAGCAAAATACCAGTTTTGAAAAAAGCCAGAACATCACCCGATATTTCGACGACAATGGAGAGGAGAACCGCAGAGAGGATATCAACCTGTATACCGACAATTCTGGCAGCAAAAACTCCATAGGCACAAGGATCAGCTATACCGAACCGCTGTCGAAAAGATGGGCCATGGAAGCCGGCTATAGCTTCAAAACCATATCTTCCAGCAGTTACCGGTCTGTATCCGATCAGAATATCCGCAAAATCGACTCACTGAGCAACAATTTCAAATTCATCAATTTCTCCAACGTCGGAAAAATGGTATTCCAGTACCGTGTCAACAAATTTTCGATATCCTCCGGAATGGAGGCTACGCGCACAAGTTTTGAGTTGAACGACCTCGACCGCAATAAAGACTTCGACAGAAACTACCTGAACCTGGCTCCCAGCACTAATATGAACTACAGGATAGACAATGGAAAAAGCCTGTCGCTGAATTACAATGGCTACATGCAACAACCCAGCATAGAGCAACTCCAACCGGTCCGCCAACTCAGCAACCCTTTGTTGCAAATAGTGGGAAATTCATCGCTGAGGCCCTCATTTACCAACAATTTTTCACTCTACTACAGTGGGTTCCAGTTTCAGAACGATGAATTCATCTCAGCAAGTTTCAATTACAGCTTCACCAATAATGCCATTGTGAATACAGATATCGTAGACGATTTCAATAAAAGGATTTCGAGTTTTACCAACCTCAATGGCAGCAACTCCATGTCCGGCAATATCTCCTATTCCAAAGGCTTTTCAAAAACACACCTCAGACTTGGTGGCGATCTGGGCTTCAATACATCTAACCGACTGTCCATCATTAATTTTACTACCAACAAAAGCAGGAACAACCAATACAATTTAAGGGGATCATTCAGTTACTATACCCCTAAGATAGACCTCAGCTACTCCCCTTCTGCCAATTTCATGTACGGTTCATCATCTATAGGTGAAATCAATGATGGAAAAAGTCTGAACCACAACCATGAATTTTCCGGCACACTGCAATTGCCCTACCGACTCGAGTTCAATACTACCCTTTCGCTTTCGTACAGACCGGCAAACGCTTCTTTTGACCGGGACCTGGATATTGCAATCTGGAACTGCTACCTGTCTGGCAAACTACTCAAAAATGAGTCCCTGGAAATCAAGTTCACTTTAACTGACATCTTAAACCAAAAAATAGGTTACGAACGTTATGTAGGCGGAAACATCGTCAGCGAAAATACCTACAGCTATATCCCGCGTTATGCACTGATTGGGGTCAATTGGAATTTAAGTGGTAACTTTATGAAAAACACGGTCAAAAAATGATAAAGCAACTTATGATCGGCATGTTCCTCTGCTTGTGCTGTCTGACGAAAATCCGGGCACAGCAACTGTTCATTCCCAACGGAAAGATCAGCTTCGAGAAGAAGGTAAATGTGCAACGGAGCATGGAGGGCTGGGACATCCCTGACGAAGCAAAAGAAAAGATGCAAAAATACAACCTCAGTACCTGGGAGCTCTTTTTCAACAGCAGTATTTCTTCCTATAAACAACAAAAAAAAGAAACTGAAAATACGGACAATATGTTCGGCTTCAACATGCAGAACAATAATGAGCTGTATGCCGATTATGCAGCTTCCCGGAGGATCTTAAAGAAGAATTTCTTCAATGATACCTACCTGCTCAATGACAGCATCCCTAAAGTCAATTGGAAAATCATGCATGATGTCCGCGAAATTGCGGGTTATGAATGCAGGAAGGCCATTGGAAGGATCAACGACACGGTGTATGTCGTGGCCTTTTATACGGACGAGATCCTGTTGAGGGGCGGTCCGGAGGGCTTCAGCGGATTACCCGGAATGATCCTGGGACTGGCCATCCCAAGGTACAATACCACTTGGTTTGCCACCAAAGTGGAAGCCTTCTCCATTGCCGACACCGACCTGAAACCACCAAGCGCAAAAAAGACGGACACCGACAGGGAATTGAAGAAAATCATGGAAATCTATAGCCGTTTCGACGGAAACCAAAAACAAAAACCGGAAGAGATCCGGAAGCAGATTTACGGTTTTCTGCTCTAACTTTTTAAAGAATAGCACCTTACAGTACCTTGATCAAGCTGCGTATTATTTAAAAAAATAGCCTTAGTGCTTTCGTTTTATTTGCTAACTTTGTATCCCGTACAAAAACAATAAGGGCAGTCCTAAAACTGTACCTTATGATCACAAATTCACAAACATGACTAAGTATATTTTTGTTACGGGCGGTGTTACTTCCTCATTAGGTAAGGGCATCATCTCCGCTTCATTAGCCAAATTATTACAAGCACGCGGCTACAGTGTAACCATCCAAAAGTTCGACCCTTACATCAACATTGATCCGGGAACCTTAAATCCTTATGAGCACGGTGAATGTTTTGTAACTGAAGATGGTGCGGAAACCGACCTTGACCTTGGTCATTATGAGCGTTTCCTGAACGTTCCAACTTCTCAAGCCAACAACATCACTACAGGACGCATTTACCAGAATGTAATCAACAAGGAAAGACAGGGACAGTACCTTGGAAAAACAGTACAGGTGGTTCCCCACATTACTGATGAGATCAAAAGGAACATGCGCATCCTGGGCGAAAGCGGAAAATATGATATTGTCATCACCGAATTGGGAGGAACTGTAGGTGATATTGAATCTTTACCTTTCATAGAAGCTGTACGCCAGTTCAAATGGGAAGAAGGTGCCAACAATGCGATCGTCATCCACCTGACACTAGTACCTTACCTTGCAGCAGCAGGTGAGCTGAAAACCAAACCTACACAACACTCTGTAAAAGCCTTGCTCGAATACGGAATTCAGCCGGATATCCTGGTTTGTCGTACCGAACACCACATCACCCAGGACATCCGTAAAAAAATCGCTTTGTTCTGTAATGTCAATGTAAATGCGGTGATTGAATCTATAGATGCTTCTTCTATTTATTCCGTTCCGCTGTTGATGATGAAAGAGCAACTGGACAAAACAGTACTGAGCAAACTAAAACTTCCACAAAAGAACGAGCCGGACATGGAAAGCTGGAAAGACTTCCTGGGCCGATTGAAAAACCCTACTGCTGAAGTGACCATCGGTGTGGTAGGTAAATATGTAGAGCTTCCTGATGCCTATAAATCCATCACGGAATCCTTTGTACATGCAGGAGCTAAAAATGAATGTAAAGTACGCGTACAGTACATCCACTCTGAAGAGGTCTATCCTGACAATGTAAAAGAGAAATTAGGACACCTGGACGGACTGCTTGTTGCGCCGGGCTTTGGTAGCCGTGGTATTGAAGGTAAAATAGATGCCATCAAATACGTGAGGGAAAACAACGTTCCTTTCTTTGGTATCTGCCTGGGCATGCAGTGTTCTGTCATTGAATACGGCCGGAATGTGCTCGGACTTGCAAAAGCAAACACGACTGAAATCGATGAAGAGACCGAACATCCGGTGATCAATATGATGGAAGAGCAAAAAACCATCACTGATAAAGGTGGCACCATGCGTCTGGGTTCTTACCCATGCGACCTTAAAAAGGGTACAAAAGCATTTGCGGCTTATGGTAAAGCGCACATTACAGAGCGCCACAGACACCGCTATGAATTCAACAACAGCTACCTTAAACAATATGAAGATGCAGGGATGATCGCTTCAGGTGTCAATCCTCAAAGCGGTTTGGTAGAGATCGTTGAGCTGAAAAACCATCCTTTCTTTGTTGGTGGTCAATTTCACCCTGAATTAAAATCAACAGTTGCTAATCCTCACCCACTTTTTGTTAAATTTGTCGCCGCTGCGATGGAGTTTGCGAAGAAGAAAATCAAATAATACGCGTTTAATTAACAATAATGGATAGAAATACGTTTACAGGGTTATTCCTGATCATGATCGTTTTGGGAGCCTGGTTTTATTTTATTAAGCCAAGTGACGCTGAGATCAAAAAAGAAAAAGAACGGATTGCTGCAGATTCTTTAAAGAAAACTGCTGGAAACCAGGCTGCAGTCAGCACTCCTGCAGCTACCCTCCCGACAGTAGATTCGGCAGCTTTAAAAGGCCCTTTCGGTGCCAACATCACTGGAACGGAGCAAACTTCAGTTTTGGAAAACGAAGCTTTGAAACTTACCTTCAGCAATAAAGGTGGTAAAATCCTTTCTGTACAAGTAAAAGGCCAGCAGACATATGATGGCAAACCGGTGATCCTTTTCGATGGCAATGAAAATAAGTTCGGACTGAACCTGAACATTGGCGGCAAAATGATCCATACCAATGACCTGTATTTCACGGCGGTAAAAAATGCGGATCAACTCAGCATGCGTGCCAACTATGCCGGAAACCAATATATAGAATTCCTGTATGACCTGAAACCAAACAGCAGCAACGTCGGCTTCAACATCAACCTGAATGGTTTGAACCAGGTGATCCAGGGCAACAGCGTCAGTTTAAACTGGGAAGCTACATTATTGGAGCAGGAAAAATCAGGAAAAAAAGAGCAGGAGCATTCTGCACCCTACTATAAATACGTCAATGAAAGCCCTGATCACTTAAACGTAGCCAAAGATGTCAAAGAAGAACTGACCGAAGGAAAAATCGAGTGGTTCTCTTTCAAACAGCACTTTTTCTCTGCAGTACTGATTCCTGCGGTTCCTTTCGATAAAGGTAACCTGGAGGTTAAAGTAAGTACGGAGCCTGGTAAGATCAAATGGTACGGTGCCAACATGCAACTGGCATTCAACCAGCTGGCTACCCAGAACTATGCCATGAAATTCTATTTCGGCACCAATAAGTTCTCTACCCTGAAAGCACAGGGCCAGGAAATAGAAAAACAGGTAGACATGGGTTATTGGCCTTTGAAATACATCAACAGGTTTGTGGTGCTGCCGGTATTCAACTTCCTGGAAGGATTCGGATGGAACTATGGCCTCATCATTCTGGTCCTGACCATCATGCTGAAAGTAGCCATGTCGCCATTGACCTACAAGTCTTACCTGTCTATGGCCAAAATGAGGATCCTGAAACCGGAAATGGACGAGATCAAAGCCAAAGTTGGCGAAGACAACCCTACATTATTACAACAGGAATACCTCAAACTCTATAAGCAGGTCGGTGTCAATCCACTCGGGGGCTGCTTGCCCATGTTGCTGCAATTGCCTTTTGTAATGGCCTTCTTCTTCTTCTTCCCGAACTTGTTCGAGCTGAGGGGCGAGAGCTTCCTTTGGATGAAAGACCTTTCTACTTATGATGATTTCATCAAATTTGGCTTCAGTGTACCTTTCATAGGAGACCACCTGAGTTTAATGTGTGTGTTGATGACAGTTTCTACCCTGATCTATACTTATTTCAATAACCAGATCTCAGGAGCCAGCGGGCAGATGAAATACATCGGTTACATCATGCCTATCGTATTCCTGGGTGTACTGAACAGCTATCCATCTGGTCTGAATTATTATTACTTCCTCGCGAACATGCTGACCTTCGCGCAACAGTTCCTGATCAAATCAATGGTAGACGACGAGAAGATCCACAAAACGTTGCAGGACAACAAAGCAAAACCAGTGGAACAAAAAAAGAAATCTAAATTCCAGGCTCGTTTAGACGATTACATGCGTCAACAACAACAAGCCCAGATCCAACAAAAGAAAAAATAATCCAAATGGATCAAAAAAGGGAGCATCAGAACGGTGCTCCCTTTTTTTTGTGTAAAAATTTGGCTTGTATTATTGATATATGCCCAAATTTTACAATTTTTAGAAATTAGGAAGCGGATACACCACACCAACAAATTTTTAACACACACTATGAGGCATAATTACCTAACCTTAGCATTCCTGTTATGTTCAGGACTTACTTTCGGCCAGAAAAAACCACTAGACCATACTGTATACGACAATTGGGAATCCATCGTTTCCAAAAAGATCTCTAATAACGGGATCTGGGCAGGCTATGCGATCGGCAAACAGGAAGGAGACGCGACTCTATACCTGAACAACCTGACATCCATTGCGAAAATAAAAGTCAGCCGTGCCGAAAACGTACTGTTCAGTGCCGATTCCAAATTTGCTGCCTTTGCAATCAAACCTTTCTATGCAGCAATAAGACAGGACAAGATCAAGAAAAAGAAAGCTGAAGAAATGACCAAAGATACGCTGGGAATTGCCAACCTCAGCAGCCTCGCCATTGTCAAGATCGCAAGGGTAAGATCTTTCAGGATGCCTGAAAATGGATTTGGATTCCTGGCTTATCAACTGGAAAAACCATTGGATACCGCTAAAAAAACAAGCGTACCGGCAAATGGAACTGCACCTAAAAAAGATTCAGCTGCTTATTTCGCTGACGAAGATAGTAATGGAGCTTCAAAAGAAGGAACAGACCTGATCTTTCGCAACCTCCTGACCGGACAGGAACGGATTTTTAAATATGTCAGTGAATATGGTTTCAGCAAAAATGGAAAGCAATTGATCTTTGCGGTCACCGGCTCCAAGAAAGACAATGCCGTAAAAAATGGCGTTTTTTTACTGAATACAGAAAAAGGCACGCTGAAGACCCTGGTCAGTGGAAAAGGAAGCTTCAAAGGTTTTACCTTTGACGAAGAAAGTGAATCTGTAGCCTTCCTTGGTGAGCGCAGTCCGGAGAAACAGGAGATTAAAGATTACTTCATTTATTACAACTCCCTGTCGCTGGATACCGCACAGATATTGGTCGACAACGAAATCCCTGGTTTACCTGCCAAATGGGCGGTAAGTGCAGAAGGGAAACTGAACTTTAGCAAAGACGGCAACAAGCTTTTCTTTGGAATTGCCCCAATCAAAAAGCCAAAAGACACTACCCTGATCGATTTTGAAAATGCAAAACTCGACATATGGGGATATAAAGACGACTACCTGCAGCCTATGCAGCTGAAAAATGCGGAACGTGAGTCCAAGCGGACCTACCTGACGGCCATAGAAATTTTCAACAGCGATGTCAAGATTGTACCGCTTACGGACGTGAAACTACCGGATGCCAGCATCATCGATGAGGGCAATGCCAACCTGGTACTCGCATCTACAGATTTCAGCAACCGGGTGCAATCGCAATGGACAGGCAATTCTATCCGCGACTTTTACCTGGTCGACACCAAAAATGGCAGTAAGAAGAAAATCATTGAGGCTTTATCAGGCAATGCCGTTTCATCGCCTGCTGGCAAATATGTAATCTATTTTGATAAAAAAACCGGCAACTGGTTTACCTACAATGTAGCGACAGCCAAAGTTGTGCAACTGAACAATGGCATGAGCCAGAAATTTGTGGATGAGGAGAACGATGTTCCGGACGAACCTTCAGCATATGGCATCGCCGCATGGACAGAGGATGATAAATCTGTGCTGATCTACGACCGTTATGACATCTGGGAGTTCCAACCAGATGGAAAAGCTCCGGCCAAAAACGTCACCAATGGATTCGGCCGTCAAAATGGCATCACTTTCCGTTATCAAAAAACCGATCCGGAAAGCCGCTTTGCAGGAAAAAAGGAAACCATATGGCTGGATGCCTTCAACAATATCAGCAAAGAAAATGGCTTTTATAAAACCAGCATCGGCAACAGTAAGAACCCGGAACTGGTGGTAATGGGCAAAGTAAAATACTCCAGCCTCCTGAAGGCAAAAGACGCAGAGCGTTACCTGTACGACAAAGGCAATTACAGCAGCTCGCCGGATGTCTATGCATCAATAGACATCAAAACCGAACAGAAGCTGAGCAATACGAACCCGCAGCAACAAAACTACAACTGGGGAACAGCCGAACTGGTCGGCTGGACTACACCGAAAGGTTTCAAATCACAGGGCATCCTGTACAAACCTGAGAATTTCGATGCCAGCAAAAAATACCCGATGATCGTTTATTTCTACGAAAAACTATCAGACGGACTCTACACTTACCAGCCCCCTGCGCCTACACCGTCTAGGTTAAATATCCCTTATTTCGTCAGCAACGGATACCTGGTATTCGCTCCGGACATCAGCTATGAGCAAGGTTACCCGGGCAGGTCAGCAGAAGAGTTCATCAATTCAGGAGTCGAAGCTTTGAAGAAAAATACATGGGTAGATGGCAGTAAGATCGGCATCCAGGGACAAAGCTGGGGCGGTTACCAGGTTGCACACCTGATCACACGCACCAATATGTACGCTGCTGCATGGGCAGGCGCACCTGTGGTCAATATGACCTCCGCTTACGGCGGTATCAGATGGGAAAGCGGCATGAACAGGCAGTTCCAGTATGAAAAAACACAAAGCCGCATCGGCGCTACCCTTTGGGAAAAGCCAGAGTTGTATATCGAAAACTCTCCCCTGTTCTCTTTACCTAAAGTAAGCACGCCAGTGGTGATCATGGCCAACGATGCCGATGGTGCCGTACCATGGTATCAGGGCATTGAAATGTTTACAGGACTTCGCCGGCTGGGTAAACCGGTATGGATGCTGAACTACAACAATGAGGCCCATAATCTCGTTCAGCGCCAGAACAGAAAGGACATCCAGATCCGCGAGCAGCAGTTTTTCGACTATTACCTGAAAGGTGCCAAAGCACCTTCCTGGATGGTCAATGGTATCCCTGCTACAGAAAAAGGAAAGACCTGGGGTTTCGAACTTGTCGACGAAAAGCCTTAACCAAATGCTATTTAAAATCCCTACATTAACAGCTTAAAAAACAAACAATGGCATTAAGTAGAATCTGGTCTGCATTCATCATCGTCGCAATCGTGGTGGCCAGCATCAAGTGTTTCTTTTTCGGGCAAACGGAGATTTTCAACTGGATGGTCATCGGCAAAGCCGATGATGCAGCAAACCCGCTGAAAGTAGACGGCGTGATTGAGACCTGCTGGACCGCGGTAAACATCTGCTTAAAACTGATCGGCATTATGGCCTTGTTCATGGGCTTCATGAGCATTGCCGAGCAAGCCGGAGGCATCAGGCTGCTGTCGCGGGTCATCGGACCATTCTTTGCCAAACTTTTTCCGGACATTCCTAAAGGACATCCCGCTACAGGGCACATGGTGATGAATTTCTCGGCCAATTTACTCGGTCTGGACAATGCAGCTACACCATTCGGCCTCAAGGCCATGGAAAGCCTTCAGGAGCTCAATCCCAGCAAAGACACTGCTTCCAATGCGCAGATCATGTTCCTCTGCCTGCATGCATCCGGACTTACGCTCATACCCGTCAGTATCATTGCCATCCGGGCTTCACTAAACTCTGCCAATCCTACGGAGATTTTTATCCCTTGCATGATTGCCACCTTCGTGGCCACCATTGCAGCTATGTTTATTGTTTCCTTCAAGCAAAAGATCAACGTGTTCCAGCCCGTCATCCTGGCCTGGGTACTGGGCATTTCGGCGGTAATTGCCACATTGGTACTTTACCTGGTCACGCTCAATACTACAGAACTACAATCGTTCTCAGGAATCCTCAGCAATGGCCTCCTGTTGCTGATTTTCTTTTTGATCGTACTTGGCGGTGTTTATAAAAAAATAGATGTATTCAATGCCTTTATTGATGGGGCAAAAGGAGGCTTTGAAACAGCCGTACGCATCATTCCCTATTTGGTAGGCATGCTCATCGCCATCAGTCTCCTGAGAACCAGCGGCACTTTCGAAATTGTAATCGATGGCATGAAAAGCATCTGTGCATTCTTTGGTGCCGATTCTAAATTTATAGATGGCATCCCCACTGCGCTGATCAAGCCTTTAAGTGGAAGTGGTGCAAGAGGTATGATGGTCGATACGATCACTACTCACGGCGCAGATTCCTTCGCCGGCAGGCTGTCCAGTATTTTACAGGGCTCATCAGATACCACTTTCTACGTCGTGGCGGTATATTTTGGTGCAGTGAACGTCAAAAATACGAGGTATGCTATTGGCGCAATGCTGCTGGCAGACCTCGTTGGGGTCTGTACAGCAATCGGTCTCTGTTATATGTTTTTTGGGTAGAGGGTCTTAGCTGGATTTGCTCAGCGAAAGCTTATCAATGATTTGTTCCAGTACCGTAGGCTCTACACTGGCATTTCTGGATGTCCTCCAGGTTGCACTGGAATCCAGCCAAACGCAGAATGAGTGGTAACCATCTAAGATCACCGCATAGGTTTCATGAAAATCATCTTGTATTTGCATGCAAAAGCCCTTTACTGGTTTGCCTTGCACATCGAACTGGAGATTGAGATAGCTACTTAACATATCGATACCTGGTTAGTTAATACCTTAACAAATATCCATTTAAAAAGTTTGCCCGGTTTTAAGAAACTGATATGTTATTGTTATCAGCAGGTTATGAAATGCTGTCTGTATTTTCTTTAGCTGCACTTCTCCATCTTGCCTTAATTTATTGTAGCTTTAAACCTAAAAAACCGGCACATGTCTACCAGTCAGATTACAGCAGTTACCGAACTCGACCGATCACATTACAAAACCAAAGTATACGCAGGCGGACATTTTATCTACGCCGATGAACCTGAATCCCTGGGTGGCACCGACGAAGGTATGAATCCAGGCGCCCTGCTGCTCGCCAGCCTGGGCAGCTGTACGGCCATTACCATCAGAATGTATGCCGACCGTAAGGAATATCCCCTGGAAAGCATCAGGATCAGTCTGGCCATTTGCGAAGAAAAAGAGATGTCCGGTGAGACCGTCATCAGCAGGGAAATTGAATTCACAGGCGAGCTGAGCCAGGAGCAGCGGGAAAGGTTGATGCAGATCGCAGACAAATGCCCCATCCACAAAATATTGAGCAATCCCATTAAAATACAAACCATTTAATCCACACAATGAACCTTAAATCTTCTTTTTCCATTTTGCTGACCTGCCTCCTGGGCAGCTCCGCTTTTGCGCAAAACGTCAAACTAAAGCTCATTTCCGATCAGCTTTCGCATCCTACAGCCATGGCGGTAACGCCAAAATCGCCCAGCCTTCTTTTTGTGTGCGAACAGGAAGGTCGCATCAGGATCATCGAAAATGGCAAGTTGCTGCCTGGCCCATTCCTGGACATCAGTAAAGAGATCATCAAAAGAGAAGGATACGAAGAGCGCGGCCTGCTTGGCTTGACTTTTCACCCCAACTATGCCAGCAATGGAAAGTTCTATGTGTTTTGCAGCAGCCCTTCTTCCGGGGTAAAAGGCAGGGACCATATCAGTGAGATCAGGGAATACACGGTATCGAAGGGAAATCCGAAACTCGCCGATGCTACTAGCAAAAAACTCATCATCTCGGTAGATGAACCACAGTCCAACCACAACGGAGGCGATCTGAAGTTCGGCCCGGATGGCTTCCTCTACATCGCCCTGGGCGATGGCGGAGGCCAGAATGACCAGCACGGGCAATACGGTAATGCGCAAGACCTCAGCAACCTTCTGGGCAAGATCATCCGTATAGATGTCAACAAAGCGCCTTATGCCATTCCGGCCGACAATCCATTCGTCAATAGCCCGGGAGCAAAACCTGAAATTTATGCCTATGGCTTCAGAAACCCATGGCGTTTTAGTTTCGACAGCAAAACCAAGGCACTTTTTACAGGAGATGTAGGTCAGGACAAATATGAAGAAGTAGATATCGTGACCAAGGGTGGCAATTACGGCTGGCGGGCTATTGAAGGGCTGCATGTACACAGGCCATCAGATCCCCAGCCTAAAGATCCGATCGTCCCCATCACAGAATATCCGCATACCGAAGGCATCAGCATCACCGGCGGATATGTATACCGGGGAAAAGCGGTTCCGAAATTGGCAGGGAAATATGTTTTTGCCGATTTCATGGGTCCGGTTTGGAGTTTAACCAAATCTGCGGACAACAAATGGACAAGAAGTAAAATGTCGATTTCCAAAGATGCCGGAGAATGGCATGTGTATAGTTTTGGTGAAGACCTGAAAGGCGAGCTGTATCTGCTTACCGTATTGCTGGAAAGCGACAAAGGTGCCCTGTACCAGATCGTACCTTAAACCAATAATTTTGCTGCAATTCAAAATCTTATCATAGATCAATAACCGGGAGCAAAGCAGCGCTTAAATTTGCAGTAGTTAAAAAATTAGAAACCCATCATGAACATGAAATCAAAAATCAACGCAGTGCTCTTACTAGTAGCAGTCGTAGCATTATCTGCTTTTAAAAACCCTGGAAAACCAGTAACTTATACTGTAGATGCAGCAAAATCTAACATTACCTGGCTTGGAAAAAAAGTAACTGGCTCACATAACGGTACCATTTCTTTAAAATCAGGATCATTGAACGTCAACGGAAAGAACGTTACAGGCGGTACATTTGTGATCGACATGACTTCGATCAAAGATGCTGACGGAAGTGAAAAACTGGAAGGACACTTGAAAGCAGACGATTTTTTCGGTTCTGCCAAATTCCCGACTTCCACTTTCGTGATCACTAAAGTAACCGGATCAGGTGCCAATGTAAATGTATCAGGAAACCTTACCATCAAAGGCATCACTAAGCCTTTGAGCTTCCCGGCTACAGTAACATTGAACGAAGATGGTACAGCTTCTGCCCTTGCTGGAAAGATCACCGTAGACAGAACTAAATACGACATCAGATACGGTTCAAAATCATTCTTCGACAGCATTGGTGACAAAGCCATCGACGACAACTTTGAAATCGGTGTTAAGTTGACTGCTAAGAAATAAGCAATCCATCAACACAAAAAAAGACATGCCCGATTTGGACATGTCTTTTTTTGTGTTTGTTCCTCAGCTATTGCTCAGTTCAATTCCCCGACAAAGCTGCTGTTACTCAGCATGCCGTTTCCTTCTTATATAAAGCACACCTGTTCTTGCGACTGCAGCCTGAGATTTTTAAGCTATGTCTGTGATTCAAATCCCTTTGAACTAAATTATTGGTCTTATTTTAAGATCCGAATCAACGCTTTTCATGACTTCAATTGGACCGGATTGTAACCTTCCCGCAACATTAGCACATGCCTCGCACTCATTCTATCAAATGAGCCAATAATTCGTACTTTTATCCTTATGAAATTAGAATCCATCAAAAGCTATTTTGCTGTTCTGGCTTTAGTAGCCACCAGCTATTCCGCTAATGCACAGCAGATACAAAAGTTTATTGATCCGGCAAATATGGACCGCTCTGTAAAGCCTGGAGATGATTTTTATCAATATGCCAGTGGCAACTGGATCAAAAATAATCCTGTTCCTGCTAAGGAAACCCGCTGGGGGAGTTTCAATGCCCTCCGCGATTTCAACATCAATGCCGTAAAAGGCCTTGTAGAAGCGGCCGCAGCAAATCGTACTGCTGCCCCGGGCTCGGTGGAGAAACGGGTAGGCGATTTTTACGCTGCTGCAATGGACAGTCTGGCCATCGAAAACATGGGCTATACCCCCATCAAAGCTGATCTGGAAAAGATCAGGCAACTGAAAGACCTGCAAGGCATTCTGGATCATGCGGCTTATTTGCGCAGTTCAGGAATTGCCGCGCCAATGTTCAACTTTGGGGTGGGCCAGGACAATAAGAATGTAACCCGATATATTGCACAGTTTGGACAAGGAGGCACTACCCTCCCGGACCGCGATTATTACCTGAAAGCAGATACCCGCAGCCTGCAGATCCGCACAGCGTATATCAACTATATGCTGAGCCTCTTTAAACTGACCGGCGCTTCGCCTGCCGAAGCGGAAAAGAAAGCCGCGGCAGTAATGGCCATTGAAAAACAATTGGCCGAAGTTCAAATCCCCCGAGTAGAAATGCGGGATCCGGATAAAACCTACAATAAATTTACCGTAGCTGCCTTCAGCAAAACAACGCCAAACCTAAACTGGGCAGATCTGCTCAGCAAGTTTAAAGTTAAAGGACAGGATACGGTCCTGGTTTCGGCACCTAAATTCTTTGTTGGACTGGATTCCATGCTCAAAACCGTATCGGTAAGCGACTGGAAAACCTATCTGGAGTGGAACGTGCTCAAAGCTTCCGCAGCTCAACTGAGCTCGCCTTTTGTATCAGCAACCTTTGCTTTTAACCAGGTGCAGAGCGGACAAAAAGTGCAGACCCCAAGATGGCAGCGCATGTCCCAATTGACCGATGGTACCATCGGCGAACTGCTTGGACAGCTGTATGTGGCCAAATATTTCAAACCCGAGGCCAAAGCACGCATGACCCAACTGATCGATAACCTGAGAAAAGCATTTGAAATCAGGATCAAAAGCCTGGACTGGATGAGTGATGCGACCAAGGAAAAAGCCCTGGCCAAATTGCATGCCTTTGTTCCAAAAATCGGTTATCCCGATAAATGGAAAACTTATGAGGGACTGAACATTTCCAGGAACAGCCATTTCCAAAACCAAAGAAATGCTGCTCAATGGGCATACAACGAAATGATCGCTCAACTGGGCAAACCTGTAGACCGCGGCCGTTTTGGAATGACCCCTCCTACCGTAAATGCCTATTACAGCCCGACTATGAACGAAATCGTGTTTCCGGCAGGCATCCTCCAATTCCCCTTCTTTGATCCGAATGCCGACGATGCCGTAAATTATGGCGGTATCGGTGCTGTGATCGGTCATGAGATGTCCCACGGATTTGACGATAGCGGCAGCAAATACGATCAATATGGCAACCTGAAAAACTGGTGGACTGATGAAGACCGCCAAAAATTTGAAACCAAGACGAAAGCATTGGGTGAACAGTTCGATGCCTATACGGTACTGGATACGATCCATGTAATTGGCAAACTGACCATGGGAGAAAACATCGGCGACCTTGGCGGATTGAATGCGGCTTACACGGCTTTTAAATTGACCAAACAAGGTCAGTCCAATGAGAAAATTGATGGTTTTACGCCCGATCAGCGCTTTTTCCTGTCATGGGCACAGGTCTGGAGGGGAAATATTTTACCTGAAACTGCTGCTCAGCTGATCAAAACTGATCCGCATTCCCCTGGCCCGTACCGGACCATCGGTGCGCCAGTGAATATGGATGCCTGGTACCAGGCTTTTGATGTAAAGCCCGGCGATAAATTGTATAAAAAGCCTGAAGATAGAATCAGAATGTGGTAGGCTAATTACTCATCATTCCGCTATAGGGAGCAGGAAACAAAACCTGCTTCCTTCACCTATCTCACTTTCTACCCAGATCCTGCCGCCTTCAGCTTCGATAAAATCTTTGGAAATGGCCAGCCCCAAGCCTGATCCTGACTTGTTGTTTCCATCTGTAGGTACCTGGAAATAGCGGTCAAACAGGCGCTTCTGGTACTGGGGATCTATGCCTTTGCCAAAATCGCGTACAGAGAACTCAATACCGTCACCTGTTTTCATAATCTGTATAACGACCTTTGACTTCTGAGCACTATAACGCATGGCATTACTTAAGAAATTAACCAATACCCATGCAGTTTTCTCCGTATCTACGTTCACCTTTGGAAGATCATTGCGGGAAATGAGTTCCAGTTCGATGGTCTTCTGTTCTGCCTGGAACCTGACGGTATCCATTGCATAAATGGCGATCTTGCGTGGATCAGATTTGACAAAATTCAGTTGCAGCTTGCCGGTCTCTACCTGGGAGAGGTCTAACAGTTCGCTGGTGATCTTGAGCAAGCGCCCGCAATCTTCCTTAATGTGTTGTACCAATTCCTTTTGTTCCGGATTCATGCTCCCTACCCGCTCATCATCGAGCAATTTCACACTCATCTTGATAGAAGATATTGGTGTTTTTAATTCATGGGAAACAGTGGCGATAAAATTAGTTTTGGCCTCATCCAGCTCCTTGTATTCAGTGACGTTCTTCAGTACATAAACTTCTCCGGCTGCCCTCATCGATTCTTTGATGACGCGGTCCTGCTGGTCTTCATAAACAGGGACCATGATCTCACGACGCTCGAGTTTGAAGTAGGATTCCTTGCCGTCGGCATAAATTTTCATCGGCCCGGCACTGGTATCGGTTTGCATCAATGCTTTGAGCAGGTCATTTCTTTTCATCAGTGTTGCTGCATCTGCGCCGATCACATCCTTCTCGTTCAGGTTGAGCAACTGTCCGGCCACCTGATTTAAAAATAAAACCTCATTCCTTTCATTTAGGCCAATGATGGCATCCTGCATCTGGCCGATGATGGCTTCGATCCTTAATTTCTCTGACTGAAGTTTGGCCAGGTTACTGTTCTCCCATTTATTGAGCTGGGCGGTCATTGCATTGAACTCTTCTGCAAGTTCAGAGAATTCATCATTGCCTGCGAACTCAAGCCGCTGTTTGTAGTTCTTTCTGCTAATGGCCTTGATCGCTTCAGAAAACTCCCTTAGTGGATTGGCCACAAAACCCGGAAAGTTCAGACTGAAAGAAAACAGGATAATGAAACACATCGAAGCGGCAAAAATCAGGTAAGTTGCCGCTTTTTCCACGCTGGCCTGTGCCGCATCGTTCTTCCTGACAATGGCCTTCATATTCAGTTCATCGATGATCCTCAGCTGCAGGTGCATACGGCGTAGGGCTGCACGTTGGATGTCCAGGTCTGCTCCGGGCCTGCTCAATTCGGCAAAAGCTTTTGCCAGTGCCGCGGCAGCTTCCCCCTCACCTTTCTCTGTGATGTTACTTTGTTCCCGCCGCAACTGGGCTGCCATTTCATCTTTAGTATTTTGGTTTAATGGCAACTCATTGTCATCCAGCAGCGTTCGCATCAGCCGAACGTACCTCAGGCTTTCATAATTGTCCTTCAGTATCACCCTGGAGCTGACCGAGATCTTATTCATATAATACAGGGATATGGCCCCGAATAGTATGACCACCACAAAGAGGAATCCGAATCCGAGACGTAGTTTTGTTTTTATTTTCATGATTTCATGCTGTTAATGGGCTTAAGAGAGGATGACCAGATCGGTTTCTGTTTCGGAGATGTTCTTTAAAAGTTTATTGAATATAGCAGTACGCATAATGACCTGGAATAAGTTTAAATGCGGCTTACCGATACAGATCGTAGTAATCTCCCGTTCCACTGCGATCCTGGTAATGGTAGTAGTCACATCCTCACTCTTGACTTTAAGGACTTCCCCACCCAGTTCTGTCGCAAGTTTAAAATTGTTGATCAGGTGACGCTGCAGATCCAGTTTGATCCTGTCGCCACCTTCGCTGCTGCGCTGTACATACAATACGATCCAGGGTGAGCGGTAGTAAGAAGCCAGCCGGGCGGTCTTACGGATGATCACTTTAGCCGTCTGGTGGTTGGTAGAGATGCAGGCTAGGAACTTTTCGGGACGGAGCTTGATCTGTTTAGGTACTTCCACATTGATCTTTCGCTCCAGATGATGCGCAACTTCCTTCAATGCCAGTTCCCGAAGCTGCAAAATCCTTTCGGGCTGGAAGAAATTATCCAGCGCCCGTTTAATCTTGGCCGGGTCATAGATCTTTCCTGCTTTCAAACGCTCGATCAGTTCATCAGCAGTCAGATCGATGTTGACGATCTCATCAGCAGTCTCCAGGATCTTGTCCGGTATCCTTTCGGTGATGGGGATGCCCGTAATGGTCTCAATCTCTTCATTCATGCTTTCCAGGTGCTGGATGTTGACCGCGGAGATCACGCTGATCCCTGCATCCAGGATATCAGCAACGTCCTGCCAGCGTTTCCCGTTTTTACTGCCTTCTACATTGGTATGGGCAAGTTCATCTACAATCACGACTTCGGGACGTCTGTTGATGATCCCCTGGACATCCATTTCTTCCAGTGCTTTACCCTTATAAAAGATGTTCCTGCGTGGAATGAGCGGAACGCCATCTAAAAGCGCATGTGTTTCCGCACGGTTATGTGTTTCAATATAGCCGATCTGAATGTCGATGCCATTTTTCAGTAGGGCATGGGCTTCCTGCAGCATGCGGTAGGTCTTACCTACACCTGCACTCATCCCAATGTACACTTTGAATTTCCCCCTTCTGGACTTTTTGACCATGTCTAGGAATTTCTTTACAGATCCCGCTTTATCTTCTTCTTCCATAAACGTCTTAAACTACCACTTTAAAATTACATAACCTTGTTGGATCAAATAGCATATCATCAGGAAAATTAATCCCGCGCCGAAGCACAGGATCAATTTAACTAAAGGGTTCTTGAAAAAATCAGGTGCCATGATTGCTAAAATGAGACCGCAATACTGGCGGTTAAAGCCGCATTATTAGCTACCGGCTGCGCTGACCTCACAAAGATTTTATCCCTGCTGCTGTACATCTTACCCTCCAGGCGTAAAACTGCATTGCTGACCGGCGCATAATCTACATTCAAAGAATATCCAGTGGTTTTAAATCCATTTGGCGTATCCGTAGCGATAAATACGCCGTTTTTATCTTCATAGTATTCAATCCTTCCGGCCAAAGCCCACTTATTGCTGATCTTGTACTGGGCTATGGCCAGGGGTGACAGCACTTCATTTTTCTCATCGCTGCCTTTTGCCTGCTGTTGGGTACCATAGTCGAACCCAACCGTCAGGCCAAACTGGTCAGTCAGCTGGAAGATGCCATATACGTTATGGTACCATCTGCGTACACGTACCGAGTCTGCTCCTTCTGTCCCGAGGTAATTGCTGTAGTTGACTGTTATTTTGGGACCAGGTTTCCAGCTCAGCTGCAAACCACCAGCGGGCTGACTGTTGCCGTTCTGACGGGCCATTCTTTGCCAGCCGTTCAGATATAAAACAGCAGCTGTAAACTTACCATCGCTGCTGCCGTAGGTAATCTTTGCACCGGATTCGTAATAAGGCGTATTTTCGGAAGAGATGTTCCTGGTCAGCACCCAGCAATCTTTAGAGATCGCACTTTCAAAACCGATATGAGAAGAGAATACCCCTGCATCAAGCCATAAATTGGATGATTTCGAAAGTTTGAGTCCGGCATTCGCTTCAAAAATATTCTTCAATACACCCGGTTCCGCAGCAAGGTTGGCATTGGCATAAGTACCTGCCATTACTGCTAGATTGGCACGTATGCTCCCATCGTCGTAGTTGCCTTTGATAAAACCAAGATTCAGGTTTACCTCATTATGTCGGTTGTGCGCGTAAATAAATCCCGGCCTGTTGTTGTCGGCGGGTTTATTAAAATCGTAACCAAAATAGGTTTCCAGGTATCCTGATACTTTGACCTTTGGCGCTTCCTGAGCCTGCGCACATAGTCCTGTTGATAAAGCTGCAGCTAATATTAATCGTCTTTTCATTTTAATTGTTTGTGTAGTATTATTTTAATATGCCCGTTATGCTTCATAGCGATCGTTCTTTAGATCCACCATAATTCTTTAAGCGGTCGTCATCCGTTAGAGCGACCGTCATCCGTTAGAGCGACCGTCATCCTGAATTTATTTCAGGATCCCGCACGTGCAAAAGGCTCTTTCTAATTCGGGATCCTGAAATAAATTCAGGATGACGTGGTGTAGGCATCGTGCAGGCATGGTGCAGACGCTGTATATACATGATAGATAACATTCCTATTTTTTCAGTTCGTCTAAAGCGATATTCAATTTCAATACGTTTACTTTCGAGGGGCCTAAAAGGCCGAGCAGGGGACCTTCTGTATGCTCTACCACTAGTTCCGCTACTTTTCGCTCATCCAGGCCGCGTGCGGCCGCAACTCTTTTGATCTGGATAATGGCGCCCTGTTCAGATATATTGGGATCAAGTCCGCTGCCCGAGGCCGTAACCATATCAGCAGGAATATCTGCTTTTTGTACAGTCGGGTTGTATTTTAACAACGTATCGATCCGGTCAGACACCTGCTGTAAATAATCCGGATTGGAAGGACCTTTATTGGAACCTCCTGATCCGGCAGCATTGTAGCCTACGGCAGATGGTCTGCCCCAAAAGTATGCTTTGCTGGTAAAGGATTGTCCGATCAAAGCGTAACCCACTACCTTGCCATTTTTGCTGATTTTTTCCGCACCGCCACTCCCTTCAGAAAAACTTCCGGCAAAAGCAACGATTAAGGGATAGATGACGCAGAGCAGTACCATAAGTACTGCGGTGAGGCGGATAGATTGTATGATGTACTTTTTCATGATGCTATATTTTAAATTGCTTATACAAATAAGCCTACCAGTAAATCGATTATTTTGATGCCAATAAATGGTGCGATTACACCGCCCAGACCATAGATCAGCAGGTTCCTGCGCAGCAGCGCACTGGCACCAATAGGCTTATAGGCAACGCCCTTTAAAGCCAAAGGAATCAGGATCGGAATGATAATGGCGTTAAATATTACGGCCGAGAGTATTGCACTTTCCGGACTGTGCAAACCCATGATGTTCAGGCTTTGCAAAGCCGGGATAGAAGCAATAAACAAAGCAGGAACAATGGCAAAATACTTGGCCACATCATTGGCAATGGAGAAGGTGGTCAGCGTGCCACGGGTTATCAGCAGCTGCTTTCCAATCTCCACGATCTCAATCAGTTTGGTTGGATCATTGTCCAGGTCGACCATATTTCCAGCTTCCTTGGCCGCCTGTGTGCCACTGTTCATGGCCACACCCACATCTGCCTGGGCCAGGGCCGGTGCATCATTTGTTCCATCGCCCATCATGGCTACCAGTTTACCCAGCGCCTGTTCTTCTTTGATGTAGTTCATCTTGTCTTCGGGCTTGGCCTCTGCGATGAAATCATCCACGCCTGCTTTTTCTGCAATGAATTTTGCAGTGAGCGGATTGTCACCGGTGACCATCACTGTCTTTACACCCATTTTTCTCAGGCGCTCGAAACGTTCACTGATTCCTGGTTTAATGATGTCCTGAAGTTCGATAACACCCATTGTTTTTTCATTGACCGACACCACCAAAGGTGTACCGCCGTTGTTGGAGATCGCTTTAACCTGCGCCTCGGTCTCTGCCGGAAATTCATTTCTTGCAGTAAGAACGATATTTCTGATCGCATCGAATGCGCCTTTACGGATCCTTTTACCCGCTGTAGTATCCAGTCCGCTTGAACGTGTTTCGGCTGTAAATTTGATGAAAGTGGAACCGGCAGGCGCAGTTTGTATTTGATATCCCTGTTCCACTGCCAATTCAAGTATGGATTTACCCTCCGGAGTCTCATCGGCTAATGAACTCATCACACAGGCTTCGATAAAGGCCATGGTGTCTATACCCGGAGCAGGGTAAAAACTGGTGGCTTTACGGTTACCGATAGTGATCGTGCCGGTTTTATCCAGCAATAAGACGTCGATATCACCTGCAGTTTCTACTGCTTTACCCGATTTGGTAATCACATTGGCCCTTAGGGCGCGGTCCATACCCGCAATACCGATGGCCGAGAGCAGGCCACCGATAGTGGTAGGGATCAAACAAACGAAGAGCGATATTAGTGCGGCAATTGTTATTGGGGTGTTCGCATAATCTGCAAATGGTTTTAGGGTCACACATACAATAATGAATACCAATGTAAAACTTGCCAGCAGAATGGTCAAGGCAATTTCATTGGGTGTTTTTTGGCGTGAGGCACCTTCAACAAGGGCGATCATTTTATCCAGGAAGCTTTCGCCGGGCTGGGTATTCACCTGAACTTTGATCTGATCTGAAAGCACTTTAGTGCCGCCTGTTACGGATGACTTGTCCCCTCCCGACTCACGGATTACCGGAGCTGATTCGCCGGTGATCGCAGATTCATCAATAGTGGCAATGCCTTCGATGATCTCGCCATCGGTAGGTATGGTATCACCAGATTCGCAGATGAAAACATCCCCTTTTTTCAACAGGGATGAGGAGCGGGTTTCTATTTTGCCATTTGGCAGGACCACTTTAGCTGGTGTTTCCTCACGGGTTTTCCTCAGGGAGTCTGCCTGTGCCTTACCCCTGGCCTCAGCGATGGCCTCGGCAAAATTGGCGAAAAGCACGGTCAAGAGCAGGATAAGAAAGATGATGAAGTTGTAAGTAGCGGAACCCTGACCTGTATTACGCATGGAATAGATGGTAACATAGGCCATGATCAATGTACCGACCTCTACGGTAAACATGACGGGGTTCTTGATCATCACCCGCGGATCAAGCTTGATGAATGACTGCTTAAGTGCCGTTTGCACCAGTGCAGGTTCAAATAATTTATTGGAAGATTTCATTTTTAAATCTATTTAAGCATGGTAAAATATTCTGCCAGCGGGCCTAAAGCCAGTGCAGGAAAGTAAGAAAGGGCGTTCAGTACAACGATCACGGCAAAGGTCATCAGGCCAAAAGTCAGCGTATCCGTTTTTAATGTACCGGCCGATTCAGGAATGTATTTTTTAGCACCCAGCAGACCAGCGATGGCAACCGGACCTATAATGGGTAGGAAACGGCCCAGTAGCAATACAAATCCGGTCAGCACATTCCAATGTACATTGTTGTCGCCCAGCCCCTCAAAACCAGAACCGTTGTTTGCATTGGAAGATGTTATTTCATACAGCATTTCTGAAAATCCATGGAAACCAGGGTTATTCAACCAGTTTTTCGGTTGCACCGCCCATGCTGCATCAGCATGATTGCTGAAGACATAACTGGCAATTGCAGTTCCCGCCAGTATGAGAAACGGACTTAGCAGAGTAATGATGGCTGCAATCTTAACTTCCCTTGCTTCAACCTTGTGCCCGAGAAATTCCGGTGTTCTTCCCACCATCAGTCCGGATATGAATACCGCGATGATCAGGTAGATGAAATAGTTGAGCACACCCACGCCACAGCCGCCGTAGAAGGAATTTACCATCATCCCCAGCAATTGCCATGCACCGGTCAACGGCATGGTACTGTCGTGCATGCTGTTTACTGAACCAGTAGAGATGATCGTGGTCACCGTGCTCCAGTAAGCGGAAATAGCCGGGCCAAAACGGACTTCTTTACCTTCCATCGCACCTGTAGCCTGGGAGATCCCCATTTTTGCCAGTGCAGGATTTCCAGCAAGTTCAGAACTGATGCTGGGAATGAGCAATAGGAACATGCCTATGGTCATCACCCCAAAAATGATCCAGCCCAGCTTTCTGCGTCTGATGAAAATACCAAATGCAATCACCATGGCAATGGGGATGATCACCTGTGCGACGAGTTCGACCATATTGGTGATGTAATTGGGGTTTTCTAAGGGGTGTGCCGAATTGGCACCAAACCAGCCGCCGCCATTTGTACCCAGGTGCTTGATGGCAATCATGCCGGCAGCAGGACCTCTCGAAACGTTAACGGTATCGCCCTGAAGGGAGATAAACTGGTCTTTTCCCTCATAACTGGTTGGGGTCCCATTGAAGGCGAGAATCAGCGCAACCACCAGCGATAATGGCAATAAAAGCCTGGTGATGGACTTTACGAAAAATTCCCAGAAGTTGCCTAACTTTTCACTGGTCTTATCCCTGAAAGCTTTAAAGAAAACAACCGCAGCAGCAATACCTGTAGCACAGCTGACAAACATCAAGAACATCATGACTACATGCTGGGTTAAATAAGTAACCCCGCTTTCACCTGAATAATGCTGAAGGTCGCAGTTGACCACAAAGCTGATGATCGTATTGAAAGAAAGATCAGGACTCATCCCGGGATTGCCATCGGGGTTCAGGGGTAGCCTGTCCTGAAAGATCAAGATGAAGAACCCATAGACCAACCAGACCAGATTGATGGTCAGCAATGCTTTCATGTGCTGCTTCCAGTTCATCTCTTCCCTGGGATTGATGCCTGAAAGCTTATAAATGACGGTTTCAATAGGTTTTAAAAAGTCTGTCCAGACCTTCTCTCCGGCAAATACCTTGGCAAGGTATCTGCCAAGCGGAATAGCGATCACCAGCGTGAGCCCGTAGGTGGCTATAATTCCAAATAATTCTGTGTTCATGTGGTGTAATTAAAATTTTTCGGGTTTGATGAGCACGTAGATCATGTAGATAAATACGGCAACAGCGATAATGAATAATGCGATCATAATTGTTAGATTTTTTCGAACCAGTCGATGGATTTGTAAACTACCCAGCAGAGGATCAGCAGGGTCAGAAATAATACGATTGTTAACATGATATATTTGTTTTTGACAGGCTTATGCCAATAGGGATGCCGAATTCTCAGATACAAACACAACAAACTGACAGACAGTACACTAACTCACAATAAAATTAAAAATGGCTTTCTTTAAATAAAAATACCCTTCCATTTTGAAAGGGTATTTATCATTTTGGGGCTACCTGGAATAAGATCTGTCCCTTCAGGAAAGAGGTGGGTTATTGGATTGAGTGTGTGGTTTCTACTTTGTGAGCTACTGTCAGATGCGGAAATAGTTCGTTCAGCAGGTCGATGTAAATGGTGATACCGTCACTGATCTCCGCGAGATAAATGTATTCATCTGCGGTATGCGAACGGGCTGATTCCCCAGGCCCCATCTTTATAGAAGGGATATCCAGCCAGCCCTGATCGGAACTGGTTGGGGAGATATAGGTCTTTCTCCCAATGGCCAGGCCGGCCTTTACGATCGGGTGCGTGATATCAATTGAAGAAGGAGCCAATACATTCGCGCGCAAGTTGGTCTCGCAGAAAGTATGGTTTTTAATGGTATTGAGAATCTCCCTGCAAGTATAGTTGTGATCAAACCTAATGTCGATGGTAAAATTGCATTCCCCCGGAACGATATTGTGCTGCAGGCCGGCATTGATCTGGGTCACTGTCATCTTTACCGGATTTGGAAGGCCATTTTCTATAGGAAACTGATAACTGGAGAACCAGCTGATATCCTTTATGGCTTTATAAATTGCGTTATCCCCCTCCTCTCTTGCGGCATGGCCCGATCTACCGGTCGAAAGGCAGTCCAGTACCATTGATCCTTTTTCAGCGATGGCCATCTGCATATTGGTCGGTTCGCCCACGATTGCGAAAGCTAGCGGCATCAGATCATCAAGAATGGACCTGATGCCCTTCTGACCGGAGTTTTCTTCTTCGGCGGTGACGGCCAGACAAAGGTTGAATGGCAGGTCAGTTTTTTCGTAAAAATAACTGAAAACAGAAATGAGTGATACCAGCGGGCCGCCGGCATCATTACTGCCCAGCCCATAAAGCTTGCCCTCTTTGATGACAGGCCGGAAAGGATCGTTTACATACTGTGAGTTTGGCTTTACGGTATCTATGTGTGAATTGAGCAGGATAATAGGCTTCGCAGGATCAAAATACCGGTTGTAACACCAGGTATTATTAAATTTTCGGATAGTGGATATCCCCTGTTCATTTAAGAAGCTTTCGACATGATTGGCCGCGAAGCTTTCTTCACCGCTGAAGGATGGTATTTTGATCAACTTTTCAAGCAGCTGCACTGCTTGTTCATATAAGGCTTTCATATAAAATAATTTAGGATTAATGATTGACGAGAGTACTTTCCTGAAGATACCTCTGTGAAAGGTCTTGTCCGGTGGGGATGCTGTGGGTAGCCATCACCATGGGGTCGAAGAGCATGGCCGTACACAAGCAGTTGCATTTTTTCTTGCGCTCCAGGATGTCATGATTCGGACAGCTTTTACATCCTTCCCAGAACTGCTGGTCATGGGTGATCTCCGAAAAAGCTACAGGCTGGAATCCAAGCTGGGTGTTCATTTTCATTACGGCTGTTCCCGATGTGATGCTGAAAATCTTTGCTCTTGGGTACATCCTGCGCGAGATCTTAAAAATCCGGTCCTTGATCGACCTGGCCACTCCCGAATGGCGAAATTCCGGGGCGACAATCAGACCTGAGTTGGAAACAAAATCCCCCTGTTCCCAAGCCTCAAAATAGGAAAAGCCAACCCAGCGTCCTGAACTTGTTATAGCGATAACGGCCTTTCCGTCCCGCATTTTTTGGGCTACCGATTCCAGACTGCGTTTGGCAATCCCAATACCTCTGGCGATGGCAGATGCTTCTGTTTCTTCGATAATTTCAGCTGCGTATCTGATATCGTTTATGGTAGCGATACGTACAAATATCATTTGATTGTTCATTTTTCATTTATTGAATGATACGCCCGTTCCAAAACCAGTGCCCGAGTCGGTAATAAACCAAAAAAACAGCTTGCAAGCTCGAAAAAGAAGACAAATAAATCTAAATGTAAAAAATGGGGCAATCGTACCCTTTCAAAATGGTAGGGTAATTTCTCTTTTGAAGGGAAAATGAAAAACTAGTTACCATCCGTAAAATGTCGCCTGGCCTTCTGCTGACTGAATTTGCCGGCATTGTAATGCTCGGATTGGTTTTTAGGAATTGAAAGACTTGTCCAGTCTTCTCCCTTCAGCATCTTGGCGATGACTACGATCTGTCCGATGTGATAAGGATAGTGTGCCACTTGTCGGTTGATTGCCTCAGTGACCGTATCACTGCCAGAAAAACTGCTCGTCGCCTATGTTTTCCACAGCACGCTCTGCGAGCGTTTTATAATATTCAAACTGCTTAATTGTACTCGTTAAGAAACTGTCTTTCATTTTAAAAGCTGAACTAACCATAGTTAAAATTAAGGATTGCAGTTGTTGGAAATCGTTTTTCGCCTATTCCACTAAGTTTATATGACAAACGGAGCTGTGAAGTTCTTTTGGATCTTATTTCACATGAATTACCAGACCACCGGATTGCTATATTTGTGGCTTATCCATAAAAAGCCATATCACATTCAAATGATCAATAACATCAAAATAGTAAAAACCGAGGTTCTTTCTGACAACTGGTATGTACTTAGAAAAATAACTTATCAATACACAAAAAAAGATGGCACCACGCTCACCCAAAGTAGAGAAGCTTATGACAGGGGAAACGGCGCGACCATTTTGCTATACAACAAGGTGCAAAGAACCGTGATCCTGACCAGGCAATTCCGCCTTCCTACATTCATCAACGGAAACGAAAGCGGCATGCTGATTGAAGCTTGCGCCGGACTATTGGACAAAGACAATGCAGAAGATTGCATCAGACGGGAAACCCAGGAGGAGACAGGATATCAGGTAACAGCGGTCCGAAAAATATTTGAGGCTTACATGTCCCCGGGCTCGGTAACCGAGATTTTGCACTTCTTTATTGCCGAATACACCAAAGCAATGAAAGTAAGTGAAGGAGGCGGCCTGGAGGAGGAGGAAGAAAATATTGAAGTTTTGGAATTCGGCATTGACCAAGCCCTGAGCATGATTAAAAATGGCGAAATAAAAGATGCCAAGACCATAATGCTCTTGCAATACATAAGAATGAACAGTATCCTCTGAAGGTAAAAAATCCTTGTATACTTAGGTGCCTATCCTACGAATTCTTTCATAAACGACATGAAAAAAATCGCTAATATCATCATTTTCAAGCGAATTCGTGATGAAAAAGGTATCTCATCCAAACTTTATGATCGCATATCAATTTTTCAACCTCAGTGTAGAATTTCCATTAATTAAACTCTACAGCAATTACCCTGATGTATACAAAGATCAAATATTATTGGACTGTATGACTGATATAAAATTGACCTTCTATAAAACATATGTCAACCCATACCCCACTGAAGATAAAATCATCGTAAACAATACCATTCCTATTGAGGTCTTAATGCTTATCATTTTCAGGCTTTGTTTTTTGCTATAACCATTATTTGCCTTAAAATGTATAGACAACAAAAACCCTAGAGTACTATCAATAAGGCCTAATAATCCATTAATTATTAAAGCGGTTGTCAAATCAACCTTTTTTGATATCAAAAACCCAAGTACACAATATAGGATTCCGGACATCACGCCTAAATTAGCGTAATTAAAACTTAGTTTTCGTGAAAGAATAGCTCCATAGGTACTTATTAAAATAATCACAAACAGTCCAACTACTAAAGAATATAAGGTGAGCAAATAGTTCATATAAAAGATGCCAAATATATTTTGAATATAGCTATTATGGTTTTATTAAAAGGCAACTAACTTTTCATCAACCAGCCCTGTTAAACTTTTAACACCATAGTCTTCAGCAACTAAACTATTTTCAGGTAATATTTTAAAACTCATACTTTCGATATTTCGTCCATGAAGACAACAACTTTTTACGCGCGCCCAGAAAGCTGATGAATTATACCCTACAAGCTCTGCATCAATCCTTTTTCCGTTTACCCGCTCAACAACTGGTTTGGTATACGTTTTTTTAAATGTCCATTCATTTAAGTAACCAATGCCGTTACTATCAACCACTAAAATATTTTCTTCAATATTAGAGCGAACTAAGTTAATTTCGCCTGCATAATTATCTGGGACAATTATTTTCAATGTCGGAGAGTACAATTGATAATGAAAAATCAAAAGGGAGACAGATGTTGTAATCGTGAATAGAGTCAAGAAAGAGGTGAATTTAAATATTAATTTCAGGATACTTGCCAATACCACACATCCCATTAAAATTCCTACAAGCAGCATTCCTCCTATAAAAAGTCCCGATAAAATCATCTCTCCAGGAACGTAATTCAGTTTTATAATCAAGGTACACAGAAGTAACACTGAAGCAGTTCCAAATAAGATTTTAAGTTTATTATCAATTGTCATACTAAATAAGATTTATTTAGGAGAACTGAGTGACGAATCCCTCAGTCCAGCTATCTCTATCTAATGTATAAGTAGAAACGTCGAATCCATCTTTATGATCCTTGAACCCCTCAAAGGTCCGTTTCCGTTCCATAGCAGAGTTAGCTTCATCAATTGAGCTATAAACTCCAATCAGCTTCACATCTTCACCACCATCAAGTCTTTCATCAATATGAGTGTGCCACAATAAATATACTTCCATCTTATAAAAAGATTAATTATCTAATCTTAAGTAGTTATGTTTCCTGTTTGACAACCAAAGGCTTCCGAAAGTTTTGCAACAAAAAAGGATTCGTAAACTAAAAGGGCTGCAGGCCTTTTGATAAAATGTATCGAACTAAGAATTTTCCCGTAACTTTCGGATCTGTTCTAGTGCTGCTACGTCAATCTGATCTTTCGGCCGATTAACAATCTTCTTATTTTCAATTAGTTGATTAATATGCAAAAAAGGAACGTTCACATTATCAATATCTGCAACAGAGGCCATTTCTAAACATTCGTCAAAAGTGTAGCCCTCAAGTCCCTTCATTTCAATGAGTATATCTAAACGGAGACCATTGTTAAGATAAAAGTCAGTCCAACCAGGTACAAACTGCATATAATCGATCATCGGATAATCACCCATATCACATTTTATAAAAGCTTTACGCAATTGCTGCCTATTTTCTAAGGTATCTTTTAACCATATATCAATATCACCTGTGAAACGCTGGTAACCATGTAAATTGGTAGCATAACCACCAACCATGATATACCGAACCTTATATTCCTGAAGTGCTCTCCAAAAATCTAATATACCTTCATCAAAGACATCCACAAATTATTTGCTGATAAATGGTTTATGGGATATAGAAGCCTTACTCATGGTTTGTTGTATTTTATACAAACGAGTAGCCATTTCAAAGCGTTCTTTATAGCTTCGGTTTAAACCTTCTTTTAAAAGTTCCAATTCAGCCTGATCAAATGTTTGTTTCCTTTTATCCATTAAATATTGACCTTAAAACTATCTCAAATTTACATAAAACGCTTCTCATTAACAAGGCATGAGTCAGCAGATAATGTATAATATTATAAGGGCTGCAAATATTTAATCTGCAGCCCTTATAATAACTTTTCCTAAAAAGTTTTAACACTATACTAACACAGTGTTAAAATATGTACTCCTAGGTGGAGGTTTCGGCAATACTGTCCACCGGATTTCGGAATCCGCGGTTCTTCCCCACTTTTGGTGGTCGGAAGATATGGAAATATAACCGAGCAGCAGAGTCGCTGTCAAATTGGGCTTCTTTGTATTTATTCGCTGCTAATTTTAGTAGATTTTATTTTACCATCAAAAGTGGTGAAGAGCCACTATCTCCGAAATCTCCAGACAGGTACACTAGGTAAAAAATCCTTAAACAAAAAAAGACGACGTCTGGAGCAACGTCGCCTTTAATTAAGGATAAATCCTTGTACCCTGGAAGGGATTCGAATTGTTTCTCATACTCAATATTTTAACTTTTTTGTTTATTGCGATGTGGCAACATTTAGTGTAAAACCTGATTTTTTGGTGTCTGCAAACCCGTGACATATCGCTTTAACCACCTACACATTTCACGAAACAGACGACAACAATAAGGACCAGAATCAGGTTTATAGCGAATGCCACTCTATCATTAGCTTTTATGTCTTTATATCTCTGGTGTGTAGCAGGCAAGATTTCCTCAGGATTTGGATAGTTTGGTCGAAGCATCTTCTGCGCAAGCACTAAATCCCCTTCTTCATAATAGGCTTTGAACTTTTTATTCCAGGCCTTTTTATTTTTATCGTCAGCGAGAATTTTCTTCTTCTTCGAAAACGAGAATTCTTTTGCAGGATCCCAATCATGACCACATTTCAAACAATAAACCCTCATTTTATTGCTGCCTATCGTCCCAGCTAATATTCCAATTCCACCAGTTAAAACTGCCCCAGCAACTGCCTTACGCCCACTGAACCCTTTCTTCTGAGCAGAAACTTGTTCTGATTTGCATGAGGGACATTTAATTTTTTCTGATTCTTCCATTTACAAGAGCTTAAATCCAAAGGTTTCCCCTATGTCACCCATCTGACTTAGAAACTTAGGAAGTTTGTCTAGCGATTTCTTTGGCACTTCGATTTCTAAGTTGATTGTAAAACTTGGGTCTTTCGTCGAAACAACAGGAAGTTTGTTCTCCTTCGAATAGTAAGATAAAAAGTCAAAGTCTAACACATCAGATATCGCTTTCAGCATTCCAACATTGATATCCTTCCGCTTGAAAATTGTATAAACGTTTCGCTCCCCCGTATTGATTCGTTCAGCAAATACAGAAAGTTTAATTCCTGATTCCTGAAACTTTTGTTCAATAATCTGCCCTATGTGAAATTGCATTGTGTAAATTTTGCAAAAATTATTCGTCTGACAATCATCAGATTACGCATACTTTATTCGTATATCGCGAATAATTATTGCAATTATGAATAATTAGTTCGTGATTTGGATAACAATTATTCAACAGCCAGTCAATAAACGAACAACAGTTATGCAACACAAAAATAACAGAACTACTCCGGATAGCATATCCCAATTAAGTACTAGGATACAAGGAGAAGAATTGGAAATTTTAAAAAGAAAGCTACCAACTGATTGGGTTGATAGAGTATTGCTAAAATGTGACTACAGCGCCGCCACGATCCGAACAGTCTTGAGAGACGGTAAAGCTAACCACGAAGCGATGATGCATATTGTTGAAGTTGCGGAAGCTTATCAGGTTGAAGTAGAGACTGGTGTTAAATCATTAAAAGATCGAATTAAAAACCTGACAACGGTCTAAAATGGAAATTGTAGCTGGCCTTATTTGCGAAAATGCCGAGATATTTGGCGCCAATGGTGTGAATCATACCATTTTTGGTGGTCGCCGAATTCTTTTCTCTCAGTCACCTGCAGAGATTTTAGAGGCAGTAGATAATACAATGGATGACACGGATCACCGCTGCTTGGACGAGATGGGGATTTTTGACATTCATGCCAGACGTGATCAGTGGGCTACATGTAATCTCTCCAGCTATGATCATATTCCTGATTATGTGACCGGTCGCAAGACTCTAACGAGGGAATTTGTGCTTTGCTCGAAGCGTGGCCAGTGTTCGGCTGAAGGTGAACTTTGCCGTACTCAGGAACAGACTACCGGACTGACTACCCGTGAACTTGAATTCATTGAATATGCTCTTCAAGGACTTTTAAATAAAGAAATTGCTCATAAAATGGGTGTTGTGCCAGAAACGGCGGAATCCCACTCTCAAAATATTCGCATTAAAATAGGAGCAGCAAGGAAAGCTGATCTGGTGCGGATCGCTCAAAAACTCAATCTTAAATTTCAAAACAATGATTCACACATTAAAACTGCATGAGTCGGCTTCAGACGTTGTGTCTGAACTCTTCAAAGAACTGGTAGATCTAACCAGGCAAATCAATCACTTACGGGCTAAGCTGGAGGCTGCACAAAGCCCCTCAGCTGTTCTTAGGTCACATAAGCAGCTTATTGCCGCCAAGGAACTGAGAACCGAGGTGATGGCGATGTTAGAATTGGAGTTCGATCAGCCTGTGACATTAGAAAATTTCATGTTAAACATTCTAACCAATAAGTAAATGGAAGAGTCAAAAACAATTTATGTTGTGCTACAATACTCCATGGAGGTGCCGGCTGATATGACTAAAGAGCAAATCAATGAAGCTCTGTACGGCCAATATGAAGCGGGATCTGATACGTCAATAACATTAGACGTTTTTGAATATCAGGACGAATCTGAGCGGTACGTGACGATGAACTTCGATTCAGTTCATTGCGGAGAAACAGTACAATTAGCTATAGGATAAAACATTAACGCGGAACAACTCCCCGTTTGGCTGGCGGGGAGCCGCTATCTTTCAACCATAAACAAACTCAATGAACCTGACAACACAAACATCTGCCATCGGAATAGATGAAGCTTTTCCTACAGAGCACTACCCTGCAATACTTGAAAGAGTCAGGATTGCACAACAGGAGTACATTTTCTTAAAAACCTGTTATCAAGAATTGAGGGAGAAAAATAACCAGTTACAGCGGGAGATTACTGAGCTGAAGGGAGAAAATGAAAACTTAAAAGCCCGCCTGCAGGGATAAGACCTATAGCGAATCGTTCTTTATATCCAGTCGATTTGGGGACAGGATTACATCAAAAAGCTATTAGGATGTAGGTAAGGGGTCTGGTTTGATAAATACTTTACAGACCCCTTATTTCTAATCTAACACACTTAAAACTTCAAACAATGGACTTAGAATACTTCAAACAATTAGGCAACAAAACAAATAGAATTATTGAAATCGATCTGCAAATGAAAAGCGTCGATACGCTTGCCAAAAACCTGCTTGATCATAACACCAGCGCCTTGATGATCCATTTGGAGATTAGTGATCCTGAGATGCAGGACATGTTCGAAAAGGCAAAAGCGAAATTTTTGAGCATTCTACCTCCAAATGCTGTGTTTGCAACAGCTATCGCCCAAAAAAGCGGTGATCATGTAGAACTTTCATTGAGTTCAAAATATCAGATGGCCGTGTTGGAGTCAGTAATTAAGGTTCTTAAGCAAGAACAAGTAGACCTGAATGAGGATATCAAGGAAACGGTAAAAACTGCTTAGATGTCCAAAAATGAATGCAAGAGGTCAATTTTTAAAGGAATTGTTTGCTGTTTTCATATTCCTTTTGAGGGCATTTGTGATCATTGCGTTGATCGCTCTGCTCCTGCTGGCCATAAATGAAATGGTAAAATCTGCGAATACTTATCACCAAAAACACACATATAATGGAAATTAATTTTTACAAAGGCTTAGTGATCACCGTTGCCGTTACTTTTTTCCTGGCATCAGTTTTTAACCTGGTTAAAGCTTACTGGCTATGATTACTCAGGATTCTATCAATCGCGTGAAGGATGAGTCCGATATCCAGAAGGTTGTCGAGTACTTTATTACATTAAAAAAGCAAGGCAGTAACCTTACAGCGTCTTGCCCATTTCATGATGAGAAATCAGGTTCGTTTCATGTAAACCCATCAAAAGGTATCTACAAGTGCTTTGGATGTGGCGTAGGTGGCGATGCCATCGACTTTGTGATCCGGAAGGAAAACATGCCTTTCATTGAAGCGATTATTAAAGTTGCAGAGATCTGCAATATCACCATTGAAGAGGTTGAGGACAGTCCGGAGGAAAGAGCTCAGAAGGATAAGCGGGTCGAGCTGTTGAATATCAATAAACAAGCTGCGAAGAAATTCCATGATTATCTGCAGGAGCAGAATATCTACCACGATGCGCAGCAGGAGCTGCAGCGCAACAGGCAACTCACACTGGAGACAATACTGCAGTTCCAAATCGGCTATGCTCCGGACGAATGGCAGTTCCTTTCAAGAGATTTAATCGAAAGAGGTCTTTTCGAACCTTCGAAAGAGCTGGGACTGGTAACCACATCAAACGAAAGGAATTTCGACACTTACAGAAGGAGGATAATTTTCCCTATCCACAATGAAAAAGGCCAGATTGTCGGCTTTGGTGGCCGGATCATTGGTGACAATGAGCAGAAAGCCCCAAAGTATATCAATAGTAAAGAAAGTCCACTTTACAAAAAAGAACGGGTTTTATATGGACTATTCCATGCCATTACCGGCATCAGGAAACTCAAGTTTGCCATTGTCGTCGAAGGATATTACGATGTAATAAGTATGCATCAGGCAGGTGCCACCAACACCGTCGGCACATGCGGCACTGCATTTACTGACCAGCACGCTATGATCCTCAAGAAATACACAAATCATGTTGTGCTCATGGGTGATGGAGATTTTGCCGGCATGGAGGCGAATATGAAAGCGGTAAACATCCTGATCAAGCACAATATCAAAGCGGAGATCTGCCTGCTGCCAACCCCTGAAAAAGAAGGAGAAAAAGTAGATCCTGACATCTTTGCAAGACAGCATCCCGCGCCCATACAACTACTAACCGAATAAAGGCCTAAACCAAACATGAATTACCCCGTTTTAGAATATATTTTACAGAACAAACGAGATGCTGTCATCTTTAAGGCTGAACGACTTGTCGAGCTTGCCGGTGGAGACTCATTCTCAAAAGGACTTACAGTAAATCCCATTTGCCGGATGCTTGCGCAGCTGGACAATGAGGTGCTCCAGGAAGAGTACATAAAAAGTATTTGTAAGGTCACCGGTTTCAAACCAAATCAGTTAACCAGCGAACTCAAGAAAGAGCATAAAAAGCAAGAGGAGGAGAACGTCAAGGTTCTAAAGGAAAATGAAACAGCTCTTCCATCCTGGGTGGACGAAAAGCATTATTACAAGTATTCCTTCGTGCAGCGCTACGAGGCAGGAAATACTGAAAAGACTGGCATTTACTTTTCCACAGGGGGCAAATTACCTGAGCGGCTAACCAATTTTACGCTTAAAGCAATTGCCCACGTTAAAACCGATGGTTCGGGGAACCGGCGTATCGCCGAGGTGGCCAATGGTATGGAGCATGCAATTATTGAGATACCAAGTAAGCTGTTTAGCAGCCCGGACAATTTTGAAAGCAATATCAATGACTTAGGGGTATACTACTGCGAGCCAGGTTTCACCCGTCACCATTTGGGCAAATTGAAGGCCTACCTGATGCCCCAGTTCAAGCCTTGCTTCGAGCTGGAGAATTTAGGTTGGCAACCTGAGGGGTTCTTCGCTTATTTCAATGTGATCTATAAAGAAGGCTTATTTAAATACGATGAATTCGGCATTGCAAAGGTAGACGATATAAACTACCTGAGCTTAGGAGCCAGTAACATACTAAAAGGCCTCAGAAAGAATAAAACAATGTATGATTTCATCGGTGTGTTGAAGTATGTGGAAAGCCCTATCAGTTTTTATGAGTGGACATCGTACATGGTCGATGTATACCAGGACAACGGGATCATGGGAGTTGCTCATGCGATACTTGCAGCATTCAAAGATTTAGTGCTGGCGCACAACAACAACTGTCCTTTACCATATGGAGTTGGACCAGCGAACTCTGGAAAGACCAAATGGGCAGAGAGCATCGCCGCAGTGTTTATGTTGCATTTGCCTCCGCTCAATTTGAATCAAACAACTATTCCTGCAATGTGGGCAAGGCTGGACAGTTTCTATAATGTTCCGATGATTTTTAATGAGTTTGACGAGAATGCGATTGATGAGAAAATGTCCAAGGCCTTCAAAGGAGCATTTGATAACGAAGGACGAACCCGCGGTACTATCACAAAAAATAAGTCGGAGACTCAGGAGGTCAAATGCCTGGCTATTCTTTTGGGCCAGTATCTGACCACAAGTGATGACGGTGCCATCTTGCAGAGGACATTGCCAAGTAAGTTCTCAGAGAACAATGAGCGCACTGATTACCAGATAATGCGGTTCGAAGAATTGAAAAGACTGGAGAAAGCAGGACTTACTTCGCTGAGCGCTGAGATCATCAAACAACGCGGTCATGTGATAGCCAACTATGATGCGCGGTTCAGTGAACTGCATAAGAAAATGAAAAATGCCCTTGCTGCAGAGAACCTGATTCCCAAAATGAGGATCCTGGAGAATTATGTAAATGTTCTCACAATGACCACTCTTGTCCGGGAGAAACTTGAAATGGCATTCTCTGCAGATCAAATGTTCGAATTGTGCAAGAAGAGTATTAAATCGCTTAGTCTGATAATTAATGAAAGTAATGCCCTGAGCGGATTCTGGCAAATGCTGGAGTTCCTGATTGATCAGCAGCTCATTGAACAAGGGTATCATTTTAAGGTTGAAACCAAGAGTGATGTGATCATTGCCGCCGATCGCGAAGAGAAAACAAGGAAAACCTTTTCTGATCCTAAGAAGCTGCTCTTCCTGAGGTTGAACACAGTGCATACACTTTACATGAGTGAAATGAGAAAGATCGGTAAACGAGGAATCGATCTGCATACAATTTTGATCTATATGAAGGAACAGCCAAGCTACATTGGGAATAGTCCCTCAGGGGGCTTTCGGGGCAAGAGGAATGGCGCCACGAATACAAGTTCATTCGTATTCGACTACGATATGCTGAACGCAAACCTTGAGCGTTTTAATGATCAGGACGAAGTCCAACAAACAAGCATCACCGGTAAATTGGTTTCAGATGCAGCAGCTATCAGTACACTGGGGGTAAGCCGGTTAACTTTTAAACTCTTCTCGACAGAATTGATTACTGAAAGTGGCATACCAGTTACAAAACAGCTCTATACGAAATGTTTTTATAGCGACATTCAAGTAGCTGATAAGCTAAGAATTCATACCCCAGTGAAACTCACAGGACACTTATCTGTGAATGGCAATCTCAGAACGCTTGAGGTCTCGACCATAGAATATACCCAACCTGTTGACCCAATGGACTTCTAACATGAACACTGCAGCGCAAATATTTGTACCAAACCAGCTGGAACTTTTTTCATACCAGCCTACCAGAAGCGAGGCAATGGTAGAATCTTTCAAGTTGGCTTTTGCAACTTCCGAAAAGGAAGAAAAAAAGTTAGCAATTGCTAAAAGGAGATATTATATACACCGTCAACTTAAAAATAAATATCCAATCGATCCGGACAAAATGTCGGTGGATATCCCCTACGCAACGTTTGAGGAAATCCCCGATGGTGACCGATACTGGATTAATCAGCTATTGAAAATAGGCTACAACGTTCAAATCGTGCTGCTATGAAAAATGAAAATGCAATTGACAGGCCGAAGGTAATACTCCAGACTTGGTATCAGGATATAAGAGGCAGAACCTGGGTTATTTTGGACGTACAGCCCTTATACCCGATTAACGCACCTAAAGAGGTGACAATGCTCCAGTATGGTAAGTCGGAGCCAGTAGTGAAACCCTATGACGAGATAGTGAAGCTTGTCGAAACTAATGTTTTCAAACAAATTTTTAAATAATAACCATGAGTACAATCCAAGAGTCTTTAAGACAACATGCGAGTGGCGCGATGATCAGGCTGAGCGATGCTCTGGAGATCGGCGCAAAAGCTGATGAGCTGCTGCTGGAATCTGCACAGCTACTGAAAGAATGCCTGAGTGATGTGGGCAACACGAAAAGAGAAAAAATTGAACGGCTCACCGGTATCATTACCAGGAGAAGATCAGCCAACCAAACTTATTTTTCTGACAGAGAACCAGACGGGCAAAAATGAGAGCAATTATTTTATTAATCATTCTGGCGCTGGTAGTAGCGGTAGCCGGATCATAAACAAATAAACATGAACAAATCAGCAGAAGAATTTAAGTTACTAGTAAAGATTACGGAAGACGTTAGAAAAAAACTGAAAAGGGCGCAGGATCATCAGTCGTTCGGCAAAATAGTAACTGATGTTTCGAGAGGTCTCCCTGAAGTTAGCAATGCATTAAAAATAAGTTGTGATATGTTCGATGAGCTCGACAGTTCCCAAGTTAACATCTTAGAAAAAGGCCTGCAGAAATTAGAAGCAGAAATGGAAACCTACAACGAGCTTTTCAAAAAACAAAACTAACTACAAGCAAAAGCCCGGGTTCGTGGCCCGGGCAAATGCTACATGTAAAATTAATAGAAAGCAAAAATGAAGAAAATTACTCAGAAAGAAATCAATGACGCTGCCAAGGAGCATGCGAAAGATGTATTGGGAAGTCAATTCAAGACTAATCCCGAGGAGGTAAAATCCATATCAGAAGATTTTAAGGCCGGTATAAAATGGTTTAAAAAAGAACTGGTTCAATAGAGATGGGGGTCAAAACTCGAATAAAACAGGCTATAACTGACAATACTGGATACCGCGCAGTTAAAGTTTGGAACATCCATTCTGATACAAACTTGGCAGGACAAACTACCATGTGGATCGAAGTCGAGGTTCAGAAAAAAAGCAAACCTAAATCAAGAAATAATGGCAAAAAATACACCGGTACCGGTAGAGCAAGCCGCTCTGATCGGTGAGAGATTTAAAAAGGATCAAGTAATCATCTTCAGCTGGAGCAGAGAAGAACTATCTGCAGTAGTAACTACCTGGGGAAAAACGATGCATGACTCAGTGCTGGCCACGGATTACGGAAATAAATTGAAGGAGCAGCTTCGCTGGTCAGATGAGAAGTGCCATACAGTATCCCGCCGGCTATTGGCCCTTAAAGATGAACTTCATGAGGTAAGAACCAATATTTTGGACAATGTCGGCCTATTTGGTGGAGGGGAACAGGTGAATAAAATATTCGATCTTCTTAACAGGGCTATAGATCGGATTGATGGGAAGGAGGTGATAAATGAAGAAGTATAAGATGGAATATTCAGGCCATTGGTGGGAATGTACCGTTGAGATTGATGATAACATTGCTACTGTAGAGATGATGAAGGAGCTCATCTTGTTTTGGATCGGTGGTAAAAATCGGCTAAAACAAAATAAGGGTAATGTCATCACGACCTTTCTGCAGCAGCTAGCGAGAGAGATATTTTACATCTTGACTGAGCATAATTACACCGAAGAGGGTGTGATTGACGAATTTGACAATCGTGAAGGTTGGTGTAAAATGGACGGTAGTATGGGTATAAAAATAACTTATACCGACAATGTCGAAATCAGCCACGATGATTTTTCAGTTGAGGAGATAGTGTAATGGCAAAGGCAGTGATCTCTCCAGAGCAAGAAAAGTTTATCCAGGATAACTTTTTAAAAATGGGTAGCCCCGATCTGGCTAAGGCTACTGGCTTAACAAAAGCAGTGGTGTCTCGATATAAAAAGGCTAACAGCCTGATTGTGCCCCCTGAAATTGTAACAAGCTTCAAGAGCGCGAAGCAAAGAGGAAAAACCATAGCGACACCTGAGCAGGACCAATTTATAATTGATAATTATCTAACGATACCGGTAAAGCGAATGGCGAAAATCCTTGGGTTTTCCGAATCAACAGCTTTTAAAAGGGTGAAAAGATTAGGTTTGGTTATACCTGAAGGAATTAAACAGGAACGGCGAATGGCCAATCAGTTTAAAACAGGCGATGAACCAGTTAATAAAGGAAAAAAGCAGACGGAGTTTATGTCTCCAGATGCGATTGCCCGGACTTTATCAACTAGGTTCCAAAAAGGTAACGTAAATCACAATACCACTTTTGATGGCAAGATCACCGTAAGGGATAGGAAGTGGCGTGGTAAATTAGTCCCTGCCAAATTTATCCGAATAGCCAAAGGCGTCTGGAAGGAACTCCAGATACATAATTGGGAGCGTGTAAATGGCTCTATACCTGATGGACATATTCTAGCTTGTTTAGATGGTGACTACCTGAATTGCGATGTTAGCAATTGGATTTTGATGACGAAAGCAGACAACGCCAGACGAAACTCAGGATGTTTAAACCTTCCCGATACCTATGTCGCTGGTCTAATGGCGAAAAATGGACGTCAAGTAGATCCCGAGTTAAAAGACAAAATACTCCAACATCCCGAATTCATTAATTTAAAAAGACATCAAATTTTACTTCAAAGAGCAATTAAAAATGGAAAATAACGAATCAAAAGAACAAGGCGTTGCGATGATCCAGAACTCAGTGTTCGCAGGATCAATACTGGGTGATAAGTCTGGGCAGCTGGTTGATCAGCTAATGAGGAACATATCACAGGTTGAGAACGATCCAAAATTTATTCCACAGGCGGAATCCATCAACGCACAGGTAAAAAGTATCATTGAGATTGGCAAGGCCCAGATAGAAATGGTAAAAGTGCAGGCTTTTATTGCCCAAAAATGATATGGAACCGGCTAAAAGAAAAGCTAAAAGGCTTACTTCCCCATTTGCAAAAGCTACAAGCGCGTATGGCGCTATGTTTCGTCTTCCTCCTACCACCAATCCAGCAATTGAAAAACTAGAATCAGATTTTAAGATTTTAAATGATCAACTTAACAAAGCGATCGAAGCTACTGCGAATGCAAGTAGAAAACTGGCTCAGGAGAATAAACCAAAACAGAGAAAACAGTCAGAGCAACAAAAGCAAAAAAAGGAGGCCTTAAAATCGGCACGCGCTTTTGAGGAAATAAAACGGGCACAGCAAAAACTAGAAGCGAAAAAGGAAAAAGAGAGAAAGCGGATCTTCTATGAGCAGGAGAAGAAGCTGGTTTTGCCTACCAGAATAATAGATGAGTCTGAATTGGTTCCTGTCAGGCTTGATGCAAAGACGGTGGTGTACGTCAGACCCGGCACTGATCCTAATGAAGTAAAGAAAAAATTCCGTGAAAGAACAGGCAACAGATCAGAAACCCCTTAAAGCAAAACGGGAATGCAGTTTGGTGCTGCATCCCCGTCTCAATCTTAATTAACGCTCTCAGGACAAATGTAATAATTATAAATTATGGACAAAACAACAATCCAAACAATCGCACTCGTGATCTTAACTGTCATTACAGCAATCGAACTTATAAGGCTGAGAAGACCAAGACCAGAAAAAGTACCTTCAAAAACCAGAAAGTACGACAACAGCTTATCAAAAGATGATGAAGCTGGTAAGAATAATATATGGCTTACTGTAACCTCTACCGATAAACACTTTTTTCAACCTGATGGAGTGAAATACAAATTTTCGCGTGGCCTTCCTGTTTCTGAACTCTCAGACGATAAAATAGAATCAGTATTTGCGGAACTGAGGGCTGAAATAGAAGAATCAATTAGAGTTGATTATAAAAAATCGAATACCGCAAAATGAAAAATAAAATAATTTTTGCACTCGTTTGCATTGCCATAGTCTACGCCTGTACCAAATCAACGGAGCCCGATCAGCCAGTAAAAGAACGACGCCGAACCATTCCCGATAGCCCCCCCAAGCTGGCATTTGATTCCGTGATAACAATTCGTAATGTAAAAAAGTAGCCATTCAAGCCCTGATCTCATCGATCGGGGCTTTTTTATTTGCCATCAGGCCGCTCCCGCTCCATTATTTCCAGTAAGGCATCAATATCATCTCTCATGAAATAGTACTGCTGATGAGGCAATGCTACCCACCTACCCGATCGATAATTTAGACTTCCATACCACAAACCATCAATATAGATTCCATAGCTGCCGCCACCACCTGATGACTGGCTCAGCTCCACCTTTAATAATTTTTCGCCATCTGCGGCGTTAAATGCGATTAAATCTCTTGACATGAGCGCAATTATACTAAAGTATTTAGTAAGCAAGAAAATAACTTATCAAGGGTGTTCCTAACGTTCCTAATGCTTCCTAATGAAAAAGAGCATTTTACCCCGAAAATCTGGAAATGTTAAAATTTGGAGATTTTTGTTTTCAGAAATCGCATATGCCCATATTGGCATTTAAAGAGGGGTAATCTCCAAAAATTAACTTTTTAATAGCGAGATTACAAAAACACTGAAATCTGCTCCTAAAGCTCCAGATGTTCCTAATATAGTATTTAAAGTATAATAAAGATATATTTTATAGTAAAAAGGCTTTAGGAGCGTTTAGGAACAGTTGGAGCATTTAGGAACATTGGAGCACTTTTTCACCAAATCATAAGGATAGATTGAAATTTGGAGATTTTGTTGAATTATTCCTTTTCACGCCTAAACATTGTCGGTTTACATGCCAATAACTTTAGCTAAATTTGAGTAAATCAATCATAGGGATGATATTAGTTTTACCGGTGGCGATTAAGCCACACCTTAAAAGTTACCTGGCGAACAAATGCGCCATTGAGCCTCATCTTGTACTCTCGCACAAGAATAAGTACTCTAGCTTCCTACTAAATTCGTTACGATCAAAATCGTTAATGCTCACAGATGCCGAAAACCGTTATAAGATCGGGGACAAACCAGACAAGATCATGGTGTCGATTCCTGAGTTTTATGAAAAGAATTTTGGTATTACTATAAGCATTGCGCACCAGTACTGGTTTAACAAATTCCTTCAGGAGGACTTCATTGATCAGATGATGTTTTGCATTGGCCCGTGGGTCACAGGCAAAAAAGGTGAGATAAAGCCTCGCCTCCTTGCTTTCCGTGAAAAATACGACATTACTGAGGATGACCTTCCCTTTAAGACACTGGAGAAAATGTGGGAACGCAATCGTCACCGTCTGCCAAGTTTCCGGATGAATTAATCAAAAAATATTTTAAAAATCTTACCATACAATTGTCGGTTACCAGAAAGGGCTTATTTGAGCCCTTTTTTGTTGTCGTTTACCAAGGGAATTATTGGCCGTTCCTTTGGGTATGATTACAAGTTTCCCATCTAAATGGCTGTACAATCCCGGAGGTTTACGCCATTTCAAATTTATGCCTGCTTACCAAGTGATCAATCAACCGTTGATCAGGGACTCGGAGATCACCGAGCCATTCACTTTCTCTCCAGGTCTTTCCTGGCTTGACGGTTATGCCACTGCAGAAACGCTGAATTTCAATGAACCAGGTACTGATTCGGAAAACGGTACCATTTACGATCCGGAAATATCAGGTTTTGTTCCCGGGGACAAATTGGATCTCATCCGGCTCATGAGCAAAATGGATCGTCAGCCTTTCCTGGTCCTGATCACTGATGCTCTTGGCCAGCTCAGGGTCTGCGGATCTCATGGATATCCGCTGACTTTCTTGTCATCTTTCAACTCAGGTACCGGTCGGGCTGACAGCAAAGGTTTCCAGTTTTCATTTAAAACTCAATGTATTTTCCGTGCTCCAGTCTATAATGTGTGAGTTATCGTCGTTTACCAGGGCTTTTGAACTGCTGACTTTTGTATCATAATGAAAAGCGATTACTTCTCACATCTAGGATTACACGAACCATGGGCGGTTCATCCGGAATATGCATATACATATCTTCCGTTACTTGCCGCGTTATTACGTGGGGAGACTCCGCAATTTGATGGAATTGAAAATTCTGAAAAGCGATCACTTAGCCGGTCCTACTTCGTTTCATCCTTCGATGATGATGATGAGGAAGCTCCAGAGCAGAACAGTAATTTGGAAGAGGCGCCAGAAGGCGCTATCGCTGTTTTGAGTCTGAATGGAATGGTGATGAAGTACTCGCAATTTTGCGGACCGCGTGGCACACTTGATCTGGCGGCAGAATTGAAGAGGATTGACTCCAATCCAAACTTTATCGGTACGGTATTTAAGATGGAAAGTGGCGGTGGTCAATCCTATGCACAGAAACCTATTACGGACGTGATGGATAAGCTCAAAAAGCCGGTTGTACTACTTGGTGGTAATATCGTCGCAAGTGCTGCATTAGGTATTGGTGTCCATGCTAAGGAAATCGTAGTGGATCATCCACGCTCCATTATCGGCAGTATTGGAACCTTTGTGCCTTTACAGAACATTATTCCTGCACTGGAAAAGTTAGGGGTGCAATTCCATGATGTTTACGCTACTAAATCTACACTTAAAAATAATACCCATCGTGAAGCCCTTAAAGGCAATTACAAACCTATGAGGCAGAACTGGATTGATCCAATGAACCAGGACTTCATCGATGATGTTGCGGCAAACCGCTTAAATCTGTCAGCAGATGAGCGAATATTTAAAGGCGAAACCTTCCTGGCTACTGAAGCAAAGGAGCTCGGCCTTATTGACCACCTCGGTGATTTTGAATTTGCAAAATCCCGTGTTAAAGACCTGTCTAAGAACAAAACTACTATAGTAAAACCCGAAAGTAATATGAAAATTGACAACATCAAGGCTCTGGCCGGCATTGAAGTGCCGACTGCTGAGCAAATGGATCTGGCAAATGCAGAATTAACTGCAGCCGGTATCACCCATGTTTCGCTGGTATCTGAAACGATACTGTCAGAAGCTGCATCTGTATCGGCTGACAGAGATGCGCTGCAAACAGCAAACTCTAATTTGAATACACAGCTTAAGGATGCTAACACCGCTAAATCTGAGATTGAAGGCAAGTTGGCTACTGCGAACACAACGATCGCAGACCTGCAAAGCAAGGTTGAGGCATTTGGAAAAAATGCAGGAGCAATCAACTCCCAGTCTAGAGGTAAAGATTTGAATGCTGATGAAGATACATCAGGAGATAACATCGACGACCTCCCCCACAACCAGTACGCAAATGAATTTTTAGGAATTTAAATATTTAACGCTCTCAAATTAACGCTCTTAATTAACCTCTCAAAAACAATTAACGCTCTCTTTTAACACTCTCAAAAACAAATCAATGAAAATTTCATTAACGCTCGCTTTGATCTGCGGAGCCGCAGTATCAGCACTGATGGGTGCTACCCTGGCATTTACGGCAGGTGCATCCGATTTTATTATTTTGATGGTTGCAGCATTATTTGCTGTCTTCAGCATCGTTCCTAAAGGCATGGATCTTCGTGGTTCATTTGGTAACGTGACGATCACTGACATCCTCACAGAGTATGGCAACTACTACAAAAAAGGTAGCCAGAACCTGAAGGATATCAGGATCAAATTAATGCAGCCTTCAGTAACCGAACAGTTCTTCACCCCCAGACTGACGGATTCGACCAGGCTAGAGCTGGCAAACGTGTACATTTCTCGTGTGCTCCAGTCTTACCAAAGTGGATTCACAAAAATTGGTGACACGACATTCACCCCAAATGTCATCAATCTGGACCACATGAAAATTGACGTTTCCATCTTGCCTCACGACATTATGGAATCATGGTTAGGTTTCCTGGTTGAAAATGCCCAGACGCCAAAAGACACTCCCCTGGTTAAATTCTGGTTGGAGCAATTGGTGCTCGCTAAGTACCAGGAGGATCTGGAAAACGAAGAGATCTTCCACGGTAAAAAAGTAGCTATCGTCGCAGGAACTGCCGGTGCAACGCGTACCGCTATGAATGGCGTTAAGGAAAAGCTAAAAGGCACAGGAGTACAAGTGATCACTATGGGGGCCGTCTCGACTGATCCTGTTCTACACGTTGAATATGTTGAGGATTTCATCAAGAATATTCCCGAACTGATCAGGGGCAAAATTGACGCAGTGGCGATGAATAGCACACAGGCCCTCCTGTTCCAACAAGGAATGCGCGCTAAGTACAATATGCACTATGCTCAATCTTCTGATTTGTTGAAGTTAATGGATTTTGACATTAAGGTTCAAGGACTTCCTTCAATGAATGGTCACACCACAATGTTTGCCACTCCTAAAGACAACAGGATCATTGCAAACAAAAACCCTAAAAATCAGAGCACATTCGATGTTCAGGCTGATAAAAGGGAGGTTAACGCCCTTACTGACTTCCATAAAGGTGTTGGTTTCTGGTCAAATAACCTGGTATTCCGCACTGACGTATCACTCACCTAATTATTAACTGTCCCGGACAAAAGTCCGGGACTAACCTTACTTACATGAAAATCGTAGAAAAATTTGAAGATCTGGAAAAGGCGAATGCCTATATCTCCCAGATCAACCCTGCTCTAGCTGCCGCGCTCGAGGCAAAACTGCTTGCTGAAGATAAAGCGAAAACATTAAAGGTATCCCTTGATCAGGAGTCCGCCAAAGTCAAATCCCTGGTTGCAGATCTGGAAAAAGAGAAAGCTGTATCAGCTGAGGCTATTGTCACCATTGGTGATCTTTCCGCTCAGCTCCAGGCTCAGGAAGAGCACGGTGCTGAAGGAATCGTAGTTGTAATCAAAAAAGCAAAGTACTTGTTGGTTGGGGATACATTTCTTTATAATGGCAGCTCTAAAACGGCGAAGGAACTTAGCCAGGATAATGCTCAGCTGGAAAAAATGCTGGAACGCAAATCCGGTGCCCTGGTAGAAATCAATTAATTATTAACGCTCTCAATTCAATTTAAAATGAACGGTGAATCAATTTTATATCCTTCAGGAAGATACAACCCTGCAGGAACTACAAAGGCTTATTATGCCTACGTAGAGGACATTTTGTCTTTTCCAACCCTGGCCGATTCGGAGACGGCAACCACCCACGAAAGTTTGGTGAATTATACTGCAGCAATTGTGATGAAACAAGGAAAACAGTTTCATGAATATTATGGTACCCTGGAAGAAAGCGAGCTGAAAGGCACGCTTGTCGGTCCTCGTGATGGTAAAGGATGGGAAAATACATTCGAGATCAGCCACCCTGGGAATGATGCCAAAGCAGTTGGTTTCCATGCTGCATCTGCAAACAGGCCAATTGTATGGCTGGTAAAAGAGAAGAACGCGAAACTTCGTGTTCTGGGCTCTCTGGAGGATCCTTCTTATCTGGATGCCGGTGATTACACTTCAGGTAAGAAAATCGCTGATTCCCGTAGAACGATCACTACCTACAAAGCCTCTGGAGCTACCCCTCCACCAATTTACACCCTGCCTATCGCTGCTCTGTTGGCACCTGCAGTTTAACCTGGATAATTATGAAACTATTACCTGAAGTATCAGCAAAGTACAAATTGGTCGGGCTTAGCCCTGGGAAATATCAGTTTGCCAATTATGGCGAACTCGATCTCACAACAATTGACCTGAAGGAAGCAGATGCCCTGGTTAGAATTGGTTTTCCGTACCTGGTACTTAAAAAGAAAAATTAACGCTCCATAGTTCTTTTATTTCTGTTTTTCTTACTCGAACCCGGCCGTAAATGGTCGGGTTTTTTTTATTAAGTTTGCCCTGCTACTGAATTTCATGATCACACATCCGCCTACACCGTATAAACGGTAAGGCGCGGGCTTGCTATAATGCTTCGGCAAAAAGCGGCCGATGGATGTGTGAATATTCAGTAGCAGGCCTTACCGTTTTTAATATGGACAATCAACAGAAATTCCCAAATAGTGTTCTTTATCAAAGAGTCGAGCAGATCTACCGGCCTGCAGAAAGTTGGGAAGAATGCGAATTGCCTATGACTACTGAGCAGCTAATCATTGCTGTTAACGAGTCTTTGCCTGGTTACTTCGAAGACCCGGAGCAAATCCTGCGGATCTTCGAGGATCTGCATTTCATTTATGCCAGGAATGAACACAACAATAAACATTATTGGTTGATAAATCCGGCTGAATAATCTTCATAAATATGTCCATATTAGCATATGGAAAATAGGGAATTAATAAAAGCTCAGGTACTCGTTGATCGGATTCAGTCAGGCAAGTTTGATTATTTAGATGTTGAAAATCTCATTATGACAATGAGGGAATCATCAAGAATCCTTTCCTATAAGGCTTTTTATGAAATTGCACACTTCGTTGCACATAATGGGGAGCGAGATCGAGGATTAGTGAAGGATCAACTAGATTTGATATATTACTCAATGTTGTACCTTCATGAATTCAACTCTCCACAGAAACAGTTTAATATAAACGGAATTTTTCCCTCGTTTATTAAAGATTACCTTTTAACAAAATTGAAATCACTAGATCAATCTTTTTTCAAAAGCCAAAAGATCAAAAAGAAGGAGGCTCAGAAATATATAGAGGAAATCGAGGAAAATGAAGTACTGAAGATGTCCTATTTTAAAAATATGACGAAACCACTTTCTGAACTTATCATTGAAATGGTTCGCTTTATTGAAATAAAACCTCTAACTGAGCAGGATCTCTTTTTAAAAGATTTTTGTCAAATTTTGGAAAAGGAAAAAATCCGAATAAATAAACCTCAATTTTTAGCTCAATCAGACAAGATTTGCATGTCAATACTGTATTTGTTGTCTTCCGCACGATTCAAAGTTGGATCGGATCAGCAGGGTCAACTATCTGTAACGACAATGGAGGATGGACCGACAAGCCAACATAATTTGACGGTTGTTGGATCAATTCCCTTAAATAATCCTGAGACCTACATATCAATAGTTTTTCCAATTTTCATGACAAATTTAGATTGTAAAATATGGTGTGACCCAAATATGTTTGCTGTGGACCCGCAAATTATTAGGGAGTATGGAGTCCATATCAGTGAGGAGTTTACACTCGATGTAGAACGGTTCATGCTAATAAATACTAAAAAATAGCCTGTCGTTTACCAAGAATGATGCAATTGCCACTTTTGATGTATGGCAATTGCATCTATAACCCAATGGTTACAGGATCCTGCCAGGCGCTTTCAACATGGTAAACTTCTTTATGAGCAATATGGGGACAATCCCGTAATTCTCGCCATCATTAGTAGCGGCAGTGGATCCTTTCACATGAACAAACTGCAGCTCGCTCTGCAGGAACTGAACTCGCGCGCCGATCTGGCGCCAAAACCGATCACAGTCCCGGATTATGTCCCGGCCGCTCCCATTTCCGAGAAAGGTAAAACAGATCTGAAGGGAGCGCCCGAACTTATCCTGGATATCCGGGATGAGAAAAATCACAACTTCGCCCAGGCGCGGAAGCTTCACCAATCTGTTCCATTTATGGACAGCAGAGAGCACCGGCTCACAGCTGCTCTGCAGATCCTAAACCTCATGGACAAAGTCAATGAGTCCTGGGCTACGCTGGACAAGTTTGTGAAAGATGACGTGCTCCCGGAGCCAGCTGCTCCTGAGCCGACCTTTGATGCGGCAGCACTCTCCTTTGCAGACCTGCTTAAGGAATCCAAAAACCTGCCCACTTATATCACCAAATCGAAAAAGAAAATCCTCGAGGCTAAGAATGCGGATAAGAAACTAAAATTCACGCTCCAGCTGGAGCAACACGAACAGCGGCTTGCTCAGGTAAAAGAAAGGATGGCAAATGCAACTCTTTAAGCATGGCGATATCCAAACTTTCGAACCTAAGGATCTTGCAAAGAAACTTGTGTCTACGAATCTCGCTCAGTATGAATTTAGCTGCCTGTCTGGGGCTGATCAGGATCTGCTCGGTGAAGCCATTGGCGCAGTATCGCTCAATGAGAACATCTACATCATGTCCAATGGGGCGCTGAGCAATATTCAACTTATAGAATTTTTGCTTAACGCGACTGGTCCGGCACAGCTCTACTTCAGTACCTGGTCGATCTCTGCAGATGCGATCCGGGCAATGCAGGCCTGGCAGGATGAAGGCCGCCTGCAGTCTGTGCATGCCGTACTGGATCAGGGTATCCGTAACCGAAAACCGGAAATCTATCAGCAGGCCACAGCTGCTTTTAAAAACCTCAGGCTTTGTAAATGTCACGCTAAGGTGGTAGTGATCCAGAACGATGAGTACCAGGTAACCATCATAGGATCTGCCAATATGACCCGCAACCCCCGGAGGGAAACTGGAATGATCATCAACGATAAAAATTTGGCTGACGCCAATATCAAGTGGATTATGGAGGAATTTGCTCATGAATAATCCAGATATCTTAAAAGAGGTCTTCAGCTTCGCTTACCAGTACATGAGCGCTAAGGAAATATCGGTGATCACCGGTGTTGACCTGGTTGATCTGAAGGATGAGGACAGCGCTGCGCATAAAGAATTTCAGAAAGGCCGGTTGCTCCGGAAAGCAGAGTTTCATGCAAGTGTGATCCAGCTCAGTAAGCAGCTCTCGTCTCCGGCCATGACTATCGAGCAAAAAATCGCTGAACAGGTTCACATTAACGATCTCAAAAAATAATGAAACTTCTAGGTAAACTCTCTCAATATGACAAGATCGCCAATTACATGAAGGATCCCTCTGGGGATATTTCTACGCTAAGTGATCATGACAAAAACACGCTCGACAGGTGGATGGAAGCATTCACCCTGATGCGAAATTACAACAGCTATGCCGATGCTACTGCAATTCTCCGAAAGCGGTTCCCCGGCCTCAGCCGTGCCACCGCCTACCGTGATTGTGCAAATGCGATAAGCCTTTTCGGGGACTTCGCCAAAGCCTCTAAAGACGGTATTAAGCATTTAACTACAGAAATGGTAAGTGAGGCCTATGGCATCGCCCGGGCGAAGAATAACGAGGACGGAATGACCAAAGCGGCTTTGGCAATTGCCAGGATCAATGGTGTCAACACGACCGATCCGGATCTTCCTGATTTCGATCAGCTCGAGCCACACGAATACGTGATTGGCCTGCCACCTGCTTACCTATCGGTAATTGAACAAATGATTTCTGGAGGGCGCGTAGATCTTACAGATATGTCCAATGCGATGGCTGCTGTTGCTGAAGACGCCATAATAGTTAACGATACTCAAATGCTCTCTCATGGTCAGTCAGAAAGCGGTTAAGCAGATCCTGCTCAACCCAATGCAGCTGATGCTGGAGCTCGCTACACAAAAAACCCGGGTTGTGCAGGTTGGTCGTGGCGGTGGTAAATCTACCGGTGCGGCATTGGATATTAAAAACGTGGTGTATGATATGCCGCGCTCCAAGAACTTTATCCTGGGCGAAACTTACCAGCAGATCTTAACCAGGACACTTCCATCGACAATCAAAGCATTGGATATGATCGGGTTCAAAAAGAACCTGCATTATTTCATTGGCAGGCAAGCGCCCAGAAATTGGAAATGGAAAGAAGCATATGAGCCGCCTGGAGATTTTAAGCATTCCATTCAGTTCTACAATGGAACCGTCTATGATCTACTTTCCCAGGAGGCGAACTCAAGGGGAGCTAACTATTCAAGTGGGATGCTCGATGAAGCTCAGGATATTGATTCCGGGAAGTTTCAGAGCCAGGTTATTCCTACCATGCGTGGGGAATATGCGCGGTTTGGCAAGCACCGAACTTACCGGCGGTTAAGTATGTATTGCTCTATGCCCAGGATCCGCAAGGCTGAATGGATTTTCGAATATGAAGAGCTGGCCAAGAAACTTTCGAAGGAGTACCTGTGGATTACCGGTCCTTCGAAGCTCAATGCGCATAACCTCCCGCCTGAATGGTTTACCGATCAAAAGCGGATCCTGCTTCCCTCAGAGTATGACATCGAGATTGAGAACATCCGCCCTAAGAAGATCATTGGGGGCTTTTATCCGTTCTTTGATGATAAGATCCATTCTTATACCTCCTTTAACAATGAGTTCCTGAGCAGCCTGATCGATGATAAATCGGGCTATAATGTAGATGCTTTCGAGAATCTGGATAGCCGTCAGGATGGTGATGTCGATCATTTCCAGCCTCTGGATATCTCTATGGACTATGGTGCCTGGTTCAATGGTATCGTTACTGGCCAGGAGAAAGACGCGCGTAACTATCAGTTCCTTTCCGCAATGTCCATTGACCAGAACAGTAAGTTCGAGGATCTGCTGGATAAGTGGGCACACTACTACCGGTTCCATTGCGATAAGCGGGTCTATTACTACTATGATCATACCGCCAAGGGAACAGATCCAAGGGTTGAGGAATACTACAAGATCGTATGCCGTGTATTACGTGGTTATGGCTGGCATGTGATCGAGATGGATATCGGCCAACAGCCGGGGCACGACGACCGGTATAAGTTCTGGGGCTACGCACACAAGGGGGATCATCCCATGCTCCCCCGCTTCTGGTATAACCGTCACCACTGCAATTGGCTAATCCAGTCTCTCAATGGGGCTGACCTGATTCAGGGGCGCAATGGCTTTGAGAAGAAGAAGGTCGACGAAAAGAACCATGCAATTGATCAGCGTACCACGACCCACTTCTCCGATGCCCACGACACCTTGGCGGTGGGCAAGTATGGGGCACTCACCATGATCGGGGGCATTAGCATTGCCCGACCTCGATTAGGCAGATAAATCGTGCCTTAAAGACACAAATCAAGGTTAAAAACCCTCTCAAACACCGTTTTGAGGGGGTTTTTGCGTTTAAGGGGGCACTTCATATTACATGGGAACAGCAAAAAGGCAATTGCCTTTTCGCCATAGGGCAGGCGGGGGTCTCTAAACACAAATATGAGACTTGAAAAAAGTCTCATATTCGATAGTTTATTAGAAATCAATGAATTGAGAGAAAATTTTCCGGAATTTTTGAGATAAAAATAAATGAATAAAAAACACAAAACTACTTGAAATTTCAAGTAGTTTTTCTTATATTTATACTATGAAACAAGCAAGAAAACAAGTTAACACGCCTACAGTAGCCGTGTTACCAACCGAAGGAAACGAGCAAACTTTAGTGATCGTTCAAAATGCAGAAGCCAAAAATGTTCCCTCTGAAGATTACAAGGTCATCGGCTCGGAAACCAAAAAAACTTTAAATCTGGATGAAACGATATCCGTTGTTCAGCGCCTGTACATGAAAATGAAGTTCCGGGATCGCCTTGACATGTATATCGACCTGCTCAACTCTCTAGAGATCGAATTGGCCAAGGAAGATTTGAATAAGGATAATCCTTATCAGGGTTGCACACTGGTGATCACTGACGACCGTCACGGAAAGTTCACGCTCGCCAACCCTACGCTGATCAGTGAAACAGTAGATTTTCTTTCTACGCGCATGAAAAATAAACTGGGTGAGATCGAAGCCGAATTGGTTCTCCCTAACTAACAAAAAAGCGCACCGGAACTCTGAACCCCGGTGCGCTAAAAAAATCTAAAATAAATGAGTCCTGCAATGTACGAACAATTTTTTTTCATCCTTGACCAAATTTATTGGGAAGGCTACGCCGAGCAACTGGCTTTTGAAAACCCCGAAAAACTTTATTTTGAACTTGATCAATTCCTAAACAACTAAGAGCCGAAACCATGCATAATATAGCGGAAATCACAATTAATTATCAGCCGACACGTACCTTTTCAGAATCAGAAACAATCAATCAAAGCTCACACGCTTATAAAATATTTATTCAGCAATGGGATTTCTTAACCTACAGGGAATCTTTTAAGGTTCTCCTGCTTAACCGCGCACATAAAGTTTTAGGGGTAGCTAATATCGGTACTGGCGGCACAGCTGCCGTCTATGTTGATACAAAACTAATCTTCCAAGCTGCTTTGAAAGCAAATGCCTCTTGTTTAATACTTGCCCATAATCACCCCAGCGGTAATATAAACCCAAGTACGAACGATATGCACGCTACTAAAAAGCTGATCGAAGCAGGTAAAATTCTGGATATAGATGTACTTGATCACCTCATCATTACCGAAAATGGTTTTTACAGCTTCGGTGATCAAGGCCTGATTTAAGGGATGATCATTGGGCCCGCATTTTTGCGGGCTGGTCCAGCGGTATTCCGATCCGCTATGCTTCTCTCTATCGCGTTTATTTATAGTGTATCTTGTTTTGCAAATGAAGGATCTGCAAAAAAGACGTGCCCGGCCAGAGTGCTATTTCTGGCTGTCGACCGGCTCAATGTCGCCGAACAGCAGCTCTTCAAAACTGTTGACTTTTCCTTTTGCCTTGGTCACCATTACCTGCTTATAGCCTTTCTTAAAGTTTCTGCCGCAACCACAACCCCACAGATCGCTATGCAGATCTACTCGCTCTCCCTCCCACTCCCAGCGGATCCGGCTGACATTTTGAAAACGTTCCTTGCTCCCATCCAGTTTTATAGCAATAATAGTAAGTCCAAATTCGCTTTCATCATTTAGAATAAAGGACTTTTGTCCCTTAGATTTTCTCCAGTTCAATACTTTTAGTTCCATGACCGCAAGTAAGTGAAAAGAAATTTACCTTAATTACGGGATACCGTAAAGCATCAGTAGAACAAAAAAAAAGCCTCACGTGAGGCTTTTATATCTTTACTTAGTGACATAAAGAATTTTATTCTTTACTGTTTCATAATCATCACTTGTGATGATGTGGCTCTGACCTTGATGGTTAGGCGCTGTGACAAAAATACTGGTTCCCGCTTCACTAGTTCTAACGTGGGTAATATTTTCAATGTTTATTAAGACTTCTCGCCCGTCTCCTGTTTTAGGAACGGTAATAAATTTGGCCATTTGATTTAGATTTTAAGTATATATTATTTAGTTAATTCACGTTGTTCCCAAAGTTCAACCTGGATAATTCTATATCCAGCCTTGAGCAGAATTTCATCAATTTTATCGGAAGAAAGTTGTCCCTTCCTAAAAGACACCTTCGCAGAATTTGCTGTCTTTTCCGGGATATCCAGCTCTTTATACCAGCCCCGCTGAGAGGTTAAGTGTTCGAATGCTTCTCTTTTGGTCATAAAACAAATATATCATTCTACTTGAAATATAAAGTAGCTTTTCTTTAAATATCCTGTCGTTTACCAGGCGTGACTTCCTTGCGACCTTCGTGCCATGCAAGAACTAAAATTAGCGCTCAGGGAGATCAGGCATAAGGACTTCCGCGACAATAACGGACACTTTCAAGTTATGTTCCTAACGTGTAACCGCACCGAACAAACCGGTGGCGAACTGATCGACCTTCCAGAGGCCAGCGGTTGTGGGATTCCTCCAAACTGCAAGGACCACGAAATGATTGGAATTCGTTGCAATCAGACAGGAAAGCGCTACGCTGTTCATAACAGGTTGATCTTTCAATTGAATAACCAAGACATTTTCTGGATATGAGTACCGTAATTAAAAAATTCGGTGCCGGTGGAGCCGGACTCGTATATGCCAGCAACAAGCCACTTGCCACTTTGCAAATCTCTGGAGTGCCTTCTGGCACCGGGAATAAAAAATCTGCAGCTGCAGCTGGAGCAACACACCAGAGCGCGACTCCATCCAAGGATGAAGAGGATGGTAAAAAGGAATGGATCCCCTGGGGAGCCAATGATGACTTCCCTCAACAAATTTCGAAGCTGATTCGAAAAAGTACTGTTGGCCGTGCCGGCTTACAAATGATAACTAAATCCCTATACGGTCAACGCCTAATCACTTATAGGGTAAAAAGTGTAACCGGCACTGGAAGGGAAGAAATTGAACTTGCCCCTTGCCCTGAGTGGGAGGAAATTGTTGCGCGTTCTAATTTCGATCTGGTCCGCCTGGCACTTAGTCAGGACTACGCCTACTTTCAGATCAATATGCCGCAGATCAGATTCAACGGCAACAAGACGAAAATCTGGGCAATTGACTTTCACAAGATGTCCCACTGCCGGTTATCTCCGGTAGATCCTAAAACTGGACTCATCCCTTTCGTATTCATATCAGGGAATTTTCCTGAAGCTAAGGCAGAGGACTGTCAAAAGCTACCGGCTATTGATTGCGTTCAATATTATGACCAGGTCGAGTCGATTAAAGCAGACGTAAAAAATTTCAAGTATGTCATGCCGCAGTACTGGCCTGATGTGCTCAATGACTACTACCCTGTTTCATTTTGGGATAGTGCCAGGGAAAGTGGTTGGCTGGATATCTCCATTTCAATCCCCGCTTATAAGCGTGCCTTGTTCCGGAACCAGGCAAGCATAAAATATCACATCGATGTGCCGATGGAGTGGTTGGAGTTCATGCACCCTACTTGGGGGCAGATGACCGAAGACCAAAAGGATACAATTATTACCGAGTTATACGACGAATTGGTCGAGCAGCTTACCGGTGCTGAAAACGCGCAGAAAGCATTGCTTACTTTCTCCCGGGCAGGCTCTAGCGGCAAACCTGCAGCAGCTTGGAAGATCACAGTCGTAGATGACAAAATGCGAAACGATGCCTATCTCCCTGATGCAGGAGCTGCTAATAAGGAGATCTTGTTTGCAATGGGAATCAACCCTGCAATGGGTGGTGTTGGGAACACTGGAGGCGATCATTCCGGAGGATCAAACAACGGTGGATCCAACATCCGGGAAAGCGGCCTGCAGCTGCGCTCGATGCTGAAGGCAGACCGAGATATAATTTACAGTGTATTCAATTTCTTTAAGATCTACCATGGCATAGATCCATCAATTCAACTCGCAGTTCAGGACCAGGTGCTCACCACCCTGGATCAGGGCAAAGGCACAGAAAAAGTTTTAAGCTAATGACAAATTTAATCAAGACAAACGATGAGCTGCAGCGCTACCTGCCTGTAGAATATACTAATGAATTTGACCGGGTTGCCCCCTTTATAGCGGCCGCTGAAAGGCAATACATCAGGTCACTAATTGGTAAAGCTCAATACGAGGTTTTTAGTTCAACATACGAAGCCGCCGGCACGGTTGATAACATCGCTGATCCGGAACTCAAAACCGCGATAAAGTACTGCCAAAACATAATCACCAATTTGGGGTACCTGTTAGCGATTCCCTCACTAAGCCTGGTCATCGGCGCATCAGGATTTCAAGTACGCTCAAATTCGGATACCAAGCAAGCTTTCAAATGGCAAATGGATGAATTAAAGATGTCGCTATTGGAACTTGGATTTTCAGCTATCGAAGATTTACTTATCCACCTGGAGGAAAGTCCGGACAAATTTCCTGAGTATATAGATTCTGATCAGCACCGAAGAAATGAAGACTTCCTTATCCAGACTGCAGCTCAATTTACTGAGCATTTCAACATCAATGGATCGCGCTACACTTTTTCGACAATTGCCTATATCATGAAACGGATAGAAGTGCAAACCGTTGCAAAACTTTTTGGATCCAACTTCGTCCAGTCCTTAAAATCTGGAGAAATTGAAGGAAAGCAGCTTGAGCTGGTAAATGAATATCTGGCGCCAGGCATCGCTTTGCTGACCGGGGCTAAGGCGATTATCGAGCGGGTGATCACACTCAAGAATGGAATCGCTGCTGTCAATCTCCAGGGCAATTTTGAAACGGAGAAAAACTCATTGCCTGCAACAAAAGAACAGACCAAGGAGGCATATGATCAGCTCACTGCTGATGGGTCACGCTTCCTGGAAGACGGGATGAATTTTATCCTGGATAACATCGAAGATTTCCCCGGCTACGTGCAACCTGTAGCTCGCCGGCGCTTTAAGGTTAAGAACGACAAAACAAAAGGGGTTTACATCCCATAATTTAAATAAATACATATGACGCTCGCTCAAAGAATCATTGTCTACGCCAGTTGGTATAAAGGCAAAAAAGAAAAAAAAGGAAATTCCGGATTTGAGGATCCAGTATTTGAAAAGGAAATGAAGGGCATTGGCTGGTATCTACAGGCGGCCTGGTGTGCATTTTTCACCAAACTGCTTGGCAAAAAAGCGATTGAAGATGATTCGGAACTGATGAAGGATCCTGCATTTTTAAAAGCCTGGCTGGACCAGGCGAACGGCAGCGCCAAGCAAACCTTTGACCGGGTAAAAAAAGCTGGCTTCTTTGAAACAGGCTCAGTTCCTGAAGCCGGCTGTTTAGTGATCTGGCTCCTGGGAGATGGCCCTTCAGGTCATGCTGGTATTGTCGAGTCAGTTAATACGAAAACAAATACGATGTACACGATCGAAGGCAATACTAATGGATCTGGTAGCCGTGAAGGTGATCAGGTTGCAGGGAAGCCCCGTACGATCAATCGGGAGCCTGCTCCTGGAAGACTAAATGTTTACGGGTACATTTATTTGCGGAGGAAAAAGAAATGAGCAGCGCCCAGGAAAGAGAATTTGCGCTGTTCGGTTTCATAAACACCAAACTCCGGGCGGGTCTGCTTTTAGGCCTTCTCTCGCTTTCCATCACCGGCAATATTGTCCTGGTGGTTAAGATCATCAATATGCAGGGCGACCTGTATGAGAAAATACTGCAGAGGGTCGATAATCGTGTCGACTCTCAACTTGCTCCCACGGTCGACCGAATCCGGAAAACCGTAGATCGGGTTGACACTGCAGCTGGGAAAGTAATCCAAAATCAACAATCAGATAAATGAAAAAGTTAATTCTTGCCATTATGGTAATTGTGGTTACCGGGGCATTCGAACAAAGAGCAGCTATTGTAATTCATAAGCGCAAACCCTCAGCTGCCGCTGAAGTGATCTCAGGCCTCGACAGCCTGGGATCCAAAATTGATCAATTAAATATTAAAAATGCTCAAGTTTCCCTACATGAAAAATAACGCAACCTTTCTCCTGGTAGCAGTACTGCTATCAGGTTGTAATTTATTCCAGCAGGTTGAAAAGAACAAAAGTTCATCTGCTAGCAACTCAAGCGAGCAAACAGAATCCTTTTCAACCGAAATTGATTCCGGTAAAGTTCAGGCAACCCGCAAATGGACGATTGTGCCGCCGGTGATCAACCAGTCTAATCTACCAAAGTACACGCCACCAGTTGTCCCGGGAGATGATCAGGGCAATCCCGATTTCAAATCTGCTTTCCTGGATATGCAGCAGAAATATTATGATTTGTATAATTTGTCAAAAAGCGGCTGGATGACCATGGAGGAAAGCATTCAGGAGCAAAAAGGAAAAAGTACAACGCTGGCCATTGCTACCGATACCAAGAAAAACGAAAAGGAATCTGAGAGCCAGGTCACCAAAAAGCCTGATCCAACTTTTCTCTTCATCCTGGCTGGTGTATTCCTTATTGTCTTTGCTGTGTTGATTATCTACATTGTATCTTTGTCGAGGAAAGTCACCAAACTGCTTAACAAACCATGAGATCATTAACCGGCGCCTACATTAAGAATGGTAAAGAAGTGAAGTATAGCTTTCAAGTTCCTTCCTCCTGGTCGGAATTGAATGGGCACCAATATGCGGCCATCATCACAGTGCTGAACTATACTAAAGCTGATAGATTCGTAATTGCGACATCTTTACTGGCTCTGCTTTTTGGAAAAGAGAACTTTCACGTGCTCGAGCATATGATCCCTACGGTTTCTCCAAAAAACATGTCCCTGTTGGATGATGAGGATCTGGCCAATGATTATCGTGACGAGCTGATCGCATTGGCGAATTTTCTTTTTGAGGAGCCACCGGCTCAAAACTTCTTGCCTAAACTTAAAATCAGGAAGGTTCCATGCCTGGCACCCGCTGACAATCTTTCGAATCTGTCGTTCGGAGAATGGTGTTTTGCGTTTCAATATTATACTAATTATCGCATTACGCAGGATCTTTCCTGGTTGGATAAGATGATTGCGTGTCTTTACAGGCCTGCAGATCCTGCGCAGGATCCTACTAGTGTCAACTACAAAGGTGATCTGCGGGAAGTGTTCAATGAGAACCTGATCACCAAACGCGCGAAAGACGTTGCCGCTATTGAATCGCGGTTTAAGCTCGCGGTGTGGGCTTGGTTCACTGCAGCTGTAAACCAGGTGATGGCCATGCGCCCGAATGTATTTCCAAAAACTCCAGATACGGTAGATGAAGATCAGGAGGAACAAGCTGCATATCACTCTGATCAGCGGACCTGGCTAAGCGTCTTCCGTGAACTGCTCGGGCCAAAATGGGGCACAACTGAACAGCTGAAGCATACCAACGCAATGTTTGTTCTGGACGCGATGGAAGAGCAACAAATTGCCTATAAAGAGTCTGGCCAGAACACTCCTGCCTAAAACTCCTGTCGTTTACCACCTCTGCTGATGTGCCGACCTTCGCAGCATGGTTTTAGATACAATTGTAGATCGGTTCCGCTTTTATGCTGAGATGCATAAGGCGCTCAGGCATGATGATTCTGACAAGAAGAAGCATGCCTTTTTTCATATCGACGTTCAGGAATTTCAACAAAGCGCTCCCTCAGGAATATCAAAAGCATGTCTCTGGCTGCAGACGCCGGAAGTAGAAAAAACCGGCGCTTACGATGGCATGTCTGAAGGCTTTGATTTTACATTTGTCGTCCTGGTGCCGAAGGGGAATAAAAACAAGGTTCAGATGATCCGGGAATGTAAGGCTATCTCCGATCAAATCGTGAACATGATCATGGCCGATGTGGAGGTAGGCCTGCTCCCTTCTTTTGTTCCTGGAACGAACGAAGGAATTGTTGGACCAATCATCGATCAGCTTTACGGCTGGGGAGTGAGTATGGGGATCGAGGACGGATACGACGGAACTGTCGATCCTCAACAATGGTTACATCTAAGCCCAGATCCGGAGGGACAGCCATGAGCATAGCATTAACCTCTCAACCTTCACTGTATGCCTTCAGCGGAGATAAGATCCGCGCTGGTTTTGAACTCACAAATATTTACCTCAACCAAGGCTCATTCGCCATTAATACGCTAACCTCTGTTGGCAATCTTGGATCAGGCGCTCAGCTCATCTTTAGTTATGGTGCAAAAAGGGTAATCATGACTGCAGCAGTTAATCCTGATGACAGTGGCACCGAATTTCTGGCCTATACTGGAGGCATCCCTCTACCAGCTTTTCTCCAGGCACCTTACTTCGCTGCAAACTACGAGCTGTCAAACGATTTCGACATAACCTGGGGAAGTACAACGATTACATTTACAGCAAAACAAAAGGGTGCTGCATATAATATGCTCGACCTGGTTACTACGCCTGGCATTACCCCAAAGCTTCGGCCAAATTTAAGTGTCAGATTTATACTTTATTGCGAAAATGCCACAAATACAGGTTTTGAGCAGATCTACAATAGCCCGTTGACTGTAACCATTGATAACTTGTCTGGCTTCGCTGAAGCTATTATTGATGACAAATTGCACACTTACATCAATGACGAGGTATTTAAAAACCTGCCCGATATCCCCAGTGCAAATCCTCTCGTTTGCAGTAAAACGTGCAGGAGATATTATTTTGAATTTGCGGAAAGCTATGGTGAGCCGGTACAGATCAGAAGGCGTACAACTTCTCCCGTATATACTGTGTTGCACGGCAAATCGTCATACCGTGGACGAACCACTAGAACCCTGTCATCAATGCTCCTACCTGGAGAAGGCTTTCCCCGGTTCCTGAAACAGGGCGGGCAAATCTGCTCAACCAGATCCAATCAACGACAGTTCTTGTATTACTTTAACACCGGTGAGTCGTTTAACTCCATGGTCATGTGCCGGCTCAGGTTTACTGACGGCACCAAGGCACTGATAACTTTACACAGCTTTACGGTACAGGAGTTGCGTAAGTACGGATTTAATGTGTCTTACGATCAAATATTCAACCCGGAAGATCATTCAGGAAAATCTTTGCTGGCTTACGAAATTTGGATTACGGATACTTCGGATACCAGAATGTCTGAGACGCAGACGTACCTGATGAACTACCATTTCCTACAGTATCCAAGATATTTCCTCAATTGGAGCAGCTGGGGGTCGATGGACAGTCGTTGCTTCTCTGGGAAGGCCAAGACAGGATTTGACCTGACGCAATCTGAATCAGAAAAATCTCTGCAGGCGACAGATGCTAAGCAAGGCGAACGCCAGGTTTATAATGTCAGTCTCCGGAGCAGGGCAGAGATCAATACTGGTTTTCTCCAGAACCGATCAATCCTAATTTACAACCGCGATTTCTTTTTATCTCCCTTGAAATTCCGGGATACAGCTGACGAATTGTTGCCAATAAAGGTCACAAGCAAATCAATCGATGAACTGGAAGATGGGAATCCGATACTGTTCCAAAAGTTTGAATATGAATATCTATTCGATGATCATGGCTTTACTGAAGGCGATGTCGAGGAACCAGGACTAACGTATGATCAGATTGACCCTGGCTTTGGGGACCAGCTGTTGACCGATATCGAGCAGGCTTACCTGGTGACAACAAATAATGAATTAATAGCTCTCTAAATTAATAGCTCTCAAATAATGACTCAAGACGAAAAAAAACCAATTGACGAAATCACCCAAGCGACCTCTGTAAATGGGGCAAAACTTTTAGGTATTGCTTCTGATGGCCAGACCAGGCTTTTCGGTATCACAGATATCAAAGGCGATGGACAGGGAACTGCCATAGCCGCCACCGATCCCGGAATACCGGTCCTTTCTCAGTACTACTGGGCGACTCCTGGTGTAACCTATCCCAACTTTAAAGACAGTACAGACGAACCAATTGTTGTTCCGACAACTTTTGAAGGCCGCACCGTAATCAATGCAAAAATGACCTGGAAAGGTCCGGAAGAAAATTGGGAGCTGCAGTTCGATACCGCAATCCTTCCACCAGGGCCGCAAGGATGGACTCCAGTTTATGCAGGAGTTGATGACGGAGCCAGACGCGTCCAGCGTCTCACGGATTTTGTCGGCGGGACCGGTGTCAAGCCTACTGATGGAATTGGCTTATACGTGGGCCCTACAGGACTTGTAGCGAACATTGCTGCTGCAAGTGATTACCGAGGGCCGCAAGGTGTTATAGGCGTGCCTGGGACAGCAAACTTCGCTGCATATGTCGCGGGCGCTTATACCGGCCCGGCTCAGGTAAATTTTTTAGGGTTAGATTGGACACTACCAGCCGGAGTTACGGCTTCTGCAGCAGAAATACCTGGGACGTCTGCCAAGTGGGTAAATAGAATACCTGGCTATTCCAGTAAAAATGAAGCACCATCAGGTTACTATGGCCCGTATGCGTCACTTTCAGCAGCGTGCCTCGCGATTCCTAATGACAACGTTCTGATCGATGGTGTGCTTAAAAACAGACGTGAAGGTAAGGTAGTTGGTGTTATCAGGAACGGCCTAATCCAGGACTACACCTGGAATGGAGGTTTTGCGGATTCAAACCTGATCAAGGTAAGGAATATGCGCACTTCCTTAGACAATCAGATTCTGAGAAATAAATACAGACAGATCTCACTACCTTCGATCGAAACCTGGACCTGGACGAATGGCATTAGTGCAGCAGGTGTACCCCAAGTAATCGGAGGAATGCCGGTATGGCAAAATTTAACAGATGGTTGGATTTCTATCCCATTGACAATTGATCCTGCTTCATCCAAGTTTCTAGGTCTTATTTTCGAATGTATCGCACTTCGGAACGTAGATAATTTCATGGAAACCAACGCTTATTTAAGAGTGAATGGGAACAACGCTGACGTCCGGGGCTTTAGTAAAATTAAGTTTGAAAAGATCGGATCACGGCTGCTCTACACTGCCTCATTCAACCTGGCAAACCTACAGCCAACTGACACTGTAGATCTTTATCTCGCTACTCACGTCAAAAACAGACCTACAGCTGATCCTATAGTAGCGGAACTGAGTCATGTAAGTGTATTTTACATTGATGACACCATTACCGATGGAATTTTTACCGTCCTGGATTTTTTAACTAAAGTTGGTGCTGATCTGGTCACTCTTGCCGGCAGAGTGACGAACAATGAAGCTTCCGCGAGTTTATTGGCTGAAAACAAAATCACAAAAAGAATTGGTGAAAATAAACTTAATCCTGCGGCATTCAGATACGGAAATTTTTATTATTCTGGGCAAAATGGCATTCTACAATACAACGGGGCTAACAGTTTTGGTTGTACCGACTACATTCCAGCAGATCCGGCCGGTCTAATTACCACAGGTACGGGACGCTCCGTTAATGGATTGTCAAGCTATGCCGTGTTCGGTGCCACGAAAAACTGGATCAGGAATGGCCAGGACACTGATCAGTACCTCTACCAATCAGGAGACGGTTTTGTAGTTTTCGTATATCCTGTCTCCGGAAACTTAAGTTTTGCAGATAGTAAGGCTGTATTTTCTGGAACAGTTTATAAAACCTTCGAAGTTTACACAGAGTATAAACCCCTGGGAGATCTAGCTAAAACCGTTGCTACGCTTAGCATCGGTCAGGGTGTATTAAAAATTCTGAACGGAACTCCGGTTCAATATGGTAATGTATCCAATTTCACTGGTCCATCAATAACACAGAAAAATGTTGCAGATGATTACCTGGTCTATAGCAAAACGGGATTAGGCAATTCCTGGATATTGACCCCGGTATTTTCACCTTCAGGATCCAACCTGGTACATATTCGGTTTAAGGTCGAGTTTACTAAAACCGCAACGACAAAGGGATTCAATATTTTGGTTGCAAATCAACCCAATACAGCTGGAGGCGCTAAATACATAAGCGTTGGTAAAGTAACGGAAAACGGCACTTATAACATCACATTTGATCCTGCATACTTTTCCGTTTACCAGGAATACACTCAGTTTTATGTTTGGATCAACAATGAAGGAATGGAAGGTGCAGGAAGTGTTCTTACAGCTAAATTCACCAACCTGCAAGTCGTTGAGTACAGTGATTCAGTCAATGCTGTAAACTTCACAGGTGACAATGCAAAAGAGTTATTCCAAGGCATAGACAATAGCCTAACTCAAATAAAATCGACTCTTGCGGAGGCGGGTGACGTCGTGATCAGTCCCAACGGAACAAAGTTTGTCCCATCAGTTTTGGATAATGGCACATTCACATTAATTCCCGTCGTTCCAAACACGGCAGCGTTTTTCGGAAACTCTCTGATCGGTGGTTTTGGATTTGGAATGGCCGCCTCTGATACGACGAAAGATTACTATTACCTGGTTACTGAGTTTATCAAAACCCTCAAACCGACATTTACAAATCAACGTCTTGGAGCGGCTAATTTTGAAAGCATTGAGAACCCGGCATTAGTCGATGCCGCGATACAGACGCAATTTATTGATAAACTCACCGGTGCGGAGCAGCTCATACTAGTCCAGCTGGGCGACAATGTAAATACGGATCTAAAAAACGCCGTCTTCGTAGAAAGTTGTCCCAAACTTTTGAAAGCGCTCAGAATTAAGTGTCCAAACGCGAGAATCTTTTGGGTAGGAATGTGGTATGGAACTACTGCGAAATACCAGGTCATCCAAAATGCCTGCGTAGCAACTGGCTGTACTTTCATCTCCCTTGCCGATCTCGCTGCAGAACCTGCTAACCAGGCTAAAGTTGGATATATATCAAAACGGGGGACGGCAACTAAAACTCTTGCAGGCGTAACAAATGTCGTTGAGACGACACCTGGAAATATCAAAGTGACTTTCACCGTTGGCAGCAGCTCATACGAGTCGGCAATTTGTCCGGTTACCAGTTATTCACTCGCTTCGGGTACGCTAACCTATTCAGGAGAATATTATATCATTCCGACAACTGGAGAGGCATCCCACCCCTGGGATCCTGGTTTTAGATTGATTGCTAATAGAATCCTATATAGGACTAAGATCACAAATGATATTGAACAATATAAGGCTGTTTAATGATATCTATAACCAATACCTCTGGCCATACACTCGAACTCTCTGCAGGAACCGTAATTCCTGTAGAGCGTAAGAACTCGCTGTTCAATGATCCGGATGAATTTATCCAGGATAGAACTTATCCGGGAAAAACCTTTTTATCACCTGCAGTTAAAACTTTCATTCAAAATGGCCACTTGGTGGAAACTTCCACGACCCGCTTTGAGGTCGAGGTCAAGGTGAGCATCAATGGCTCTGCTTTCTTTGCTGGAGTAATGAGCTACAAAATCACCGGTGATGAAATTGATTATTTGCTGAAGGTCAATTTCGGAGCAATTGCAGCCAGGCTAAAAACAACCAGATTAACTGAGATCAGGACCGAAGATGGAATTTATATCCAGAATCTTTCCAATCCGGATGGCCATAACATCGGCAACATTGGAATTATGCAGGACCGAATGCTGGCCAGCTGTACGAACCCGAAGCATTATCCATATGCATACTTTCCAGTGAGGAACGAGCTGAGCGCAAAAAGGTATAATGAGTCTGATCCTTATCCGGAGTCAAATTTTGTCAATTTCTGGCATCATGGCCTGCAATCCTTTTACTGTGTCTCAAATACAGAGGTGCCTACAAGGGATTTTAATTTTACGACTCAATCCCCATTTTTCAAAGTGACCTACATCCTGAGGAAGGTGATCGAGTATTTGGATCTCCGACCTGAAGGAGATTTTTTCAGTGATGAGGAAAGCGATACGATCTACATCTATACACAGAAAACCAACCAGTACATTGAAGATTTTGCAAGTTTGGATCCATCGATGACGTACATGCCAAACATTACGATTATTGAGTTCCTCAAGCAGCTCCGGGAGCGCTTACGACTGAGCATTGATATCAATCTCCTGGACGGTACCGCTACGGTTAGAACAGCGAAAACAATATTTTCTGATCCGGAGTTCCTGGACCTGAGCCAGTACATCTCAAGCATAACCGAGGCCAGCGGCACCGAAAAGAACGGGTTTAAAGTAATACTTGCTCCCGATCAAACCGATGAAATGTTCCTCTATGAAACTGCAGAGAATAAAAGCCGGGCACCGCTCTTCCGGATGATTATTGGTGATGGTTCGAACGAGGTAGCGCTCCAGGCCTCAACTTTAAAGAAGACAGTCGAAGGAAGCCTAACTTATCCGGAGGCCAGGCAGCGTACGACTTTTTACTGGAAAAGGTACGGACACCCTGAGCTGGAGGACAATGCTTTCCCACCTTCAGACGCAAACGATCCGACAACAATCAACAATTGGCCACTCAGGTTACTGAAGTACTCTGGAATGAAAGTTGTGCCCGGCGGTATCTTTCCTGAGGCGGTTCCTTATGACCTGGACGAAACTGATGGCAATTGGTACCGGTTTAAAAATGATGCGAAAAACGTGACGATCAAAGCAAATGTCCCGGTAAATGTACTGCAGCAGCTGAACAAGAGCCAGCTGATCGGAGCTATATCCAACGAAGGTTACTTTTTTAAGGCCATACCGACTCTGAACAAATATGCCATCACCAATCAGCGGCAGGATCTTACCGAGATCACGATCGAGGCGATGACGATGGTCCAGGATTATGAAACCACCCAGCTGATCGAAAATGTAACGCAATTCAGTATTGCTGACGACACTGGTCAATACTGCAGTATAAAAGCTTTCTTCGACAAGGCCGAATTTTCTCAACTGGAGATATGGGCTGATCCCATCACACCGGGAGCTGCAGAGTTTACTGGAGGAACAATACTGGAGCCGACAGATAAAGGTGGTGCCGGTGGTGGCCGCGTGAGCATCAAACGGACCAGCGGCAGCGCTACTGAAGGAATTTATCTGAAGGTAAAGCGCCAACCTCAATACCTTTATTACAATGGTACCCGGATTCTCTTTACTTTCTCATCCGGATACTGGCGTGCTACCATGCCTTTCAAATATGGCAATTCCCGGCGTTCTTACTGGATCGTCTTCTAAAACCCCTGTCGTTTATCAACCCCTCTTATAGCGCGTCATTTGTAGAAATATTTTCTGCAAATGACGCTCACAAATGAATTCAACCAGAAAGTACGCAGATGGGCTTCCGGAACAAAAAAAGAACTTAAGTTAAAAGTTGTCCAGGAAACCACTAAGTACTCAGGGCACAGCCGACAGGATCTGGACACTAAAGTCCGGAACTACGCCGGTGAGGCCAGCAAGATCAACTTCAATTTTCCTTATTACATGGTTTTCGTCCATAAAGGCGCCGGACGCGGATATGGAGGAAACAAAACCGGCTTATTTACCCGAAGAGATGGTAGCAAACGCGCAACCAGGGAAGCAAGTATGGGCAGAATGGGTACAGGTAAGCGCGTTGCTAAGCCCTGGTTTAATCCTGTTATTGAATCTCGTTTCGGGGAACTGGAGCAGATCATAGGGGAATATCATGGAAATAAAGTGGCGTTGGCCATGGAAAGGATTCTGGTAAGATAATGGCCGAGACTCCAAGATCAGTCCGGGCCAGTCTATATATCGACGGCCGGCCAGCGGAAAATACGATCCGAAATGTGCAGCAGGTTGCCCGAGGGTTGAACCGTGAGCTGAGCAACATGGTCATTGGCAGTACCCAGTATAACAATGCGCTGAGGGAATTGCAAAGGCACGAACGCACACTGCAGAACCATCGTGAACATATTCGGGGAATTGGTGGCGCTTTTGGCTGGCTTCGAACCGAAATTGGTAAGATGGGTGCCCTGGCAGTCGGTTTCCTCGGTTTCCAATTTATAACGGAGCAGTTCCAGAATATTATAATGAACAATGCCAAGCTCTCCGATAGCCTGGCTGATGTTCGTAAAACAACCGGTTTAAGTGAAGATGGAGTTCGCAGGCTTCAGGCGGAGCTGAGTAAACTGAATACACGCTCATCCCGGGCGGAGCTGCTCGGCCTCGCTGAGGTTGCCGGCAAACTGGGTGTCTCCGGAGAGCGCGATATCCTGGGATTTGTCCGGGCTGCAGATAAAATAAAAGTTGCCCTGGGCGGTGACCTTGGTGACGCTGAGGCAGCTGTCAACAGCTTAGGAAAATTGACAGAACTATTCAAAATCAAGGAAGTTTTCGGACTGGAGCAGGCGCTGATCAAGACAGGATCCGCGATTAATTCACTAGGTGCTGCCGGTACTGCAAGTGAAGCATACCTGGTTGAATTTGCTAAGCGAATGGGTGGTATTGCGCCTCAGGCAAATTTCAGTATCCAGAGCATTCTTGGTCTTGGTGCTACTTTGGACGAGTTGGGGCAGCCGGTGGAAGCAGCTGCTACAGCGATTGGTCAATTTGTCGTGGGAATGGGTAAAGATGTACCTGGTTTCGCCCGGATCGCAGGCATGAGTGTGAAGGATTTCTCGAAGGTTCTGAAGGAAGACGGAAACAAAGCTTTACTCGAGGTATTGAAAAACCTCCAGACAACTGGCCTGGGTGTTTCTGGCCTGGCCGAAAAAATGGGAATGATCGGTGAGGAAGGCGCGCGCGCCGTTTCTACACTTGGCGCATTGTCTAACAACTTGGATTTGCTGGTCACGAGGCAGAAGTTCTCAGATGATGAGTTTGAGCGCGGAATCAGCCTACAGCAGGAATTTGATGTAAAAATGGCAACGTTCGGCGCAACGTTGGATTTGATGACTAAAAAATTCAACTCTCTGGCCGCAAACAATGTGCTTTCAGATTTCCTGAAGAATATGGTTTTCGGTTTTAGTCAATTCCTGGATTGGGGACAGCGAAACGCGGTGATGATTGTCAATTTCACTAAACTCTTAATCGTCGGAGCTGCTGCCTGGGGTGGCTATCGATTAGCGATTCTATTGACAAATACTGCGCTTGAGATTAATGCTGCAAGATTAGCATTGTCCCGGACAGTAGGGTTAAGCTTAGCCTATGTTCAAGCACTGTTGACCGGGAATACGGTTCGTGCTACGGCTGCTCTACGAGCGCTCAATATCACTGCAGCAGCAAACCCTTTCGGAGCAGTACTGGCCGTCGTTACTGCTCTAGTCACGGCCTTTGCGCTTTTCAGCAAAACGACGACTCAAGCGCAACAAGCTCAGGAGGCGTTCAACGCCATTGATGCTGAGGCAAAGAAGAGTCAGATGGCGGAAATCGATCGGATTCAGCAGTTGAGAAAAATATTAGATGATGAGGCTGTTTCCAGGAATAAAAAAATACTTGCTATCAAACAGCTTCGGGACATCATGCCAGAGGCACTTAAAGGTCTTACGGATGAAGCTGTACTAACGGACAAAGGCCGAATAGCGATAAACAAGTATATCCAAGCACTAGAGAGAAAATCTATAGCAGAAGCTGCACAAGCACAAATAACAAAACTGCGTCAGAGAAATATTGAAATAGATAGCGGCGTTGCGAACGATACAGATTTATGGCAGGACACCAAGGCATTTTTCCGCTCCGGGACGAGAGAACAAATGCGGGAAAAGCAGAAGGAGTATGGAAAAGAAAATGCCCAGCTGGAGAAGATCGACAACATGGCCCAGATCAAGCAGATTTCAGATAAATACAAAGCGGAGCTGTATGATCCTGATGCAATCCTTAAAGTTGGTGATGTAACAACTGGTGGAGCAAGCACTGGTGGATTGACAGAAAAAAAGAAATCATCGGCACAAGCGGCGAAGGAAAAAGCCCTGGCTGAATTTCAAAAACTGGACGAAAAGTACAAAAAGCTGAACCTGCAGAGGCTCGACGATCAGCTAAGTGACAACGAAAAAGAGGTAGCCCAGGAACAAAACAAATACGATGACCTGATCAAGCAGGAAGAGGCTTTTCTGAAGTTCAAAGGGATTACTGCAGAACAGAAAAAAATTACTGAGGAAAAGATCCGGACACTTGGATTAGATAGGGATACTGCAGTATCTAACCTCAGACTTCGCCAGGAAACTGAAATGCTGGGGAAAATCTCCGAACTCCGCACCCGTCTGTCCGACCTCCATGAATCGGAGCTGGTTAAGCAGAAAGATCAAATCACCAAATTTTATGATGATCAGGAGACTGCCTTTGCCGGCAACGAAAAGGCCATCGCTGAACTGAAGCTACAGCGCAAACGCGAACTTTCTGCAGCTGAGCTGCGAGAAACTGAGCGCTTAGAGAAAGAAAAGGCTGAGATCGAGGCAAAGTACGATACGCTCAGTGGAAATAAGAAAGAAAACAAGCTCGCCGCGATCAACAAAAAGTACGACGATGAGATCGAAGCGCTCAAACTGAAATTCAGTAAGGAAAAGCAGTTAACCCAGGAATTTAAAGATGCGATCGATGCAATCAACAACAATCGCGCTGCAGAAACGAAAGTTCAGGAAATAGCAGATATGCAGGAGCGCCGGGACTTCCAGATCCAGGTTGCTCAACAAGCTGCAGATGCCACTTTCGGAATAATTGCGTCCAACCAAAAGGCATCGTCCGAGCGAAGGATCACTGCGATTGAAAAAGAGAGAGAATCCGAACTTTCAAATAAAAACCTTACTGAAGCGCAAAAGGATGCGATCAATGAGAAGTACAACAAGAAAGTCAGGGACGAAAAGCTTAAAGCCTGGAAAAGCGAACAGGCAGCTGCCGTTGCTCAGGCCGTAGTCAATGGTGCTCTTGCCGTAACAAAGGCCCTGGCTCAGACCGGTGTGCTTTCCCCCTTTGTAATTCCATCCATCGTAGCAGGTACCGCATTTCAGATCGGCACTATCTTAGCTCAGCCTACACCGCAATTTGGAGATGGTGGTTATAGCGATGAAGATCCGGCCGGCTTTGTTAGTAAGAGTACGATTTTTAGCAAATCAGCTAGCGGTCGCCCATTTGAGGCCGGTGAACGAGGTAAAGAATGGATTGCACCCAATTGGATGATCAAAAGCCCACGGTACGCGAATTTGATTAACATGCTGGAAACTGCAAGACGGGAAAAACGATCGTATGCAGCTGGCGGCTTTAATGAGGTAGCCACTCCTCCAGCTGCGACGGTACCGACTCAGTCTGGATATGATTTCGCCCGACTGGAGAACCTGGTCGCACAAATGATCACCGCTCAAAAAGCAGCAAATGATAAGAAGGTTGTCCTGGTGTATTCCGAATGGGAAACGAAGCGAGATGAAATTGAAAAAGCCAGGATTGAACAAATGGGATAGTTTTGCTCCTAATGTTCCTAATTAGTCCAAACATTCGAAACCCGATTTAAATTAATTTAAATCGGGTTTTTGTATAAAATGGAGCTTTAGGAGCAGATTTTGGGTTTGCTATGCACTTGCAGAAAAATTTGGCTCTAATGTATAAGAACTGAAGGCTTGTTGTAGTTTTTCCATCTCTCGTTTTCGGATTTTATCAGCGATATGGATATATACCATTGTAGAAGCAATATTCTTATGCCCAAGTAATTTGGATATTACAATTACTGGAACCCCCAAAACAGCCAATTGTGTTGCAAATGAATGCCTAGCAACATGTGAAGTGATGTTTTTTTCAACTCCCGCTAAAACAGCAATTGTCTTTAATCGCTTGTTATATTTCACCTCACTCCTATCAACCAGGTTAGAACCGTCTAAAGTTTTCAGAAATTCCTTTGCAATTGGGATCAGTGGTATTCGGACGATATGCTCTTTAGTCGATGTAAGTCTTTTCTTGGTTGGTTCAAAAACAATTTCTTCTCCTACAATCCAAGTTGGATCAAACCTTTTGAGGTCAGAAATCCGAAAACCAGTAAAACAATTAAACAGAAATGCCCGCAGACAGGATCGATTCTCACTGCTCAAATTAGGATCTTTGTAGAGCTCAAATAATTTATCCATTTCCTCTTTCTCCAGGTAGACTGGTTCATGCTCCGGATCGGCTAAATAATGATTGTCAAAATCAGGGTGAATGGAAAGGCCTGCATCTTTTGCTAGATTTATATATCCTTTCAGATCCTTGATCCGGGACCACGCTCCGGAATAGGCCATGTACTTCATCAGCCAGACCAAATACTTATTTAGCCATTTTGAGTCGATTTCTGCAATTTCAACGTCTTCAGGTCGATACTTCAAAACGTACTGAGCGCTGCACCGGTGATTGCGGGCGGTACCGTATTTGATTTCCTTCTCACGTTGACGTTCCACAACCTTATGCAGCATCCAGGTAGCAACAAATTTGCCCTTCTCCCCCACGCGAACACCCGAAACGATGTCTTTAATGTTAAAGCGAGCATCCTTTAGTAGCAAGCGCTTTACCACCCTCCAATATTTTGCCTGCTCTGTCTTGATCAATGCTGTATAGGTAAGGTAATCCGGATCGTCCTTAGATCGCGCTAATATTTCATTGTGGATATAGTCGAAATTCTCAACCGGCCAGTATAGTGGCAAAGGAATTTTCTTAGAACCTGCTCCCTTAATGGTGATGCGTGTGTAAAGCCTTGCAGTGCCGTCTGGACGGACGCGCTGCTTGTTGATCAAAGTATAAATTGTGCAATTGGTTACTAGTCCCTCTTCCATCGAAATGAGTTAAATTAAATGTTGCCAAAATGTTGACACAGAAAATTTGACAAGTGATTTGGGACTTTGTCAGAAAAACGCCCTCTGCTGTTTGCAAAAGGCGTTTTTAAAATTGTTTGGGACTTAAAAAGTCCCCTTGTACCCTGGAAGGGATTCGAACCCCTGACCCACGGTTTAGAAAACCGTTGCTCTATCCAACTGAGCTACCAAGGCATCTTCCTTTCGGAGCGCCAAAGATATAAATAACTGCTTACACGCACAAATCTAATTTGATAATTTTTAGAGGCATTTTTTCGCTCAATTCAGGCCATCGAAAATAAAAATATAAGGTCCTATAAATGAAAAGAATACCTATCAGATCGCTATTTTCTTATGTGGAAACTGAGCAGCATGTGACAATACCAGGTGCATGATATAGTCATTTGAGGGATAAACTGTCAATGCCGATTTCAGTTCTGAGGCCCTGCCGACCTCGGCAACATAACCCATTCCATAGAATCTCCCCTGCTCAATCAGCATGCAACTCTGCTCCTCTTCATTCCTCCCCTTATCGATCAATGCAAAACTGGGCAGCATCTCCTTGAGCTGTTGCATGGCAAACTTAACCCTTACATTATAAGATGCCGCAGATTCCTTCCCTACACATGCCCCTGAACAGCCTCCTTCCTCATGCGAGGTGCAGGCTACCCTGTTCTTTTGAATGCAACATAATTTTTCGCAAAGCAGGTGCTCCTTGATCAGCATCCTCAACAAATTGTGTCCCTCAAGGAGCGTATCGAAACTATACAGGGATTGCGGATGGTTTTTATATTTGTCAATGCCCAACCTAATGTACCCCTTTTGATTTTCAAAGGCATACAAGGCGTATTTCTGCTGAAATTTCTTTAAAGCCCTGTTGTGTTCAGGCCAAAGCCTTCTGATCTCAACAGCTTCCAGTACAAAAGCCATCAGCTCTGTTCCGCAGATCTCAAAATCAAGGCTGTAAATGTCCTTTAGGAAATTCTGACGCTGTTTACCCGGATTATTTCCGCTAAAATGTGAACAGATTCTCTTCTTCAGGTCCTTGGCCTTGCCAATATAGATTACCTTGCCTTTTTGATCTTTAAAATAGTACACACCGGGGCATTGTGGAACTTTGTCAATTTCAGATTTTGGCAAATGAGGTGGCAATACCTGTTCCTTAGAGCCCTTGGAAAGGGACTTAAGGATGAAGCCCTCCGTATCGGCTTTCAAAAGTTGTTCAAGCAGCGTCACCGTGGCCGCCGCATCTCCGCCCGCCCGGTGTCTGTTGCTGATTTCAATCCCCAATGTATTGCAAAGCTTCCCCAGACTATAGGACGGATGACCGGGCAATAATTTTCTGCTCAAACGAACCGTACAAAGCTTTTTACACTGCAGTTCAAAGCCTGAAAGGGAAAGTTCATGCCTGATGAAAGAGAAATCGAAATTGACATTATGCGCCACAAAGACATTATCCTGCAACAAGTCAAATACTTCAGCTGCAACCTCCTCAAATAAAGGGGCATCAGCTACCATATCGTTGCTGATGCCGGTAAGCGCCTCGATATAGGCTGGAATTTCCTGTCCCGGATTGATCAGGGTTTCAAATGTGCGGACTACCGACACGCCATCATAAACCTGGATACATAGTTCCGTGATTCTATTCCCTGATGCAAATCCTCCCGTGGTCTCAATGTCTACTACTGCGTACATGATCTTAAAATTTGAAACAAATATCTGTTAAATATACTAATATATTTAGCAGAAAATCAATTTATAAAAAATGGCATGTAAATCGCATAACCGTTATTAGATAAAACACAATGAGATGTCACGGAAAATATTAGCAGTGGATGATGACAACGATATAGTTGATATTATTAAGATTATATTAGAAGATGAGGGCTATGAAGTTTCTACACTTACCAATGGCAATAACGTCCTGAATGAAATTTCCAAGTTCAGGCCTGACTTGATCCTGCTGGATGTAATGCTCGGTGGAATAGACGGGAGAGAGATTTGTAAAGCAATCAAGACACACAGCTTGTTCAAAAACATACCGGTAGTCATGATTTCAGCAAGTCACAATCTCCATAACCTGCTGAAGTTACCTGGATCGCCAAATGACTTTTTAGCTAAGCCTTTTGATATCGATCACCTGATCAAAAAAGTAAAAGCGCAATTTGCAGCCTGAAAACGATTGTACTAATTTGTAATCGCTAGTACTAAATTACGTATACTGCCCCCCCCTCATCTGTTGCGGGGATGAAATATTATTTGAAATAAATTCTCAACTGCCTGGACAGCGTAACCAGCAAACCCAATTGATGGGACAGTAACCCGGCGCCATCGTCCTCTTTAATCATCGGATCAGCATTCAGCTCAGCAGCGGAAGTACCATGCTCCATTGAAATACTTCCCTGTATACAATAGGACAAATGATCCAGCGCTTCTTGCCCCATCTGGCTACTTCTCTCAACAACCATAGTTGATTTTGCAGATAGTGCTAATGAAGAGATGATGGCATTGATGCGGTAGCTCAGAATTTGAATGGCATGTACCCCTGAAAGATCGGCCTTCTTCATATGGGGTTCCAAAAGCGTGTATTGTAGTCCCTCAGCGAGACGGGCCAATTTGAGATAGCTGTTTTTTCTGGCCAACTTGATTTCTGCAATACCTGGCTTTGCACCCCAAAATTCCGCCTGAACCTTACTGAGGTAACTAAAATTGGCCTCCAATACACTTCTGATCAGAGATTTCAACTGAGCGGCTTCCCATACCGGAAAGAGATAAGCCGCAGCAAACGCCATTATACAGCCCAAAACAGTATAGTAGATCCTTTCAGAGATGATGTCGTTCACCCCACCGTTGTAAATGCTTAGGCAGATGATCACCATTGGCGTAATGCACATGACACTGATGGCGTATTTAATCCGGTTGAAGGTAAAAAAACCTAGTAGAAAAATTGAAGACAGCAGCAGCAGGAAAAACTGTTGTGCGATCAGGGTCACCAATATCAGACCGATGGCAACTCCTGCGAAAGTTCCGGATAACCGCTCTAAATTTCGCTTCCAGGTAAGCCCAAAACGTGGTTTTGCCACAATCACTATAGTGAGTATCAACCAGTATCCGTACCTCCCCATATGGAAGAAACCAGTCATGAGGTAAGCCAGCAGGCACAGCAAGGCCAAACGCAGCGAAAAGCGGAATACAGCTGAACGGAATGAAAAATGTGATTTCAAAGATCCGGGACTAAAAACCTTTGGTGATAGGAAGTCTGTGTAAGGAAGCGACTCTGCTTTTTGACCCTCCTGCGATCTTGTCAATGTACCTTCTGACATGATCTCCCGGATGTGGACAGCAATGTCCTCCATATTTTTGATCACCTTAAACAGGATGTAAGCGTTGCCCTCACCCTCCCGGGCTGCAACCGCTTTGAGTTGTGCTATTTCAACTGCAAACTCCGTCAGACCGGCTGACTGCCTGCGCTGACTGGGCGGCAATAAGAAAATGCCACCTATCGTTTCCAGTTCATCTGCCAGGATCTCAATCAGACGAATGATACGGTTCAAAGAAGATTGTGTATCCAGACTGCTCCTCACAAAGGCATAGTCGTAATGTATGGCCGTTACTTGCTCATATAAATCGATCAGATGTAATGCAGTATGCAGCAGACGCCTCCCTTTTTGGTTCTCCGGCTTCATTGCTGAGCGGTCACTGAGCAGCAGGGTACGCATCAGCTCCTGCTTTTCGCTGACCCGGATGTGCATGGCGATGGTTTCACGGTAACAATCGTCTAATGGAACTTCCGGATCGTAGGCACTTGCCTTGGCCCGGAGAAAAACTGCTGTGGCAGAGATGCACTCAAAGATTGCCTGATGGAGCGAGCGATAAGGCCTGAGCAGCGTTTGGATAAGACTGACAAGGTAATACCAGCTGCCACCAAGCAGGATATACCAACTGAACAACAATGGCTCATGAGGTTGTAAGCCTATGACAAAGATGGCCAGAATAATGGCCATGGTTCCGGTCAGGGCCAACCTGCTGCCAAAGATGGCCAGCATGGTACAAAGGAAGGTAATCACAAATAAGCTGGCTGCACCGAGCCAAAAGTTGAACAGACTATAGGAAATGAGCAGCGCAGCGAAGAAAAAGATAGAGATGCTGTTTGCTGCTGTGATCCATTTATGGGCCTTGTGCCCGGGCCCGTCTGTGAGACTGATGAGCAAAGCGCCCACCCCCAGGCCAAGGGCTGCCTGAGCCTGACCCAAAAAGAACAATAGTCCCACGGGCAATACAATCGTAAGGGTATTCCGCAATGCGTCGCTAAAGTATTCGCCATATACCAGATAGCTCAAATTCAACCTGATTTCCCTCCATTTCGGCAACCTATCTTTAAACATGGGACAAAGCTATGTAATTTCAGATTAGCTATAGCTCAATGACAGCAAAATCCTTATCCAAGAAATTTTGCTGTTCTAACCTAAATTTAACTAAAATGAGTGCGGGATGAGTATTTTAATGGCAGACAGCATTTCTGCAGTCATGCGCTCAAGGTCATAGGCCGGTTTCCAATTCCAGTCTTTCCGGGCAGCACTGTCGTCAATACTCTGCGGCCAGCTATCGGCAATCTCTTGCCTGAAGTCCGGTTCATAATTGATCTCAAAATCGGGAACGAGTTTTTTAATCTCCTGGTAGATCTGATCTGGCGTAAAGCTTAAGGCAGCAAGATTATAAGCAGTACGGACCGACAGCTCATTTGCCGGCGCCTCCATCAGTTCCAGGGTAGCACGGATGGCATCGTGCATATACATCATCGGCAAGGCGGTTTCCGAACTTAAAAAACAGGTATAGGGTTCTTCCTTTGCTGCGCTATGAAAAATATCCACAGCATAATCGGTGGTGCCACCGCCTGGCAAACCTGCGCTGATCAAACCCGGATAACGCAGGCTCCGAACATCCAGTCCGTGTTTTTCAAAATAATACTTACACCAGTTTTCTCCGGCTGCCTTGCTGATGCCATAAATGGTCGTCGGCTCTGTAACGCCCTGCTGCGGACAGTTTTGTTTCGGTGAATCTGGTCCGAAGACCGCAATGCTGCTTGGCCAGAATACTTTTTTTACACCCCGGGCCAGGCATAGATCCAATACACTCAGCAAACTACCCATATTGAGCTCCCACGCAGCCTGTGGATTTCGTTCGCCACTGGCAGATAGCATAGCCGCCAGGTGGTATACCTGCGTAAACTGTTTGCCTTGCATCAGTTCTGAAAGTGCCGGCTTGTCCATCACATTCAGCTGGGCATAGGGCTGCATTTCCGGATCTACTGCTGAAGCGGGCCTGATATCGGTAGCCAATACCTGCTCTGTTCCAAATTTCTTGCGCAGGGCCTTTGTCAGTTCAGATCCAATCTGCCCACAAGCGCCAATTACGAGTATGTGTTCTGGTGTATTCATCGCCTCAAAATTGGATTAATACGCTTAATTTACATTGGGTTATGATTTTTAATGGAATTTTTTAAATTTACAGGAGATTTAACAGCATTTAATTTTGTAATCACCGCAGCACTGGCATAAAATTCAAAATATTCTATGTTAGAATTTGGTGATTAAAAATTTATAGGTTCTATTTGCAAGGGATATGATTCTTTTTACCGCGTATGGATAAAAAAACTGAAATTTTAGATCAACTGGATTTGGATATTCTCCGCTTATTGCAACAGGATGCCACACTTTCTACTAAGTCACTGGCACTTACCCTGCGCAAAGTCAACACTACGATCATCAGTCGTGTAAGCCGGATGAAAAAACTCGGTTACATTACGGGAAGTGTGACCCTGATAGACCGCAGGAAATTCGGCGAAATCTTAATTGCCTATACGCAGGTCCATGTCAATGACCATAGTACCCAAACACTTACTTCCTTCCAGGAAGAAGTGATCAAATTTCCTGAAGTCATGGAATGCTACCACATGACCGGCGCTTTTGATTTTCTTCTGAAGATCATCGTCAACGATATGGTAGGCTACAACAACTTCCTGGTTAAGAAACTCGCCGGGATCAAGAACATCGGTGCGCTCCAAAGCTATTTTGTGATCAATGAGAGCAAAAGGAACCTTTCTTATCCCCTGGAGGGATTAGATGGTGCTTTGGGAGCACAATAATCGCCATAAAAAAAGCCCCGACGGTTGTCAGGGCTTCTCTATATAATTCAAATAATACTACTTAGCATTTTTCTTCTCAGTCACCTCAGTACGGATGTCCTGAGCCAGACCTTTTAAATCTTGCATTGCTTTACGTACGCGGGTACCAGCAGCACCATTACCTGAATTATAAAATTTGTCTGCATCAGCCTCAATGCCAGCAATTAATTCTTTCAGTTTTGAAAATTTTTCCATGTTTTTCTTCGTTAAGATTTTAAATTATAAGATATAACGGTTTAAAGTTAGTAAATATTGGATTTGCTCCAAATGAATCGCCAACAATATTTCGCTGTTTTTTCCACATCAGGGCGCATATGTTAAGAACTTCAGGCAATAAATCCACAAACAATACTATTTCGTAAGTCGTAATGATGAGAGCAATTGTGGTATTTCTAAGTTTATTTCTGATCCTTGCCTGCAAAAAAGCAGAACCCAAAATCATGGAAGACAATGTGCTGCCTGTTGACTCTCCTATAAAACCTGTGGATACCGCAAAAAAACCGGCAGATACAGTAAAGAAGCCCCCTGTAGTAGTTCCAATAGATACCAACAAAGGCCGGCAACTCAATTACCTGGCACTTGGCGACTCCTATACTATAGGAGAATCGGTCGCGCGCGACCAGATCTTTCCTGCCCATCTCGTCAGGGAGGTGAGGGTGCATGGCCGGATCATCAATCCACCCACCATTATTGCACAGACGGGCTGGACTACCGGCGATCTGAAAGCAGCCATTAAAGACGCGGCTATCCTCCAGAAATTTGACATGGTTACGCTGCTGATCGGGGTCAACAATCAATACCGGGGCGGCTCAAGGGAAATTTACCGCAAGGAATTTAAAGAATTACTGCTTACTGCCATTGACTTTGCCAAAGGAAATAAAAACCACGTATACGTCATCTCTATCCCTGACTGGGGTGCCACTCCTTTTGGGCGGCAGACGGGCAACCAGCAAGCTATTGCAGCCGATATCGATGCCTTTAACCTCATTAATAAAGAGGAGAGCCTGGCGATGGGTGTCAGCTATACAGACATCACCCCCGCGTCCAGACTGGCTGCAAATGATGATAGCCTGTTGGCCTCAGATGACCTGCATCCTTCAGGAAAAATGTACCTGGACTGGGCATCTAAGCTGGCCCCGATAGTGGTAAAGTCATTTAAGTAAATTTTTTATTTTTATTTTCATCTTGTCTGATCGGCATTCTTTCGTTATTTTTGTTATAACCAATTATAAAAACGCTTGTAATAATTTTAACAATCTCATATGTCAGACACCTCTATCGTGAGCCGATACTCACTAAGCGGAAAACTTTTAGAAACGTACCCAAACATCAAATTGGCAACAGAAGCCATGAATACAGCCAGGGGTTTCATCGCAAAAGCTGCCGACGATTCCAGTAACATCCATACTGCCTGCGGCTATTTATGGCGATACGGAAAGGCCCCGGAAATAGACATGAAGTCTGTGCTGAAGAAAAAAAAATATTCAGGAGGCTCCCCTCTGGCGGAGCAACAGCACACCGTAGGACAATATGACCTCCAGGGCAATCTCGTAGCTACCCATGTCAATAGCCTTACGGCAGCCAAAGCCGTTGGCGTGCATTGCAATGGCATCCGAAAAGTAATGAATGGCCGTGCCATGACCTATGGAGGATTCATCTGGAGCTGGTCCACCAAAAAGAAAATCACGGTGGATCCTAAAATACAATTGCTCAAGTCTGGTATCTCACAATATGACCTGAATGGACGCTGGATGCGCTCGTTCAAAAGTGGTTTAGAGGCAGCGAGGATCACCGGGATCGGTAATGACAATATTTCACTGGCCATTAAGGGAACCACACTCACCGCTGGGGGATTCTTATGGCGCAGAGGTCAGGCACTCAGGATCAACATCAGTGAACTCCGCAAACATCCTCATTTTGCCGGCTCTGTCCTGGGGTCACACATCAAAGCAAAACGACAGCAGAACCTCGAAAAGATGGGCCAGCTGGCCGAATAAAAAAAGCCCTGTTGCACAAATTGCAACAGGGCTTTTTTGTGCTTTCTAATGCTATTATTTACTGTTGAAAGTGTAAATAGAGGAAGTCTTGTAAGTTTGACCCGGGCTCAACACAGTTGAAGGGAAAGATGGCTGGTTTGGTGAATCAGGAAAATGCTGAGTCTCCAATGCCAATGCAGTTCTGAAATCGTCCTTAGCACCGCCTTTAAACACATTTTTACTCTGCATGAAGTTACCACTATAGAACTGGATACCAGGCTCCTGCGTATAAATTTCCATTACAATACCGGATTTATCTCCTTTTACTGTAGCAGCGTGCGTCATACCCATTGCTTTTGTACCGTTCAGCACATAGTTGTGGTCATATCCTTTTCCAGCTTTCAGTTGATCGTTGTTTTCCTCAATGCGTTTACCGATAGTGGTTGCAGTAGTGAAGTCAAATGGAGTGCCTTTCACCGCAATGTTTTTTCCCAATGGAATCAATGTAGTATCTACAGGGGTGAACTGATCTGCATAGATCTGCAAGCGATGTCCCAAGATATCGCCGCTACCTTCACCATTCAGGTTGAAGAAAGCATGGTTGGTCAGGTTACATACCGTTTTTTTGTCGGTAGTTGCCTCATAATCCATTTTCAGCTCATTGTTATCGGTCAGCGTGTAGGTTACTTTCACTTTCAGGTTTCCGGGATATCCTTCTTCCATATCCTTCGAAAGGTAAGACAATACCACTGTATTGGAATCAGGCTGTACAGCATCCCATACTACATCCTGAAAACCTTTTTTACCACCGTGCAGGGTATTTTGTCCATTGTTCAGCGCCAGGGTATATTCTTTTCCGTCCAGGCTGAACTTGCCTTTTGCAATCCGGTTGCCGTAACGACCTATCGTTGCTCCGAAATAAGGTTCGGTAGAATTTTTAAAGCCTTCCACACTGTCAAAACCAACAACGACATCAACCAGTTTGCCGGTACTGTCCGGAACCAGTAAACTCACCAGTCTTCCACCATAGTTGGTGAAATATGCCTGTATATTGTTTTTATTTTTTAGCACATAGAGATTGGTCTTTTTACCATCGATCTCTTTCTGAAATTTGGTGCTGTCCAGTTTAACTGTAGTAATGGTACTATCGCTTTGCGTTGTAGAAGCGTCCGTTTTTTTACTGGGTTCGCAGGCAGCAAAAGAGAATAACATTGCTGCGGCAACTGATAGTTTTAATGCGTTGTTCATTTATTAATAAGGTTTTTTAATGGTTAGAAAATGAAGTACTATTTTACCGGAAACCAAATTAGCGCTTTATTTCTAAAAACCATAAATTAATCAATTTTAATCTAGCCTTCAATATGGCTAACTCCTCCTTTTATACCGGAGCAAAGCTTCGAGATAATAGTAGTCTGCATAGGATAGCGGAACGTCAATTTCTGAATTGGCAGGTTTGGAACCTGTGCTGTGTGCCAGGATAAAGCCCTTATTATCTCCTGCCGGGGAGGCATAGTTTTTACCAAGGCTGTAGAGCATAAAATTCGCTTTCTTAAGGTACCACTTCCGATAATTGCTGTAGTCACTCAGCTCATAAAGTGCTGAAGCGATAACTGCCGCAGCAGATACATCACGAGGTTCATTTGGAATTCCCGGGGCATTGAAATCCCAATAAGGCACCAGGTCTTTTGGTAAATTTGGGTGGCTCAGAATATAGGAAGCCACCTGCTCTGCCTGTTTCAGATAACGCGGGTCTCTGGTATAGCGATAGCACATGGTATATCCATATAATGCCCAGGCTTGCCCCCGCGACCAGGCAGATTCATGGCTATACCCCTGGTGTGTATTCTTTTTCAGCACTTTTCCTGTTTTGGGGTCATAGTCGATCACATGGTACGAACTGTAATCGGGCCTGAAATGGTTTTGCATGGTTACATTCGCCTGGCTTACAGCAATTTGGTGAAATGAAGAATCTCCGCTCAGTCTCGTGGCCTCAAAAAGCAACTCCAAATTCATCATGTTATCGATGATGACCGGATTTACCCATTTATCGGTATTATGGTCCCAGGAACGAATGACCCCGGTCTTAGGATTGTAGCGTTTGACCAGCGTGTTGGCCGACTCCAAAATCACATCCTTGTAGTGGCTGTCTTTGGTCAGTCTATAACCGGTACCTACGCTGCAAAAAACTTTGAAGCCCATGTCATGAGTTCCGGAGTTTAACTTTTCCTGTTCGATGGGGCTGGTAAAATTTCTTGCCAAATTCAGCCATTTTCTTGAATTATCAAATTCGTAAATGAACCATAGTACTCCAGGAAAAAAGCCACTGGTCCAGTCCTTTGAAGCTACCATTTTTAGCTTTCCTTTATCTAAAGTTCTCGGTGAAACCAAATCTTTGGACAAACCCGATTGCTGAATTTGCCCGATTTCCGCCAGCATAATTTGTGTTTGGGCAATGGCCTGCTCAAAGGAGCGTTTGTAATTCGGCTTCTGAGCCGATGCTGAAAGGGCCAGACTCAGCATCAATAGCGTTATAACAATTTTTAACTGCATAAGAAAATTTGTTTATAGCCAGATTAAAGGGTTTCTTACCGGCAGGTTCCGGATCACTTCTTCTACTTTCGGGTCGTGATCCAGCTTCCGCCATATGTCAAACCACCCGGAATTTTGATAAGCCTTAGCCCCAAACAGCAGAAAGGGCTGTGCAACCGGCCAGTCGGCCCAGTACATGACGTCAGGTTTTAAAGTCCATTTGTGCTTATCGGCAACATATGGACTCAGGTATTGAATCCCTTTTGCAATGGAGCGCCCTTCAGGACTTTCAAATGTCCATAGGTTATCCTGCTCGGTACTCAATAGTTGGCAAATGGTCGCCATGGCATCCAGGTTGAAAATCGAATAGCCATAGGGCTTGGTACGGCTCAGCTCCTTAGGGAAGCTGCCATCGCTCGCCATTTGTCCCGGAAGCAGTACTGTTTTGTAGCGCTCCCTGCAGAAGGACAACAGACTTTCGTCGCCGGTCAATTTCGCAAAAGACGCAACCTGCATCACAAAACAGGTACCGTGGTTATTTAGCGCCTCCATTTCTGCCTTGCCATAAGGATGAGTCATCAGCCAGTCCAGGTAACGACGAAACCATTGCTTTGCCGAGGCGACTACCTCAGTGCTCATCGCTTTTTCCATCAACAAGATACCCTGTGCTACCTCCATCAATTGTATAGTATCTATAATGCCTATGCCACGCCCCGTGAACCTTCCTTTTATGGCTTGGGCATATTGCAGATCGGGATTCATTCGGGTCTCTTTGTCCATGAACCAGGCTTTGACATGCAGCATGGCTTGCGCTACATATTTAGGCTCTCCGGAAATTTTATAAGCCGAGGCCAGCGCGCCAACAATTCTGCTAAAACGAATCATCGCCATACGGTGTGCAACAAAATTGTCAGGATTAGTCATGCCATCCCTTTGTACATAAGGGGCATTGGGATCTGCAGGATCGGGCCACCAATAGTCGCCTTCCGAATAAAAATCATGCTTCCCTCCTGCTGTTCTCGCTGAACTCGCTGCAGTTACGGTAACCGGCATTTGGCTCATCGCCCAGTCTGCCTGTGCCATGACTGTAGACCGCAGCACTTCAGTGACCCGGTCTTCAATTTTTAAAACATCCTGCCGCTTTACGGTAGCACAGGAAGAATACAGCAAAAGACAACAGCTGATGAGGCCTGGAAAATAGAATTTACGGAATGTGTTCATTTCAATTTTTATAAACTTAAAAATACGGTTTCTAATCCCTTGCCCTGAACCGCTGCAATGTTTTTTGCCCCATTCGTATACAACCTGATGATGGCCCTGCCATTGTAAGCCGAAACTTTTCTAGATCCAGATGAAGTGCCTTGGTTATCAATTAACTTACCATCACCAACTAAACTAAAAGTTAAGAAATCTGAAGCGTCCAGGCAAAGTACTCCATTTGCATCCAACAGCCTGGCTTCAATAGTGGCGATGCCATTCTCCTCTCCTGTTTTCGTCAACACGAGTTTCGTGGCTTTGCCCCATTTAGCAGTCTGATACTCCTGTACAATCTCATCGGTCACGACCACTTTACCTTTCCTGGCAAGCACCCTGAGGCTATTTTTACCTTCGGCATATTGCACTTGCCAGCGTAGCCCTGCCGCAGGAAAATCCTGACTGTTGCGCTTCTTCACCCCCTGGCTCCTGCCGTTGATAAACAATTCTGCTTCATCGCAATTTGAATATACCTTAACCATTTTGGCCTCATTCTGCTCTCCCCATCTTACAGGCCAGGTATGCCCATAGATATGCGCCATCGGTTTTTCGGTCCAATAAGACTGAAAGACATAGAAAGATTCCTTCTTATTGAAATCGCGCTCCACTACACCTTTCTGATTCATGTAGGGAACAGGGTTATCCGGTCTTACCGGTGTAGAAAAATCCTTAAATGGCCAATAAGCTGTGCCGGTCAGGCTGGGCATAGTCTCCTGTTCCTTGAGGTGCCAGTCTATTAAATTCACGATATAACTTTCGCTCCAGTCGCCATCTTTTGAAACCCTTGCACTTCCGCCAAACAGAGACGCATCTCCTGCTCGTTCATCTCCCCCACCTCCAGGTTTGATGATCGACAGGGCCTTGTCCGGATTTTCTGAATGTCTGAGCGCATGGCTATCGCCGCCCCATTCTACATGCAGAAAATGCTTCACCTTTGACATCTCCTCCTGAGTGATCTCTTTATATTCTGTATAAACGCCCCGGTACCAGCCTGCCCAAATGGATGGAGAATATACATCTACAATATCCTTACAGAAATCACAGCGCCGTATTGCTGTCTTCCTGCTTGGGTCCAGACGTTGCGACAGGTCATTTTGTTCCTTCATAAAGTCCCGGATTTTTTCTTTATCAAACTCCGGAAAATCGTTTGGCCAGTCATTTTCATTACCTAGCCCCCAGATGATGATGGAAGGGTGATTGTAATGCTGTTCGATCATATTGGTCATCATGCGCTGGGCCTGGGCTTTATAAGTAGCACCTCCCAAGCCTCCCCTGCACCAGGGCTCTTCCTCCCAAACCAGGAGACCTAAGCTGTCGCATAGATCTAAAATAATGCGTGACTGCTGATAATGTCCCAAACGAATGAAATTGACACCCATTTCTTTCATCATCAGCATTTCTTTGCGCATCATTTCTTCGGTCATAGCTCCAGCCACACCTGCGTGGTCTTCGTGACGGTGTGTACCCTTTAATAGTAGTCTTTTGCCGTTCAACTTAAAAGGGCCTGCCTCTACAAATTCAAAATTCCTGAAGCCTACCCATTCAGTAAAGCTATACCGGCCCATAGTCAATTTCAGCTGATAGCGATGTGGCTGAGTGGTAGACCACAGGTAAGGCTGGTTCAGTTTAAATACTGCAAGGTCTTTATCTGTCGATAAACCACTGACTGAAAATGTTTTTTGCTGCACTACCTTACCTTTTGGATCAATCAACTGGATATTTCCTTCAGCGCTGATCAGGCCGCTGGGATTATAGAAACGTGCCTTTACTTCCAGAGTCCCCTGTTTGCCCGCAGCATCAACCTGACCATTGGCAAATAACTTATCTATCGACAATGCCGGTTCGTATACCAAATTTAAATACCTGTAAATGCCGCCATAGAGGTTAAAATCCGACAAATCAGAAGGGATCATTTCCAGGTCCCGGGAATTATCGGAACGGATAGCAATCGGGATTTTACCATTGAATTGCTTGCCCTTGAAGACTTCTGTCTTTTTAAAAGCAGCCACAGCATCTGTAATGTCTACCGTCCACTCATCATAGCCCCCTACATGGGAGCCCACCTTGGTGGTGTAGACATATACCTCTGTTTTCTGCCCAGCCCCTTCAAAATGAAGCAGCGTTCGTCCATTCTCATAAGGATTGTCGATGCTGATATTGCTCCGGTACCATCCTGGTCCCTGGTAGTAATTGACATCCGGATCTACCGCATCCTGTGCGTTAAAGCAATGCGGAAGGCTCAGCTTTTCCCAAAGAGGTACACTTTCGGGGTCTCCGGCTTTCACTGGCCGTACAGCTTCCCAAATGCCGCCCAGATCTTGTCTCACAAATTCCCAGTTGTCATTTAAACGCATTTTTCGCTGTGCAAAGGCCTGCTGAATAAACACCATTAGCGCTAAAGAAAAAATTAATTTGAATCTCATATCCGCATTAGTATCTAAATGGATATACCGGAGCGGGAGTGGTACCTCCTGGTGCGTATACATGAATCTGTCCATTAGTGGCGATGAGCCCTGATGTCGTCAGCGTATTGAAGTCATTGATCTGCAAAGGCGAGTAGTCACCGTTGACCACCTTCAGGTTGATTTTACCTTCCGGATCAAAGCCATACTTCTGGCCGGGCTCCCTCGCAGCCACCTGAGTGATGATTCTGGCACCTACTTCGTTGAAGTTTGGCACCAGGCCCACCTGGTAAAAACCCAGTCTTGAGGAATCGCTCGCCGAAGTACTTGCCGGGAGCAAGGTTTCTAAACTTGTATTGTTTACCCCGCCATTGTTGAAGCCATAATCCCCCAGGGCAATCAAATAAAGAAAATATTTCCTCACATCCGCTTTACTGTAATCGGACCAGCGAACGGCTGGCTTCGATTCTACAATTCCATTGGTCACTTTGAGGCTGCCATCCGGATTTCTCTGGTTTATAGGAAAAGTAAACCACATTCCTGCAGTGGGAACATTACTGGTGGTCACGACTACACCGGCTGTGGTCCGTGTAGGTAAAATGCGGATCGCCGCATTGCTCAGAAAAATATAAGTGCGGCCGGGCTTCTCAAATTCTCCCAGACTGATGTCGGCATATTCCAATCCCAACTGCATCCATTTGAAAAGGGTATCCCCCGCCACGACAGGATTTTTGCCGCGCTCTTCCAGGTACTGTCTGGCTGTTTTATAAATATGCGGGTCCAGCACCGATTTCTTGTAATCATAATCTTCTTGTAAGTCGAGGCCAAACATAGAGCAGGAACTTACGAATATAGACAGGCTGCATAATGAGACCCATATGGTTTTTGATCGTTTCATGATATTTGGTTTATCCCTTAGTAAGGTTGATTTTGAACTAATAAACTATTGGAAAACAGCACCCTTGTAGCCAATGGCCAGTAGTAACGGTTTTTATCGCTTCCCCATCCCACAGCCGGGTTTCCGGCCGCGGTCTGCCGTGCGATCAGTATGGGATCCATCACTTCTTTGACCCGATCGGTACGTACGAGGTCAAACCACCTAACCCCTTCACCGATCAGCTCGTATTGGCGTTCCTGCAGGATGGCCATTTCCAAAGCATCGGCTGAGGCAAACTGCGCAGTACTTACCGTAGGCACTCCGGCCCGCGACTTGATGAAATTCAAATACTTCACTGCGTTGAGCTGGTCGCCGGTTTTGTTCAAGGCTTCCGCATACAAGAGATACATACCACTCAGTCGATACATAGGTATGTAGACATTCGTTTCGGTAGTGTAGGGTAAACTGCCTGAATAAGATGCAGTAGGCAAAGTGAAATTATATCCTGCCGTTGCCGTGGCCGCTGTGAAGGTTCCGGCATAGAACTTCCAGAAGCTCCTGTCCCTTATCGGCTGACTGGTAGCTGACGTAATGTTGTAGGTTTGCTTTACACGCCTGTCTACCGTGGCTGTTATGGCTCCATAAGTAGCAGTAGCCACAGTGGGCCAGTTGGTCCATAAAGGGTCTGCCATTCTGATCATCGGCTCATTGGTGGTACGGGATACGCCAGCCATACAGGCACAGCCATTGGATATGTTGTCCCAATGGATATTGAAAATAGTTTCTACACTGTTCATTGGCGTGATGAACTGCGCATTCCAGGTGGGGCCCGACTGCAGATCAGCCACATCTCCCCCTGTTCCGTTGGCTGCAACACCTGTGGCATTGTATACCTTTCCTGTCGGGGCCTTAGCCGCAAACAAGCGCCTGAACCATACCAGTGCCTCTGTATAGTCTGCATTATTTTTAGTAGTCCCAGCCCTCCACATGTACGCATCCGCCAGAATAGCGGCTATTGCTGCTTCACCCAGGTACCAGACCGGAGCATTTGCCCCCTTTACAGTCCGCTCATAGGCCTGTGTAAGATCGGAAATGGCCTGCTCAAGTACTTTAGCTTTAGGATCCCTCGCCTGCTCCGCCTGCTCGTCTATGCTTAAATAGGGTTCTGTACGGATAGGCGCATCTCCCCATACCCTGGCAATCCAGAAATAACAGAGACCGCGCATGGCCAGCGACTGTGCCATATAACTACTTTCCAAAGCAGGGGTTAAAGCCCCTACGGTACCCACCGGGGTAAATTGTTTAATCTCTGGCAGCCTTTTGATCAATAGATTGGCCCTGCCTATGGTACTGTATAAAAAGCTCCAGTCTGCATAGTCGTTGATTTCAGTAAGGCCATTCAGGTCAATTTCATTGGTTGCATTTACGGTATAGGTCAATCTGCGCTCCCAATTGTCAGACCTGGCTTCTCCCCACCAGGTCATTCGGTTACGGTACTGTCCATCGCCAATCATGGTTTGCTGAAATTCGCCGTACATTCCCGCTATAGCGGCATCGGCTTCAATTTTATTGTGCAGAAAGTCTTTCAAAAGGCCCTCTGATATCGGTTGCTCGTCTATCGCTTTTTTACAGCTGCCCAATAGCAGCAATAGACTAAAAACAGTAATGTTTAATATCTTCTTCATCGCTATAAATTAAAATCCAATGTTCAAACCAAAACCAAGCTCTCTTCTCTTCGGGTACCGACCGGTGTCATCACCCGGAGTCAGACCAGATGATGAGGTAAACTCAGGATCGTAGCCGGTATAATTGGTATAAGTCAAAAGGTTTACGCCGTATACATAGGCCGACAAGTTCCTGGCTTTAATCTTCTGCGCATATTTGCTGTCCAGGTTATACGTTAACCTGGCATTAGAAAGCCGGATGAAACTTGCATTTTCCAGGAAGTAGCTATTACCTCCACCGCGCTGACTGCCCCTGGTATTCTTATCTGGATAATAGGGATAGGTAGCTACATCCCCCTGCCTGGTCCAGGCGCCATAGATGGCTTCAGGAAGGGATGGATTCCCGTTATTCGCGAAATTGGTCAGGTTCTGTTTAAACTGGTTGTAAACCTGTCCACCTATGGTAGAGTTGATGATGAAAGACAACCTGAACCTCCCGTAGGTGAAATTATTGACAAAACCCAGGTAGAGATCCGACTGGGAATTGCCGATCACACGCCGGTCGCGCTCATCGATCAGTCCATCATTGTTCACATCTTCCCATTCCGTATCTCCACCCAGCAGCACAGAGCCGTCGCTATTCTTTTTCTTTAGTACTTCTCCAGTATAGCGCTGCCCGTCTAGTGTATAATATTCTGCTGTAGATGCAACAGGATCTGCAGAGGTTCCCCTCACCGGATACTTTACGGTCACATTTACCGGCGTTAGCTTTCTGCCATCTGAACTATAGGCATTGGACGCATCATACTGGTAAACACCGAGGTTCTTCCAACCATAAAAATCGCCGATTCTGCCTCCTTCACGAATCAGGTAAGTAGCGTTGCCCCCACTGACACCTCCCGTACCTACAGCAATGAACTGCTCAGCCTGATTGAGTTTCTGGATAGTTCCGCGTTCAAGCGAAACGTTGGCATTGACTTCCCACCTGAATTTATCTTTTACGATCGGCGTACCTCCTATGGCAAACTCTAAACCTTTGTTCTGGATGCTACCCACGTTTACTTTAATGGTATTATACCCTGTTTCTTTCGGCATCTGACGGTCGTACAGCAGGTCATCTGTAGTCCGCACATAGGCATCAAACACGAAAGTCAAGCGGCCTTTCAGGAAGGTCAGGTCCAAACCCAGGTTTTTAGTATAGGTAGTTTCCCATTTCAGATCGGGATTGCTGAAGCTCGAAGTGGTGGCCGCACCAGCGACACCATTGTAACTGTTGCCCCCTAATTCCACCCGCGGGATGGATTCGTAATCGCCGATAGCATCATTACCACCACTACCATAGCTAAACCGCAGTTTACCATCCTGTAAATACTTCTTACTCCATTTCATGAATCCCTCATCCGTGAAACGCCAGGCTGCCGAACCGGCCAAAAAGCTGCCTGAGCGGTTATTTGCCCCAAACCTGGAGGAAGCGTCATTTCGGTACACACCCTGAATAATGTAACGGCCCTGGTAACTGTAATTGGCCCTTCCAAAATATGAACCTGTAGAGACCGCACTGGCCGTCGTGCGCTGTTGCGTCAAGTTGGTCAGGTTGGAGCCTGAAATGGTCTTGATGTTTTCAAGGATGAAATTGGTTCCATAAAGAAATACGTTATCATTCCTTACCCTGTCCCGGGTAATACCTGCTGTTGCAGTAATGGTATGGTCTTTTATGCTTTTGTTATAGTTCAGGAAGGCCTGTGCTTCATAATAAAACCTTTTGTTCCAGAGATTGGAAGCAGAGTTATTGTCTCCGTTCTGGTTTTGCAGGTATCTGGGAGTAAATGTAAAACGCTGGCCATCGTCCAATTGGGTATTTAAAGCAACGGTAGCCCGCAGATCCTTGTAAAAATCGTAGTTCAGTGTAGAAACAAACTGCGCTTTATACTCCTCCCTGGTATTCGTTTCCAACAACGCATTCGCTATTGGATTTCTTTTGTTATTGATGTAACTGGTCAACTTCCCGTCGGGATAATAGATCAGGTAACTGGAGGGCCGGTCGAATACCGGTCGGATGGAATTGCCAATACTGGCAAAATTACCCGTTTGCCGGTAGAATGACATATTGGAAGTTACCTTTAGTTTAGTTGTGGCCTGATAATCTACGTTGATCCTGGATTGAATCCTTTTTGCATTGGTGTTGAGGGCAATCCCTTTATCATCCAGATAATTAATACTGGCTGCATAAAGCAAGCCTTTTTGTCCGCCTGCCAGTGAGACCCTCACATCGTGCTTCTTACCGGTATTGCCCAGCAGCAGTTTCTGCAGGTCATTTGCCGAATTGAGGCCCGGGTTCAAAGAATCGGTAAGCACACTAAGCTGACCCTGAAGCTGACGGTAGCGCCTGATGTCTTCTGAATTGGACTGCTGGATGCTATGGGCAATCTTTCCCAGAGTATATACATATTGCAGGTCAAGTCTGGGCTTTCCCTCTACTCCGCGCTTAGTGGTGATGAGGATCACTCCGTTGGCGGCACGCGAACCGTAAATGGACGCTGAGGCAGCATCTTTCAATACCTCGATACTTTCGATATCACTGGGATTGATGGATGCTGCGTTTTGTGTAATTACACCATCAACAACGTATAGGGGATTGGTGCCATTTCCATCGGAGGAAAAAGTAGATGGCCCACGGACCGTTATGGAACCTTCAGCACCTGGTTCGCCATTGTCGTTCACGACCAGCACCCCTGCCGCCTTGCCCTGTAACGCATCGAAGAGGTTTAAAGGCTGACGCTCGGCAATGTCTTTGGCAGATACTGAGGAGATAGATCCTGTGATGTCCCGCTTTTTCACTTTCTCGCCATAACCCGTTACCACTACCTCGTCCAGTTCGCTCTGATTTTCTTCCAGGACAATATTGATGAGCTTCCTGCCGGCAACTGCAGCTTCCTGTGTTACCATGCCGATATAGGAAAACACAAGAACAGATTGGGCATTCGGAACCGCAATGGTATATTTTCCATCGTTGTCGGTCTGGGTAGCTACTTTAGCGTCTTTCAGCCGGATACCTACGCCCGGTATGGTTTCACCTTTGCTATCCTTTACCGTTCCCGAAATCTGGACCGTCTGTGCAAAGCCTGCCTGCCCGAAAAGCAAAAGCACAATGAGTATCGCCGGAAGCGATAGCTTGTTTGAGTAATAAATCTTCATACTAGTTTGATATTTGGTACTGCTAATCTATGAGGGCTCCCGATTATAAAGGGGCTAAAATCTTAACGAAATAGGGTCATTTTCTTAAAAAAAGCCTAGTCCCGGGCCGTTACATAATCTGAGGGGCTACGTGAAAATTGCTTGGCAAATTCTTTACTGAAATATTTGCTGCTGCTAAAGCCAACCATATAGGCAACTTCATAAACGGTAAAGGTTCCTTGCTGCAGCAATTGGGCTGCTCTTTGCAAACGCACCGACTTGATGAAATTATTGACCGTAAAGCCAGTCATGGCTTTTACTTTTTTATAGAGAATGGGCGTACTCATTCCCAGTTCGGACGCGAGCTCATTCACACCAAAGGCTTCATTGCTCAGGTTTCCTTCAATCAGCGTCATCATTTTATTGAGAAAATCCTGATCAGTAGATTCTATGATCACATTGGAAGGCTGCAAAGTCATCTGCTGACTAAATTTACGTCGCATATTGACCTGCAGGTTCAGTAGGTTATTGATGTTCAACTGTAGTGTATGGATACTAAAGGGCTTGGTGACGTAAGCCTCCGCTCCTGTTTTCAAACCCTTCAACTCATGGATATTTCCAGATCTGGCGGTAAGGAGTATCACAGGGATATGGCTGGTCCTTAGGTCGGTTTTAATGGTCCTGCAAAGTTCTAAGCCATCCATATTGGGCATCATCACATCACTTACGATCAGGTCCGGGATCAACTCCAATGCCTTCGCCAGTCCCTCAAGTCCATCGCGGGCTTCTATAACCCGAAAATAAGGCGACAATGATCTGGAAATGAATGTCCTGATTTCATCATTGTCTTCTACAATCAAAATACTTGCAGCATCGGCCTTATGCCCAGCCAAAATGCCCTCCTCTGCTAAAGATTCTATTTCTTCCCGGTAATGTATGGCGGCTTCTATATCTACAAAATCTTCGGCTAAATCATCCTTTTTGAAGTGCTGACTACCCAGTTTCAGTTTGAGGGAGAAACAGGTATGCATCTCCGGATCGCTCAGCCGCTCGTCGGGCAGCAGAATGAGCGAACCGTGATGTAATTTGCTGATCTTTTCTGCCAGTGCCAGTCCTATACCTGTTCCGGTATTCCCTGATCGGTGTTCCCTGACCTGGTAAAAATTGGTAAAAATCTTGTCCCTGCTAGCCTCGGGTATCCCGGTACCGCTGTCGGTAACCAGAACCTCTACACTGTCGGTATTTGCGGAAATCTGCAAACGGATGCTTCCCTGATCCGGCGTAAACTTAAAGGCATTCGAAAGCAGGTTAAAAAATACTTTTTCCAATTGCTCGCCATCGAAATACACTTCAATGACTTCTGCGCTGCAGTCAAAAGTGTAAGTGATTTGTTTCTGCAGGGACAGGTAACCGAATGACAAAAAAATCTCCTTCGCGAAACTTACAATATTGGCTGGTGCTACGTTCAGCTTCAACTTGCCGGATTCCGCCTTTCTAAAATCCATAAGCTCAGTAACCAGGCGCGTCAGACGACCTGCATTCCGTTTTACATCAAGCAGCTTACGGTGTAACGCGGGAGATTCCTGGCTCTCCTCCACCAGATTTTCCAGCGGACCTACAATCAGTGTCAGTGGGGTCCTGATTTCATGGGAGACATTAGTAAAGAAATCCAACTTCATTTGAAAGACCTCGTGCTCCCGTCTCAGTAGTGCCCGAATCCATAAAAACCTAAGCACCAGGAAAATTAAGCCCATGATCAGGACGACATAAATGAGATAAGCCCACCAGGTTTTCCAGAGCGGCGGCTTCACATGAATGATCAGTCGCTCCGGTTTTTCTGTCCATACGCCATCGTTATTAGCACCCTTAATCAATAAAGAATAACTCCCGGAAGGCAAATTGGTGAAGGTTGCTGAGGGCGTACTGACATAGTTCCAGTCTTTTTCGAAACCTTCCAGCTTGTAGGCATACCTGTTTTTCTCCGATTTAATGTAGTTGAGGATCGCGAAATCGATGCTGAAGATGTTCTGGTCATAGGAAAAACTGATTGCTTTGCTCAGGTGAATGCTTTTGGTTAGTAGTTTACTTTCATCATTAATAGCCACTGCTTTATTGAACAAGCGGAGTTGGGTAAATACAGCACCGGGACTCGTCGTATTCCTTTTGATCTGTTCCGGAAAGAAACTCACAAGGCCATTGTAACCTCCAAAAAACAACTCGCCCTTCGCATCCTTGAAAAAGGAATTGTAATTGAATACATTTCCGGTAAGGCCGTCCTGTACGGTATAATTGATAAAAAAATGGCCATTGTATTTAGCTAATCCATTGGACGTGCTGATCCAGAATTCGGCCTTGTCGTCTTCCAGCAGCCCCAGTACATTATTTGCCGGTAAACCCTCCCGCATGGTAAAGAACTGGGTGTGTTGGTTGGAAGGGGTATGTTTGATCAAGCCAGACTGATAGCTACCCATCCAGATATTGCCTTTAGTATCCTCTCTGATAAAATTGATGTCATCAAAAGCAAAATCAGTCTGAGGATTACTGAACTGAACCAGGCGACTGGCTCCTTTTTTAAGCACAAAAGTTCCGGAATTGGTACCAATCCAGAAGTTGTGCGCGACGTCTTCAAAAAAGCAACGCACGAACTTCAATTCGTTGGAATACCTGGGATCTTCGAAAACAGTAAAATTGTTTTGCTGCTCATTATACCAATAGATGCCATGCGAGCGGGTACCGATCCAGATCTTCCCGGTATGGTCCTGACTCAGGCAGACAATCCGATTGGAGTGTAATGAATTGGGTTGATCGGTAGGCCGGTAATGGCTGAATTGCCCGGACTTTGGATCGTATTTATCCAGTCCTCCTTCGTAAGTCCCCAACCACACCTTCTGCTTTTTATCAATCAAAATTGCCTTGACCAGATTGGAGCTCAGCGAATTTGGGTTGTAGATATCGCTTTTAAAATTACTGAACTGACCGGTACTTCTATTGTAATAGTTCAAACCCTCCGCTTCCGTTCCGATCCACAGATTATGACTTGCATCTTCGGTAATTACACTGATGACATTGCTGCTGATGCCATTTTTCCCCGGACTTGCCCTGTATTTTTTAAAAGGTGTGGAGTTGGCATGAAAAACATTGATCCCCCCATAGTATGAACCCAGCCACATGGAACCTGCCCGATCCAGCATGATGTCATAGATCGAGTTTTGATTGAGGCTGCTGGGATCTTCCGGATTGTGCACATAAGCGGTAAACTTACGGGTATGCAAATCCAGGATATTCAAACCGTTTAAGGTAGAAATCCAAAGCCTGCCCTCGTGATCCATTTTCATTTTCCGGATGACATTGCTCCGCAAGCCATCATTTTGTCCTTTCTTCAAACTAAAATGCGTAAAGCTTTGGCCCTTTCGGTCAAACAGTTCCAATCCATTGTTGTGTGTGCCGATCCACAAGTTTCTAAAGTGATCTTCATAAATCGTTGTGACATCATTGTTGATGATACTGCGCTGATTTCCGGGATCATGGAAATAAGACTTAAATCGATAGTTTCCATGCCGAAGCTCCATACTGGTAAGGCCGGCACTACCTCCCACCCAAAGTGTATTTTCAAAATCCTGATGAATGGTTTTGATCAATGAGTTGGCCAGATTTCCACCTTTATCCTTACCGTAGAAGCGCCGGAACTTCCCGGAAGGAAGCATCTGATTCAGACCTTGTTCGGTTCCCACCCAAAGATTCCCCTGTCTGTCCTGGTATAGACTTCGGATCACATTGTTGCTGATACTCTGCGGATCTGCTGGATCATGTAGAAAATGTTTGAAGTTGTTGCTTTCCGGAATATATAGATTTAAGCCATTTTGTGTAGCGATCCACAGTTGGCCTTTGCGGTCGGTAAGTAACGCATTAATATTCTGACTGCTGCTGATGGAATTCGGATCCTTTTTATTGTGCCGGTATACTTCAAAACCCTGGGTATTGAATTTATTGAGACCATCTTTGGTACCAAACCACATGAAACCCATGCTGTCCTGCGCAATGGAAAAAACGGTGCTCTGTGAGAGGCCATCCTCCACCGTGAGGTGACTAAAATTAATTTTGGGAGTTTGGGGAAAAGATACTGTCGAATAAAAACATAACAATATCCACAAAAAGCAGAACAGCCGGCTGTTTTTGTAGAGGTTGACAATCATCGGGGTTTATTATTTGGTTCAGACCAATAATAAACAATTTCGATGGATTTTACCACATTAAACCCAGATTATGGGCATAAAAAAAGGGCAGCTCATGGAACTGCCCGCTAAAAAAATCTTTATTTATTTTTTGGCAACCAGATTACGGAAGTTGATTACACTTGCCGCTACATCCGCGCTGTTGCTTTGCCAGTTGTACTCATATTCTGCAGAGATGGCACCTTTAAATTGTTGTCTTTTCAATTCTGCGATCACGCCGGGAATATCGGAAACACCCTCACCCCAATGCACATCATGTCCACCTTTTCCTTTTTCATGCAGGTCTTTCATGTGTGAATGCAGTACGTGACCTTCAAGTTTTTTCAGACAAGCTACAGGATCTAAGCCCGAACGCACCCAGTGGCCGATATCGGCACAGGCACCAATGCGTTTGCTCTGACCTTTTATAGCATTTAAGATCACGTCCGGATTCCAATAGTGCGAAGGATTCGGGTGATTGTGAATGGCTACATTAATCGAATACTGATCAGCAAGTCTCGACAGCAAAGGAATGTCTTTTTCATTAGGCTCTGAGGTAATGGTATGGATCCCCATAGATTTGCAGAACTCAAACAATTTGATCCAGTCTGCTTCGCTATTGGCGCCTGTAACTCCAAATGCAACTACCTTTACATGATTTGCTTTCAACATTTCCAGAACCGCTTTCCTTTTGGAATCGTCCATATCAGGGCCCATTTTCCCCGATATCCCGCCACCAATCTCTTGTCCTGGAAAAGCCTCGACAAACCTCAGATCACAACTATCGATCTTTTTGATGGCCTGGGCAAAAGTAAACAGTCTAAAAGTGTAGGCTTGAGAACCGAGTTGCCAACCTAGCTTAGCTTCGGGATGCTGCCCTGTTTTTACGGTACTACCCGTCCGGCTTTTACAGCCAGCAATGGCCAAAAGCGCGATCAACCCGATCTGCAGGCTTAAACGGAATTTAGTTTTTAAATAGTTCATACTGTGTGTTTATTTTTTAATGCAAAGTAGCAAATCCATCCTGTAAATAAAAACCCTTCTTCCTTATCCGTGAATGGCCTCTTTGTTGCCGTAACTCTGGATGAGCTTCCCTTCAAAGTCCAGCCACTCCTTCCACCGTTGGTCTACATCAATATCAACGGTATATTTACGCGCAAAATTTAAGAAAACAGTATAATGTCCGGCCTCTGATACCATCAGCTCATGATAGAATGTAGCAAGTTCCTGGTCTTTAATATTTTGGGACAATACGCGGAAACGTTCACAGCTCCTGGCCTCAATCATCGCGGCGAACAACAGCCTGTCAATAAATGCAGAATTCCTGCTGCCGTCCCTGCGGCTAAATTTCACCAATTGCCCGACATAATCATCTTTACGTTCACGACCCAAAGTATAGCCCCTTTTTTTGATGATGTCAACCACCATTTGAAAATGCTGCAGTTCTTCCAGTGCAATCACGGTCAATTGCTCCACCAATTCCATATGCTCTGAGTTATTGGCGATAAGCGTAATCGCATTTGTAGCTGCCTTTTGCTCGCACCAGGCATGGTCAGTGAGGATTTCTTCCAGATTCGATTCAGCGATATCCGCCCAGCGCGGGTCAGTCAGTAGTTTTAGTCCAAGCATAGTATGTGATGTTCTTCGGCTCAAAATTAATAAATTGCAGCCATTTAAATTGGTGTTGATTTCAATGGAGTACCATATTGAGTATGGGATATGCCTTGCCTGCGGCATCCTGATCAAACCGTGCTATACTTACAAAACCCAAATGCCGGTAAAATGCTACCGCTTCCTGGTTTTGCTCATTCACATCGACACTATTGACCCCAAATCTTCCACGGGCATAATTGATTAAGGCCCTGCCGATTCCCTCCCCCCTGCGCTCAGGATCGACAAATAACATTTGGATCAATTGTTCATCAATTCCAATAAAACCAGCGATCCTGTCTCCCTCTTTCAAACAGAACAGCTCAACCTGGTCGAAATACTCGTTCAATATCAATGGTTTATAATACTGTATATCCGCTTCTTTCAAAAAGTGATGTGTAGCGCGGACAGATTTTTCCCAGAGGCGGATGAGTTCTGTGTAATTTTCGCGGCTTGCGGGAACAATAACAGGATAGTGCATTCCGCAAATATAGTCATCTGCCTTCAACCATAGTAAAAGCCAACAACGATAGCTTTACCATTCCTGACAAATTAATTAAACTAAATATTTTAGCATTCTATTTTTTATTTACATTTGTTCATTGGACATTTTATTCTTTTAATTTCGCGACTATGTATAGAGGTATCGAAGATTTCATTAAAGACTGGGAAACTGAATCTGCAGGAACATCCAGGATTTTCGCAGCGCTGACCGATGAATCGCTAAACGTTAAGATTCATGAAGAGATCCGTTCACTTGGACGCTTAGCCTGGCATTTAACACAGACAATTACGGAGATGGGCAAACGTGCAGGCTTATTTGCAGAGGATGAACTTGAAGACAAGGAGATTCCTTCCTCTGCTGCTGAGATTTTAAATTGCTATCAGCAATATGGTGTTTTATTGAGCAGGGGCCTTCGCTTAAAATGGACAGATTCAAGTCTGGAAGACCAGGTGGAGATGTATGGCGAGCACTGGGAGAAAGGTAAAGTTTTAAGGGTGCTGATCGCACACCAGACCCATCACCGGGGACAGATGACGGTAATCATGCGGATGTTGGGGCTCCCTGTTATTGGATTACACGGCCCTTCAAAAGAAGAATGGGCTGCATTTGGAATGACAGCACCGGAATAATGCATATATTCAATGACGATGAAATCTGCAAATGCCAATTAACACCTGTTTCGGAAATACTGGCATTTAACTTGATCGGCTAAATAATTAAATTTCATTATGCGTACACATTCAAAAGAAACTCAAGAAACATTAACCGCTGACCTGGCCCTGGATATTCTAAAAGAAGGAAACGAGAGGTTCGTAAACAACCTTAAAGCAAATAGAAACCTCCTGCAACAGGTCAATGACACTTCCGCAGGTCAGTTTCCTTTTGCCACTATTCTGAGTTGTATGGACAGCCGTACCTCTGCCGAACTCATTTTTGACCAGGGTCTTGGAGATATATTTAGCATCCGGATCGCCGGAAATGTCCTCAACGAAGATATCCTTGGCAGTATGGAATATGCCACAAAGGTGGTAGGAACCAAAATCGTCCTTGTTCTCGGCCACACCAAATGCGGAGCAATTATCGGTGCCTGTAATCATGTGGAATTGGGAAATCTCACGGGATTGCTTAAAAAGATTAGTCCGGCAATGATCCTGGAGGAATCCACTTCCTCAAATAGAGATGGTTCAAATCCAGATTTTGTAAATAATGTAACCCGGATAAATGTCCAGTTGACGATCGAACGCATCAGGAAGGAAAGCCCAATTATAGCTGGTCTTGAAGAGGAACAAAAATTGAAGATCGTAGGAGGCGTTTACGACGTAGACAATGGAAAAGTGAACTTCTTTTGAGGCATGACTAAAACTACCCTGATCCATTAAACGAACTATTTCCCGCAACCATTGTTATTAATAGTGTATCATCTTAGGGGGATTGTATCCCCCATTTAATAACAATGAAAGTATCAACTCCGCAATACCTTTGGTGGCAAAGGGCAATCATCTACCAAATTTACCCACGATCCTTTCAGGACAGCAACGGGGATGGAATAGGCGACCTGCAAGGTATCATCACACGCCTGAATTACCTGCAATCGCTTGGCATTGAAGCGATATGGCTTTCACCAATATTTCCCTCACCGATGGCGGACTTTGGATATGACATCTCAGATTATACCGGGATCGAGTCTTTGTTTGGTACGATGGAAGATTTTGATCAATTACTTTCCGACATACACGAACGCGGAATGAAACTGATATTGGATCTGGTACCCAATCACAGTTCTGATCAGCACCCATGGTTCCTGGAATCCAGATCCTCGAAAGATAACCCAAAGCGGGACTGGTACATTTGGCATGATGCAAAAGCAGACGGCTCTCCTCCCAATAACTGGTTGAGCGTCTTCGGTGGTGGTGCCTGGGAATGGGATCATACTACTAATCAATATTACTATCATGCTTTTCTCAAAGAACAACCCGACCTCAACTGGAGAAATCCGGAGCTACAGAAAGCGATGCTGGATGTGATGCGCTTTTGGCTGGATAAAGGGGTGGATGGTTTCCGGGTGGATGTGATGTGGTACATGATCAAAGATCAGGAGTTGCGTGATAACCCGGTAAACCCACATTATGAGCAGCACAGGCCTACAAGCGAACAATTAATCGATGTTTACTCTACAGATCAGCCAGAAGTTCTCGAAATCGTAAAAAGAATGCGGGAAGTACTGGATGAATACGATGAGCGAATGATGATCGGTGAAATATACCTTCCCATAGAACGCCTCATGAGATATTATGGTAAGAATAATGACGGCGCCCATTTACCTTTCAATTTCATGCTGCTTAGCCTGCCCTGGGATGCGGAAAAAATCGCCGCAGCAATAGATGAATACGAAGCGGCCCTTCCTCCTGATGGATGGCCCAACTGGGTGTTGGGAAACCACGACAGACTCAGACTTGTCAGTAGAATCGGATTGAATCAAGCCAGAATCGCCGCAATACTGTTGCTCACCTTACGCGGGACTCCAACGATCTACTATGGTGAAGAAATCGGAATGCAGGATGTCAACATCCCTTTTGAGGAAATACAGGATCCCCAGGGATTGAATATGCCCGACAAGAACCTTAGCCGAGATCCTTGCCGTACACCCATGCAGTGGAATAGCGAAGCCAATGCCGGATTCAGTTCAGGCAAACCATGGTTACGCCTGAGCCCCGATTTCAGCACCAATAATGTGGCTGCTCAGCTGGACATTCCTGAAAGTATGCTGTTTTTTTACAAACGCTTAATTGCATTACGTAAACATGAACCTGCCTTAGCAGTGGGTGATTACCTTAGCGTATACTCAGGTAATGGTCTTTTGTCCTTCGTAAGATCTTTTGAAGGCAAACCAAAATTTCTGATCCTGCTGAACCTGAGCCCGATCCCGGCATTTTTCAAAACTGAACATTCAGAATGGAAAGGGACAATTATACTCAGCACAAATCCGAAATTAGAGGGATTGCGGATGAAAGGCAGCATGGAAATAAATGGTGATGAAGGAATGATTATAAGCCTCGACTAAGACTTTATCTGGATTGCCCGACTGGTCTATCCGCAAGTGTGCTACTTTGTCGTGGAAATTTATGTCAAATAAAATAAAATCACTCCACAAACAAAATTAAACACACTATTTTTACGATATTTTTTAGCTGATGTCCATACCTGTACTTACAGAATCCGATTTAAAAGCCTATCAGGATAAACTCATGAATCCTGCCAGTCCCCGCTCAGGGATTCTTTCTGACCTAAAGAATTTATACCTCAGATTTCAACAGAATGAACAAAACCTGGCCGACTTCAAATATGGTTTAGAAATTGTACACCTGGAAAATGAATACAGAAAAGAAAAACAGGGCTTTCAAAGCAGATTGGCGGAACTAAAAACAAAATACAAATTGGTAGACGAGCGAATTGCACATGTAGAATTACAGCTATACCAGGGCATCCCTGAAGATCTGGATCTTATGGATCAACTCATTACAGAGCAGGAATCCATCATTAAAGACCAGGAAAAACTAAACCTTCATGAAGCAACAATTACACAACAGATCAGCCAAACTGATATAAGTTATGGGAAAAACAGGGAACAATTGAAGCAAAAGCACTTGAATCAACTTTCTCCCCTGGCTTCCAGATTCAATGTATATATAAACGCGCTCAGCAAAGCGGGCACTAAAATCAGAAAGAAAGCCCGGCTCTACGCATTGATCCCGATTCTCGGTATCCCAACAGGAATTGAATTATTAGCTGGTATCGCTGGAGTTCCACTCAGCGGCTCAAGCACAGCACATCACCTGGCAATATTTCATCCCGTTTTTTTTATTTCACTCGTCTTTGTAGAGATTTTCCTGGCCGAACGCAGTAGAAACACCCTTTACTCCTTCTTCGCGCTGCGTTTCGCCAAAGATGCTTCAACGGAGCTGATGAACTTGCTCCAAATTAACCTGCAGCACATCGCCGAATTAGCGCAGAATTCAGGATTAAAACAAGAAGAGATTTTTGATTACCTTTCTGCTAAGGGGGTTCATCCGGCAAATTAGCTATGATCTTGAATCTACCTGGTCTGTTATTTGTCACAATTCACCCCCAAAATTGCCGCATTCACAACATCTATCAATGATGTCCTATTGTATCTTTGACTATAGAAACCAACTCAACAAAATAATTCAAATGGCACTAGCAAGAATCACAGTAGAAGCAACAGTAAATGCACAGGTAGTAACAGTTTGGAAACTTTGGAATAACCCGGACGATATTATGAAATGGAACACTCCCGATCCCAGTTGGCATACGCCCAGCAGTGAAAACGACCTTAGGGTTGGTGGCAAGTTTAAGAATAGAATGGAGGCTAAAGATGGAAGTTTCGGTTTCGATTTTGAAGGTATTTATGATAGCGTAGTTTTACATGAAGAAATTACCTATACCATGGGTGATGGGAGGCAGGCGACCACCACATTTACCGAGCGAGATGGTAAGACCTACCTGGCAACTACTTTTGATCCTGAAACAGAAAATGATCCTGAATATCAAAAGCAAGGATGGCAGGCAATCCTAAACAACTTCGTGAAATACGTGGAATCGAATTGATAATACGGGAACTGCTAATCATAAAAAAGCAGGAAATCGCGTTTTCAATATCATGCATCATGAAGCTCCTCAGTGTTGGGGAGCTTCATGATGCAAAATCTTGCAAGCCATGTTGTACATATGAAGGCTGCTGACTTCTCTTTTTAAGAACTGAGCCTCACAATTATTTTTGCTGATCAAGTATAACCCACCTGTTGGCTGTATTCCCAGGCGCTTCCAATACCACTTTATAGAATTTTGAAGGATATTTTGTCACATCAATAACGAAGTGTTTCTTACTTACCGGAACCTCCGTAAGAAGATGGTAATCGTCTTTTTCCCCTGTTTTAAAATAATTAGTAGTTGCTAACCAAACCTTTACCATGCCATTGTTATTCAATGCCTTCCAGCTTAAGTCAATATATCCGTTAATGTAATTGGCTTCCATTGCTGCAATTGATACATCGCCAATCAAAGGTATTCCATCAACTTCCCTGGCAATCTCCGTAGGCAATACCACGCCCAGGTAGCTTGCTAAAGTGGGCATAATGTCTATAATTGCAGGCTTAAAATAACTTGCATAAGTGTTTAATTTAGGATAATTAGATACCATCCAGGTGCTTCGCTGCCTGTCCGACTGCCCGCCGTGGTGCTTACCTGTTTGTTCATCTCTTCCGTGATCTGTAGTGATAATTAATAACCAATCTTCATTATGACTCTTTTTTCGATATTCAATGGCATCGTATAGCTTTCCCAGCTGCACATCCAATTTCTTTATGGCAGCCTCAAATTGCGGGCTATCGCCATACATATGCCCCATGTCATCAGTATACTCCAAATACACCCAGGAAAGATCCGGGGCATCTGTCCTCAATGTGTTTGCTGCTTGATTCACCACCTGCTCATCTATAAGATGCATAAAATCGCGTGCCTTATCATGTTTGAACTTCAGGGTATCAAGTTCGTAACCATCAAAGTATTGATCAACTTCGAGGTTTCCAGCTGCTGCAAGCTTATGTCCCAGCAATTTCGTACGATTGTCTGTCCAACTGGAGAATATCGCTGTCTTTTTCCTGGGATATTGGGTCTTCAGTAACCTGAAAATATTCTGATAATTATAATTAGGCGCTTTAATCTCGTTATCCGGCACATTATGCTTATTAACCCAGGTTCCGGTGAGCAAGCTGTTGTATCCAACAGCTGATATGGTCGGAGTTTGGCTATATCCGCCTTTTTCTCCCCCTACATACATCCTTGTATAACTTCCCTTATCTGTTATCCTTTTTACATTGGGTAAATTCATGCGCTCCAGCACATCCGCAGAGATCCCATCGGCTATAACAAAAACGGCCTTTTTAGTTTTTTGGGCCAGACTATTAAGACTTGCAAGCAATATTACCGATAATAAAATGTGTTTTGGTAGGTCCATTTTGTTGTTCTTTTTTGCAAATAAAAATCCCAGACCAAACCTGGCCTGGGACGCTTTGGTTTTTAAGGTTTGATTAACCACATTAGCTGATTGATTTCATCTCCTGCAGTATATTGGCGTGTTATTGCTTCAGTAACGTTAGCCTGATTTAGCCTCAATTCCGACTCGGGGTACATCCAACGTTTAGGAATTCTTTTATTGTTTAATACACCTGAACCAGACACATCAAACGCAGGAATGCCTGTACGGCGCTGCTCATAAAAGGGCTGCCAATCGCTGTTCATAAATGACGCAATATATTTCTGTGTGATAATCTGATTCAAAGGAGTCTGGCTAAGTTGAACAGCGGGTTGCCCAAGATAGGTGTTGATTACATCTGGCGCAATGTTATAAAAGGACATTGATGCACGGATACCACTTTGATAATAATCGTTAACACTACCAGCGATCCAGCCTCGTACCACTCCTTCCGCTAAGATAAACTGCAGTTCTGAGTATCCTAAAGCGATACTTGGCTCATTAACCGGGTTGTTGTAAAAACGAGGGTTAATCTTGGAGACTTCTCCTGCAACTGTACGCGCATTGTTTTCGTTTACAGCTGCACTTCCCTTGGCTCCCCCATAGGCATTAAAATCTGTTGAAGGCAATGCCGAAAATTTGGGTGCCTTATCTGCAAAACTGAACAGGCGACTATCTTTCAAACCTTTAAGGAGATCAACAAAGGTTTCCTCCATGTAAAATGCAGTCTGGAAATCATTGTTGTTGAAATATGGATACCTGTTTCCCTGCAAATCATAAAATTTCAATTGAACATTATCTGCATTGCCTGTTAATACGGGGTACTCAGCGGCATTATTTACGATATCGGCAAAACGCTTCTTTATCTGGAATCTAGCATCGCTTTCTTTCAGCGACAAGCTTATTAAAACTCTTAACGACAAACTATTGATCGCTTTTTTCCATTGCTGCATATTCCCGTTATATACAATATCACCTTTTACAGCAGTTGTGCCGGTAGTGATCATCTCACCCGCTTGCTTCAACTCATCTAAAATATTCAAATAGATGTCCTCCTGTTTGTCATAAACAGGTGTGGCTATATTGTCATCGCCTTTCAGGGCCTGACTGTATGGAATATCTCCAAACATCTGCGTCAATTGAAGGAAATACCAGGCTTTAAAGAATTTTGCGAGTGGCAGATATTCCGCCTTATTCTGTGCGATCGCGGCCTGCTCCAGTTTAAGTACCTGGCGAAGGCTGTTGTAAGCATTATAACTACCTCTTGTCCATCCATAATACTGTGTCTGCCTCACTGCATCAGTAAATACCATTTGACGCGACACAAGTGCAACATCAACATTTGAAGATTGAAAGGCCGACTGTGCAATTGTATTCAATAGTAGATCGGGGGTGGCCACTGTAGATTTATTTGGGTCTGTTTGAAATTCTTCAAACTTCTTACAGCTTGTCTGAATTACTGCCACTGTAAATAGTATCGCTAGTATTTTATTTTTCATATCCGTAAACAGGTTAAAATTTAAGATTAGCATTGAAACCAAATGATCGGGTAGATGGGGTTTGTAAATTATCCACTGCCGGATCTGGATCAACATTTGGCATTTTAGAGAATAGCAATAGATTACGGCCTACAATAGATAAGTCAACACCTTTAATGAAGGATTTACCAAGCATCTTACCTGGGATCTGCCAGGCTAGCGTAACTTCTCTTAGCTTTAAAAAAGTCTGAGAAAAATAGTTATAGTTGTTGTAGGCACCATTACTGGTGTTGGTCATATAATCGATATAATTTACCCCTTTTGTATTTGGTGCAAAAACACGGGTATCAGATATCACATTCCCGTTCGCATCGTACGTAGCTTGTCCACTCGTGACCACCACTCCTTCTCCAATAAAAGTTGAAAGCCCTGCGTTGGCATCGATCCTGTACTGGTTGACCGTTCCCGGATTGGTACCGCCCCACCACATTTTTTGGTTCGTAGTAGAGTACATCATACCTCCAATGCGACCATCTACCAGAAACTTAAGGGTAAAATCTTTATACCGGAAAGTATTTTCTACACCATAAGTCCAGTCTGGATCCTGATTTCCAACAAATCTTTGAAACGTATCCGATAATGGAAATCCATTGCTGCCGTAGATCACCTGTCCCTGCGCGTTTCTCTGGTAAACACTGGTAAAGATCCTATCGGTGCGGTCACCTGAATTAAGGTAGTTCAGCGTCTGCGCGTTGCCGTAAATCTCTTTCAGGTAACGGCGGTACTGACTAAAGTTTGCGGCGACATCCCAACGGAAATCGTTATCCTTAACTACAGTTCCACCCGCAACTATTTCCAGCCCTCGTCGCTGATAAACGTTTCCGTTGGCCAGCTGACTGCTGTAAGCGCTGGTGATCGATGTTGGTATCGAAACTATATTATTGAAATCGCGTGTTTGATAATAAGTGGCCTCAAGATTCAGCCTGTTCTGAAAAAACTTCGTCTCCAATCCAATCTCCCAGCTATCCGACGTTTGGGGTTTCAGGTTGCTGTTCAATAAAGCATCACCAAAGTATAAAGAAGGCTGGTTATTCCAGATCACCCCTTTATTGAATGATGGAAGATAACTGTAAGTGTAGTCATTGTCGTTCAGTGTAGCGCTGGAAACGCGGGACCATGACCCACGGGCTTTTAAATAAGTAAACCAATCTGGTAGTTGCATCAGTTGAGATACGACCACCGAAGTTGTAACTGACGGATAGAAAAAGCTATTATTCTGAGTGGGCAACGTAGAAATTACGTCATTCCTGCCGGTAGCAGACACGTAGATCCCGTTTAAAAACTCTAAATCAAGCACACCATAAATGCTGCTTGTTCTGCGTTCTTCTACTGCATTGGTTGCCGTAATCGGACTAATGGAATTACTCAGGTTATAAAATCCGGGAACAGTCAACCCGTCTGTAGTAGCTGATCCATATTTAAAATTACGGTAGTAGTTCGCTCCACCTAACTGGGCATGAATCTTGAAATCCTCTGTAAAAGTATGGTTGAAATCACCGATTAAATCCGTTGCAACATCAAAATAGTTCCCTGTAGAAACAGTAAACTGTCCCCTTGATTTATTGCCATAACCGATATAGCTTTTCGGTTCTTTAAACGTCCGGTTTAAACCGTAGGCATTGATACCATTTCTAAACTGTACACTGAAAGCCGGACTGATTTTATAATTCAGGTTCAATGCCCCAAAAGTGTTGTCTTTCTGATACCCCCTTAAATATTCATAGGCCTGGAAATAAGGGTTATTGTAATACGAATTATTGTAATTGCGCTGCTGCAATCCTTCCTGACCTACTTTCCAATAGTTTCTTAAATCCTGAACGCTTACGTCCGCTCCCGTCCATAGTACCAGATTATAAAGGTAATTTGTCGGACCATACCCAGTTTCCGGAAAATTCTTGGTGTACTGGCGATTGTAATTTAATCTCGCATCCATCGTAAAAGCATCAGACAACTTGTAATTTCCTGATACATTGAAAGAAGTATTGTTCAAATCGGTATTTGGAACCACACCACGCTGGTAAGTATGTGATGCCGAAGCCCTGAAAGCTCCCTTGTCTGAACTCTGCATGATGCTGATATTACTGCTGGAAATCAAACCCGTCTGGAAAAAATCCTTTACATTGTTTTTTCCTCTTGAAATAAACGGCAGAGGAACCAACTTATTCGTGTTGGGATCCAGCGGGCTATTGAATTGGGGTGTTTCGAAAAATCCACTCGGCGTCGAAGGATCCAACTGATCTAGCTTTGGTCCCCATATCCATCCTGAGCCCTCCGGACCCCCGCCCGATCCGTCTACATAGGTATATTTGCCTTTAAATCCTGCACCATATTCTGTTTGCACTTCCGGTATCCGGATAAAGCTTGGCTGGATCTGATTGGAGGTATTTACATCAATGCTTAGGTCTTTTCCTTTACCACGTTTTGTAGTGATCATGATTGCTCCATTCTGACCAATTGAACCATATAGTGCAGAAGCACTAGCACCTTTTAGGATACTCATTGTTTCAATGTCATCAGCGTTGATCTTGTAAAGATCGGCCGACTGATCAGGGATACCATCAATAACGATCAGCGGTTTTCTTCCTCTTAAGGAGATTCCGGGATCTTGAAACAGGTCAGTGGAGTTTTTGATGTTTAAGCCTGCTACTCTTCCCGTTAACGAATTGATCACGTTTGACTCCCTTGCCTTAACCAGACTTTCTCCCTGTACCTCCTGGGTTGCGTAGCCCAGCTTCGCTTTTTCTTTTTTAATACCTAATGCGGTCACCACTACTTCAGATAAGCCCGTAGCATTTTCTTCCAGTTCAATCGTGTAGGCGTTTGCTGAGCCTACTACAACTTCCTGGGCGTTAAAGCCGATATAACTCAATACCATCACATCACCATCATCTGCTTTTATAGCAAAATCACCCTGCTGATCGGTTACTGTTCCCCGATTTTTGCCTTTTAATGCGACCGATACTCCGGGAAGCGCCAGCCTATTATTATCAGTAACGTGTCCCTTGATCAGTCGCTCTATAGTTACACTAGTAGCTTCAACTACCGGCTTAACAATAATCTTGTGACTAATTTGGCTGTACGTAAAAGGTGCTGATGTTGAAATCTTTTTTAGTACTGCTTCCAGGTTGCTGTTTACAGCGTTGATACTGATTTCCTTTTGCAGGAACCCGCTTCTGTCTACACACACAAAACTGTATTGCGTCTGCTGCCTGATCAGGTTAAAAATTTGCTCCAACTTCTGGTGGGTGGCGTTTATAGAACACTTGACATTGGCAAGGTTTTGCTCTGTTTTAACAACCGGAGCAGCATAAAGGCTACTGAACAAAGCCAGCAGTAAGCTGATTATCAGTAAGCTCCGTGATAAAGAAACTAAAGACGATTTGTAGATCTTTTTTTTCATAAATTAGCTATTTCGTTATTTAAATATTCACTGTTTAAAAAGGCGATTTTTGACCGGCATCTCGTAAATGCCGGTTTTTTTCATTCAGACCATGCCTGGCAGATCCTCGTGATGTATCGTAGCGTTTTTTAGGTCATTTCTTGAAGCTTAAATAAATTTTATTTTGGTCATTATGGTATTGCAGGTTCCCACTAGCACAGATGATATCCAGCACATCCTTTAAACTGTCATTTTTAAATTGTGCGTAGACCCGCGTATCAGCAGTAGCCTGGCTTTCGAAAACTAATTTCACCCCGTACATCTTTTCAATTTTCAAGGCAGCATCACTCAATTTCTCATTGCTAAACACCAAGGTCCTCGACATCCATCCCAATACGGACAAACTGTCGAGTTGATATTGAAATACCTGGCGGTTTATCCTATTGAACGATAGCTCCTGGCCTGGTACCAACATGTATTCTTCGTTGTTATCGTCGGTGATATTGACCGCAACTTTTCCTTCCAGCAGAGAAACAGTTGTTGAACGTTGATTTTTACCGGCATTCACATTAAAATGGGTTCCCATAACTTTTACATCAAGCTCCGCCGTGCGCACGATGAAGGATTTGTGAGCCACTTTACTCACCTCAAAATACGCTTCTCCTGACAACCTCACGACTCTATGCTTACCTTCAAATGACTGCGGATAGATCAGCGTACTTTTTGGACCGAGACAAATTTTTGTTCCATCGCTCAGCTTTAATGTTTTTATTTCACCGGAATTGGTCACCAACTGTTGCTCGTGGTTTACAACTTTAACTTCTTGCGCAAAATAGAACAAGCCAGCAGTAAATACCAGTATCACCGCGGCAGCTGCGATATAACTACGTTTGAAAGATAATTTTAAACGGCGCGGCGCTGCATTCTCCTCCTCAATCCTAATCTTTAGTCTGGCAAGTGCCGCCTCTCCCATACTATGCTCCGCTTGTCTCGTCGATAGCCAGACCATTTTTATCGTTTCAAACGTCTGTTCGTTTTCCACAGATTCCGTAAGCCAGTCTGCCAGCATTTCATTTTCTGCTGTGCTGGTCTTATTGGATAAATATCTTGTAATTAATAAATAGCTTTCTCTGTCTTCCAAAATCATTACTGTTTAGAGAGAAGACGCACTATAAAATCAATATCCTTACGTCATTCACACGAATTAACAGAAAGGTAATACGGTTAATACTGGCTTAATGTTAAATCAAGGAATTGTACCGTTCAAAAGTCTCTTTTAGAAATTTAATAGCACGGTACATGTGCGTTTTTACAGAGTTTACAGAGATCCCAAGCAGCTGGGCGATTTGCTCGTAACTCAGTTGATCTTCACGGCTCATCCTGAATACCAATTGAGTCCGCTCAGGCAGCAGGGCAATCATTTGGTCGACATCCAGATGTAACTGTTTAAACATCAGTAACCGATCGGGTTCCAGATAATAGTCCGCCTGCTGATCATCAACAAAGTCAACCGGATCATAAGTAGTAATTTTCTTTTTACGGTACAGATCGCATATGCCATTTTTTACCGCGGTATATAAATAAGACGCCATACCGGTATGTATGGCTACGCCCTTTCTTCGTTGCCAGAATTTCAAAAAAACATCCTGAACAACATCTTCAGCTTCAGCCTGACCAGAGTTCATTAATGATTTACTGAACCGAACGAGCCCAGGGTAGTACTTAAGAAATAAGGCATCAAATTCTCTTTGCTCTTCAGAAATATTTCTACTCATGATGGAGCGCTAGTTGTTTTTGACACGCTTACCTGTAATGACCAGGTCGCCCTGTGGGGTGATGATTTTGCCAGCAATACTATCTTTAACCTGAATCAATATTGCCTGCAGCAGATGAGAGCTTACTTTCAGATCGTAAGTTAAGGTATCACTTGATACTTTGAGATTATTCATAGGGAAAGTGCCAGACCCTGTGATCATCTCACCTTGAAGTGAACCGTTCTTTTCAATTATTTCAATCGTCCCTTCATTATAACCCTCAGGCGCCTCATTAATATTGAAACTCCAGATACCTGATAATTCATGAGCGCTATTATAAATGAAAGAAAACAGCGTTAACGATAAACAAACAAGGCTTAAGTTTAGAATCAGTTTTTTCATCATTTGAGTAAGTTTATGATTACTCAAAATTAGCTTGGCAATGCTACCAAAAGTTTAGATTAATGTTAATTGTTTATCTAACTGTGGGTTTCGTAAATAGTGATCAGCTATCTTTCCATCATGGCTGAAACCTTACGGTATCACCATCTGATTTGATGTAGTAAGTTGGTATTGTTGGGTCAGTGAGCTTGTACTCCCCGCTGGCACTGACGGCATGTCCAAATTCGCAATCTCCCTGCTGGTCGACATGGAGACTTTTGTCCTTAAAGCGGAATTTGACATGGCAGTCGTTATTTTTATATTCTGCTGTTCCGTTTTTTAAAGCGATCTTTCCAGCAAGCTGGCCCATGTTATAAGAGGGAGCTCCCCTGTTGACATCGATATAGAACAGGATAGAGTCAGCTCCCAATGGGTGAATTTTGACCATACCAATGGGGCCTTTTTCTATATCTTCTCCGAATTCGTAAGTTCCGCCCACACTTGTTTCTGATGGAGCGTCTTGTGCCGCTTTACTGTCCTGAATTTGGGTACTATCCATTTTTTGGCTTTGCGTGTTACCACATCCTGAAAGGCAGATTGCTGTGATGAGGCTCGCTGAGAGCAGCGTTGTTAGGATTGTATTTTTCATAGCTGGATTTTGTTTGGAAATACAAATTCCTTGCCAGTCCCCTGATTTGTTAATCTTGTGAAGCAGTCCATACCCATATCGGTCTGGATAAAGAGCTGGTGCATCATCCGATGTCACCAGCTTTTAACTTAACTAAAAACTAAACTATCTTCCAAAATAGTTCGGTCAAACTTATATGACAAGCCATGTGCCGCATTTAAACCACCTCCGGAAGCCCGAATTGGCCTTGATGAAATCTTTGATGTTCAGTTTCGAACAAACTTGTTCGAATCCGAACGTTCTATGAAATAACCTTACTACTAATCCTTATTCATTCTAACAATACGTGGATAAAATTTACCTTGTATATCCACCAAATCGTGTTGTGCAGCGATAACGGTTTCAATATCCTTATAAGCTAGCGGGTTCTCTTCAACCGTCCCTCCAATTAAGTGAACACAGGCATTGGCAAGTATCTTTTTCATGGCAGATACAGTCATACTATCTTTAGCTTTTTGTCTGCTCATCACCCGGCCAGCACCATGTGACGCAGAGCATAATGCATCGTTGTTTCCTTTACCCGACACCAGATAAGCCGGTGTGATCATGCTGCCGGGAATGATCCCCAGCTCACCTTTATGCGCCGGAGTCGCGCCCTTACGATGTACGATCACTTCCCTACCATCAATTAATTTATCCTTCCAGGCAAAATTATGGTGGTTTTCCACTACGCAAAGCGCTTTTAACCCCAATGCTTTTAACAGGTTTGCGTGTATGCGATCATGACAAGCTTTAGCGTAATCACCGGCCAGTGTCATAGTGAGCCAGTATTCCTGCCCCGCTTCGCTGTTGATATCTAACCAAGCCAGCTGTTGTGTGTGCCGCGGCAATTTACAGCTATCCATAGCTATTTTTGTGTAGTGTTTAGCTATAGCTGCACCTAAACCACGGCTTCCCGAATGTGTTAATAATGCAGTGTACTTCTTAGCAGGTAATCCGAAGGTATTATTGGCTAACAGCTCAATTTCGCCAAACTCTACAAAGTGGTTACCATTGCCCGATGTCCCTAATTGTCTTACTGCTTTACCTCTTAATGGTTTCAAAAATGGTATTTCATTGAACACCGAACTATCTAAAACTTCATGTTCTTGCCGGATATCCAAGCCACCTTCCATTCCAAAATGAGTGTGATTTTTTAATGCCTGCTTGATTCGATACTCAAACCTTTTTATAAAACTATCACTTTCGTCAATGATAGAAAGTGCCATTCGGCAACCAATGTCCATGCCTACTGCGTATGGGATCACTGCATTATCTGTGGCCAACACACCGCCAATAGGTAGGCCAAACCCCAAATGTGCATCTGGCATTAAAGCGCTTTGTACGCTTACCGGCAACAGACCCGCGAGTTCCATTTGCTTTTTGGTTGATTGTTCAATACCCTTACCTCCATATGTTTTACAGAATACAGGCTCATCGCGCAACTCATAGGTTTTAAAGGTTGCCTCTTCCACTTTGCCTATTATCTTCTCCGCGATCTTACTCGTAAATTCATTATCCAAAAATGCTTTCGGATCATTGTTAATATCCACCAACAGATCAAGCAATTGTTGTTTACTGTAGTGTTTGAAATTTTTTGAGGCTAAGCCAATAACCAGGCTTCGCAACTGATTATTATGATAACCTATTTTACTTAAATCTTTTGTTCTTAAATTGCCCATATGGGTTTATGTTTCTAAATCCAGGTAAGCCTCTTTTGGACTGTACCTGGATATATTTTAATTTTGTTAATGTATTTATTACGCTCGCAGTTAGGATATGCCCATTTAAAAGCGCTTAGAAAATCTCATGAATTGGTCCAGGCAGACATTGCAGAAGTTACCTATGCAATCGTTAATTATTTAAAAAACGAGGGTTTGACTGCCTAATTAGGCAATGAGCGAAAGGGGCGATATGTAGATATACTTTGTCATGATTCCTTGATATTTAATGGTTAACAAATCAGGAATTGGATGCAAAGATATATCTTTTTTTTATTCCAAAGAGCGTAAAAATTCAGTAGACTATGAGCTTACAGGATAAGGATATCCATTCGGCGCTTAAGGGCTATCTAATAGGAGAATGTTATTGATCTGGCCTAGGAAACTACCTAAATCTTTCAGAGCACATCTGGCAGTAAGACCAAAGCCTCAGCAGCATACACCTGCTGGCTTTTGTTTAAGCCGAAGAGAGAGGGAAACAGCAGCAGCGAGATCATCAGTAAAGTCTCAAGCTTCGCTATACCATGTATTGTGCTCATCGTTCCATTTTGTTTAAAAATGCAAATGGCCGCTTGCGGCCATTTATTTGAAGTTTAGGCTAACTGCTCTGCCTTGAGGTCTGAGCCGACTGCCTTGGCTTTTTCCAGCCATTCCGGAGCTTGCTCCCTAATTTCGTCGAATTTGGATTGCCCCAGGGCATCCTTTTTAGTCGGGTATTTGACAGCCTCGTAAATTGCGATACCGACAATGGCGTTTTTAATGAATCACATAATCTCTGTTTTCTGGTTCTAACACCTCACAGGTAATTTGGTTTTAACTGAAAATGAAAATTCCGGCTATTAGAAATTGCTATCGCCCAAGATTCACTAAATCTAACATTATGCTTTGGGATGTTACCTTCGTTCGCCAGCCTGCTGGCGCCACATAGCGTAATATAGCCCCTTTTGGTCGATCAATTCATGGTGCCGACCCATTTCTGAGATTTTCCCTTTTTCCAGCACATAAATGCGGTCAGCATGAAGGATCGTAGAGAGCCGGTGTGCGATGAGTATAGTCATCTGTTTACCGGAACCGGAGATTTTGCGGATGGTGCCCGTAATCTCCTCTTCGGTCAGCGAGTCCAGGGCGGAGGTAGCCTCATCAAAGATCAGTAAATTGGGCTGGCGAAGCAGCGCACGGGCAATGGAAATCCGCTGCTTTTCACGACCTGAAAGCTTCATTCCTCCTTCTCCCAAATTCGTGTTGATCCCATGTTCCGCTTTAGCAATGAGCTTATCTGCTGCTGCCTGATGCAGTGCATCCAGCAACTCCTGTTCAGTTGTAGTCGGTTTGGAAAACAGCAAATTGTGCTTGATCGTACCCGCATACAATTGCGTATCCTGGGTTACAAAGCCGATCTGCCTCCTTAAAGGGTTGTACCTGATGGCTGCAGAAAGCATATCGTTATAATAGATCTGTCCTGAGACCGGACTGTACAAACCAACGAGCAGCTTAACCAGCGTTGATTTACCTGAACCTGAAGGTCCCACAAAAGCGATGGTCTCGCCGGAAGCGATGCGGAAGGACAAGTCATCTATCGCATTATAACCCGCAGTTTTGTGCCTGAACACTACATTTTGAAACTGCAGAGAAGCCAGTGGACCGAGCTCCACGGAATTTTCGGGGCGCTGCTCCACCGGCTTGTGCATGATCTGATCGAAGGTTTGCAACGACGCATTGGCTTCCCTGTAAAGAATGATCATGTTGCAGAGATCCTGCAGCGGCGTAAATATCGCCACCGAAATGAACTGCATAGCAATGAGTTCGCCTGTACTGAGTACATTCCTAAAAATCAGCCAGAGCAGGATAAATAGAATGGACTGTTTCAGCACCCCCAGCAGGACACCCTGAAAAAAGTAGCTGCTCTGCCTTCCCTAACCGGTAGTACTTCTCCAAACCTCTAAAATAAAAAAGCCATCTCATGATGATGAGATGGCTTGTCCAATCAAGGGAATTCCTGCCTTAGTTGACCTGTTTGGCTAGTTTATCGGCCAGTACTGACTTTGCTACGGCACCAACCTGTTTATCAACCACCTCTCCGTCCTTGAAATATAGTACAAGTGGGATATTCCGGACGCCAAAGCGCACCGCCGACTGAGGATTCAAGTCTACATTCAATTTCCCTACCAGAGCTTTCCCATCATATTCTTTAGCGATTTCCTCTACCCCCGGTCCGATCATACGGCATGGCCCACACCATTCTGCCCAAAAGTCGATTAGTACGGGCTTGTCTGATTTCAACACCAGCTCTTCAAAGTTCTCATCAGTGATTTCTATAGTTGTCATATTGTTTGATTTTCGATTGTACAACAAATTTAGAGAATCAATCAAATACTTGTTGCATTTTGCAACAAGTATTTGATTTTATTGACATGAAAATTACAATGGTATTTATTTGCCTGGATTAATGCCCAATTCAGTATCACGTCGTTTTCTCAATTTTCGGATAAAGGTTTTGATCGATGCCTGATCCCTTCCTTTTAGTTGCTGATATGCCGCATTGTTGTATCCGTCCTCTTCCGAATGCTTTTCGGCCCAGCTAAATAAAGCCAGGAAAACAGGTAAGAGATCAATTGCTTTATCGGTGAGTGAGTATTGGTATTTTACTTTATTGGAAGTAGAAGCTGTTTTGATCACGAAGCCCTCGGCATCGAGCATTTTCAACCTGCTGGTCAGTATATTAGAAGCTATTTTTTCCGCTGAGGCTTTGAATTCGGTAAAAGTGTGTTTACCTTCAAATAGCAAGTCCCGTAAAATAACAAGTGTCCATTTGTCCCCCAAAAGGTCAAAAACACTGGTAGAGGAAGAATCTGTTGGTTTTGGATCAGCTTTCATTTATAAATATAATTTGCAAGATTTAGGTCAAATGGCCTTAAAGCTACAAATCCTTCGTGAAGCTCCGCGTTTTAAATTATAAAAAGCACCAGTTTACATGCAGTTATATCAATCATTCCGGGGTTAAATCGCTTTGTGAGGGTCAAAAAGGCCACTTTGGAGTGTATTGGAAGGCTCAGCTTACGGGTTAAAAAACAGAAAGCTTAGCGGGTGGTACTAACAGCACACATTCGTTGAAATCCCCAGCTTTTCAGAAGCTTATAAAAGATAAAAAAAGTAATGATCGCTCCTGCTGTAAGATAAGGTAAGGATTGCAGTAGCACAGCTAACAATTCGGCATCAGTACTATATGAGTTCCAGGAAGACTCCCTGTCCTGAAATAGATTAAAGTTATTAAAAAATACGGCAATGAGGAAAACTGATGCAGTAATCAACGACATTACCATTATACTTAGCCTGGCCTTCTTCTGTACCAAAATCAATAAGGGAACTACAAACAGCGAAATGAGGGAAAAGAAAAAGACATCTTTCAGGTAAGCACAATTCAAACACGATGACGATGGTTGCAAAGATAAATATTTCATTGATAAATAAGTGGTGATGAACACAAGCGTAAAAAATACTGCACTGCCAATTGCTGTCTGTATGTACTTCATATTATTTGATAAAATGCTAACCTAATATCTACTTGAGAGCCATTTTCAAAACATTGTTATCAGAATCAGGAATGATCTTTCCATTAACTTTTGCAGTGGAAACCCTGCATATCTTATTTTTTTTATGATTCGAACCATTCAATGCTATTTCGGTTAAATTCTTAAAATCATAGATTTTATAAACTTTTGATTTATAAGCAACCGATAACGTATCACTTAGTTTTACACAATCAGTGATGAAAAAGCCGGTTTTTACAAGTCCAATTTCTTTGCTTTTTGGAGTTATCTTACCTTTGTTGAGGGTAAACGTAAGTTCATCATCTTTCAGATCTTCCGCATAAACATCAAGCCAGAATCCTTTATTGCCTGCGACATAAGTCTCACAAATCTCATCATTCGTTTCGCTCAGCGTGTTCTCACAGGAAATCAGAATCGGAAAAATAATCAGATATGCGATTTTATTTAACCCAATTGTAACCATAATCGCTTACAAAACGTTTCCATATTGCTTTAGGTTTTTAAAATGTACCGCATTTGTGTGCTGCCTTTCCAGTTGGTCAGCAGAATGGTTGCTTCTGCTATCTCAACGAATGCGACATTCATTTTCAGCAGGCATTGTATAAGAAAGCGACCTAAGCCGCATTTCTGTTTTATCTTTAAGTATGTGAACAAGCCTGAAAGACCAAGCCCCCCTCTTACTCTTGCTTACTAATTTTGGTGCAAAGCTGGATCGCTTGAAATATGGGCCTGATGAATAATCTCCCGAATGTCCGATTTTGGCTTCTTAGTATTCGCATGTGGGCGCTCAGCCCCGTTCTGATAATGATCGACCACAGTTTCCCCTTCCGCCGTTGTACCAAATTTTGCTTTTATCGAATCCATAAGTTCTGATAGACTGCCAGCTGCTTTGGCCGGAACACCCGCAATATCTCCCCGCAGCTCAACGCCTTTTTTTGGCGCGAAAAGTACTGCAAGTGCCGCACCAACTGCTACGCCACTTAGTAATGCAACTGTTACCAGGGTGCTGTTACTCCTGTTTTGATTTAGGATGTTTTTAATTTGTTTACCGTATTTCATAGCTGTATATTTTAGAAACTTAACAGACTGATCTTAAAATTGTTCTGTAATCTTACTATGGACTTACAACTTATTTCTATTCGGTTGATAACCTTTTATTGTTCAGTCCAGCCTAAAATTCAAACCCTGTCGAACATTAAATTTCCACGATCAAAATATTGGCATAGCTTTTTCCGGCATACTCAAAACATTTGTAGGTATGGCTACTGACTTTATAGTCACTGGCTACGAAATACGAAACGGCGCAAGGACCATCAGACCTTTGCTCGTTCACTTTAAAATTCAGCACAACATCCGCTTTTCCTTTTACCGAAATTTGGTAATTGGGTTCAGAGGCCTTCTGAAAGGGAAGTACAATCTCCACTGCTCCATGCAAATCTGGTAAAGGTTTATTGAGCATCAGCCGCCAGCTTTTCACAGCAGCACCATTTGACAAATCCTTTATAATGATGTCTGACTCCAGGATCAGGCCAGCACTCACCAGGCTCTCGCCGCTCGCTGTATCGACGAACTTTAACAGTACCCCGTCCGGTTGCCGTTCAGAAAGGAACTGCACGCAGGCATTGATGTCCGGCTTTTGTTTTTTACAGCCAGAATTGATCAGTAGGAAAGCCAGAAGGGCGATGGAAATGTTGTTTTCATTTGTTAGGTTTATTCATTGAAGGATCCATGACTGGATGCTTTGTACATCACATTTGAAGCCATTGTATTCGTATTACTAAAACTCAAAAAAAACAACTGATAGCAATTATGGTTTGGCCTGGACACCTGCTGTTCTACTCACTCGTCCAATTTATCGGAGGACAAGCGATATGCCCTTGCATGCGTACCAAAAAACAAATCCCTATCGTAACAGGTTTATCAGGCTATGAAACGTATCCTATTTTTTGGAGACAGCCTGACGGCGGGCTACGGCCTAAACAAACCTTCCCAACAATCTTTTCCTGCATTGATTCAAAATAGGATCAACACTGCAGGACTGAAGTATGAATGCATCAATGCCGGGCTCAGCGGAGATACGTCCGCTTCGGGACTGAACAGGTTATCCTACTGGCTCGGTCAGACGATAGACGTATTTGTGCTGGCGCTGGGTGCAAATGACCTGATCAGGGGATTGGCACCGACAAACACACAATCCAATCTCCAGCAGATCTTTGATCAGGTCAGATTCAAACATCCCGATGCGAAGTTCCTGCTACTGGGCATGCAGCTGCCATTATGGGTTCCGGGACAGCGAGCCGCTGAGTACCGCCAGCTCTACCAAAACCTGGCAGGGCAAAACCAAATTCCCCTGCTCCCCTTCCTGCTGGATGGTGTAGCGGGAATCGCCCACCTCAACATGCATGATGGGCTGCATCCGCTGGCAGAAGGCTATCAGATTATCGCTGCAAAAGTATGGCCAGTTCTCCTGCCCCTGCTGGAATGAAGGGCTTATGGAAAATTTCTACGACAAGATACTTCTGGATCCTTCGCTGGAAATGGCCGCACCGATCAACTCCACGTCCTGCCGTTCCATATCGCCCTCCAGGAGTTGCCAGCAATGGTCGGCATCTCGAATGAGTACGGCCAGCTGCTCACTGTCTTTGTCCCTCGTGATTTTGAACACCAGCTCATGATCAGGGCTAAGTGCTGTGTTTTTTTCAGCGATAACCGTCAACCTCGTCGGTTCCATCCCTTTGTTAATTTGTACCGTGACTTGAAATGTTATTTCCTGTTGTTCCATGGCTGCTGATTTATATAAGCAAAACACTTTAGTACGAGATTTGTTATTCCTAATTTCAGTGGCAATCAGTTCCGATTGAGGGAAAAGCATCAAAGCAGCAAATGACGATTACTTCTTTTTGGACCTCTGCCTGTACACATGGAGCAGATGGCTGAGCCTGGTTCTTCCCATATCTAGACCGCTCAGGGTCATATCCACCGATCCCCCGGGGCAACTGTAGATCAAACGATAGCTCGTTGATTCCCGGAACCCCTTCTAACAATTTTTTCATCAGAGATCTCATTCCAGCGATAATACATACCGCCGAGTCTTTTTATTCCCCGGCTACCACCTGGAAAATTTGACCACGGTCTCCTCCGGAACATCCGGATCAACGATATTCTGCCTGTTTAGATTATCCATATATATTTTCCATTCCCCTTTCAATTGGCTATATCTAGCATCCGCCTCGGCCACTTGCCACTTTTAATAAAAGATGGCAGCTGATTCGGCCTTCTCAATTTCTCCCGTCCCACGCTCCAATTGCTTATAATCATCGTTCTTATCATATTTTTTCCCGCCCTTATAATTCGGATACCTCCTGGCACGGGTATAGCCCATCTGTAAGAATTTTCTGGCCATATCAGCGCCAACGAAATCGTTTTTGTCCAGGTATTCATGAAAAACTTTAAGAATAAGCTCACTGCTTTGCATAGCGATCTCCGGCGTTTTAAAGCGCCAGTGCTGACCAATCTCAGATTTGTACGGCTCGCAGATCGATACTCCTTGCTCTCCCTTTCCCACCCGGTACAGCTCGGGAAATTTGTGGTAATCAACATCAGGCTTCCAGGGAGAGCTTTCTTTATCAAAATTCAGGTAAGATGGTTTTCTAGCGTCACTCATCCCTCATTCAACAAAATGGGCGGCATAAAAGTTCTGTTTAACAGATTACGGTGGTTTGGCGAAACTACTTCGGGATGAATTTGTTGAGTTGATAGCGTAAACGAACAATAGCCAGATGAAAAATCCAGAAAATTTCGCGGATGCAGAACGCATTAATTTAGATAATGATTACGAACTACAGCATTGGACCAGTCAGTTGAAAGTGACCAATGATGAACTCAAAGAAGCGGTAGCTGAAGTGGGAAATGAAATCGGGGCGATTAAGGTGTTTTTAAACAAATCCTAATGGGAAACTATAAACAAATCTTGGAAAACGCGAATGCGGCGATCAGGTCTTGAAGGGAAAAGACGCGGTACGTCAGTATATTGCCGAGGTGTATACCGAGCCACCAACATTCAGCGTTGAAAACCTGGTAGTGGAAGGGAATTTTGTCATCGCCACCGATAGAATCAATCTAAAAAATAAGGAAGTTGTCCCTGTCGACTATTCTTATTGCGATGTCTGACGCTCGCGTGAGGGCAAACTGCATGAGTTGAAAGCCTATGTTGTCGAAGGCAGCTGATTCAGCTGGCAATCAGGAAGCATTAGGTAAAACCTAATGCCCACCATGTTGTTTACATCATATGGAATCATTTGAAATACAACTATCAGAAGACCACTTTATCATTGAACCGCTCGAAAACGGGCTTTATCGCATCCTGGAAGGTGAAATCAAAGTCGGCGTGATCTTTCCTGAGCCCGATGGCGATCAGGTAAAATGGACAAGCCAAGACGACCTGGAGGAAGGATTCGTGGAGCAGGTTGGCAAACTGATCACCGAACACAATAGGTAATGAAAACTCTTTTCCACTCGGTACGCCCTTTGTCTATAGGTAGCTCCGGCTATGTAAATTACCGGAATGCCTTCCTGTTTAAAATTTAACAGGGGATGAATGCCGGGATAATCTAGGCTGTTTAATTTTGTGTATGAGATCTTTAAGAATGAGAATGTCCTGGGCGGGAATGTTGGGTATAGCCGGGGTTATATTGGGTACCATCTTACTGGAATTTACGCCCTACAAGGCGTATGGCAATGTGGTATTGATTATTGCTTCGTTGGTTTTGGTCAGTACGATCCTGTTGTACATGATGGGTAAACGCAGGCGCTTGAATCGCTTTTGACATGGCATTGATCTGATTTGGCCTTCTAGATATTTTACATCCGGTATATGCTGGTTCATGTAGCCAATACCTACATTGCCTGGATCAATAACTTTGCACTCGGGGGAGATAAGGCATACTTCGCTGAACTGGAGATTGCAGACCTTTTTTCTACAGTTCTTCCACCGCTTGATCAAAGGTTCCTCAGTTGTATGTGCGACAATTGGCCCGAAGCCCATCCTTGTAATGCATTTCTCCATGATCAGCTTACTGTTTGGTACCACCCTTTTTTCTAATGGGAAACTTGTGTGCCTTTTCAGCATGGTCAATCATCGAGTTCAGGCCATAGATAAGTGCATTGGCCTTCTCTAATGCCTTCTCCAGATCCTTTATCCGCTTCTTAAGCTCAGCGGCATCTTTGGTCTTCGGCTTTCCATGGGAGCTAAAGTTACGGCTCCTTTCTCTAAGTTTTCTTATAAACAATAATCCAGTTGGTGAGGATGTAGGTATTTACCAGACCGTACTTTTTAGCTACTTCTTCTTTTGAATAGTTCTGGTAAACCACCAGTTCTATTAGTTTTTCCTTAAGTTCATCAGGACAATCAATTCTTGCAATTGCTTCTTCTTTCATTGACAGTGAATGATATATCCAAAAGCTGTAAAGCTATGAGGGGCCAGGGATAAATATGGATACAATAATTAAGCGTTGCCCTGGGGGATCAGGATGTTAAATACAGTGCCTTGGCCAGGCTCTGAGGTAATTTGCATACTGCCCTTAAGACCGTCTACCAAATGCTTTACTAAGGAAAGCCCAAAGCCATAACCAACTTCTCCAGAGGTGCCATTGCTGCTTTCGGCAGTACCGTTCAGGATTTGGTCTATAAGCTTCTGCGACATGCCGGTTCCAGAGTCAGAAACTGTAATGGCCAATACATTTTGATGGGATTGCACAATAACATTAAGTACGATATGGATACGGCCATTTCTGGGGGTAAACTTTATCGCATTGGAAAGTAGGTTTCCAGCTATCTGTACTAGTTTATTTTTGGAAATAGGAATATGGTCTACTGATTTTACCACATCTACATCCAGAACTACACCCTTATTAATGGCCTGAGGATCATACAGCTTGTGAAGTTTGTCTGCGAACATGGCTAGGTTAAACTCGTTGCCAGCAACTGCATTCCGGGCGGTTTCATCTACCAATATCTCATCCGCAAGCTCTAAAACCGACTGGCTGCTTTTATGGATCAGGTTAATAAAATCCATTACCTCATCCAGGTTTGCAGATTTGCCTTGTTCAGCTATGATCTGGGACAGCCCGATGATTCCGGCCAGTGGCCCTCGTATATCATGTGCCACTTTCTTCTTTGATTCGTTGGCGTCTTTAACTTTGCTTTTGAGCAAGGCTATAGCCTGATAAGCTTTCAAACGATTGACAACCTCATCAGCAATAATTTTTAAAAGTTCTACTTTCTCGGGCGTGAGCGACTTGGTTTTGGTATCAAGTACACATAAAGCGCCAAAATTTACGCCGTCTGAGCCTTTATCTTTTAATGGTACGCCGAAGTAATAGCGTAGCGAAATGGGGTCTTTTACATAGAAGTTATTCTGGAACCGCTGATCGGTAGATAAATCTGGTACCTCAAAATGGTCATCACCCATGATCGTGTATTGACATGCTGATTCCTCCCTGGTCATCTGTTCCAAGTCTATTCCGTGACTACCTACAGTCCACTGGGTAAAAGAATCGATTATATTTACAAGGGAGATATCAGTACCCGATATCCTTGCGGCTAAGTGTGTGAGGTCTTTAAAGTTGTCAGATAAGCTTGAATAGTCAAGATCCAGTTCAGATAATCGGATGATCCTGTCCATTTCATTTGCTGGTATTGGATGTATAACGTTAGCCTCGTGATTTGCTTTGTTCATTTTCAGGGATAGATGTTTAACCAGTTAAAAATAAAAGAAATATTGGTATTGATCAAAATTCATCAATATTAATATTGCGATAAAAAATTCTGCTCCACTCCATTATAAAAAAGCCACCAGGCATAGGAACAACAAAATGCAGGAGCGAAAATATTACTGACAGCTGTCCACAATTTCTTTAATTACCGCTCCAATTGATCAGCTGACGGCTGCAACATAAACAATATGAACAGTTATTGGTTATTCTTTGGTGCTGCCGCCGATGCCATCAATTATCTCTTACGTAATGCATGCATTAGCTGAGCATACCCGCGCGCATTGAAAGGCATACCAGTTCAGCAGTGTTATGTACCGCGAATTTATCAATCAGGCTCTGCCTATGTCCTTCAATAGTCCTTTTGCTCAAAAATAATTTTTCAGCTATTTCCATATTCGTCATGCCTGTTGCAATCAGTTCAAGTACTTCCATCTCCCTGGGGGAGAGCTCGATATCACCTGGATGTGCTAATCTTGTTTCTGAAGTTCTTTGCATGTTCATCGAGAGCTGATCTTTCATGAGGGACGAACATACATATTGTTTTCCTGAATACACATGTCGCAAGGCAAATACCAGTTCTTCAATAGCGGCAGATTTGAGCAAATAGCCATCAGCGCCGGCACGAAATGCATCATAAAGGTAATTTTCCTGTTCATGCACGGACAGCAGCACGACTTTAGCTGCGTAACCACGTGCTTTGATTGCTCTGGTCAACCCGATTCCGTCCAACTCCGGCATATTGATATCCGAAAGCACCAGGTCTACCTCCTCATTTTGTTCCAAAAAGTCAAGGGCCTGATGGCCATCTGCTGCTTCGCCCACGATGGTCATATTATCATTCGTTTCCAGCAACATTTTTAGTCCGTTCCGTACCACGGTATGGTCATCGGCTATAAATATATGTAGCATATCGATCGTTTTAATCTACAACAATATTCCTGACAGGAATGTTTTGTGGATGGGATGGTTTGGAAAAGGGGTTGACGCAATAAGAATTGACCCCCGGGTATAGTGTGTGTTATTCTGTTAGGTTAAGTGACGCTGGAGAATTACTCCAGGTCCTCAGCAGGGTACTCGCTCCATTGCGCCAGGAAATCCTGCTCAACAGATCTTACCTCTTCGCTGCGTTGTGCGCTCACTTTCTGCTAGCAAAAAACCAAATCGCGCTTAAAAAGTTGCTGGTGATTCCTTGTCAACCGATACCAGCCGAGTATTAGCGAAAACAGCTCCCAACTGGAACAGTATAGATTTCAGTTCTGCGACGCAAACTGATGCTGACATTACAGACACTGAGATCCAGACACCTGGTGGCGGCAGTTACACCATTTAAGTGCTTGGGGAGAATATCCTGTTTCCATCTGCTGGAAATGACCTTACTGAGAAAGGCCTACAAAAATTACAGCACTCAGGCATTATGCAACCTCCTCTGTGCTTTACCCGGATCGTTTTTGACCGGTAACAGCAGCAATATATTCAGTGCCGTAATGGGCTGAAACACGCAAAAGAACTGATCTCATCTGGACAAAATCCTGTCGCTATCTTTGTAAAAAAACGGCGCACTGTATCTTTCAGTGCACCGTTATTTACTATTTTGGATATATTTTACGGATAAAGCTTTTGTCCTTAGCAGATAGCGTCCAGTTTACCCCAACTGCCTGGCCGTCTGTTGTAAGCGCAGGATCGACGGGATAATGCATGATTGACAGCGGATCATATCTTGTATTGCGTACATCTCTTGGCTTGTACTTATTAAGTACCTGCTCATTCACTTCTTTGCGGGTCCAATTATTCGGTGGGCCCATATAATAATCGTACACTTTAGGCTTATTCCAGTTGATAGTATTGACCGGGCTGAGATGTTCATGGGCTAAACCAATAGCATGTCCAAATTCATGCACGGTTGTTCTAATCAACTCGGCCTCGTCAGTCTTCTTATTAAACCAGCCAAAATTCATGGTTTGTTTGCCTTTGCGATAACGATCCGCGTCTTTTCCAAAGTATGACCAGGAGCCTTGATCCCCATTGATCTTGAAACCTACGCGGATGTCGGATTCTGCTTTGTTTTTGGTAACAGCAAAATGAATATTAGCATGATTGGCCCACTTCCGCGCATGAGTGATCACTTTATTTCTCAGATAAGGGCTCCCATTCATAAAAAATACTTTTAAGGTCTTTCCATTCGCCCACTTTGTTCCTTTGAGCAGGACAGCTCTTGCGTTTACGTCGTCACTTTCATCGAGGATGATAGGGTCACTGTCGGTAAACTTATAAACACAAACCCGCGGGGTCCTGGCATCGGTGTCGAAATCACTTTCGTTCTGCTCATCTGTTCTGGTTGCAGCCATCTCCGAGTCCAGGGAGGCAACTGCAGAGCTATCAGCATCAGCGGTTATTTCGATTGGATTTTGTTGGTCTTTTTTACAGCTGAACATCATTGCGCCCAGTGTTGCGATTATTAAGCATTTCTTGTACATCATGATATTTATAAGTAGGTGTTTTATTTTAACAAACTTTTCTGGCATTGGTTTGCATGCTGTTACCTGGGTGCCGGCACCTTCTATCAAAATGTTAATAAGTGAAGCTAGCCTATCATACCTGGCTGAAAACCGACTGGAAAAAGCGATCAGGATAAAGCACGAACAAATCTCTAACAGTAGGTTATCTACCCCTTATCGTCGCCGCCATGCTTTGGGTCATGACAAAGGGAAACCAGACCTTACGCCATAAGGCCATTTCTCTGACCGCACAAAGCCTGAGATCCTGCACCAACAGGAAGTCCTAAAACACCAGTGAACCATTACAGATACAGCAACCTGACATTATTTGATCAATGTGGCCAGAAAGCAAAGATATTTTCATTAATTCGTGTTACGAAAAACAAATATAATTTCCGACCACTACCGAATGAATGTTCCTGATCCTCATATTCTTGCCGGCCTTATTGAAGGCTCACCGTATCCAGTCTACCTCATTGTAGGAGAGAAACTTCGGGTAGCCCTCGCCAATGCAGCCTGCCTTAGGGCCTGGGGAAAGGACAAAAGTGTAATCGGCATGCCGTTTTCACAGGCGCTGCCAGAACTGGCCGGTCAGCCTTTTGAAGCTCTATTAAAACGTGTCCTGGCGACAGGGGAACCTTATTATGCAATCAATGACAAAGCAGAACTGATCATAGATGGGAAACTTACTACCTCCTATTATACTTTCAGCTACCAACCCGTAAAAGATGCCACAGGGCGGAATACAGGCGTAGTCTGCTACGCCACCGACGTTACGGAACTGGTCAACTCCATAGCGGACGTACAGCGATTGAATGAGCAGGAGTTTACCGCAAATGAAGCACTGGCCGACATCAATGCAAAGCTTATTGCAACCAACGATGACCTCGAAAATGTCAACAAGGAATTACACAGTTCATATGATCAGCTGGAATCCAGCGAGCAACGGTTTCGAAACCTCATACAGCAGGCACCCTTCGCCATATGCGTCATCCGGGCATCTGATTTAATTGTTACCGATGTCAACGACCGCTACCTGGAGCTGGTGGGAAAAAACAGGGCTCAGCTGGATGGCAAAAGGATTTGGGACGGCGTTCCCGAGGCCGCTAAAGTCTATGCGCCGGTAATGCAGCAGGTCATCAGCACGCATATCCCTTACACTGCAAAGGAAGCGCAGGTCCCATTGCTTCGCCATGGCATCCTCGAGCATTTATTCATTGACTTTGTCTATGAGCCTGTCCTAAGCCTGGAAGGTATCGTTACCGCGATCATGGTCATTGGTATAGACGTATCAGAAAAGGTCAATGCCAGAAAATCAATTGAAGAAATTGAAGAACGCATGAGACTGGCTACCCAGGCAGCAAACATCGGCATTTTTGAATTCCGGTACGAAGCTGAAACGCTAACAACCTCAGAACGTTTCGATGAAATATTCGGCCTGCAAAATGCAGATCGCAAAACACTGCTGTCGCTGTATCATCCCGAGGACCTGCACCTGAGTGATCGCGCACACCAGGAGGCCAGCATTACCGGGAATATATTTTACGAGGCCCGAATCTTTCCGCCTCAGGGCGAAATGAAATGGGTCAGGTTCCAGGCGCGCGTATTTTTTGATGCGGCCGGGGTTCCTGAACGGGTAATCGGAACCGTAGTAGACATTACCGAATATAAGAGACTGCAGCAGCAGAAAGACGATTTCATTTCGATCGCCAGCCATGAATTGAAAACCCCGATCACTACGCTAAAGGCATCCCTGCAAATGCTGGATCGCATGAAGCACAACATCAATCCCGTACTTTTCCCCAAGCTGATTGAACAATCCACACGGAGCATCAGTAAAATCACCGACCTGGTGGATGACCTGCTGAATGTGTCAAAAATGAGCCAGGGAGAAGTGCCGCTCCAGAAAGAATGGTTCAGGGTAGCAACCCTGCTTGACAGCTGTTGCAGCCACATACGGGAATCCGGAAATCACGAGCTCATCCTGACAGGAGACCAGGAACTGAAAGTTTTCGCAGATGAACACCGCATAGACCAGGTCGTGGTCAACCTGGTCAACAACTCCGTAAAATATGCCCCGCTTTCCAGGGAGATCTACCTGCACATTGAAAAACAGGACGACTTTATAAAGATCAGTGTCCGTGACCAGGGCCCGGGCATTCCCTCTGCCAAAATACCCTACTTGTTTGACCGGTATTTCCGGGCAGATGACTCAGGAAACCAGGTTTCCGGATTGGGCCTGGGCTTATACATTTGCGCAGACATCATCGCACGTCACGGCGGTGAAATTGGCGTAGACACCGAACTCGGAATGGGCAGCACATTCTGGTTTACCTTACCTGCCTAGTGGCCCTAAGTGTCATACGTCTTTCCTCCTTAAATTGATTTAATGATTAAAACTTATAATTAATTAAACGCTGAACTTCATGTCCGTGAAGGAGATATCGACCAATATTCTGTAAGTCGACTTGACTGAACATTTTTCGAACCATTTTTTACACGATCTGAAGCTTCTGGTCAATTTATAGCTCTATCAGGCCAACGACGTCCCCCATATGGGAAAATGAATCTTTTCTAATTTCCCATATGGGCACTATGCGCGATGTAAACTCAATTATGGTTTAAACATATTGTAGTTAAGAATCTAGTTTATATAACTTTGGAAATCCAGACAACGATTTCATGAGTAAAGCCTATTCCTTATCAGAAGCCTACGAATTCCTTGGAAAATATCAATTGTCTGAAAGTGTATTGCTCATTGGGGCCGTAAATGCAGCTACAAAATATCACCAAACCCACCTGCAAATGGAAGGAATACCTGAAGAAGTAAGGATATGGCTCAAGGGCCATTCTGCTGCTCAAGCAACAAAAAATAAGCACCCAATCCCTCAGCTTACTGGTAACCAATAGCGAAGACTGATAAATCACCCAAAATTAACACCTATCCATATGTTTGAAAAACTTCCCCCAACTGAAATCCTTAACCAGATCCCAAAAAGGAACGCCCCCCTAAAAAACTTGCGCAAACTACCCGAACTGGATCCGGCCTACCTAAACTTCCTGGCAATGCACGAAGGCCTGGAAATTACGCCGGATTTAAAATTATCCAGTTACGAAGCCGCCCTCACTGAAAACCGGGAACTGGCGCTTCAGAGCCCTAAAATTGCCGGCACACTATGGCTGATAGGAAGAACGGGTCAGGGCGATGAATGGTTTATCGATAAAAATAACGGTCACATTTTATTTTTTGACCATGAACAGGGTGAATACGCAAATCTATCCCAATTTAAAGACTTGGGAATTTCATTTATGGAATTTTTACAAATGGGCTTTCTTTACCAGGAACTTGAGATACTGATGGACGAAAATGATGATCAGCTAAACAAAGCCTACATTGAAGCATTTCAAGCTGCAATTAACTCCATCCATCCATATCTAGCGGACCTTTACCCATTTTCATACTTTTAAACCGCAACCGAAATTAAGCTTCTCTAGCCGCATGAAGGCAAGCTCAGCATGCCACCAGTCAGGCTAAGCAAGACAAAAGGTAACAATTGGGGCATCAATTTTACTTTAAAAAAGAGATGCGACCTTGTCCGACATTTCCTTCATGTCATGGGTATTCAGGATCAGCTTTCCGGAAGAATCGATGAGCATATAAGTGGGTATCGTTTGCGTATTGAAGGTGACTGCATATTTCCCAGTCATACCTTTGAGATCCGACAAGTGCAGCCAATTGGTTTGATCTGCCTTGATGGCCTTTATCCAGCTATTTTTGTCAGTATCGAGTGAAATGCCTACAAACTCCAATTTCTGCGCATGGAACTTCTCATAAAGTTCCAAAAGTGCGGGGTTATTGGCCCGGCAGGGCGCGCACCAGCTTGCCCAGAAATCGAGCAGCACATATTTGTTTGAGGCCCGGATTGTTTTCACACTGACCATATTTTTTCCAGTGGTATCAGGCAAAACGATGTCAGGCAGCACATTCCCGGGAGTGGTGACCTTGTGCCCGGCGATCAAACCGGTAACTTTAGTATAGATATCTCCGAAATCTCCACCTTACCCTTATATTTCCTGGATTACCACGGGCACTCTTGAGTTTCAGGATCATGGTCTTTGCTTACAAATGTGCCTGTCGCTACACTTTGGTCTAAAATTGTTTTCACAATCGTGCTGGCAGCTTCATCAGGTGTGCCATTTCCCTGATTATTAGTGAGGTCGGTTCTTACAAATCCCGGATCAATAAGATTAACTCTAAACATTGGAAGTTGATTGCTAAGCGAAATGGAATACATATTAAGTGCAGCTTTTGAAACTGCATAAATCATAAAAAGATTCGCATTTTCGTAATATTTCCAATTGGTGTTGCTGTGAAGCGTTAGTGAACCTATACTTGAACTGATGTTGATAATGTGTGGTTGTTTAGATTTTACTAGTAAATCTTTAAATGATTGAACGACCCTCAGCGTTCCGTATAAATTAGTATTGAAAACGCTTTCAAATTCTGAAACTGTTGCATTCAGGGCATCTTGTGGCATATTTCCGGTAATGCCTACGTTATTGATTAATACGTCAAGTTTTTCTTCTCTTTTACCTAGTTCAGTTCGGGCGTTTTTCACAGACTCATCACTGGTAATGTCAATTTGAAGAACTTCGGCATTAGTCAATCCTTCTGATCTTAATTGTTCGAGGGCCTGCAAACCCCGCTCCTGGCTGCGACAACCAAGATACACATAAAATCCCTTCTGCAAAAGTCGTTTTGCCGTTGCAAAGCCAATTCCTTTATTGGCGCCTGTAATGAATACTTTTTTCATATTTTTTATTGATTTGAAACTTTAACCTCGCAAAGGTCCCTCAACAAAAAATAAAATCCTTTCACATTTGTGAAAAAGTGATCAGCGAATATTTTTTCTCACTCTACTTAATGATTGTTGTTTCATACCTAGATATGACGCAACAAAGGATAAAGGAATACGATTGACAATGTTTGGATACTGTTCCAAGAAAGATAGATATCGCTCAGTTGTATCTTCTGAAATTAACGGACTCCTTCTTTCCAGTTTTTTTGACTTATGCTTTATAATTACTTTTTGAATGATGTCATTTAATTCAAAAATAGACTGCAATAATTCGTTCCAGTCCTTTTTTAAGAATCCAATAAAATAGCAGTGGGTAATTGCTTGTAGATTTGCGATAGGTGTGACGCTTTTATCTAAATTATCCCAATCTGAAAGCCAATGATTTTCTTCAACGAAATAATTTGTAACTTCTTCTCCCTTATCGTTGTCATAAAAAACTCGGAGAATTCCATCTGTAATAAATCCCACGTATTTTGAGGATTTCCCAGCTTGCCAAAAAAAATCGCCCTTTTTGAGTTCTATATTTATTGATTTGCTCATAATTAAGTCCATCTGCTGTTGATTCAGATTTCCAAATTGCAACAAGAAGTCTATAAATGCTTTCATTCTGCAAATTTATCAAATTCAGTATGTTGCCTAGTAAACAATAAAAAATATCATCAATTGGAAGAACCAGTAAGCATTGACCCCTTTTAACGAAAATTAAGTTGCCTTCTTTTTTATGGACAGTCAGTCGTTTGATTTTGTTCCTGAAATCAGCAAGAAGAGTCAACGCAATTTGGCTAAATAATGCCCCGATTTCACTACGTGGGGTTGTCGAATGCTAATGAAGTTTGTCTTATCGAAATTTAATAAATAATAAAATGAAACAGTCACGCATTGTAAATGGGGGACAGGGAGGTAAACCTGATGTTCTACAATGTAAATAATTGGTGTGCGGATGCCTATTAACAAAGTCCCGGACCGAAGGACTTACTGACCATGTTTTAACGTTAACTAACGCATCAGGCCCACGGCATGCTTAGTGCAGAGGAGGTCAATTTATCCGAAACTTACACCGCTCACACCTATAGCCTATTCTGAGACAATTATTTATAAACAATCGGAAAGCTTAACGACACCCTTAAGTGGATGGACTAATAGCGTCCATTGAAGCACATTCTCACTTTTTAATGAAAATCTAAGATCGCGCAAAAGTTTATCTAGGAATTTCAGATCTTTATATTGAACTGAAAAAGATTTTATTTCCTTCCCATCAAAAAACAATTCGATTATTGATTTTTCTGACTCGCTATGGTTGTATGAAAGCTCGTACGGCGTATCATTAAAGTAGTTGTGAAAATAGATCTCGTGAAATCTCCTGCCCTTCCTATTTAAGAAAAGTGTATCATCATCTTTATCATCCAGTTCAGTTTCCTCATAAACCACCAGAAATTCCCTAAAGAGGTCGATCAAAGACGCTTCCGCTGTGAAAATAGGTAGTACTTCCATTTATTCTTTTTCAAGATTTTGTTAAGATTGATTTCGTTTGCGGCCAGAAAGTTGAAAATTTCCCCATATGCTAATAGATGAAGTACCTTTGAACCTGTGATAACATAAAATAATTCTAACTAATATACCGTTTATCGACATTAATTGCCATCAAAGACAACAAAACTACTTAGTTTCGCCAAAATGTAATAGCACCATCTTCCCTATAGGACTCTACAAAAAATAGCATTTTTACTTGAAACCAAAATTTATAACCTGTTCATCTATAATGAACTTGTCGCTGTCCGATGGGAAATTGGGTGACAAACCCGCGAAAATTCCCGGTATTGTTAACTATCTGTGGTGGATGTCTAGCTCGGCTGGGAGTTCCAACAAATGCAAGTAATTCTACTGGCGAGCTACAGATCCAGGTTGATTTCCCAGAAAAAGTCTTGGGGAACTGAGTATGATTGAATGGCGTAGCCTCATTTCCACGAATCACGAGCGCTGAGTTTTGTCCGTCAATTTAAGTGCTGGACTCCCCATTCTATGTCGTGCAAAAAATGACTGCGCGCCAGAAAAAAGCCATATTCACGTCACCAACTGTTTGAAAGGCATTAGAGCAATAATTCTATAAAAATCCTGACGGCAAATTTTATTAATTAGAGCATGAACCCCTTTCTTTACTTGAATGAGAAACAACTGATAGCACAACCTTTTAAATTCTTCCGCAAACAAGTCAATTTTTGCGGAAGAATTAGAAAGAAACTATTGGATTTTAATGGATGATACCAAGTCATTCGCATTGGGAGATAGCTGGGTAAAATTGCTATGACCGGCTGTCAGCTGCCAGGATGTTCCTGTAAAGTTGTCATCGCTGTAAAGCGTCACCGTCCAGCCTGCCGGAATTTTAATGGATGACGCCCAGTCATTGATAAAGCCATAGTTTTCCAGCTGGGCAAGCGTATAACTTCCTTTCGGAATGCCATTGGTGGTAACCCCTCCATAATTCGCATTTTGGTAGAGGTTCACTCCTGTTGTACCGCCAGCTCCGCTATCGAAAAGCGTATTGGTATTGTACAAAACATTGGAAATGCTGGAGAGATAGGCCTGGGAGTTGGCATCAGGTAAATTATAATAGAGGAAAGTGCCGTAACTGCTGTTCTTTGTTTGCGTCGCCAGGTTAGCTGCAGTGGCCGCACTTGTGGATTGAATATCCACAGCGGCTGGCCCCAGGTTGCTGTTTGGAAGGCCCGGGACATTTGGAACCGAATACGTTCCGTACATGGCATTCCAGCTATAGTCTACTTTAGAGCCCACCGTCACCCCATTAAAAGATAGCCTCGAAGCTGCCGGGCCGTAATAATAAAAAGTGATGAGCTTATTGGGTAGCAATTGTCTGAGTGCAGTTACCAGGTAAACAAAGGAACTGGCGTTAGGCTGACCTGTTCCGTTAGCGCCATAATTGGCGTACTCGTCGTCGAAATCAATACCATCCAACTCATAAAGATTAACAGCATCTGCGAGTTTTTGTGCGAACTCCTGAGCTGCCGCCTGATTTGGAAAGTTACAAATTCCAGCTCCCTGATGATTTCCCAGAATCGAGAGTAATACCTTGATTCCCTTTTCTTGTAGCGGCTTGATATAGGTATTCTTATTGTTCAATACATTGGTAACCTGAGTGTTAAAATGTAGAACAGCCTTACTTGTAGAGGTATTATAATTGATATTGGCAGCAAAAATAATGGCAATATCAAACAACCTCTTGCCACCGGCATTCAAGGTATATTTACCGACATTACGTAAATCTGCATAGTTCACCTCCACGTAACAGGCACCTATCGGGCCATTTTTAACATTAGGGATTGAAATGGCTGAGATCGTTCGCTCCCGGGAACGACCGGTTTCAGGTTGATGCGTAACGAGCTCATCTTTCTTACAGGAAGTGATTGTGGTGGCTATGACCAATAGGGCCAAATAGCACAGGTTTAGTTTTGTGTACATAAGGGATTAAATATTTGGTTAACAATAAATTAAATATAATATTTCCTCCACTCTATTCCAACTGAAATTAAATCGTTTTATCACTGGAATGTTTGACTGTTTTGAATTCTAAATTCTCTCCCCGGATTCTAGTGGAGTTGCAAATGATTCTCTTCTAAATTCCGTCGCAAGACTAAATAATATCCCAGGGAAAAGTTGAGCATCCTTTTTTTTAAACGCATGAATATTATGCTGTTTAAAACCCAGCATTCTGTTGTTCTTTTTTCCGGGTCCACCGGGGGAAAACTTCTCTCTGCCTAGAGAAAGTGTCGGTTTTTCTAATAGTATTAAATGAGCTTTTACTTACCGCGATCACTCATCGTCTGCTCAATTCTAAAAATCGTTAATTTGCTCTCACCTCACTCATGGTACATTGAGCTATTCAACAGAAACACATGTAGAGTTTAATTACTGCATCCGCGACGGTTTCAGCTTCCTTTGCATTCGTTCGGGTCTTACCACGGTCATAAATTGCATCAGGCAGATGATGAAAGGACAATCCCATTCTGTATTTAGAACCCGGACTGGGAAAAATCACCAGTTTGTTTTCATAAAACTCGCGGTTCGACAAACTGATCAATGACTCATGCCCACTTCTATAGTGCCAGCGCAACATACGCTGAGGTGCACCCTGGCTGTCGGCCATACCCAAAATACTCTGCATATCGGCGGTTACATTGTCCACGTCCTCTGTATCTGTATTCATTTTATCGAAGAAACTCGCCGGCGGAAGTTGCTTAGTGTCACCGACTACAACCAGCTGTTTTCCCCGCAGGACCGCACCTAGCGCCCCAACTGGGCGAACCTGGCTGCCCTCATCAAAGATGACAAGGTCAAAATCAATATCTCCAGGGGGCAAAAAACTAGCAATCGACATCGGACTCATCATAAATACCGGTTTGATGGTCTGTATGGCCAGTCCCGCTTCCTGCATCAGTCTGCGGATGGGCATATGCCGGGCCTTTCGGTTAAACTCCATTGATTGGATCAGGTAAGCAACGCGTACAGACTGTCAAGTGGTCCGCTGAAATAAACGCGATCCTGCTTGCCTCCTGATCCAATATGTGCAAGTTCGACTTATTGAGTCTTATTTGCCATTCATTTTCCATCACGGATTTGTAGAACAACTCACACGCTATTGTGAGGCTGAAAATCTAATTAGACTTGCTGTAACAAGCCCGCAGAAAACTAAACCAGGCAGGAATACCCCCTGTTAGGTGAGTCTCCAATGGAATGATCTCACTGGAAACCTGCAGACCCGGCAAGGGCTGTAATGAGGTTTGAGCGAGCAGCTCACTGGTACCCCGTGCGGTAAGCCATTGATAAGGACTTAAGTCGGCTAATTCGCGAGCGCCCAATGTGACATGCAGCCGTCTACCCGAAAAATCTATTTTGGAGGCTATTGCTTCCTCATAGAGTTTGGAGATATAGCTGTCCTTCCCAACAATACCTGGGCTTCCCGCTCCAATTTTTTTGAAGATGCTGGATCCCTTCAGCGCTACATAAGACGTAAAAAGCCCCCCATAAGAGAATCCCCACAAGCCTACATCATTTTGGTCAATCCGATAGGTTTGTGCTAACAGAGGATGAAGTTCGTTTTCCAGAAAACTCAAGTATTTATCACCGGCAGGCTTAGCGAACATTGCACGATACACATCACTTTGATCCTGCGATATGAGGCCTGCCTGAACAGAACCATCCAAAGTTTGATAAAAAATTTCTGGCACAACATCTCCAGGGGGCACTAAGTCTCTGACACGTAGCCAGTCCCATTTGTGACTTTCTTCCTGCGAATAACCTATGGAAACCAAAATAAATGGCCTTAACGTGGACATCACGTCCCCATGGGTAGCAAGATGGAAGGGTGCAGTCGAGGGAAAGTATAGGTTGGCGTCTATTTGGTAAACAATAGGAAATGATTCGCTATTTTGTTGGTCGTACCCTGCTGGGACAGTAACCGAAGCAGAGAAACGGTTTCCAGCAACTTCGGAATCTATCTCGAAATAACGGGTCTGCGGAAAAACTGTTTGAAATGAAGGTATAATCTCTTCTAACCACATGGTTGAGGATGATGCTTGTTTTTGCTTTAAGACTTCTACTTTTAAATTTGAATATTTTTTTTCCATGGAATAGAATTTACCTGCGCGAAATATAAAAAAATTGACTAGGGGTTGGTGCAGAATGCTTTACCATTTTATGTTAAGAATAGCATTGATTTCTAATTGTCTAATAAATATGAGAACATATCAGCTAAGCAAAGTTCAGACTATTCGACATTGCCCTTATAAACCAATTTACCATCCGCATATAAAAGCGATTTATCCGCATCGTACTCATAGGTCTCATTTGAAAAGAGCAATTTTCCGGATTTATCTAAAAGAATCGAACGAGTTGTACTGTCAGGTAAGAATAGCTCTACCTTTGACTGATCATTATTCATTAGTACAAAAGCGCTAACTTCCTCTTTATCCTTTTCAAGCACTACGGGATTTAACCTAAATCCCTCATTAAATACCTGGATGCAATCATTTTTTATTTCACTCCAAGTATATCCTGGAGAGCCTTTACATCCGTGTCCATCTTCATCCCTACCAACTTTTACAGTCTCATCGGTTACCTTGTCTTCCGACTCACTGGCCGGTCCACTACAGGCCGCAAACATTAATAGGCCGATTGCCATCAGATTTAGTCTTTTCATATACTATAATTTATAATAATTAAATATTCAATAAGTATGCCATGGCCCGTGAGCAGTTAATAATAGCCATTTTCTCCGTTAGTCCCCTATTCGGAAAAGAGTACCAATTTAATGTAGTTTTTCTCACTCAAATAAAAATTCGCAGCATCTTTAATGGCCTCTGTCGAGATATTCTCCACCAGATCTTTATAAGCATCTACCGGTTCGAACACGACGTCATTTTGTATATGAGAGGTGATTTTTGCCAACCAGTAATAATTGGTTTGTCGTTGGGTTTCTATGGTACGAAAGAATTCAGCCTTCCATTTCTGAACAAGTGTTTGGGTAGGTTCGTTCGTTTTTAACTGCTGAATTTCATCCAGAGTAGAAGCAACGAGATTTTCGACGTTTTCCGGTGCACACCCGAATGTAATCTGACATTGGTAAACAGATCTTGGATATTTACTTCCCGACACAATGACCTGTGGGGTATAAACCCCGCTTTCCGCTTCACGCAGGCGTTCCAAAATCCTGATCTGCAGCACCTCCTTCAGTGCTTCCAACTCCAGCATCCGTTTCGTTGTATAATCATATTCCCCCGAAAAGACTAAATTCACTGTTGCTTTCTCTTCCCTACCCTTATACACTGTTTTTTCGATTCTTCCTTTCACCGGAACGATACCAAGATCTTTGAACTGCGCGTTGCTATTTGTGCCGGGCAGACTCCCTAAGTACTTCTCCAAAAGCGGCCTTATCGTCAGTGTATCTATATTTCCTACAAAAACAAAGGTAAAACCGGAAGCGTCAGCAAAACGTTCTTTATAAATGTCAAAGGCACGATCCGGATTGATTTGTGCCAGCTTTTCCAGCGTTGGGCCTCCCATTCTGGGGTGGTTTCCACAGACAACAGCTTTGATAAAGTGGCGGTTCTGAAGCAAAAGGAGGCTGAAGAATTCAGTAACAATGCCGGACTTCAGCACATCCCATTTCCGAAGGATGACATCCGGGCTTCCTTTCACAGTTTAAGGAAATGCCTGCTTAAGGCGGGGATCTTATCTAAATAATTGTTAAATGGCAAAACTGAAACTCTTAACTTCTGATTTCAGCCCTCAATAGCAGCACAAATATCTTGCTAATAACAACTTTAAAATGAAGTTTAACGAGTAAGAGAGACCTCCGTAAAGGTATAATCGATTAGGCTGAATTTACATTTAGTCTCATAGGATGTGATATGCGGTGTCAAAAATACAACTATCTGCTGATCATTTCCTTCAACATACCACATGCTGTATACACCCTCTACTTTTGTATCAAATGCAGGCACCGGCGGATTTGCGATTAATTTACCACAAGCATCGTATATGAAAAGGTTATTGGGGCCACATTCTTGGGGATCCGCTATCACTAGAAATTGTTGTCTATTCGAAATATATGCTGCCTGAAAAATTTTGTACTGAAAGTTGAGGTCAAACCCATCCCCTTGATTCATCCAGGAGATATGACGATCTTTAATTTCTATATTGATGATGCTGTCCATTTTTTTAACTTCTCAATATCAGATTAACAGCGATGGCCGCATAATATTGCCCCAAAATTTTATTAGCCAAATATGGAACGCAGATTGCACAATTACTGAAGATCAATTTAATGCAAATGACCCTTAAAATCATCATCTATATTTTCTATGTAATCGTATTTACCTATTGCTATTACTTCCTGAATAGGAAACTCACAAATAAATGGATTCTGATATTATATCCCCTATTTTTTGTGGCTTCCATATACCCGATCAAACTGTGGTTTGACTACATCAAACCCATCTACGGAGAGCGCTTTTCTGAAAGCTGGCTCAAAATTATCTTGATGAGCGTCGCAGGCTTTACCCTATTCAATTTTTTTTACGGTATCGTCAACCTGATGGTCAATGCACAAGTTGATTTTCACCAGGCTTATGGAAAACCATGGCTGAACCCAGTAAAATATGTCATCGAAAATTCGACGAACATCAAGGCGATGTTTCACTTTTTCTTCTTTATAGGCGGTATCATTTTAATCGGAGTTGCTTTTCTAAAGTACTAATTCCACAATTTTTTTTGTTTTTATCCAAAATGAGCCTTTTAGGTCACCATATTAAACAACTCGGGGGTGATGATTTTACGTTTTAGACCAGCTGGTCATAACTGAAGCGATCTACATGCCCGTTTCAATCAATAACACATTGAACCGGTGTCCGTCCGGATCGGAAAACACGAACCAGAAAAAACCCTGATCGTCCCTTGCAGGCTCGCGTTGGATCGTACCACCAGCCCCTTTGACATTTTCCAGCCATTGATAAACTGCTCCTTCAGTTGTAACTGATATTGAAAACATAATTTCATTACCCAGGCTTAGGTCAGCGGTTTTCATCCCAGTATTGTGTTCAAGTTTCGACTTCTCAAAAAAGTGGATAACGAACTCGTTTTCAGCGAAAAAAAAGCTGACCAAATCTGTAGAATCGCCAGTTCCATTCTTCTTAAATCCCAATGCGCTATAAAATTCAGCAGTTATTTTTAAATCTTTAACGGCCAGGTTGGCCCAAATCTGTGTTGCATCCATAGCTAAACAAGGCATAATCAATTAAAAATGTTTTACATCAACAGAATGAAATTTAGACCGGCAGCTTGGAAATAGTCATATTTACTTAATGAAATGGACAAATCTTTTATTTTACATGCGACAGCCAATCACTAAAGGGTCTTAGAATTGACAACCACGTAGTTTGTACTTCAAACTGTGTATTTCACTCAATATATACCCGCATTTACGCGGTAAAGTAGTCGCTTGATGCTGCCGGCGGTAGGAAAAAAAGGTCCCTCAAATTTACCAATCACCCAAACATGATCTGATCATCACACAGAAACGCAAAAACTGCGCTATTCTGTACTCAAACTGAGTTTCTTAGCATCCAACCCCTTCCAGATGCCCCAAAAAACTCCAAAATCATATTGAAGCAACAGAAGCCGGGGATCTTGAAGCGGGTTAAAGGATTCCTCAGCAATTGTTCCAAAATGTGCTCCAGAGCCTTTATTGCGGCCACAGAAAGGCTTTCTAAATGGAACCGCGAAGACTGGAATTGAAGATCAGAAATTCAAAACGACTACTTTGCCGCGGAACTCGGGGCTAGTTTGAAGCGGAATGAAGGTCAGCTGAATTGCGGAAAAAAGAGTCACATTCGGGTTCTTCCCCACTTTTGGTGGTTGATCAAAGATGTTTACATTCCAACTGATAAAAAGCTCACTAGAAAACCAAAACTAAGGATCTTTTTAAAAAGATAATTTCTGTTTGAAAATATGTGACCGCTGACCTAAGTGCGGGGATCACCCCCCGCACTCGGCTTCAAAACCGGACGTGCCACTTTCATGGCATCCGGCTCCTCAACTATTTGGTGCTTGTCATTCATACCTCTCCCGTGAATTTTGTGA